>Ga0102589_1000142_pt1 | contig 202050 bp, 219 predicted proteins | sample AraplaMF_Col_mLB_FD_76858 | JGI IMG/M metagenome (GOLD analysis project Ga0102589, IMG submission 76858) | Arabidopsis root microbial communities from the University of North Carolina, USA - plate scrape MF_Col_mLB | ecosystem: Host-associated > Plants > Roots > Endosphere | place: USA... | reverse complement strand
GCCGGCAGCGCGCAGTTCGTCGATTTGAGCATCGTGGACCTGGTCGTCGGTCGAGACGCGGGCGTAGCCGATCAGCCGCTTGAGTGGCTGTTGGACGTTAACGGTTTGTCGCTTCGCCATCGCGCTTTTAACGGCCTCGTTTCGAAGTGCTTTGTACAAATAAGAAATGCGTTAGAAATTGCTCCGTTGCAAGCGTGTTTTATTATGTGAATGGAAGGCCGCCAGAACCGAAACAGCATGAAGGATGACCATTCTCCCGCAAGTGTCCACGAAAACGCGCCAGCGGCCTTCAATGGAGGAAATGCCGCAGCAATCATCGCGTGAATTCGCTAAAGGTCAGCGCAGATCAACACGACCCGCAGCTATCTGCGCGATCTTAGGCGAAAGGCTCAACTCAGGATCGACTGTTCCACGGGTCTTGCGAAAGACCGAACCGAAATCGTAAGCTGGGATTCTGACTTGTCAGATTTTGCCTTTTTTTCCGGCGCACGCTCTCCGGCGCTACGATGTTTGATTTCGATGCGGCCCTTCGCTGGATGAAGTTCGATCCCGGTCGGACTCTCTCAAGGCGTCCTGACAACGAGTTGCCCTTTCTTGGGGAGCAAGCGGAAGCAGGGCCGGAACTTCTCCTCGAGACCTGCGTCTACATCGATGGTTTGCAAGGGCGGGCGCCGGAAGTTGTTGGAGACCTGCTCGAACTCCGTCACAGCAACCATTCCACGATCGCCATCCAGGAGTTGATGCACACGGTGGGCGTACTCGATCGAGCACACCCGAGTACGAAACCTGCCATTCAACAGATCAGGACGACGATTGAGGCCATGCGGCCCCATCGCGTGTTCAGACCCGATGCGGATGTCCTCGGACGCGCCGCATTGCTGTCAGGCATGTTGTGTCGCCTCCAGGGCTATCAGCGCGATGCTCGCTTGCGAGCGCTGCACGACTGCGTCTTGTTTCTGCAGGCCCAAAAGCTCGGGCTTACCGTGCTTACCGCCAATGTGAGCGAATTCGACTATCTGCTCCAACTCATGCCAGGCGGAAGGGTCATCTTCTATAGGTCGGGCAATTAGTCTGAGCTGTAGGCTCAGTTGATCGAAGCGACTGCAGTTTCAACGGTATCCGCTCGATGTTCGACCGACTCTGCCATACGCGGCAGAGGAAGGGGATACCAACCAAGAACCGTAAACGTCCGTGCCAGATCGAAAACGATCTCCGGATTGACGTGCTTCTCGTCGAGCAACGCGATCTGAAGGCCGCGTCTAATTGCGCCGCTATCATGCACGCCCCAGCTGAATCTCAGTTGACGTGGAAACGGCCCAGCGCTGTTCTCATATATCTCAATTCAACGCCAACTCTCAAATTACGTGCGAGGCTAACTATCTGATATCGTTCAAATGAAATTCTCACGATAGGCCCGCCGCCAGCATCGTGATTGGACAGCGCAATTGACAGGGATCACTCTATTGCTGGGGTCTGCTTTCGCAACGTCGTTTGATTGGAGGCGACAATGAAGCATCACACCTTGGAACAACTGCACACCATCGCACAGGTTGAGCCCTGTTTCGATCCAGACGGTATGACGCGCCGGCAGCGGCTGGAGCGCTGGGCCGAGCTTCTGGAACTAATCAGGTACAGACACCTGGACACGCTTCATGAAACCGAATTCCAGGTTATGGATGAGCGAAATGCCCTGCGCTGCGACTATTCGCCGATAACGATCGCATTTAGGGATCCGGTGCTCCGTGCTGCAGGTATGGAAACGGACACCTATGGCGAGGCGAAGCGCTTCTTCGAAATCAGCGATGACGAACTGCATGACGTTGTCTGCTACTGCCGCTTTGGCACGACGGTAAGTGCGGCGGTGGCAGCCCGCCAGGTTCGCTCGTTACTCGCCGACAAGCCGAAAGGCTTCTGGGCGTCGGTAGCAGGGTTCTTCATCGGCCGGCAACCCAAGGAGCAGCCATCCTAGGATTAGGTTTCCGTACTTCGCCCGCGGACGGAGGGGGAAAGGTTGCTCAGATCATGCCGGCAACTATGATCTTCTTGCGTCCTGCGGGGATCCGCCTAGCTCTGCCGCAGGGATCGACGAACGCGAGCAGCGCCCGGCGGGCGCCACGGGGCTTCCATGCCATCGCGAGATCCCAGGTGAGATCGTTTAGCATTCCCGTGAGCGCCACCATCACCACACCGTCCACCCGCATCGAGCGCGCCCCTTCTGGCTCAAGATCGTGTGCATCAAGCGCCCGTCAGCCGACCGTGTAGCGATGGTCCTTGAACATGGGGGAAGAGTACAAAGCACCCTTTTAACAGTTCAGCCAGATCGACAGGGTGGGCGGCGGTGACGAACGCGTCCATTCGTGGGGATCACGCTAGCGACCGTGCTCCCGCGATCATAGAAACTCACCTTTCCCGGCCGAGTTGGTATGCGGTCCGCACCGATCAATTGACGAACTTGACGACGACGCCGAACTTGACCATCCCTGCGAGTTCTTCGGCATCCCAGTTCGTCGGGCGGACGCAGCCATGCGACGCTCCCTTGTCGATGAGGTCGGGGTCGGGAGTTCCGTGGATCCCATAGGTCGGTTCGGTTAAATCGATCCACACGCTGCCGACCGGGCCATTCGGTCCCTTGGGGATGATAAGAACCTTGTTGTTCTTGCCCTGCTTAAAGTTCACATTCGGATCTACCTATAGACGGGCATCCGGGCGACGCCCTTGACCTTGTCCGTACCGTAGGGCGATGGATTATCCTTGCTTCCAACCGTCGCGGGATAAGCCGCCAGCAGCTTTCCTGCCTCTTCATAGGCGAGCACCTGTCCGATTTTTCTACTCACCTCGATCCGCTTGACATTCCCCTGTCTTGGCGGGCCCGTCCCCACAACCTGAACCGTCTTGCCGGGTGCAAAGTCGGCGCCGGCATTAAGCGCTTTCAGCAAGTGATGCGGTGTTGATGCCTACCGGCCGAAGCCCCTGGGCAGCGACGATGCCGGACGAGAGAAACAATGCCAACATTGCGATCGGAGCGATAGTGTTCATACACGATCGAATAATCTTCGGTGCAAGTTGTTCCACACAAAGAGTTGGGACAACCTCGTGCGGGTTGTCAACCGCCGTGGGTAGGGCTGGATCGTTGAGCGGCTCCGACGCGCCGTTCATCGTATGGTCCGCCCGCCGCAACAGATGTACAGCTATAGCCCAGTCGGCCCAAAGCCGTGATTTTGGCCGACTTGGGCTTACACCGCGAAGCCGCTCCTGGCCGTAGGCTGAGAACCGCACTCACAGCGGACCGTTAGCGCGAAACCGGGGTCAGGGTCAGCACCTCGCTGTTGGTCTTGCACGAACCCGGTACGCCGTTGATGCAGCCCTTCGTGGTCTGCTTGATCGTCAGCCTAGAGCCATCGCCCGACGGACCGATCGTATAGGCGCCGCTGCCGGCGCCTGAAAAGCCGCCCCCCGCAAGCACATATTTCACAGTCCCGCCGGAGCGCGACGTTGGCGTGTAGACGAAATCCGCGGTGCCACCGGGGAACTTGCCGACGACCTTGAACGCCTCGTTCAACTTCGCCACGGTTCCGCTCACCTTGATCCGGGCGCCGCCGCCGGTGACCGTCCACGGGCCGGGACAAAGCTTGTCCAGCACATGTTCGGCAATCCGGGCAGCCTCGTCCAGATACGCATCGTCGTCTGAAAAGCCGGTGAAGCTGTCGACAAGGTCACCGCCAGGGTTGGTTCTTGTCTCTATGGTCCAGTCGGCTTTTCCGGCGCCGAATGTGATGCGGCCGCCAATCAAAAAGTCTGGTGCGATAGTACCCAGCTTCTTGATCGCCGTGGCCGGATCGGCATATTTCGACTGCTGAAACTTCTGTTCCTTAATGACCTCGTCGATCCGCCGCCATTCGACGACCTTTCCCGCGCACCATGCAAACTCCCCGCCGTCGCCCAGCGTGGTGACGAGGTGGTGCAAGATAACCTCGCCTAGACCATTGCCAGCAGACTCCCGACCGGGATAGTTGTCATCGGTGATTGTGCCGACCGCCAGCGCCACATCGGCTTGCTGCGCTGATGCGATCGCCGATGACAGCAAGACAAGTAAAAGCGCACAAAGCACCGGCACGAAATGCGACGCTAATGACCGAACCTGCACCTTGATGCGCCCCCGCTCACGGACCGTGCCGTTACACTGCCTCTCTAACCAGGGGTCTGTCCAACGAAATCTCGGGTGAGGTCCAGGCCATCCGATCGGGCAAATGAGTCCGCTGAACAAGGGTGAGGAAGGGACTGCAATGCCTGGATTTCCGGCGTTTCCGGTGATCCAGGGCGGCTGACATACGGCGTTTCCGACTCCAGATCCATCATGATTGATACCTGATCCTGCAGCGCAGCCGGTTGGTCGCGCCGATCAAACGGCAGGATGCGTCGAGCGCGTCGAGCGCGTCATGCTCTCGATGCACCGCTTGGCTGTCAGAAGCCGCCCTTCTATGGTTGTCGATCATCGGACCATAGTCTCCAGGGGCCTTGCCGAAATTACGACAATCCGTTCTTTCCGGAGAAAGGACTATCAAAATGACGTCGACCGTCACCGCTGGGCGGTTTCGAAGAATTTCGGCGCCTACCAGGATGCCGCCGTGCGTGAGCCGGTGATCATCACCAAGAATGGCCGGCCGCGCATCGTGCTGCTTGCCTATGAGGATTATCTGCGGCTGTCGCGGCGCGACCGTCGCGTCGAGGCGACGGCGGACCTGCGCGGCGCCGATCGCGCAGCCGTCGAAAAGTCCGAAATGGACCCGGGCCTTGATCATCTCAATGCCGAACTGCTGACGAACAAGCATCCTGCCGACTGATATCTCGGATCATTGCGTTTGCGGTTCCCTGGTGCAATGGATGCCATGTCATGCCGCCTCGATGTCTGTGCGGGAGAAATCATCGCCTTTGTACAACAGAGGTTCATTGCGTGTCTTGGCCAGCGCATAGGAGAAGCAGTCCCCGTAGTTCAGGCCGGCCGGATGTCGGCCCTTGCCATAGCTGCGCCAGGCTCGCCTTGCCACCGCGATCTGTTCCGCGTCGACGGCGACGATTTCGACACCCGCCTTGTAAAGCCACAGATCGAGCTCTGCGGCACCTGCCTCGCCGAGGCGCGCCTCGATGACGATGGCGAGTTCAAGGATTGTCGCCGCGGAAATGAAGCGCCGTGGCGCGTCGACGACCTTTTGTTCGTAGGTTTCTGCTTCGGGCTCATTGAATGCGATCGCGACGATGGCGGACGTGTCGATGACCATTAGCTGGGGAGCCCGTTTTCGTCATACCCCAAGATCTCGTCGGCAGAGCGGTTGTCGACAATCGGCAGCTTGGCCCAACGCTTACGGCTGGCGGCCAGTTCCTCGAGAAGGACATCGCGACTTGCGGCATTTGCGAGGCGCCGCAGCCGTTCCTCCAGTGCGCGGCGGGTTGCCATGGTAATGGTTTCACCGGTCTTCTCGGCCAGTGCCTTGGCAAGGCGTTCCGTCTCTAGATCTTTGATGCTCAGTGCCATTCTCTGGTTCCTGGGTGCCTAATCGTCTATATTCTACCTCGCTCCGGCTGGGACACAAGCGCCAGGACATCGTATCTGGCCGAACCTTCCGGACTTTCGCGCGCAAGACTTTGGCTCTTAATCGGCTGTGATTGCCCCGAACGCAGGTCGTCTGCGACTCTAAATCGATCCCTATCGATACTTAAAAGTTTTCGCTCGGGCCAATGCTGATGGCGCTGATGCGCTCAAGCGCGCCTGCCGGCAGCAAAGTTGAGAAACACGCCTCCTAAGATGAAGCACCACAGAAATGATCGTGCCGTCGGAACCACGCCAGGTTGACAGTCCTTCGAGATGAATTCAGCCTTGTCCGGGGCGCGAAAGCGTCTAATTGTTCATGCGTAGAGGCAAGCCATGTCCGCCGTTGGGGCGGCACGGCAAATGATCGAAGGAAGACACTATGGCGACTGGTACCGTGAAATGGTTCAACGCGACGAAGGGGTTTGGCTTCATCCAGCCGGATGGCGGCGGCGCTGATGTCTTCGTCCACATTTCTGCGGTCGAGCGGGCTGGGCTGCGAGAGCTGAAAGATGGTCAGAAGATCACATACGAACTGGTTTCGGACCGCAAGTCAGGCAAGATGTCGGCGGACAATTTGCAGGCCTAGGCTGATTTCGCACGGCGATCTTTTGGGGAGGGCCGGGATTGCTCGGGCTTTTTCGCTTGCAGTAACGTCTGACAGGAACCACACCGCCCGGCGTGATGGCTTGGACTTACTGCGCGGTAACGCCATTATCCATTTATCGGAGCAACCACGCCTCCTGAAGCGCTTCGGTCCAACGGGCAGCGCTCCTCGTGCTCCGCTGGCGGTCACTCACGCTAGGGTGGCCCACCTCCTTCTACGCCAGACTTTTTCGTTGCGCCAAACTGTGAGGTCTAATGAACCATCGCGATTCTGCCCTTGTTGTTGATCATCATTGTCCTCATGCAAACAGAATCTCGGGAGCGATGATGAAAACGGACGACCGCGAACTCATCGTCGTGATGAAACGCTATTTTGCGGTAAAGGCCGAATTGGCCACACTTACGGCGGAGTTGGAAGCGGAGCGAAAGGCGGCCGGTGCGCAAATCGGCGTGTTCTACGATCCGCGACAAAATGCCGAGCGCGCCGCCGACCTCCAACGCTCGCATCACTTGAAGGCAGAGATGGCGTCGGGGCATGCGGCCCGTCGGCGCTCAACAGAGGTTGAGAACGCAAGCCAGCTTCCACCTCCGCCGGCATGCCATGGCTTGATCTTCCGCGCACTTGTCCGGGTCCCTGAGATGGTGGGCGACGAACTTAAGTAGCAGGCTCTCCGGCGCCGACCAGGGGAGGGGGCTGCCCGTGGCGACGTCGTCGTCCGTCAACAGGGCAGCGAGTTGGTCGCGACGGTCGAACGGCAGGATGGCATCAAGCGCGTCGAGTTGCTCGGCTCGATACAGTATCGAGCCGGCAGTAACGTCGATCGATTTGCGGCGTCCGCCACCTTACCTGTCCCGCCACGGGTTTATTATTACCAAACCGACATCCTCGAAATCCGGAACATTCCGAGTTGCCAGCGCGGCGCCACGCGAAAGGGCGATGGCGGCGATCTGGGCGTCGAACTGACTGATCGGGCGACCCGCCTTGCGCCGCTCAGTTGCAATCATCCCATAAACGTCTGCGGCCTCCCGATCGAACGGCAGCACGCGACCGGCGAGGTCTTGCGCAAAGATCGGCAAGATTGCCGCTTCAAGGTCGCGCCGGCGGCGACCATCGGGAAGCAGGCGTAGACCATATAGGATTTCGGCTTCAGTGATCGTGGTCGTGAAGATGGCGGCGGGAGGCTGTTCCGCAAGCCAATCGACAACCGCGGGCTCGGGAGCCGGTAACAGCAGCTCAGATATGATATTTGTGTCGAGAACGATCATATTGCAGAGAAATCCGGAGCGTCACGGATCGGTTCGCGCGCGGGAATTTGCAGCTCGACGCCGCCAAGCGGCTGCAAGCGCGCGCGGATCGCGCCAGCGAGGTTTCCCGCCGTTGTCTCCTGCTGCGCCAACACCATTTTCAGGATATCACGGGCCTCGTCTTCCATCGATCGGCCATGGGTCGCTGCGCGGACTCGCAGCCTCTGTTTCAATCGATCGTCGATGTTGCGAATGGTCATGCTGGCCATGTAAATCGCCTCCAGTCATCATTGATTGCATATAGTGCAATGATGGCATTTTTTCAATTGGAGCCACTGTTTCCGCGGCCGGAGTAGGCAAAACGTCGAGCGAAACATGGCTGTTACCCGGGACCTCGCGGTAGGGTTGGGTACAGATCGACCCAGGTCGGGACCGTTCCTGGTCGCCGACAATGAGTTGCCACTGTTCGAGGGGCGTGGCGGTAACTCGGCCGGATCTTCTCGGAAACCTGCTTGAGCCCCGCCACAGAAACTGTCCACCATCGAGAAGCGCATGCCTCAAGCGGGGGTCCACACGAACGGTCCGACTTTGTCGGCCGCACGTCAGAAGAAGCCAATGTGCTCTCCTCTCAGGATCGGCCGCATACTGCACGGGTTGCCACTGCCGCGCCCGGTTCCGCCAGGAACGACAATGCGAAAACCGGGACGGAAATCGTCTACCCAACCTGCCGGTCGGGGCTTCCGCTCGCTCTCAACAGGGCCATCAGCATAGGGCCAAGTGAAAATTCGCCGCGTCGCGCCTTTGACGTCAGATCGCGCAAGTAACCTCCGGCCGAGTTAATGTGTCCTGCCCGCTCGAGCAAACACGCCATGGCAACCGCCGCATTTTCAGGTCCCATCACTTCGCAAGCATCCTGGTAAGCGCTCGGGCTCACCCCCAGCATCGAACGCACCACCACGGCCGCCGCCATCAAGTCGCGCCAGCTCGATATGGTCCCGCCTTGTCCGTACATCGTGATCTCAGGGCAGGCCCGCATCACCATACTCAACGGGAACGCCTTCAGCGGCTCCCTCAGTGGCGGCTTTTCTGGCTCAGCCTTCGCCCCCAGCTCGTTTCTAGAGCTAGGTTCAAGTTCATTGGTGGATTCGGTGTTTGAATTCTGTATGTGACGCTCAATATGAGCATCATTGCTGCTCATATTTTCAGAAATATCCAAACCATCCAGCTGGTTGACTATCTCTGCGCAGAGGAGATCCATCTCTTCGAGGATCGATGCCAGGTCGTGGATCGTCGGAGATCGCGGTATGCGGGCGACGAGCGCCAAATACACGTCTTCAATCTTGCCCCAATCACCACTCGCGCCTTCTTCGATCGCTGCCGAGATGAGCTTGCGGGCATCGCGCCGGCGAATGGTGAGCGCCTCCTTGGTCCGGCGAAACAGCGCGCGTTCTGCCGCCATCTGCTGGGCCATCTGCGCGAGCTCCTCCGATCGGGCAAGGAGCGGGGAAAGATCGAACCCGAACGCATCCTCGATGTCGCCAGCCCTGTCCTTGCGGACATAACGCTTCCCATTTGCACTGTCTTTGCGAACAATCAGGCCAGCGTCAACGAGCGTCGCCAAGTGTCGCCGCAACGTGGCGCTGGCGATACCGTGCGCACGGACCGACAACTGAGCATTCGACGGAAAGACGATGAGAGACGCTCCCTGGCGCAGATCGGTCTCAGGATAGAAGCTCAAGAGCGCGTCAAGCACGGCAAGTGCACGATCCTGTAGCCCGAGAAGCGTCCTGGCTTCGCAGGCGTCACGAAACACTTTCCATTTGTCAGCCGTCTTGTCCGAACTGATCTCGGTGGATGCCATCTGCCGTCTTACCAGCGCAAGCGTCATCGGCCGCCGCCCGAAGGGCGTCGTCACACTTCCACTCTGCATTTCCTTCACCTCTCAAAAGGCAAAAGAAGTCCGCTCACCAAATTCGGTGCCAATCACTCTTGACGGGGATTCGTGGAAATGCGATTCTCAGATTGTCCAGATATGAGAGAGGCTTCCACTACGGCAACGTTTGGGGGCCTTTTTCTTTTGCGGTGTTCCTTTCCGTATTCCCTTGTCGAATGAGACCCTCTGACAGTGTCAGGGTTCTAATTTTCACGCTCGCGAGAGAAGCGTTCAATGAGGGCTGGCAACTCCTTCCCGACGAACTTCACGAACTCAAGTCCGAGAGGGCCGTCCGCCGAGATTCGAAGCTCCTTGGGCGACATCTTCCAGGCACCCAGTTTCATGCCATCGCTGGCCGCTAGTTCATTGCGGTCCTCTCGCGGCTGGGTCGACGGCTTTATCGCTTCGAAAGCCCGCTGGAATCGTTGATCCGACACCGATACACCGTCACCCGCATCCGTGAGCACCTGCCGAACCACAGCTAGAGAACCTGGATTGCTTGCAATGGTTTTCGCGAACTCTATCCAGCGCGGCCGCCCCACCTTGGGAGCCCGCCCGATCGCTTCGATCACATCGGCAGGTATTGATCGATAGACGCCGCGCATACGAGCGAGCTCTGCATCCGCAATCGACAGTGCCGCATAGATGTTCCGCGCTTTGATTCCGGCATCATCCATTCGCGATGCAAACAGCGTCCGCTCGATCCAGGTCAGGTCCTGCCGGCTGGCATTCTCGATGCCTTGCGCGACGACCAGATCCAGGTCGGAGATCTCAACCTCGAGCGCACGAACGGCGCGCCCAAGCTCCCTGGCAGCACGCCAGCGCCTGTGGCCATAGACAATCTGATAGCGCCCGGAGGACGACGGGTGGCGCCGAACCTGAATAGGAACCTTTTGCCCTTCGGACTCGATCGAACCCTTGAACGTCTCAAAATCGCCGGCGTCGTCGTCCGGCAGCCGGTCGGGATAGGGGGAAGGGTCGATGAACGCGGGATCCAGATCAAGGATCGCCCCCCCGCCTGTCTCGACGATCGCCCTCAAACGGTCCCGTTCAGCCCTGATGTCATCGATAGCACGATGTGCTGCACCGACGACGCCCGCGCCGACACGCGGCGACGGGGCAGGAGGTGGCACAGGGTGCGGGTCGTCTGCGAGCTTGCTCTCCAGTTCTTGAGACAGCAAACCGAAGCTCGCGACAATCGACTTGCGAGAAGACTTGCTCATGGCCGCCCCCAGCTATCGTTGACAAGGCGGATGATCGCCTCATTGACCGCATCGACGGCTTCGCGGGCGCGCTTATGGGTATCACGCCCAATCTGGCCCATTTCGAGCTCGTAGATCGAACGCTTTGCCAAGCCGGCCGCTTCAACCGCTGTGCTTTCGATGGCAGTGGGCAGGAGGACGTCTGTCCCGAACATATGCCGTAGCATCGCAACGACTTGCGACTGAGGGGCATCGTTTGGGTCATGCCGCGTCACGAGATATCGGATGAAGTCCTGGTCGAGTTGGGCACCGTTCTCATTCAAAACGCTGATCAGATCGCCCATCATCAGGAGGAACTGGCTCATGGACGCCACATCCAGCATGGCGGGGTGAACGGTGATGACCATGCTTGTAGCAGCGTAGATTGCGCTGAGCGTCAGGAAGCCAAGGGACGGCGGCGTATCGAGAAGGACGATGTCGTAGTCTTCTTCGACATCCGCCAGGGCAAGCTTCAGACGCTCGAAGAAGATTGCACCGGAGCTCGACTTATGCGCCAGGACACGAGGGGTCTCGTGCTCGTACTCCATAACTTCGAGGTTGCCGGGAACGAGATCGACGCCATCAAAGTAGGTCTTGCGGATGATGTCCCTGATCGGCCGCCGCTCAGCGTCGTCGTAGCGAAGCGCCGCGTAGATCGTTTCGTTGGCGCCGACATCGATTTCCGGCTGTGCGCCGAACATTGCAGAGAGCGATGCCTGGGGATCGAGGTCGAGTGCGAGAACGCGATAGCCTTGCAAAGCGAGATAGTGCGCAAGATGAACACAGGTCGTCGTCTTGGCGCTTCCGCCCTTGAAGTTCGCGATCGCGAGGACCTGCAAGTGCTCGCCCGGGCGTCGGCGAGGCAGAAAGCGCAGGGCCTCGGCAGGCTTCTGCTTGGCAAACAGCTCCCGAAGCTCGTTGATCTGGGCGAGGGTATAGACCCTGTGATTGTTCTCAAGGCGGCTTGGCGTCGGCCCGCGACCCTCGGATGACATCAGCTTCAGGGTCGAATCCGGTATGGATGTCAGCTTCGAAACTTCGTTGGTGAGAAATGACCTCAAGGTCTTCTCGGATTTCGGCGGGTACATGCGGGTCCGCAGCTGCTGCAGCTGGCTCGACAAAAGACCGGCGTGCCGCAAGATCTTGGCGGCAGCGTCTTCCTTGAGTTGAACGTCAGTTTCTGCGCGTCTAGCTATCGCCATTTTTCCCTCTTGGCGGCCTAAAGCCGGTTTACCGACCATTGCCCGCCAAGAGGTAGAACACGATTCTCCCGAACCGTCCAGAATTATAGGGTTAACAAAGCCTTAACGCTCAACGCGAGCCCTCAGCGTTGAAAACCGGCCTACTCCCTGAAATTGCAGTCTTTTTTGCTGAATGCAATCTAGGCCACCCGATGAGTTTACGCACACTTTTGCTCACCTGACCGACGTCGTTAGCGCGGCGATCTCCCACACATTGCACCCCACCCGCCCGAATCAGCGTCGGTGCATCAGCCACGACCGGCCACATTTCGACGTTCAAAATGCGCTGGCTATTCTCCGACGAGCCGCACATCCCTTCGGTCAGGGAAGATTTCTCTGCCCCTAGAATCGACGTGGCGAAATTTCAGGAGCATTTTTGCCCCTCGCGACGCGTCCTCAGTCGTAGCACTTCTCCTCCAATAAACGGAGGAGGACGACTGATGATGGTGATTGCCATTGAGAATGGCGGTTCGAGCGGCGCCCGGCACTTCCTCGACCAGATGTTTGCGCTCCCCGCGAAGGTCTTCGATGAACGCCTGGGTTGGCAGGTCGCCGCGCGCGATGGCCAGGAGCGCGACCAGTTCGACGATCTCCATCCCGTCTACATACTCGCTATCTCTGCAAAGAATGAAGTAGTCGGCTGTGCTCGCCTTCTCCCCGCCATGGGTCAGACGATGCTTTTGTCCGTGTTCCCGCAACTCGTCTCGGAGCAGGCGTTACACCCGCACGCGCGGATGATCGAGAGCTCGCGCTTCTGCGTCGATACGACCACACAACGGAAGGGTCGCGGCGGTCTCCACCACGTTACCCGCCTCATGTTTGCCGGCATCCTCGAATGGTGCCTTTCGCGCGGATACACCGAGGTCGTCACGGTCACCGACATTGCCGTCGAGCGCATCCTTGGGCTTGCCGGGTGGTCGCTTCATCGGCTCGGACCGCCGCAAATGGTAGGCCAGACAACAGCCTTGGCTGGTGTTCTCTCGGTTGACGCAGGCATCTTCCAGCAAGTCAGGCCGGTTGGGTATGTCTCAACCTTCGATCGCCCCACCGCACCAACCTCGTCGGTGTTGTCATGACGCATAGCCGCTCCCTTCCCCGCCTTGTCCGCAAGCTCGAGGAAGCCCTTGGTCCAGCAATTCGGGCTGCACTCGATGACCCGAGCGTCGTCGAGATTATGCTCAACGCGGACGGCAGCCTCTACGTGGAACGCCTCGGTCAATCGATCGCGCGCCTTGGAGAAATGGATACCGCCGCCGCCGAGATCGCAATCGGCAGCATAGCCCATGCGACAGGTACGGCGGTCGACGAACACAGACCAATCGTGTCGGCCGAGCTGCCAGTCAGTGGACACCGTTTCGAGGGGCTGCTGCCACCGATCGTCGCTGCACCATCCTTCTCCATACGCAAGCGCGCTTCGCGTCTCATTCCTCTCGAGCAGTATGTGGACGATGGCTTCATGACGGGGAAGCAGGCTCGTCTCCTAGCAAGGGCTGTTGCCGATCGGCTCAACATCCTCGTCTCAGGCGGGACCGGCTCCGGCAAAACGACACTGGCAAATGCGCTCATTTGCGAGATCGCGACGGTCGCACCGGATGACCGCCTCATCATCCTTGAGGACACGGTCGAAATACGTTGCGGCTCGCACAACGTCCTTTCGCTGCGCACCAGCGACGAGATCGACATGGCGCGTTTGCTGAAGAGCACACTCCGGCTGCGACCGGACCGGATCATCGTGGGCGAAGTCAGAGACGCGGCCGCCCTTTCTCTTCTCAAGGCATGGAACACGGGGCACCCCGGAGGCATCGCGACGGTGCACGCCAATTCCGCGCGTTCGGCACTTCGCAGGCTGGAGCAGCTGACCGCGGAGACAAGCCGGCAGCCGATGCAGGACGTCATCGCCGAAGCAGTCGATCTCGTCGTTTCGATCGAACGCACAGCGACCGGCCGGCGGCTCGGAGAGCCTATGCGCCTCATTGGACACGACGGGACGGCCTACCTCCTGGAACCTTATCAAGACGGGGAACGACATGCAGCGTGAAACACGAATCGCAATGGTAGCTCTCGCGGGACTGCTGACCTTCTTCAGCGGGGAACCGGTGTTCGCCGGCTCGGGCGGCGGTCTGCCCTGGGAGGGTCCACTCGAACAAATTCAGCAGTCGATTACAGGCCCTGTCGCCGGCTTCATCGCGCTTGCCGCGGTCGCCGTCGCAGGCGGTATGCTGATCTTCGGCGGCGAGCTCAACGATTTCGCCAGGCGATTGTTTTACATCGTGCTCGTCGCCGGTCTCCTGCTCGGCGCGACACAGATCGTCCAGTTGTTCGGCGCAACCGGCGCATCGATCGGCGACCATTCGCTCAACGTCTTCCACACCGAAACGAGGGGAGGCGCGGGCAATGCCTGAGGTCTTCTGCCTACTCGAGCGAAACCGTATCCATCGTGCCCTCTCTCGCCCAAACTTGCTCTTGGGCGCCGATCGCGAGCTCGTCCTCGTCACGGGGCTTGCGGCGGTCATCCTGATCTTCGTCGTCCTGACCGTCTATTCGGCCCTGATCGGCCTTACCCTCTGGATCCTGGCGATCGGCGTCTTGAGGCGGATGGCTAAAGCAGATCCCCTCATGCGCAAGGTCTACATCCGCCACATGCGCTATCGGCGGACCTATCGCCCGACCGCGACGCCATGGCGGAAGGGCTGACGGTGTCGCGATGGTCAATCTAGCGCGCTTCCGCTCGACCGAACCCTCCTTTGCCGATCTCGTGCCCTATGCCGCACTTGTCGACAATGGGGTCATCCTTTTGAAAGACGGCTCACTGATGGCAGGGTGGTACTTCGCAGGCCCCGACAGCGAGAGTGCCACGGACCTGGAGCGCAACGAAATATCGCGCCGGATCAACGCGGTTCTCGCTCGTTTGGGATCTGGGTGGATGATCCAGATAGAGGCGCTGCGGATAGACGCCGCCACATATCCGAGCGCCGACCGCTCGTATTTTCCCGATCCGATTACTCGCGCGATCGATGCCGAACGCCGGAAGCATTTCGAAAGGGAGGGGGCACATTTCGAGAGCCGCCACGGCCTCATCCTTACGCAACGTCCGCTCGAAGCAAATCGACGCGGGCTCGCGCGATATGTCTACGCCGACCCTGAAAGTCGTCAGAAGGGCTTCGCCGACGCGGCGCTTGATCTTTTTCGGACCCGTGCCCGCGAGGTCGAACAGTATCTCGCAAACTGGATCTCGCTTCGCCGCATGGCAACGCGAGAACTCGATCCAGGCAACGGAGCACGAAGACACCGCTTCGATGAGCTTTTCCAGTTCATTCGCTTTTGCATCACCGGGGAGAACCATCCGGTCAGATTGCCCGACATAGCGATGTACCTCGATTGGCTGGCAACAGCCGAGCTCCACCATGGTATCAACCCGATCGTGGACAATCACCACGTGGGCGTGGTGGCGATCGATGGGCTGCCATCGGAAAGCTGGCCCGGAATTCTGAACAATCTGGATCGCCTGCCGCTCAGCTACCGTTGGTCATCACGGTTCATCTTCCTGGATCCCGAGGAAGCTCGTGAACGCCTCGAACGCACCCGCAAGAAATGGCAGCAAAAGGTTCGCCCATTCTTCGACCAGCTTTTTCAGACGGACAGTCGATCCGTCGACCAGGATGCAATCGCCATGGTCGCCGAGGTGGAGGACGCGATCGCCCAGGCATCATCCGAACTGGTTTCCTATGGCTACTACACGCCCGTCGTCATTGTTTTTGGGGTCGACAGCGCTACTGTCCGCGACAAATGCGAGATGATCAGGCAAGCGATCCAGGCGGAAGGTTTCGGAGCGCGGATCGAAACGCTCAATGCGACCGAAGCCTATCTCGGCAGCCTCCCCGGCATCTGGTACTGCAATCTTCGCGAGCCATTGATCAATACGCGCAATCTTTCCGATCTCATGCCCCTCAACACGGTCTGGGCCGGGAACCCAACTGCACCATGCCCCTATCTGCCGCAGCAGTCGCCGCCTTTGATGCAGGTCGCCTCTGGCTCTACACCCTTCCGTCTCAACCTCCATGTCGATGACGTAGGCCATACGCTCGTATTCGGTCCGACGGGATCGGGAAAATCGACGTTGCTTGCACTGATTGCTGCGCAGTTTCGCCGCTACCTCGGAGCGCAGGTATTCGCTTTCGACAAGGGAAACTCGATGCTACCCCTGACGCTTGGCGTCGGCGGTAATCACTACGATATCGGAGGGGAAGGGGAGGGGGCCGCTCTTTGCTTCTGCCCGCTTCTCGATCTGGAAGGGGAGGGGGACCGAGCATGGGCGAGCCAATGGATCGAGACACTCGCAGAACTGCAGGGCGCATCGATCGGGCCCGATGAACGCAATGCGATCTCCCGTCAAATCGAACTAATGGCCGGGTCCCCCGGACGGTCCCTGTCCGATTTCGTGAGCGGTGTTCAGCTCAAGGCGATCAAGGATGCTCTCCGGCACTATACGCTCGACGGTCCATTGGGCAGCCTCTTTGACGCCGAGACCGATACACTCTCGTTTGGTGACTTTCAGACTTTCGAGATCGAACAACTGATGAGCCTCGGCGAGCGCACCCTCGTTCCGGTACTCACATACCTCTTCCGCCGCATCGAGAAGCGACTGAGCGGCGCCCCGAGCCTCATCATTCTCGACGAGGCGTGGCTGATGCTCGGCCATCCGGTCTTTCGCGATCGTATCCGCGAATGGCTGAAGGTGTTGCGCAAGGCAAATTGCGCCGTGGTGCTTGCGACCCAGTCAATCTCGGACGCCGAACGTTCCGGCATCATCGATGTGCTGAGGGAAAGCTGCCCGACGAAGATATGCCTTCCCAATGCCGCCGCCCGCCAGCCGGGCGCCCGAGAATTCTATCAGCGAATGGGTTTCAACGAACGCCAGATCGAGATCATCGCGGCGGCGACGCCGAAGCGAGAATACTACGTAACCTCTCCGGAGGGCCGGCGCCTTTTCGATATGTCTCTCGGTCCGCTCGCGCTCGCCTTCACCGGTGCAACCGGCAAGGACGATCTCAAGCGCATTCGCGCGCTTCATCACGATCACGGCCGAAACTGGCCCACCCTATGGCTCAAATCGAGGGGGATTCCCGATGCGGAAACGCTTCTTGCAGATGACTGAGTTCGCGGTCCTGTCGCTCCTTGCGATGGCGGCAAGCAACTATCCGGCACGCGCTGGCGGGGCCACGGGTGCGGCCACCGAATGGACCCAGCTTGCCAATAATGCCGAGCTCATCAACCTGCTGGAAAAGTCCGGCGTCCAGATCGAGAACCAGGTAAAGCAGATCGGTCAGCTTGCCGAGCAGATCCAGAACCAGCTGAAGATTTACGACAACATGCTGCAGAACACCGCTCGCCTTCCGCACCACGCGTGGGGAAAGATCGAAGCGGATCTCCGTCGCCTACAACAGGTCGTCGATGGCGGCCGGGGAATATCCTTCTCCATGGGCAACGCCGATGACGTCCTGCGCCAGCGCTTCGCAAGCTACGCCGACTTCAAGACCGGATTGCCTGATGGGAGAACATTCTCGTCGCACTATCAGACATGGTCCGACACCAATCGCGACACCATCACCGGCACACTGAAGGCTGCGAACCTCACCGCGGCGCAGTTTTCGAGCGAAGAGGCGACGATGCGCTCGCTTCGTTCGCTCTCGGAAACCTCTGATGGGCAAATGAAGGCGCTTCAGGTCGGCCACCAGATAGCCGCCGAGCAAGTCGGGCAAATCCAGAAGCTGCGCGGCCTTGTATCCCAGCAGATGACGATGACGGCGACCTGGTACCAAAGCAACCAGACGGACAAGGATCTCGCCCAAGCCAGACGGGAGCGTTTTTTCGATGGGCCGGCCCAATTCGGTCCTGGAGGGCAGAAGATGGAGCTTCGCTGGTGAGCAAGTTCGACCTCAACACCTCTCCATTCAGCAACAATTCCGCCCAGCTAGCTCGGGCATTTGTCGTGATGTCCTGCCTACTGCTCGGCTCTGCCCTTGAGGTCCAGGCACAGGATGGAAGCGTCCTAACCGAACTCGAAAATCAGATCGCCGCCGCTGCCAAGGGGTGGGAGGCGCGGGTGCTTTCGGCCGCGCGATCTCTGTTCTGGATCCTCGCCGGTATCGAAGTGGCAATCGCTGCCGTGTGGCTTGCTCTACAGGCAGCGTCGCTCGACAGCTGGTTTGCCGAGCTCGTACGTCGAATCATCTTCATAGGCCTCTTCGCCTTCGCGCTCGAGCAAGGTCCTACCTTTGCAAAGAGCGTGGTCGACAGCCTCTTTCAGATCGGCGCCAGTGGTGGATCGGCCTCGCCGGCGGATATATTCGACGCAGGGATGCAAGTCGCTTCGCACATGTCGAAGCAGATCCAGTTCGGGCTTTTCGAAGACAATGCGCTGGCGATTGCGGCGGTCCTTGCAATGGTCGTGGTGGTGATTTCCTTCTCGCTCGTCGCGGCAATCTTCGTCGCCATCATGGTCGAGGCGTATGTCGGCCTCCTGGCCGGAATGATCATGCTGGGGCTCGGAGGTTCTTCCCATACGAAGGACTTTGCCGTGCGCTATCTCGTTTACGCGTTCAGCGTCGGGCTGAAGCTGATGGCGCTCGTGATGATTGCCCGGATCGGTTCGGAAGTGCTTTTGGGTCTCGCCAGCGCTCCGACTGGAGAAACACAGCAATTCGTCACGACGCTCGCCATCGCCGGCATCTCGGTCGTCGTCTTCATCATTGCGATCTACGTTCCAAACATTCTGCAGGGCGTCGTCCAAGGCGCATCGGTCACCGGCGGAATGGAGGCGATTCGACACGGCGGCCAGGCGGCTTCCTTTGCGACCGGCGCTGCGTTTCTCGCGGCCGGAGGGACGGCTTCCGGCTTTGCGGCGGCAAAGTCCGCCCGAGCGGCCGGTGCATCGGCTACGGCCTCAGCTCTTCACGGCATGAAGCATGGTGCCGCCGCCAGCGCGCAGGCAGCAGGTTCAGCGGCAAAGGACAAGGCAATCGGCGCGCCCGGCGCTCACGCCTCCTCCTTGATGGGCCTTGCCAACGACAAGCTCGACAACAAGGCCTCTGCCCACGGTAGAGGCAGGCGATCGCCGCCCGACCCTACAGACCACTGAAGCGCTCAAGGAGGATCATGATCAATGGCTGCCCGAGATGCCCCCGAGAACCCCTACATCGCCGCGCGCCAGGAGTGGAACGAACGCTACGGCTCCTATGTTCGATCAGCAATCGCCTGGCGCATCATCGGGACGACCGCCATGGCGATTGCGATCATCGGTTTCGGCTATGGGCTCTACCAGAGTTCGAAGGTCAAGCTCGTGCCCTACGTCGTCGAGGTCGACAAGCTCGGAGCGGCCGTCAGCGCAGGCTTCCCCGAGCAGATTGACTACGCCGACCAGCGCGTTGTGCGTCCCTCGCTTGCAGGCTTCTTTGCCAGTTTCCGGTCCGTAACGCCTGACGCCGTCGTCCAGAAGCAATACATCGACCGAACCTATGCGCTGCTTCGGAACGCCGATCCGGCGACGGGCAAAGTGAACGCCTGGTTCCGGGACAATTCGCCATTCGAAAGGGCGCGCCGCGCAACCGTCGCGATCGAGGTGAACAACGTGGTGGCGCTTTCGGACCAGACCTACCAGGTCGACTGGACCGAGTTCGAACGCGACCGGGCCGGCAAGGAGACCGGCGTGCGGCGGTTCCGCGGGATCGCGACGGTCACCCTGACGGCGCCACAGGATGAGGCGGTAATCCGTTTCAATCCAATCGGACTCTACCTCAGGGATCTCGATTGGACGGCGCAGCTTTGACGGGAAGGAGAAAAGTCGTGAGTTACGGTAGAGCAGCCTTGCTGGCACTGATTTTGGGTTCGTTAGTGCCGAGCGGAGCCGTTTACGGCGAAGCGATCACGACGAAGGAAGCGAACGCGGCCCGGCTGTCGGCAAAATGGCGGGCAGCTTCCGGCGTTACCACGACCGGACCCGATGGCAAGGTCATCTTCCTTTACGGCGCTAGCCAACCATCGATCGTGTGCTCCCCACTCCAGGTGTGTGACATCGAGCTCCAGGCGGGCGAGATCGTGCGTGACGTGCTCGTTGGCGATACCGTTCGCTGGAAGATTGAGGCGGCGACATCTGGCGCCGCCGGCGGGCAGGCGATCCATCTCGTGATCAAGCCGTCCGAACCTTCGATAACAACGTCCATGGTGGTGACGACGTCGAGGCGCACCTACCATATCCAGCTGAAGTCTCATCCGACCCATTACATGGCGCGCGTCGGCTTTGCCTATCAGGAGGACAGGTCCGCGAGCATCGCCGATGCCAATGCCCGGCTGGAGGCGGGCGCCGGCAGCGTCCCAGCCGAACGGCTCGATTTCACCTATTCGATCAACGGTCGAGCCCGCTGGAAACCGACACGGGTCTATTCGGATGGACAGAAAACCTACATCCAGTTCCCGAAGTCGATCGCCAGCCAGGACGCGCCAGTCCTCTTCGTTGTTTCCGGCGGCCAGAACAGGGTCGTCAATTACCGAATGAAGAGCGGGGTGATGATCGTCGATTTCGATGTTGAGCGCGCAGTTCTCGTCTCGGGCGTCGGATGGCGCCAGGAGAAAGTCACGATCAGAAGGGGAGGGTAGGTGATGAGGGGTCTTGCTGCGCCCATTCTCGTCGCAGTCCTTGTGAGTGGTTGCCAAGGTGGGGCGCCTTCGCCGACGATTGACGCGCTTCCTCAAGAAATCTCGATGAGTGCCGAAACAGCAATTGCCGGCGATATGGCAAGCCGCTTCGTCGAAGCGATGGGAAACGAGAAGCCGCCTTCGATCTCTGTGTCCCCAGGCGACCGATCGGGCGAAGCGCTCGAAACTGCACTCAAGCTCTGGGGGTACCCAGTGCTCGCCAAAGAGGAACAGGCTCCGGCGAAAAATCCGGCAACTGAGGTCACCTATGGCAGCACGGCGTTCGAAGATGTCGTTCTCGTGCGGCTATCGACACCTGAGGTTACCCTGACCCGCGCTTACCGGACGAGTCCAGCAGGTGCTCAGCCCGCGACACCGCTCGCCGTCACGCGTCATCGATAGGAACCTGTCATGGCTCAATCGCTGCAGCTTTCTCACGCCCCGAAGCACATCCGCAGGGTCAATCGGCTACCGCTCTTTGTCGCGGGCGCGATGATAATCATTTTCTTCGCCGTCATCGTCGCCGGCCTCACCTCGCGAGGAATCGGACACCGAACCGACATTGGGGCGGAGGTGTCCTCAGGCGGTTCGGCATCATCCTTTGCCGAAAGCATCAAGCGGGGCGTCGCCGACGGCATCATCGCCGAACCGATGGAGACAACGCGCACTGGAGGCGTTGCGGCCGAGCCTTCAACCGAGGTGCCTTCGTCGGACGTCCAAGCTGCCCCCGAGAAGACGCCGCTTCCGGCCTACGCTGCTGAAACCAGGAGCCAGGGGAATGAAGATGATTGGTTGGACCAGTTCCAGCGTGAACGAAAGGAACAGCTTCTTCGTGAGCGCCATCGGCAGGACATGGCGAGACTTCAGGCAAGAGACGCAGCCCTCGACTCTCCTCTCACCGTTGAGATCAAAGAAGGGGCGGAACCCACGAAGATGGAGAGCGCACCAAGCAGCAATATGCCCGCATCTCGTAATCCCGCAGAGGTCCTGGCAAGAGCGCTCGAGGGCAAGGAGGCAGATCCCAACCTCCAGGCATCCAAGGAGGCCTTCTTCAACTCTGACATCAAGGAGCTTGGATACTTGCCAAAGGGGGTCATTGCCGCGCAATCGCCTTTCGAGCTGAAGCGAGGCTCGGTTATTCCCGCAACGTTGATTACGGGCATAAACTCCGACCTCCCGGGTCGTATCTCGGCCCAGGTCAATCATCCGATCTATGACAGCGCCACCGGTCGCCATCTCATCATTCCCCAAGGCACCAAGCTCTTCGGCCGTTACGACGCCGAAGTCGCTTTCGGGCAGTCACGGGTGCTGGTGGTCTGGACCGACCTCATCTTTCCGAACGGTTCTACCTTGCAGATCGGCGGGATGGCCGGCACCGACGCCGAAGGCTATGGCGGCTTTAAGGACAAGGTCGATCGACATCTCCTTAGAACCTTTGGCTCCGCAGCGCTCGTCGCCTTGATCGGCGCGGGTATCGATATGTCACTTCCAACCGACCAGCGCGACAGAGGGCGCGATACGGCCTCGGACGCCGCCCGTCGCAGTTTTGCCGAGACCTTCGGCAGGGTGGCCGAACGGACAATTGCAAAAAACCTCGACGTGCAGCCCACGCTCAGCATCAGACCGGGCTACGTCTTCAACGTCCTCGTCGACCAGGATATCGTCTTTCCCGGCGCCTATCGATGAGATTGGCCAAGACAGGCACGTCCAGCTGCGGCAGCATTCCCATACGCTTGGTTTCAGATCAGCAAGCGCCGGGTGGCGGCCGCGGTCGCTTGAGACAGCTTGCAGACACCGAGCTTGTCCATGGCTCGCTTGAGATTGCGGCGCACACACGTATAGGTGATATCGAGTATGTCGGCGATCTCCAGCATCGTCTTTCCCTCGGACGACCACTTGAGGCAGGCGAGCTCCCGAGCGTTTAGCGCTGGCGTGCAATTGCTTTCCAGATGTTCCATGTTTCGCATCCTTGAGTGTAGGAAGGCTGCGGCAGTTATGCCGAGCCCGGTTATCTCGCCGGCAATGCAGCCGCGCGCACTGCTCAGTGACGATGATGTGAAGGTGAGGATGGCGAACCGTCCGAAACCGGCCGATACCGATACCGACAGCCCCGTCTTCAATCCGAAATCGGCAGCCTCCGTGTAGAAGCGCCGCAACTCCCGGCAAACTCTTGGCCGCACGTCGTCGACAGACCAGCGGAAGACCTGGGTTCCGCGCTTGGCCGTCGTCACCACCGGGTCGAGCGTCACATAGGAACGCGCAAAGTAGAGCCGCTGCCATTCAAGCGGATAGTCGGTGGCCACGAAATTGTCGTTCGGATGGGCTCTGAAATAGGCATAGTGATCAAACCCGGCAGCTCCTGCCAAACGCGCAAGAGACTTGTTGATCGTGCTTGACGATGACTGGACCTGACAGAGGTCTATCACTCGTTCAAAAATGCGTCGTTCGTTCATGCGATTTCACCTCCGGCGCGTATTGGTCGGATTGAGCCTTTCGCAGGCGGGCAACGACACACGGTCTAGATGCAAGCGCCTTCGCATGCAATCAATTGTAACACTGTCGCAACAAAACTTAACATTTCGCGGGGAGGGTTCACCGGGCTAAGTCATTCAATTTCCACGGTGTGTGCCAACAGGTAGCCGCCGAGCCTCACCGTCTTCACATAGGTCGGCTCATCCGGATCGGGCTCTATCTTTTGCCTCAGACGCCGGACATGCACGTCAATGCTGCGCTCCGATGGACCGGCAAGCCCAAAGCGAGTAGCCTCAAGCAATTCCTCTCGCGAGAGGACCTTTCCAGGGTTGCGAGCAAGAGCAAGCAGGATATCGAACTCACCGGCGGTCAGTGTCCTCGTCTGCCCATCGCGGTCGTGGAGCGTGCGTTTACCCGGATCTATGCGCCAGCCGTCAAACATCAATACTCGCGTATCCTCGACACGAGCCCTAGCGGAGCTGGCACGGCGCAGGAGGCTGCGCAACCGGGCAAGCGTGGCGTCTTCTTCGCCAACCCTCAAGACACAGGCATCCGCACCGGCGTTTAGTCCTTCGACAACGATGCTGTCATCGTGTCTGTCAACGATAAGAACGAGCGCAATGTCGCTCACAAAACGAACCTGCCGGCAAAACTGGAGGGATGCGGCAGATCGCAGTTTTCCCTCAACCACAAGCAGGTCAAACCTCCGGATTTTTAAGAGCCGAAGGGCCAGTGTGGCGTTGGTGAGGTGGATGTCGTAACCGTGGCCGATGAGAAGGGAGGCAAACCGACGACGCGTTTCCTCATCGTCGATCACTGCCAGAACGACTTTTGAACGGCCGGCGATCCGCTTATATTTGGACAACGAAACTCCCTGCAAAGTCGGCATGGGCAGTGATTGCCATGCAATCTCTTGGGGAGCTAACGCCGCAAACGGGTCTGCTCAAGGCACAGAAATGCCCCTTAACGGTATCGCCCTTTTGAAACGCGAGCTCGATTGACGCGCATCGCCGGCCCGTGGCGGGAGGCCGACGCACGTTGTCCCCCGTCGGTTATAATGTTTTCGCGAAAACCTTATAACTCTCCAATTCTTTCGGCGCGCCACCATTGGCGAGCTCTTCGCGACATGCAATTGGCAACGAACCACACGCCCCCGAAGCGAAACGCGGACAAATGTGACACGCCGTACGTTCTCCTGGCGTTCGGCATTTGGGGCGCTCCGTCAGCCGATCATCGTTCTGCCTATCAATAGCTCCGTGTTCCGGGTTCGGCATCGCGCTCCTCCTTCAATGCCACCCAATGATGGACCCGCCCGCCGGAAGCCTCCAATTGAGCAGGCGCTGCATTCATATGGCCCGACGATCAGTCTTCCTTGCGAAGGGATCACGTCCGAATCGTCTGCAACAATTCTTAATAGAACTTCGAGCCGCAGACCGTTGAGAGCGAAACCTGTGCGTGCAATCATTCGACATTGCGTCAAGCACCGCGACCGGGAGGCAAGCGATGCCTACCGCCGAAAACGGACCCTTGATCGTGGTCAGCTCGCGTGACGCGGGCTTCAGCCTCACCCATCGCCACATTCTCGCGGCAGCGGGATACTCCACTGATCTGTCGCTCGGCGCCGAAGACTTCGCATCGATCACGGTCGGAAGATCGGTCGAGGCCGTCCTGCTCGATGCCGCGGATGCAGGTGTCGCTGGCTTCTGCCAAGGCCTTAAGCAGGACACCTCAACAAGATCGGCTGCTATCATAGCACTGCTGCGAGCCAAGGCGGCCGTTGCACTTCCGGCACTCATCCGCGCCGGTGCTGACGACGTGTTCGTCTGCCCGGTTGAACCGCAACGCTACCTCGACGCGCTCAAGCACCATCTGTCGGCATTGGAGGATACGCGCGCCAGGACTGGATTACTCCATGCCGGCGGACTTGCGGTCGACCCTCAAAGCCACCGCGCCACCTGGCGTGGAGAGCAGTTTCATCTGGGCCTTCTCGAATTTCGACTGCTCGGGACATTGATCGGGGGAGCGCACAAGGTTCACACGCGGCGTGAGCTGATCGAACAGGCCTGGCCGCGCGGGATCTTTGTCGATCCTCGAACTGTCAACGTTCATGTCGCCAGGCTCCGAAAAGCGCTAATCACCACGACCGGCTACGACTGGATCCGCACCGTGCGCGGCGTCGGCTACGGACTGGCGCCGCTTGCTCCTGGCTTCGACCATCCCTCGGATTACCACCCGCTCACCGATTTGCGACTGGAGGCATGACATGGACATGGTCATCGTCAATGGCAGCTTGATCACCGGAGACGGGATCACCTTTCTTGAAAAGGCCAGCGTCAGGATCAGAGGAACGAAGATCGTCGACGTGACGCCTTACCAAGTGACGGCAAACGAGGGGGACCGGATTATCGACGCCGGCGGAGCAGTTGTTTTGCCCGGCATCATCAATGCTCACGCACATGGCTGCATCGCCGGCCCTTCCATGCCATCCGGATCGCTGCCACTTTCAGCGCAGGACATCTCCTATCAACGCAACCGCCATCTGCTAAGCGGCACGACGACGCTTCTCAACGTTTGTGGTCTCGCTACTCCAGATGAAATCGGATCCGGCGCGCTTGCGTCCCACGCGTTGGACGTTCAGGTTTCGACGGCCCACACCCCGAGCAGCCTCGGGGCTGCCCGTGTCTCGGACGGAGCGGGGCTGTCGGCGCACCACCTCTCTGCCACCATCGACGACATGCTTGCGCGCGGCGCAAAAGCGCTCGGAGAAGCCGGCGGTGGTCAGACGCTCGGCGGTGGCGCCCAAGACTACCGATATCTGCCGCAAGCCATAGAGCAGGCAACCGGTGTCACCATTCACCCGAAGATCGCCCGATTGTTCAAGGAGGCGGTCCTCGGACGAAGGCTGGATGGCGCAGCGGCCGCTTCGAACGATGGGCTCGAAGCGCTCCTCGACCAATACGCCCTTATTGGCCATCTGACTGCCGCGCAACTCCGCGGGATCGTCGTTGAGACCGTCATGCCGCCGGTTCACCTTGCGATGAGGGGGCTTTCCGAGATCGCCGCCCAATCCGAACGTGTCGGAATGGCGGCGATATTCCACAACGCCGCGCCGACGGCTGCAACCCTCGTGCAGTTGGCCGAAGCCTATCCCCGAGCCCGGATGATCGCCGGGCATTCGAACCACCCGATGTTCCTGCCTGAGGAAGCTCTGACAACGGCAAGGTTGCTGAAGGAACGGGGTGTGACGATCGACGTGTCGACGCTCGACTGCATCACGACCCGATGGCGCAAAGGCCCCGAAAACCTTGATCTTCTTGCGACCGAAGGGGTGATCGACACCTTGTCGACGGACTATGCCGGCGGCGATTGGGATACAATCCTTTCGGCGATCCAACGCATGATCGCCAAGAAGCAGATGCCGGCACCGCGCGCCGTGGCGCTTGCAACCGGCAACGTCGCCAAGGCAATCCCCGAACTTGCCGGCGACCGTGGATTGATCGAAAAGAGCAAGCAAGCAGACATCGTCATCTGCGACGCCCATAACCTTGCCCGTGTACGTCATGTGATCGCTAAGGGGCGCCTGGTCATCGAGAATTGCCGCATTCTTTGACGTCCGGCGTGTTAGCGAAGCGCCATGAGCAGCCCGGAGCCATGGTCATCGGGCATATCGAGAACGCCACCAACGATCTGGCGCTGCCGCTCGGGCGTAAGTACCCGACGGGTTACGCGGAGGAACTTCTCCTCGATTGCTTCGAACGACATCGGATGTTTCGGATCGCCAAGCGGGCCGAGGATCTCAGAGCACAATCGCCGAGAGGACGTCGATATCGTGACACGCGCAAGCGTCTCGCCCGGGAACAGCGCATCGATCTCGTCGTTTATCGATAGCAGTACCTTCTCGGAAAACGTTGAAAGGTCCTCGCGCCCAAGGAGATCTTCCCCGAGGGGCGCCAGTGCATCACGCCCCTCGATCGCGGCGATCGCGATGCAATAGGGCAGGCTGTACTGCATGTCGACGAGGGTGGTTGGCCGACGCTTGTTGCCAAGTTTCAGCGCCCAGCCGAAGGTTTCGACTTCGACGCATTTGATGTCGCCTGCATCAATCTCGCTCCTGTCGACAAGCATAAGGAACGCATCCAGCGCGGCATGGATATAGCGGCAGCAGGCGTAGGGCTTGAAATAGGTGCCGACGAGGTGAGATCGCTCCCCGAGGTCAGCCACGATCGTTTGCCGGTTGTAGTAGTCAGGATGATCAAAAACATCAGTTGGGCCGGAGTGCCCGCCGATCGCCAGCTGGACGGCGGCGAGCCCGAGGGTTGCACTCCAGGCGATGCCCTCCTTCACGTCATTACCCGTCAGTTGTGAATAGCCCGAGCTGCCATTGGCCTGCTGGTTTGGCGCAAGCACCGCGGCGATGGCGAGCGCATGGGCGACCTGATCCTCGCGGCAACGCAATAGTCGCGCAGCTGCCGCCGCCGCTGCGACCGACGCCCAACGCCCGGTCTGACGGGTCGCGATCATTTTCGGCATTTGCGCCGACGCGATACACACACCGACGTCATAGCCAACGGAAATCGCCGAAATCAAATCGTTTGCCCCGGCACTCGTTTCGGGAAGCAGCGTCAGAACCGTGGGAATGACTGCCGCCCCCGGATGCCCACGCGCCAGCCGATGTCCGTCGTCGAGATCGAGCGCAGATGCGGCCGCAGCGTTGGCAAATACGGCGCCTGCGAGCGAAGCCGTCTGTCCCGTCGCCCAGATGGAACTCGAACCAGCCCCCATAAGTGCACGCGCTGTCGCTCTGACGGCAGTCGGACCCGGCATGTCCCGGCCGGCGATTGCCGCGCCAACAAGGTCAAGCACGCACTTCAGGGCCATGTTCCTGTCGTCACAGCTCGGCTGACGGCGTGACGTCACCAGAATGTGCTCGGCAAGAACTTCTGTGATCAAGGGCAACGTGGCCTCCCGGCAGCGGGTCTGAGCTTGGCGAGCCAGTTATCTAAACGCGTCGCTTCAAGAGCTTTTCCCAAGTCGCTTCTGCGACATAGAGATCGAGCATCGGGAGCCCGACGCAGGTCACGCAAACGGGTCCGGGGCGGGAATCTTGCCAGCCGGTTGGTGCCGACAACTCGCCAATTCCAAGCAGCGGGCCAGCCGTCTCAAGGCTCATGTCCCTGCGTGAAAAATAAAGCGAAACGCTCTGAGAGTTTCGACGGGAAACGGTCTTCAAGTCGTCGCAGATGACAGTGCCGGTGCGAAGAGCACGCTTCAAATAGGCCTCAGGGATCTCGTCGCCGCCGAGGTGGAGGGTCGCAGCATCCCTTGCAAGCTCATGATCCTCGAATATCGGTTCGCGCGCATTCGTTGCCGTGACGACAAACGCACATTCGGAAAGCGCGGAATTATCCTCCACCGGAACCAAGGCAATCGGTGTGGACGACGCTGCCGCCTCCGCAAACCGGGCGGCACTCTCCGGAAATCGGCTTCGAATAAAGATGCGCTCTATGCGCTCCGCACCCGTCAACGAAAGGCAGTCGATGACGCTTCTTGCGACCGGGCCGGCACCAAAGAGAAAGACCGATATCTTCATTGGCGTCTCGACGAAGGTCTCCAGCACCAACGAGGCGTAGGTTCCCGTCCGCGCGGCCGAAAGCGCGGTTCCATCGAAGATGGCAACGGGCCTGAGCGTCGTCTTGTCGAGAAGTAGGTAGGTCGAGGTCGACCGGGGCAAGCCGCGCCGACGGTTGAATGCATTGGCGCCGATAATCTTGACGCCGCCAAACCGAGGATTGACACTGTAGAGGGATGAGAGCTTCCACCCCAACCGTTCCGCAGCGAAAGATTCACGCTGTGCAATAAATTCGGGCATTGCCCAGAATTCGTCCTCGGGCAGAGAAAGAACGGCCTTTCCACCGACCGACGAGCCGCGTCGGATGTCGCGCCACGCTGTCTCGACCGCTTCGTGCGTCTCGGCTACAGACAGCTCCGCACCAAGATGGCGCAGTTCCTCGGTAGATACGACATTGAGGACGGGTTCGTGCAAAGTCATGCTCGCCTCCCATAGATGAAGAGCCGAGCATACGGGAATGGCTGAGGCGGCGAGGCGAAGGTTTGGAGAATGCTTGAACACGCAGGTGACGTGACGGTCAGAGCACGAAAAAGATTCGGAGACAGTACGGAAAAGTACCGGATCTGGATTGGTTCGAGCAGATTGGAACTGCGCGAGCGCTCACGGCGCGCCAGTCACCTTTGTCGATCGTACGTCGCCGCCTATGAAGCGAGGGCGTATTCCGGATCTATTTCGGGAATTGCCGCAAGGTCCTTCTCCAACGCCGCGGCCTCAATCTTGAGATCATAGCTAGCTTGCAGGTTCATCCAGAATTCAGGACTTGTGCGGAAAAACTTAGCCAACCGCAGTGCTGTATCTGTAGTTACAGCAGTCTGTTCATTCGCTAGGCGCCCAATACGGGTGCGAGGAACGTTCAGCTTCTTGGCGAGCGCTCCTGCGCTCATGTGGTAAGGGAAGAGGTACTCCTCGCGAAGGATTTCGCCCGGATGTACCAGGGGTAGTATACTTGTCATCGTTCGGTCTCCTTCATACCGATCTTAGTGGCAGTCGACGAACTCGAGATTATCGACGCCACAAGTTTCAGAATGTCTGCTGGGAATCCTTTGGGAGCTTTCCCACTTGCCAGCCCGAGAATAATGCGTTCCTGCCATTTCAGAGCGGCTGGCTACACACTTCGATCAATGCGAGCAATGAACGACGCACTGCCGCGGACTTGATACGCTGAAAGGCCGTGTTAAGGGCGTTTCCCTCTTTCGTCACAAGAAAAGCGGCCAATTCGGCCAGTTCCCGACTTGCCGTGGTGTCGAAGTGAGCCTCGTCACGATCAACAAGGAAGGCAACCGGAACATCGAGGGCGACGGCTATGGCGGCGAGACGGCTTGAGCTGATCCTGATGCGGCCGTTTTCGTATTTCCGGATCAGCTGGACCGAAACGTCGAGGTGCATTGCGAGATCCTGCTGCCGCATGCCGATCTTGCGCCGAAGCGTGCCGATGCGGCGCCCCACTTCCACATCGACGTCGTTCGGCATTTGCGATTGCTTGCTCATTCGCCCCCAAACAAGCCCTCGGCCGAAGCGAACCCGCTGATCTTCAAGTAGCTCCGCCCTTCCGCATCACATGCGTTTACATATTATAGTTGATAAACTCAAAGTTTCAGGCCTGCCATCAGAGAGCGCATGGATATGCGCAAATTGGTCGGCCGGAATTTTGCGCGCCTGCGTCGGGAGAAGGGACTGACGCAGGAGGACGTTGCCGCGTCAGCCGAGATCAGCCAGCAATATGTCAGCGGTCTGGAGCGCGGTGAGCGCAACCCGACGATCCAATCACTCTACAAGATCGCTCGGGCGCTTGGGGTCAGCCACATGGACCTGGTCAGGCCCGATGGTGACGCCGATACGTGACCACATCGATCAGCGCTGGGCCTTGCGGACCGCGAGTTGCACATTCTGCAGATCGACCCGGTGAGTTGCCATCGGAATAAGGCTGCGTACCGCGGTAATGCAGGTCGGATCGATTTCGACTTCAAGGACGCCAACCTCATCGCCCGCCTCGGCCACAACCTTTCCCCAGGGATCACACACCATCGAATGTCCGTGCATGTCACGTCGCTCTCCGGCAGGCGTTTCGTAGTGCCCGCATTGACCGCAGGCCACGACATAGGCCTGAAACTCGATCGCACGGGCACGGCAAAGCACCTCCCAATGATCCTTCCCCGTCTGCCTGGTGAAGGCAGCGGGTAAAACGAAGATGTCGACGTTCTCCTGGGCCAGGCGGTCGAACAGCCGGGAGAAGCGAAGATCGTAGCAGATGCAACAGGCAATCCTGATGCCGCCGATCTCGTAGATCAGAAGGCTATCACCCGCAGCGACTGTCTCCGACTCGTTGTAGACCTTTCCATCAGGGGCCACGATGTCGAAGAGGTGGATCTTCCTGTAGAGACCGATCTCGTTGCCATGGGCGTCGAATACCACACTCGTGTTGTGGATCCGTTTGGAACCGACCCTGGTTTCGAGCAAGCTGCCCGCGTGGATTGCGACGCGGTTTCGCGCAGCAAAGCTCTGGACCAACTTGTAGGCCGCGCCGCCTGGCACATGATCGGCTGCCGCGCGCTTCTGCACCGCCGTGCCCCCGGTCCAATCGAAATGCTCCGGCAACACGATGAGATCCGGTCTCCCCGAGAGGGCTTGCTGCATGAGTTCTTCGGCCTGCCGCAGGTTTGCAGCGCGATAGGGTTGGGAGTTCATCTGGATGAGTGCGATTTTCATGATTGGAGTTCCGGCTGGAAGTCGAAGATGGAGTGGCCTGCCGCAAGGTGCCGACGCACGGCGATTGAATTCTGCTGGCGCGCGATCGCGGCGCGCGCCAGCGTGAGCATGCGGTCGCGCGGCGCGACGAACACGCCTTCCCTGTCGGCAAGGACCGCGTAGCCCGGCAGAACCGCGGCTCCGCCGCAGGCGACCGGTTCGTTGATCGAACCGCCGATCGAGATGCGCCGATTGGTGGTCTTTGAGGAGATCCCGCGGCACCAGACCGGCAGGCCCAATGCCGCGATTTCCTCGGCGTCGGTGCAGGGACCGTCGATGACGACGCCGACGGCGCCCCTGGCCTTCACCGCAGTTGCGACCCCGCCACCGACACAGGCGATGTCGTCATGATCAACCCGCGCAATGACGAGAAAGTCACCGGGCATCAGGAGGTCGATGGCTCGGTAGATCACCGTGCCATCCCGCCCGGGAGCCGCGACGGTAACGGCCGAACCCGCCGCGCTTGCCGGAAACACAGGCAGGACCCCATTGCTGACGAAGCCGACATGTTCGACATGGCCGATCGTGGCGGTTTCGGCCTTGCCCATCAGTGTGATGAGTTCCTCGGGAAGGGGAGGGTGACTGTGATTGATCCGGTAGTGCGGCATCTTCTCTGACCTCCTGATGATCGTTCTTGAGGTCAGACTGGCCGTTCGCCTGATGTGGTGGTGCGATGCATGATGCGGATCGAGTTCGGGTCGAACCCGTCCCGTCGATGCATCGTGCAACGGTTGTCCCACATCATGATATCGCCGACATCCCACTGCTGGACGAAGACCTCGCTGGTCGTGGTGGTGTGTTGCCAAAGCTCGGCGAGAAGGGACTCGCTCTCGTCGAGCGGCATGCCGACGATCCACGCGCCTTCGGACGTTCCACCGAGATAGAGCGACTTGCGCCCGGTTTCGCCGTGAAGGCGAACGAGCGGATGAACGATCCCGCTCCATTCGCGGAAATCGCGGGTCTTTGGTGCGGACTTGCCAAGCCGGAGCTTGCCTGTCTTGTCGTAGACGTTCTGGAAGAAGATCTGCCGTCCATCGACCGCTTTCTTCAATGCCTCCGGCAAGGTCTCGTAAGCACGGTAGGAGGAGAGGAAGTAGGTGTCACCTCCGGTCGGTGGCACGGCGACCGCGCGCAGGATGGCGCCCGCCGGCGGCCGCTCATAGAACCAGGTGTCCGTGTGCCATGTGGCCTCGCTGTTGCCCATGGCGCCGCTCGGCTTGCCGTCCGTCATCGCATTGCTGATGACCAGGATTTCCTTGTGGGTCGGATGACCACCCTCCTGCAGCTGCTTCGGATGGATCACGAATTCCCCGAAATGGCGTGAGAACGCGACTTGCTGGGCGTCGCTCATGGACGTCTTCTTGAAGCGCAGCACGCCGTATTGAAGCCAATAGCGCCGGACGGCGTCGATGTCCTCCTGGGTGTAGTTGTCGAAGTCGAAACCCTCGATGTCGGCGCAGACATTCGTTTCATGCTGAACGGCACGAAGCCTCTGTTTATCAAGCATTTTCATCTCCTTTAAAGCGACCTCTTGAGGTCGCAACGATCGTAGGATGCAAGGTTCCAGTGGTTCCAATAACGATGCTTTCGGATTGATCGCCCCACCCTATGGATCACTTGTCACGCGCTGAGGGCCTGGATGTCGGCGTCGTCGATACCCAGGCGAATGGAGTCACCCAGTTTCGGGGGAACGCTCGCGCGGGTCGCGCGAAGCAAGACGTGGAGATGCACGTCCGAGCCGAGATCGGCGTCAATTTCGAAGGCTGCCCCGAGGTTGACGACACGCCGCACGGTCCCGTCGAGACGATTGGCGAACTCATCGCCGCCGGCGCCAGGAGGAAGGACCGCGATGCTTTCCGGGCGTATCGAGCAGTATCGGACCTCAGCCGAGGGCTCGGTGTTGCGGGCCTTCAGGATTACTCCTTCTCCGACCCTCAATTCGAGATGCGCTTGCCCCGTCGCCGTGGTCTGCACGGCAAGGATATTGGATTTGCCAATGAAATCGGCCACGAAGCGTGAGTTCGGTTCGCGGTAGAGGTCAGCCGGCTGTCCCTGCTGCGCAATCGCCCCTTGCCACATGACCACCACCCGATCGGACATCGCCATGGCCTCCTCCTGATCATGGGTGACGTAGACGAAGGTCATCCCGAGTTGCTGCTGGATCTCCTTCAGTTCGATCCGCATCGCTTCCCGGAGCTTCAGGTCGAGATTCGAGAGCGGCTCATCGAGAAGCAGGACAGACGGACGGGGCGCGATCGCCCGGGCAAGTGCTACCCGCTGCTGCTGACCTCCGGAGAGCTCGCGCGGATAACGCTCGCCCATGCCTTCGAGGTGAACGCTGCGAAGCGCGCTCTTGACGGTCGCGGCAGCTTCCTCCCGCCGGACCCCCTTCATCTTCAAGCCAAAGGCAACGTTCTCAGTGACCGTCATGTGCGGAAAGAGTGCATAGTTCTGGAACACCAGACCGATGTTGCGGCGTTCCGGTGGTACGCGGACCTGGCTTCGCCCCTTGATGCGAATGTCACCGCGGGAGGGGGCGGTGAAGCCGGCGATCATGTTGAGTGTGGTCGTCTTCCCGCAGCCCGAAGGGCCGAGGATGCTGACGAATTCGCCTTGAGGAATAGCGAGGTCGATATCCCTGACGACAGCCATGCTGGCGTAGGACTTGCTGACCGAGACGAGTTCGATGTCGAGTGCATTCATTTGCTGCCACCATGGAGTTGCGCGGAGAACCCGCCGATCTTTTCAAAGAGGAAGATGACCGTCAGGATGAAGGCCATCGACGCGACGTTCACCGCCGCCAGCACCGGATCGAGGCTGTATTCGAGGTAGTTGATCACTGTGATCGGCAACGTGCTGTCGCCGGGTCTGACCAGGAAAACCGAAAGCGGGATGTTGTTGAATGAGATGATGAACGCGAAGGTCACGCCTGACAGAACCCCGGGCTTGATCATCGGCAGCACCACCAGCCGGATGCGTTGAAGCTTGTTCGCTCCAAGGATCTGGGCCGCCCGATCGAGGTTAGCATCGAAATTGGCGAGCGACGTCGCCACCATGCGGGTCACGAAGGGTAGGGCGAGCACGACGTGCGCGGCGATCAGTGCCGGAGTGCCGAGAAACCCCTGAAGCCCGATCATCGAAAGGAAGAGCACGATTGCAACGCCCTTGACGATCTGCGGCACCGAAAGCGGGGACAGGAGGTAGGACATCAGGCCGTCGCTGCCCGGAATACGCTCGTAGACGACCGCATAAGCCGCGAACAATCCAAGCACGCCACTGATCGCCGCGACGACCGTCGCAATTCTGAAGCTCGCAAGGAACGGGTCGAGCCAGCGGCTTGACCAGAGATCCGCATACCACCGGCCGGTCCACTCCCAGGGCTGTAGCGTGACAGCCGATGTCGGGCTCAACGACGCCGCGACGACCACGATGAGCGGCAGGGTGATGAAAGAGAGGACTGCGCCAAGCGAAACCCAGTAGAGTATGGAAATAAGCCTGTTCATCTTTCACCTCCCGATGAGACAGAGGCCCGCGACCTGCGGCGGCTTTCGTAGCGAACGCCGACGAACGAGATGGCCAGCATCATGAGGAGCAGCGCCATCGCCATGACTGAAGCGAACGGCCAGTCGATGTAGAAGAGGACCTGCTCGTAGATCATCGTCGCCAGCACCTTGAAGCCCGCGCCGCCGAGAAGAGCCGGCGTGGCATAGGCGCTCGCCGACATGGTGAAGGCTATCAACATCGAGCTGACGATCCCCGGCACGGAAAGGGGCAGTACGATCGTCCGGATCACCGCCAGCCTCGAGGCGCCGAGCATCTGCGCTGCCCGCTCGAGGTTCGGATCGATGCCCTGAATGCTCGTCATCAGCGAAAGGATGCCGAAGGGCAGAACGACATGCGTCAGGCCGACGACGACGGCAAAGAGGTTCTTCGACAAGGGAAGCGGCGAGGTAATGAGGCCAAGATGGAGGAGCAAATCATTGATGAACCCCCGATCTTCCAGGATGATCAGCCAGCCGTAGGTTCGAAGCACGACGCCGGCGAGTTCCGGGGCAAGCGCAAGCGCGAACACCACGGCCCGCCAGCGCGTCGTCGACCGCGCCAGGAAGTAGGCGACCGGATAGCCGAGAACGGTTACGCTGATCGCGACCAGCAAGGACATCAAGGCAGTGCGACAGAAACCGGCAAGCGAAAGGCCATCCGTGAAGAAGCGCTGATAGTGTTCGAGGGTAGGGGAGAACGTTTCCGTCTGAGCAAAGCTCATTCCGATCATCATTCCCATCGGCAGCGCAAAGAACACCGAGAGCACCAGGAGTGACGGCGTAAGCGCCGCGATCGGAAACCACTGTGGAGGGTGCCGGCGTCGGGCCGGCGGATGCAAGTCGAGAGCAAGGCTTTTCATGAGTGTCCCTTCAACGGGCGTTGGGAACGACGTCGCGTTCCCAACGTTCCGCCCAATCCGGCAGTTTTTCCTGAAGTCGCAGCAGATCGGGCACGTGCAGAGGTTCGTTGTCAGATCCACGCGTGAGTTGGCGGTCTTTCAGCTCGTCGGGCACGGAAATATCGCTGCGCGCGCTACCGACCCTATATCCCGCGACCCATGCTTCCTGGCTCGACTTTTCGAGGAAGAAATCGATGAACTTCCGGGCGGCCTCCTTGTTTGCAGCGCCGACTGGAATGTTGAGGGTTGCGACAAGTGGAATGGTCCCTTCCTTCGGCCGAACATAGTCGACCGGCAGGCCCTCATCGACCATCAGCTGCGCGCGGCCGTTCCAGAAGGGCATGGCCCAGACGGAGCCTTCGCGCAGATAGCTTTCGAGAATGGCCGAGGATTGCTCAAACCCCACCGATTGGGCGGACACCTTTGCCATGGCGTCAAATCCAGGACCGACATTGTCGATAAGATCGCCTCCGTTCGTGACCGACATCATCTCGAGCAGATAGACGGCCATGATGTTCTGAAAGGTGGGGAGGATGACCCGCTTCTTGAGTTCGGGCTCGAGCAATGCAGACCAGGAGACAGGCTCTGTGGCGAGCTTGTCCGTGCGGTAAAGGAGAGAAAGGTACTGGACCTCGTGCACTGCTCCGCAAGGTCCCGCGACCGCCGCTAGATCGGTTTGAAGGGCGTTGAGGTTCGGGATCGACGCCGGCGTCAGTTTCTCGAGCAGGCCATCCTTGCATCCTTGAAGTGACTGTGATGCCGTCATGACGACCAGATCGAACCCAGGCCGGCCCTTGGTAGCCTTGATCTTGGCGTAGTCCTGCTGGGCAGATCCGACGGCATCATAGACGACGTCGATACCGGAGCGTTTCTCGAAGGGTTCGATGATCCGCTCCCGGATGATGTCCTCGTATGGGCCTCCATAGCTGTTGATGACTAGCGTTTCGGCCCCCGCCGATCCGGTACCGATGCCCGAAACTGTCAGGCACAAAGACGCAAGCAAGCGTTTCGCTCCCACGGTGTCTCTCCCATTCGTTGAAAACAGAACGAATGGTGACCCCCGGGAGTCCATGGGTCTAATCGGCGATCCCTAGGATTAATGTCCTAGGCATATTAATTCATCACATGCGCTGTGGTCTGAAGGGAGCCTTTCGAAGGCGTCTCAGGGTACTTTTCCCTATTGCGGCTGCTCTGCTTTAGATTGTATTTCGTATGATAATTTCACTGGCAAGCATGGCAATGGCGAGAGAAACACCCTTCAGCGCAGTCGCACGCAAGATGCTCGACAACTGGCTTCAGACCGACCCCGAGCAGCCGACTTCACCAGAAATTGTATATCGCGACATCGTCGACATGCTGTCGATAAAAATGCGCCTGACCGTGTTCACTGTTGAAGGCAACGACCCGAAGCGATGGTTCATGAAAGCCATCCGGCATTCCGGCTTCACGTCCCGCATTCTGAACATCAACAAGATATTTTCCGACGCCTACATCGGTGATTTCAAGGATCAGAGCTACATGGAAGAGGCCGTTATTCCGCGGCTCCAGCAGGTCGTATCCAGCCAGCAGCCTTCCATGGAGCTCGTCAAGACGCGTCTTTTCGGCGTCAACGTCGGCTATGATCGCATCCTGCTACCCCAGCGAAACATCGATCGACCAAAGTGGATCATTTCGTCCTCCTATGCTCAGTTCCTGCTCAGTCCGCCACGACGGCTCGAACAAATGGACGTCGCTGACGAAGCGATCATCCAGCTGCTGATAGAGGGCGCGACCGCAAAGGAAATCGCCGCCGCACTTTCAATCTCCCATCGCACCGTCGAACACCGTCTGGAGCGGATGAAGGAAAGGTTTGGAGCCAGGAACACGGTCCATCTCGTGGCCATGCTGATCGCCACGCACATCGAACGCGGGCACAGCATCGCACCATAATGATTGTCTGGTGCAAGGCATCAGGTGTAGGCAGGAGAACTCTGGATCACCTGAACAATTGCAGGATCGCTTCGCTGTTGTTGTTGGCAATATGCAGCGACTGGATCGCAAGTTGCTCCTGCGTCTGAAGCGCCTTGAGCCTTGTCGACACCTGGTTCATGTTGGCATCGACGAGGCGGCCGATGCCCTTGTCGATGGTGTCAATAAGCTTGTTTGCGAATTCCGACTGCATGTCGATGCGTTGCTTGAGGGCGCCAAGAACGGCCGCACCGTCGACCACCCGCTGTCCCGACACTTCGATGTAGTTCATATAGTGGTCGACCAGGTCAGGGTTCCGCTCGATGTCGATGTTGAGGAAGTTGATAGCTGGAAGCGGCTCGATGCTGACGACGATGTCCGAAAACCCCGCGCGCGTTCCGGCGCCCCACTTGCGATCAACCAGAGGGTCTGACTTGACGATGATCTTGCTCGGATCGGCGCTCGAGACTTGGATGACCGTGTCCGGCCAGTCCGCATCGAGCAGGGACCGCAGCAGGGTTACCATCTCGTCGGCCGTTTCGATGGCACCCGTGTCCTTTCCAAGAAGGTTGTTCACGTATGTCCGGTCAAAGGAGTACGATTTCGAGGGGGCACCGTTTATCGCAAATTGAAAACTGACCTCGACGCCGTCAGGGGTGTCGCCGTCCATATGGAGCGTAAATGGGTCGAATTGCAGCGACAGCGCTGACCCTCTTTCACCGTAGTTGGATTTTTGTATCAGACCGCCCGTGCTGACCCCGATGCTGCTCAGATTGACAATCTCGACGTAGGAGCCGTTTCCGTGCGTCTGGAGCGTTGCAATGCTCATAAGGACGTCGTCGTGAATCCAGTTGTTCGAGCCCGGTGGCTGATAGTGGCCATAGTTTGCGCTGACAGACGCTCCTTCCGGATTTAGCAGCGTATTCAGCAAGCCGGCGAACTGGGTGTTCGTGGAGATGATGCCCCCAAGACTGGCGTCATAGGCGTCAACCTGCGCTTTGGTAATCGTTATTGTCTTCGTGTATCCAGGGTAGTACGGGCCCGGGAGATCGCGAAGCTCTGCGGTGATCCCGGTATCCCCCGAGGGGTCGTATTCCCTGTCCAGGATGATATCGAACTTGATTTCAGCGCCCGGGCTACTGAAATCCAAGGGCGATCCATTTGGAAAATCAAAGGAGAAACTTCCCGCCACCCCGGCATTCCACCTTGGGTTCATCCAGCTCGATCCTGTTTCGGTGTAGTAGATCGTGGACGAACCGCTTTGAGGATAAACAGTGTCGTACCTCATGCCCCCGATTGTCTTGAGGTCGCGAGGATCGGCCTGGAGCAAACCTCCGCCTGTGGTGTTGAACAGGCTGATCTCGTCAAGGTGGAGATCGATCGTACCGAGCGAGACGCTGCCTGACGATCTGGAGAAGGAGGATACGAGCGACACCTTGTTCGCATTGAGGTCGTAAATTTGTCCGATATCCGTATTGAGCCAGTTCTGTCCGCCAAATCCGGAGGACGTAGCAATGCTTACGACCATCTGCTTAAGCTGATTCAGTTCGGACTGGATCTTTGCCTTGTCGACGCCGGGCTCCTTGGCCGCAACGAGCTTCGCCTTGAATTCTTGCACTACATCGATGACGGCCTCCATCCCGGCATAGGCCGTATCAATCTTGGCTGCGCCGAGACCGAGCGCGTCCGCTACGGCGGAAATCGACATTTTGTCCGAACGCATGGTCGTTGAAATAGACCAATATGCCGCGTTATCGGCGGCGGTGCGAATACGGAGCCCCGAACTGGCCTGGACTTGTGTCTCTGCAAGGTTGGAATTGATCGACCGAAGGATCTGAACTGCGGAACTAGCTGAAGTGTTCGTCAGAATGCTTGTCATCAAACGGTACCGATTCTATCAATTTTTCAAAATGAACGGCGATCGTCATGATGCCAGGCCGGCTGTACGAGCCGCCCGCTGACTATGGTTTGCAAAGAGTTAACCGAAACGGCTGGTCGGCAGGGTAGAAATACCTGCAGGCCATGGATCGCCAAATTGGCGCATGTTTTGCGCTGCGGATCGATCGACGAAAAGCACCGCTGAGCAAACAGACGTTATTCGTTCGCTTGGCTGGTGTGTGCCACGGTCACGACCTTGAATGGCCCCGCGCCGGGGTGCGGGGCCATTTTTCCTAGCTGTTCAGCGCATCCTTCAAGGCCTTTGCTGGCACAAAGGTCACCTTCCTGGCGGCGGAAACCTTGATCGTCGCTCCCGTTGCGGGGTTTCGGGCCTCGCGTTCCGGCGTGGCCTTCACCTTGAATTTTCCGAAGCCGGGCAGTGACGTCTCGTTGCCGGAGACCGACGCGGCAGTGATCGCTGCAAGCACCGCCTCGACAACGGCTTTGCTTTGAACCTTTGTCAAACCGTGTTCGCTCGATAGCTTTTCAGCGATTTCATTCGTTGTCGTCAAAGCTGTTCCTCCTTGTTTTTTGACGGAAACGATCCTCCCCGTGAGCGCGAGCGATGTCACCGGATTTCGTTGCTCGCGCCCCCTCGACAGGCGATCTTCCACAGTTTGTGCTCATCGGCGACCACTTGCGGGGGTCGGATATCGGAATTCAGGTCAATGATCGCGCGAGCATCACAGCTCGTAGAACATCCTCGCCAGGGCGATCGGATTTCGGATCGCATCCCTTGCAGGCTCAACTTAGGTGATCGGCCTATCTAACCGGCTCGCCCGCTGCGTTCACACCGGTGCGCGAGATATCCACCCGCATGCCGGCAGAAGTAACGTCATCAGCCTCGACCTCGCCACGCACCGGCAATGGCGCTTCATCCGTAGAAGATTGCCCCTCGGCGGTGACCCCTTGCAGGAACATCCGTCCGCCTGGGTCCTGCGCCCGGAATACATCCTTCCCTTCGAACTCACCCGAAACCCACGCATTGAGGCTGTCGGACAGGACATAGGGTAGCGCTTCCTTGCTCGCGTTGCTGCCATACCACGCGGCGACGATCCGCATGACTTTTGCGAACATGGCTGTCCCCATGCGAAGGTTCTCGCAGGCATCGAAGAGGGCAGGGCTCAATTCCATGCCACTCTCGATCCCAAGGTGAGCGGGGTACGAAGTCACTCCAACCCGCACGGTCGCCTGCCCGACATACCGGCGGGCGATTGCGAGCGCCTCATCGGGGGTCGCTGCCTTTTCCACCAGGATCCTCTTCCGACCGACCTTGACCGTCACAGCCAGTGGATCGCCGTCGCCAACCGCGTTGACGAAGGCATCGACCACACTTGCCTCAAGCGACGGATCTGCGCATTTCTCGATCAGCAGCGCCTCAAGCATGATTGATCCAGATCACGTGTTGAAGGAAATCACGAGCGGTGTGCCGAACAGTCGGGCCCATGCGGCCACGCTGGCACGTTGGATATCTACGATGGAACTACCTGCCGTCCACCAGCCGTTCCCAACGGCGACCATGATGTCGGGCCCTTCCAGCATCGACTGAAGAACCGGCCAGACGAGCAACTGCTCATAGCAAATCAGCGGAGCAATCCGGCGACCGCCCACCTCGGCAACGGGGTTGGCAAAGAAATGCGCACGCGCACCACCCTGTTCACCGAACCATGGGCCCCAGGGACGCCACATGGAGACCGGAACAGGCATCCGCTCCCGGTAGAGGATGTCACTGCCGCCGCCATCGATCATGAGGAGCACGTTGTCGTATCCTGCAGGATCGAGCACCGCGGCGCCGGCAATGACGGTGACCGCGCTTTCTTGCAGACTATCCCTCCACAATGTCGAGAGCGTCGGCGTCCAGAACCCCAGAGCACTCTCCGGGAGAACGATGACGCGTGCGCCTTGGTCTGCGGCCTCATGAACCGTTGCGATCAGGTCACGCTGCCGCCCTAGAGATGCGTCGCGGCCAAGCGAAGACCCCATTTCGAGGTCGACGCCACGCCATGAGAACGGTACCGTTGGATTGGTCCAGATAGCGGCGGACCAAAACCAAAAGCCTGTCAAAGCAACGGCGACAGCCGGTCCCATGCGGGTTGCGAGGCCCATGAGCCCGGCTGTCATGGCCGCCAATCCCCACCATCCCCAGCCTGGAAACAGAACGCCCGAGGCGGTGACCGGATGTGCCCAACCGGTTATCCCGAGGGGTGGAACCGCCATCACCAGCATCGCAACAAGAAAGCCAAGCGGCCTTCGGGCCTGGCGCTTGCTCCAGGCCGCCAGATGAACCAGGACGAAGCTCACGGACGCTACGAGCCAGAAGAAGAGGCCCGCCCAGACGTCCGTTGAATAGAAGTGTGAAACTCCATGCGGAAGCCCTCGCGATGCCGCCATAAAATACCCGGCGGAGACGAGCACGACCGCCATCCTGTTCGGCGCCCTTGACCAGATCAGAGCGAACGCACAAGACGCCGGCAACAGCAGCACATTTCCGCTCCAACCGATCCATCCGGCCAGAATGGCAGCAATCGCCAGCACTCCAGTTAGCATGAGATCAGGGCGCATAGGTCAGCACCGCCTCAGCCAAACCAAGAACTCCGTCTGCAGGTACCGGACCGAAGTACCGGGAGTCCCAGGAAGCGGAAAAACGGGAATGGAGGAACACGTGGCCGGCCGGCACAATTCCGCTCTTAAAAGACGAAAGCGGGCGGCCACGACCATCGCTGCTTCGAACATCGCTGTGTTCGATCACGCGACCGTCAATCCGAAGGACGCGACCGATCTCAAAGCCTTCTCCTTCAAGCGCGATCACCGTCTTTATGAGCGGACCGTATCCGCCAGGGCAAAGGCCGCCCCTGAGATAGCCGCGCAAGAGCGCCTCGCGAAACCGGGGGGCGTCAGGCGGGCAAACAAAGACGAGGTCACCAGTCGCGACCGCACCTGTGAGCGGACGGATGCGCCAAAGACCGAGCGATTGGCTTGGCGTCCAGTTGAGCCGATAGCCGCAAGCCAAACCGTAAAAGAGAATGGTGAGCGATGGCAGCAATCCGGCCAACATCACCAGGATCGGTCTTTGACGCCATTGGCGCGTTGTTCCTGAACGAGGGGAGACGTTTGTCACTTGAGGCCGAGCCCCTTCGTTTGCGATTGGCGGTGCGTTTCAGACAGTTTCAGGCCCTCGGCGAGGCGATCACGCGCAGAAAGCTCCTGGATCGTCCGCATCAGGTCCCAGGCCAGTCGCACTTCAGTCTTCTGTTGAGGGGTCCTACCCGCGGTGACGGACGCAAAGATCTCGCCATCCGGCACCTTGGCAACAACCCCGAGGAAGGTGCGCTCGCCGAACCTTTGGCTAACCGCCGTTGAAAATCGTTCCAGTTCTGTTCTGACTGACGGGTCGAGCGATGTGCGTTCAAGGCGTGCCGGATCATGCCGGTCGAGCGCTTCGCGCATGTGTTCGAGCGACCGCTTGGCCGCCGGAGAGAGAGCTGGGATCTCGATCGCCAATTTCGAACGAAGGGCATTTTCCTCCGCTACATACATGCGTTCGGCCTCAGTGCGTGCGTGAATAAAATCCGCGAGGTTTCGGGCGAGCGCCGGCACATTGTGAAGTGCCGTGTCGCGATCGTGCTTGTCGGATCGGCCCGCAAACATTCCGGTCCTGCCGTTGAGCGCGCCGAAACGCTGAGGCTCGCTGGCGAGCTTTTGCAGGACGGTCGCAGCGAGCGACGCATCTTTCAGCATGGCATCGACCTTGGCGGCCGCAAACGCGACCTCCGGCTCGGCGTAGACGAGCTGGAAGCGTGTCGAGACGTCTTGCCATCTCTCTCTCAAGCCCACGTCCGACGCGAGCCTATCCTCGACCGCTTGCTCGACAGATCTCGCAAAAACCGTAGTCGCGGAAATCATGGGTCCTTGAACTACGAACACCGGGGCCGCGTACTCAAGCTTGCCCCGCGCGAGCCCGATTGAGGAAGCGACACCGGCCAGTCGCGCGCCCAGGTCCGTGAGCGTTTGCTTTTGCCGGATAATCCAATGAAGCCGGTCGCGAACGATCCTGCGGGCAACGCTCATCAGGTGAAAGCCGCGTGCCTCTGCAAACCGCAGGGCCTGGCGATAGAGAGGTCCCGTCCCGTAATCGAGCGTCGTTTCCTTGGCGTTGCGACGTGACAGGATCGCCACCAGGCCACCTGACTTTGCGAAGGAGCAGCGGCCGTAATAGACGGCGAGTTCGTCGCGATGGCGCGTCATGGCGACATAGGTGAGATGGCGATCGAGTGACAGGGAAGCCAGCACCTTCACCCGATCGACGGTAGCGCCCTGCGACTTGTGGATCGTCGTCGCGTATCCGTGGTCGACATTGTTGTAGAAGCGCTGCTCGACGGTAATGTTGTGCCGATGTGTCCCTTCGCCGATGGTTGCGATGAGGCGGCCAGGAGCCGCCTCTACCACGCGACCAAGCATACCGTTCTTGACGCCGAGGCTGGCCTCGTTCCTCAGGAACACGATCTGATCGCCGGCGGAAAAATCGCGATTTCCGTCTGCTGTCTTGAACGCAACCCCTTGGCCGACAACGCCGCGTTCGACGAGTCTCGCGCGAGCAAGCGCATTGAGCATGCGCACATCTCGGCGCAGGTGCGCGAGGATCAGACTGGTCTTTGTCGGGAGATACTCCCTGTCCCAATCGGTGATGAGGCGTTCGACAGCTTCAGATTTGAGCTCCGCACTGATTATCTTGCGATTGGCGCGATACGCATCCACCGCCTCGCCAATCCTGCCCCGCGCCAGATCGAGCGAAGCGCTGCGCATCCACGGTGTGCACTGGCGATAGATGGTTTGGAGTTCGGCATAGCCGACCCGGTCGACGATCGCGCGAAATGCGGCACCGGCCTCGATCGGCTGAAGCTGTTCGGGATCGCCGACGAGAACAAGTTTCGCGCCGGTCTTCACGATGACTTCGACGAAGTACGCCATTTGCCTCGACGAGACCATGCCGGCCTCGTCGAGGACAAACACTGTTCTGTCGTCGAGACGGTCGATACCTTGTGCCCAACGTCGCTCCCACGACGAAAGCGTGCGCGAGGCGATGCCCGCCTCCTTCTCCAGTCCCTCGGCCGCCTTGCCAGCGAGAGCCCCGCCGACAACGCGATACCCCGCCGCCTGCCAGACCTCGCGAGCGGCTTTCATCATTGTTGTCTTGCCGGCGCCGGCGCGGCCAACGACTGCAGCAAGAGAGGCATTTTCGGTCAGACGTTCGATCGCTGCCTTCTGCTCATCAGAAAGTTCAGGGCTGCGATAAAAAGCCGTATCCAGAACCCCGCGCCGCACGCCATGCGACGCTCGCCTTGCAAGCCAGGAAGCGCGGTTCACCATCTCCGCTTCGAGCCGGATAAGCTCCCTGGTCGTGTACCGTTCCGGGGTACGCACCCCCGTCTCAAAGTCGATACGCTCCCCGGTCAGGCGCAAAGCTCGAGGGTCTTGCAGGATGCGCGACACCAACGATCGGAAGAGCCCCGCATCGTCGATGTAGCGATGAAGTATCTTGGCGACGTCCCGCTCATCGAAGACGCTCTTTTCGCGGGCGATCATTTCAAGGACGATCTCCGGGCGGCGCACGATGCGACCCGCATTTTCTCGGCGTCGAACCTCCTGAAGTTCGAGGCGGTCCAGCAAAAGCTGCTTTTCCGATGCGGCTGACTTCCGCTCGATCGCCTTGGCGCCGACGCCGACATGGATCGTCGGCTCCGCCTCGATCCCTTGACTATTGTAGGAACGCCCGTCCACGCGGATGTCGAGGCCCGCAAGCGCCAGATGCCTGTTCTGGCACTCGAACCAACCGTCTCGAAAGACGTTGAAATCGTCGGCGCCGCCGGCCCACAGTTCATAGACAATTTTACCGGCATCGTTGCGCAAAGGCCGGCCGTCCGGCGACAACACCTGTACCTTCTTGGCTCCGAACCCTTCGGCCGTAATCGGCCGCAGCGTCGTCATCAGGTGAACATGCGGGTTGCCTGGTGCATCATGATAAACCCAATCAGCGACCATGCCTCTGGAAAGGATGTGGCTCGCGACGAATTCGCGCATAAGTGCGATGTTCTGCTCCGCTGTAAGTTCGATCGGCAAGGCGATCGTGACATCCTTGGCCAGCTGAGCATCGGAGCGCTTTTCGAACACTTCGACCCTGTTCCAGAAGGCCTCCGATGCGCCTGACACAGAGCGATCGGCGATCAAGGAGGAAAGCCAGGCTGGCGCATCTGAGGGTACCACGAACTCTTCATGCAGCAGCCCTTGCTTGGCGCGATAATCGACAGCGCGGGCCTCGCGTTCGAAGTCCATCTTCGCGCAGTGGCGATAGGCGGCTGACATCACGGCGCTGCGGCCCGCGCCGCGGGCGACGATGCTGACGGAGAAATGAGGGACGGCCATTTCGACAGACACTCCTGATCGCAAGCGAAATCAACGCGTTTCGAGAGGAGGGATAAGATTGCCGAGATCGCAAATCAGGACGTCGCGCCAGCGACGTATAATTGCGCCCTTGGATGCCGCTCCTTCGGAACGGCCGGGATAATCGTCAAAGGCGTTGGCGGTGCCAACGGACAGTTTTGTCCCTGGATGGGCCGACCCATCCAGGGAAAATCTCGTGCCGTTCGAAACACGGCACGAAAGGACAATCGGAATGAAAAAGCCTTCTTCGAGAATTCGAGAGGAGATCGCAAAACTCCAGGAACAATTGCGACAGGCCGAAACCCGCGAAGCCGAACGGATCGGTCGTATTGCCTTGAAGGCGGGCCTCGGAGAGATCGAGCTCGACGAGACCGATCTCCAGGCCGCCTTCGAGAAACTGGCGGCACGCTTTCGCGACAACGGGGCAACAACGGCAGCAAGAAACAAGGCGACCCCGCCGCTCGACGCTGGCGCGGCTGAGAGCCGCACTGACGGGGCTTGAGCGGATGGCACGCGCGATCAAATCCGATGCCCGGCGAAAAGATGCCCGGGAAAAGATCGAACTGGGCGGCCTCATCATCAAAGCGGGCTTGCGTTACGAGACGCGCGCACTGCTGCTCGGCGCATTGATCGAACTTGGCGAGCGGCTGCAGCGCGACGAAGGCGAGCGTCCACGCCTGACAGCAATCGGCGCGGAGGCCTTTCGCAATGGGCGGGGGTAGGATCGCGCTCGCGGTGGCGCCTGTCACTCTGATGGTGCTGACCTCAATCGCCACGACAGGGGCGGAGGACTGGCTCGTGGAGTTCGGCAGGACGGAACCTCAGCGCGCGCTATTCGCCCGAGCAGGTGCCGCGTTGCCCTATGTTCTCGCCGCGATCACCGGCATCGTCTTCCTGTTTACCGCCGCTGGATCCGCCAACATCCGCTTCGCGGGATGGGGCGCATTCGGGGGAGGGCTGGTTTCTTGCGTGCTCGCGCTCATCGACGGGTACCATCACACTACCGACCAAGACCCATTCCTGCCTTTCCAGTTCCAGATGATACCCATTGAACCGTCGGCGCTCATTGGCGCGGTCGCAGCACTTACATCGTCAGGCTTCGGATTGCGGGTCGCGATGATGGGAAACGCCGCCTTCGCAAGTGCCAAGCCGAAGCGCGTTTTTGGCAGGCGTGCGATCTATGGTGAAGCCAACTGGATGAAGCTTTCGCATGCAAAAAGGCTCTTTCCGGAAGCGGCGGGGATCGTGATTGGCGAGGGCTACCGGGTCGATGAAGACAGCGTCGCGGCCGTGGCGTTTAGAGCAGACAAGCCTGAGACCTGGGGTGCGGCCGGTCGGTCGCAGCTTTTGTGCTTCGATGGCTCTTTCGGCTCGTCGCACGGTCTCGTCTTTGCTGGTTCAGGCGGCTTCAAGACGACCTCGGTAACGGTACCGACAGCGCTCAAATGGGGAAGCACGCTCGTCGTCCTCGACCCTTCCAATGAAGTGGCGCCAATGGTGGTCGATCATCGCAAAGCCGCCGGCCGGGACGTTCGGACACTCGACCCGAAGAAACCCAAGGCGGGGTTCAATGCACTCGACTGGATCGGCCGGTATGGCGGAACCAAGGAGGAGGATATCAGCGCGGTTGCCTCCTGGATCATGAGCGACAGCGGTCGCGCGATCGGGGTGCGCGACGATTTCTTCAGGGCATCCGGGCTGCAGTTGCTGACCGCACTCATTGCCGATGTCTGCTTGTCTGGTCACACGCGCAAAGAAGACCAGACGCTCAGGCAGGTTCGCAAGAACCTTGCGGAACCGGAACCGAAGCTGCGCGAACGCCTGCAGGCAATTCACGCGAACTCGAGCTCGGACTTCGTGAGAGAAAACGTCGCTGCATTCGTCAACATGACACCGGAGACCTTTTCCGGCGTCTACGCCAACGCGGTGAAGGAAACGCATTGGCTCTCCTATGAAAACTATGCAGGCCTGGTCTCAGCTATGAGTTTTTCGACGGAACAGCTCTTGAACGGATCGCTGGACGTCTTCATCAATATCGATCTGAAGACACTGGAAATGCATCCAGGCCTTGCTCGCGTCATCATCGGATCCTTCGTGAACGCGATTTACAATCGCAATCGCTTCGGCGGCGATCTGGCTCTGTTCCTCCTCGACGAGGTGGCCCGCCTCGGTTACCTGCGCATTCTTGAGACGGCACGCGACACCGGCCGCAAGTACGGGATATCACTCACGCTGATCTTTCAGTCGATCGGCCAGATGCGCGAGACCTTCGGCGGCCGCGACGCCACGAGCAAATGGTTCGAGAGTGCGAGCTGGATCTCGTTTGCCGCCATCAACGATCCTGAAACGGCCGAGTACGTTTCAAGGCGCTGCGGCGCGACGACCGTCGAAGTCGATCAGCTGAGCCGCAGTTTCCAATCGCGGGGGTCGTCACGTACGCGCTCGAAGCAGATTGCGGCGCGGCCGCTCATCCAACCGGACGAAGTGCTGCGAATGCGCGCTGACGAGCAGATCGTGTTTACGGCGGGAAACGCGCCTTTGAGATGCGGTCGCGCCATATGGTTCAGGCGCGCCGACATGCGAGGCTGCGTCAAGCAAAACAGATTTCGCACTCCGCCGACAACCACCTGATTTTTCCCGACGATCCATCACAATCATGAATCGATCAGGCCGGATCGATTCAAAACACTCGTTGGACGGGAATCCGGGCATCGCCGATGGTACTCCCATGCTCAGTCAGCCCTACCATCTCTATGTCGAACGAACCGACGCAAACAGGAACATGGCCCGGTTCTATGCGCTGTCGATCGATCGGACGCTATTTGGAGAGGCCTGCCTGACGCGGCGCTGGGGAAGGATCGGTCAAAGAGGCCAATCGATGGTCCATCATTTCGACAACGAGCAAGAGGCGGTCGCGTTGTTTCTCGACGTTCTCAGGAAGAAGCGCACCCGGGGATATCGGCCAGCGGTAAAACGCCCCTCGAAGTGACGACGAAGTTCGCCGAACGCAGTGAGAACCGATGCGGCCGCGAACGGTGGTCGTAATCGCTTGGGCGAACCACGAGAGGTGGCCCCGCCTGGAGGCGGGGCCCAGTTGCCTCAGTCCCTGTTGGAGCGAGACCAGATCAGCTGGTAGCCGTCTTCGCCTTCGACTTCCGCAAGCGTCGCGTAGAGTGGAGCGGGGAAGCTCGGGTCGTCGAGCTTGACCGAGAGGTAGTCGCGGCCAGTCTGTTCGGAGCTCTTCTGCCAGGCCGCACCGAATTCGACGTTGCCGGCATAGATGCGGAAGTGAGGACCTTTGTCGGAGGGGTGTTCGATCCGTGCGATGCGAGCCTTGACGTTGAGGGTCAGCGTACGGATCGACCCGTTGAAGCCGTTGTCGGTGGAGGTGAAAGTGCCAATGGTTGCCATGTCGAAGTTCCTTTCTCGTGTTTCGGGCCGCGCCCTTCGCGGCCTCGATGGCTGTCGAAAGGACCGGGGACGATCGGACCGCACCCATAGGGCCAAAATGAAATGGAGGGCGGCAAGGAGCAGTTTTGTTCGATGGCGAGGAATGGCGGCTTGAGCCGCCAGGGGTAAGAAAACTGCGGATGCCGTTGCGGGAGGACGATCGAGGCTCCAGCCGCTTTCCGGTCAGACACGCCCATCGAGCCCGCGCAGGACGCTGCCGCAGCAAGAGAGAACATTGCCCTGGCAAGGTAGGTGAAACAGGACCATCCTGCGGACTTCGTCTCTGTACCGGCCCGCTCGCACCGCAACTCCATCCTCGATCAAGGCAGAGTTGCCAATGGGCTAGCGCACGATCGTTCGATTGGGATTCGTCACCTGGGGGAACCATGCGCCAGCAGACAACGTCATTCATCGTCGAGATTAAACAGTCGCGCAATCCGAAGTCCGGCACGCGGAAAACGTCGATCTGGGGAAAGTTAGATCTCAGGGCGAGCGACGAGCTGCTTGAAACGACACGGACCGGACAGGAGGCGGCTGCTCCGGCTAAGGTCGGCGAGCAACGTTAACCCAACGCCGGTCGCATCGTTGTTCGAACCGAATGTAGAAGTTGGAAAGGGGCCGGCGACGACGCCAGCCCCAATCTGATAGTTGCTACACTCGCGGTTTCGATCGACCGCTCAAACACTCTAGGTCAACTTGGGGCGGGCACAAGATTGCGGCGGGGACGCACTAAATATCCCCCGTCTTTCCACCGGTCGTCCACAAGATAGGCAAACCCTACTGCAATGAAAGAAAAACCGTTTTCGCGCGACGCGACGATTACCATCGGCTTGCACGGATGTGGATAAATTTTCGGGCGGGCAGGGGTGTTTGAGGGGCGGGGCATTGGGGCGCCCCTCAATCCGTCAGCTGGGAGGCGTGCTTTGCCCATCCCGATTTGTGCCGGATCTGACGCAATCCAACCGGAAAAGAAGTTGCCGTCGAAGATCGCCTCGCATCCAGACTGTTCTGGACGCGAGGCGATCGAAACCATCATCGATTGCGCAGCAAACTGGCCATGCGTTCCCCTACAAGCCAAAGTGCCTTGTTGAGCTTGATATCCTGATCGATGCCATTGATCGGGCGCGACGTTGATCTGCGCGGCCTGCCGGCTTCGTCGCGGCCCACACCGCGCAACCCACCTTTGATGCTGTTTTCTTGAACGACATTCCACACGGTCCAAAGGTCATCAGCGCGGTCCTCCTGGCGACGGGGCACAAGCAGTTGTTCTGGCTTGATCGGTGTCGTCACGGCGCCGCCCGCGTCACCAAAGCGAAGCAGATGCGCCGCCTCCGCCAACACCTCCTTTGCATCCCGCCCCATTGTGAAGCTCGACCAGTCTTGGGGCGCTGCCAGAGCTCGTTCGGCCTCCGCGAGCACGCGATAGGTTCCTTCGATCACCTTGCCTTGAACATCTCCGGAGTGCCGGACTTTGATCGCGTCAATCGTTCCGGTCTGGGCCACGAGTGAATTGAGGCAGCAAACTCGGAATAGCCCCGCGAGCAACTCATAGGCACTCGTTCCATCATTTGCGTTTTTGAGGAGAATTTCGCAGACGGTGTCACCCACTTTGTAGACATTTCCGTCATCGAGGCGACGAAGACGGATAAGGTGCTTGGTAAAGTTGGCCTTTCCTTCCGTGCGGCTGACTGACTGGCGCGCTCCGACCGGCGCGAAGCCCTCCTTCATCAGCCCACGCAGGATTTCGATTGTCGGGATTGGCATGAAGCGCTTGGAGCGGCTTTCGTGTGCCGAAGTCGCGAATATCGAAGGCGCAATGGTGCGCATCTCATCCTCGGAGAGCGCGCGACCCGTGTCGAAACGGGCGGTTTTGGCGTAGATGCTCATACTTAGATCTCCTTTTCCCTTGGACCGCGAAGCAGGGCCGCGTCCTGCTTCCCGGGGCCGCGCGAGCGGTGGGGACGGAGGGGGAAAGCAGTCTTCGCGGGGAACCGCCTGCACGGAAGCGCAGCGAAGGAAGGTGGGCGGAAGACTGTTTGGGGGAGAGAAGGGGCAAAGTCCCTCGGCCCCCTTCAACCGATCCGATAGGCTCGGTCATTTCACAAAGAAGCGTATCGGAGCGTTCAGCATAGCGCCGCGTCCTCGCGGGAAAGCGGGAATTCGCGTTACGCGAAGGCGGAAAAAGGGCCGCCGCAGGAGCTTCAACATAGTGGCCCGAAGGGAAGCGGGACCGACTGCCCCCGTCCGAAGCGTTCCGGTAGGCTACTTTGAGCACGGGTGTTGCAAAGGCATCTGCCGCATTGGTGTTCTTTGGTTCAAAATTGGACGCCACATCACTTTAAATTAGACGAACGGCATGCTGGAGGATGCCGCCGACGGCAGTATTTGGGTTTTCCGACAACGCACTGGGCGTGAACCAGGAACAGCCGGCCGATCCTCTCCGGTGTCTCCGGTGATTGGCAGTGCCCGCTTCGATTTCCGCAATCTATGTCGGCTAGGGCCCAAGCCCTACCCATGACCAGTGGCGACATTTGTCAGGTGCGCGCGAATAGCAGCAGCGGTGCGATATCATGGTTGTCGGCTGCACGAAGTGCCGCCATGTAACGGGTGCGAAGCTCGCCGACATCGGCCAGCGTCCCGCCACCCCAGCTGAAATGTTCGCCGCCAAGGCGCTCGATCAGAAGATCGGCTACCAAGCGAGCGTGACGACCATTTCCGTTGGGAAATGGATGGATGGCAACCAGGCGATGGTGAAACCTGATCGCAATCTCATCCGCCGGAAATGTCTGATGCCCAATCCAATAGTGGACGTCGCTTAACAGGCCCGCCAGCTCCATTCCGATGCGGTAGGGTTGGACGCCGATGTTGCGCTCCGTCGTTCGGAAGACGCCGGCCCATTCCCAGACGTCGCCAAGCATCCGCTTGTGCAGTGTTCGCATGAAATCCTCGCTGAGCAGTCGCTCAAGCGATACGCGTCGACGACCACGCGCCCAGGCCGCACCTTCGACAATGTTCTCCCGCTCTGCCTCGTTGAGATCACGACGGTGCGTGATCCATGTCTGAAGGAGCCCCTCGCGCTCATTTGGTTCCAGGGGTGTTGCGTCCTCAGGCTCCTGAAACAGGTCCGTCATGTCTCGTTCCAGAGGTCGCGTTCGGAGAGCCTGTCGCGAATGTATGCCTGGACACGGGATTCGAAGTCAGCTTCGTCCGTGCCCTGAGCTTCGAGCCGCATCGTGTGCGCGACGCGGTGAAGCTCCCGCGTCGCGATCTTCCTTGCGCGCGCCTCGATGAGAGCCTCCAGTGAACTGTTGGGAACAAGTGCGTAAACGAGCGTGCAATCCAGCGCCTCAGCTGCGCGACGCAAGGTTTTGAGTTGGATCGTGCCTGCGGCTTCCGACTTCTCTATGGCTTCTACGGTTTGGGGTCGCACCCCAATGCGCGCGCCGAGCTGGGCACCCGTCATCCCGAGCGCGTCACGCAGTGCACGCACCCATCCTTTCGGCGGCGCCTTGAACCGATCGATTGGTTGGAGCAGCCGAAGTCTTTCATCGAGGCGCAGGCGCCCCCTTTTGCGACTATCGCTTTTCATCCACGTTCTTCAGACTGTGAGCTGATCGTACAACAACTTTTATCAGCATGCAGGCTGATTATCAACATGCACTATTCACGCTACAGTATGATTTTATCAATTAACGCATCAGCCTGCAGTCTGTTGACCGTGTGCAGAAATTAGCCTGGAGTCTGCCCTGGTCACCTGCGTGGCTGATTGCAAGCTCTCACTCTGATTTGGAGCAGAGAGTTTACGCTCGCGCTGGGGGCCTGGGCCCTCAGCGCATCGGAGTTCATGCCATCAGCCTGCTGACGCCAATCGCCGTTGAGCTTCAGACATAGCGCTGCTCGCGTTTGCACAGGATCTCGGCCAACCGATCCGGTAACCTCCAGAACGGATGCAACACGTCGAGCGAGAACTTGGATTAAGGATCCTGCCGTCGCTTCGGCACGAAACCCACTGCGAAGCCAAACAGCCGGCCAATCTTGTCCAACGTCTCCAATGTCGGGTTAGCAGTGCCCGCTTCGATTTCCGCGACCTGTCTACGAGTAAGGCCGAGGGTGTTGGCAAACTCCTGCTGCGTGAGGCCTATGCTTTTGCGCATATCCACCACAGCATCCGGCAAATGCAAGCCGCCGCGTCGCGCCTGTTCTGCAAGATCCTGGCGCATCACCGAAACCTGCTCTTTCGTCGGCTTTTTCCACCGTGCCACTTTGATCAGGCTCCTTCCGGTTTAGAGAACGCGTCATCAACACCGTCAGCGATCTCGCTGCAGCGCATCATGGCTCGTTCGATGATGACGTCCGGCGCTCCCAACTTTTTCGCATGGCTCGGCACCAGTCTGAGGCGCTGTGCGAAAGCCTGCAGCTCTGACATCAGCTTCGTCTGAACATCGCGGTCCGGCCAGACCTCAGCACAAATCCGTTTCCAGTCAGGAGAATGGTCCAGGCCGCCGTCACGCATGGAGGCCCAACGGGTAGATCGCACAACACCCTCTTTCGCCAACCGCATGGGAGCAAAGTCAAAGAGTGGTGACAGTCGGATCATTCCGTTGGGGTACTTGCTCAACGCGGAGTTACGACCGTGATTATCGGGATTGCCGAGCGCGAGGTTGGCGATATCGCGTTTCAAATATTCTGCAATGTCGGCAATCGGGTCATCGGAATGTCGTTTCAGTAGCTCGATGTAGGCCTCATGTGTGCCGATGTGACCGAACTCTGCAACACCGAGCGCCGAAACGAGGCTTTCCTGTCCGAGCCGGATCGTCTCCCCATTCGCGCTAAGGCTCCGATCAAAGCGAGGGATGATCAGCACACCGTCAGCGTAAATCGACGGTTCTTTGACTTTGAGACCAAGTTCCAAGGCAATGCGCGAATAGATCGCTTCGCCTTCAAGTATGGTGCGGTCAACTGCTTCAGGGCCACGAACAAGCTTGACGATGACGTGCCGTAGGGCCTCGTCGTCGGTCACGATGCTGTCGGGATAAAAGAGCCCGTTCTTCGCCTGGGTCATTGCCACTTTTGGCCACTCACCCTGCAGTCCACTAGAACCGGAAGCCAACATTGCGAAACGGTCGGCAACTTCCATGAAGCGGTCCGATCGCCCGAGGATATCCGCCTCCGTTACGCCCTGGCGCTGCAAGCCGCTCAATCGAGCGGACTCCGCCTCTGCCGCTTCCTTGATGCGGATGTTGCCAATTCCGCCCGTTGCGGCTCGGAGGAGCAAAGATAGATCCGATGAACGAGCCACTTCGTCGAGCCCCATATGCTCAGCCAACTTTCGCCGTGCATGGCCTTGTGGCATGAGATCCAGGAGGAAAGCTGGCCAGTGACGGCTGTACCGATTTTCAAGGTCAATCGGATAGCGAACAGACAATGCGCGGTGATCGCAGACCGTCTGACCCGCGGCGAAACCCTGCGCGGCCGTGGCGAGAAAGTAGTCGAGATCGTAGTCGACGACCGAACTACCGACGTAGCCGGCATCGTCGTCTTTCAGCTCAAGAGCTGCCGCGTCGTGCCATTCGCCGTCGAAGTGGATCTGCAGCGTTCGTTTCATTGTCGACCCCTTTGATGGGATCATTACCGTCGAAATTCGAACTTATCAACCCCTTAAAAGGGGCAATAGTGGCAAAAATCGCGTAATCTATATTATGGAACTGACTTCGAACGCCGCATGATTGCTGAACTACCATTTCCGCTTGCGAACGATTGAAAAATCCCCTCCGTCATCTCACGTGGATGACGGGCGCGCATTTCATCACCAAGCAAACGGCGCGTCCGCGGGCTGTCCTGCGACGAGCGCATTCTGTCGGACCAGGCGCAGTCGCCGTCATTTCTCTTCCCCTCCGGCTCCAAGTCGCAAAGGGTTGACGATCTGGAGCCCCTTGAAGTCCTTTTCGTTGTCCGTGACCACCACACAATCATTGGCCCCCGCGACGGCAGCGATGATCATGTCAAGCGCGCTGCGCGGACGACCTGTGGCTTTGCCTTCGGCCATCAATCGCGCCCAGATCAGGGCTGCCTTGTCGTCGAACGGAAGGATACGATTAGCGAACAATTCCTGCGGGCCTTCCGGCCCAGAGAACCAGGCATCAAGCACGTCCCGCTTCTTGCCGCGGGGCTTTTCCAGAATGCCGCGTCGAATTTCGGCAATTGTCAGCGAGGCGACGAACAGATCTTCGTCGCGCTGCTCAGCCCACCAAGCGAGCAGCAGTTCCGAAGGTTGCGGCTTGACGATATAGCTGATGATGTTCGTGTCGAGGAGATAACGTGTCACAGATCGACCTTGCGGCCTTCCTCGCGCGGACGAGACAGGTCGAGATCAGCGCCGACAAGTGGCGAGCGTCGGAGCGCCGACAGGATACCACCGACTTTCGGCGGTTCACCTGCAACGAGGGCCTTCACTGCCTGCCTCGCCTGGTCCGCTTCAGGTCCCTCCTCGGCCAGTTGCCGTGCAAGGGATCGGATCAGCTCGCGGTCGGATTCCAGCGCCATGACCTCGAAGCGCTTGTAGCCGCGCTGCGTCAAGCGCGCGCGGTAATTCTGGATCGCTCTCTTCTGTGCGGAATTGCTCACGGCCAGCCTCGGTGTTATATCAGGATATATATCCGATATCGGCCTTGCAAGCAAGGGATGTCAGCGATGGTGCAGGCCATTCACTACGGCCTTGAACGATTTAGCGCCGCTCCGCCATGATCGACCGCGACACAACGACAACGAGGCCGATCAAGACCGTTCCTGCGATGAAGAGAAATGCCGCTGCCGCGATTGCAGGGCTGATATTTTCACGGATGCTGGAAAACATCTGCCGTGCCAACGTCCGCTGGTTCGGGCCTGCGACGAAGAGCGTGAGGACGACTTCGTCCAACGACGTCGCAAAGGCGAGCACAGCGCCAGAGAGTACGCCCGGCATGGCGAGTGGCAGGGTGATACGGCGGAACACCGTGGCCGGCGAAGCTCCGAGGCTCTGGGCCGCAAGCTCGACGCGTTCGTCGATGCCGGCCAGCGCACCGGTGACGCTCACCACCACAAAGGGCACCGCCACGACTGTGTGGGCAATGATCACGCCGATGTAACTGTTGGTGAGGCCAAAGCCCGCCAGCAGCACTTGCATGCCGACACCCAGCACGACGGCCGGCACCACCATGGGCAGCAGGAAGAGTGTGCGCATCGAGCCGCGAAAGAAAAGGAGGCGGTTGCGCAGGCCCAGCGACGCGGCCGTGCCAAGAGCGGTTGCGAGCAACGTCGTGCCCGTGCCGATGATCAGGCTGTTGAAGATTGCCCGTCGCCAGGCGTCCGCGAAGAAGAGTTCCTCGAACCAGCGCAGGGACCACGACGGGATTGGATAGGTGAGGATCACGCTCGAGGTGAAGGCGAGCGGCAGGATGGCAATGAGTGGCGCGACGAGGAAGATGATCGTCAGCATGGCGAAGGTGGCTTTGGCAACTTTCATCGGCATGGTCAGCGCCCCCCAACTTCGTCGCTGGAGAGCCGCGCGTAGACGCTGTAGAGCAGTAGTGTCGCGACGAGCAGTACGACCCCGAGTGCACCTGCCATGCCCCAGTTCGCCGACCCCGTGGCGTAAAAGGCGATGATCGAGGAGATCATCTGGTCGCTCGGTCCGCCGATCAGCGCCGGCGTGATGTAGTAGCCGATCGCCGAGATGAAGACGAGCAGAGCGCCGGATGCCACACCCCTGAGACTGAGCGGCAGCAGCACACGCAGGAAGGCGCGCAGCGGGTGCGCGCCGAGCGAGGCGGCGGCCGGCATCAGGTTCTTCGGGATGGTGATGAGAACGGAATAGATCGGCAGGACCATGAACGGCAATAGCACATGGGTCATGGCGATGATGACACCGGTCCGGTTGAAGATCAGTGCCAGCGGCGCATCGATGAGGCCGATGGCGCGCAAGAGATCGTTGATGAGACCCTGCTCCTGCAACAGGATGAACCAGGCCGCGGTGCGCACCAGAAGCGACGTCCACAGCGGCAACAGTACGGCGCCAAGCATCAGATCCCGCTTCCAGCCGTCGAGCGAGGCGGCAATGATGGCATAGGGAAAGCCGATACAAACGCAGGCGAAGGTGACAAGCGCGGCGATCCAGAAGGTGCGCATGAGGATCACGCCGTTGACGGATTGGTCGGGCGGCAGATGCTCGATATCACCAGCCGCATTGCGGCCCAGATCGACGGCGGCGAGCAGGTTGCGGTCGGTATAGGGCGAGAGTGCATCTGCGATTGCCAGCCAGAATTCCGGCTTTTCCCAGCGTTTGTCGATGGAAACGAGGTCGACGGGCGGGTTGGCCGTTTCCTTCAATGCACTCGTCGTCTTCCCCATCAGCGTGCGAAAACCCGAGCGGGCGCTGTTGAGGCGCCGCACCATGTCGCCTAGCGCCTGATCGTCGTTGACGGCTTTCAGGTCTTTCATCAGTGCCGTCTGCATGGGAATGGTGGGTGGGGAGTTGCGGTCCCAATCGGCCAGAACCTCGGCGCTGCGTGGCAACAGCCGCAGCACGGCCGGGTCCGACACGGACTGCGACATCATGCTGAAGAGCGGCCAGACGAAGAAGCCGATGAGGAAGAAAAGCAGCGGCGCTAGAAGAAGCAGCGATCGTCGAGTGCGGGAGGAGGCTGCACTCATGGCGCAATGACCCGGCAATCGCCGGCCGAAAACGCCGCGAAGACTTTGGTGCCCGGCGGAAACTCGCGCGACCTTCTGCCGAGCTTGGCGATCAATGGGTGAGTGGCGTTGTGCAATTGCACGCGCAAATGATCGCCCTGATAAACGGAATCCGTAACTTCCGTTTCCAAGACGTTTCGCCCCTCACTCCGCGTCTCGCTGAGATCAACCCGTTCCGGACGGATGGAGAGAAAGACGGATTGGCCGGAAGCGATGCTGCCGGAAACCGCCGACACGATTTGCGCCCCGGAAGGAAGACGCACGGTTGCTTCCGCGCCTTGCACGGTTTCCACGACACCTTCGACGAGATTGGTCTCGCCGATGAATTCGGCGACGAAGCGCGTCGCCGGTTCGTCGTAGACCTGGCGGGGTGTACCGATTTGTTCGATCTTGCCCTTGTTGAAGACGGCGACGCGATCCGACATCGTAAGCGCTTCGGACTGGTCATGCGTAACGAAAACGATCGTTAGGCCGAGGCGGCGGTGCAGATCGCGAATGTCGAGCTGCATCTGCTCGCGCAGTTGCTTGTCAAGCGCGCCGAGTGGCTCGTCCATCAGCACGACACGCGGTTCGAAGACGAGCGCCCGGGCAAGAGCCACGCGCTGCTGCTGGCCACCGGAGAGCTGCGAAGGGCGCCGGTCGGAAAGGGTCGAAAGCTGCACCATGTCGAGTGCACGCTTGACGCGCTCGTCGATCCCCGCCTTGCCAATGCCCCGCATCTGGAGCGGAAAAGCGATGTTGTCGCCGACTGACATATGCGGGAAGAGCGCGTAGCTCTGGAAGACTACACCCATGTCCCGCTTGTAGGTGGGCACCGCATTGATGGCAGTTCCGTCGAGCAGGATTTCGCCCGCGGTCGGCTGCTCGAAGCCAGCGAGCATCATCAGAAGTGTCGTCTTGCCCGAGCCGGACGGGCCGAGCAGGCTGACGAACTCACCCTTCCCGATGCCGAGATCGAGATTTTCGACCACGCAGAGCGGGCCGTAGAATTTCGTGATGCGGTCAAATCGAATGAATTCGGCCACGGAAGACTCCATCGCTAAAGGCGAAGGCTGCGTCCTTAAGAAACGCACCCGGCCATGCAGGAAAGGGCGCCCCGCCGGAGCGCCCCTCACCACGGATGTTCTTACTGGGCGAGCCAGGCGTTGAAACGCTGCGTCAGCGTTTCGGCATTGTCGATCCAGAAGTCGACATTGAGCGGGATGGCATCCGTCATGTTGGCAGAATCGGTTGGCAGGTCCTTGGAGAAATCCGCCGGCACTTTGGACGCAGCCTCCTTGTTCGGCAGACCGTATGCCACGAATTCCGGCAGCTTCGCCTGGTTTTCCGGCAGGCTCGCAAAAGCGATGAAGTCCTGCGCAGCATCCTTGTTCTCCGCATCCTTCAACACCACCCAGCTATCGACGGCATAAATGCTGCCGGGGAAGACAACCTTGAAGTTCTTGCCTTCCGACCGATTGATGCCGGTGATGCGGCCGTTATAGGCCGAAGTCATGGCGACTTCACCCGATGCGAGAAACTGCAACGGCTGTGCGCCGGATTCCCACCAGACGATGTTAGGCTTCAATTCGTCGAGCTTCTTGAAGGCGCGGGCGACCCCCTCCTCCGTGCCGAGAACGTCATAGATCTCATCCTTGGAGACACCATCGGCGAGCAGCGCGAATTCCAGCGTGTATTTTGGGCCCTTGCGCAGCGAGCGCTTACCGGGGAACTTTTCGACGTTCCAGAAGTCCGCCCAGGAAGTCGGGCCTTCCTTCAGCTTATCGCCGTCATAGGCGATGGCCGTGGACCAGACAATGGCGCCGACACCGCAGTCATTGACGGCGGAATCTAGGAATTTGTCCTTCCCGCCCATCTTGTCCCAGTCGATCTTTTCATAGAGGCCGTCAGCACAGCCGAGCGCCAGTTCTTCGGCCTCCACCTGCACGGCATCCCAGTTCGGTGCGCCGGCCTTCACCTTCGACTGGATGACGCCGATGCCGCCGTCCCAGGCTTCGTCGAGTACCGGCTTGCCGATCTTTTCGGAGAACGGTTTGAAGTAGATGTTGCGCTGGGCATCCTGATAGTTTCCGCCCCATGAAACGACTGTGAGATCTCGCGCGAAAACCGGCGCAACAAGACCCGCCGACAGAACGACGGCCGCCGCCGCCAGGACACCCGACTTAAAGATTGTCTTCATGGCATTCCCCTTTTCTTCGTTTATGAAAGAGCCTCTGCGGCTCCGATGACGATCCCATGCAGACCGTTGACCCCGTCCTGTTTGCGGCGGTGGCTGCGGCCTCACCGGCCTTCGCGCCCTTTCTCCCCTGGGCGTTTCGACCGATGGATGCGTTCTGGTCATTGCCGGTCAACGGGGTTCTCCCGGTTTTGACCGTTGTCAGACGTGCTGCCCTCCGTTGATGTGGATTTCCGCGCCGTTGATGTAGGACGACGGCTCGGTGCAGAGGAAATAGATAGTCTCCGCGACTTCGCGCGGTTCGCCCAGCCTTCGCATCGGCACTTCCGCCGCCACCAGTTCATCCGTTCCGGGCGACAGGATCGACGTTTCGATCTCGCCCGGCGCGATGGCATTCGCCCTTACGCCGCGTTGGCCGAATTCGTGCGCCATTTCGCGGGTCAGTGAGGCAAGCGCCGCCTTGGACGCCGCATAGGCAACGCCTGCGAAAGGGTGAACGCGAGAGCCGGCGATGGACGTAACATTGACGATCGAGCCCTTCGCCGCTTCCAGTTCCGGCATGAGCGCGCGGGCGATCAAAGCGGTCGAGACAAGATTGACGTTGAGCACCTGCGTCCAGACATCGGCATCCGTATCCAGCACACCGAGGCGGCTCTTGCCCGGCCCCTTCGGAGAAATGCCTGCATTGTTGACGAGCGCGTGCAGCCGACCTTTCGGCAGGCGCTCGCGCACGGTCGCTGCCAGGCGGTCAATCTGCGTGAGATCCGCAAGGTCCGCCTGGATATGGCTCTCGCGGGCGGACGGCCAGGCGCATTCCTCGGAAAAGGACTGGCGGGATACGGTGAGAATGCGCCAGCCCTTCGACTGGAAGAGCTTGACCGTCGCATGCCCGATCCCGCGGCTCGCACCCGTAAGCAACATGTAGCGGCATTCTTCGGTCATGCGAGCGTTCCCTCTTGATGCTTGATACATCGTAATGGGCCGCCCATGAATTGCAAGCCTCCTCTTCCAAGCGGTGTCAGGCCGGGCGCGCCTCCCGCTCACTGCCCCGTTCGATGCGCGCGAGGATCGGCTTGCCACCGAGCAGGATGTCGTCGACGATCGCCATCGAGGCGGCGGCGGAATCGTGCCGTTTCAGGGCTTCGACAACCGGGTAGTGATGGTCGATCATCGCACGTCCGCCCTCTATATAAGCATCGGAAATGTGCGGTCCCATCTGCAGCCAGAGCCGCCGCAGGATGCCGTTCAGCACCGGCAGCCCGGCGATCTGCGGCAACAGGAAGTGGAAGGCCTGGTTGAGTTGCGTGCCCTTCAGCCGGTCGCCAGCCTCGATTGCTTGTTCGTTTTCGCGCAAGATCCGTTCCAACGCTTCGATATCCGCGCTCGTCGCCACTTGGGCGGCAGTCTCCGCCGCCAGCCCCTCCAGGCGCACCCGTATTGCGCGGATCTCGCGGTAGCGGTTTTCGCTTAAACCCGGGATGCGGATATCACGCGGCGAGCGGAAGATGATCGCCTCGTCATTGGCAAGCCGAAGGATTGCGTCGCGGATCGGCGTGACGCTCGTGCCGAATTGCTCTGCCAGATCCCGGATCTTCAGCCGATCGCCGGGTTGGAACCGTCCCTGGATCAGGGCATCGCACAACGCACCATATACGACGCTGTTGAGGTTCTCATGATCCAGTGACGTGAATTGAGGCATGGAATTGGTCCGCAAATTGGAATAACAAGATACTTGATGCATCTTTTTTGCTGTGTTTCAAGTATGACATGTCGCGGCCCCAATTCGCCAAACGGCACGGCGCGGCAATGTAGTCGTCGCCGTGGCCAGCAGACGGGCAGAGACAATTGAAGGAAATGCGGGCGACCGCGCCAACGGAGCAAGCATGACGGAGCCATTGCCCACCGCCAAGAACGCCGATTCCATGTCGGCGACATGGAGCGCGACATCGCTTTCCGATGCGGAGGCGGCGGTGAAGCAGGTCTATGGCGCGAGCGGCACGATCAGGCGGCTTTCAAGCGAAAGGGACGAGACCTTTCTTTTCACCCGCTCGGACGGAACGGACTTCATCCTTAAGATTGCCAATCCCGCCGAAGACCCGGCCTCGCTTGAATTCCAGGACGGTGCGCTACTGCATCTGGAGGCTGCGGCCCCCAACGTACCGGTGCCAAGGCTCATGCTCACGAAAACCGGAGCGCCGAGCCACACGCTTTCCACCTCCGATGGCCCGCGCGTCATGCGTCTGCTGACCTTCCTCGGCGGCGAACTGCAATACCGCACCTCGGCCTCAGAGATGCAGAGCCGCAACGTCGGCCGGGCGCTCGCGGAACTTGGACTAGGCCTCGAGGACTACGATGGCCGGCCGCCCGCCGGGAAGTTGATGTGGGACATTTCCCATACGCTCGATCTGGTCGCCTTAGTCGACCATGTCGGCATCGAGCGCCGAGCGCAGGTGGAAGCCATACTCGCCGAGTTCGAGCGGTCGCTGCCGGCGATCGCCGCGATCACGCGCCGGCAGATCATCCATAACGATTTCAACCCGCACAACATCCTGCTCGATCCGGCAGAGCCGACGAAGGTCGTTGGCATCATCGACTTCGGCGACATGGTGCATGCGCCGCTGATCAATGACCTTGCCGTCGCCCTCTCCTATCACCTTGCGACCGACAACTGGGCCGCCCGCACCGGTGCCTTCCTCGAAGGCTTCCTGTCGGCGCGCGCGCTGGAGCCGGCCGAAATCGAGCTGCTACCGCTTCTCGCCCGTTCCCGCCTCGCCATGTCCATCATCATCGCGGAGTGGCGTTCCGCGCGTTTTCCTGAGAACCAGACCTATATCATGCGTAACCACGCTACCGCATGCCGCGGCCTGCAGAACATAGTCGATCTCACTCCGGCCGGGCTGAAACGGCTCGCGCCCAACCTTTCCGAGGCTTGATCATGTCGATGGTGAATGCTTTTTCGCGTGCAGATTTCGAGCGGCTCGGCGAGAGCGAACGGGCGCTTATCGCCCGCCGAGAAAAAGTGCTCGGTCCCGCCTACCGCCTGTTTTACGAAAAGCCACTGCATCTTGTGCGCGGCGAAGGCGTTTTTCTCTACGACGCGGCCGGCGAGCGCTATCTCGACGCCTACAACAACGTCGCCTCGCTCGGCCATTGCCATCCGCGCGTGGTGGAGGCGATCACGAAGCAGACGGCCGTGCTCAACACCCACACACGCTACCTGCACGAAGGCATCGTCGACTATGCCGAGACGCTGACGGCCACCTTTCCCGAGGCGCTCAGCCAAGCCATGTTCACCTGCACTGGCAGCGAGGCGAACGATCTCGCCGTGCGCATTGCCCGCTTCGTCACTGGAGGCACCGGCATCATCGCGACGGACCTCGCCTATCACGGCCTGACGAACGCAGTTGCCGAATTCTCGCCGTCGCTCGGCGAATCCGTGACGCTCGGCCCGCATGTGCGCACCGTGCCGGCGCCGGACAGCTACCGTCACTCGCCCGAAGAGATGGTGGAAAAATTCGGCCGCGACGTGCGCGACGCGATCGCCGATCTCAAGCGTCACGGTATCAAGGCGGCCATGCTGATCACCGATACCATCTTTTCCAGCGACGGCATCTTCGAGGGCCCGAAAGGTTTTCTCAAGCCGGCGGTGGACGCGATCCACGACGCTGGCGGCCTCTTCGTCGCCGACGAGGTGCAGCCCGGCTTCGGCCGCACGGGCGAAACCATGTGGGGTTTCGAACGCCACGGCGTTGCCCCAGACATGGTGACGATCGGCAAGCCAATGGGCAACGGCTATCCGATGGCGGGCATAGTGCTGCGCCCCGAGGTGATCGCCGAGTTCGGCCCAAAGGCGCGTTATTTCAATACGTTCGGCGGCAATCCGGTCGCCGCCGCGGCCGGCAAGGCAGTGCTCGACACGATCCGCATTGAAGGCCTGCAGCGGAATGCGCTGGAGGTCGGTTGTTACCTGATGGACGGCCTCAAGAGCCTTTCCGATCGCTATCACGCCATCGGGGACGTGCGCGGTTCCGGTCTCTTCATCGGCGTCGAGATCATCGCTGACCCTGCCGCCAAGAGCCCCGATGCCGCGCTGACGACCCGGATCGTCAATGGTCTGCGAGAGCGCCGCATCCTCATCAGCGCCTCCGGCCCCAATGCCAATGTTCTAAAAATCCGGCCACCCCTCGTCTTTTCCCGCGAGAATTCGGACATGCTTTTGGATGCATTTGGCGACGTGTTGAAGTCGCTCTGAACAAGAGGCATCGCGCCAAAGTCGACGTGCTCTTTTGCGTGCGATCTTTCGGGAATTGCGGTTGTCTGAACCATCCCAGGCGCCGACCGAAGGCTATCGCCCGACGATCAACCGGGGGCTTGTCGAAGCCGGGATAAGACCGGGGCGAGACATGGCGATCATCGGACGCCAAAGCCCGCATTCGCAATTCCTGTCGCCCCGCCTGACATCCTTCAGCCTATCGCTACGCGACCTCGGGATTGCACTTGCTGAATCGCTCCCGGCGACGATGCCTGCCTTTGCAGACATCTACCCGACGAGAGCAGCGCGAATCCTCTGGCCCATGGCTCTCGTCCCCGGCGAAGGCGACTGAGCAACATTCGATCCTGATGTTTGAGGATTATCCCAAAGGGAGCATCGCTTCACTGAGCTCCCATGTTGGTTCGACGGCTCGCGATATTCTTTCTTGACAGATCGTTCCAGAATACCTAAATCACGCACATGGCAAGGACAAAGGAATTCGATAGGACACAGGCGCTGGATGACGCCATCCAGGTGTTTCGCGAACATGGCTTCGAGGGCACGTCCACCGAAATGCTCGTACGGGCAATGAAGATTGGCCGGCAGAGCCTCTATGATACGTTCGGCGACAAATGGAAGCTCTATTGCCTTGCCGTGGAGCGCTACGCCGCCGCGGAAACGGACGCGCACATCGCCATGCTGCATGGCGCGCCGCGTGCCCGGGACGGAATCCGGGAGATGATGGAGCGGGTGGCTGAGAATGCCTCCCAGCCGTGTCTTGGCGTGAGTTCAATCTGCGAGTTCGGTCAGAGCCGGCCTGATCTTACAGCAATTCATCAGGTCGCTGACCGACGATTGAAGCATGCTGCCAAGCAACGCATCAGCGAGGCTCAAGCGGACGGGGACCTGGACGCAACGCTCTCCACAGAAGAAGCTGCCAATTTCCTCTTCGCGAACATCGCCGGCATCCGCATCGCTGCGCGCGGCGGCGCAGACCCTGGAGCGCTCAATTCCCTCGCCCACCTCGCGCTTCAGGCGCTGACGTAGCGAAAAATTTTTTGCTAATTTCTGGAATGATTAGTCAAGAAAGGAAGATCATGAAAGCCGTGGTTATGAATGGAATTGGTGGCACCGACATGATGGAATTTGTCGACCTTCCCGACCCGGTCGCCACACCGGGCCATGTGGTGGTCGAAGTCGCCGCTGCAGGCGTGAACTTCATGGATATCGGAGTACGCCAGGGTATGGCATGGACAGACAGGCCGAACCCGAAAATCCTCGGCGTCGAAGGTGCGGGACGCATCGTTGCGCTTGGCGATGGGGTCGATGATTTCGCCATCGGAGACCGGGTCGCCTGGGTCTACGCGCCCGGAAGCTACGCTTCTCACGTCCTGATTTCCGCGGACGCGCTCGTACGACTTCCCGGCACGATTGATGACCAGACGGCGGCCTCCGTCATGATGCAAGGACTAACCGCGAGCCACTTCGCCACCGATTTCTACTCGGTCCAGCCTGGAGACACCGCGCTCGTTCACGCCGCGGCCGGTGGTGTCGGCCTGCTCCTGACACAGATCATCCGGCTGAGGGGCGGAATGGTGATTGGACGCGTTTCGTCCACCGACAAGGTTGAAATCGCAAAGGCAGTTGGCGCGAGCCACGTTATCGTCGACATGGAGGGAACCTTCGCCAATGAGGTTTTGCATCTCACAGGCGGACAAGGTGTAAGCGTCGTTTATGACGGTTCAGGCCCCAAGACGTTTCAGGGATCGCTCGCCGCGCTTCGTCTCTCCGGCACGTTCTGCTGGTACGGACCGGTGCTTGGCGGTCCGGGGCCGCTCGACATCATGAGCCTGCCGAAGAGCATCAAGATCGGTTACGCGACATTTTTCGATCACATCAGCACTCCGGACCTTCTTCGCGCCCGTAGCAGACAACTGTTCCGGTGGATTGAGGATGGGTCTCTCAAGCTGCACGTCGGCGGAACCTACCCGCTTTCTGATGCCGCCCGTGCGCATGCCGACATGGAAAGCCGGGGGACCACCGGCAAGCTGTTGCTGGCTCCCTAGGGAAAGACGTCGGAAGCATTGCCAAGACGGTTCCTTCTCGAAGGTGCGAGAAAAGCGCCCGCATTGGGATTTCCATTGAACACAGCGGAAGCGACCCGAACCAATTTCGCCGTCGGAGTTCATGACGATGCCTTATGCGATCCTTTTAGCCCAAACCGTGATTGGTTCTGCTTTGAGTATCGGCCGGAGATCTGGCCGCCATCAAGCAAGCCTAATTGTCGAGCGCCAGGCGGGGCGCTACCGCCCTGGAAAAGCGCCGGCTGATCGAGCGTGCCGCGGTCATCATTCGACAGATGCGCGCCCAAGTCGGAATCCCTCCGAGCCGCATTCAGCCGATCCTGTAATCGATCCGCAGACCACCGCGGTGGGCATCGAAAGGCGAACCGATGGCTACGTAAAAGCCGCGCTCCTCGACGCGGCCGATATGATCCGGATCCTTCGGATTATCTTGGACGGGAAGGAATGAGACGGCAGGACGATTCAACCTGGACTTTGGTCTGAAGCAGAGTGACAAAGGTCCTAGTTGCATTGCCGAATCTACGTTCCGCCGCCATTGGTACTGAAGCGTCAACCGGCATTGGCCCAACCACCGTTTGCGCTAGTGATCCCAGAGCGCGCCCCCCAGCCCCAAGCGAAGAAGCGCTCTGGGATCCATCCCTCTCCTACCCCGAAATCTTACTCGCGCTTTTGCGCCTAGCGGCCCGCGACGCTCCTGCCTTCGAGTCAAGAAGATGGCGGACCGGACGTTGGCGAAACCCGGCCCGTGACGGGGACGTACCACTCCCGGCGGTCTCAAAACTCTCCGCCAGCACGACACGATCGCAAAGCGTGGTCACGCAACCATCAGGCAGGTGCGATAGAAGCTGCCCCCATCACCTTCCCGCTACCCTTGGTTTGGGCTAGTACCCGGTCATCTCCAGGTAACCCCTGCCACTGACACTGCCCTCGAAGGCGATCGGGCCTTCCCAGTACGGGATGGACGTTGACATCCACGCATGGTCGTTCAGAGGCTGGGTCGTGACGTCAAAGCCGCGACTGGGAATCTGGACGTTCCAGGAAACAGGAATTTAACGCCCTGCGACTTTGGCGGTTCGCACGGGAACGATCTTGAGAGCTGTCGCGGGTAAAGGGTCCGGTCGCCCGTCGGCAGTGATCCAGGTGGCGGAGGTATATCCCTCCCCTTCATCTCTGAGGCGGAAGCCCATGAGCTTCTCCCCTGTATCGAGATGCAGCGAGAACCAATCCCAACCGGTCTGGTCCTCCGCGAGCGGCTGTGACGACCACTCGCGGTCAAGCCAAGCCTTCCCCGTCACCTCTACATTCCCGCTCGGTAGCGAAAGCGAGCCGACCACCGCATAGAACGGTTGCGAATAGTAGTAGCTGGCCTGTCCCTTCGCTGATTTCACCGAATAGCCGTTAATGCCCTGCGGCACCAGCGGGCCGGTAGCCGATAGGCGGAGTTCATAGCCGAATTCCTCGGCCGTCGCAGTCAGGCTGAGATCGGCCAGTTGATCCGCTCCCGGGGCGGCATGTCCCTCCATCTGCCAGTCATCGATCCAGGCCGAGAACGGCGCCGCGACAACACCAGCCTGCCCCACTCCCCCGCGTGAAATACGTTCTGCGACGAAGTGGTCTTCTGAAGTGGTGACGGCTGCGTGACCCATCCAGAGCTGTGGGCTCGACCACGCGTTGGTCTCACCCGGAGCAAGCGCTGAGCGGAAAAGGGTCCACTGCGCCCCGTATTGAGTTCCGTCGGGGGCTTCAAGATTGGCCGTTAGATACCACCACTCTATCCGGAAGTCCGGATGTGGGCCGTGGTCGGCGGGGAAACGGAACAGCAGGCCAGGCTGCGGCACCGAAAACCCTTCGACCGTCGAGCCAAGGCCACCAAAACCCTCGGAGGCCGCTTGGCTCCCGGACAAGCTGGCCATGGTCGTCACCGCAAAAGCGATCGCAATCGATCTAACGCTCATTGGCGAATACCTTCAGAAGTTCCGATGGCGTGACTCGCGCCAGCCGGCGAAGCGGGATGAATACGGAAACGACAGCAGCGCCGAGCGCGACTAGACCGAGGCGAAGCCACTCGTAAGGAAAGATATACATGGGCAGACGCCAGCCGAAGGCTTCGACGTTCACCACCGCGAGAAGCACCCACGCCAACGCCAGGCCGAGGGGCAAAGCGGCAATAAATGTCGCCAGCCAGAGCACGAGCGTCCTTAGAACCTCAAGAAGAGCGAGATCACGTCTCGTGACCCCCAAGGCCCACACGGGCGCAAGCTGCGGGAGGCGCATTTCCGACAGCGTGAGGAGGCTTGAGAACATCGCCAGTGCTGCAACCCCGAGCGTGAATATGTTCAACGCGCCAGTAACCAGGAATGTGCGATCGAAGATCCGCCGTGACTGTTCCTTCAGTGCCGCTTGATCGACGACGTTACCCGGTGGTAGTCCGAATTCGTCCGTGAGCCTCGATCGTAGGTCCGCAACCTGATCAGGCTGGATCCGCAGACCGTAGCGCAGGCGCGAGACCTGCGGGTAACGAGAGGTCAGAGCGTTTATTCCGGCGATGACCTGGCCCTTTGGGTTTCCGTAATCCGAATAGACCCCGACAACCGCCGGCTTCCAGTCACCCGGCAGATCCAGCTGATCGCCGATACGGAGCCGGTCCCGCCTCCAGAACTGTTCGTTGACCAGCACCCCTTGACCGGACGCCACCTGATCCCAAACGTCCGGCATGCCAACGATCAGGGGCCAGTGCATCCTGTAGGTCGGATCGTCAGCGACACCGAAGATCTGCATCGGCTGCCCCCGGATCTCGGCGTCTACGCTCAAGATCGGCAACACCGATTCCACCTTCGTTGCGAGCCATGTCCTGAGCCTGTCTGCCTCGCCCTCGTTCCGGGCAGCGACGTAAAGCTCGGCGGCGAGACGCTGGTCGAGCCAGCCGACGAACGTGAGACGGAAGCTCGAGACCATGGTTCCGACGCCGACGTTTGCCGCCAGCGCAAGAAGCAATGCCATGAGCGCAAGGGAAAGTCCGGGGAGTTGCTGCCGCGCGTCGGCCCAGAACCACGTGACGAGCGCGCGCGAAGACGCCCGCTGCATCACGGTAAAGAATCCAGAAAGTACGGTGGGAAGAAGTAGCGACGCCCCGAGCAGAAGACAGCCAAGAACGCCAAAGCCGGCCTCGAGTCCTTCAGCCCACAGAAGAAGAGCGCCCGAGAGCGCTAGCAAAGCCGCTGCGGCTAGCACCTGAAACCGCCGCCCCGCTTGCCACGATCGTCCCCAGGTCTGGGGTTGGGCCGCCGCGAGCAAAGGCACCCTCGTCAAGCGCAACAGGCTCTGTACAGACGAAACCAATGTTCCGGCCACCGCGATGGCAAAACCAGAAACCCACCACTCCGGACGCAGGGAAAGCGTGCCAGGCACGCTGGCTCCGTAGAGTCCTTCGAGGGTTGCGGCCACTCCGGGCAGCAGCAGCGACGCGACCAGATATCCGATCGCGACGCCGACCGCCCCGGCGGCGATGGCGAAAAGGACAAGTTCGGCGAGTAGCAGAACCGCAAGCGCACTCAACGAAACTCCAAGGCAGCGAAGCGTTCTGAAGGTCGGCCGCCGTTGCTCGAAGGCGAGACCGATCGTCGCGTACACGATGAACAGCCCCACCGCGAAGGCGAGAAAACCGAAGGCGGTCAAATTGAGATGGAAGCTCTCGGTCAGATGCTCGACGTCGGTTTCTGCATTCGGCTCGCGAACTGAGAGCGTTGGAACAAGCTTTTCAAGCGGCTCCAGACCGGAACGTTGGTTTTCGGCAATCACAATCCGACTGAGTTCGCCCTCTCTTCTTAACAGCTTCTGGGCCAAGCCGATATCGATGAAGGCGGCGCCGTCCAGCATCCGATCCGAAACACGCAGTGCGAGGTCCGTCTGTCCTCGCATTTTTTCCGCTGTTCTGGGAGAGACAAACAGCATGCCCGGAGGCGTGATAAAGGAAAGCACGTCCCCGGCATTTCCCAGGTCGACGGTGTTAGTCTCGGCGGGCATCGTCAGTGGCTCGATGCCGATCACCCTTAATCGGGTCACACCAAACCTATAATCTCCCTCCAAAACTGGTGACACACTCCAGCCCGCCCGTCGGAGCCGCACGAAGGCGGACTGAGGAATTGCGCTGCCGTTTGGAGAAACCAGGTTCGCCAACCCGTTCTGGTCGAGCACAACCGCGGCGCGGGTATAGCTGGCGCGGGCTTCTGCGTTGATCGCCTGCACTCCCGACCACAGGGCGGTCGCCAGCGCCAGGCCGGACAAGAGGGCGCCGAGCTGCAGCGGTCGTCGTCGCCAGTGGGACAGAAGTGCCGTGGCTGCGGTCCACATCTTCATTCGATCTTCCCGGACCGCAAATGCACCTGCCGGTCGAGCCTGTCCGCCAGTCTTTGCGAGTGTGTCACCAGGAGCAGTGTCGATCCGGTTCCCTTCGACAGCGAAAGCATCAGTTCCAGGACAGCGTCTCCGTTGGCCTCGTCCAGGTTTCCTGTGGGTTCGTCCGCCAGGACTAAGCCGGGACGCGCGGCAAGGGTTCGTCCGATCGCCACCCGCTGCTGTTGTCCGATGGAAAGCTGCTCGGGATACCTGGTGAGCAATGTCCCGATTCCGAGGCGCGCCACGAGTTCATTTTCCCACGGAGGATCGTGGCGTCCCGCGAGCTTGGCGTGGAAAGCGATGTTCGCGGCCACGTCTAGTGACGGGACAAGATTGAACTGCTGAAATACGAGACCGACTTTTGTCCGTCTGTAGGCAGCGCGTTCCCGGTCGTTCAGCTTGGAAATGTCTCGCCCCCCGATCGTGATCTCGCCTGAGTCCGTTCGGTCGAGGCCGGCTACGAGATGCAGGAGCGTGCTCTTTCCGCTACCGGACTCCCCCATCAGGGCAACTCTGTCTCCCGCGCCGAGATCGAGATTGACCCCTCTCAGCACTTCAAGCCGCCCTTCGGCAGTCTCATAGGATTTCCTAAGATTGCGGAGAGCGATCACCGTAGCGGCCAAAATTAGGACGATGGAACATACTTAACTCTCCACAGCCGCTTGGAAAGGCCTGCAGTGAGAAGATGCGAATACTGACGTCGAACGTCACATGGCGACGCGGGAGCCCGGTGATTGCGAGCGTTGATATATCGTCAGCGCCCACTGCGTTCGGAGTACGTCCAGATACAAAATGTAAACGTCACCCTCGCTGCCCCTGACCTTGAGGTATCGGTAGTCGGCCCCATGCCACTGATCGAGGTTTTCGACCACTTCGACCTTCCGGCCGTTGAGGTAAAATCGGCGGATCTTTTCGACCCCACCTTCGTCCACAAAGGTTTCGACCTGAACTCGCATGACGCGCTCGCTGTTCTTCTCGGCCGAAAGGCGGCGCACCGCGCCTCCTGCCAGTCGGAGCAGGATTGTTCTTGGATAAATAGCTGAGGGTGGACGAGAAGAAAGGGGGCACGGCGCCCCTCGCCGCATGTATGGGACGCCGCACGGCTGCTTGGGACGCCCTCCCCCTGTTTGCACGGGTGCCGACATCAATTGCAGGATTGCCCGTTTCGCCTATCTCGCGAACAGTTCGATCTGGATTAACGTGTTGCGACGTGATCCCGCGACCCGGCGAGTAAGGCCGGCGCGGCAAGATAGAGGATCACGGCCATCGTCACGACGCCAGTGAACCCGATATGCATTGCAAGCAGTGCGGCGAGGATCGCGCTTAGCACCGACGCACAGCCATTGATCCCCCACGCCCAGGGAAGAAATTCCTCCGAGCGCGCGCCGACGTGGCCGAGGCCGAGGGGGAACGGCATACCCATGAAGACAGCGAGCGGTGCTATGAGGAGGAGCGCGATTGCGATCTTCGCGGCATCCGGGAGTGCCAGCAGCCGTTCGAATATCGAAGGCAGCGCGAGCAGGTAGGTCCCAGCCAGGAATGCGATTACCACGACAGCGAGGGTGATGCCGCGCACCGCGGATCCGCATCCGACCGCCGCCACCCAGCGTGCAGCCAAGGCGCTACCGAGACCTGCGAAGGCGAGGAAACCCGCAAGCACGACAGCGACGGCGTAGAGCGGATGGCCGAGGAACAGCACGAAGCGCTGGATGAAGGCGATCTCGATGAAGAGGAAGGCCAGGCCCAAGGCAAGGAAATAGAGCCCGAAGCGCAGCCGGGGTATGGCTCTCCCGAGTGCGCGCCGGCGAAGCCAGAGCGGCAGGAGGATCAAGACGGCACTGAGGATCACGGCCTGGACGAGCGTCGTCACCAGGATCAGGTAGCCCCAGTCGAGCATCGCTGCCCCACCTTGGGTGCGTAGCGTCAGGAGCTCGGGCAGCGCACGCCAGCGGAAAAAGTCGAAGAAATATGGTCGATTGTCCGTGGCCGGCGCAATATCGAACTTGTAGCGCTCCGTGAAGTCGGCTCGTTCAGGGCCAAGGAGAGCGAGGGCTCCCTCGTAGAGATATTCGCGGTCGAGTTGATTGTAGCGGTTCACGTCGCTCGCCGAGATGCCCGGCGCCCAGGAGATGTCGAAGAAATTCTCGTCCGCGAAGCCGCGGATGGCTGCGACGTCCTCACCAGTAAACGGCGACTTGGCGACGAGCAGGGTTACGGTATTCCAGCTCCGGATCAGCGCCAGGTGCCGGCCGGGCTGGGCCACGCCGTCCGCTTCAAGCGCTTCGGTAGCCGTGGCGAACAGCTTAAGGATGTCGCGCGGCGGCACCCGCAGCCATCGCGTGATGGCGACGACGCCATCTGGTTTCAGTACCGCCAGGTAATCCCGCAGTGCCTCCACGGTGTAGGTGTAATTCTCGTGCATGCTTTGCACGCCGGCGGCGGCCGCGCTGAAGGAGTCAAGGAGCGGCATCTGGATCAGGTCGTAACGCTCGCCAGCGGTCGCAGCGAAGGCGCGCGCCTCGGCTAGATGCAGATGCACGTTCGGTCGGCTGAAGATGCCGCCGACGAAGTTCGCGAAGCGATTGCGAGCCAGGTCGATCATCTGCGGGTTGACCTCTACAGCGTCCACGAGATCGGCTCCAGAGCGCAGCGCCAGCAGCACCTGCTCGCCGCCACCAGCACCGAGGACCAACACCCGCGGCCGTGCAAGAATGCGGTACGGGAGCGCCGCCGTTGTCCGGTCGAGATAAGCGACCGTCGCCGGATCGCCGCTATAGGCAGTCATCGCTGTAACACTATCGCCATCGCTGAAGACGGCGAGTTGCGTGGGCGGCTCTTGGGTGTTGGCGAGGCTGAGGCCCGGCGCGTACCGGAATGGGACGCTTGGGCTCTCCACGACTGTCAGTAGTCCGAGCGGGCTTGATCGCTCCTCGACCACCCGCGCGTTGGGGACGTCGAGAGCCATGCTTAGGCCCTTGTATTGCGACATGTGCGGGCCGGTGGCCGTAAAGGACGGTGGCAGCCACACCGCGATGACCGCGGCTGCAAGCCCGAGGCTGCCCGCGGCGAGCCGCCGATGGCGAGCCATGCCCGTCGTGGCAAGGGCAGCCGCCGCAAATCCCAACGCCGCGACGAAGCGCAGTGCCGCAGCGGGAAAGACCAGGAACAGGAGTCCGACGATGCCCAGTGCACCGACCCCAGCGCCGACCAGGTCGAAGGCATAGACGCGTCCGATCTGGCCGGGATGGCGGCTGAAGGCAAGGCCGATACAGGTGGCACCAAAAAAGAACGGCAGGACCAGGAGAGCATAGCTAGCCGCGAGCCAACCAAGCTGGCCCGGATTCCAGACGACCTCGAGCGCGTTGAACGGCAGGCGTTCGGCACCGGCGAAGCTGGCAACCGCAGTGATGCCGAACAGCGCTGCCGACGCTGTGAAGGCGGCCGGGTACCGTTTCACCAGAGGGCGGCGGGCCAATGCAACGAACGTACCGCTCGCGCCGAAGCCCAGGAGTGCTATGCTTATGATCATATAGGCAAATTGATGCCACTGAATGATCGAAAAGAGCCGCATCAGCAGCACTTCGTGAGCAAGGGTTGCCGCCGATATGAGACCAACCGGCAGCAGGCGCCCCGCTCTCATTGGGCTCTACCTCCCCTCAGCGGCACAAAGGCCACCGGCAGCAGCTGCCGGGTCGTGATGCTTCCGTCCCGTCGCTTCTCGACCAGCATGAGAAACTGGGTCGCGAAGGGGCCTCCAACGGGGACGACCATCCGGCCGCCCTTGGCGAGTTGCTCGACCAGCGGTGGCGGGATGTGACTTGCAGCGGCAGTCACCACGATACCGTCGAAAGGCGCGAGCGCAGGCCAACCATAGTAGCCGTCGCCCACCCTCACCTCGACATTGTCGAAGCGGAGCTCCGCCAATCGGGCGGCCGCCCTTTCGCCCAGCTCCGGTATGATCTCAATCGAGTAAACCTTCGCTGCGAGCGGCGACAAGACGGCTGCTTGATAACCCGAGCCAGTGCCGATCTCAAGGACAGCGTCGCCAGGCCCAACGTTGATCAGGTCCGTCATCAGCGCGACGATGAAGGGTTGCGAGATGGTCTGTCCGTATCCGATCGGCAGTGGCCGATCTTGATAGGCCGCGCCACGTTGCTCCTCGGGCACAAAAAGGTGGCGCGGCACCCTTCCCATCGCCTCCAGCACAGCCGGATCGACGCCCTGGCCCTCGACCGCTGACGGCGCCGAACGGGCGTGCAATTTGATCGTCTCGATCATCGCCGCACGCTCGCCGAGTCGATCCTGAGCGGGCGCGGATGTCGAAACCACGGCGGCCGCACTTGCGAGAACCACCGCCATTAACGCTTGGCACTGGGCTAGAGGACGCATGAACTCTCTCCCGGTTATATCGCCGGAGTATAGTGGCGGCAGCGGGGCAATTTGTTGACCATTGAACGCCCGCTTTATGTCACACAGGACGCTGAGGGCAGTGTTCGCGAAGCTTTCGCACTACATGGGCCTCTGCGTATCGCGCGCGACACTTCCAGAGCCTTTCGCGCCAAAATACTTATGAATTGTCGCGGAGGTCGCGTCGTTTCTGTTTGAATGGTATGCCGCGTCCAATTGCTGCCACCCTCAACTTCACCTACATTGACCAAGTGGTAAAAAGACGCGTTCCAAAACGCGCAATCAATCAGAGGGGAAGTTCATGCATAGCAATTCCTTCAATTTCGCCATTTCCAGAAGAAATCTGATCAAAATTGCCGGCGCCTCCGCCGCGGTGGCTGCAGCGGGTATTCCAAGCCGCCTGCTCGCTGCCGACCCGACAAAGGTGGCAGCCGTTTATACCGTCCCGGTCGAGCAGCAGTGGGTTAGTCGTATTCACAAGGCGGCCAATACCGCCAAGGAGCGCGGCGACATCGAATATGTCTATTCGGAAAACACCGCAAACAACGATTACGAGCGCGTCATGCGCGAATATTGCGAGGCGGGCCACAAGCTGATCCTGGGCGAGGTCTTCGGCGTCGAGGATGCCGCCCGCGCCGTCGCCAAGGACTATCCTGACGTCGCCTTCCTAATGGGCTCGAGCTTCAAGCCCGATGCCGCCGTGCCGAACTTCTCGGTGTTCGACAACTATATCCAGGACGCATCCTATCTGTCTGGCATCATCGCCGGCGCGATGACCAAATCCAAGAACATTGGCATGGTGGGAGGCTACCCGATCCCGGAGGTCAACCGGCTGATGAACGCCTTCATGGCCGGCGTGAAAGAAGTTGCCCCGGACACCAAGTTCCAGGTCGCCTTTATCGGCTCGTGGTTCGATCCGCCCAAGGCCAAGGAGACGGCGTTCGCCCAGATCGATGGCGGTGCGGATCTGCTGTATGCCGAGCGTTTCGGCGTGTCCGATGCCGCCAAGGAAAAGAAGATCCTGGCGATCGGCAATGTCATCGATACCCAGGCAGACTATCCGGACACCGTTGTCGCCTCCGCGCTGTGGCATTTCGAGCCGACGCTCGACAAGGCGATCGCCGAGGTGAAGGCCGGCAGTTTCAAGGCCGACGACTACGGCGTCTATTCCTTCATGAAGAACGGCGGCTGTTCGCTAGCACCTCTCGGCACCTTCGACAGCAAGGTTCCGGACGACATCAAGGCCAAGGTCGCTGAGAAAGAAAAGATGATCAAGGACGGCGAGTTCACCGTCGAGATCAACGACGCCGAGCCTAAGTCGAGCTAGCCTGTGCTCCCGTTCATGGGAGAGGTGGGCAACCTTGCCGGAGGGGATAACCCTTCGCCGGAAGCGACCACTCTCTCCCTGGACGGGAAAGAAAGCCTTCCCACATCGCCACTTCCGGTCACCGCCGTGTCAAGCAAACCTGCCCTTCGTCTTTCCGGCATCAGCAAGCGCTTCGGCCCACTCAGGGCAAACGAGGCTATTTCCTTCGAGCTGAAGCGGGGCGAAATCATAGCACTTCTCGGGGAGAACGGTGCCGGCAAAACGACGCTGATGAACATTCTCTTCGGCCACTATGTCGCTGACGAGGGAACCGTCGAGGCCTTCGGAAAGCCGCTTCCGCCGGGAGATCCGCGCGCGGCTCTCGATGCCGGCATTGGCATGGTCCACCAGCATTTCACCCTTGCTGACAACATGACGGTGCAGGAAAATATCGCGCTTGGCACGCAGAGCCTCTGGCGCATGCGGCTCGACAGGGCCGCAGCGCGGCGGCGCATCGAGCAACTGTCGGCCGATTTCGGCCTCGCCGTCGAACCCGCCGCCACCGTCTCCACGCTCTCGGTCGGCGAACGTCAGCGCGTCGAAATCTTGAAGGCACTCTATCGCGAAGCCCGTCTCCTGATCCTGGACGAGCCGACGGCCGTTCTAACACCCGCAGAGACCGATGCGCTGTTCCGGACACTGAAGCTGCTCGTCGCAAAGGGCCTGTCGATCATCTTCATCTCCCACAAATTGCACGAAGTAATGTCGGTCAGTGATCGGGTGCTGGTTCTGCGCTCCGGCCGGCTCGTTGGCGAGCGTGAAACGGGTTCAACCGACCGCAAAGAACTAGCCGCCCTTATGGTTGGCCAGGAGGTCAAGCCGGCGGAGGTCAACCCGGTAAAGCGGGGTGCACCGCTGCTGGCGCTCGAAAGGGTCTCCACGACGCCGTATAACGGGGCCGGCCTCGATCAAGTGTCGCTCACGCTCACGGCCGGCGAGATCACCGGCCTTGCCGGCGTTGCCGGCAATGGCCAGGCTGGCCTTGCGGCCCTCATCGCCGGCATCCGGCGCCCGACCACCGGGAGCATCTCCATCGCCGGGAGGGAAGTCGCCGACTGGTCGCCGCGCGCAGCACTCGCCCACGGCGTGGCCCGGATTCCAGAAGATCGCCACGCTATCGGCAGCATCGGCGACATGAGCGTGACGGAGAATGTCATCGGCGAACGCTACCGCAGTCCGCGGTTCAGTCGCATGGGCTTCCTGAACTGGAGGGCTGCCCGCGGCTTCGCCGAGAAACTCATCACCGACTACGAGGTCAAATGCCCCTCGCCCGAGGCCCGCATGCGCCTGCTTTCGGGCGGCAACATGCAGAAGCTAATCCTCGGCCGGGCCCTTGATCCCGACCCGACGGTCATCCTTGCAAGCCAGCCGACCCGTGGCCTCGATGTCGGCGCCGTCGCATATGTACACCGCATGCTGCTCGAAGCACGCGACAGGGGCGCGGCTATATTGCTGATATCCGAAGACCTCGAGGAGGTCCTGGCATTGTCCGACCGCGTCATCGTCATGTCCAAGGGACGCCTTTCGACGCCGTCTTCGCGCGGCGAGCGCAGCATTCGGCAACTGGGAGAGCTGATGGCGGGCCACGACGGGGAGCGCGGCGACCATGCGGCTTGAGCCAAAGCTTGCACCGTCCTTGGCGGTCACCTTGCTGTTTCCGCTGGCAGCCATCGCCACAACGCTGGTGTTGACGTCGATGCTCGTTCTCGTCGCTGGCGCTTCGCCGCTGTCCGTCTTCTATCTCGTGGCCAAGGGAGCGGCCGGCTCACAGTTCGCGCTTATGGAAACCCTGACCCGTGCGACGCCGCTGATCTTCACGGGCCTGGCGATCGCCGTCGCCTTTCGGGCCAAGCTCTGGAACATCGGCGCGGAAGCCCAACTCTACATCGGTGGCGTCGTCACCGTGGTGCTGGGAACCGGCACACTACCGCTACCTTCGGTCGTTCTGATCCCGGTGATCATGGTCGCCGTCATGGCCGCAGGCGCGCTGCTTCTGCTCGGCCCGGCCGTGCTGAAGACCCGCTTCGGCGTCGATGAGGTGGTCACCACGTTGCTGCTCAACTTCATCGTCCTGCTGTTCGTGTCGATGCTGCTTGAAGGTGTACTCAAGGACCCGATGGGGCTCGGCTGGCCGCAATCGCAAAAGGTCATCGCTGAAGCCCAACTGCCGCGCCTCATCCAGGGCAAGCGCCTGCACTACGGCTTCGCCATAGCGCTTGTTTCGGCCGTTCTCGTCTGGGTCGTCATGAAAAAGACGGTTCTCGGCTACGAAATGCGCGCCGTCGGCCACAATCCCGAGGGGGCACGTTTTGTCGGCATTCTGGTCAACCGCACGCTGATGAAGACGGCCTTGCTTTCGGGCGGGTTGGCCGCACTTGCAGGCTTTTCCGAAGTCTCGGGGCTCAAGGGAAACCTGACGCTCGACCTGTCGCCAGGCTACGGTTACACCGGCATCGTCGTCGCGATGCTCGCCATACTCAATCCGCTCGGCGTCATCGCATCGGCCATCTTCGTCGCCGGCATCTTCGTCGGCGCCGATGCCATGAGCCGTGCCGCCAAAGTGCCGAGTTACATAGCCGACGTCATGGTTGCGACTTCGCTTCTGTCGATGGTTGTCGCGATCCTTCTGGCGCGATTCCGGATCAGGTGGAGATGACATGGACGCGCTTGAAATCCTCTTCACCGCCTCCTTCTGGGTTGCCGCCATCCGGATCGCATCCCCGCTGATCTTCGCGACCATGGGCGAGTTGATATGCGAGCGCGCGGGCGTTCTCAATCTGGGCATCGAAGGGATCATGACGGCCGGGGCTTTTGCCGGCTGGTTCACCGTCTATTCTGGCGGCGATCTTTGGGCCGGCGTGCTGGTCGCGGCCATTGTCGGCGCCATGTTCGGCTTGCTGCACGCCACACTCACCGTACCGCTCGGCCTGTCGCAACACGTCGTCGGCATCGGCATCACGCTGCTTGCCACGAGCTTGACCTACTTCACCTATCGGCTTGCGCTGCCCGAGGTGACGTCGCCGCCGAAGATTGAGCCGTTCCAGCCGTTGCCGATCCCGGGTCTTTCCAGCCTTCCCGTCATTGGCGAGGCGCTGTTTTCCCAGACGCCGCTGACCTATCTCGCGCTCGTGTCAGTCGCAGCCGTCGCCTGGATCCTTTACCGCACGCCCATTGGCCTTGCCGTTCGCGCTGTCGGCGAAAACCCCTCGGCGGTCGAGGCCCAGGGCATTTCCGTGACCGGCATCCGCACGGGTGCCGTCGCCATCGGCAGCGCGCTGATGGCGGTGGGTGGCGCCTTTCTCACTACTTCGGCCTTCAATTCCTTCTTTTTTCAGATGATCAATGGGCGCGGCTGGATTTGTATCGCGCTGGTCGTCTTCGGCTCCTGGCGGCCAGGGAAGGCGCTGATCGGCGCCATACTGTTTGCCGCCTTCGATGCCTTTCAGGTTCGCCTGCAGCAGATATCGGGCGGTATCGTTCCCTATCAGGTTTTCCTGATGATGCCGTATGCGTTGTCGATCCTGGCGCTGATCCTGGTCGCGCGTCGCGCCACCTATCCCAAAGCTTTGATGATCCCGTACCAGAAAGGCGAAAGATGAGTTTCGACTTGATTGTAAAGGGCGGCACGCTGCCCGACGGAACCGTCGCCGATATCGGCATCAATGGCGACAGGATCGCCGCGATCGAGCCCAGCATCGATGCCGAGGCCGGTCGCGTCGTCAATGCCTCGGGCACGCTCCTCGAAGGCATCACGCTGTGGGGCGAACTCAAGCCGCTCCTGACTCATGAGGCCGTAAAGGAGCGCGCGTTGGCCTACGATGGGGCTCCTGGCCATCCGCACCCATGTCGATACCTGCGACGACCGCCTCCTGGCAGTGGAAGCCCTGCTCGAAGTCAAGAAGCAGATCGCGCCCTATATCCACCTTCAACTCGTCGCCTTCCCCCAGGACGGTCTCTATCGCTCGCCGAATGCGCGCGAGAACATCATTCGCGCCCTCGACCTGGGCGTCGACATCGTCGGCGGCATCCCGCACTTCGAGCGGACCATGTCCGAGGACATGCGGTCCGTTACCGAACTTTGCGAGATCGCGGCCAAGCGTGGCCTGATGGTCGACCTGCATTGCGACGAAACTGACGACCCGCTTTCGCGCCATATCGAACAGCTTGCGCTTGCCTATGAAACTAAGAGGCTCGGCCTGCAGGGCCGGGTGGCAGGTTCGCACCTCACCTCGATGCATTCGATGGACAACTACTATGTCTCGAAGCTGCTGCCGCTGATTGCGGAGGCCGGTGTCTCAGCAATTCCCAATCCGCTCATCAACATCATGCTGCAGGGGCGGCACGACACCTATCCCAAGCGCCGCGGCATGACGCGCGTGCCCGAGATGCTCAAGGCCGGCATCCGCACCGGCTGGGGCCAGGATTGCGTGCTCGATCCATGGTACTCCCTCGGCACAGCCGACATGCTCGACGTCGCCTTCATGGGATTGCACGTCGCCCAGATGTCCTCGCCCGCGGACATGCGCACCTGCTTCAACATGGTCACCAAGGTCAACGCCGGGATCATGGGGCTCGATCATCTCGGCCTGGCCGTTGGCAAATCCGCAAGCCTGGTGGTGCTCGATGCGGGCAATCCGATCGAGGCGGTGCGCTTGCGCGCCGAGCGGCTTTGCGTCGTGGCGAATGGGAAGGTCGTGGCTGAACGCGAAAAGCACGATACGACCCTGTCCATCAAGGGCCGCCCGGCGACCATCAACCGCCGCCATCTCGTTCCACGGTTGGCGCGTTGACCGGACTGGACGAGAACAAGCTTCAACAGCTGATCAAGCCGGATTTGAACTGGCACCAATGCCGCGAAAGGCTCTCTTTCTGGCAAGCAAGGTTTTCACACGATATCGCAAAGCAGGGGAACGAGAACTGGCGTTCTCCCAGACTTCTTCATCGGTGCGCATGCGGCCGTCAGCGGGCTGCCGTTGCTCACGCGTGACGTTGGTCGCTATCGAACCTATTTCCCGACATTGACATTAATTGCCCCGGATTTGCCGACTTAGTGGCCCTGGCGGATCGGGATTGAGCAACGGTCGCACCAGGCAACCCACTCCACCTTCGTCGCGCTCGGAAGCGGTAATGGGAACGAAACTACGCACGACCTGTTGGGATCAAGGAACGCGACGGCGAGTTTCATATCGCCGAACCGAGCCGCGCAACATTCGTGGATCGCCGAGGGATGGCAACGACTAGAAACAGTCCAGAACATTCGGCCACGCAGGGGCCGGCTCTTGAGAACCCCCATATGAGCGGTCTTTCGCTTGTTGATATCCGACAGCAAGCCGAGGATTGCCGCCGCTGCGACCTCTACAAGCATGCGACCCAGCTTGTCTTTGGTGCGGGTCCGGAAAACGCGAAACTTATGCTTGTCGGTGAACAGCCTGGAGACAAGGAAGATCTAGCGGGAAAGCCCTTTGTCGGCCCCGCAGGCACCGTATTGACCGAATGTTTGGAGGAAGCCGGCATCGAACGCGAGGCCTGCTATCTGACCAACGCGGTCAAGCACTTCAAGTATGAGCAGCGTGGCAAGCGCAGACTGCATTCGAAGCCCAATGCCGGCGAAGTTCAGCGTTGCTCCTGGTGGCTCGGCGCCGAACTCGCCCGCCTGCGACCAGCCGTAGTCGTGGCGCTCGGCGCTACGGCAGCAGGAGCACTGCTCGGAAGATCGATCAGGGTGACCAAGGATCGTGGGCGGCCGCTGGAAGTTGGTTCCCGGTTTCTGATCGTCGTAACAATCCACCCATCATACCTGCTGCGAATTCGCGATCGATTGAATGCCAATCGCGAGCGGGAGCATTTTGTTGCCGATCTGCGCCTTGCCAATGAACTGCTGTCTGGGAAAATTGAGCCGGCTGCGCGGCGACAAACAAGGTGAAATTCGCGTCCTGATCGTCGCACTATGGGCGGCCTCCAAAGGAGGAGTTTCGGAACCATTTGAGCATCTGCCCGTTTTTCGTTCGTCCTTCGGGCCACATTGATGGGCGCGGGGTACTAGTCCGAATGAATACCGAGTGGATCCAATGGCCGATAAACTGGACGAGCGCGGCGAGCCGCTGTCAGCAACGCACGATGCCGAAAGGACTACCTTCTCTGCCAGGGAAACGCGCCAGGCGGGAATGGGCAGGCGCGTTTTTTTGGTTCTTGCGGCGAGCCTAGCCCTCGTCCTGCTTGCGTGGGGAGCGGTAGAACTGACAAGCCGTGCCACCGGAGACCAGTCTAGTAGCGAAGGCAGTGTCACTGCGGCGCAACCCAAGTAATCGAGCCGCAGGTGCCAGGTTAGAATTTCACAAGGTTGGTAGCCAAGCAGGCGCGATCCGGGAGAATCGACGCCGCGTTGCTCGTTGCCGAAGATGGCGAAGCTGAAGCAGCTCGAGAATGAGAACGCGCGGCTTATAAAGATTGTCGTGGACCTGACCATGGACAGCTAGATGCCGCAGGACGCCATTCGGCTCGAGGGCATGAACAGAACGAAAATTCCACCGAAAAGCAGGAAGGAACTCGCCATTCCATTTTCTCTTGCAGGTTCGTTCCCGTTCGTTTTTAATCCGCCTACTTTCGCCACGAAAGTCAGTCGCGTTTGATCGAGGAGGGTCGACGCGATCAAGACAGACATCGTCGTCTTAATAATCGGAGGAACAACCATGTCAGCTTTCAAATGGACTCTTGCGGCCACATCCACGCTTTCACTCCTTGCTGCTTCCAATGTCTTCGCGGCGACGGAACTTCAATGGTGGCATGCCATGACGGGCGCCAACAACGAAACGGTTGAAAGGCTTGCGAAGGAATTCAACGAGAGCCAGTCGGACTACAAGGTCGTTCCAGTGTTCAAGGGTACCTATGCTGAAACATTGAACGCGGGCATCGCTGCTTTCCGTTCCAAGCAGTCGCCTGCAATCCTGCAGGTGTTCGATGCCGGCAGCGGCGTGATGCTGGGCGCCGAGGGCGCTGTGGTGCCGGTGGCGGACGTTCTTCAGAAGGGCGGCTACGAGTTCAACAAGGATCAGTACCTGCCAGGCATCGTCGCGTACTATTCCAAGGCTGACGGGACCATGCTGTCCTTCCCATTCAACTCGTCCTCGCCGATCCTCTATTACAACAAAGACGCCTTCACGAAGGCCGGCATCGATACCGCAAAGCCACCGGCCACATGGCCCGAGGTCTTCGAGGCGGCCAAGAAGATCAAGGCGAGTGGGGCGGCAAATTGCGGCTTCACATCGACCTGGCTGACCTGGATCCAGACCGAGAACTTCTCCGCCTGGAACAACGTGCCCTACGGCACGAACGAGAACGGCCTCTCTGGCCTCGAAGTCGAACTAAAAATCGACGCTGCGCTCTTCGTCGAGCATTTCCAGTCGATTGCCGACCTCGCCAAGGATGGAACGTTCCGCTATGGCGGCCGCACATCGGAAGCAAAGCAGCTGTTCATGTCGGGCGAATGCGCCATCCTGACCGAATCATCCGGCGGTCTCGGCGACATCGTGAAGTCGGGGATCAACTATGGCGTCGGCCAGCTTCCCTACTATGAAGGTCATGGTCCACAAAACACCATCCCCGGTGGCGCAAGTCTCTGGGTCTTCGCCGGCAAGAGCGACGGCGAATACAAGGGCGTGGCCGAGTTCTTCCACTTCCTCTCGAAAACGGAAACCCAGGCCCAGCTACACCAGGTTTCGGGCTATCTGCCAGTGACGCTGGCAGCCTATGAAGAAACCAAGAAGTCCGGCTTCTACGAAAAGAATCCGGGCCGGGAAACGCCGATCAAGCAGATGATGGGCAAGGCTCCCACCGAAAATTCGAAGGGTGTTCGCCTCGTCAACCTCCCGCAGGTTCGAGACATCCTCAACGAAGAGTTCGAAGCGATGCTTGCTGGCCAGAAGGATGCAAAGACGGCGCTCAGTGAAGGTGTAACGAAGGCAAACGCGGCAATCAAAGCAGCGATCGGAAACTGAACCTCTAAACGAAATGTCCGCACCGCAAGGCGGTGCGGACTGGTATTCCCTGGAGGGGACGTTTCATGCAGTCCGTCGTGTTTCCCAACAAGGTGCTGCCGTATCTTCTGCTTGCGCCTCAGATCGTCCTGACGATCGTCTTCTTCTTTTGGCCCGCAAGCCAGGCTCTCTACCAGTCGGTCCTGCGCGAGGATCCGTTCGGCCTGAAATCCGGTTTCGTCGGCCTCACCAACTTCCAGGCGATCCTGTCCAATCCGGACTACCTGCATTCGCTGAAGGTCACGGTGGTCTTCAGTCTCGCGACGGCCCTGTTGTCTATGGCTCTCGCTCTCCTGCTGGCCACGTCGGCAGACCGCGTGGTGCGGGGGCGCAACATCTATCGTACGCTTCTGATCTGGCCCTATGCGGTCGCCCCCGCCGTTGCCGGCATGCTCTGGCTCTTCATGTTCAATCCGGCGATGGGAACGTTCGCCTACATTCTGCGCCGGAACGGGTTTGTTTGGGATCCGCTCCTCAATGGCAACCAGGCGATGTGGCTGGTCATCGTTGCGGCGGCCTGGAAGCAGATCAGCTACAACTTCCTGTTCTTCGTCGCCGGCCTGCAAGCGATACCGAAATCGCTGATCGAGGCCGCCGCGATCGACGGCGCCCGCGGCAGCAAGCGGTTCTGGACTATCGTCTTTCCGCTTCTTGCGCCCACGACGTTCTTCCTGCTGGTCGTCAACACCGTCTACGCCTTCTTTGATACCTTCGGCATCATTCATGCCGTCACCGGCGGGGGACCGGCAAAGGCCACCGAAACGCTCGTCTACAAGGTTTACAACGACGGTTTCGTCAATCTCGACCTCGGCAGTTCGGCGGCCCAATCAGTGATCCTGATGATCATCGTCGTTGCGCTGACGGCCTTCCAGTTCCGCTTCGTCGAGAAGCGGGTCCATTACTCGTGAGACCCCGATGATCGAAAATCGCCCCATTTCCACCCTGATCAGCCACCTGGTGCTCGTGATCGGGATCATCATCGTTGCGCTTCCGATCTACTACACGTTCGTCGCGTCGACGCACACGTCGATCGAGATCGTGCGCCCGCCGATGTCGCTCGCGATCGGCGACCATCTCGTGGAAAATTACAAGGAAGCAGTCGGTGGCGGCGTCGAGCGCGTCGTCGGCGTCAGCCTCGAGCGGCTGCTTTTCAACTCGACGGTCGTGGCGATCGCAATCGCGGTCGGCAAGATCGTGATTTCCTTTCTCTCCGCCTTCGCGATCGTCTTTTTCCGCTTTCCGCTGAAGATGCTGTTCTTCTGGATGATTTTCATCACGCTGATGCTTCCGGTCGAGGTGCGCATCCTGCCGACCTACAAGGTGATCGTGGACCTAGGCCTGATCGACACCTATGCGGGCCTGACGCTGCCGCTGATGGCTTCGGCGACGGCGACCTTCCTCTTTCGCCAGTTCTTCCTGACGATACCGGGAGAACTGGTGGAAGCCGCGCGCATCGACAATGCCGGGCCGTTTCGCTTTATGCGGGACATCCTGCTGCCACTCTCTGCAACGAACATCGCCGCGCTCTTCGTCATCCTCTTCATCTACGGCTGGACCCAGTACCTCTGGCCGCTGCTCGTCACCAACGACGCCAAGATGAATACGATTATCATTGGGCTCAGGCGGATGATCGACTTCACCGACGCCTCGACCCCCTGGAACTATGTCATGGTCACCGCGATCCTGGCGATCATCCCCCCTATCCTCGTCGTGGTGCTAATGCAGCGCTGGTTCGTCAAAGGTCTTGTGGAGACAGAAAAGTAATGGCTGAGATTACCCTTAAAGACGTCCGCAAGACCTACGGCACGGTGGAAGCGATCAAGGGCGTCTCGCTCGACATGACGGATGGCGAATTCGTCGTGCTGGTCGGTCCGTCGGGCTGCGGCAAGTCCACGCTCCTGCGCATGATCGCCGGGCTCGAAAGCATCACCGGCGGCGATATCCTCATCGGCACGCGCCGGGTCAACGATGTGGAACCGGCCGAACGCGATATTGCCATGGTCTTCCAGAACTATGCGCTCTACCCGCACATGAGTGTGCGCCAGAACCTCGCCTACGGGCTGAAGAACCGCAATACACCGGCCGCCGAGATCGACCGGCGAATAGCGACCGCCGCCAGGACGCTGGAGATCGAACCCTACCTGGACCGCAAGCCGCGCCAGCTTTCGGGCGGCCAGCGCCAGCGTGTCGCGATGGGGCGGGCCATTGTCCGGCAACCGGCCGCCTTCCTCTTCGACGAACCGCTCTCCAATCTGGACGCAAAGCTGCGCGGACAGATGCGCATAGAGATCAAGCGGCTGCAGCGGTCGCTCGGAACGACGAGCGTGTATGTCACGCACGATCAGATGGAAGCGATGACGCTCGCCGATAGGCTGGTCGTCGTGAATGCCGGCCGGATTGAACAAGTCGGTACACCGCTGGAGCTCTACGAGAAACCCGCGACAACGTTCGTTGCCACTTTTATAGGCTCGCCCTCGATGAATCTCTTGCAAGGCAAGGACATGTCGGCGGGGTGGTCGCTCTCCCCGGATGTGGTGCGCCCGAATGCCGACTATACGCTCGGCATCCGCCCCGAGGATCTTTCCCCGATACCCGCCGATTCACCAGGTTTGCCATTCGCGGCCACGGTCCGGATCGACGGTATCGAACTAGTCGGGGCCGAGAGCCTCCTGCATGGTCGGCTCAAAAACGGCAGCGAATTGATCTTCCGAGTTTCCGGGCGAGCACACAACGAGATCGGCGACGAGGTGAAAGTTGGCGCCGGTGCGGAAGCTCTCCATATGTTCAGTGCAAACGGCGGCCACCGACATGGATAAGTCGCTCACAGATTGCAATCGAGCCTGACCGCCACCCCCGCTCATACATTAGTAGTTGGAAAGGTACGATTTCGCCATCACGTTTTACCTTTGAATCGCACATGGTCTGAACTTCAGCAGCCAGCGGCACCAATGAAAATGGCGGACATCTGTGCTCGACGGAAAAGCCAAGGTCCCCAACGATGACATTATGCGATCCTCAGGATGGAGTGCTCTGCTGAGCTTTCAAACCGACGCCCTGACGAAGAGAAGTTCCAATGAAAACCAGGATAGAAATCGCAGCGGACCTTCAAAGACTGGGCATCCAACCGGGCGACCTGGTGATGGTCCATGCCTCTTTGAAAGCCATCGGTGGTGTCGAGATAGGCGCGGCCACTGTCGTCGGCGCTCTTGTCGACGCTATCGGGCCAACGGGCACCGCGATGGGATATGCCTCATGGGACCGATCACCGTATGAGGGACACTGAACGGCGCTAAGATGGATGAGAAACTGCGTCGTAACTGGCCACCCTTTGATCCTGGGACCTCGGCAACATATCGCGGTTTCGGCATGCTCAATCAGTTCCTCGTCCAAAATCGCAGTACGCGACGAAGCGCTCACCCGGACGCATCAATGGTCGCGATCGGTCCTCTAGTGGAAATACTCACAGAGCCACATTGTCTTGGACAGGCGTTGGGAAAAGGCTCGCCTCTTGAACGTTTTGTCCGCCTGGGTGGAAAAGTTCTGTTGCTTGGTGCTCCGCTCGCCTCCGTGACCGCGCTGCACTATGCCGAGGCTATTGCCAATATTCCCGGTAAACGCCGCGTGACCTACGAGATGCCGCTCCTAGGTCCAGACGGTCAAACGATCTGGGAATTGACGGAGGATTTCGACTCAAACGGCATCCTGGATTGCTTTGCGGTCGATGGACAGCCGGACGCGGTGGAAACGATCGCGCGTGCATACATTGCCCTCGAACGGCACCAGATTGGCCGAGTAGGAGACGCATTCTGCTATTTATTTGATGCGCAGGACATCGTTTCCTTCGGCGTGACCTATCTTGAGAGCCGTTTTGGCGAGAGGCCATCGTCACACATGAGCGATCCTTGATTAGAGCCGCTTCGCAATCATCGACCGTGACACAACGACAACGAGGCCGATCAAGACCGTCCCTGCGATGAAGAGAAAGGCCGCTGCCGCGATTGCAGGGCTGATATTTTCACGGGCTGGAAAACATTTGCCGCGCCAACGTCCGCTGGTTCGGGCCTGCGCAGAAGAGCGTGAGGACGACTTCGTCCAACGACGTCGCAAAGGCGAGCACAGCGCCAGAGAGTACGCCCGGCATGGCGAGTGGCAGGGTGATACGGCGGAACACCGTGGCCGGCGAAGCTCCGAGGCTCTGGGCCGCAAGCTCGACGCGTTCGCGCTCACCACCGCAAAAGGCACCGCCACGACTGTGTGGGCGATGATCACGCCCATGTAGGGGGACGATCGGCCAACCCCGCAGCTTAAAAGCACGAGTCTAAATGATGACCTTCCAAGCGAAGATCATCAATCTGCAGCTCAGTTTGTTCCGAACCGTTCAAGCATCTTTCGCAACTGGACGTTCTCTTGTTGAAGCCGATGCGCGAGCAGCCCTTTCAGCCGACGGTTCTCTACCTCGAGCACGGCAAGCTCGTCGTAAAGTGCTTCGGGAGCAGCGGTAGTCGTCCTGCTACCAAGGGGACGACCACGGCGCGTTGGCCCTTGGCGCTTCGGCTTATCTTCTGGTGGAATCGTCTTCGTGCGGTTTGCTTCCATCGGCGAGATGGAAGCAGGACGGGAAACATCCTCGGTGCGAATGTTCTCTTCTGTCGGGGCCGCCGGATCTGAGGTCCGCTCAACGGCGCCGGTCCCAGCGCTCTCGTTCGGGCAAACCTCCGCACTTTGCCCCGGAGAAGGCTCGTCGGGGCACTGAGCCGGTTCGAACAGTTGCGGCGCTTCGGTCTCCGCCTGGCGCACGAGGGCTTTCAGGTCCGTATCGCCCCAGATGGAAGATGGATTGGTTGTCGTCCGCCGCCGGGCCGATTTGACTTCGACGATAAACTTGCGCTGCTGCGGTTTCATAGGGATCCAACGTTGAAGGCGCGCCATCAGCTTACGACGCGTCAAAGCGCTCAAGCATTTTCTTGAGCTGCATGTTCTGCAACAGCAACTTCTCTGCCAGCCGGCGTCTAAGTTGCCTGATGTCCTCGTCCAGTGCGGTCATCTCATCGGCGAGTGTCATCGGCGGCTGAGGAGCACTGGAGTCGCTATCTCCATACTCGACGGCATCGGCCACGGCAACAGCGCTGGCGCTCGTTTTCCGGCTGCGCCTTTGCCTTTTCGTCGGCGGTGGTCGCGTTGGTCCGGCGGGTTCCAGAAGCGCCACGCGATCGTCGGGACTTGACCGGTCGACCGTTGTGGTGGGCGCCCGTTCACCGCCGACAGTCGCGGCGTCGAGATTACCTGCAGCCTCGTTCGGGGCTTCCACTATCGGTTCGTCAACTTCGCCGAGCGGTTCCTCGATCGCGATTTCACGCGGGCTTTCCGGCTCCTTGACCGTTCGCCCCAAAGACGCCAGTTGGACCAGATATTTCCATGGTGATTTCATATGTGCCGCCACCTCGAGCAATGGCACCGAATCCTCCGCTGCAGCTCTCGACGAACGGCAGCGAGAATGTGATGAGGAGGGCCGATCGCTTAAATCCAATCAGCCCTTCACCGATGATCAGGCAAGACCCAGTCGCTTGCGCAGATCGGCGTTCTCAGCTCGGAGTTTTTCGGCCAGCGCCTTGCGGAGCCGAGCGTTCTCTTCTTCAAGCTGACGAAGATCAGCAATGTCGTCGAGGACTGGGACCGGAGCCGGCGTTTCGATCGTTTGCTTTGCCCCACGGGTTTTTCCGGTGCCCTTGGCGACCTTCTCTCCCCTGGTTTTGGCAACGGCCGGCGCCTCTGCCGACCTGTCTGCGCGCTTCCTGCGTCCTCTCATGGGCTGGGCAGCAACTGCCTCCGGTGTTTCAGCAGTTGCGTCTGAAACGACATTTTTCGGCCGCGGTCCTCGGCGCTTCCTGGGCGGCGCTGCTTCCGCCGGTGGCGCCGTCTCTGTGGTCTCGGTATTGCTCTCGTCTGCCATGAGTGTTTTCCCTCTCGAACTGATGATCTTTTCCAATGAGCAGCGAGCAGAGTCAACATCACACCTAGCGAGGTCATCCCTGCTTTAGCGTGAAGCCGTCGCCAGCAGCGGGAAAGCGTACCAGGTACCGGCCGCGAATGCGGCCAGGGGCGGTCCGCGCTGCTCCGCTGGCAAACCCATTTTTTTTGCGGCAGCGTACCGGAATCGGGGAAGCAGACCGTCCCTCTCTCGAGCTTGGCGGTTAGCGTACATGAGCAATTTATGTTGGATTGCGATCCCTGCCCGCGCCCAGTGAACCATCGGGCTGCGCTATTCGCCCCGCCTACAAGAGGGGCCTTTCTTTCCGGCACATTGGATTAGCAAGCCAAACGTACACTGTGACCCGTAATCTGCGGTATGACTTCCTGCGCCTCCCGACCGCGCGCGGCCGCCATTCTCAGCTTGCTTATTGCAATGCATTGGCGCCGGATCGCCCTAGCGATACGGCATACGTGTCGAAAGGAGGCCGAAAGCAATGCCAATGAGTAGGAGCAGAGCCACTTGAGAAACCATCTCAGAGGAGAAGTCCTCAAACACCTGGCCCTCCCGTCGCTTTCGGGACTTCGACTGCGCAAGCGCCTGAATTGTCCCGATTTGGCGTTCACGAAGTCGTTGCGAGATCGTTAGGCGTTTGATTTCGCTCGAATGTCCGCCAGCAATATATTCGCGAGATCGACGAACTGGCCCTGCGGAAACTTTGACAAATACGCTTCAATCATCTCGACGTTACCGGTGTCTCGAACTGTTTCCCAGAATGAAACCTCGATACCAGGGTCGGCGTCGCCAGCCCCTCCTTGCGCAACGCGTGCGGCTGCCAGTTCGGCGAACTGACCCGTCGGGAACCGCTTCAGGTAAAGGAGATACTCGGCCGGGTCGTCGCTCTCCTGTACCGCCTCCCAAAAGGCCACCTCGACTAGACGCACCTCGTCGCTTTTGTCATCTACTGAGAAGGGCTCTTCGACAGACGAGGATCGCTCGGCGGTGTCGACGGACGATAGCTCCACATTCAGGCTTGGTTCGGCCTGCGGGTCGAACAGGACCCGGAAGACCCGGAGTGGGCGCGCAATGTTCTTGACTTGGTGCTCACCCAAATCCTCGAAGGTGGTATCCACGCGATCGCGCAGATGATCTCGTACCCCTCTTGTCACGCAGATACCGCCGGCATCAGCGAGGCCTTCGAGCCGGGCGGCGATATTGACGCCATCCCCGAAGATATCGCCGTCTTTCACCAGAACGTCGCCGATATTGATCCCGATGCGGAAGTTCATCTTCCGGTCGTCGGCAAGCGCCTGATTGGCACGCCACATCGCCTGCTGAATTGCGACTGCGCAGTTGAAGGCATGGAGGATCGATGGAAATTCCGCCAACACGCTGTCGCCGGCGGTCCCGAAAATCTGACCATGGGCGCTTTCGATAAGACCGTCGACAATAGTGCGGTGCGACGTCAAAGTCGCAAGCGTCTGCTCTTCGTCGGCATTCATCAAGCGAGAATAACCTTCGATATCGGCCGCAAGGATCGCTGCAAGCTTTCTTTCAAGTGGTGGCGCCTCCATGTGAACGGTCCAATCCAACGCCTTCGTTTCCACTGTGCAGTCGAACCATCAACCGATGGGAATGCAGCTTTGTTCCCTTCCGCAGGCGCTGGAAGCCGGCTATGTTCGGCATGAACCGATCCGAATGACACGCGCCGCCAGACGCTCGTGCTTACCGCCAAGGCTGACGAAGTGCTGCGGCGATTGCGCACCATTCACCAGACCGAAATCCGTGACACGGCCCCGCGCCTGATAGAGCCTCTCAGCGATCTCCGAGAGAACGGCCCGCGTCAGCCGCTTGAGCAAGCCAATGTCAAAGACACCTTTCCCTGTGAAGGCCGCCAGCAAGGCTAATGGGTCACGCGCCTCATAGGCGAGCCCAAGTGATCATCCGAACCGGGATCAGCGGGGCCGGCGGCGTCGACGGCGTGTTCGAGCAGGTCGCTGAAATCACCGATTGGATCTACCGAGATTGACTAGCTGGACGCCAAGCAAGCGATGAGATCGTATTTGGACATCGAGGTCTCCGCGACAGGTGCCAAAAGTCTCTCCGCCAGCTACCAACCTGTCGCGGAGAGCTCGATACCGAAATCGGGGCCTGCGCCCTATTGGAGATTTACAATGGTGACTAAGCGCATGTTCAAGAGCGATGCCTTCGAAGCGATCCACACCGGCGTCGAAGGTATGTATGCTGCAGGCAGCATCGACAAGGAGACGATGCGGACCTTCGATGAGGCCTGCCTGTCCGTCCGGCAAGAGCTGACCCCAGGCGAGATCAAGGCGCTGCGCGAGTAAAATCACGTTAGCCAGCCAGTCTTCGCGCGCTACCTCAATACCAACGAGTCGACCGTACAAAAATGGGAAACCGGCGCGAAGCGGCCGAGCGGACCGCAATGAAGCTGCTCTCGATCGTTCGGAAATATGGTCTTGAGATGCTATCCTAGTGGTCAGACTCAGACACTTCGAACCCTCAGAGCGGCTCACGCGGGGCGGTTTGCGTAGGGCAGCTTTGCGGACGAACCTGCCGTAGAACGATACGCCGTTCAGACCTACACCGATCATTCACTGGGAACCGACTTGCTGCAGCACAGCTGCGGCATTCCTCCATTCGGGGTCGGCGCGAAGTATCGATTGAGATCATCTTCTGTGCGTGGGAGCCGGCGCACGCACATGTTTGACAATCGGCTTCACGCGGAGGCTTGCCGCTGCATCCAGCGAAGCAGGGCTTCCAAGGCCCCGCGCCTCGGGTGCTCGGCCCGATAGACAAAGTAGAAGCCGTAGCCGGGCAGAACGATATCGCTGACTCGCAGAAGACGGCCATCGCGAAGCTCCCGTGCAACGAGCACGTCACTACACAGCCCAAGACCCTGTCCGGCTACGATCGCTTCGATCCCGTGGTGCTCTTCGTGGATTTTCAGTTGCGGTGGCCGGACGGTGCCGCTGATTCGGTAGCCTGCCGCTCGGGCCGCAGTCTCCCAGTGACGCCAAGTGGGCGCACCTACGTCGGTCAGGGGCCAGCCGACCTCGACACGTGGCAGATCGAGGATCGCCTGAGGCTCGATCATGCGGACGCCTCCCTGAAGAATCGACGGCGCCGCAACGACGTGGAAGGTATCGCGAAGTAGCTCCACCGCGACTCCGTCTGTCGGGGATCGCCGCGCATAACGGATCGCAACGTCAACTTCGCCCGTGCGAAGGTTCAGTACCGTATCCGTTCCCACAAGGTCGAGTGTCGATCCCGGCGCTTCCGCTCGCCAGCTTTCCAGGCGCGGCAGCAGCCAGCGCGCGGCGAAGGCACTGGTTGTCGTCACCCGAAGATGGCCGATCGGGCTGCCAGGGGTAAGGCGCGCAAGCTCGTCCGAGATCGACAGAAAAGCGTCCCGGACAACCGGCAGAAGCTGTGCGCCCGCAGTGGTGAGCTGCAACGGCCTCGGCTGGCGCTGAAAAAGGGGCTGGCCGCAATAGCGTTCCAGTAGCCGTATCTGGTGGCTGACGGCTGTGGGTGTGACGGACAGTTCCTCGGCCGCCTTCCTGAAGCTCAGAAGGCGGGCCGCGGATTCGAAGGCCTGAAGCTCTCGAAGAGAGCGGAAGGCGGTGCATGCGTCGAATTCTAGATGAATTGTACTCACCTTGCCTCGAATTCTTTGCTGTTGCCGCGCATCTCATCGAGTCCGATCATTCCGGCATTCTGGAAGGAGATCATCATGCTGGACCGACAATCGGCATCGACCGCTGCAACCATGATCGAAAGGTTTGAACAGATCCGCCCTTTGCTGGCAGAGCAATCCGGGCGCTTTGACGCGGATCGAAGGCTGTCGGACGAGGTGTTTGGTGCCTTGAGCGAAGCGGGGTTCTTCCGCCTCCTGCTGCCAGCTCAGCTGGGCGGATGCGGGCTTTCGCCCCTCGACTTCATGACCGTGGTCGAGCATGCCGCAACAGTTGATGGAACAATCGGCTGGCTCGTCGGAAACGGAGGCGGCATTTCGCGCGCTGGCGGCTATCTGCCGTTGGACGCCGCACAGAAGGTGTTCGGGAAACCGTCGGCCTTCGTCGCCTCAAGCACAGGCGCGATTGGCAAGGCGGTCCCTGCTAAGGGTGGATACCGAATCACTGGCCGGTGGCCTTTTGCCAGCGGCGCGCCACACGCCACGACCTTTGCCCCGCTTTGTGAAGTGAACGAAGGCAGTGGGCGGATCGTTCTAGCGTTCTTGCCCCGTGAGGCCGTCAATCTGATCGACAACTGGCATGTGTCAGGGATGAGAGGCACCGGAAGCTGGGACTTCGAGGCAGACAACGCGTTCCTGCCAGCCGAATTCGTTTGCGACTTTCAGCCAAATCCTACCCACGCCGGTGTCGTCTATCGCCTTCCGGGCATTTCCGCCTTTGTCTGGACTGTTGCCACAGTGCCGCTTGGGATCGCGAAAGGCGCAATCGACGCGCTCATCTCGTTAAGCTCCGGCCACCGTCGTCAGGGCATGACCGTCCCCGTCGCAGAACGCGAACTGGCTCACGCAGAGATCGGGCGCTGCCTTTCGCAGTGCAGGGCGGCTGGCGCCTACATGCGGTCAGCCATGTCGGCCTTGTGCGCGTCCGTCGAAAGCGAGGGCTCTGACCTGGTTGCGGCCCGGATCAACTACCGGCTTGCCTGTTCTCACGCCGCTGAAGTCGCAGTGAGCGTCGTACTGCGGGTGAACGATCTGATCGGAGCCCGGGCCCTTGCCGAGTCCCAGCCCTTCGAGAGGCGCGAACGCGACGTTCGCGCGGCGGCCAAACACATCGCCATGAGTGCCGAGCAGTTTGTGATCGGTGGCCGCTACGCTCTTGGCGGCGATATCAGCGGCGCAAGCTTCTAACGATCAGCGCGCGCTGGTCCCGACGTAATCCGCCGCGTCGGTCCGCTGTAGAGCTGCCGGGGCCGGCCGATCTTCGGCGTCGGGTCCGTGATCATCTGTTTCCACTGGCTGATCCAGCCCACCGTCCGTCTGATCGCGAGGATCGCCGTGGGGAAGCGCATCGCCTCAGGCGGCCGCTCCGCCTCAGAGGCTTTGCCCCTTACCCGGAAGCGCCCAGCGGCCGCGAGCGGCGAGCCCATGGGCGCTGCGAGGCTATCGGAGGTCAGAGCAGAAAGCGCAAAGAGGGCTCTTTGCCGTCATCTGACAGTTTCTGTCAGCCTTCGGCCGACCTAACCTCCTGACGCCAAAGCCTGAAATCCACGGTTTCGCGCGGCGATAATCCGGTCGGGGTCGACGGTCCATCGAGAGGGCCTGGCCTCGGTGGCGTTGTGCTCCTGGATGAAGCGGTTGATGGCGGCCTGCAGATCGACGAGGGAATGGAACACGCCATGTTGCAGGCGTCTCCGCGTCAGCTTCGCGAAGAACCCTTCGACGGCATTCAGCCAGGAGCTGCAGTTGATAGCGGAGCTCATCGCCCGCACGGTCGGCAAAACGGATGTCAACTACACCATCCGCTCCTGAAGCAAAGGCGCTACGTCGAGTGCGGAACATATCGCGGCACACGACCTCATCAGTGCCAACGATTATGCGGCTTTCGAACTCCCAGATGATCCTTCTGCGGCAATGTCAATCGCCCTCCCTCGTCTCCAAAATCCGCTACTTCGAAGATAAGGAGTCGACGGTATGTTCTCGCGCACGACATAGGACGCTCGCAGTGCTTGCATGCCGGCGTTCACGCTATTGATGCCCCGGAACCGAGCTGATGTCATTGGTTCGTGGTACCGAATGGCATATCCTGGAATGACGATATTCCTGGATTGGCACGGACTGCGATGCGTCAGAAGTCACCGAAGACGAAATCTCCGCGAGAGAACTCCGACCCGGTTCTCGCCCGTGAACGAGAGGTCGCCAAGACCGTGGCAATCAATGCTCTTCTCACCCGGCCGATCGCAGTTCTTCCAGCCAAGATTGGCGACCCGATCCGACCCTTTGCACTCGGGCTCTGGGATGAAATCCGCCCTCTCCTGAAACCGGAATTCAGCGTCACGGCTCTGCGCAAGACGATGGCAACTTATGTGCATTCGCGGAGCTATCAGATCGCGGTCGCGCGACCCGGATCCGTCCGCCATGACATCAATGGTACACCGGTCGGTCCTGTATCGGACGCCGACAGGTTGGATGCACAACAGAAGTACGAGGGTTTCAAGGCGCGCGATGGATCACGCAATCCAAAGTCGGCACCTCCCCTCCCCACCCCAGCGTCAAAGTCGGACGTGATCCGCGCTGGCCTCCTCAAACGGAAGGACACCCCGCGCTAGACAAGCGGCGGCCTCCCTGACGGCCGAGCAGTGAGAAAGTGACGCGCAGTCGAGATAGGAAGCCAGCTCCGTTGTGATTCCTCTGGACTTATTTGCTACCAGCAAGCATGCGGTTTTCAACACCGGAGCTACGGCGCAAAGGCCCCGGGGTTGCCTGCGGGGCCATTCGTTAGGGCTGCCTGAACCCGTCACATAGGGTCATTTCCCTTCATCGCGTTCGACATATGCGTCTTGCATTTGTCGTTGTCGTTTGAGGCAAGTGCTTCCTTCGCCATCGCCAATTCCTTATTGGCGTAGTCCTTCTTCATCTCGTCTGTCATAGCCTTGACGTCAGTTTCGAGCTTCGACATGTTGGCTTGATCACACACGATATCGGACAAGGCAAAGGCAGAAGGCCCAGCAAGCGCGAGTAGCACAGTCGCCGTCAGTAGTGTCTTCAACATCGTTATTTCCTCTTCGACGCGTGGAATGTCGGGCCAACCATCGAGCGAGAGTGACGTTCCGCCGGGCGAGAACACATCGTCGTGATCTGACCTGCCGCCGGTCTCCTTCCTGATACGCCAATCGCAGTCGGTAGGTGAATCGTTGTCGTTGCGACTGATCCAAAATGGCGACACAACCGGTGGCGAGGACACCTATGATTGAGACGATGATCGAAGTCGCGGGATCCCGGTATTCATCGGATGTCCTCCGAACGGAATGCATTTTTCGCCGCTTGTAACTTAGACACGAACCTCGCCGTTATTATTCCGTGGTTATTGTGATCCGAGGTTCGCGCCCTGCGCGGCCAATCCACCCTACCCTTGCGGAGCAAGGCTCGTTCTGATGCCAGCCGCGGCAAAGCGGGTGAGCTGAATCTGGGTTGCATCCTCGGTGTAAAGGACGTGAACCGCGCGGCCGCTCGCCGTGAGCTTTTCAGCTTCCTTGAAGGCGTCTTCAAAACTGACAGGTATTGCATCACTGGGCGCAGAGGGATCGTCCTGTTCCAACACGTAGAATGTGGCGTTTCGGATGTCTGTCATCGGTGCGCTCCTTTCGCGCAACAATAGCTGGCGAGCGCGATAGTTCCGGATCATAGGAGATTTGGCGGTCGCTGCATCATCGATGGCAGACCAAAACAGGCTCAGGCCGGTGATACGGCAGGGCGGCAAGGAACCGGCAGACACGCCGGCGATCGAAGCATCCGCCGCCAAGGCTGCGCCGTCGTTATTCGCATCGTCCGCGTCGGAATCCGCCTCGCCACAACAGGGGCACATCCAGCGCCGGAGGCGGTTCGGTCGGATGCGGACATCTTCGACAGGATCGAACGCCTCGCGGCACTTCACGCGAAAGGCATTCTCACGGATCAGGAATTCGAGGCCACGAAGTCGGAGTTGCTCAGCCGACTATAGCATCCGATGAACGGGGCTTGCCACGGAGATCAATTGGAGGCTTCCATCGAGCCGCGCCGGGCGATGACGGCCGTCAATGAACTGCAACCGGGTCAAGGCGTCGCCGACCAAAGTCCCGATTGTGGTAGGGAATCGAAGGATCACGACAGTCCCTACCAAAGAAATGAGCCCTTCCATCTTACCGCACCCCCTGCCCTTCTTCGATGGCAGGTTTATGAGGCGAAGGCCAGAACGATTGCGATAACGAGCAGCAAGGGGCCCATCCACTTGAAGTGGCGGGCCAGCGGCAGTTGGTTTGCCGGGTTTCTCGACAAAGTCACATACCCAAAGCCCACGGACGTCATCCACAGGCCGGCGCAAAACATGATGAATTCGTCAATATAGTCTGCGACCATGACTCTCCCGCTTTCTTCGAGGCTTTGCCATCAGTCCTCCTCAACCTCGCCAGTGTCTTCGCAGTGGCAGTGCGCATATCCCTCACGTCGGCGGGGCACCGTCGCTTTGGGGATTGTCCTGCTGGCTTCACACGGGTGACACGCCAAAAGCCCGTCTCATAATTCCGATCATACCAACAAGACCGAGACCCATTAGCAAATTATAGAAGGTCATGGATATAGACCGCTCGTGCCTTACAAAAGCACATATGTGCTCCACTCGGTGTTGCAAGCGGATAGTACGGTCCAGATTGCGGCGCCAGAACCCGCTTAGGCCCTTGCTTGAAGGCAGGGACCGCACCTCAGCCGTCGGGCGAAATGAAAATGCATGAAGCCGGGAAGCATGCTGACAACGCGAGCAAGGTTGACGCCCTGAAACAGGCGTAGCCGCAGTCCCTGCTCTTACGCCAAAGCCGCCACCCTTCCGGGTGACGGCCTTTGATCACCGGCAATTTACAAAGATTACTGTGCAGCCTCTTCGATTAGGTCCGCGACGGCTTGGGGCTGCGACACCATCACAACATGGGATGCACCCTTGATCACGACAGTGTGCTTTGAGCCTGCCCGTTCGGCCATGAAGCCGAGTGCCTTCGCTGGGATGTTCTTGTCGCCGTCCCCATAGATGAAGTAGGAGGGCAGCGTTTTCCAGGCCGGCGAACCGGACTTTTCCGTCAAGGCAGCTTCGGTGATCGGGCGCTGGCCGGCGGCCATCAATGCCGCATCCTCAATTGAAACGTCGTGGGCGAACTGGTCGTGAAACTTCGCCTGGTCGATGGAAAGATCGACGCCGCCATCTACCAGCTTGACCGGAGCGGCGAGCGCTTGGCCAAGTGTTCCGCCCGGGAACTTACCGGCGAGATCGGCAGCTGCTTCCCCTGCTTCCGGAGCGAACGCTGCCACATAGACCAGCGACTTGACATTGTCCTTGCCGTTGGCAGCGGTCGAGATCACCTGGCCTCCGTAAGAATGCCCGACCAGGACGACGGATCCTTTGATGCTCGAGATGATGTCTGAAACATAGGCCGCATCACCGGCGACACTGCGCAGGGGATTGGCCGCGGCAACGACCGTGTAACCGTCCTTCTGAAGGATCTTCGTCACACCATTCCAGCTCGACGAGTCGGCGAAAGCGCCGTGGACGAGAATGACTGTGGGCTTTGCGGGCTGGGCAATTGCACTGCCGGACAGGAGAGCGGCGGCAAAGGCAACGGTGGCGGCGAGTTTGAACATGACGATATCCTTCGTGGCTCGGGATCTAGGTTCAGGCGTGAATCTGCTAATTTATTTGTGTGCGATTCATTTGTGTGCAACATATATGTTTCCGGAATGACTATGTCAACTGCTTGCAAATAGATCGTGGGCGAATTATTTTTGCGGAAAGGAGATCGCGATGACGAAGCCAGACGACCATCGCGGCGTCGCCGGAATGCTCTGCTTTTCCCTCTATTCCGCGAGCCACGCATTCACCCAGCTTTATCGGCCATTACTGGACAAGCTGGGCCTGACGTACCCGCAATACCTGGTCATGGTGTCGCTCTGGAATCGCGACGGCCAGAACGTCAAGGAGCTGGGTAACAATCTCTTCCTTGATTCCAGCACGCTTACGCCGTTGCTCAAGCGCCTGAACGTTGCCGGCTTAATCACGAGAACGCGCAACCCCCAGGACGAACGCGAGGTGCTTCTGCACCTGACGGAGGAAGGCCGCGCCCTGCAGGGTCAGGCCGATGATGTCCTGCATTGCATCGGCGATGCGGTTGCGCTGGAAGCGGACGCTCTCGATACCCTCCGCGCCACGATCGACGGCCTACGCAACAGGCTTCAGGCACGGGAGAGATAGTTCGAAACCCTCCTCGTTGAACGCTTCGCGATAGCAAGCCGGTGGCGGTCCAACCTCGTACCAAACAGGGGTCCCGCCAGCGGGCGCGCTCACCAACGTTTCGTTCGCTTCGCGGCACCGCAGGCCGCTATCGACCCCTGATGTAGGAAACGCACCCGCTTCCCTCTTCTTTGTTAACTAAGCGAGTGAGTCATTTAACAAAATAGCTGTTTCGTTTATTTCGAAGAGATCTGTCAGGCCGAGGGCGGATATCATTGCTCGCCCGCGTTACTCACGCGGGCGCTGTGTCCAGGCTCTACCGGTCGGCCGCGACCGCTCTTATTCGCTGCAGAACAGCCTCCACTTGGTGGGCCTGAAGGCGATTCGGCTTCTGTGTGCAAAAGACGCGCGCTCCGGCGGCAACTCGATTTCGACGGCCGCATGCGTATTGCCCAGATCTAGCTCGAGATGGCGCGTACCGGCAACCCGCCGGCTCCCGATGATGAAGCCTTCAAGGCTGCCCCGAGAGCCATCGACGAGTTCTATGTCGTGCGGGCGGAAATACAGTAAAGCCTCGCCATCGCCTTCGGTTGCAGCACGCAGCCCTGTGGGCAGATCTTCGAACCGGATTTCGCCGTTTGAAAGCATGACCTTTAAGCAATTCGACTGGCCAATGAACCCGTAGACGAAAGTAGAGATTGGGTGATCATAGATTTCGTCCGGCGTACCGGATTGCTCGATCATACCTTTGTTCAGCACCACCACGCGATCAGCCAGTTCGAGCGCCTCCTCCTGGTCGTGGGTGACAAATACGGTCGTGTATGCGGTGCGATCATGGATTTCACGCAGCCACTGGCGCAATTCCTTGCGCACTTGAGCGTCAAGCGCACCGAAGGGCTCGTCGAGCAACAAGACGGTCGGCTTAACCGCCATGGCCCGGGCAAGCGCCACGCGCTGGCGTTGGCCGCCGGAGAGCTGAGCGGGGTAGCGATTTTCAAATCCTGACAGCTGTACGAGCTCGAGTAACTCGAGTGCCATCTTGTGAAGTTCTGCCGGTGGTTGCCGCCGATTGGAGCGGCGAACCTTTAGACCGAAAGCCACGTTCTCCAGCACAGTCATATGCCGAAAGAGGGCATAGTGCTGAAAGACGAAGCCGATATTTCTTTCCTGCACCGTCTTCATCGACGCGTCCTCGGCATCGAAGAAAATCGTGCCATCGGTCGGGCTCTCGAGGCCGGCAATCAGCCTAAGCAACGTCGTCTTTCCGGAACCGGAGGGTCCAAGCAAAGCGATCAACTCACCAGAGTGGATGTCAAGAGAAACGTCGGCGAGCGCAGGGACGCGGTCATATTCTTTGCGTAGGCCTTGGATTCGTACTTCCATATACCCAGGTCCAAGTGAGTGCCATTCATTGCATCATTTGAACGCGCCAGCACAGAGTTGGTTCGATGTGCTCTCAGGGGAGCTGGCGACTTCGCATTGGAAACCGCAAGCGGAGACATGGTGCAACTGCTCGCGGCTGCCGCGTCCGCGTAAAAAGGCTCTGGCACGTCTCTCAAACTCAGCCCTGATCCTGCATGGAATGAGCGGGGTCCGCGGCGCAACGAGACGGATTGGCGCTTGCCCGTCCGGGTTCGGCCACAACGCTACAGCCCCCAAGGGCGCCGAAGGGATACCAGGCGCAGTCGGCAGCAGACAGCGAGGCCATGAACAATCGTGTGAGCCGCGCGTTACCTGTCAAATGATGAGGTAAAGTCATGGCTCGAACCTCTCGAAACAACGGCCGCCGAGCGGAACTACTCCACATTGGGCTCGTGGTATTTGCAATGTTGATTATCGCGGCATTGGTGGCGCTTCTGTAAAGCGATGACCCAAGCAAAGAACTCGCTCGCAACAAGCCGTGCTCAGCGCTCGTAAGAACGGCTCGGTTGTGAGTTGTTAAATTTACAGCTTTGCGCATCCCCTCGCTTTCGTGGCTCTAGATTTCCTGCAGGCAATCCTGAGTCCGCCGAGCGTCGGCTGCCCGTGGCGGCCCTCTCGCAGCCGGATTCGGGCCGCGTGCTTGGAACTAATGACGGGCAAGACTGTTTCAGCTGTGACTTTGGCATGACGCTGACGCGCCCTCCTGGCTGGGTAAGCCTCGATTTTGAGGAGACTCGCATCATGAAGATTTCGTCCAGATTTCGTTCAGTCGCGGCTGCGGTTATCGCTGCAGCAGGAATCAGCTTTGCCGGCTCCGCGCATGCCGACAGCGGTACGATCAGCTTCTCAGTCTACAAGGCTGCCTTCTTTGTGGGTGGTTCTGGCGGCGAGGGCACGCTGACCTTCCATGGTCGCCGCTATCCCATCTCTGTCGGCGGCATCTCGGGCGGCCTCGCCTTCGGGGCTTCTAAGACCTATTTCCATGGTACCGTTCGCCACATTCGCCGCGCCCGAGATGTGACGGGGGTCTACGGTGCGGTAGGCGGTGGCGGCGCGGTCGGCAAAGGGGCCCAGGTGATCGCCATGACCAATGACAAGGGCGCCCAACTCGAGCTTTCAGGCAAGCAGGTAGGCCTGCAAGTCAACGCCGATCTCAGCGGACTTGCCATCACGGTGAAGTAAGGGCCGTCGCTCCGTTCGTCGTCCCTGTAGTCGGCCCGCTACGCTGAATACAAAGGTCGGCTTTCAGCGCTCTGGCGACAAGCAGAGCAATCCCGGTGACCTGATTGAACATGCCGAAAGCCGCTCCGCGCAGTTCGTCCGGAGCGGCGTCGGCAATCGGCGTCGCCAGAAGGCCTTGCGTGAAGCCCATACCACAGCACGACGCCGATACCGCCCGCCTGCGATGCTGGTGCAAAGGCGAGGACCAGATCAGCCTCAATGCATCATCGCCAGCGCGGCCGTGAAGAAATCCTCGCCTCCGAAGTTTCCCGATTTCAGCGCCAGCAGCATATCGCCCTGCGTGTTGCCGACCGTTCGCAGCACCGGCACGCCGGGCGCGATCTCCGGGCCGATCAGGAAGGCTGGAATGGCCAGCCTGTCGACCGCGGCACCGGAGGTTTCTCCGCCGGCGATCACCAGGCGCCGCACGCCTCTTGCCACCAGTTCGGCGGCGATGACCGACGTTGCAGATTCGATCGCGTGACCGGACGCCTCGCGCCCATATAGTGATTGCAACCGGGACACGATTTCCGGCGCTGCGCTCGCGGCGACGACGATGGGACCGGCCGAGATGCGGTCTCCGGCCCAGGAAATTGCCGCGGCGATCTCATCCGGGCCGGCAAGCAGCCGCTCCGGGTCGAGCCGCAGGACGGGCATCGACCGTTCGGCGACGTCGAGCTGATGCAGCGTTGCCTTGGAACAACTGCCGGCAACGACGGCGGAAAGCCCGCCCACGGGGCAAATGGCGTTCGCCGTTGTAGCGTCGCTGGCAGGAGCCCGGCCGGAGCGGACGAGTGCACGGGCAAGGCCAAGCCCGAGCCCCGACGCACCGGTGGATACCGGCGTTTCCAGTGCGATCGCGCCGAGCGTCTCGAGATCGCGTTCGAAGATGGCGTCGGCGATTGCCGACCCAACACCTGCCTCACGCAAGGCCTCGAGCCGGGCCCTGAGTGTATCCGGTCCCGCCGCGATTGCCGGCAGATCTATAAGCCCGACGGCACCGCGCGACTGTCTGGCCATCACCCGCACGAGATTGGCGTCGTGCATCGGATTGAGGGGATGGTCCTTGAGCGGGCTTTCGTTTAGCGGCTGTCCGCCGACGAAGAGATGGCCGAGATAGACGGTTCGGCCCGTTTCCGGAAAGGCAGGCGTCACCAGCACAAGTCCACCGCCCGCCGCATCACTCAAAGCCTCGGTGACCGGACCGATATTGCCGGAATCGGTGGAATCGAAGGTCGAACAGACCTTGTAAAGCACATGGGCGGCGCCGCGCCGGCGCAGCCATCGTTCGGCCGCGGTCGCGGCTGTTACGGCGTCAGCGGCAGGCACCGAGCGGATCTTCAGGGAAACGACAACCGCGTCTACATCCGGCAGCGCCAGCGACGGGTCGGGGATGCCGACCGTCTGCACCGTGCGCAGTCCGTTTTTCGTAAGCGTGTTGGCGAGGTCGGAGGCACCCGTATAGTCGTCAGCGATCGATCCGAGCAATATAGCCACCGTCTAGCTCCTTGCAAAAGGTCTGAACCAGCCAAGACCGTCCAGTGTGTGGCCGCGCGGGATGTATTCGCAGCCGATGAAACCGTCATAGCCAAGGCGGTCGATTTCGCCGAACAGATAGGGATAGTTCAGCTCCTCCCCGTCCGGCTCGTTGCGTGACGGCACGCTGGCGATCTGGATATGGCCGGTGATCGGCATGAGGCGGCGCAAGGCCATGACCACGTCACCATGGATGATCTGACGATGATAGACATCGAACTGGAGCTTCAGGTTCGGCAGGCCGAGTTCCCCGATCAGGCGCTCGGCTGCGCCGAAATTATCGAGGAAATATCCCGGCATGTTTCGCCCGTTGATCGGCTCGAGCAACAGGTCGATGCCCTTCTCTGAGAGCCGCCCCGCAACGTAGACGACGGAGCGTCGGTAAGATGAGGCTGCGTCCTCGTCGTTTGGATCAGCAAGGCCGGCCATCAGGTGCAGCCGCCCGACACCCGTCGCCGCCGCATAGTCCAGCGCGCGCTCGACGCCCGCTTTCAGCGCATCGAACCGTCCGGGAAGCGCCGCGATACCCCGCTCGCCGGCGGCCCAATCGCCGGGCGGCAGGTTGAACAAGGCCTGCTGCAGATTGTTGCGGGCGAGCCGTTCGGCGATTGCCTCCGGTGTGGCTTCATAGGGAAAGAGATATTCGACGGCGGCAAACCCGGCATCGGCCGCAGCGTCGAAGCGGTCGAGGAACGGCCATTCGTTGAACATCATCGTCAGGTTGGCGGCGAAAACCGGCATGGTGGTGTTCCTTTTACAGGCTCTGCAGCTCTTTGGTCGCACCGGGCAATGTTGCGCCCGAGAGCTGGGCGTAGAGGCGCGCGAGCGACGAATCGTCGTCGCGGCCCATACCGGCTCCGGACGCGCCCAGATACATCTGCAGGGCCGCAGCTGCGAGCGGTACCGGATAGCGCTCTGAGCGAGCCATATCCTGGACGATGCCAAGATCCTTGACGAAAATCTCGATGCTGCTCCGCGGACTATAGTCTCCGGCCAGCACATGCGGCACGCGGTTTTCGAACATCCAGGAATTGCCGGCCGAGGCCGTGATCACTTCATAGACCTTGTGGAGGTCGAGGCCCTGCTTGGCTGCAAACGTTATCGCTTCGCAGGCGGCCGCGATGTGCACGCCGGCGAGAAGCTGGTTGATCATCTTGAAGGCGGCGCCGGTTCCGGCCGCGTCGCCGAGTTCGTAGACTTTGCCGGCCATGGCGTCGAGACCCGGGCGGGCCGTGTCGAAAGCCTGCTTGGAGCCGGATGCCATGATCGTCAGTTCGCCGTTTGCCGCCTTGGCCGCGCCGCCCGAAATTGGCGCATCGAGATAATGCAGACCGAGAGCCTCCACCCGTTGTGCCAGGTCGCGTGCCACAGCCGGGTCCATGGTGGCCGACGAAATGAAGACTGCTCCGGGCTTCATCGTCCTTGCGACACCCTCGACGCCGAACAGCACAGCCTCGGTCTGCGCACCGTTGACGACGACGGAGACGACAATGTCGGCATCCTTTGCCGCACCGGCGGGCGTGGCAGCGCCGCGTCCACCCTCGCTGGTGAAGCGGTCCACCGCCGCAGGAGTGATGTCATACCCAACGACGTCGAGGCCTGCGCGCTTCATCGACCGGGCCATTCCGAGCCCCATGGAGCCAAGGCCGATGACGGCCGCGACAACAGCGGGGCCTGTATTTTCAGCAAGCGGTGACATGACGAGTTCTCCAGTCTTGTAAGGAAAGAGCCGCCCTCCGGATGCTGCCACCCGGAGGGATTGGTGTTTAGCGGTTGACGGTTTTCGCCGGAACCGTCAACACGGCCAGCGAACCGATGACCAGGGCTGCGGCGAGAAGATACATGCCCGCGCTGTTGCTGCCCGTAAGATCCTTCAGATAGCCCACCAGAAACGGCCCGAGGAACCCGGCGAGATTGCCGACCGAATTGATCCAGGCGATGCCGGCGGCCGCGCCCGTGCCGGCGAGAAAAGCCGTCGGAAGCGACCAGAAGAGCGGCGCGCAGCTGATGGCGCCCGCAGCAGCCAGCGAGAGGCAGACGATTGAGACCGTCGTGCTTGTCGCCGTCGTTGCCGCGACAAAACCACCGGCGGCGATGAGCGCGGGGATGACCAGGTGCCACCGGCGTTCACGCAGCCTGTCGGCGGAGCGACCGAGCGCCAGCATGGCGAAGAAGGTGCAGATATAGGGGATAGCGGAAATCAGGCCGATATTCAGGTTCCCGCTGACACCAGAGGCCTTGACGATGGACGGCATCCAGAAATTCAGGCCATATTGCCCAAGCACGAAGCAGAAATAGATAAGGCACATCAGCCAGACGCGGCGGTCCGTCAGCGTTCCGGCAATGCTGTGCGGGCTCGAGGCCTTGGCCCGGTTCTCCGCCTCGATATTGGCCGCCAGCACACGCTTTTCGTCGTCGTTCAGCCATTTCGCATCACGGATCTTATCATCAAGGTAGAAGAACGTGGCGACGCCGAAAAGGATGGCCGGGATGGCTTCGATCAGGAACATCCACTGCCAGCCGGAAAGACCATGCGTGCCATGGAAGCTGTCCATCAAGAGACCCGACAGCGGATTACCGAAAATGGCGGATATCGGGATTGCGGACATGAAGGTGGTGATGATTCTGGCGCGGCGATGGGCCGGATACCAAGCGGTCAGATAGAGAATGATGCCGGGGAAAAATCCCGCTTCGGCAACGCCCAGCAGGAAACGCAGGACATAGAAGACGGCTTCCGACGAGGTGAACATGAAGGCGGCGGAAATGATGCCCCAAGTGACCATGATGCGGGCAATCCACACCCGCGCGCCGACCTTGTTCATGATAATGTTGCTCGGCACTTCAAACAGAAAATAGCCGATGAAGAAAATACCTGCGCCGATGCCATAGGCCGCTTCCGATAGGCCGAGCTCACTCGACATCTGCAGCTTCGCGAAGCCGACATTGACGCGGTCGAGATAGGCGACCACGTAGCACAGCATCAAAAAAGGAACGATTCTCCAGAATACCTTGCCATAGGCCCGGTCTTCCACCGTCTGTGCGGCATACGCGCCATCGACTGGCGCCTGCGTTTGCAGCGTCATGATATTCTCCTCCAATTGTTGCCGCGGTCTCCTTCCGCGGCACGCCGGGCCAATAATGGCAGCGCTGCCATTTTCTTTAATCCATTTTGGCAGCGCTGCCAACGCGAAATTGGTAGCGCTGCCAAAAAAATCTTGCTTCTTGAAGAGAGTGGTGAAAAATGAGGACCGCATGGTGGGCGACATCGGAGAGGGATGACGGCTTAGCGGCTGAAGCGCCCGCCCGAGGTGGGGTCGAAAGTGACTATGGAATTCAAACACCAGGCGACAGTGACGCTTGCCGAGGTCGCGGAAGCGGCCGGCGTCGGCGAGAGCACGGTCTCGCGGGTGCTGCGCAACCACGGCTCGTTTTCCGGCAAGACGCGGGACCGGGTGATGGCTGCGGTCGAGCGGCTCGGCTATGTGCCGAACCGGATCGCTGGAACGCTCGCTTCCACCGCTTCGCGCCTGGTCGCCTTCGTCATTCCCTCGCTATCCAACATCGTCTTTCCCGATGTTCTGCGCGGCGCCAGCGCCGTTCTGGAGGAAAACCGGTATCAGGCGGTCTTCTCCGTCACCGACTATGATCCGGGGAAGGAAGAAGCGCTTGCCGCCGCGATGCTCGCCTGGCGGCCCGCGGCGGTGATGCTGGCGGGGTACGAGCACACGGAGGGCACGGTGAAGATGCTGCGTGCAAGCGGCTGCCGGATCGTCGAGCTGCTCGATCTGGACGGCGATGCGCTTGATCTGGCGGTCGGTTTCTCCAATCGCGCAGCCGGACGCGAAAGCGCGGCTTTCCTGCTCAAGCGGGGCTACCGCCGGATCGGGTATGTCGGCCACGACCTCAACCGCGATACCCGCGCCAGCAAGCGGTTTTCCGCCTTTTGCGAAACGCTGGGCGCGCATGACGCCCCCCTCGCCGATCGCGAAATTCTCTCCGGGGCATCGTCGGTGGAAAACGGCAGGCTGGGACTGGAGCGGCTGCTCGCCCGGACGCCCGATCTCGATGCGGTCTATTTCTCCAACGACGACATGGCGCTGGGCGGCTATTTTCACTGTCTGGCGCGGGGGATTGCGATTCCCTCGCAGCTTGCCATTTTCGGCTATAACGGCCTCGATATCGGCCGGGCAACGCCGCAGCCCCTCTCGACGATCCGCACGCCGCGCGTCGCGACCGGACAGGTGGCAGCACAGCTTGTCATCACCAATGCGCCATCCCAGGTCGTCGATCTCGGTTTCGAGCTGATCGAAGGGGCAACCGCCTGATAGGGAGAAACTGTCATGTCCGACGCGCGCCTGCGTGAAGAAATCTGCCGCTATGGCCGTTCGCTGTTCGAGCGCGGGCTGACGCCCGGTTCGTCGGGCAATATATCGTTGCGGCTGGAGGATGGCGGCTGGCTGGTCACCCCGACGAACGCCTCGCTCGGCTTCCTCGACCCGGCCCGCATCTCAAGGCTGGATGCCGAAGGCCGGCACCTCTCCGGCGACAAGCCGACCAAGGAAATTCCGCTTCACACGGCGCTCTACGACACGCGCGGCAGTGCCCGCGCCATCGTCCATCTTCACTCCACCCATGCGGTGGCGCTGACCATGCTGCCGGAGATCGATCCGCGCGCCGCCCTGCCGCCGATGACCCCCTACTATCTCATGCGCGCCGGCGAGACCGCGCTGGTCCCCTACTATCGTCCCGGCGATCCGGCGGTGGCCGACGCGATCCGCGGGCTGGCGGGAAAATATTCGTCGGTGCTTCTGGCCAATCACGGACCGGTCGTCGCGGGCGACAGCCTGGAGGCGGCGGTTTTCGCCACTGAGGAATTGGAGGAGACGGCGAAGCTCTATCTCCTGCTGCGCAACCTCAACCCCCGTTATCTCACCCCGGCGCAGGTCAACGATCTCACCAAGACCTTCGGCCTCGACCTGCCGTCGCATCACGACCATGATCACGATTGATGCGCGATCACCTGAAGCAGGCACTCATTCCTTCACGGCCCCGGTCATGGACGAGACGTAATAATCGACGAAGAAGGAATAGAGGATCACCACCGGCAGCGAGCCGAACAGCGCGCCGGCCATCAGCGCGCCCCATTCGAACACGTCGCCGCGGACCAGCTCCGTCAGCACGCCGACCGGCACGGTCTTGTTTTCCGAAGACTGGATGAAAGTGAGCGCATAGATGAACTCGTTCCACGACAACGTGAAGGCAAAGATGCCCGCCGATATCAGCCCGGGGACAGCAAGCGGCAGGATGATCTTGATCAGGATCTGCCAGCGCGTCGCGCCATCCACTAGCGCGCTCTCTTCGAGCTCGAACGGGATCGACCGGAAATAGCCCATCAACAGCCAGGTGCAGAAGGGAATGAGGAAGGTCGGATAGGTGAAGATCAGAGCCAGCCTGGAATCGTAGATGCCGAACTTGAAGACAATGAAGGCCAGCGGAATGAACAGGATCGAGGGCGGCACGAGATAGGCGAGGAAGATCAGCAGCCCCACCGGCCGCGAGCCCGAAAACCGAACCCGCTCGATCGCGTAGGCCGCAAAGACCGATGCCGCCAGTGACAGGAATGTCGCGCAGGTCGCCACCAGCATCGTGTTCCACAGCCAGCCCGGATAGGACGTCTCGAACAGCAGGTACTTGATATGGTCGAGCGTCGGGCCGACCACCCAGAAGGGACTGTAGTTGTTGTAGTCGGTCAACTGCGAATTGGGCTTAATCGCCGTGATCGCCATCCAGTAGAACGGAAAGAGCAGGACGAAGACGAACACTGCCATCGGCAGATAAACCATCACAATCCTGCGCGGCAGGCGGTTGAGATAGCTCATGCCCTGCACGTCGTCGGTGAGAACGGCGTCTTCGGATTTCACGGTCGTGGTCATCGTCATTCTCCCCAATCAATCCTGGCCGCCCTGCTGCCATTTGCGCCGCTGCAGGCCGAAGAAGCTGAACATGATGGCGGCAAGGAGGAACGGGATCATCGCCACCGCGATCGCGGCCCCCTCCCCGAGCTGTCCGCCCGGAATGCCGCGCTGGAAGGAAAGCGTCGCCATCAGATGCGTCGCGTTTACCGGCCCGCCCTTGGTGAGCACATAGATGAGCTGGAAATCGGTGAAGGTGAACAGCACCGAGAAGGTCATGACGACGGCAATGATCGGCGTCAGCATCGGCAACGTCACATAGCGGAAGCGTTGCCAGCTCGTTGCACCGTCCAGCGACGCCGCCTCCTGCAGCGAGGCCGGAATGGTCTGCAGGCCAGCCAGCAACGAAATGGCGACAAAGGGAATGCCGCGCCAGACATTGGCTGCGATCACCGAGGCTCGGGCATTCTCCGGATCGCCCAGGAAGTTGATCGGACTATCGATCACGCCGAGCTGCATCAGCGACCATGAAATGATCGAGAACTGCGCATCGTAGATCCACCAGAAGGCCAGCGCCGAGAGCACGGTGGGAACGACCCAGGGTAAGAGTACGATTGCCCGGAAGAAGGACTTGAATGGCAAATTTTCATTCAGCAGCAGCGCCAGCCAGAGCCCGAAGACGAATTTCAGGATCGACGCCACAATCGTGTAGAGCAGCGTGTTGAAGACCGACAGCCAGAAGACCGAGTCCTCGGCAAGGAAGATGTAGTTTTCGAGCCCGATGAACACCCCGTCACGACCGATGCGCGTGTCGGTAAAGCCGAGCCAGACGCCGAGACCGAGTGGATAGGTGAGGAAGCAGACAAGGAAGACGGCGGCCGGAAGCATGAAGAGGAAACCAATCATGTTCCTGTTCTGCATGAGCGAGGCCATCGCGGATGGCGGCTTCCTGGATGACGCTGTGGACATCGGACATCTCCCGTATAGCGGATTGGGGAACGGGTATCGGCGGGGCATTTCCGCCGATACCTTGTCTCAGCGGCCTATGCAGGCCATGTTGGGATTTAGACCCGGTAGTAGCGGTTTGCCCGGCGCTCAGCCTCTACAATTGCCTCTTCCGGCGTCATCTGCCCCGTAACCGCGGTGGCGAACATGTCGACCAGCACGTAGTCGGCCATGACGCCGGCGGACGCATAGCCGAGCGGGCCGGCATAACCGTTCGGGCGCAGCGTTTCGGAGGCGCGCGCATAAGGCGCGTGGATCGGATCGGACGTCCAGACGGGATTGTCGGCGAAAGCCTTGAGAGGCTGGCAGCAATACGCGCTGGAGCCCGTGATCCAGGCATTCATCTGGTCGGCCTCCATCATGAATTTGATATAGGCCTTGGCAGCTTCCGGATATTTCGTATGGCTGAAGAGCAGCAGCGAACTGGTCTGATGCAGCTCGACGCTCTGGCCGACCGGACCGACAGGGAAGTTCGTGGTGCGGATGTCGGCTGAAAGTTCCGCCATCGCCGGGTCCTTCTTCGACGCATAGTAGAGCGAGACGCCGTTCGCCGTCAGCGACACCTGGCCCGCCAGGAAGGCCCGGTTGTTATTGATGTCGAGCCAGCTCTCGGTGCCCGGAATGAAGGTCTCGTAAAGCGCCTTGGCATAGTTGACCGCTTTGAGCGTCTCGGGGCTGTTGATGACGACCTTGCCGCCTTCATCGACCATCTTGCCGCCATGGCTCCAGAGCAACCAATGGGCATAGTTGTTGCCGTCGCCGACGGCCTTGCCGTGCGGGAAGCCGGCTGGCGTTCCCTTGGCCTTCATCGCCTTGCAGAGTTCGAGGAACCCGTCGGTGTCCTTCGGAAATTCGCTGAAGCCGGCCGCCTTAACATGGCTGTCACGATAGCAGACGGCGTTGCCAATCGCCGTCAGCGGCATGGCGATGAACTTGTCGCCGCGCGAAGCATAACCCTTTACGCCATCGTACCAGCCGCCGTATTTGCCGCCGAGGTAGTTGGCGAGTTCGGTCAGATCGACGAGCTTGTCGGGATATTGGTGGGCGTCGTCAAACCAGCACATCACCAGATCGGGCCCCGAACCGACATTGGCGGCGACGGCTGCCTTCGGGCGAATGTCTTCCCAGCTTTCCTTGTCGATGCGGACCTCGACCCCAGTCGCCTCAGTGAATTTCGCGGTGTTGGCAAGCCACGCATCCTCGTCACCCTTGACGAAGGGCGTCCAGCGCAACAGCCTCAGGCTCGCCCCTTCCTCCGGCTTGTAGGCCGGCTCCGCCCCTTGCGCGAAAGACGGGCGGATGCCGAAAGGCGAAAGCCCGGCGATCCCCGCCAGCGCGGCGGATGCAGTGAGAAAATCACGTCTCTTGAAAGTCATAATGCTCCTCCTGGTGACAACGGGACATCATCCTTTCCGGCACCCGCCGTCCCGTTTGGCGAATGCTGCAACGAAGGTTTCGGGTATGGCCGGAAACGCCGACCCGAGACCGGATGCGTCAGGGCTCCTCTTCCCTGACGCACAAAGCGGGGCAGTATCAGTCGGTCAGCCGCACGCCGGTTTCGGCGTCGAACAGGTGCACATGATCGGCATCGATAGATAGGTGGATTGCCTCGCCCGGCCGGGCGGTCACGCGCTCACGGAAAACGCAGGTGACGTCCGTGCCGCCGAAGCGCACGATCAACTGCGTCTCGTAGCCGGTGGGCTCGATAACCGCGACGGTCACGGGAAACCCGTTCGGGTCGAGCGACATATATTCCGGCCGCAAGCCGTAGATCAGATCACGCCCTCTTGCCGCCGATGGCGACCGCGCGACTGGCAGCGCCATGCCATCGGTTGCGATAAAGCACTTCGGATTTTGCGGGTCGAGCCTGCCCTTGATCATGTTCATCGCTGGCGAACCGATAAAACCCGCGACGAAAAGATTGGCGGGGCTGTCGTAGAGGTCAAGCGGCGCGCCGATCTGTTCGACAATACCGTCATGCATGACGACGATTTTGTCGGCCATGGTCATCGCCTCGATTTGGTCATGCGTGACATAGACGGTGGTCGTCTTCAGCCGCTGGTGCAGTTCCTTGATCTCGGCGCGCATTGCTACCCGCAGTTTCGCATCGAGGTTGGACAGCGGTTCGTCGAAGAGAAATACCTGCGGATCGCGCACGATCGCCCTGCCCATCGCTACGCGCTGGCGCTGGCCGCCGGAGAGCTGGCGCGGATAGCGGTCGAGCAGCTTGGAAAGCCCGAGAATGCCCGCCGCGGTGCCTACGCGCTTGTCGATATCGGCTTTCGGCGAGCCGTTCAGCATCAGCGAGAAGGCCATGTTGTCGGCGACCGTCATATGCGGATAAAGCGCGTAATTCTGGAACACCATGGCGATATCCCGATCCTTGGGCGGCAGGGTGTTGACGACCTTGTCGCCGATGCGGATCTCGCCCGCCGAAATGTTTTCAAGCCCGGCCAACATTCGCAGAAGCGTCGATTTCCCGCAGCCCGAGGGGCCGACAAGGATCACGAATTCGCCATCCTCGATTTCGATGTTCACGCCCTTGATGACGGGAAAGGCTCCGAATGATTTTCTGACATCGACGAAGTCAACGCCTGCCATATGCTTTCCTCCCTGTGAATTTCATCTGACATCGGCGGACTGTCCGGCGGCCTCCTCATGCCGTTCTTAGACCCCGTCCAGTTTCCTCTCGACCGCCCTTACCCCCGCCCCACCAGCGGCATCTTCGTCGCCATGACCGTCATCGTCAGCACATTCGCCTCCAGTGGCAGGCTTGCCATGTAGACAACAGCCGCGGCGATATGGGCGACCGGGATCGTCGGCTCACTGGCGGTCTCGCCATTAGCCTGCAACACCCCGGAATTCATCTTCGACGTCATGTCGGTCGCGGCATTGCCGATATCGATCTGGCCGCAGGCGATGTCATACTTGCGCCCGTCGAGTGCGGTCGACTTGGTCAACCCCGTGATCGCATGCTTGGTTGCCGTGTAAGGTGCTGAGTTCGGCCGCGGCGTCTGGGCCGAAATCGAGCCGTTGTTGATGATCCGCCCGCCGCGCGGCGCCTGCGCCTTCATCAGCCGGAACGCCTGCTGCGTGCAGAGAAAGGCACCCGTCAGGTTTGCGGCAAGAATGCCGCTCCATTGCTCGAAGGTCACCTCTTCCAGCGGCACGGCCGGCACATTGGAGCCGGCATTGTTGACCAGGAGGTCGAGCCGGCCGAACTCGGTGCGGATCGCCTCGAAAAGGCGGACGACCGCATTGGGATCGCCGATATCGGCCCTGACACCCCGCACGGTTCCTCCCGTTTGCGCCGCTATGCCGCCAGCTGCTTTATCGAGCACGTCGGCGCGCCGGCCGGCGATGACGATGGTATAACCCTCCGCACTTAAGGCCTCGGCGATCCCGCGTCCGAGGCCCGTGCCGCCGCCAGTCACCAATGCGATCTTGCCTTCGCCGGATTTTAAAGCGCGAACCATCTCAGATATGTCCTCCGAGTTCATCTTCGATATGGATCCTGATGATCTCATCGAAGTTGGTTTCGGCTTTGAAACCCAGTTCGCAAGCACGCCGCGCGTCGAAATCGGTCGGCCAGCCTGAAACAATCGAGCGGATAACCGGGTCGGGCTCACGGCGGACGAGCTTGACGGCCTTCTCACCGGCTACACGCCGAAGGGCCTGGATCTCTTCACCAACGAGGGCGGAAAGGCCGGGCATGGTCAGATTGCGTCTCGGGCCGATCGCGGATGTATCCATCCGCGCGGCATGAATGAAGAACCCGACGGCCGAACGCGGGCTTGCAAACCAGTGGCGTACGTTCTCGTCCACCGGCAACACCGCCTCCTGACCTGCCAGCGGCTCGCGGAGAATATTGGAAAAGAAGCCGGACGCCGCTTTGTTGGGTTTGCCGGGGCGGATGCAGATCGTCGGCAGGCGGATGCCGACGCCATCGAAAATGCCGCGCCTCGAATAGTCGGCGAGAAGCAGTTCGCAGATCGCCTTTTGCGTGCCGTAGCTCGTCAGTGGCGTGGTAAGGAACTCGTCGCCGATCTTTTCCGGGAAAGGCCTTCCGAAAACGGCGATCGACGACGCGAAGATGACCCGCGGAACGTAGGGCTCCCGCAAACTCTCGTGGCGGATCGCCTCGAACAGCGCCCGCGTTCCGTCAAGATTGACCTTGTAGCCCTTGTCGAAATCAGTCTCGGCCTCACCGGAAACGATCGCCGCGAGATGGAAGATCACGTCGGGCCGCAAACCGACGACTTTCTCGGCGGCGTCATCGGTCGAAAGATCAAGCACGAGTGCCTTTGCAATTGGCGACAGCCCCTGAGGCACAGGCGGCTCGATCACGTCCACCAGCGTCAGCCTAGAAATATCGTAGCCAAGCACGCCTTCCTCTGAGGCGAACTTCTCCACCAACTTGCGACCGACCATCCCGGCCGCTCCGATCACCATGACATCCATTTTCGACGAACCTCCCCGTCTGCCGCCGGCTCAGCCGGATCAGCCTGCCATCTTGCTCTTGCTCTTTTCCCGGTTTTTCTGCCCGCTCCCCGCGAGCAATTCCTTCGTCGTGTCGTAGATCCGGGTCAGATGCCGGCCAAATGCAGCGATTACCGCGTCCCGGTCGCGCCGCTCCAGTGCCTCCACGATCTCGGTGTGGTCGTCATAGCTGGCATCGATCGCGCCTGGCCGTGACATGGCGCTGCGCCGATAGTCCATCATGTAGGTGTAGAGATCGGTGACGAAATCGGCGAGCAGCGGGTTTCCGCAAGCCCGATAGATCGCCATGTGGAATTCGCGGTCGCAGATCAGAAAGCGCATGGCGTCATCGCCACACAGCTTCTGCGCTTCGAGCAGGCTTTTGAGCTTGCCCAGCGTCTCTTCGTCAATGCTGTCAGCTGCATCGCCGACGACCTTCAGCTCGATATGCAGCCGGGCCGCATGAACATCGTCAAGATCGTAGCTGTCGATAGCGTTGGGGGAAGCGATGGTAACGGTGAGATGGCTGAGATCGACATTGCAGACCCGCGTGCGACTGCCCTGAGACACCTCGACGATACCGCGCGCAGCCAGCGTCTGGATGGCACCGCGCACCGTCTCACGGCTGACATGAAGCACATTGGCGAGTTCCCGTTCCCCCGGCAAGAGGTCGCCGGGGCGCAGCATGTTGGTGGCGATCAGGACCATCAGCTTGTCGGCGATGAGGTCACGAGCCGTGCGCCGGTCGAGACTCTGCCCGACCTTTGGCATTTGCGTGAGTATCGGGCTGTCGTCCATCGCCGTCACCGCCTCCTACTGACCCACTGGTTGGACCAGCAGATCAGTTTCTCCATGGAGCCGCGAAAAGTATGACTAGTCAAGACAGGTTCGTTGCTGCATCGCATCAAAGATCGGCCCTGGAACGGCGTCGCTGCCGGTCACCTCGCGCTTCGGCGGCTAGGGGAAGCCGAAGTCGCAGCGGCCCTTATCGTCGAGCACGACGGCCTCGCCGTCGAGGATCATGGAGGTCCCCAGTTAGCAAAGCCGCCAGTGCGACGGCCGTTCCATATCGCGCGATTTTAATGCGGCGCCCGCGTGCCACCATTCCAGTCGTAGCCCATCATGCTCCCAGCCGGCGTCATGCCGTGCGGGAATGGCGGCCTGTTTTTCTAACAAGGAGGTACTACACATGGCTCGGGACACTCTTCCCGTCGCCTAGGCGTCGTTGCCTGCCATCCCCACCCACGATCAGGTGAAACCGATCAGCGTCATAACCGCACGGCAGGTTTGCTTAGACATCAAAAGATTTGAACATCATCGGCGGTCACACGTTATATCCTTGACCACGAGGCGAGGTTTTCCAATGTCTATTCATACGCGAGATATCGGCGAAGCGGTACTCGGGCTGTTCCATTTGCATCATTTCGATGAGCCGCGGCTGAGCGACGATCAGCGGCTGCTGATCGAGGCTTATCGGTCGGGACAGGTTCCAGAAGCCGCATGGCAGGAGCATCTGACGCTCGATCCCGAGCTTGCTCGTTACTGGCGGTCAGATGCAAAACACTGAGCATCTGATCGGGATGTGCCTACAGGAGTTCGGCGTCGGGACTTCGAATCCATATCGCACGATCCTCAAGCTGCGCCTGCGAGCGCCATTCCAATCATAGCCATAGCCTACTTTCGGCGTCGACGGCGGCTCCGGCCAAGGTGGAGGTCCAGCATCAGTCGGACCAGCCATCTCTGACATCCGGTGTCGCCACGAACTCATCCATATGTTCGACGGCGTATTCGAGTGAGAGCAGTTGCCGCGTTCGGTGAGGCCGTCAAGCAGCGCGCCCATGCCGACAGATCCGGCATCAGATCCACGATTTTGGTGCCACCGCCGCTTGAGGGCGGTGAAACGTCGATGGGGGAGCAAGCTTCATTCCATGCGTCTCGTATGCCGCTCATGAATAGATGGAGCGCCTCCCGAGCCAGCCACTCGCCTTCACCGCTTTGCCATCCATGACCCTCTCGAAGACCTCTGAAATCACAGTAAAGCCTTCAGGAAGGATGTATCCGGATTGCCGTTGATCAAACATGGCGCAACCTCCTCCAATTGGGGCGAAAGCGCTTATGATCTCTCAGCCGCCGGAGCCCGCAGCACTGTCCGGCGATGAGCAAAATATGCGCCGACAAAGCGCCTCTGACAACGTTCGGGGATCACAGCCTTTGTCGCATCGTTTTCGCTGCTTCGCGACACGACTCCAGCAGGGTCTCTTTTCCCATGCCGCGGATTGCGCCGCAGCGCCTGCACTGGATCAATTCTCTCGTCTCCATCTCGGAGAACGTAAGCCGCTCTCGCGTCCCGCACTTCTGGCACTGAATTTCAAAGCTGTCGGAGTCATCCACTGCTGCCTCCCGTTGCTTTCAAATTACCCCCACAACCTGGCCCACTGAAAGGGAATTTCAAGATGACCTATCGCCTACCGCTGGAATGGTTCCAGCCGGTGAAGATGTCGCGTATCATCGCGCGTTGAGTGCCGGCGCTTATCGAGCCTCAGAACTCGACAAGGAGCACTATCACCTCATCGTAGAGGGATCTGGCAACGTGGTCCGCGGCACACGATTGCCGACAACCTGAACACCGCCGCCGACGATGGCCCACGCATCAAAGTTCTGAGTGTCGCGTCTACCAGCGATGACGGTTGGGTTGTTTCCGCTGCTGGTCCGGGGTTCGGCAAACGCCGACCTTCTCGAACGCGGAATTGACAACCATCACCGCCTGCCAAATCCAGCCGGCTCTCCGGCGGGGAAAGGTCGCTGCTACCAAGCCGCAAATATGAAGCGGATAGTACGGTCAGGGCCCCCTTTGTTTCGTCACGCCGCCCTTGAGCGCGCCGAGGTTTTGTTAATTGACGTTACAGCCAAGTTGGTGAGCTTGTTGTTCGTCGCCTTCTCTTGGTCGAGGATCTCACTCAGAAGCTTGTGCGCCTCATCATGGCCGAGGTCCTTGGCCCATTCCCGAAGCGAGCCATAGCGGGCGATCTCGTAGTGCTCGACAGCTTGGCAAGCGGCCAGAAGACCCACGTCCAACGCGGTCCCTTTAGCCTCTTTCATCAAACCGTCGGCCTCCTTGATCAGACCCTCGATAGCGTCGCATTTTTCGCCAGATGCCGTTTTGCCGATCGACTTGAAGACCTGCTCCAGCTTCTTGATCTGGTCCCTCGTCTCCAAAAGGTGTTCCTCGGCCGCCTTCTTCAGTTCGGCGCTATTCGCTGCCTTAGCGACCTTTGGAAGCGCCTTCGTGATAGCGTTCTCGGCGAAGTAGAGATCCTGCAGCGTGTGTTCGAAAATATCAGCCAGCGATTTCATAAACTTTCTCCTTCGCAATGAAATGCAGGGCTCGGGAGGCTTCGTAAAAAACGAGGTAAACAGTAACCACCGTGGAAGATCCCAGATTTCTCTGGCCTCCCGCGGCGTCGGCGGCTGTGCAAGAGCATCATTAGAAAGCCTGCTAACGACCATTCCACCAATCGTTGCTGGCTTCAGCGCAAAACCCCTGCATCACGGGCGGCTTTCTCGAACGCCAACCGGGCCATGTAACCAGGCACATCACCATTGACAGCTTCGAGACAGGCGGTCAAAGCCGCCTGATATGCGGGATCGGACTTGGATCCAGACCAATTGTTCTGCAAAACCGCTGCCGCTTGACTGGCCGATCCAACCAACAAGTGGTGGTATGCATCGGGCAGACAGATCACGACACTTTCATTCCAGGGTGCCGGTTGTTTGCCCCCTGCCCTCTCTATATCGCGTCCGTACCGTTCCTCGCGTTCCCAACGATCCTCTGCCATGACGTTCTCCTTCTCGAACGTCTCCAAATCGCCAAAACAGAATCGTGTTCCCGATATCGTTCAGTCGCCGGCTCGTGCACCAATAGCGCTGAGACAGGGGGCGCGCATATTCGCAGCGCGGTTACCGCCTTCGTCCGCCGACGTCGACATTGCTGTTATCTGCATCTCACTACGCACGTGATCCCGCAATTGGCCCAGAGACACGTGACAAGATCGAGCCTTGTTATACTCAGATCTGCACCGGCTTGATCGTGCCGACCGATATCTCACCTTTCAACAGGCCGCGTACCAGTCCTGCTTTTGCATGTTCGACTTCGATGACCGTGTATAGTTTTTCGTCCCGAAACGCGCTCGCATCCGAGGTGCTGACACCTTCGGCAGGGGCGGCGTCGACCTCCATATAGTCGAGTTCGCACGCGGACGCGACGATGCGGGCGTCGCCAGACGTGCGGGCAGCGACCACGACTTCGCCCTGGTTAAGTGCGCTCTGCCATCGAGGATCGGATTGTGCGGCGATCGGCACCAAGCGGTAGACGTTCAGCGTTTCAGCACCAGAATCGCTCGAGGCTCGGTATGCGTCGGCAATTTGTGCCTTGCTTTCCACCGATCTGCCAAATTCCGTGTGGCTTTCGCCGGTGGACTTCGCCTCGTCACCATATTGCGCATTGTTTGACATCGTCATCTCTTTCGTCGTTGAGTCAGAAACATTAATTTGCACGGAAAGTTCCCTTCCCTCGAGTGGCCGGCCTGAGGGCCTTCCGCAAATCGGCGCGGCGGCAAGCGCGGCTCCGCCGGTCGCGACAGGGATTCGGAAGAGTTGAGAATGTGTCCATGGCAAACACCGTTCACGGACGCTACATCGCTTAGCGCCTTCGAGAGGCGGCAAGCGGAAGAGTCAGGCTCAGAGCTAAGACCGCGACAGAGATGATGAAGGGTAGGTTCGGCCATGATTGTCGTGGCGGCGTAGTCGAAGCGGCTGTCCGCGGGCAACAAGTGAAAAACCCGCGCCTCGGTCTCCGGTGGGAAGCTGCCGGCTGAGGAACATTTCGCAGGACCGGAAGTTTGCACGGCAGTAACAACAGAGCAGGCGTTAGTGCTTCAGCGGCACGATCGCTCCTGCAGAAATGAGCCCGAGGCGAGGCCAAGATCATGACATATGTTGCATCCCCCAGAACCCAGAAAGGTACTGCGGAGCGGCTTGCGGACTGCTACCAGTGCGTTTCGTCCACACTTTCAACTCACGACCCGACAGGTGCTTTGCGAGATTTCGACACCGATTTGATCACTGCCGCGGTCCAGGCCGGATGGGATGAAGACGAGATACGCGCGGCTTTAAACGGTATTCGGTCGGGCATTGCGGTCGCGAGCGCGAATGCAGAAGGGCCTGAACTTAGTCCGGACCCCAGGCAAACGCTGTCTTCCGATCCTGCCTCCACTGAAACAGTGAAGGGACCGGCGTTTGAGGGCCGCGAGTCAGCGCAGGGCTTGCAAGAGAGCGCTGAAAGAGAAGAGCGACGGATCGAAAGCCAGAAAGGAAGTCCCTTGGCCAAGGGGGAAGAACGCTTCGAGGAACGATCGAGGAGCTCGGACGGCAGAAGCGCGGGAGAGAAACAAAATCCTGGAGGATGAAAATCTTACACCTCACCTGCCAAGCGATCGCCAAGACCCGCCTGAGGATAAATTCTCAGCGATGCTTTGGTTTCGGGTTTCATGTCTAAAAGGAAGGCCGCTGACGGTCGCCGGCGAATACCGAAACTCGCGCCGTTCGAGTTCGCGCCACCACTGAGAGACTTGTTGGAACGCCCGCTGGTTGATTTGGTTGTCCCGGCTAGCCAGACTATGTTCGACACGGCTGCGAGTTTGGAATGATATGACGGTGGACGTCCCGCTGTCCGAGATTACGTTCGCGCGCGGGCGAGGGCGCCACCCGAGACGCGTGCCGCCCTCGATCCCTGAAAAGAGCCTCCGCCAAATTGGTCGGAGGCTCAGGACGGCTGATCGCCCAAGCGACATCCGCAGCCGGCGAGACTGCGGCAGACGATCGTTAATTAGAATATACTTATATTTCTCGTTAACAAGTCGGCACATCGGGTGACGCTCAGACAGGCTACAGCGCCCCATACTGGAGGTCGAAGGCCAAATTCGCGTTCAAGCGCGATTGAGAGTGCCTCTGCGCCGGAACCAAATCGCACCCCCAGGGTTCGAGAGCCGGATCAATCCGATTTACAAGCAGAGGCCACGTTCATGAACCCCCATGACTATCGTTGCGGCGGGGCTGATGAGCGCTGTAACCGCCGCTGCGTTTGCGCAAACGACGCCTTCGACGAACGGAAACACGCCGGCAGCCACCACGCCCGACTCGCAAACACCCACTGCGCCCGTGGAGGGAGCTAACCGTTTCACCGAGCGGATAGAGGCCGCCGGCTACACCGATGTCACCGCACTCAAGCTCGATGACAAGGGTGTGTGGCAAGCAAACGCGAAGAAAGGACAGTAAGTCCGTGACCGTCGCCCTCGACCCAAGACAATGTGACAGCCCAATAAGGTAAAACCCAAAGCTAGGGAGACTGAAGATGAGAACCGTGACAGGTCTTTTTGACGATTATGAAACGGCGCGAGATGCGGTGCGTGATCTCGAGGCGGCGGGCATACCGCCCGATGATATCAGCATTATCGCCAACAACAGCGGCGATTGGTATTCCGACGATACCTCCGACGCCGCCGGAGGCGCCAGCGCCGGAGCGGGTCTTGGTGCCGCGGGAGGTGGCATTGTTGGACTTCTCACTGGACTTGGACTTATGGCCATCCCTGGGGTGGGACCGGTTGTCGCGGCCGGTTGGCTGGCATCGACCGCCGCAGGCGCCGCGGCTGGCGCTGTTGCCGGCGGTGCGGCAGGTGGCATCATCGGCGGACTGACCGAAACCGGCGTGGATGAAGACGACGCGCACGTTTACGCCGAAGGCGTTCGGCGCGGCGGAACCCTGGTGACGGCGCGGGTCGAGCATGATCTCGTCGCCCAAGCCGAAACAATCTTGCAACAACGGGATCGGGTTGATCTCGCCGCTCGTCGCAGCGCTTACACTGAGGAGGGATGGTCGCATTTTGACGAGGACGCCGATCCTTACACCGTGGATCAGGTCGAACGCGAGCGCGAGCGGTATCGCAGCATGATGCCCTAACCGACTTTCGCGGCGAGCCGAGAGGGCCGCGGAGGCCACTCCGGCCGCAGCCGCCTTTTCCATGCCATGCCGCCCGAGCCGACCTGTCAGATATCGTTCCAGATGTCCCGCGTCGCTTGCTTCTTGGTGGGCCGGCGCGGCTTCTAATGAACCGCCACTTGGCGAGGACTTTCTTTGGCGTCCGGTCTCAGCTTCTCTGGAAGTACATCTCGCGCAGACTTCCGGATAACGTCGATCGCCGCCTCCGTCGCGTGGCTGACAGCATTACCGGTAATGCCCAGTGCCCGTTTGCTACTGCGGGCGCCCTTGCCGGCCGCATCGGCTATGTCGCCTCGTTCCTCGACAAGCACTGCGGCCGCTGCGGCCACGGCGGCCGTCAGGGCTTTGGCAGCACACTCCTACCGATATCGCTTGCCAGAAGCCCTTTTACGACTCCCGTCTTCCGGATAGGTTTTGGGACTTCGTAGCCAGCAAGCTTCTTCGGGATCTTGCTCTTCTAGGCCATGACACCCTCCACGATGTGACCGCTGACAACCGGCAAATTGTAGTTTGGTTCCGCGAGAACACCGCTTCGGAACCGATGGCGCCGTCATCAGTTTGTCTTGCGCACTCGCCAGGAGATACAAGCATGGCCAAAGACGACGATTTAAAAGCGGGCTTCACCGGCACACCCGATGAACCTCTCGCCGGCGTCCGTAAGGCTGCCCAAACAGCCACTGAAGCAGTGAGGCGAGAGACAAGCGCGGTAGCGACCGCAGCAGCAGAACATCCTCACAGCGCCGCCACTCTGGGAGTGCTTATTGGCGCCCTCGCCTTCACCATCGGCTATGTTTTGGGAAGGTCATCGGTCGATAGCGGGCGGGGCTACTGGCGATAAAAGAGGATCCGACCGGCGTGCGGCTTTGAACGATTTCACGGATGAAAACCCGTATCCTGGCGCGCAGGACCGCAGCCCAAGGACCCGGGGCTGCGGTTTTGTTTGTCGGGATTTCGTGCGAACGACGGCTGAGCCAGCGGTCGAGCGAACGACTCGCAATGGAGACGACCGCGTGTTGCACCGTCGTCAGGGCGCCAGGCACTCTTCACAGATGCCACAGCCATCTGCATCCATGCTCGTGGCCGGGCGCTTCTTTCGACAACAGAGGCAGGTGACAATATCCGGCGCGCTCCAGTTGTAATGCTTGGGTGGTGTGATTTGAATTGTGGTGTCGGGAGCTACTTGTTTACCCAGTTGTTCCATCTGGAGGCTCCATGTCGAAGACGCCATTTTCGCTAGCGGGGGGTGCATGAACGGCAGCCTACCTTTCCAACCCGGGTTCTAGATGGGCGCCAGGAGAACGGCGCCCAGTTCGTCGAGATCACCTATGCGGCATTTGATGCTTCGATTTGCGTCGGAGCTTGTGACTGTTCAAACACCGCAGCACTTTCGATCGCGATTTTGCGTGGCTTCATCTCCTCCGGGATTTCCCGCACGAGATCGATCTCCAGGAGACCGTTGTTCAGGTCAGCGCCGATCACCCGCACGTGGTCGGCAAGCTCGAACCGGTGCTCAAACGGTCGCCCGGCGATCCCGCGGTGCAGATAGGCTTCTGACGAGGATTCCTGCTTCTTGCCGACGACCGTCAGAAGGTTGGTTTGAAACGTGATGTCGAGATCGTCTCGCGTAAAACCGGCGACCGCAATCGAGATCCGATAGCTATCGTCACCGGTCTTGACGATGTCGTAGGGCGGCCAATCGCTCATCGAACGGGCCCGCTGGGCGTTTTCGAGCAGACTGAAGAGCCGGTCGAACCCGACGGTCGATCGGAAAAGCGGTGCGTAGTCGTAAGTTGTTGCCATAACCATATCCTCCTTGAGCAACATGGATATTGGAAGCGCCGAAAGACGACACTTCCAGCAAGTCCAGCCCTGATTCTAGCGGCTGGCGACAAGCGATTTGGTTTAGCAAAAGTTCAGTTTCAAGGGCTCGGAAAGAAAAAATGAGGGCGGCATAAGCGTCGCTCAAGACAGGCCGCTCAGCGGATGCACGCTGCTCCAGACAAGTGGCAGGGGGCCGTCAGATCGGTCAAGGGGCTTGGCACGGAACATTCATTGAGAGCGCTTGAACTCAAGAGGCTGCGAAATTAAATTTTTGACGGGCGCATCACGCGCCTTCCTTGTTGAAAACCCGCGAATTCAGTGAGGTAGAAATGCACACGAAGATGTTTGACCGGCCAGTTTACCTGCGTGAAAGGAAGGATCTGGTCCTCGAAATCACCAATCTCGACGACGCGATCGATTTCCTTGAGGAGTGGTCCAAAGGAGATCGCGACATCATCCACGACGCGACCCTGAAGACGTGCTATCTGGCCCATGACGGGCACAAGCCCGTTCGGGTGGCGCGAGACGCATTCCGCTCCTTCGCGAAGAAGAAGGGCATACTCGCGAAAGCTCCCGCGGTTCTGCCGTGGATGGTCAAGACCAAGTCCGGTGGCGGTAGGATTTCACCCTAAACTGACCATCAACAGTGAGAGGCTGCGCTTGTGGCCTCTCTGCCCCTCGTTCCCGACATTCTGCGACTTCGGACGCATGAAACGAGAACATCTCGCGATGTGCGCCGAACATGACCGCTCGAGACCAAGAAGCCGCCGCGCGCAAATAGCGCAAGCTTGGCGTAATGAGCGCGCAGAAGCGCACGGTCTGGAGCCGGATAGTTGAACTGACCCCAAAAAGTTGGATGCCACTTTTTGAGTTGATATGAAGGATTCGGAGAAGCAGAAGTTGGCGGCCGTGGAGGCCTACATCGAGGGCTGCCAAGGGCTGATCGATCCGAAGAAGGCGCGGTTCGAAGATGTCGATCTACCTGAAGGCGATCTGGGGGTCCGTGCGTATATTTTGAACGCAACGCCTTTGCAGTGCCTACTGGCCTGCATCGACAATGACCGGTGTGTTGCGTTCACCTACATCAAGAAAAAGAGGGAATGCTGAAGGGCGCTGTCGGCACACCTCTTTTCAAATCCGGCATGATTTCCGGTGTGAAAACTTTCCAAACCTTCGCGCCAGCGAAGATTGTCGGCCTCGACTGACGCGGCCGCGTTTCGCCCGACTTGAAAGGATACGAGTCGTCGTCCTGCGAAGGGTCGACTTTCCCCTCACCGAAAGTCCCGCGTCTTCACCTTGATCGCATCGAGATGCAGATAGGGATCCACGATGTCGCGAGGCCGCGGCCCTTTCGGCAGCCCGCGCGGATCGGGCGTCGGCGCCCCATGATGAAACTCGTCACCTCGCCCATGCGGAAGCGGAAAGCCGGCATCCCGATCGCCGACGCTGGCAAGCTCTGCGGATAGATCGGTCAGCCGATGGGCGACGAGATGCACCACCTCGCCTTCCCGCTGGATACGGCCATAGACGCCGAGCATGCCTGCACCAAGCACCACGCGGCGATACTTCTCGAAGGTCTTTGCCCAGATGACGAGGTTGGCAATGCCGGTCTCATCCTCGATGGTGATGAACATCACACCCTTGGCCGAGCCCGGCCGCTGGCGGACGAGCACCAAGCCCGCGGCTTCCAACCATTTTCCGTCGCGCGTCAGCATCGCGTCGCGGCAGGTGATGATGCGACGTTTCGAAAGATCAGCGCGCAGGAACGAGAGCGGATGGTTGCGCAGCGTCAGCCCGACATGCCCATAGTCCTCCACCACCTCCGCACCCGAAGTCATGGGCCTCAGCGCCACAAAGGGTTCATCGAGTTCGGCGACAGTCCGGCTTTCACGGGCCGAAGCGGCGGCAAAGAGCGGCAGCGGCTCGTCGCGCAATGCCTTGATCGCCCATAGCGCCTCGGGCCGCGCAAGCCCCAGCGAAGGTTGGAAGGCGTCGGCTTCGGCAAGCTCGACGAGCGAGGCAGCCGGCACGCCTGCCCGGCGCCAGAGATCGTCGACGCTCTCGAAAGATCGTTCCTCGCGCGCGGCAACTATTGCCGCAGCATCGGTGTTCGCGAGCCCCTTGATCATGCGAAAGCCGAGACGAACGGCAAGACGGCTTTCATCGTCCGTTGCCTCGAGCGTGCAATCCCAGCGGCTGGCGTTCACACAAACCGGGCGGACTTCGACACTGTGGTCGCGCGCATCCCGCACGATCTGGGCCGGGGCGTAAAATCCCATCGGCTGAGCATTGAGGAGAGCCGCACAGAATACGTCCGGATGCCAGCATTTCAGCCAGGAAGAAGCATAGGCAATCAGCGCAAAGGAGGCGGCGTGGCTTTCAGGAAAGCCGTAGCTTCCGAACCCTTCGAGCTGCTTGAAGGTCTTCACGGCAAAGTCCGGTTCATAGCCGTTTGCGACCATGCCCCGGACAAGCTTCTCGCCGAACTTCGAGACACCACCTGTATGCTTGAAGGTCGCCATGGCGCGCCTGAGCTGATCGGCTTCTCCGGGCTTGAAGCCGGCGCACTCGATCGCGACCCGCATCGCCTGTTCCTGGAAGAGCGGCACGCCGAGCGTCTTGCCAAGAACCTGCTCCAGTTCCGGCTTCGGATAGACAACCGCCTCTTTTCCCTCGCGCCGACGAAGATAGGGATGCACCATGTCGCCCTGGATCGGGCCGGGCCGCACGATCGCCACCTCGATAACGAGGTCATAGAAGGTGCGCGGCTTGATCCTCGGCAGCATCGACATCTGCGCGCGGCTCTCGATCTGGAAGGTGCCGAGCGTGTCGGCACGCCTGATCATCGCGTAGGTGCGCGGGTCTTCGGCCGGGATGCTCGCGAGATCGAGATTGATGCCCTTGTGCAGGGCGAGAAGATCAAAGCCGCGCTTCATGCAGGAGAGCATGCCGAGCGCCAGGCAATCGACCTTCATGAACTTGAGGATATCGATATCGTCCTTGTCCCATTCGATGACCTGACGGTCGGCCATGGCGGCCGGCTCGATCGGGACGAGTTCGTCGAGGCGGTCATGGGTCAAAACGAAGCCGCCCGGATGCTGCGACAGGTGGCGAGGTGCTCCCATCAGCTGCCGTGCCAGGTCCAGCGTCAGGCGCAATCGCCGGTCAGAAAGATTGAGATTGAGCTCCTCGGCATGTTTCTCGCCGACGTCCTCGCCCCAGCCCCAGACCTGTGACGACAGCATCTTCGTCATGTCCTCAGGCAGCCCAAGCGCCTTGCCGACATCCCGAATGGCGCCCTTCGACCGGTAGCGGATAACCGTCGAGCAAAGGGCCGCGTGATCGCGGCCATAGGTCTCGAACACCCATTGCATCACGATCTCGCGGCGCTCGTGCTCGAAGTCGACGTCGATGTCAGGCGGCTCGCGCCGCTCCTCGGAAACAAAGCGCTCGAAGAGAAGGTCGTTTATGTCAGGGTCGATCGAAGTAATGCCAAGCACATAGCAGACGGACGAATTGGCAGCCGATCCCCTGCCCTGGCAGAGAATGTCTCTTGAACGGGCAAAACGTACGATCGCGTTCACCGTCAGGAAGTAGGGCGCATATTGAAGCTTCTCGATTAGTCGAAGTTCGTGCTCGAGGTTCTTTCGGACCTTGGCCGGCAACCCTTCGGGATAGCGCCAGGCAGCGCCCTCCCAGGTGAGTTGCGCCAGCGTCTGTTGCGCCGTCAGCTCCGGGTTGGATCGCTCCTCCGGATATTGATAGGCGAGCTCGTCGAGCGAAAAGCGGCACCGCTCCATGATCTCGATGGTGCGGCCCAGGGCTTCGGGGTAGCGCGCAAAGAGGCGCGCCATTTCTTCGGGCGGCTTCAGGTAGCGGTCGGCGTGCCGCTCGCGGCGGAAACCGGCCTCGTCGATTGTGATGTTGTGTCGAATGCAGGTGACGACATCCTGCAGGATGCGGCGCTCGGGCACATGAAACAGCACATCATTGGTGACGACCGTCGGCACCCCGATCGAAATCGCCATGTTGGAAAGCTGGTGAAGCCGCAACTGGTCGTTCGGCCGGCGGCGCAGCGTCAGCGCCAAGTAAGAACGATCGCCAAACGCTTCCTTCAGACGCCGTAGGCGCAACGCGCAGTCCTCATCAGCAGCATCGGGAATGAGGACGGCGATCAGTCCTTCGCCAGAGGCAACGAGATCGGACCAGTCGAGCCGGCATTTCGCCTTGCCGCCGCGCTTCTTGCCGAGCGACAGCAGCCGGCAAAGTCGCGCATAGGCCGGCCGGTCTGTCGGATAGACGAGCACCGAGAGGTCGCCTTCAAGATCGAGGCGGCAGCCGACGACCAGCCGAACGCCAGCATCCTTGGCCGCCTGATGGGCGCGCACGATGCCGGCAAGACTGTTGCGGTCGGCCACCGCCAGCGCCTCGATGCCGAGCGCTGCTGCGCATTGAAACAGCTCTTCACAGGAGGAAGCACCGCGCAGGAATGAGAAATGGGAGGTAGCCTGCAGCTCGGCATAGCGCGGCGTCGTCATCCGAAGATCCCGTGCAGGAACCATTGGTGGCTGCCGGTCTCGCTGTGTTCGCCGTCGCCTGCGCGATATATCCAGTAGCGCTCGCCGGCGTCGTCCTCGACCTGGAAATAGTCGCGCACGGCGACGAGCTCGGCGTCACGTTTCCACCACTCGCCGAAGACGCGCTCCGGCCCATCGGCGCGTCTCACCCGCCGGCGCACGCCGCGCCAGGTGAAGCTGACCGGCGGATGATCGGGAAGCAGCGCCATCGTCTCGATCGGTTCGGGATGGACAAGCAGGCGCACCGGCCTTGGCCAATGGCCGGGCCAGGTCTGGCCTTCGTCCGGCGCCATCGGCGCGATGCGGTTGATGGAGCGCTCGGGCACGTCGCTTGCAACCGGTGCAAAGCGATAGAGCCGACGTGCGCCGATACGGTTTCCCAAGATGTCGATCAGGCCGGAAACATCGGCGTCCGGCTCATCGACCAGCGAAGAGATGATCTGGCTCGCCACAAGCGGTTCGGCCTGGGTTGCCGTCAGCGACATGATCTCGATCCCGAAGCCAGGGTCGATCGTTTCGATCCGATCGGTAATAAGCCGCGTCAAGCGCTTGGCGTCGCGAACAGGGGTCGCGGTACCTGCGCGGATCGCCTGGTAGGTGTTGTCGACGCGATGGAAGAGAAGATCGACGCGACGCGCGCCAAGACCCTTTTCTTCCAGTACCCGACAGAGCATGAGCACCAGCTTGGCTGTATAGCGCGCGATGGTCTCGGCAGCCGCAATTGGTTCACCAAAGGAGCGGCGAACCTCGATGAGATCGGGCGTGCGCACCGGGTCGATCGGTTCGACAGTCTTTCCCAGGGCCTGGTCGAGACGACGGCCAAGCTCGGGTCCAAATCGGAGAGCAAGCGGCGCCCGCGGCACGCCGGCCACCTCGCCGATCGTGTTGAAGCCAAGCACGCGAAGGCCATGAACGATTGCCGGATCGAGGCGCAGCGCTGCGATCGGTAGGTTCTGGATGATGTCCTCCTGCGCGCACGGCGCGATGACAAGCGTCGGATGAGCGAGAAACCGGGCGCCGGCATGGGCCGCCCCCCACGTATCGGCAACGGCAGCCCGTGCTTCGATGCCGGATCCGAAGAATCGGTTGACCATGCCCGAAAGCATCAGGTCTTCGCCGCCATGCAGGTGATCGGCACCGGTCGTGTCGATCACCAAGCCGTCGGGCGGGTCGGCAGCGACGATCGGCGCGTAGCGCTGCAGCGCCCAGAGCGCCAGGCGTTCGAGCGCTTCTGCATCAGCCGCCGGATCGGCGTCCATGACGACAAGATTTGTGACGAGCGCCTGGGCCTTCGTGGCAGCCATGCCCGGCCTCAGGTTAGCGGCTATCGCCGCAGCATTCGCCGAGAGCACCACGCGCCGGCGTTTTTCGCGACCGACGAGGACGAGAGGCGTTTCAGCCGGTGGCGCTGCGTCGCCGAGCTTGCGCCTCAGGCGATCCGTGGACCAGCTCGGGAGGAAGAGCGATACGACCCTTGGCATCTGGGGCCTCCACTTCGAAATCTGCACTTTCGCCGGCGCGGCAGCGGATAAGTTCGACCAGCCAACGCGCGCGGCCGACGCCTGGAACCGGCAAGGGGGCCGACGGCAGGACGGACACCCGCCAGCGCGTGACCGATGCCGTCGGCTGCCCGAAATCCGAAGCCTCGGCCTGTCGTCGCCAGCGGCGGATCGCGATACCCATCGTGCCTGAGCTTTCGGCCGCAAGCTGCAAGCGGCGTGAAGAGGTCATCGAAAGGCGGGCGAGTTCGCCGACGACGGCCCCAAGTCCGCCGTGGCGAAGCCCTTCTTCCATGCAGGCGAGAAGCGCCTTTTCGTCGCCGGCCTCCACATAGATGACGCGGCTCGGCGAAAGACCTACTTGAGCCAGCGCCGGCGCGAAGAGATCCGGCCGCGTCACGCACCAGAGCACCTTGCCCTTCGAGCGGGCGGCAATGCCCGCCGAAAAGAGGGCGGCTGCAGCGCCGTCGATTGCTCCGTTGCCGCCGCCGGCGACCTCATGCAACGAACCGAGTGGGAGCCCGCCGCCCGGCAAGCGCCGATCAATCTCGACGACACCAAACGGCAGGACCTGCCGTCCACGGCCGCTCGTGCCCTCGAGGCGCTGGATGCGCTCGCGAAGTGCTGAGACGACGATATTGTCGACTGGACGGGACATTTTGGAAGGAACAACTCCTCAGGGCTATGCATTAGCGCTTCCTGTTGATATGTTCTCTATTTGTTCCTATTTGGGTTGCGAGTCAACGAAGTTCAGAAAAGAGCCTGTTGATTGCGATCCGCACGGAGACGCGGCCTCGCGCAGACGGATGCGTCGGCCGCCGGGAACGGCGACAGAGGCGCGCGGGCGCTGGTATGAAGGACGATGAGAAAAGCGGAGGATCAGAGCCCGTGTGCAATCTCTACAACATCACGACGACACGCGATGCCGTGATCGCATTCACCAAAGCCTTCCGCGACAAGGCCGGCTGGAACCAGCCATCCTATGACGTTTATCCCGGCTACCAGGCGCCGGTTGTTCGCATCGGCGACGACGGTCAACGCGAGATCACGCGTGTCACCTGGGGCATGCCCTCGCCGCCGGCTTTCGTGAAGAACTACGATCCAGGCGTCACCAACATCCGAAACGTCACCTCTCCGCACTGGAGACGCTGGCTCGGGCCGACCAGTCGCTGCGTCGTACCCTTCACCTCCTTTGCCGAGCCGGATCCGGCAAGCTTAGTTCCCGGCGGGAAAATCCCGAACGCCTGGTTTGCCGGCAACAAAGAGCGGCCGCTGATGTTCTTCGCCGGCTTCTGGACACCGTGGAAGGGTGTCAGGCGCGTGCGCTATGGTGAGCGCGAATATGAGCTTTTCGGCTTCCTCACCACATCCCCGAACGAGATCGTCGCGCCGATCCATCAAAAGGCCATGCCGGTGATCCTGACCACACCTGAAGAGGTCGACCTGTGGCTCACCGGATCCTGGGATGAGGTGAAGCACCTGCAGCGGCCGCTTCCGGGCAACATGCTTGTTGTCGTCGAGCCGCCTGCGCCATCGCCGGGCGAGGAACTATTGCTGTGAGCCAGCCGTGACAGATACTTTCAGGCAGCCGCGCAAGATCATCCATGTCGATATGGATGCCTTCTACGCCTCGGTGGAGCAGCGGGACAATCCCGAGCTTCGCGGGCTTCCGATCGCCGTCGGCTTTGGCGAGGCCCGCGGCGTGGTGGCAGCCGCGAGCTATGAGGCGCGCAAGTACGGCGTCCATTCGGCCATGCCGTCCGTCACCGCCAAGCGGAAATGCCCGGATCTGGTTTTCGTGAGGCCGCGGTTCGATGCTTACCGCGCAGTCTCACAGCAGATCCACGCGATCTTTGCCGAATACACACCATTGATCGAACCGCTCTCGCTCGACGAGGCCTATCTGGATGTTACCGAGAACCTCAAGGGAATGGAGGTTGCGACCGAGATCGCCGAGGAGATCCGCGCAAAGATCAGGGCAAGGACAGGCTTGACCGCTTCGGCCGGCGTTTCCTACAACAAGTTCCTTGCCAAGATGGCTTCCGACCAGAGGAAGCCGGACGGCCTCTTCGTCATCACCCCGAAGAACGGTCCGGCTTTCGTCGAGGCGCTGCCCGTCAAGAAATTCCATGGCGTCGGCCCGGCAACCGCCGAGCGCATGCACAAGCTCGGCATCGAAACGGGCGCCGATCTGAAGGCTCACGATATCGCCTTCCTGCAGCAACACTTCGGAAAATCAGGGCCTTACTTCTACTGGATCGCCCGCGGTATCGACGAGCGCCAGGTGAAGGCCGACCGGGTGCGCAAGTCCATCGGTGCGGAAGACACGTTCTTAGTGGACGTCCACGATTTTGAAACCGCGCGAGCCGGTCTCGAACCGCTGATCGAAAAGGTCTGGCGCTATTGCGAGGCGAGCGGCATTCGCGCCAAGACCGCTACGCTCAAGGTAAAGTGGGCGGATTTCACGCAGATCACGCGAAGCAAGACAACTGCAGCACCGATCGCGAGTGCCGCCGAGCTTGCCGCGGTCATGACGATGCTGTTGTCTCCGCTCTTCCCTGCTCCGAAAGGCATCCGGTTGCTGGGCGTGACCCTGTCGTCGCTTGAACCAGCCAAACTCGAAAGCGCGCCGCAGTTCTCATTAGCGCTTTGAGGAAGACGCAAAAGGCCGGCCGCGCCAGAGACCACGGGGTCTGACATGCTTGCGGACTCTCAGCGAACCATCAGCTACCGGACACCATGAGCGGTATGGGCAACGCCGTCTCAGCCTCGTCGAGGATTTCGAAGGTGTATTTGCTCGATGCATCGACCCCCACCGAGTAGCAGAGGCGATCCTGCACGTGGTTGTTCTCGTCGAAGGTCAGCACTTTCGGCTTTAAGGAAGTAAGCCGGCTTTCGTCGAGGTAGACCGAGTTGCATATGATGATCTGGTCGCCGGGCTGGCAGGTCCTTGCGGCCGCACCATTGAGGATGCAGCACCTGGATCCGCGCTCACCGAGGATGACGTAAGTGGAGATGCGCGCGCCGGAATTCTTGTTCCAGATCTCGACGAACTCCATCGGCAAGATGCCGGCCTCCTCACAGTGGTCCGGGTCAAGAGTTATCGACCCATGATAGTTGAGGTTCGCCTCGGTGACATAAATGCCATGGAGCTTCCCTGCGACCAGCTTTCTCATGCTTTTTCACGCCTCGCGGTTGATCAGGTTCCTCGCGCCTTGGCGCTGCCGACCGACGCGGAGATCTTCGCGCTCCGACAATCGCCAAGCGGAAATTGAAAAGAAAGCCCCGCCGGGGAAGGCGGGGCAAGGTTCGCACCCAGATGGCTCTCTGAACGCGGGGAAGAAAAACTCCATCGGCCGAGCCGATGCACTCAGATACGAACAAAGGTCCCCGCAAGGAAGGTCGCTTTCGGCAATTCCGGTACGGTTTTGCTAATATATCAACCTGCTCAAATGACGACCCCGGATCTCGTGACACTCGGTGCCCGCCACAAAAGCGCCGAGTATTCCTGATCGCTGCTTACCTGCATCCGGAGGCGGTTTGCGCGGCAGCGATCAGACAAGCTCCATCGTCCTTCCGTAGTCCGCCGCGGACATCTCGCGATAGCCCATGGCCGGAGGCCGGCACTAGGTTCCCTCACCGCGTTCTCGCAATCCGTACGGCGAATGTACTAGGCCTGTCCCCCGAGATGACTACTGTATCAACGTTGAAGGATGGGGCTGGTCGCTATATAATTTCATTTCTAATTTATGTTAATTTTTCAATCCGTTAACCTGCGGAAGGAGGACATTATGCGCCTTCCTGAGATACCTTGGGCGGTCCCGTTATCTGTTCGTTTGCAGTCAGGATCGAACCGCATTTTCGCATCGGTCTACGACGCGCTGGATTTTCTGGAACATGAATGGCCGATACGGCACGGACAAGGCTATGAACGAGCCATGATAACGTGCCGCTGTGCGTTGAATCGCTCCGTTCCAGCAGCGGTCGCCCGAGATGCCTTCATCGGTGCGTGTTTGGAGGCTGGCATGGCAACGTCAGCGGTTGCTGCCCACTACCATGCGCGCTCGGGACCCCACGGCAACAAGCCATTGACCTGACAACGCCAATTTGCGCACGAAAACCGCATCGCACCGACAAGCAGGAAAGTCGGGTTCCAAGTCATCGAGACCTGGCATTGGAGTTCGTTGCACCACATAGCCGCTCTGCCCCGGTTACTCAGCTACTGGAAACCTTGTTCCCGTGGCGAGCCATCTCGGTGAAGAAAGAGGGTCTGGACGAGTGCCTCGCGAGTTTTCCTGGTTCCAAGGCGCGCTGCGCATCGTGGAACATGTCGCTGGCAGCCTCGTTCTTCTTCAGTACGAATGGGAAGAGCGATGTGGCGACGAAACGACTATGGTTCACCTGAAGAACGAGCATCCGGGATGTTTCCTGTTTGGCTCATCCTGTTCGGGCTTTGTGCTGTTCTGGTTTATTTGGCCGTGGGCGGAGCGCTCCTGGGAGATGGCGCCCCGCAAGCTGTCTTCCTGCCACCCGTTGCTGGTGACTAGTCTCCAACAACGGCGGACGGTCGGGATCGAGTAGTCCGATGGGAGGCGACACACATGTCGATAACGGTCCTGATAGCAGCCGCGTGTGTGACATTTGGCGTCGTATGTATGGCATGGGCGGCGCTTGGCCGACGCCCTCTCAGCGATCCACAGGACACAAAGCCGACACTTGAACCCAAAGGGCAGGGTTTGCGCTTTCTCGGCTTGCCCAGAAACGCGCTCGGCCTCGGCCTGATCTTGATCGGGTTGGCGTTGTTTGTTGTGTACGCCTGGACAGATTGAATTTCGGCCGAGGATCCCTTCCTGCTTGGCCATAACCGCCTCACCCAATGTTCGCGCGCATTGCTAACCTGTTTTTGGACAGGAGATCTGCATCCAATTCTTCATGGTCTGATGCGAACCCCGACGTCACGGCGAAGAATCCGGCCTTTATTCCGCCCGTTTCTTCATACTCTTTTAAGGAATACATTCCTTTTGCGGAGAGCTGACCATGGCGACCGGCGCATCCCAACGTTTGCACGACGGGGTCGCTGCCGTCGAGACGATGACGCGGTTTGCCGTAGCGGTTCTTGCCCTTGCCTCAGGCGTCTACACATACCTCGGTGTACGCAGCATCCTGGATGGCTCGCCGACTGCGGTGTTCTTTGCTGCGGTCATCTACTCGGCTTCTGTCTCGGTCGGAATCTACGCCTTTTGGTCCTATATGGCCCGCTTCTATCCGCATATCACCACCCATAGGGGCCGCGCCTCCATGCTCGGCGTCATGGCGCTTGGCGCGGCCATGATCCTGGCTATGTCTAGCTGGCTGAATGCGGCGGCGCTCGCTGGTTCTGCCGCGCTCGAGCAGCATCTTGCAGAAACCGTTGAAGACTATACGGCAGACCTTGACCAGGCCCACCAGAACGCGCTGGCCGCCCAAAGCCTTTTGCCCGACATCCAGCGCGCATCCGAACGGTTTGCTCAGCTTGCTCAATCTGAACGGCAATCGGGCGCCCTCACCGGCACAACAGGTTCAGGAAGCGTCGTGCAGCTGCTGTCTCAAATGTCAGCACAGATGAAAGATCTCGAAAGCGGGATCAACGCCTCACGCGAACAGGTGACGACCTTGTTCAATCAAGGACAAAAGCGGCTGGAGGCTATGCGCACCCTGGTCTCGGCGCCCGGTGCAATCGAGCCGCGCGCCGATCAATTCTCCTCGGAAGTCGTAGCGCTCACAGGCGTCATAGCCTCGCTCGGGCAGACGTCCATCGCACCTTCGATCCGTCGCGCGGCCGACGATCTTTCTCTCGGCTTTATTGCTCCGGTTGCTGACGGTGGTGATGCAGACCTTGTCGACCGTCAGGACAGAGTAATGGCAACCGTGCGCGCTTCAGTGGCGGCTCAGTCGAAGGTGCTTTCTGAGGCTGCCGACGAGATCCTTGCGCGCACACCGGTTAAGGAACACCGGTTCGTGCCATTGTCATCTGCAGAAGCGGTGTTGCGCTACGCCGCCGACTTCATTCCCGCCTGGGCAGGCGCCGTCTCCATCGATCTCCTGCCCGGCGTCTTGGTCTTCATTCTGGCCGTCGTCCATGGCGCAATCCGCAAACAGGAGGAAAGCATGCCGTTTGCGGAGCGCATCACGGCGGCCGAACTCTTGCAGGCTTTGGAAGTGCGGCATGCCTTGACGAATAACGGGGTAAACCTCGAACAGGCCGTTGCGGAGCCGGAACCGGAGAAAGGGCTAGAGGAACCAAACAACATCACCAGTCTCGATCCACGAACACGTCCGAAGGATCGATCGAATGAGGATCGATGAACCGATCAGGATGCTGAGCCGCCTGGACGATGGCGCCTTAATGCGGGGGGCCTTCCTGCTGCTATTGGCGTTGACGACGGTCTTTCTCCTTATCGATGTTCGCGAAATCGCAACGAAGAGACAGCTGCCAACCTTCGATCCATCCCACCCGATGCCCTTCTTACCACCTGCCGGAACCAAGGCGGATCCGGACCGGCCTACGGTAAACCCGGCAAGCCCAATCGAAGATCTAGCCAAGCCCATGACGTTCAATCTTGGTCCAGGGGGCTCCTTGCTTGCTGAAGGAACGCTCGACCTAGGCGCAGCCTTGCGATTTGCTCGCGAGGTCGAACAACGCGGCGAATATATCAAAACCGTAGAGCTCAACTCGCCGGGGGGCTCGGTAGACGACGCATTGGCGATCTCCAGGCTGATCCGAGAAAAGCGGCTGAACACCAAAGTGGCATCGAGAGCACTGTGCGCATCCTCATGCCCGATTATCCTGTCAGGCGGAGTCGAGCGCCTTGCGGAATCCGACGCGGTCGTCGGCGTGCATCAGCTCTTCAGCGACAGCAATGATCGGCCGACGCCACAGGAAGCCATGTCGGCAGCCCAGTCCGCCACTGCCCGGATCGCGCGCCATCTCGACGCGATGGGTATTTCTGCCGGCCTTTGGTTCCACGCTTTGGAAACCCCTCCGGATCATCTCTATTATTTGACGGCGCAGGAAATGGCCGATTTTCGGCTCACGACAAAGGCCGCGGCTCGCGCCAAGAAGAAGAACTAGGTCGACGCAAGCGATCCAAGAGGGCGTTCGGCCAGGCTCCGCCAGCAACGACGGGTTCTCTCGTCCGGTCTTTCGAGGTCAAAGTGGCTCTCAAAAGCATCAGGTTTCGGCGCGCTCGGTGCGGCTCAGGAGCGCGATGGTGGAACAACGGTCATCCTCCTCGGTTGAATGGAACCAGAGGAGGGCCAGGCCATGACGGATCAGACACATGATGAAAGCGTTGTCCAAGCATCGCAGTTAGCCGACACGCCAAGCGACGAGAGTGATCGTGCGACATCAGGCAGCGCTGACGTCCGATCCTACTATCCTACTCGAGAGGCGCAGCTAGAGGCTTTGCGAACAGACGTGATCCGGCTTAGCACGGAACTCGCAGCCATCGCGGCCGGAACCTCGAGGCTGGCCGTGCTTGAGGCGAACGTCGTCGTCCAAGCGGTAGAAAACAAGCTCAGACGCCACATCGTTCCGGCAATCGTTGTGGCTGGCGTCGTGGGGTACCTCTGGACCGCGCTCGCGCGGCCTCGCTGAGCCCTTGGGGTCCGACGGCACTGGCCACGACGTTTTCGCCGCATCCACTTCGCGTGGCGCGCATTAGAAAGGAAAAGCGAGAGGAACCTTCGATGGTCCTGAAATTTACCGATCGTCAAATCGCCGTCAGCATTTGTGCGATCGCGGTGATCGCACTTTGCCTCAACCGATCAAACGGGCGAACTCTGCGCGCAAGGCAGGACGAGCCTCTCTATCCTCTGAGTGAAGATACAGACCAAAGTCGCGGCCGCAGCGCCGATGTTCCCGAGGACATCCCTCGAAAGGGGCTCTATGACGTGCTTTGGCGCGTCGTACACGAAGTGTCCGGTGACCGGGTCGCGCTCGTCGCGGCTGGAGTCACGTTTTATCTGCTTCTTGCGCTGTTTCCAGCATTGGGCGCGATCGTGGCCCTTTACGGACTGCTCGCCGATCCCGTCGATATTGCGGAGCACTTGAGAACGCTCGCTTACGTCCTCCCCCCGGGGGCCTTCGACATTCTCGCCACCCAGGTTCGCGCACTCGTGCAGATACGTGACGCGACCTTGAGCCTTGCTTTTTTCATCGGCTTCGCCGTTGCCCTTTGGAGTGCCCGAAACGGTACGCTCGCGCTGTTCGACGCAATGAATGTTGCGTACCAGGAAGTCGAAAAGCGAGGATTTGTCAGACTCAACCTCATTGCCATCGTCTTTACGCTCTGCGCCATGATCGCCCTCATCCTGATGATAGTCATCACCGCCGTGCTATCCACACTACTTCGAGTTGCGTTCCTTGATCCAACGAACGAAACCGTGGTCCTCCTGGCTGGCTGGTCCCTTGTGGTCGTCGCCGCATTGACGGGAGCGGCGGTGGTGTATCGTGTCGGTCCCAGTCGCCAGCCGGCGAAACTCCGCTGGTTGACGTGGGGATCGGTCTTCGCAACATCCGCGTGGATTGTGATGTCTCTGGGCTATGCCTGGTATCTCAACAACCTTGCTGACTACGCAGCCAGTTACGGTGCGTTGGGCGGCCTTGTCGGGTTCCTCATATGGCTCTGGTTGTCAGTGACCCTGCTGATCGTGGGTGCGGAGCTCAATGCTGAACTTGAGCATCAAACCGCAAAGGACTCAACTACCGGCAGGCCGCTTCCCATGGGCCTTCGTGGAGCCCATATGGCCGACACTATCGGCAAAGCGGCAAGATGATGGCGTGTGCGCTGCGGATGTCTCCGTCCTTCGAACTTCGGGGACGAGTCCTGAGGCTCGGGACGGTGGACGGGCCGTGGGTTTGCAAAAACACCAGCGCCCGGCTTTCGCTAGCCGGTCGAACTGCGAGCATCCGACCTCGATAGGCCCCACACCGAGCGGGGACACTGATGACAACAGTGGGGGCCAGAGGCGCCTCGATCGATCGGGTCGAGGATCGAGAGCATCCCCAAACCTAGGCGCGGCGGAACAGGTTCTTCCATGGGACTTCAGTCCCAGACGAGAACATTCCGGGACGGTGGCCGTTCCGAGAGCGGTACGTTTTCCTCTAACGAAGTCCATCGAGGCACTCGCTTGGCCCCATCGTCGTCCTTGTGGGCCGGTCCACTCCCTGCCAGCAGGAACCTTTGCGTCGGAGGTGCGTTTTTGGCGTGTCGTGGTCCCACCCCCGCTCGCGATCATGGCAGACTTCACCAAATCCGCCTCGTCACCCCGGCGGGCCATTTCTTTTCATGCCCTGGCCCCTAGACTGGTGCGCCGGGCACCAGCAACGGCGCAAGCCGCCGGCAATTAGCAGCCGGGCCTATTGATCTTTGATTCGCGCGATTAACCCAAAAAGGTACAATCCTTCAGTGTCCCGCCTGGACGGCTTAGCGAGCGAGTTTGGCCGCTCGCCCTAACTTGGAGGGTTAAAATGCTATCAGCCTACTCTCGAATGCTGCTTCCTGGCGACCTTGAAAAGTTGCAGGCCGTGTTTGATGAGGTTCTCAGAGAATACAGACTTCCGGCTGATTGCGAGGATGCGCAGTTTCTCGCGTCGCGGCTGATCCAACTGTATCAAGACGTTTGCGACCCCGCCTCGCTTCGAGCGAAGATGGGATCCAGCCCGCCGCCGGCCTAGACGCCACATCCGGAACCTTTTTTGACGATGCGCGTTCATTGCGTGCCTACGATCCACTACCCCCCCGGATCTAGGCTGAGGCTCCATCCACTATGCCCAGAATGGAGCCCATTGGCACTACTCCGTGCCGAGGCCCCGCTCTCCCCGGACGGGGCCGTTTCTTTTTCCGCATGGGAACCACTTTTAGAGACTGTGGTTTGAGGACCGGCGATGATCCTCCCCCAAGGATCCAGCCGGGCTTCATGGGGTAATCCCTTTCCCCGCGTAGGAGCCCATCAATGCCATGATGCAGCCTCGTTGGCCCCGACGCCCCGTCGGGGCCATTTCTCTTCGAGGAACATGCGCGTTGGGCTCGCCAATGATCCAAAATCCTTCGGATCAAGGTAGAACTCCGAGGTTCAAGCGGAGGTGGGGCTATTCTATTGCAACTTAGGGAACACGCCCTGGCGCTCTGCCGCCATGCAGAAGGGGGCACCAGCTTCGCCGCTCAAGCAGCAATCTGGTGCGGAACAAATGCATTCGCCTCGCCGTTGGACTTTGGAACGGCAGCAGGCAGGCGCAGAAGTAGATCAGGAAGAATTCCGATGGCCCGCAGGATCAAAGATGAGAAGGTACAGAAAATTAACCTCATGTTGAGCCAGGCCGTTACGGCAATGCGCGTTAACGAAAGATTGCTATGCGAATTGTTGCGGTGGGCTGCCGACCAATGCGATGATCCAAACCGGTTCATCCATGACCTCGTGGAGAAAGCTAGAAACGATCTGACACGTGCCGGCACGGACGACAGTATGACGTCTTTGATCACCACTCACGAAGCGCTCGAATACCTCGATCATCTCGCCACGGAGATCCAGGAGATTCGGGCGAAGGGCTCTCCAGCCGGAAATGCCGGCGAGGGCAGCGATATACCCCAACTATCCACATTCCAGTTCCATGACTTGCGCGGTCATGCCCCTGACACATGAGGCGGCGTGCCAACGCTCTTAACCGGCCTGTCCGATGGCTGGCAGCACCGACCTGGTGCCGTTCGGTTTCACACAAGTCATCACCTATGCGCTGTCGGTCGCAGCGATTGTGATCACCAGCGTCGTTTTGATCCAAGGCTATCGCGATACGGCGGCAATCCACAAACACAGAAAGCGGTACCGATGGACCTTCCGCACGCCTTCGCGTCCAGAACTTGCTTCGTGGCCTGTGGCGACTCCCTCGCCGGCCTTCTGGCGGGCCTCGTTCGGAAAAGACACCGTCTGCCCGCGCCATCTAACCCGCGTAGGGGGCGAAATAGCTCGCGCCGGTCGCAACACGCACGGCTGCTCGGAACTTACACGTTCTCTGGGGATTGGGGAGAACGTCCAGAATTCGTTTCACTCATTCTCAAGGAATATGGAGATGGCCAGATCTGCCAGGCAATCATCGGGCAAGCCCGCGACGATCCATGATCAAAAGCTCGCACGCGGAAACGGCGGCGAACTCCATCAGTTCGCCGATGGCGACGCGGAGGTCCTGACGACAGCGCAGGGCGGACCGGTTTCCGATGACCAGAATACGTTAAAAATCGGCGAGCGCGGACCGGCGCTTATCGAGGATTTTCATTTCCGCGAGAAGATTTTCCATTTCGATCACGAACGCATTCCCGAGCGCGTCGTGCATGCGCGCGGTTACGGCGCCCACGGATACTTCGAGACCTATGAATCGCTAGCGGCTCACACCCGCGCCGACATCTTCCAACGCGCCGGAGAGAAGACGCCGGTCTTTGTGCGATTTTCGACGGTCGCAGGATCCAAAGGCTCGTTCGATCTCGCGCGCGACGTGCGCGGCTTTGCAGTTAAATTCTATACGAAGGAAGGCAACTGGGACCTCGTCGGCAACAATATCCCAGTCTTTTTCATTCAGGATGCAATCAAATTTCCCGACGTCATCCACTCGGTGAAGCCAGAGCCTGACCGCGCCTTTCCGCAGGCGCAATCGGCCCATGACAATTTCTGGGATTTCATTTCGCTGACGCCGGAATCAATGCACATGATCATGTGGGTGATGTCGGACCGCGCCATCCCCCGTTCCTTCCGTTTCATGCAGGGGTTTGGGGTTCATACCTTCCGGCTGGTCAACGCGAAGGACGAGTCAACCTTCGTCAAGTTCATTTGGAAGCCGAAACTCGGCATGCAGTCGGTCGTCTGGAATGAAGCGGTCAAGATCAATGGGGCTGATCCGGATTTCCATCGACGCGACTTATGGAATGCGATCCGCTCCGGCGATTTCCCAGAATGGGAGTTGAACCTTCAGCTGTTCGACCAGAATTTTGCCGATAACTTCGACTTCGACGTGCTCGATCCGACCAAGATCATCCCCGAGGAGATTGTTGAGCCGCTACCAGTCGGCCGGCTAGTGCTCGACCGGATGCCCGACAATTTCTTTGCCGAGACTGAGCAGGTGGCGTTCATGACACAAAACGTACCGCCCGGCATAGACTTCTCAAACGACCCGCTGCTCCAGGGCCGCAACTTTTCCTACCTCGACACGCAGCTTAAGCGTCTCGGCGGCCCGAACTTTACTCATATCCCGATCAACGCGCCGAAGTGTCCGTTCCACCATTTCCAGCAGGACGGCCACATGGCCACGCGCAATCCCGTGGGACGGGTCAATTACCAGCCGAACTCGTGGGGCGAGGGCCCGCGAGAAAGTCCACAACAGGGATTCCCGACATTCGCGAAGTTAGAGGAAGGCCAGAAGGCCCGGCTCCGTCCCCAAAGCTTCGCCGACCATTATAGCCAAGCGCGGCAGTTCTTCATCAGTCAGACCGCAACGGAACAACGCCATATTGTGACGGCGCTTACGTTCGAGCTGAGCAAATGCGAGAATCCGGTAATTCGCGAGCGTATGGTCGCCCATCTCCTCAATATCGATGAAACGCTCGGCACGACGGTCGCGGGCAAGCTTGGTATCAAGAAGCTTCCTAAGCCTGCCGATGCGGCAGTGCCGCCTCGCGACGACCTGCCGGCATCTCCGGCCCTCAGTATCATTGGGAACGGGCCCAAGAGCTTCGCCGGGCGGAAAGTGGGCGTGCTGGTCACTGCCGGCGCAGACGCGGCACTTCTTAAGAAACTGCAGTCGGCGATCGAAAAGGAGGGCGCCGTCATGGAGGTGGTCGCACCGAAGGTTGGGGGCGTAGAAGCAGCGGATGGCAGCTGGATAGAGGGCAAACACATGGTCGACGGCGGACCGTCCGTCCTCTTCGACGCAATAGCACTGATCCTTTCCGAGAACGGCGCTGAGCGGCTGACAAAAGAAGCCGCGGCTCACGATTTCGTTTCCGACGCCTTCGCCCACTGCAAGTTCATAGCATTCTCGCCCCAGGCGCTTCCGCTCCTGAAACACGTAGGCGTCGACCCGGAACTGGACGAGGGAGTGATTGCACTCAGCGATCCGAAAGCAGTTCATTCATTCATTCAGGCCTGTCGCGAGCTCCGGCTCTGGGGCCGAGAGACAGCGGTCAAGCTTTAACCGAAACCAACAACGAGAGCTTCTTATGTGATCAATACGGAAACCTCTGTGCCTCACAATAGATCGTGCGACGCACGCGACGAACTGCCGGATGGCTATGGTACCGAGATTTCGGTCTCGGTGGTGAGCAGGGGAAACCGATCTCGGTTGCCACCCTCACATTTAGCAACCGTTGGCTTGGTTGATGCATTTTCTGAGCACCCCGTTCCGGGTCGCCACCTGCAAGTTTAAGCATCTCCCATTGAAACATTGCGCCGCAGCATTATCTTGTGCAGTGCAGCAATATATTCCTGAAGCTACCTGAGGCCGCTATGATCGCCATCCTGGCCGTTACGGCCTGGAGATTTTTTCATGCGCTCGCTGGCCAACACCCTCGCCTTGCTCAAGCAGTTCCGCACAAATCAAGCTGCCCCTCGGGGTGAAAGCCTCCTGGCTCCATTCGAAGCCTTTGGATCGAACCCCGGCGAGCTTGAGGCAAGAGTTCACGTGCCATCCACGGTGGTTCCGCGGCCGGCGCTTGTCGTGGTGTTGCACGGCTGCACCCAGACGGCGGCGACATATGATACTGGATCTGGATGGAGCAAATTGGCCGACGATCACGGCTTTGTCGTTTTGTTTCCTCAGCAGACCCGCAGCAACAACGCCAATCTCTGCTTCAATTGGTTCCAGCCGAACGATATCGCGCGCGGCCGAGGCGAGGCCCTTTCAATCTACCAGATGATCGTGACCGCCGAAGCGCGCTACGGCATCGATGCCAGCCGGGTCTATATCACCGGCCTGTCGGCAGGCGGCGCTATGGCGAATGTGATGCTGGCGACCTATCCCGAAGTCTTTGCCGGCGGGGCAATCATAGCGGGCCTTCCCTATGGAACTGCATACACGATACCCCAGGCGTTCGACCGTATGCGGGCGCACGGTATGCCCGACGGAAAGTCGCTTCAAAACCTGCTTCGATCTGCGTCCAAATCAAAGGGTCCCTGGCCTTCAATATCGGTCTGGCAGGGAACCCAAGACACTACCGTCAACTCCGCCAACGCAGACGCGATTGTCGAGCAATGGCAGGGCATTCACCAGACAAGAGCGTCCCCTCGGGCAGACCAACCAAGGTCACGGCTTGAACGCCTGGTCTGGGTCGATGCTGACGGGACGGAACGCCTTCAGCTCTATCGCGTCAAGGGCATGGGCCACGGCACGCCAATCGACGTCAAAAGCGGTTACGGGCGGGCGGGGCCATATATGCTCGACGTTGGCATTTCGTCGACCGAGGAAATTGCGCGGTCATTCGGAATTTTAGCACCGGCTTTGAACCACGCGTCGCATGGCGCCAACATTGACGTCCCTGCGCCCATCTCAAGCAGCAATGGTGACAGCCCGCGTCAAGCAGGACCGACGGACGGCATTCGGCGGACCATCGAGGACGCGCTGCGTGCGGCGGGACTGATGCGCTAGCCGCACCCGCATCCCTCCCCGTGTCTCTGGCAAAGCGACCGAAAGGGTATTCGGGTGAACGCGGGCGGGCCGGGTCCGCCCCAGCGACAAGGAGGCGCAGGATGTATCGAAGTTCGGTGCCAACGTGCCGATGAAACGTCCAGCCCAGCCCGAGGAGATTACTCCTGCCTACGTCTTTTTTGGCTCTCCCATGCTCCAGCTGCATCACCGGTGAGATATTGGCGATCATCGGTGGTTGGGTCCCACCTTAGCTTGCCCCGTTTGATCCGGGATGCTCTTCGTAGAAGAGCTCCTAGTTGCCGCAGGCTTTAACCGGACTTTCTCGCCGGCGTTCCGCTGGTTGATGCCATAAATCTCCCATCGGTTTTTGCCATGTCGTGGCATCCCGGCAAACACCCAAGATCAGGACAATGAATTTGTGATGGGAACAAACCTGCCATCCAGCGATTTTGCGTTTGCAAACCAACAGGTGGATAATGGCTAGTTATACACAGCAATCGATCGAAGATCAGATCGCCGACTTGCGTTCCCAGGTCGAAGAGGTGAGGCAAGCTTTCAGTGCGCGAGTCAGCTCAGCGACCGAGGAGGCATCAGAACTCGCCAGGAGCGCAGTCCAAACGGTCCGCAAGCAGGGACAAGGGGCGATAGGGGCCGCGCGCGACAATCCCGGTACGGCAACGGCAATTGTAAGTACCGCCGGCTTGCTCGGATTCGGCATAGGCCTGTACTTGGGGCTTTCTACGGCGAGCCGGCTTCGGATGTGATGGCAGTTATCGCATCAATTCGGCTACAAGGCTTCCAACCCGAAACGCGCGAACATCACTCAAGTCGAGCTTGGGCAGGGCGTTGGGCAACCGCAAACGTTCATCTCCAAGTCTGAGTTTGGGAAGCGCCGGTTGGATATTGCCGCGTTCGTGGCGGTCAGCCGCGCTGTCGACCCCGAACCTCATGCGATCATGCGCAAGGCAGACGCTCGCAATGAGTGAGCACGTCCGATCAATCATCCGTCGTAGAGGCGTGTCGATAGCATTGCCGACGTCAGTCAGCCACACCCGCGCAAGCTTCCGTAAGTGCCCGCCTCAATTCTCGGGGTTCATAGGGCTTCTGCAACGTGGGCGTGTCGCGAAATTCATCCGAAAGGCCATCTGTGCCGTAGCCGGTGGCAAAGACAAACGGGATGTTGCGCCGGCGCAAGATTGCGGCGGCGGAAAAGGACGTTTCGCCGCCCAGGTTGATGTCGAGAAACGCAAAATCGATATCTGCGCGAGTGGCGAGTTGCACTGCTTTGTCGAGTCGGGTGGCGCAGGCCACCACACAATGTCCCATTCCTGTGAGAAGGTCCTCAAGGTTTAGCGCGACGAGAACTTCATCCTCCACGATCAGGATCCGCCTCGCCTCCGCTCGGGCCACTTCGCCCTCCCAACAACTCTTCGCCAGCGGATATTGGTGCAACGATGGTGCACTCAAGGCCGGAGGACTTGTACCCAACGCGCACCTCTCCTCGAAGTTCCGACGCCAGCGCCCGTTCGATCAGGAGCGAGCCAAAACCCTTGCGTGTTGGCTGTACAACCGGAGGTCCGCCGCTCTCCTGCCAACGCAGAACGAGCTGCCGCTCGGCCCCGTTGCCCTCGAGTTGCCATGCGATCAGGACGTGACCGTTTTCCGAGGTGAGCGCGCCGTATTTCGCAGCATTTGTGCTGAGCTCGTGCAGTGCCATGGCAAACGCCAACGCGGCACTCGGCGACAGTCGGATCCTCGGCCCTTCGATCTCGAAGCGGTTTTCTCCCCCGGCATGGGGCCCGACGGTATCGGCGACGATTTCGCGCAGGTCCGCGCTTTGCCAGCTCTCTCGCGTCAGCACGTCGTGCGCCTTGGACAGATTGATCAGCCGCGACCCGAAAGCCTCGCGGGCTTGTTCTAGCGTCGATGCGTGGCCAAGCGTCTGGGCCGCGATGGATTGAATAACGGCCATCGTGTTCTTGACGCGGTGGTTGAGTTCCCCCATCAGCGTTTTGCGGTGTTCGTCGGCGCGCTGGCGCTCGGTCATGTCCCGCGCGATCGTGGAGGCACCGATGACAATGCCTGCGGCATCCTTCAGCGGCGATATGGTCAGCGAAACCCAGACTTCACTCCCGTCCTTCCGCTGGCGCAGCGTCTCGTAGTGCTGAATGTGTTCGCCCCTTCGGACGCGCTCCAGGATATCCAACTCCTCGTCGTGGCGGTCCGGGGGCACCAGGGTCATGATCGATCGGCCGACAACTTCATCGGCAGCATAGCCGAACAGCCGGGCCGCTCCGCTGTTCCAACTTTTGACGATGCCGTCGAGGGACTTGCTGATGATCGCATCGTCCGATGATTCGACGATCGCGGCGAGGCGTTGCGCCACCGCCTCGGCCTGCTTGCGCTCGGTGATATCTACCAGCATGTTCACGCCCCCGGTGACCTTGCCCGAAGCATCGCGCAAGGGCGTCGGATAAGCCAGGAAAGGCACGCGCACGCCGTCGGGTCGCTCGGCCACCGCTTCGGCACCGTGTATCGGCCTCTTCTCCCTCAGTGCGACCGCCATGGGGCACTCGTCATGCGACAAGGGCGTGCCGTCCGGTCGATACAAGCGCCAGGATCCGCACCATTCATCCGTGCCCAGCTCCGGAGTGCGGCCCCACAATTCGGCAGCAGCCGGATTGTAGGAGGTGAGCCGGCCCGCGGCGTCGGTGGTGTAGACCGCGCCCGGCAGCGACCCGACAAGATCCCTCAGGCGCTGCTCGCTGGCGCGAATCGTACCATCCGCCTCCCTGCGTTCGGTAATGTCCTCGATGGCCAGCAGGATCAGCGCGTCGCGGCCGTCGCCTTCAGAGAGTTGGCGGGCGTTCAGCATCATGCTGCGCCGGCCGAGGTCGCGAAATTCGTGCTCGACCTCGTAGTCGGTTACCGATTTATCCTTCGATAGCACTTCCTCGAGGAGCGTCCGCAGGGCCGGAATGTCCCATTGCCCATTGCCGAGCGCATAGAGCAGCCTGCCGTCGGTGTCTTTCGGCAAAACCCTGAACAGTTCGTAAAAGGCGGGATTGGCCGAGACCACGCGCTGTTCGGCGTCGAGGACGATCAAGGGCTGCCTTACCGTCCTGACGATCGCTTCGGCATAGCGCCGCGCCTCGTCGACGGCCTGGGCTGCCTTGCGTCGCGCGGTGATGTCGCTGAAGGTGATCACCACGCCGGCGATGTGGTTGTCGCGCGTGCGGTAGGGGAGCATGCGCCTGAGGTACCAGCGTCCGGTGTCACCACGAACCTCGGCCTCGATGGTCGTGAGCTTTTTCAACACCGTCTTCGCGTCGGACAGCAGGTTTTCGTCCGAGAACTTCCGCGCGAAGTGGGTAATTGGCCGCCCGATGTCGGAACTCACGAGATTGAAAAGCTCCTTCATCGCCGGCGCAAACCAAGTAATCGCCAATTCGTCGTCGAGAAACAGCGTTGCCGTCTCCGAGCCCGCCAGCAGGTTGTTCAAATCGTTGGTGGTGCGCTCCAGTTCCACGATCTTGTGCTGGAGCTGGCTGTTGACGGTATTCAGTTCCTCGTTGAAGGACTGCAACTCTTCCTTGGAGGTTTCGAGCTCCTCGTTGGTGGACTGAAGTTCCTCGTTCATCGAGATCGCTTCCTCGTTTGAAGCCTTCAGCTCCTCGTTGGCGGTCTCGAGGTGCTCGATAGTGTCGCGCAGCTCGGCGCGCATCGACATCAGTTCCTCCTGAAGCGCTCGCTCGCCGGACGTCGTTTCCATGGCATCGCGGACAGGCGGGTCGTTGGATGCGGCAGCAGACTCATCCGGCGCGAAGCTGACCAGAGCCAGTTTCCCGCCTTGTGGCGAGACGGGCAGCGGCATCACGGTCATGGCGATCCTACGGGAAGATCCGTTCTGAAGTACGTGCGCATGTGCCGTGACGGTCTTGTCGCCCCTCGTGGCTTCGCGTATCGCGCCGCGAAGTTTGAGGCCCAGTCCGTCCCGCGTCATGGCGATGAGATCTCTGGTCGGCTGTCCCGAGGGCTGCTCCAGGTAGTCGCGTGTCGTTCCGTGGAAATAGACGACGCGGCCCTTGTGATCGATCAACACCGATGCAGGGGCGTAGCGCTCCAGCAGGGCCCGGCGTGCGATTTCAGCCAGTGGCGCCGTTTCCGATGGTACCGAGCGCGGCTCGCCCGTGGCCCCGGTGCTGGCGGATCCACGCAGCGGCCGATAATCGATGAGATCGTGCCGGGTTGGTCCAGTGCGGCGATAGATGCGCCATTTCTTCGATATGGTGTCGAAGAGATCGTCATGCCGCCCGATCGTCTCGGCATTGCCTAAAAACAGATGCCCGTCCGGGCGCAAGGCGAAGTGGCATTGGGCGATGACGCGCTGCTGCGCCACCGGCTCCAGATAAATCAGGAAATTGCGACAGGAAATGAGGTCGAGCCGCGAGAACGGCGGATCGCGAAGCAGGTTCTGTGCGGCGAACACGACCGTATCGCGAAGCTCCTTGGTGACCTGGAACGAGCCGTCGAGCTTTTCGAAGAAGCGGCGGAGGCGTTCGGGCGAAAAGCCTGCCAGGGCGGCGGCGGGATAGATGCCGTCACGCGCCTTGCGCAGATTGTCCTCCTGTGCGTCCGTGGCGAAGACCTTCAGGTCGAAGCGCTTTGCGGCAGCTTCGGCGTGCTCGGTTATCAGCATGGCGGCGGCGTAGGCTTCTTCTCCCGTGGCGCAGGCAGGAACCCAGACCCTAATCTGTGCGCCGCTCTCGCGCCCTGCAACGAGGGGGACGATCACAAGTTTGGCGAGCGCCTCCCATGCCTCGGGATCGCGGAAAAACCCGCTAACGCTGATCATCAGGTCCGCCACCAAAGCGGCGGCCTCGTCCGGATTGGCCCGCAGATCGTTGAGATAGTCCGCGGTCGTGTCGATGTTCCTCAACCCCATGCGACGATGGATACGCCGCCTCAGTGTGTTGCGCTTGTAGTTGCCGAAATCGTGCCCGTTTCGAGCGTGCACGACCTTCAGAATCTGTTCGATCGTCGCTTCCCCGTTCGCGCGGTCGGTCTCTACCTCGGCGGGATCGGAAACGTAGCCATGGTTGACGTAGGCGATCAGGGTCGCGGGCATTCTGTCCGGCGCAAGAACGTGGTCGGCAAGACCGGCAGCGATCGCGCTCCTCGGCATGCCATCGAATTTGGCCGTCTCCGGCGCTTGTATCAGGCTCATGCCGCCTTCGGCTCGGATGTCCTTCAGGCCTTCGGTGCCGTCGCTCCCTGTCCCGGAAAGCACGATCGCGACCGAACGCTCGCGCTGCTCCGCGGCGATCGAGGCAAACAGCAGGTCGACGGGATGCCGCTGCCCGCGAGGCTCCGCCGGCCTTGATACTTTCAATGCCCCTTCCGCCAAATTGAGATCGGTGTCGGGGGCGATGACGTAAACGTGGTCAGGCACGAGCGTCATTCCGTCCTCGACCTGTACCACCGGCATCCTGGTGTGGCTGCTCAGAATGCGGGCCATTTCGCTTTCGCGCTTCGGATCGAGATGCAGCACCACGACGAAGGCACAACCGCTGTCGGCCGGCATGGCGTCGAAGAAGTTGCCCAACGCCTCGATGCCGCCGGCAGACGCGCCGATTCCGACGACGGGAATGCCCGCGATAGCGGCGGGACCTGCCTCGCTCGTATCGTCGATGCGCCTTCGTCCAGCTGTCGCTGTGTGACCAGTTACAATTGAATTGCTTGCCATGGGTACGCCTGTTCATGATGCACACAGCGGTCGAACGCGACGAGAAAGCGTGCGCATGCGCAGGCACCACCGTTGCATAGATGCCATTCTAGCTTATTCAAACCTCTGTGTATCAATGTCGCCCGCGTGAAGATCAAGGCTGCCTTGTTCTAGCCCCCGCGGTCTTGCCGGGCTTTGATCTGTCCCGCTGAATGCGGGAGGCAAGGGCGCCTGTCGCTTCTGCCCTCTGCATTGTAGCGGGAACTTAAGTGCCGACCGCGCATTGTTAGAAAGAGCAAATTCAGCTATTGCGAAAGGCAGTTACAATGCCTTCTGTCCACGAAACGGTCCAGCGGTCTCGGCCGCTGGAGAGCCAGGTTGTTGACCTCATTCCGGCGCTTAGGGCCTTTGCGCGCACCTTTGTGTCGTCGAGCTTCGAAGCGGATGATCTGCTGCAGGAAACGCTTTTTCGAGCACTGCGCGGCATTGACGGTTTCCAACCGGGAACCAATCTTAAGTCCTGGCTTTTCACCATCATGCACAACGCTTTCCGGACTCAGTACAAGCTGCGCCGGCGCGAGTCCCCGGGCCTCGTTAACTGCGCCGAGCTACCGATCCCGATGCCGGCACCGCAGGACTGGTGCGTCTTAACCGTGGAACTGTGCAGCGCTCTCGACACTATGGCACCCGACCATCGCGAGGTGCTGATCCTCGTTGCTGGATATGGGCTGAGCTACAAGGAAGCCGCCGACATCTGCGACTGTGCTGTCGGCACGATCAAGAGCAGGCTCAGCCGAGCGCGCGAGGAGCTTGCCTACCGGATGAGCGGCGTTCCGCTTCCCTGAAATTGCCTCCACCGCTTCCTTAAACAGAACGGACAAACACTTCGGATCAGGATACCAGAATCCAGCATGACCGTTTCGCCCCGATTTGTGGGTGGCTGGAATCGGTGGGGTCGCCCCGGGGGCGCAATATCGTTTGCGACGATGAATTCATGCTCGGCAACCAGTACCCGCAGTTGCTGCAAGTCCCGTATCATTTCTCATCCTCGATCCGCTTCACTTCACTGGTCGCCTCGATTCTCCTTGAAGCTTGGGCGTTGGGCATTGGCCACAACTCGACGCGAATCGAGGGCTTTTTGCAGCCTGTTTGCGAGTATCAGCAGACGATTCGGTATATCGTCGATTTCCGCGTACCCGGCGCCAACGTGATCGCCCGGAGGGTCCGTCGCCAACCTATTCGCGGGGTGGTCGCTCGTCTTCTTGCCGGAAGCCATCTTCGTCCTACATTTCGTTGCGAGGTCGCGCTCGTTCGTCACTTTCGATGACGAGACCTGGACCTCCTGGGACCACTCGCTTCATCACTACGCCTTGGGCGGTCTACAGAGTTGAAACTGATATTCGATGAAGCGGCAAGGACGCTTGGAGGCGACGGCGCCCTCAAGCGTCCAAACGCCATCAGGCAGCGGCCTTGATGTTCGCCGCCGTCACCGCAAGCTTGCTAAGGGCCTTGTCGGTGGCGCCTTCTTCCTGCAGGGTCTGATCGAGAAGCGACACCGCCTCTTGCAGCCCGAGCTGCTTGGCCCAGGTCTTCAGAGTGCCATAGCGAGAAATTTCATAGTGCTCGACCGCCTGGGCCGACGAGATGAGGCCAGCGTCAAGTGCGGGGCTCCCCTTGAATTCCTCCATGATCTCCTCGCTCTCTGCAATAATTCCCTGAATGGCCTCGCAGGTCTTTCCCTGGGCGCGCTTGCCGAAAATTTCAAAGACCTGTTGCAAGCGTTCCACATGGACTTCGGTTTCGTCCCGGTGCTTTTCGAACGCTGCCTTGCTGTCCGGCAGTTGCGCCGCGCGTGCCATCTTCGGCAGCGCTTTCAGGATCTGCCGTTCAGCGTAGTAGATGTCCTTCAGGCCATCATGAAACAGCGTTTCAAGCGTCTTCTCTGGCATGGCAACCTCCTTTACGGTGTGGTGGAGCCGCTCCAACATCGCCCAGCTGCAATGGTTCCGAACGGGAACAAAATGCGGTTTGGAAGACTCGGCTCGTAGGCGCACGACCTTCGCTCGGCACAGGTTCAGGCGGAGCGTCGATCGCGCCCGAGGAAAAATGAGTGAGAACCAACGCAGCCGAGCGCCTATTCGGTTTTGCTTTGCGGGGTCGGCTGATTGGAAAGGGGCTTACCTTAGAACCGTACCAAGTCCGCACGGTTCCGCCCAAAATCCCTGCTGACGATTGCGTCAAACGATGACTTCACGATTGCGGCAAGCTGAGCCTCAATGGCACTAGTGAGAGGTGCTGTGCTCGTTTCGCTTGCGCGTTGCGGCGGCCTTCTTTGCGGATGCTGAGCGCTCAGCTTTAGGGCGTCCCGCGGCAGCCCGACCGCCGACGTGCCCGCCCTTTTTGGCGGATTCGTTGGTGTCGGACTGGCCGCGGCCCGAACCGGACTTGTTGCCACCGCCGCTGTCCTTGTTCACAGTGGCCCAGGCACGGCGCTCCGCCTCCTTCTCCGACACGCCACGTTTTTCGTAGCCTTCGGCGATATGGTCCGCCTTGCGTTCCTGTTTGTCGGTGTACTTCGATTTATCTCCGCGGGGCATGGCGTATCTCCTTCTCTTGAGGCCCCGCCCAACCGGCGCGCCGATCAAACGTTCCCTTGCTGGCCCTCCACACGCCGCCGGTGGGAACCAAGGCGGCGAAGTCTGGTTTGACGTACATCGCTCCGGTGGCCTCCCTTGGGGGGCCATTTTTTGAGGAGGCCGTCGACCGGTAACTTTCATTATAAAGGCGGCCGGGCTCTGCCCGGCAGCACCCGCCGCTCGAATGTCAGCCGCCGCGGCTCAATCGGGCTGACAATTGATCCTGACGATGACGCGGCCGGGGTCGGCGAGACTTTCAGCAAGCCGCTGAACAACGTCTGCGCCCCCCGGCAGATCGACTGCCCCTTCAATAACGACGCTGTTTCCAAGCACCCTGAATGTGAGGTTTCGCGTCTCCAAGAATGCCTCCGCATTCAAGGCACGTTTGATAGACGCAACGAGGCCCGAGATGTCGGCTCCCTCGCCGCCTCGGCAATCGAACTCCGGTAGGATCAAGACCATCGCCAGCCTCCTCCTTTCCTGCGCCCAACACTCTGATTGGTGCGATGTTCCGCAGGCTTGGTATGCCGGCTGAGCCGGCGCGATCCGGGAATGACCGACCTTAGCTAGGAGCAGCCGTGCGCATCGCCCTTCTCGTCAACAACGTCACGAAAGAGATGCTGACAATCGCGGAAACTCTCCACCAGAAGCTCGTTGAGGACGGTACGTTCCTGGTCGGCCTCGATATCGTCGGGGCAAGTTGCTGGAGATCAGTTTACACCCGGCGGGCTTCAGACCATTCGTGAAACTTTGTGATGTCGACTTCTGCGAAGACATCCTGGATTCGCTGGAGAACAAGGTCCAGATCAGGAAAACGAGGAACTTGCGGAGCTTGTCGACGTTTTGAGATGGCAGCCGAAAAGGGGACCGGAATGGCGATCGAGCAAACGCATGTCAATTTCGACCACAGTCGATTTTCCAAGGGCCTGGCGCGCGGATTGGCTGGCGCACTGCTCTTTGCGCTGCCCATGTTCCTGACGATGGAGATGTGGGAACTCGGGCTCTATATCGACCGATCAAGGCTCCTTCTGTTGCTCCTCGTCAACATCCCCTTGCTCATCCTCCTGGCGCGCCGGATCGGGTTTGAAAATATTTCGACCTGGCATGAGGCAGTGCGCGATGCCAGCATTGCCTATTTCCTGGGTCTGTTGGCCAGCGCCTTCGTGCTGTCTGCCCTAGGCGTTCTGAGCGTCGGGCACGCTCTACCCGAGGCGGCAGGCATGATCGCCATTCAGACGGTTCCGGCCAGCATCGGTGCGTTGCTTGGTCGCAGCGAATTGGGCGGGCGCGACGATGATGACGAGGACGCACAGGACCCCCTCGACGATGATGCGCAAAGTGGCTACGGCGGCGAGCTCTTCATGATGGCCGTCGGCGCCTTGTTTCTCGGATTGAATGTCGCCCCGACCGAGGAAATGATCCTGATTTCCTTCAAGATGTCAGCCTGGCACGCAATCGCACTCATCATTTCGTCCATCGTGCTGATGCATGGTTTTGTCTACGCGCTGTCGTTTTCGGGCGGACACGAACTGGAAGAAGGCACACCCGTTTGGCATGCCCTTATCCGCTTCACGCTCCCCGGCTACGCCGTCGCCTTTGCGATCAGCTTCTACTGTCTCTGGACGTTTCATCGGCTGGACGGCATCGAACTGACCCAGGCGATCATGAGCACGGTGGTGCTTGCATTTCCAAGCGCAATCGGCGCCGCGGCAGCGCGACTCATTCTCTAGGTGATCTATGGCAAAACCGTCGAAATCCCGCTCGATCGAAAGTGGCGACGGTCACTGGATCGAATGGCTTACCGGGTCGGTCTCAGCCATCGCTGTGATCGCCCTGATCGGGTGGGTCGGCTTTGAAGCTGCGACGCAGAGCGATGGAGCGCCGGACCTGTCAGTCAAGACGATCAGCAGCGCAAGCCGGGACGGCGGATATCTTGTCATGTTCGACGTCGAAAACGCGGCCGACCGGACTGCCGCCGACGTCGTCGTGCGTGGCGAGATCACGGCCGGAAACACTGTTGTCGAAACGGTCGAGATTACACTCGACTATGTCCCGATGCATTCAAGGACGCGTGCTGGATTGATCTTTCGCAACGAGCCTGCGGGGCGATCCCGGATTTTTGCCACCGGCTTTAGCGAACCGTAGCTTATGGCGACATTGTTCGGGAACCCAGGTTGGTCTCACCTATACTGCCCGTCCAAGCCTGCTCGGCAAGCCCGGCACATTCATTGAAATTGAAGGGAACGCCTCTCTCCTCAAGGACCAAGAGATGTTCAAGAAGCGCTGGGTGAGCGATCTCGAACGCTGGTTCCCGCAAGGGGTGGACACACCCTGGCCTCTTGCTGAAGTCCGCGCGCAGCAGATCAGGTATCGGGATGGTGACGGAGACAAGAAAAATCCCGATCCCGTAGCCAGCAACATGGCTCTCAATATCGTTTCGTCGCATCGTCCCGCCCGGCCCTTGCATCCGGGTTAAAGGCGACCTGTTTGAAGGCGCGCTTCCGCAATCAGCCGATTGATAAAATCGAGTTTGGCTATGACCGGTGGCGAAAGAACGAACGGATAAATGTCCCGTTCGCCCATGGATCGCTGGAAGGTGTTAAGGGCCAGGCTGATCGGAACCCAGGCGTCCACCAGTTGCTGAGCATTCTCCGCCCGATAAGGGTCGAAATCGACCTCGACTTCAAGGGCGTGGTGACTTAACGGCTCTATGGATAGCCCGAATGATCTGGTCGTCTCCAGCGTATCGACAATGTGAAACAGGTGGGCCCAGCATTCGGCAAAATCTTCAGATGGGTGGCTGCTTGCGTAAGCGGAAATGAAGGTATCCTGCCAGTCCGCAACTGGCCCGTTGTCGTAGCTTTTTTGGAGCGCTGCTGCGTAGTCTTCGCGCTCGTCACCAAAGAGAGCACGTGCCTCTTCAAGCAAAGCGCCCTTTCGCACCAATTGCTGAAAATAAAAGTGACCGATCTCGTGGCGAAAGTGTCCAAGCAGGGTTCGGTAGGGCTCTCCCATCGAAACACGAACGGTCTCGCGAACGATGTCATCGGCCTCGGCCGCTCGAAGACTGATCAGACCGCTCCGGTGCCCGGTCATTGCAGGGCTGACACCGCCGCCTTCATTGATCGCATCTTCCAGAAAGTCGAAGACCAGACCGCCCTCCGGGTCGACGTCTCTTCCGGGACACGGAAGGCCAAAGCGCAGAATGGAATAGAACAGATGGCGCTGGGCCGCGCCTATTCTATGAAACCTTGCGAGGCCCTCCGGGGTATTGGTGTTGGGGATGAGCCGATTGTAACGTGCAGGAATTGCCAGAAGAATTGGATCGTCGGCCGCAACCAACCAGTTGCTCCCGTCTATGGCTGCGTTGGCACAGAACCGCCAGGTTTCGCCAGGCCGTGAGGGAATGCTCCACAAACCCTCGCCTGCTTCCAAGAGAGTGTGCAGCGTCAATGTGTCTGCAACAAACCCGACCGGCGCATTGTTGGCCCCGACGCTGAAATGATTGTCGAAATAGAGCGGAAACCCGCTGATATCGCATTGGTAGAGCCGCATGCCAAACACCTCTTGCAATGTCGCCGCATCGCTTAACGCGCGAGAAACGAGATCCGGCGAGGCAACTCATGAGATTTTTCCCGCGCGCCTCGCCCGATTTGCAAAGGCTCAGGGTGGGGAGCCTTAAGTCGGAGCTCTGCCGGGTTCGACCGGCGAGCGTTTGACCGAGCACCTTGACTAGTCGACCACCCCACCCATGTCCTTCTCATGTCTCCCCTATCTGACGCGGCACGGGGGAGAGTTCATTGCCGATCTTGGCCGCTTGTTGCCCATAGTACGACGCGTATGGGAGTACGAATTGGAGACAATTACGCGCAAGCGCAAACTGCGGTCCTTCCAGCCATTATGGGCAACCACTCGGAAGATCCAGGTCGCGGCTCAACAGCGCATCCCCGCCAACGTCGTCGACGTGCTGATTGTCGGCGCCGGCATTGGAGGGGCGCTGATGGCCCTGTCCCTTGCCAAACGAAACATGACAATCCTCGTCGTTGATCGACGGCAACCGGTGCAAGGTAGCACTCTGGCCAGCACCGCGATGATCCAGCATGAGATCGACATGCCGTTGCATAGGCTCACGGCGAGGCTTGGGCAAGCAAAAGCTCGGCGCGCTTGGCAGCGCTCCGCCAAGGCCGTGGAAACGCTAACTTCGCTTGTCGATAATCTTGGGATCGACTGCCATCTCGAGCGGAAGAATTCGCTCTACCTCGCTGGAAATGCCTATGGTGCAAGAGCGCTCGCCACAGAGGCGGAAGCACGCGAAAAGGCTGGCATTTCAGCAGTGTTTTTCAATGCCGCGCAACTGCGCGAAAAGTTTGGACTGAAGTGGACCGCTGCGATCGAGTCCACCATCTCCGCGTCGGCAAACCCCGCACAATTAACCGCCGGCGTGTGGCGCAAGGTGCAGGCAGACGGTGTGGCGATCGTAGGAGATACTGAGATCACCGACGTTCGCAGCCTCGATGACTGGAACGCCGCCGCGACATCAAAAGGAGAAATCATACAGGCCAGGCATGTCGTCTTTTGCACGGGCTACGAGTTCCTCGATGTCGCGGCCAACCAAGAGCATCGGATCTTCTCCACCTGGGCGCTTGCAACCAGGCCGCATCATCCGAGGCCCCGTTGGCTCAAGGATTATGTGCTATGGGAGGGATCGGATCCCTACCTCTATTTTCGCTCGACTGCTGATGGCCGCCTCATGGTCGGAGGTGAGGACGAAGAAAGCCCCACAGCATTTCAGGACCCCGTCAAACTCAAGTCCAAATCCAAGACCTTGCGGGCGAAGCTGTCGGCGCTCCTGAAAATACCGATCGCCGAGCCCGCCTATCAATGGGCAGCGGCCTTCGGCGTGACCGCCGACGGGCTGCCGATAATCGGTCCGGTTCCAGGACTCAACAACGTTTATGCTGTGATGGGATATGGCGGAAACGGCATCACCTACAGCCAAATCGCCGCGGAGATCGTGTCGTCAGCAATATTGGGGCACCAGGATCCGGACAGCGAACTTTTTGCGTTTCGCTGAGGTTGCGCGACCTCGCCTTGGACGCGGGTCACCTTCGCAATCGTCTTGTGACTTATCGCAGCAGAGGAGGCTTCTCTCAGGCCAAGGCCAACAGAAAGCTGCTTCATCAATGGAACCGTTTACCGCTGAGCCGGTTCTTTCAGTCCGACATAACCGGAGACTAAAGAGATGGACCATACCAATCACGTGCGCCTTGATCCTTCGGAACTGATACCAGCAAACCTCGAAGGCGCGACCGTTTACGGCGCAGACGATGACAAGGTCGGAACGGTGGATCACCTTCACGGCGTCGGCGCCAACAGCACTGCGATTATTGATGTTGGCGGCTTCCTCGGGATTGGCGCGAAACCGGTCGCGGTGCCATTGGCGGATCTCGACTTCATGCGTGACGATGACGGCGACGTTCACGCCATCACCACCTGGACGAAGGATCAGCTGAAAGAAATGCCAGAGCACCTGGACTCATGACCCGAGCGCAGAGCTGCATCATGGAATGTGGCCATGCGGTGGCAACATGAACATGGCTTCTACCGTCAAAAAAGAAACGGCCTACCCGTCGCCAGGCAGACGATGGGTTGGTTTCGTCAGTGCGCTGGCGGCGCGTCCACCGGGCAAGCGATTATAAGAGCGCAGAATACGCGCGCCTCAAACGCGCCAAATACCTGAAAGTTCCTTGAAAAAACTTCGATTTCGGGCGCCGGTTTGAGGGAACAGATCCGTTGTTGTCCCGTTCAGTCAGCGTGGAAGCCGGTGTTTTGCCGGCCATAGGAGAAACAACCATGATCTTGAAATCTGTCGCTACCCTCGTCGCCATCGCGGCGTTCACTGCACCTGCCCTTGCACAGACGAATGTCATCTGTGACGAAGCCTCGGTTGCCAAGGCCGAACAGCAGATCGGGCAAATCTCCGACGGCGCAAAGAAAATCGAATCCACCAAGGAACTGGCCATGGCGAAAGAAGCCATGACTGCAAATGACGTGGAAAAATGCAAGTCGCATCTCGAGAATGCGATTAAGGGCATGGATGCCATGTAGGCCGGCGCGGCTTCGAGGCGTCTGTTGCCACCCGTCGCAACGCCAATTTCGGAACCTCCCTACCCCGAATTCGAGGAGGTGACACGTATTTTTCGAGAAGTCGAAATCACTGCGTGAATGGCAAAAAACTCGGGAACCAAAAAACTCGAGCAAAGTTTGACCAGTAGTGCCTTCCACGGGCTGAAAACAAGGATGTAGACATCATGAAAAAACTGCTGCTCGCCGCGGTATTCCTCGGCGCAACGACCTTTGGCGCGCTCGCGCAGACTTCGACGCCTCCGGCCACTACGAACGGTGACACACCGGCCGTCGCGACGCCGGACTCCACCAATCCCACCGCCCCGGTCGCCGGGGCAAATAGCTTCACCGAAGAACAGGCCAAGAAACGCATCGTTGAAGCCGGTTACACCGACGTTGCTGGTCTCAAACTCGATAGCGAGGGCGTCTGGCGAGGCAGCGCCATGAAGGACGGAAAGTCTGTCCAGATCGCACTCGACTACCAGGGCAACGTGGTCGCCAACTAATCCCAGCAGCGAGGAACCCCCATGAAAACCGTTAGTGGACTTTTTGACGATTACTCCGATGCACACGCGGCGGTGAGCGCGCTGGAAGATCGCGGCGTGCCGTCTGACGATATCAGTATCGTTTCCAACAATGTCGGTGACCGGTACTCCAACGACAGCAATGCTGCCGAGGGCGCAGGTACAGGCGCAGGCCTAGGTGCTGCAGTTGGTGGCATCGGGGGTCTCTTGACCGGGCTTGGCGTCATGGCCATTCCCGGTGTCGGACCTGTGGTGGCGGCGGGCTGGCTTGCCGCGACGGCAGCCGGTGCAGCAGCCGGCGCAGTCGCCGGTGGCGCTGCGGGGGGACTGATCGGCGCGATGACCGAATCCGGCGTCCCCGAAGAGCATGCCCATGTCTATGCGGAGGGCGTGCGCCGCGGCGGAGCCGTTGTCACCGCCCGGGTTGACGAGAGCCTCTACGCGGACGCCCAGGCCATCCTACGCCGGGGCAGCTGGGTAGATCCCGAACAACGCCGCGCGGCTTACCTCGAGCAAGGCTGGACACGCTTCGACGAAAAGCTCGATCCCTACACTCCCGAAGAGATCGAGAAAGAGCGTCTCCGCTACAGGCCTTGACGGGAACCGGGAGGGCTTCAAAAGCGTTTATTAGCCAGCCCTTAGAACTCGATTTCGGCCCCGCTCGGGGCCGATTTTTTATTGCTAACAACTGCGCGATCACAATCGCACGTCAGTCTCGTCCTCGTGCGACCTCATCGGCCAGCGAGATCCCTTTCAATCCCCAAGTAGCCCTCTCAGTCCGGCAGAATCTCGGACCCTCTTAGCGGTTGGGCAGACGCCTGCGCGGCCAGGCCCTTCAAAAGCCCGCCTCATATTTTGTCCTAGGCGCGATCAACAAACTTGTTGAACCGGCTCAGGCTGCCATCGGCGATTTTGTCCTGGTGCAGGAAAAACAATCGGTTGTGGTCGAATATCCGAAAAAACTCCTCCCATGAAATCGGCTCCAGGTGATCATCCCGTTCGCCGAAATCAATCCGTAAAATCCCACCATCATCGGCGCCCTTCACTCGGGTTGGCCGCCCGTTGCGTGCCTCTGCCCAATGTCGAATCTCGTCATGATCTCGAGTCGTTTCAGCCTTGGTCATCAGTGTTCTCCTCTCGCAATCGTCGCATTACGCGCCGAACAGGCTGAGCATCCATTTGTTCCCGTCGACAATTTCCCAACCCTGGAGCCCACTGCGTTAGTGCCCGGAAGGCGCTGCTCGATCAGAACAGGTAGCCAGGCGGTGCGAGCTTTGGGGAACCGACAACTGCGTTGCATTGTTTCGTTTCCTACCCCTCTGGAGGCACGATTCTTGAGGATTTTCGATGGACAACCGTGTTCGACATCATCGCGTCTCGGTCGCCGGCATCGACACTTTTCGTGAAGCGGGACGGGCGGACGCCCCTGTGGTTTTGCTTCCGCACGGATATCCTGCTCCTCCTACGAATTTCGCAACCTCATGCCGCGTCTTGCAGACCGCTGGAGGCTGCTCGCGCCGGAATTTCCAGGCGCCGGCTACAGCGCATTCCGGAAGATGTCGACTACAGCGTTGACGGCTAGGCCACCTGGCTCGAGGTCTTCATTGACGCGATGAAAGTCGACCGGTTTGTCCTCTACCTACACGATTTCGATCCCCCAATCGGAGGCCATTCGACGACCCGAACGTATGGTAGGACATCCAGCTGCTCGGAACCCATCTCGACGAAGTCGCTGCGTTGGTTGTAGGCTTCCTCCCGCGCGTTCACTCGGCATGATCGCTCGCGCGAGCTGTGGCAGCCGGAACATTTGACCTTTCTTTCGGGGTTATCGTGCAGGCGCGTTAGGGAAAGCATGCACGAATGAAATGCCTTCCTATCACCACGAATTTGCTATTCGACTGACCAGGAAGATGCCGAACCCAGGCAGCGACATTGATCGCGAATTCAGCTCACGATGGCACGTGCATCATGCGGAGAAGCCACCGTTTCTTATCGAGTCGGGAGCGGCCGGCTTCGGCTTCTCTGATTGCTAAGCGCAGCACCCGCTCGACTTCGGCGTCTGCCTTGTCGTCGTCAACAAAATGCAATCTGGCGGAAGCGCGCAGAATTGCGACCAGTTTCCGTTCATGGGTTTCGAGTGTGCCGGCCATGAAGCTACAACGACCGGAACTCCGAGCGGTTCCGCGCTGCGCTTGCTTCTTTGGTGAGCATCGGGCGAGTTCGGAAATGCCCTCGCCGCTCCTGTTCCTCACGGAACCACAAAGACCCCACTCGGTTACAGAGCAGCTCCTATAGTTCCAATCCAGCCCTTAACCGCATCCAGTAAGACGCAGACCAGGTCGACGTGAAGAGGCGTGGAACGTTTGTCCGCTGACAGGGTTGAGCCTTATTCGGATCTGGAGGATTGGTGTCATGGTTGCCCCAAGAGCGAACTGGAAAGGCTATATCAAGTTCGGGGAAGTGACCTGCCCGGTCGCGCTTTATACGGCCGTTTCATCGTCGGAACGCATCAGCTTCAACACGATCAACCGAAAAACCGGAAATCGAGTCAAGCGCGAGTTTATCGACAGCGAGACCGGACGTCCGGTCAACGCCGACGACCAGGTGAAGGGTTATGAGGTGGATGACGGGCGATATGTAGTGCTTGAACCCGAGGAGATTGCCGCTGCGGTCCCCGACAGCGACAAGACCCTGAAGATCGAGGCGTTTATTCCTTGCTCACAAGTCGACACCACTTACTTCGACAAGCCCTATTACCTTGCCCCCGACAAGACGGGGGGCGAAGCTTTCGCGCTCCTTCGCGATGGGATGTCCAAGGCGAAGGTCGCGGCGATCGCCAAAACCGTGCTTTTCCGTCGGATGCGAACCGTCCTGATACGGGCACATGGTAAGGGGCTGATCGCTGCGACCCTGAATTTCGACTACGAAGTGCGATCGTCGGAGGAAGCCTTCGCCGGCCTTCCCGACCTGAAGATCGAGGGCGAGATGCTCGAACTTGCAGAGCACATCATTCGCACCAAGAAGGGCAGTTTCGATGCCGGTGCTTTCGACGACCGTTACGAGGCGGCCGTCGCTGAACTGGTGAAAGCGAAAATCGAGGGGCGTTCTCTGCCGAAGAAGAAGGCGCCCATCGCATCCAAGCCGGGCGATCTGCTCAAGGCGCTTCGCGAGAGTGCCGGCCTCAGTGCGAGCAAGTCGAAGTCCAAACGAAAAGCCGCCAATGCCAACACAAGCGCCTCCCGACAAAAGGCGGAAAAACCCTCTGCCAAGTCGAAGCCGGCGGCGCCGTCGCGCCAGGCCAGCTGACAGGAGATTGAGACATGGCTGTTCGCCCCTACTGGAAAGGCTATCTGAAGCTCTCACTGGTAACCTGCCCGGTCCTGATGATACCGGCGATATCAGAAAGCGAGAAGGTTCGCTTTCATACGCTTAATCGCGAAACCCAAAATCGCGTTGAGAGCCGCTTCGTCGACGCGGTAACCGGAAAAGAGGTCAAGGAAGAAGACGAGGTCAAAGGATACCAGCGCGGGGAAGACGAATACGTCCTCCTCGAGGATGAGGAGCTCGAGACCGTCGCATTGGACAGCACCAGGACCATCGATATTTCGACGTTCACCCCGCGAGACAGTATCGAATGGATCTGGCTCGATACCCCGTACTACCTGTCTCCGAATGAACCGGTCGGCGAGGAGGCTTTCTGCGTCATTCGCGACGCGATGGAGGCCCAGAAAATGGTCGGCATTTCACGGCTGGTCATCTCGCGCCGCGAACGTGCCGTCATGCTTGAGCCTCGTGGCAAGGGCATTGTTCTGTGGACGCTGCGCTACGGCGACGAGGTTCGTGGTGAAGCCGCCTATTTTACCGCAGCCAGCGAGGTGAAGGCGGACTCCGAGATTATGCCGCTCGTGCAGCGACTGATAAAGAAGCTGACAAAGGACTGGAACCCCAAAATGGTGGCCGACCCGGTGCAGGAACGTCTGGTCGATATTATTGCTGCCAAAAAGAAGGCCATGAAGAGACCCGCCAAGGCAAAGCCCGGATCATCGAGTTCGCAAGCAACGCCGAACAACGTCATCAACATAATGGATGCTCTCAAAAAGTCGGTCGCAGCGGAAAGCCGCGGGCGAAAATAACCACCGCGCAACGCTCCGCCACAGCCGGCGAACCGAGGCACCTTTTAGGTCATTCGCTCCAGCTCAAAGGCAAACAAGCGATCGTCATTTCGTATGGCCATCAGTCCCATGATTGCGTTTTGATCGATCCTGCGAAAATGGTCGATGATCGGCTGATCGTCATAGATGAGGGCCGCACTTGCCGCGCCCTCAAACGTCATGGTCTTAAGCGAGGCGACAGGGCCTTTGGCTTGAAAACCGCGCTGGACCCAGGAAAAAAGCGTGCGGGCAAGCCGCGTTCTTCCGAACTTATGAAAGCGAAGCGCAAGGTTCAGCGATACCCATTTCGGATCGATGGCCCGAAGCCTTCGACCTCCAGCGCGAAAGAGCAATGCGTCTGCCCGCAGGTCTGAATTAAACCGTTTGCCGAACCAGCCAAGGTTCTCCAGCACGCCGTCGAAGGGATGACCAGTCGGAATTCCCCGGCCCATCCAGAGGCCCTCGAGTTCACATGGTTCGAGAGGTGACAGCCGGCGAAATCGCTCCACTGCCCGTTGCTGGTCATCCACCGGATTGGCTCTTCTCGCTATTGCGCCTTCCGGCTTTCGTCTTTGACCGGGCTTCGCGGCGCGCCTGTCGCAACTCATCAAGCATCGGAAACCACCACCCGCGCTTAAGGTCGGCCGATGTGGGTGGCGTTCTTTCGGGCCAGGTTCTTACAAGCTCCTCCAGTGAGCCCCGCCGCCACGTAGCCCAGACAAACAAGTCGTCATCCGGAGCCGGAAAATAGAAATCGCTGACGGTTCCGGCATCCGCAAGCTCACCGTTGGTCCCGGTGAAGAAGACCACTCCAACATGCGTGGCGATCGCGCGCTCAAAGGGCGGGCTGTGACCCAAGGATATCGGGTAGCGCTTGCGACGCCTTTCCCTCGCCCTTGCCTTCGAGTCCTCTTCCTCTTCCGTACCTTTCAACGCGTCTCTACGCGCTTTCCTTGCTTCAGGTTCGCTGCGCTCGGCCTCGGCTTCAATGTCCGCCCAGCGTTGACGAAGTTCAAAGAGCGAACGATAGGGTACGGTCCAAAGGCGGCGATCCGCATCCCATCGCGCATAAGGTATCTCGCGGATCTCGTTGACGATAGACCGTGAGTAGGGTGTGCGGATCTCCAATGCCGTGGCGCCTGCGTTAAGATATCGGCTTTCGATCGGCTCGAATACGAACGCGTCCCTGCCCTTCTCGTCGGCAAAAATGTCTTCTTGCGCCTCCAACTCCGCACGCCAGCGTCCGATCCGTCGCTCAGCCGTGCGGCCTGGCACGAACCAGGCATTCAGTCGGTCGCTCCACCGCGCCCGCGGAAACGCTTCGCGAAACCGTTCGACGGTTACGCGATCGTGCGGCAGGTCGGTGGTTGCGCCAATGCGGGCGCCTTCTGACGGCTTGGCATCGTCTTTCTTGTTCATGACAGATCACGCTGCCTGCTTGGCCTTTGCAAGACGCTTTATTGCCTGCTCGAGGGGCCGCTCGCTGTCGCAGTAATCTTTCCACGCGATGGTTTTCGCAAGCAGCGCCGGCACCGTGCGCACGGTGAAACGCTTCGGGTCGAGATCGGACTTCACCTGTGTCCACGTGAGAGGCATCGATACCGTCGCACCGGGCCGGGCTCGCGGTGACAGTGGGGCGACTGCCGTAGCCATTCGATCGTTGCGCAGATAGTCGAGGAAAATACGCCCCTCCCGCAGGCTCTTCGTCATCTTGATCAGATATAGATCCGGATTGTCCTCAGCCATTTCCCGGCACACGTCGTGGGCAAACCCCTTGGCCTCTGTCCATGAGAGCCGCTTGCGATTTCCAACCGCAAGCGGCGTGACAACATGAAGCCCCTTGCCACCTGTCGTCTTGCAGAAGCTGACAAGGCCGAGATCATCGAGCCGGTCGCGCATTTCCCTTGCCGCAGTAACAACCGCGGAGAATGGCACATTGGGTCCGGGGTCGAGATCAAACACCAAGCGTCCGGGAATTTCGGGACGACCGGGCTTGCAATTCCAGGGATGGAGTTCGATGCCGCCGATTTGCGCGATCGCGGCGAGGCCCTCTACACGATCAACTTGCAAGTATGGCTTCTTGTCTCCAAAGACTGTCACAAGTTCGAGAAGGTTCGAAGTACCGGGTAGCGCGTGGCGCTGGAAGAACTGCTGACCGGCAATTCCGTCAGGCGCACGGATGATGGAGCAGGGCCTCCCCCGGATGTGATCGATGAGCCAGGTCCCGACGGCCTCGTAGTAACGAGCAAGATCTTCCTTGGTGACGGGTTCACCGTCGCCGGCGTCCGGCCAGAGGGGTTTGTCGGGGCTGGATATCAGGACACCCATGATCTCTGCTTTTTGCCCTTTGCGGGACAAGGTTGACTTGAACGTTCGCGTCGCTTCCGGTGTCGGCGTTTTTGCGGGCGACGCTGGCTTGTCGGCCTTCACTTCGATGGCCGGCTTGTCATCGCGAAGCCCCTTAAAGGCAGCCTGCCGAACAAGCCCATCCGCCGTCCATCCTGCGAACTCAATCTCGGCAACAAGTTCCGGCTTTACCCAGACAATCTCGCTTCCCTTCTTCGGTGCGCCAATGCCCGTGAAGGGTGATTTTTTGACTTCCGCCTGTTTCAGCTTGGCAAGCAAGCTTGCAACTTTCTTCGCACCAAACCCCGTGCCGACACGACCGACGTAAACGAGATGGGTGCTTCGGTAGACGCCAACCAAGAGGGACCTGAACCGACCATCGGTCTTCGCATAGCCACCGATCACCACTTCGTGGCCAGCGCGACACTTGGATTTGACCCAGGTGTCGGTCCGGCCCGACTGATAGGGAGCGTTGGCGCGTTTGGAGACGATGCCCTCCAGGGACAGCTTGCACGCGGATCGAAGCACCGCATCTCCACTTGTCTCAAAATGCTTGACAAAACGAAGTCGAGGATTGTTTCCGGCTTCGCCGAGTACCACCTGCAGGCGGTCCTTGCGTTCGGCGAGCGGATCGGCTCGCAAATCTTCGCCGTGACGGAACAGGAGGTCAAAGGCAAAATAGACGAGATTGCCGGTCCTTCCTTCAGATAGTGCCGCCTGGAGTGCGGCAAAATCCGGAGCGCCGTTTTCATCGAGCGCGCAGACTTCGCCGTCGATGATACAATCCGGCAATGCGGATGCGGCTTCAGCGATCTCCCTGTATTTGCCAGTCCAATCAAGCCCTTTTCGGGTTTTTAGCGTTGCCATGCCGTCAACGACGCGCAATTGGATTCGATAGCCGTCGAACTTGATTTCGTGCAACCAGTTGTCAGCGGCCGGTGGACGTTGGACCGTTTCGCAAAGCTGCGGCGCGATGAAATCCGGCAGAGTTCCGTCCTGCAACTTTGCCAGCCGCTTTCGCGACTTCTTCGGTTCTACCCACGCTAAACCTTGCTTGCTATCCCAGACCGCATCCGCCTCGACCGCGCCCTTTGTCTGCATGAAGGCGCTCGGCTTGCGGCCTTTGCCATTCGCTATGTCGTCCATCTTTCGGCCGGAAGCCACGGAAGTCGTATGCTGCTCCAGCACTTTGGCGCCGTCTTTCGCGACGGAAAAATCGTCGTGGTGCTTGATCAGCAGCCAGTTTGATCGTTTCCCGCCAGCCCGGTCGTTGCGCATGCGGACCAGCACGAAACTGCCGTGAAGCCGGTTTCCGTCCAGCGAGAACTTGAAGTCTCCTCTCTTCAGCGCCGCCTCTGGAGACTTTTCCCCCTCGAATTCCCAATAGCCTCGGTCCCACAACATGACCGTCCCCCCGCCATAGTGGCCCTTCGGGATCGTCCCTTCGAAGTCGCCATAATCGAGCGGGTGGTCCTCGACCTCGACGGCGAGCCGCTTGTCATGTGGGTCGAGGGAAGGCCCTTTGGTAACAGCCCAGGATTTGAAGACACCGTCCAGCTCCAGCCTCAGGTCGTAGTGCAGTCGCGTGGCATCGTGCTTCTGGATGACGAAGCGCCGGCGGTTCGAAGATGCGACATGTGCCTTGCCGCTCGGCTCCTGCGTTTGCCGGAAATCGCGCTTGTTCCTGTAGGTCGATAGTCTGTCTTCAGTCATCGACATCGCTCACAGATTGTTTTCCGCCCTGCGCTGGTCATGTCCGCAAGGCCCGCTCCAAAGCCGGTCCGAAGCAGCGAAGGCCGTCGAGGCATCAGTCTACGCCTTTGCCACCGGTCGCACCGTAAACCTCGCCGTTAACGAAGCTTGCTTCCTGCGAGGCGAGAAACACGTAGATGGGGGCCAGTTCCACCGGCTGGCCGGGCCGGCCGAAATCGCTATCCTTTCCGAAATTCTTCACCTTCTCGTCAGGCTGTCCGCCACTCGGCTGCAAAACTGTCCAGAACGGTCCTGGAGCCACGACGTTGGCCCGAACACCTTTTCCGATCAATTGCTTTGCAAGCGCCTTGGTATACGCGACGATCCCCGCTTTGGTTGTGGCGTAGTCGAGCAGAATTGGAGAGGGTTGATAGGCTTGAATGGATGCTGTGGTGATCACCGAGGCGCCGGGGGGTAGGTAAGGCTCGGCGGCCTGAGCAATCCAGTGCAATGCGTAGAGATTGGTCTTCAGCGTAGCGTCGAAATCCTCTGACGTTACAAGCGACACGTCTTTGCGAAACTGTTGGCGAGCCGCATTGATCACCAGGATGTCAATCCCATCAAGCTCCCGCAGCGTTTGCGAAACCAGCTCCCGACACCAATCTTCATTCTTCACGTCGCCGGGCAAACCCAGGGCCTTCCTCCCCTCCGCTTCGATCAAATCTATGACTTCTCGTGCGTCCGGCTCCTCCTCCGGCAGATAGGAAATGGCGACGTCTGCCCCCTCACGCGCAAACGCAATCGCTACGGCGCGTCCGATACCTGAATCACCGCCGGTGATGAGGGCCTTCCGCCCCTTCAGCCGATTTGCCCCTTGGTACGTTTCTTCGCCATGATCAGGTTTGGGATGCATTTCGCCAACGAGACCTGGCGCGGGTTGCGGTTGCGGTTCGAAGGGTGGCGAGGGGTATTGCATTCGGGGGTCCTGCATAGTCAGACGATCGGTCATTGGGCAATCCTCACGTGATGTATACGCAATAAACTCGTCTATTGATTTGGGGTTCCGACAAGGCAGGACGATCAAGGCCTACGATGACGACGGTGGCGCTTGCAGGCGGCCCTCCCGCACCGTTTACAGCTCTCGGTCTGCGGAGACGGTTGCAGGCCGGATGGCTAGGGAGCTTGACTGCCATTGCGTTGGGCCAAAAAGATCCTCGTGCTGCAGGACCCCGTTGAAACCGCCGATCCATCGGAAGCTCGGAACAACTGACGCTCAAACGGGTTCTAGTCTTGGTCCTAAATGGAGGCAGCCACAATGAACATTGTCGGGCAACAGGTTTTATCTGATCCAGGCGGCATAATGACAGTCGAATGGGTCGCAGAAGGCGGCGACGTGATTTCTGTCCGTCTGGAAAGCTCGCCGGACGATCTAGGCGTCGATGCCGCCGTGGCAAAGGCGAAGGCCCTGATGGTGCAAGTGGCCACATTCGGTGACGTCGAGAGCGACAGGGCCGATGAACCTGACGTTATCGGCTCGCCTGCCGTTGAATCATTGCGGAGTGCTCGTAGCGCCAAGGACACCGGTACGTTGGAAGAGCAGCTCGACGAAGGATTGAAGAACTCCTTTCCCGCCAGCGATCCACTTTCCGCCACTGGAAGTTCTATCACCACCGGACGGGCGGGATCTCCCGACACAGACACGTGATCCCCCAGACAGTGCAAAAGATCGTACTCAAAGGACAATCGCACAGCCGTAGCCGAAGCAAGCGCAACCGGCCCCGTGCGCCTATTCTCACCTAATGCAAGAATGAATCTATCCGTTTTCTATCGTTTGCCGTCGCGCGGCGGTTGATGATGGTGCGTCCGCGGCCATCCTTCATGATGTAGCGGCCATTCACAATCTCTTCGGTAATGCCGCCTTGGTGGCGAACGCCGACATCCTGCCCATTTGCCTTTGCGTTCCCACGACCGGAGCTGTTGGACTTCGAATTCCCACCGCTGTTGCCGCCAGCATTCCCACCTCCGCTGCCGCCACCACTCCCGCCATTTCCGCCCCCGCCTCCATTACCATTGCCAGCGAAGGCGCCCGTCTTGACGACCGCAAGCCCGGCGCTGGACATTTCGAGGCTGTAGGGCAAAGAGATGGCGAGGATGCAGACTGCCGGCCAGAATGCTGTCAGGATCATCCGACGCGTGATCATAGTGTCTCCACGGCTTTTCGTACGCAAAACGCACTTAGCGCGGTGGGCAACGAACTGCCTTTGCCCCTGACTGAGACCCACAGTCAAACTCGCACCAGCCAAAAAAACGGCTCCCTGAGGAGCCGGTGAGGTAGTCAAGGGGCCATGGTCAGGGTCGATTCTGGCCCCGGTTGTCTGCATTTGAAAGCATGCGAGGCTAGAAATTCATCGATTGTCGCTCCGGCGTGCGGAGCTTCTAAGAGAGGTATGGTGGCGCTAATGGTTCCGCTATGGGACTTCAGTCCCAATGCTCGCCGCAAAGGTCTTAGTCTTACTTCGGTTGTCCGGTCGCTGGGTTTCCCGTTTTTTCCTCGGACGCAGTTTGGATCCTCTCGCGCAAATGCCTTTAGGAGTTGCAAAACCTCAGGCCAGAGATCTGAACGGTCGCGTAAACATCGACTACCTTCTCTCGTGGTTGCATCAGTCCGCTGCCGACAAGGTTCGAGAGGCGTTGCGGACCTCGCCCTGTACCGCGTTGTCGGCGTCCAATCCCCCATGGCTCGATGCGTAAGATTTTCAGTATCCGATATAGCGATCCACTCCGGCAAAAGGACCGGCCTGAGCAGTTGCACGCCTAACTTTTTTGACGGCTTTTGCCTGCCGGCACGCAGCGCTGGGGTTACATTCAGCTCACGGGCAGCCATGTTACGCTGGAATGACGCGCAGAGGCTTCGAACCGGTTAATTATGGTTGTCGAGATGATGCGAAATGTCGACGAAGATGTTCGGTGTGAAGGCGGGCGTTCAGGTAGGGCGCGTTCCAGTTGGTCTCGGACAGCGTTTCATAGGCCAGGATACGAAGGGGAAAGCTTTCCTGGTGCGGTCGGCTCGCCACAAGCGCCGACAAGAAAGTCAGCTGGTGGTCTCTATGGATATCGCCTGGAAACGGGAGAAGGCTAGTTTCGGGTGACAGGGAGCGAGCCAAACCCGAAAGCGAACTGTTGACGGCCGAATGCCCGGCAAGATCGAGACCGACCGCCTCAAAGCCTAGCCAGAAGGTTTCCTCCACCCCAAGCAGCGCATGAGCCTGATTAGCTTCCGACCGGACTTTTGCGACGCTTTCTGCCGAAAAGGCGGGCGGGCGCCCCTCAGTCACGATCGCCACGAAAACTCGCTCGCCTTCCGCGGCCAGACGCGCAATCGTTCCGCCTGCACCTAGCACCTCGTCGTCGGGGTGAGGTGCGATCACCAGGGTTCGACCGAACGAGAGCGGAATAGGCTGTGCCGGAGCCTTGCTTGCTTCATCGCGCGTGTTCATCGACGGTCTGCTTCCACGGCTCCAGGGTGGAGGCACCAGCAATTATCAAGTTGCCATCTCACCAGGCTTAGCCAAGCGGTAAGGCATCCGCCTTTGGCACCAACGTCCCACGTTCGAACCGTGGAGCCTGAACCAATGTTACTACTGCGCCGCGGAGAAGCTGGTGGCGTCGTCGCCCTCTCCGTGGGCGAGGAACTGCACCAGGGCAGATAGGAGTTGTTCCGCGGTCGCGCGATCCAGCATGACCTCAACGACTTCATCTTGCTCGGCCATGAGTTGAAGGCGACCAAGCAGCGGATCAGTAGAGATCACTTCAATGTCGTTGCCCTGATATTCAGCCTCAAGTGACGCCCAGTGGTTTTCCATATCCGCCTCCAACGACGATGTGTCACCAGCCCATGCAGGTATCGCAGATCGGGTTCTCTGGGTCGGTTGCTTCCCATGAGGGCATTGGGTTGCGACAGTGGAGACATATGAGATCCATCCGTTGTAGCTCGGCACTGCGCGCCGCTGCTCTCTGGCGTTGGTCTGGCGTTTGCATCGCATCAGCACGGCGCTTTAGCTCAGCCGCTATCTCCTTGTCGGTGAAGCCAATCATTTTCCCCTCCATGATCCACCGGCAGCAGGATCGCCCACCGGTTTAATATAAGCAAGTGATGAAATAAGGCGCTTCTCCACCGGGGGCATGTGTTTGATTAACTGCGAGGCCCGCCTTTGATATCTTGCAAGGTCGCTCACCCCGTTTTCCCGTGGGGCGCAGCGACCGCTTTCGATTCGGGTGAGCCCCGGAATCTCAGGAAGATCGAGAACACGACGATAACGGCTGTCGAAAGGAACTCACTTTGCCAGTTCTGGAAAGACTCGAACCAGAACTGCGCGCTGACGAGATGCTCGGCAACCGAGGCCGCTGGCTGTCCGTGCATCAAGGCTTCGGCATTTGCAGCCTCGCTGCTGTAGAGGAGATGGAGGACGAAGGTCAGGAGGAAAAGAAGACCGAGAGCAAGGCCCAATGAGTAGGAATATAACCACTTCGCGAAACCGCCGACGCGTACCGGCCACGGAGCTTCCGTGTCATCCGGCTTCAGTTCAGGGCCTTCGTCCTGTTCCGCCAGTTCGTCGGGGTCCTTCGATTCGGCTGAGCCGCGCTGATACAGGAAAGCTGTGAGCATCACATAGGCCGACATTTGCAGGAACTCCGATTCCCAGTTTTCAAAAAGCGATGAGAAGAAGTGTCCAGATTTTGCGTAAGCGGCCAGCCCGATCTGAGCCGAACGGTGATCGGCGAGCTCGCGTACATAAACGCTCCATCCGCTGAATAGCATTCCCGCAACTGTGGCGAGCCACAGAGCGACTAAGACAATGGAGAGCCCGTTATCCCTGAGAAAGCGCATTTTTTCTCCCCTTTAGGCGTGACGCGACTTGCATGTAACTGCGCACTGCTCATCCTGTTCCAGAGATAGCGTTCAGCTCTGTGTTATAATGCAATCATCGCAACGGCTGCGAACGCGATCACTGCAGTGGCTCCCCATCCGACGGCCAGCATCGCTCGCAACGCCGTGAACACCTTCATAAGATCCCTACTGCTGACCACCATCATCATTGCTGCCATGATCGGCACGGTGGTGCGCCACCTCTTGGGTATAGTGCCTGGGAGCAAGGCTGATTTCCGTCGCGCGCCGGATGGAAGCATCGAGCTCGTCCATGCCGCCAAAAAACAGCAGCCCAGCCGCTGGCAAAGGGCTGGATACTGACGCGATCATGGCCCTCACCCGTGGCGATGTCGCGAGCTCCAGGGAGACCATCGACCCGGGCTTTGGGGTCATCGTGCCTTGAAGCCTGCCGGCGGCTATCGATTCCTGGAGATCTACCTGTTTGGAGGACCCGCAGATTCTGTTTCAAAATACGCGGAGATGCACTTGGAGCAGCCGAGCGGTGATCTTGGAAGTTTCACCAGAGATCCCATCTGGGCGGAGCTTTCAAAGCAGATCGCAACTGGGACAATCGCCCTGACAGCTACTGAGTGGCAAAGCTCAGGTTCTTGGCGGATGAATCTCTAGAGGGCTTTAATGCCGGACCGCTAATTTGCATTCGACCATTTAAAGGCCTATATTTTGGTCCAAACGGGGACCCGACCTATGAAGCTCTCGCAACAAGTCAAACCGATCAGCTATCTCAAGGCGCATGCACCCGAGATCGTTCGATCGCTCGCCGAAAATCGGGAGCCCGTCGTGCTCACCGTCCATGGCGAAGCGAAAGCGGTGCTCCAAGACGTCACGGTGTACGAGGAAACCCAAGAGACAATCGCCCTCCTGAAGGTGTTGGCGCTGACAAACAAGCAGGTCGAAGCGGGCAAGCTCCGTCCTACATCTGAAGCGTTCAAACGAATCCGGCAACGCGTGTCCGGGACCTGATGTCTTACAGAGTTCTATTCTCCGAAGACGCGGAACAGGACATCGAGGATCTCTATCGCTTCATCGCCGGCCGCGAGGGGGTGGAAACTGCCGAGCGAATACTTGGTGAACTCGAAGCTGCAGCTTCGAGCCTTGAGGACATACCTGCTCGCGGAAATGTGCCCAAAGAACTCGCGCCCGTTGGGATCACAGAATATCGCGAGCTACACCATAAACCTTGGCGGATGATCTACCGAGTCGTGGGCTCGGACGTGATCGTCTATTGCGTCGCCGATGGGCGGCGAGACATGCAGTCATTCCTCGAAAGCCGTCTGTTCCGAGCCACAAACTGAGCCCGTGTTGACACTGCGCTACGCTCTTCTGACTGCCTTTTTTCGGGCGCGTCAATCAACGACGTCGACCCGAAGGCGTGGCTTGTCGATGTGTTCGCCCGCATCGCCGATCTTCCCGTCTCCCGCCTGCACGAACTGCTGCCTTGGCAATGGAAGTCGAACAAAGGGACGACTATTGCGGCGACCGCGTAAACAGCTCCCGGAACAACGCTTGCGAACGCTCCAAGCCTTCATCGGTCAGGACCAATGACTTCGACTTGTTGACCGGGTCCCCGATCATGCCCTTCTTGTGAAGCCGATCCGTCGCTGCCCAGTCGAAGCCCTTCCAGGCACAACGCTCGTTATGCAGCGTCAGCCACAACAGCGCCAAAACGGCATCGTCGATCCTGTCCTCATCGATCTCCATGAACCGACATTACCACGCGCGGCGCTCAAAATCCCGCGGCCCTGCTCGGATGGATACGATACTCCGCATGTTTCATGCAGAAAATGCCCCGATCAGCGGGCCAAATGAAAGGTGGGGGTCCCTACGGGCTTACATTCAAATCCGCCCTTCCAAATCAACGAGCCGAATCTCAGACTTAAATCACGCCGATAAAAGGTGAGGAGTTCGTGGCGCTCACGAAAGTCCATTCGACTGCGGCCTTTGCCGGATGCTTAGCAATCTTCGGCACATCATCAATGTGCGCAGAGAGTTGGGGTGACGGGCCGCGCCTTGATGGGCGAACCCGCGGCCCTTGCAGTTTTTGAGGGCTAGGATGCGCAATCGCTTTACGCACGGTGGCGCTCATCACGCGACAAACACGTCCCGCGTTGCCGGCTTTGTACATCCTACGGCGGGCGTATCAGAGTGGGGGGTAGGCGTAGATTTCATCACCAATTGGTGCTATTTGTAAGTACCACAATCAGGAAACCAAACGATGCGATCGACTATCAACCTCGACGACACGCTCATGGAAAGGGCTAGGTTCCTAACCGGCACGAAAGAAACCGCCGCTTTGGTCCGCCAAGCGTTGGAGACGCTTGTTCGTGTTGAGTCGGGAAAACGCCTCATCGCGCTCGGGGGAACTATGCCGGATGCGGGGGCAGCCCCACGCCGCCGGAGCGCAGCGGCCAAGTGATACTTGCTGATACCTCCATCTGGATTGATCATTTTCGACATGGCGATGCGGAGTTGCGTAGGATTATTGAGGACGATCATCTCCTCTGCCATCCGGCCGTGATTGGTGAATTGGCACTTGGCAGCCTTCGGGACCGGGGTAGCGTGATAGCTTTCCTGGCGGCTCAACGTGAAGCGTTCGTCGCAACGCACGACGAAGTCATGATGATGATTGATCGCCACGCCATTTTCAGTATGGGCATTGGCTCCACGGATGCCCACTTGCTGGCCTCAATTCTCCTTGATCCGCGAGCGGCCTTGTGGACCAGAGACAAGCGTCTGCGGGCAGCGGCAGAAAAGGCGGGGGCTTTACTGCATACCCCTGCCAATTCGCGGAACTAAATGCTGAATCCAAACGATAGCCGTTGCTCATGCTCGTCTGTGGTTGAGCCGCCAGAGCGCAGAGTTCCGCTCGATAAATTATGAACATCCGGCTGGTTCTCGCCGCCTAGAGCCGGCTCGTCCTAGACGCGCTACGCGCGATGAGGAAGGTGAAGAATCGACCCAATCCTGACCTCCACTTCGCCAAGGAAAATCAGGAAAGGGTGTGGAAACTTGCCATATGGCGCGCCCGTCGGACCGGCGTGATTGCGGCAAGGAGGGGACGTCGCCCCGCCCATGCGCGAGGCCTGCTCACTCTAGCGTCTGGTCGCTCCGCGGCCGTTGAATGGAAATCGCTATGAATCCCACGGGCAGACTTTAACCCTCCGCGCCTGAGCATCGTCTAAATTTACAGAATCACCACAGGACGGTGGTCGTCGAACGAGTTTTCAGCAGCCTATTAATGTGTAACTTGGGAAGCTGCCGACATCAATTCCTCAGGAATCGGTGCCCTGAACGTATTGAGGCCAGCCTCCAGAACTTCAGTGAAGCTCCAGCGTACGATGCCCCCTCGGTCGATCAGGAACTGACCGACAAGCTGCCCCTGGCTGGAAGCCATCGCCTGCTGATCGGCTTCCGTAATCTCATATCCTTCCTTCTTGTTGAGAAACTCGTCCATTGCCATGACATCCATAGGCTCGGGCAACTCGCCCGGGAGATGGACCCGTATCGCCATGACCGTGCCCATCCCGACCTCGCGCAAGCCGAAAGCACGGTGCGAGGCCCGCTCCGGGTCGGATGCGGTGAGAAGATCGGGCGCCGGGTGGTAACGGAAATAGAGCCGCGCCCGCTCGACTGGCGTAATGACGACTGCTAGGCATTCGACGCCTTTCTCACGCAGAGCCGGCTTAAGTTGCGCCATCGCCGCGACATGGCGCCGGCAGAACGGACAATGTAGGCCGCGAAACATACCGAGCAACAACGGGTTACGGCCTCGAAAATCATCGAGCGCGATCTTGCCGTCGCGCGATATCGCATCGAGCACTATATTCGGCGCCTGGTCGCCCGGCTGCAGCGGGCGGTCGACACTACTCGTGGACATGGACTACCTCCTCGCCCCGGATCAGTCAGGAAAAGGCAGCACATCCAGCTTCGGCGTTGGGCCTATGCTGGGGACGCAAAACTTCCTGCGCCAGAGCAAAAATAGCGTTCGGCCTCCGCCATCTTGTCGAAGGTCGTGATTACGCACTGCAAGCCCATCATAACACGAAAAGAGCATCCGCGGGTCGCCCGCTAGCCGTCTCGCGCGCCGCGGTAAACTGTGGGTCGTCTCATCCGTGCCACCGGACGATACAGCGGCGAGACCGATTTGGATCTTCCACATACGCACGTCCTAGCGGTGTTCAACGTCTTGAAACTTGGGCGGCCCCGATGTGACTGGACACGAAATGTGGTGAATAACCCCAGACGAGCGCACGCCCGAATGCTCTTAAGCTGAAAGTCAGTTTTCGACCTCGTTTATGACGTTAAGTCTGCAACGACCAAGGTCGTCAACGGGGTCGGATCGCCACACTCGCAATGTCAGACGATGGCGCTGCCTGCACGTTCCGATCGGAAGGCCGAAAACCACCCGAGACGATCGGAAGCCGGCAACATGCCGCCCAGACGGGGATGTCGACTCTTTTCCCTCGCCATGATGTGAGTCGAACCTTAGCCCACCGACAACTTCGAACGATGAATCTCACAGAGCGCGCCCCAGCCCCAAGCGACGTAGCGCTCTGGGGTCAGCCTGCGGCTGGATCAGGCTCGGAACCGCGAGAACCTCTTCATTTACGACCTCGTGATCGGCCCGGCGCGGTAGGTAATCCCTTTTTGAAATTACAAATAGCTAAGTTGAGGTAGGAAGCTGCTGGGGGAGTACCCGTTCGCTGTAGGGCTCAAGTCTTAGGTGGCCCGCCAATGGTCTGAGGTCAATTGCGGTAGAAACCAATCGCCGCATATTCTGTTTTCAACCAAGGCGTTACCGCCTCAGCGCCACGGTCACATACATGGCTCGGCTGGAGCTCAAAAGAACAATGAGGCCGCTCGGGGAAACTATGATGCAGGTAGACTTACCGAAAATTGTCCCTCCCACTCGCCAGACTAGATACGAGCAGAGCAGTGATGAATGCCAAGAAGCTCTCAAAGAGGCGTTCGGCGCCTTCGCCGCTTATTGTACGGCGGCGGGCTGGTCCGACGATGAGGTCGCCGTCGCATTGATCGAGATCGCTGATGAGCATCTTTGCTCTCTTGCCATTTTGGCTGACTTCTCCGGCGTTGTCCTTGCCCCAAACCTTACTAGGGGTCCGAAAGCAGAAGGAACCTCAGCATGAGCAATGCGGCCCTGTTGCACCTGATGAACGAAGAAGAAATTCCTGCATTCGTGGCAAACGTGATCGAGGCTGGGTGCCACATCAACTCTGTGGGGCACAACATGTACGTGATTTGCGACGACGAGGAACAGGAGGCCGTCATCGAAGAGCTCAACCGCATCTGCGAGAAGTACGGCGACCGAGACTCAATCCGGCGGGAGATTGTAAATTACCTATGGTCGATCGGCTGATACGTAGAGATCGCCTCTGAAGGCACGGGCACTAGGGGCTGCCTAGCGAATATTGACGCCCCGCCGCAGCGATGTACGCTGCCCGTCATGTCCCTCACCACCGCTTTCATCTCTGAGCTCGTTTGGGCGGACAACCAGGTCGAACACCCAAGCCCGGTATTCGCGCGCCGCCCTTCTAATGCAAGACAGGCTTGCAGCAATCGCCAGATTCCGCCCCCACCATCGCCGCAAGTCAGCCCAGCGCGTGGCTTGCCAGCCCGTAGAGGTTCGGTCCAGGTACTACGACCGCTGCGCATTTGCCCCGCCGGGACATTGCGAGCACTGTGTCGAAGACGGTCAGGCCGGATTGCGAGAGGGATGTGGCGAAAGTGCCGGTCTCGACTGGTGTGTCGAGCCGCAAAAAATGACCTTCGTGGGTGGAGACATGTTGCCGGATCACTGCGACGGCGTCCGCATCAGTTTCTGCCACGACCGGGCCAATGACATGCCCCCTGCCGAAAGGACGGCAAAGTGCGAAAGCGCACAGCCGACCGCCGCGAACCAAGCCGTAGCCTATGGATTGTGCAAAGAGCTTGCCGATCAGCGTCGCCCTCGAAACACCGAATGCCCCTGCATCCAGCTCGACGACCGCGGCGAGGTCCTCCCCTTCCAGTCGCCGGACCACCGGCTGCTCCGTTGGCGTAACAGAGTCGGTCGGCCGGCGGGCAATGCCCTGGCATTGGTATATGGTCCGTATAGGCTCAAAACCGAGCGAATGGTAGAGGCGGCGGGAGGCCCTCGTCGCATTGAGCCTCAGATCGCGTCCCTGGCAATCCGAAAGCACGTGGCCCATGAGCCAACGCCCAGCGCCGTTTGTCTGCAGCCGCGGCGAAGTAATCACCATGCCTATGGTCGCGAAATCATCACCGTGCGGAAACCACATGGCCGAACCTGTCAGCCTGCCGATTTCATCAAGCGCCACATAGCCGCGGCCGACCTCGCGCAGGAGTTGCAAGTCCTCGGCGCGAAGCGGCCATCCGACGGAAACCGACAGGGCGTGCAGTTGCTCGAGATCGGCGCTTTCGATCCCGGCTATGCGCATTTCGAAACTGTCAATGACTTTGGATTCGGATGTCGGTGTGTCCACTCCTTGCCTCCCGTCCCTGCCGGCGTCTTGTCTCGTCCCGCTTTCCAACCGGCCCGCGGCCAAAACCTTTACCCGTTAGACTAGGACGGTGCGCTCGATACAATTCACTTGAGAGGCCGTCTGACGCAACACAATCCTCCAAATCCGACGCGCTTTCGGCATGTAAAGCCTGGATAGGCTTCTAAAGTACTGGGCATGATCGACGGCGCCGACCCCAGCGAACCGGGATGCTGTGAGGACAAGAATGCAGGCAGTGGAAATCCTCGAAAAGCTCGTCGGCTTCCCCTCCGTCGTCAGCACCCCCAATAGTGACATCGTTGCCTGGATCCGCGGCTATCTGCAAAACCACGGCATCGCCGTCACCCTGCTTCCCGGCCCGGAGGGCGATCGGTCTAACCTGTTCGCCACGATCGGTCCGAAAGAGGTGCCGGGCTATATACTTTCCGGTCACATGGACGTCGTTCCGGCGGCCGAAAGCGGCTGGACGGGCGATCCCTTCCGTCTGCGTCAAGAGGCGGGCCGACTCTATGGGCGGGGCGCCACCGACATGAAGGGTTTCTTGGCCGCCGCCCTCGCCGTCGCGCCAAAGCTCGCCGAGATGCACCTGCGCCGGCCGCTGCACCTCGCCTTCTCCTATGACGAGGAGGCGGGCTGCCGCGGCGTGCCACACATGATCGCGCGCCTGCCGGAACTCTGCGCGGCGCCGCTAGGCGCAATCATCGGCGAGCCGAGCAGCTTACACGCGATCCGCGCCCACAAGGGCAAGGCCGCCGCCAGACTTACGGTCAAGGGTCGTTCCGGCCATTCGTCGAGGCCCGACATGGGACTGAATGCTATCCATGCCATTGCGAGCGTCTTAGCACGGGCGGTCGCCGAAGCCGACCGACTGGCCCGGGGTCCTTTCGAGTATGTTTTCGAGCCGCCCTACTCCTCTCTGCAGATCGGCACGGTGAAGGGCGGCCAGGCGGTCAACATCATCCCGGACACCTGCGAGGCCGAGTTCGAGGCACGGGCGATTTCCGGCGTCGATCCGGCGGAACTGCTCGCGCCGATGCGAGACGCGGCCGAGGCGCTGTCGGAACGCGGCTTCGAAGTGGAATGGCAGGAACTGAGCTCCTATCCGGCACTTTCGCTCGGCCCCGATGCGCCGCTTGCGCGGCTGCTGGAAGAATTGACCGGTCTCGAGTCTCTCCCGGCCGTCAGCTACGGCACCGAGGCGGGACTTTTCCAACGGGCTGGCATCGACGCGATCATCTGCGGCCCCGGCGAGATCGGCCGCGCCCACAAGCCCGACGAATTCATCCTCGTCGATGAGCTCCTGGCCTGCCAGGCGATGATCGAGCGGCTCGGCGAATGTTGCCGCGCCTGAGGCATGAAGAAGGAGACGCGTGATGACCTTCCTCTTCAATTCCGACGCAAAACGCGGTGCGATTTTCGCCGAAGCCTTTTCGCGTGAGCTTGCGGACGTTCCTTTCGCCAAGGATGCGGCGGCGGTCGATCCGGATGCGGTGCGCTACCTGATCACCTGGACGGTTCCCGAAGATCTCTCGCGCTATCGCAACCTTGAAATCCTCTTCTCGATTGGCGCCGGCGTCGACCAGTTCCGCATCGAGGCCGTGCCGCCGCATGTGAAGGTCGTGCGCATGATCGAGGACGGCATCGTCCGGATGATGCAGGAATATGTGACACTTGCCGTGCTCGCGCTTCATCGCAACCTGCCGGCCTATCTGGACCAGCAGCGCAGCGAACATTGGCGGGCCATTTCACCGGTTCAAGCGTCGGAACGCCGCATCGGCGTACTCGGCCTCGGCATGCTCGGCACCGCGGTGCTCAAACGATTGCAGCCCTTCGGCTTTCCGCTATCCGGCTGGAGCCGCAGCGCGCGCCAACTCGAGGGTGTCAGATGCCTGCACGGTACTGACGGTCTCAACCATCTGTTGGGCTATACCGACATCCTCATCTGTCTACTGCCTTTAACCGACGAGACGCGCGGCTTTCTCAATGCCGCCCTCTTCGCCAAGCTCCCGACCGGTGCGGCGCTCGTTCATGTCGGCCGCGGTCCGCAGCTCGATCACCAGGCACTTCTCGAGGCAATCGACACCGGCCATCTCTCCGCCGCCGTCATCGACGTCACCGATCCCGAACCGCTGCCAACGGGTCATCCCCTCTGGAGCCACCCAAAAATCCTGCTGACGCCGCACATAGCAAGCGTCACCCAACCAGAAACAGCCGCCGAGGCCGTGATCGAGAACATCAAGCGTCATCGGGCCGGACTTGATCCCATCGGGCTCATCGATCGCCGCCGCGGCTATTAAGCTCTCAATCCTAGGAAAGGAGACCCATGTCCCTCTTGAAGAACATCGACACCAATCCCTCTTTCCCGCCGCGCGAGTCCGGTCCGCTTCCGGAACGCCTGATCTCCGGCAGTCCCTCCTTCAAGACCTGGGCTCAAGACGTGGCACGGGGAGAGATGATCCATACAGGCGTCTGGGAGGCGACCCCCGGAGAGACGCGCTCGATTAAGGGCGAGACATTCGAATTCTGCCATATCCTCTCCGGTGTCGTCGAACTCACGCCGGAAGGCGGCAGGCCGGTCGTCTACAAAGCCGGTGACAGCTTCGTCATGAAGCCGGGGTTTGTCGGTGTCTGGAAGACGATCGAGACCGTACGTAAGATCTACGTAACGGTCATGTAGTGCCCGCAGCGCGATCCGATCGAGGGCCCCTTGATACAGGCCTATCTCCCTCGGATCGCGCTCAAACTGGTTTCGGCGGAAACTTGCCGGCAACCGGCATCCTCGCCCACCACGGCACGCTCGCGGCTTTCTGGCGTGTCGTCGCTGCTCAAGCCCGGCAATCGCTTTCTCGTGCCCCTCGGATTGCTCCAGCGCATCGCCGATACGTCACCGACCGGCCATCTCATCCTCCGAAGATTTCGCTGTCTCGTCACCGAAAACGTAATTTTCCGCCGTCGCCGCATCGCCACTCGATGCATGCTGCTCGCGTTCTTCCGGTAGCCTCGCATGAGATTATCCGAGGACCCGCGATGACTCTCAGCTTTGACCCCGACACTCTTCCCCTGCCCGTAGGGCACTTCATCGGCGACCGGCTGATCCCTGCCGAGGGCGTTATCGACATGCATCGTCCGTCCGACGGCAGGGCCTATGCGGGCTGCCCGCTCGCGGGTAAGGCACTCGTCGACCGCGCCGTCGAAACCGCCAAGAATGCGCTGAAGACGAGCAACTGGGGCGGCGTGCGTCCGCGCGAACGCACAGTCGTGCTGCAGCGCTGGGCCGACCTGATCGAAAGCGAGGCGCAAACCCTCGCCAAGCTCGAGGCGCTTTCCTCGACCCGACCGGTCGGACACCTGATCGCCGGCGATATCGCCGTCAGCGCCGAGCAGATCCGCTTTTTCGCAGAATTCGCCGACAAGGAAGGCAGCGACCTCGTGCCGACTGATGACAACAATCTCGGCATGGTGATGACCGAGCCCTATGGTGTCGTAGGCGCCATCACTCCGTGGAATTTCCCCGTTTCGATGGCCGCCTGGAAGCTCGGCCCCGCGCTTGCCGCCGGCAATGCCGTCGTCTTGAAGCCCTCCGAAATGACGCCATTTTCGACCGTCTATCTTGCCGAGCTTGCAATCCGCTCCGGCCTGCCGGCCGGTCTCGTTAATATCGTGCTGGGCGACGGTCCGGTGACCGGCACTGCCCTCACCGGCCATCCGGACATCGCCAAGGTCAGCTTCACCGGCTCGACCGGCGCCGGCTCGGCCATCATGGCCAATATCGCCCGCACCGGGGTCAAGCCCATGACGCTTGAACTCGGCGGGAAGAGTCCTCAACTCGTATTCGCCGACGCGGACCTCGACAAGGCTGCCGCCGCGATCGCCCAGAGCATGCTTTCGAATGCCGGCCAGGCCTGTGTTGTCGGCTCCCGTCTGATCGTGGAGGAAAGCGTTGCTGCGCCGCTCGCCGAGGCGATCGTCACGCACATGAAGGCGGCGAAGCCGGGTCCGACCTGGGATGAGGCGAGCGGGTACTCGCCGATCATCTCGAAGCGCCAGTTGAACCGCATCCACGGCATCGTCGAGGCTGCCGTTGCGGCGGGCGGCGAATGCCTGTTCGGGGGCGCCCCAATGGATGCGCCGGGCTATTTCTATCAACCGACGTTGATGGCCGTTCGCGACAGCTCCTCGCCAGCGATTACCGAAGAAATCTTCGGTCCTGTCCTGACCATGCAGACCTTCGCCGACGAAGAGGAGGCACTGGCACTCGCCGATCACCCGACCTACGGCCTGGCCGCTGGCCTCTTCACCCGCGACCTGTCGCGCGCGCTGCGGCTGACGCGGCGACTCCAGGCAGGCACCGTCTGGATCAACCGTTACAATCGTTCACGCGACCACATCCTGCCGACCGGCGGCTATAAGCGCTCCGGCATCGGCAAAGATCTCGGACGCGAGGCCTATCACGCCAACCGCAAGAGCAAGAGCGTGCTCATCAGCCTATAGGGAGGCCTCCATGAAATCCTATTCGATCGCACTCATCCCCGGCGACGGCATTGGCCAGGACGTAACGGATGCGGCCTGGCAGGTCCTTTCGACCGTTGCCAGGCACTCCGGCTTCTCGCTCACCGGCACGCCCTTTCCGTGGTCCTGCGCCTTTTACAAGGAAACCGGCGCGATGATGCCGACGGACGGCATAGAGATCTTGCGCCGCTTCGATGCGATCCTGCTCGGCGCCGTCGGTTGGCCCGCGGAAGTGCCAGATTCCGTCTCACTGCACGGCTTGCTCCTGCCGATCCGCAAGGCCTTCGTGCAATATGCCAATATCCGCCCGCACCGGCTGCTGCCGGGCGTCCAAGGTCCGTTGAAGGCGGACAATTTCGACATCCTCTGCATCCGCGAGAATACCGAAGGCGAATATTCCGGCGCCGGCGGCCGCGTGCATCAGGGAACGGGCGATGAGGTCGCGGTCGAGACCTCGATTTTCACGCGCACGGGCGTCGAACGGATCCTGCGCTTCGGCTTCGAGCAGGCGCGACAACGCCGGGGCAAGCTCGCTTCGGTGACCAAATCCAACGCCCAGAAATACTCCATGGTGTTCTGGGACGAGATTACGCGAGAGCTCGCCGCCGAATACGCGGATGTCGAGGTGACGAGCTACCACATCGATGCGATGGCCGCCCGCATGGTCATGGCGCCCGAGAGCCTCGATGTCGTGGTCGCCTCGAACCTCTTCGGCGACATCCTGACTGATCTCGGTGCCGCCATCCAGGGCGGGCTCGGCTTTGCGGCTTCCGCCAACATCAACCCCGATCGAAGCGCCCCGTCGATGTTCGAGCCGGTACACGGCTCCGCACCCGACATCGCCCATCTCGGGATCGCCAACCCCATCGCCGCCATATGGTCCGGCGCGATGATGCTGGACCACCTCGGAGAAAGTGAAGCCGCGCGCATTGTCATGACCGCGCTCGAAAGAACGACCGCCGGCGGGATCGGCACCGTGCCGGGCAAAGACAAAACCGAAACGATTAAGGCGGCGGTGCTTGCCGCGCTCAACTGATCTTTAGAGGAGAGAAATCATGAAGTTGAACGACAGGGAACTTTTCCGGCAAGAGGGCCTCATCGACGGAGCCTGGCTGGCCGCAGCCTCGGGTAAGATCGTCGACGTTTTCGACCCCGCTAGCCGGACGCGCCTCGGCACCATTCCGGACATGAGCGAAGAGGAAACGCGCTCCGCCATCGAAGCCGCCAATGCCGCCTTCGGACCGTGGAAGAAGAAGACGCATGCCGAACGGGCCGCATTACTTGAGCGCTGGTATGCGCTGATGATCGAAAACCTCGAGGATTTGGCTCTGCTCTTGACGATGGAACAGGGCAAGCCGCTCGACGAGGCGCGCGTCGAGATCCGTTACGGCGCTTCGTTCGTCAAATGGTTCGCCGAGGAGGCTCGTCGCATCGGCGGCCACACCATTCCCTCTCCGACGGCCGATCGGCGCATCGTCGTTCTGAAAGAGGCGGTCGGCGTCTGCGCGATCGTGACGCCGTGGAATTTCCCGAACGCAATGATTACCCGCAAAGTGGCACCTGCCTTGGCGGCCGGCTGCACGGTGGTGATCAAGCCCTCGGAGTTCACGCCCTTTTCAGCGCTCGCCCTCGGAGTTCTGGCAGAGCGCGCCGGCATTCCCGCAGGCGTGATCAACATCGTCACCGGCATGCCGACCGCAATCGGCAACGAGTTCATGGCGAACGAAACAGTACGCAAGATCTCCTTTACGGGCTCGACGCGCGTCGGCTCTCTCTTGATGAGAGGCGCGGCCGACAGCGTCAAGCGCCTCTCGCTCGAACTCGGCGGGAATGCCCCCTTCATCGTCTTCGACGACGCCGACCTTGATCTGGCGGTCGAAGGCGCGATCGCGTCCAAGTTCCGCAATGGCGGCCAGACCTGCGTCTGTGCAAACCGCATCCTGGTGCAGGCCGGCGTCTATGACGCCTTTGCAGAGAAGCTCGGCGCACGCGTTAACGCAATGAAGGTCGGCCCCGGTACGGAACCCGGCATCGCGATCGGACCGATGATCAATGACGCGGCGATCGACAAGATCGACCGCCACGTCGAGGACGCGCTTGCCAAGGGCGCGAAGCTTGCGGCGCGCGGCAGGTCGGTGCCGGAGGGGAGACAATATAAGGCCCCGATCGTGCTCACGGGCGCCACCACCGAGATGCTGCTTGCCAGCGAAGAGACCTTCGGTCCAGTCGCACCGCTCTTCCGCTTCGAGACAGAGGAGGAGGCAATCGCCATCGCCAACGGCACGCCCTTCGGCTTGGCTGCCTATTTCTACACTGAGAGCCTGAAACGCTCGTGGCGTGTGGCGGAAGCACTCGAATTCGGCATGGTCGGCCTCAACACCGGCGCCATCTCCACCGAAGTCGCCCCCTTCGGCGGCGTCAAGCAATCCGGCCTGGGCCGCGAGGGCGCCCAGGTCGGCATCGAGGAATATCTCGAGATGAAGAGCTTCCACATCGGCGGACTGGATTAATGCATGTTGCCCAAAAGTGTGCCGCGGCTTTTGGGACAAACGGCAGGCACAAACAAGGGATCTACGGCGCGTCGCGTGATTCGATTGAACGCGACGCGCCGTAGGTCACGACGATCTTGGGTCGAATCGAAGCCTAAAACGTGATCGGCTCTGGGAGTAGAGCGGGATGCGCGCGAAAAGCCGCCCGTGTTTCTTCATCCCGCTCTCAAGCGCGCGCGAGGCGCTTCAGCTCTATTGCAAGACCGTTGCACACTTGACGCGGCACGCCAGGCTAGATCATCCAAACAAAGAAGGGCGCGGACCTGTCCGGTCCGCGCCCTTCTTCCTACCCCCGCGTTGTCTACTGGATCCTGTCCAGCATCTTGTAATACATGCCGACGAGCGGCAGGAACCAAGGCTTGCCGAAATGCCCGGGCACGGCCGGCCATTCGAGACCCTTCAGCGGGTTGCGGTCCGGCCGGTCGAGGATCGCATCCGCGATAATCATGCCGAGATGCGTCGAAAGCTGCGCCCCGTGGCCGGAATAGCCCATGGCGTACCAAACGCCGTCTTGATAACCGGCGCGGGGGAATCGGTCCTTGGTCATATCGACGAGGCCGCCCCAGCAGTAGTCGATCTCGACATTGGCGAGTTGCGGAAAGATCGCGGTAAGGCTCGCCTTGAGGATCGCGCCGCTTTTTTCGTCCGAACGCTGGTCGGATGTCGCCGAGAAGCGCGCGCGGCCGCCGAAGATCAGACGGTTGTCGGGCGAGAGCCTGAAATAGTTACCGATGTTCATCGACGTGACACAGGTGCGGCTACCCGGCATTGTCGCCCCGATCTCCGCCGCTGTCAGCGGTCGGGTGGCGATGATGAAGCTGCCGACGGCGATGATGCGGCGGCGGAAATAACTGAAGATCGAAGGCGTGTAGGCGCCGGTGGCGACAAGAACCGCATCCGCGGTGACGCTGCCGCGGGGGGTCTTCAATGTGTGCCGGCCGCCCGCCTGGCGATGCTCGGTGACGGCCGCGCTCTCGAAAACCATGGCGCCATGGCGCGTAGCCGCTTCGGCGAGGCCGACGACATACCGCCCCATATGCATCATCGCGCTCTTCTTCGAGAGCATTGCCCCGAAGAAGGGCGAGCCGACCTCCTGCTTCAGATCCTCGGCGCTGAGAAGCGCGGTATCGGGATCGACCTCCGCGTTGACCGCCTCGAAGTTGCGGGCGATCGCCTCGAAATGCTGGGGCTTCGAGGCAAGCTTCACTTTGCCGGCGCGGCGGAAGTTGCAGTTGATACCTTCTTCGGTGATCAGTGCCTCGATCGTGTCGACTGAATCGTCGAACGCCTTGTAGAGCGCAATCGCCCGCTCCCCGCCGAGTTCCGCCTTGGCCGCAAGATAGCTATGGGCGAGCCCGTTATTCAAGTGTCCGCCATTGCGGCCGGAGGCGCCCCAGCCGATCTTCTCGGCCTCCAGCACGACGACCTTCGCCCCGGCCCTGGCAAGCTGCCGGGCCGCACTGAGGCCGGTGAAGCCGCCGCCAATCACGGCGACGTCGTAATGGCCATCGACCGGGCCTTGCGCAGCTCCGGCAAAGGCCGGGGCCGTATCATGCCAGTAGGACAGGAACTTCATGGCGCACTGCCTTTTCTAAAGACCGACGACGCCCGGCAGGCCGGAGATGTCGGCTATCTCGACATAGCCGTAGTAGGGATTGGCCGGCTCATGACCGCGATTGACCCAGACTTTGTTCTTGATGCCGAGGTCGTGCGCCGACATCAGGTCGTAGCGGAAGGAGGACGAGCAGTGAAGAATGTCCTGCGGATCACAGCCGAGCATATCCAGCATGTATTCGAAGCCCTTAAAGCGCGGTTTGTAGGACTGCGCCTGCTCGGCGGTGTAGACCGCATGGAAGGGTGCGCCAAGCTTTTCGACATTCGACATGATCTGTGAATTCATTGCATTCGACAGGATCACCAGTGGGATCTCCTTGGCGACCTTGGCAAGCCCCGCCGGCACGTCCGCATGCGGCCCCCATGTCGGCACGCGCTCATAGACCATCTTCGCAGCTTCATCGCGGAATTTAATGCCGTTGCGCTTGCAGGTCCGTTCCAGCGAATTGTGCACCACCTCGGCATAGGGCTTCCAGGCGCCCAGGACCTCGTCCAAGCGGTAGGCCGCGAAATTCTTGATGAATTCAGCCATGCGCGCCTCGTCGAGCTGCTCCTGATAGAGGTCGCGGGCCGCTTCCGCCATCTGGAAGTTCGTCAGCGTGCCGTAGCAGTCGAAGGTGATGTATTTCGGACGGAACGTCGTCATGTGCGTATCCTTGAAAGAACGTGACCAGGTATTCTGTGAGGATCATAGGCGCTGCGACTCCCATCGCCTCGCCTGATTTGGCGGCGTTCGAAGCAGAATCTATCGTATCGAGCGCCGGCTTTGGCAGAAGGTTGTGTGGCTGCTGGTGGTCAACGGCGCCCTTCCGCCCCGGCGCCCTCCCAGCGCTCTTCCCTGCCAGCATAAGATGCGGCGACCGGCAGGTGCAAAGCTATAAGATACCGCGCAAGCCAAAGCCTTCAGACGATCTGCCGGCCGGCACTCCTTCAGACTTGCGGGCAGAAATTGAAGGAAATGCCATGCAGACAAGTCAGATCGATATTGCCGCCTTCGGACCTGAGCATCTGGAAGCCGCCGTCAAGCTATCCCGGCAGGCCGGCTGGCCACATCGCCTTGAAGATTGGCAGATGGCGCTGACCCTGAGCCAAGGCGTCGTCGCGATTGAGGGCGACCGGGTCGTCGGCACTGTACTCGTCACCCCTTACAAGTCCGACTGTGCAACGATCAACATGGTCATCGTCGACGAGGCCATGCGCGGCCGCGGCCTCGGTCGCAAGCTAATGGACGCCGCGTTGCGGCTAGCGGCCGATCGTCCGCTCAGACTCGTGGCAACGACTGAGGGCCTGCCGCTATACGAAAGGCTCGGCTTCCGCGAGACGGGTCGCGTGTTGCAGCATCAGGGCATCGTCAGAGCAATCGCCGAGCCTGGGCAAACGGAACAGGCGGCCGCGGCCGACATCGAAGCGATCGTCGCGCTCGACCGCCTCGCCTTCGGCGCCGACCGTGAAGGGATGATTGCCTATCTCGGGAAGGTCGGCAACTTTGCGGTGATCCGCCGGGACGGGCGCGTTTGCGGGTTCGGCGGCATCCGCCCCTTCGGCCGCGGCGAGGCCATTGGGCCCGTCGTCGCTAAAGGTCTCGAAGACGCCAAGGCGCTCGTGGCCCACTTCATGTCCACGCGAACCGGCCGGTTCATCAGGCTCGATACCACTGCCGAGACCGGCCTTTCTCTCTGGCTTGCCGAGCAAGGACTCGCCCATGTCGGCGGGGGTATCGCCATGATGAAGCCCCCGATCCACCGCGCCGCCGACCCGGCCGCTACCACCTTCGCCCTCGCCAATCAGGCGCTCGGCTGATCCGGAGATCATCATGTACAGCAATTCCCTCATCGAACTCGATCGCGCCCACCTCATCCATCCGGTCGCCTCCTATCGCGGCCATGAAAAACTCGGCGTGCGCGTACTCGCCTCGGCAAAAGGCGCGACGGTCACCGACGCTTCGGGCAAGCAACTGATCGACGGCTTTGCCGGCCTTTGGTGCGTCAATGCCGGCTATGGCCACGAAGCGATCGTCGAAGCGGCCGCCCGGCAGATGCGCGAGCTTCCCTATGCGACGGCCTATTTCGGGCTCGGCTCCGAGCCCGCGATCCGCCTCGCCTCGGAACTCGCCGAGCGCGCGCCGGGCGATCTCAACCACGTCTATTTCACGCTCGGCGGCTCCGACGCCGTCGACAGCACGATCCGCTTCATCCGCTATTATTGGATTGCCCGCGGCCAGCCGCAACGCGATCAGTTCATTTCGGTCGAGCAAGGCTATCACGGCTCATCGACGGTCGGCGCCGGGCTGACGGCGCTGCCGGCCTTCCACGCCGGCTTCGGCATTCCCTTCGACTGGCAACACAAAATTCCGTCTCACTATGCCTACCGCAATCCGGTGGGAGAGAGCCCGCAGGCGATCATCGAGGCGTCGCTGGCCGCTCTCCGGCGCAAGGTCGGGGAAATTGGCCCCGAGCGTGTCGCTGCCTTCTATGCAGAGCCGATCCAGGGCTCGGGCGGCGTGCTGGTGCCACCCAAGGGCTGGATGAAGGCGATGCGAGAACTCTGCCGCGAGCTCGGCATCCTCTTCGTTGCAGACGAGGTGATCACCGGCTTCGGTCGCACCGGACCGCTCTTTGCCTCTACCGAGGACGAGATCGTGCCGGACTTCATAACCACGGCCAAAGGTCTCACGTCCGGCTATGTGCCGATGGGGGCCGTGTTCATGGCCGACCACGTCTATCAGACGATTGCCGACGGCGCCGGCGCTTCCGCCGTCGGCCACGGTTACACCTATTCGGCACATCCGGTCAGCGCCGCTGTCGGCCTCGAGGTGCTGAGGCTCTACGAGAACGGCCTTTTGGAAAACGGCGTCACGGCCGGTGCACGGCTGATGGAAGGTCTCGAAAGCCTGAGGGACCATCCCCTTGTCGGCGATGTGCGCGGCCGCGGCATGCTGGCCGCCGTCGAGCTCGTCGTCGACAAGTCGAGGAAGACCCCTTTGCCGGCGGCCGCGGAGCCGGCGCGCCGCATCTTCGACCGGGCCTGGGAAAACGGCCTCGTCATCCGCGCCTTCGCCAATGGCGTGCTCGGCTATGCGCCGCCGCTCTGCTGCACCGCCGCGGAGATCGACGCGATTGTCGAGCGCACCCGCCAAACATTGGACGAGACCTTGGAAGACCCGGATGTTCGCCAGGCTTTGAGGGCCTGATGGACGACTGACGCGATATATCGCGGAACCGCCATATTCGAAATTTTGTGCCGCGCCACGGCGCCCTTTCGGAGACTCCGGCGCGGCGCAACTGCCAAACTCAAATCAAGGAAGCGGCCGGATCCCAGCATATGCGGCCTTTCCAGCAAGAGCGGGGAAAACATCCCGCCGACGGGAACAGAATATTCTTCTTCATGAAGTCGGCGTTCCGACCTGGGACGCGAAAAAAACTGGGGAATCGATGTGCACAAGAGCCTGCCCGAATTCAAATACATGACCTTCGACGTCGTCGGCACGCTGATCGACTTCGAGGGCGGCCTCAAGGATTGCCTCGCCGGCATCGCCGCCGAGGCCAGTGTCGCCATCGATGGTGAGGAGGCGCTCAGCCTCTACCGCGCGGCGCGCTACTCCAAGGACGCCGACCTCTTCCCGGACGATCTGGTGCGCGTCTATCTCGAAATCGCGCCGAAGCTCGGCCTTCCGACTGAGCGGAAATATGGCGAGCGTCTCAGGGACTCCGCCGGGAACTGGAGGGCCTTCGAAGACAGCGCCGAAGCGCTGGAGCGCCTTGCGAAGAATTACCGGCTTGTTGCTATGACCAATGCGCGCCGCTGGGCATTCGATTTCTTCGCCAAGGAACTGGGCGATCCCTTCTACGCCGCCTTCACCGCCGACGATACCGGTACCGAAAAACCTGACCCCGCCTTCTTTCAGAAGGTTTTCGACTTCGTCGGCTCGGAAGGCAATTCGAAGGACGACGTCCTGCATGTCGCCCAGAGCCAGTACCACGACATCGGCATTTCGCGGAAGCTTGGGCTGACCAACTGCTGGATCGAGCGGCGCCACGGGCAGAAAGGTTACGGCGGCACCATAGAGCCGGCCGAGTTCACCGAACCCGACTACCACTTCACCTCCATGACCGGCCTTGCCGATGCCGCGGCCGTCGCACGTAGCTGACCAGTTCACCGGATGGGTCTAAGCCCACGGAAGACGGGCAGCCCACCAACAGACGAAAAGGGGAATGACATGAACGACAAAATCATTAATTGGACCAGATCCGACGACGCCATGGTCGAAAACGCCATCCGCCGCGGAGCAACGCGCCGTGAACTGCTGCAGATGATGCTCGCCGGTGGCGTTGCCCTCTCCGCCGGCAGTCTAGTGCTCGGCCGCGCCTCCAACGCGGTTGCCGCAACGCCGGTCTCCGGCGGCGCGCTCAAAGCGGCCGGCTGGTCGTCCTCGACCGCCGACACGCTCGACCCGGCCAAGGCATCGCTCTCCACCGACTATGTCCGGTGCTGCTCCTTCTACAACCGTCTCACCTTCCTCGATAAGAGCGGCACCCCGCAGATGGAGCTCGCCGAAGCGATCGAGTCCAAGGATGCGAAGACCTGGACGGTCAAACTGAGGAGCGGCGTCGCTTTCCACGACGGCAAGCCGTTGACCGCCGAGGACGTGGTCTTCTCGTTGAAACGCCATCTCGATCCATCCGTCGGTTCGAAGGTCGCGAAGATCGCCGCGCAGATGACGGGCTTCAAGGCTGTGGACAAGCAGACGGTCGAGATCACGCTCGCAAATCCGAACGCCGACCTGCCGACCATCCTGTCGATGCACCACTTCATGATCGTCGCCGATGGCACGACGGATTTTTCCAAGGGCAACGGCACCGGCGCATTCGTGAGAGAAGTCTTCGAGCCCGGCGTGCGCTCGGTCGGCATCAAGAACAAGAACTATTGGAAGTCCGGCCCGAACGTCGACTCCTTCGAGTACTTCGCGATCAGCGACGATAGCTCGCGCGTCAACGCACTGCTCTCGGGCGATATCCATCTCGCCGCTACGATCAATCCGCGCTCGATGCGCCTGGTCGAGGCCCAAGGCGACGGCTTCGTACTCTCGAAAACCACCTCCGGCAACTACACCAATCTCAACATACGCATGGACTTGGAGCCCGGCAGCAAACGGGACTTCGTCGAGGGAATGAAGTACCTCGTCAACCGCGAGCAGATCGTCAAGTCGGCGCTCCGCGGCCTCGGAGAAGTCGGCAACGACCAGCCGGTTTCCCCGGCAAACTTCTACCACAATGCCGACCTGAAGCCGCGGGCGTTCGATCCGGAAAAGGCGAAATTCCATTTCGAGAAGGCCGGCATTCTCGGTCAGTCGATCCCGGTGATCGCATCCGAGGCGGCGAACTCGTCGATCGATATGGCCATGATCATCCAGGCTTCCGCTGCCGAGATCGGACTGAAGCTCGACGTTCAGCGCGTACCGGCCGACGGCTATTGGGACAACTATTGGCTCAAGGCGCCGATCCATTTCGGCAACATCAACCCGCGCCCGACACCGGACATCCTGTTCTCGCTGCTTTACACTACGGAAGCGCCTTGGAACGAAAGCCAGTACAAGTCGGAGAAATTCGATAAGATGCTGATCGAGGCGCGCGGCTCGCTCGACCAGGAGAAGCGCAAGGCGATCTACAACGAGATGCAGGTGATGGTCGCAAGCGAAGCCGGCACCATCATTCCGGCCTATATCTCCAACGTCGACGCGATCACCGCCAAGCTCAAGGGCTTGGAAGCCAACCCGCTTGGCGGCCAGATGGGTTATGCTTTCGCGGAATATGTCTGGCTCGAAGCCTGATGAGGCGAACGGTCGGGGCTGCAGCCCCTCGGTTGCAGCTCTGACCCTTTTGGTTTGAAATCTCGAATGCCGAAAGGGAACGCGCGTGAACAACCGTGTCCTATCACTCGTGCTGAGCAGATTGCTCATCGCCTTGATCACGCTGGTGATCGTCTCCTTCGCCGTGTTCTTCGCCACGACGCTCCTGCCGGGAGACACAGCGACGATCCTGCTTGGCCAGGCCGCCACGCCGGAGGCAGTCGAAGGTCTGCGCAAGGCCATGCATCTCGACGACCCGGCGATCTTCCGTTTCCTGCGCTGGATCGTTGGTTTGCTGCAGGGCGACCTCGGCACCTCCTATGCCAATGAGATGCCGGTCGCGGATCTGATCGGGGGGCGTTTCATCAATACGCTGCAGCTCGCGGGCGTCACCGCGCTCTTTTCGGTGCCGATCGCGCTGACGCTCGGCATCACCGCGGCGATGCTACGTGGCTCGCTGTACGACCGTGCCGTCACCGTGTTGACGATCGGCGTCATCTCAGTGCCGGAATTCATGATAGCGACCTCCGCGGTGTTAATCTTCGCCGTCTACCTGAAATGGCTACCGGCGCTCTCCTTCGCGAACGAAGTCACCTCGCTGACAGACCTCCTGCGCATCTATGCCATGCCGGTGATCACCCTTACCTTCGTCATCTCGGCGCAAATGATCCGCATGACCCGGGCAGCGGTGATCGAGACGCTCAACACGCCCTATGTGGAGATGGCGTTGCTCAAGGGCGCCTCGCGGCCGCGCATCGTGTTTCGGCATGCGCTGCCGAACGCTCTGGGCCCGATTGTCAACGCGGTCGCGCTTTCGCTCTCATACCTGCTCGGCGGCGTCATCATTGTCGAGACCATCTTCAACTATCCAGGTATTGCCAAGCTGATGGTCGACGCCGTCGCCACTCGCGACCTGCCGCTGATCCAGAGTTGCGCGATGATCTTCTGCCTCGGCTACCTGCTCCTGATCACGGCCGCCGATATCATAGCCATTCTTTCCAATCCGAGGCTCCGATGACAATGACCAGTTCTGAGACCAAGTCTGACCGGATTTCCGGAACCCGGCTCGGCTATCGCTTCAACATCATCGGCATGGTCGGTCTCTCGGTCATCCTTTTATGGGTGTTGATCGCGATCTTCGCGCCGCTGATCATCCCCTACCCTGTCGGCGAAATTGTCGACCTCGATTACTTCGGCCCGATGAGCCGCGACTTCTGGCTCGGCTCCGATTATCTCGGCCGCGACATGCTCTCGCGAATCCTGATGGGCGCCCGCTACACGGTCGGCATCTCGCTTGCGGCAGTTACGATCGCCTGCTTCAGCGGCGTGATGCTCGGCATGATCGCAGCGGTCGCCGGCGGCTGGCTCGACACGGTCCTGAGCCGCTTCCTCGACGCCCTCAGCTCGATCCCGAGCAAGCTGTTCGGCCTTGTGATCGTCGCTGCCGTCGGCTCCTCCATTCCCGTGCTGATCCTGACGCTGTCGGTGATCTATATCCCCGGCGCGTACCGTTTCGCCCGCGCGCTTGCCGTCAACATCAACGCGATGGATTTCATCACCGTCGCCCGCATCCGAGGCGAAAGTACCCTTTATCTGATCCGCTCGGAAATCCTGCCGAACATCGTCGGACCGGTACTTGCCGACCTCGGCATCCGCTTCGTCTTCATCGTTCTCCTGCTCTCCGGCCTCTCCTTCCTCGGCCTTGGCGTCCAGCCGCCCTATGCCGACTGGGGGGCTCTTGTGCGCGAAAACATCGGCGGCCTGCCCTTTGGCGCACCGGCGGTGATGGCTCCCTCCTTTGCGATCGCCAGCCTCACCATCAGCGTCAACCTGCTGATCGACAACCTGCCAAAGAAGATCCGCGATCGGAGCGAATGATGGTCAATCTCGTAGAAATCCGTGACCTGAAGGTCGAAGCCACCACCGATTCCGGCCGACGCGTCGAGATCATCAACGGCGTCAGCTTCGACATTGCCGAGGGCGAGATCGTGGCGCTGATCGGCGAAAGCGGCTCCGGCAAGACGACGATCGCGCTCACGCTGATGGGCCACGCCCGCCCCGGCTGTCGCATCTCCGGCGGCAGCGTCTCCGTCGCCGGAAAGGACATGGTGACGCTGAGCGAAAAGCAGCGCGCCAGGGTGCGCGGCACCGAGGTCACCTATGTTCCGCAATCAGCCGCCGCCGCATTCAACCCGGCCGCCACGATCATGGACCAGGTAATCGAGGTCACCCGAATTCATGGGCTTATGTCCGCCGACGAGGCCCGCCTCCGTGCCGTCGAGCTTTTCAGGGCGTTGTCGCTGCCTGAGCCCGAAACGATTGGCACCCGCTATCCGCACCAGGTCTCCGGCGGCCAGTTGCAGCGGCTTTCTGCGGCCATGGCGCTGATCGGCGACCCGAAGCTCGTCATCTTCGACGAGCCGACGACGGCGCTCGACGTGACGACGCAGATCGAGGTGCTGCGCGCCTTCAAGTCGGTCATGAAGAAAGGCGGCATCGCCGGCGTTTACGTCTCGCACGACCTCGCCGTGGTCGCCCAGATCGCCGACCGCATCGTCGTCTTGAAAGGCGGAGAGACTAAGGAGATCGGCACCACCAAAGAGATCCTCGACGGCGCGAAGCACCCCTACACGCGGGAGCTGCTCGCCGCCTTCGAGCCGAAACCCCGTGGCGCTGCGGGCGCGGCAGAAAGTGGTCCGGCCCCGCTGCTCGAAATCGAAAATCTTGTCGCAGGCTACGGCCAGGCCCAGGCCGACGGCCTGCCCCTCGTGCGCGCCGTCGAGCATGTCAGTCTCAAGGTGGAGAAGGGGCGCAACCTCGGTATCATCGGCGAGTCCGGCTGCGGCAAGTCGACGCTCGCGCGCACCATCGCCGGCATATTGCCGGCCGCTGTCGGCACGATCGTCTTCGACGGCAAGGAACTCGGCCGCAGCGCCCACGCGCGCTCGCGCGATGAACTGCGCGAAATGCAGATCGTCTTCCAATATGCCGATACGGCGCTTAATCCGGCGAAATCCGTCGAGGAAATCTTAGCCCGGCCGCTTGCCTTCTATCACGGCATGAATGCCAAGGCGCGCAGCGCACGCATCGACGAGCTGCTCGACATGGTGCGCCTGCCGCGCAACCTGCGTCATCGCCGCCCGGGGGAGCTCTCGGGCGGCCAGAAGCAGCGTGTCAACTTCGCCCGCGCCCTCGCCGCCGAGCCGAAGCTGATCCTGTGCGACGAGATCACCTCTGCACTGGACACCGTGGTCGCGGCCGCCGTCATCGATCTCCTCAAGGAATTGCAGCGCGAGCTCGGTCTTTCCTACATCTTCATCAGCCATGACCTCTCCGTGGTGGAGGCGATCTGCGACGAGATCGTCGTGATGTATGGTGGCAGAAAGGTAGAGGAAATCACGCCGGCGAAAGTCAAGACACCGCAACACCCCTATTCGCAACTGCTCTTCTCGTCGGTGCCGAGGCTCGATCCCACGTGGCTCGATGGGCTCGAACAGGATCCGGAGCTCGTGCGAGCCTATTGCCGGCGCTGAGGCGCCGGCTCATCCCAACCTGCTGTCATCGCCTCAGCCCTAAGGCGGACAGAAGGAGACGCGGACGACATCATGCTTTGTCGGGTGAGGCACCGGAGGAGCGGGCCAAATCGCAAGCGTCGGCCGCGCAAGCCGGCGCAAACCGATCCCAAGATCCTACATCCGAAACAGGCTGGTCAGAGGCATGTGCACCTTGACTATCGGCGACTTCAAGACGACGAAACTGAAATACTTGTCGATGCCGACGTCCATGTCGGTGAGGCGCTCCATGATCGTCTGGTATTCGCCGATCCCGGCCGTGACGAATTTTAGAAGGTAGTCGTAGCCTCCTGACACTAGATGGCATTCCATAACGTTGTCGACCTTGTCTATCGCCGCCAGGAACCGGGCAAAGTCGATCTGCCGGTGGTTCTTCAGCGTGATTTCGGTGAATACTGTCAGGGTCTGCCCGAGCTTGCTGACGTTGATCTGCGCCGAATAGCCCTCAATGTAACCCTCCGACTGCAGCTTCTTGACTCGCATCAGACAGGGGCTCGGCGACAGGTTGACCAATTCGGCGAGTTCCACATTGGTGATGCGGCCATTCTTCTGCAGTTCGTACAGAATCTTGATGTCGATCCGGTCGAGTTTCATGGCGCGCCTTCCCCCTTGCTAAGTGGCCAACGGAACAGCAGATTGTGCTGCGACGTTCCCACCTATGACCTTAACACACTGGAGAGTCGTGTCGATTTCGTTTGGCATTATAGGCCAAAGCAGAAAGGGCGGCATTGCTCCCGCAATACGGAATCTTGTGCTGCGCGCAGTCGTAGTCCGGCAACGCCGTTGCGCCAAAGCCGCTAGACTGTGGTCGTAATGGAGGTCACGCCATGCCCGCACCGCTGAAACTCATCGACACAACGCCGCAGTTGCCCGAAGACGCCGATGCCGTGGTAATCGGCGGCGGCATTGTCGGTGTGTTTGCGGCCTACTATCTTGCCCGCCGCGGATTAAAGGTGGCCGTCGTGGAGAAGGGCCGGATCGGCGCGGAGCAGTCGAGCCGCAATTGGGGCTGGTGCCGCCAGCAGAACCGGGACGCCCGCGAATTGCCGATGGCGACGAAGAGCCTCGATCTTTGGGAGCGTTTCGCCGCCGAGAGCGGCGAGGATACCGGCTTCCGACGCTGCGGGTTGTTCTACCTCAGCAACAGCGAAGAGGAACTGGCCGGCTGGGCCCGCTGGCGCGACTTTGCCCGTGCGCTCGGCGTCACAACGTATATGCTCGACAGAGCCGAGGCGACCGAACGCGGCCGCGCCACCGGAAAGCCGTGGAAGGGGGGCGTCTTTTCGCCGACCGACGGCACCGCCGATCCGGCAAGTGCGGCACCCGCGGTCGCACGTGCGATCCTCAAGCTCGGCGGCACCGTGCATCAGTCCTGCGCCGCCCGCGGCATAGAGACAGAAGGCGGTCGCCTTTCTGGTGTCGTTACCGAGCATGGCACCATCCGCACGAAGACGGCGATCCTTGCCGGCGGCGCCTGGGCCTCCTCCTTCTGCCGTCAGCTCGGCATCCGCTTTCCCCAAGCCGCGATCCGATCATCAATCCTGGCCGTCTCGCCAGGCGCCATCCGCCTTCCGGATGCGCTGCATACGGCCGCCGTTTCGGTGACGCGCCGCGGGGACGGCGGCTACACGCTCGCCATCAGTGGCCGCGGCCGTGTCGATCCGACGTCGCAGCAATTGCGTTTCGCGCCGCAGTTTCTGCCGATGTTCGCCCGGCGCTGGCGCAGCCTTGCACCCGGCGGCACCGAAGGCTTCCGTTCCGGTCACGAGAGCCTGACTCGCTGGCGCCTCGATGCCCCGACGCCAATGGAGCGCATGCGTATCCTTGATCCTGCAGTCGATAAAGACACTATTCGCCTCACCCATTCGCGCGCGCTCGACCTCCTGCCCGACCTTAAGAACACCAGCATCACCGCCGCATGGGCGGGTTATATCGACAGCACGCCGGACGGTGTGCCTGGCATCGGCGAAATCGCCGCCATACCGGGGTTCATCCTCGCCGCCGGCTTCAGCGGGCACGGCTTCGGCATTGGTCCCGGCGCCGGTCACCTGATCGCCGACATCGTCACTGGTGACGAGCCAATCGTCGACCCACGCGCGTACCATCCGGACCGCTTCCGAAAATCTGCCTGGGGTAAGGTCGCCGATTTCTAGGGAGGCGGGACCCGAGGTGCTGTGGCGAATTCGCTGAAGTCGGTTCCGACTGCGACGATCCAGTCCTGGCGGCAGGCAACACCGTCGCCAGCGCAGCCGTTTATGATCCTAGCCAGACCGATCAAGGTCGCCGCAAATCTGTCGTTTCGGATTTCCTGCGGCTTCTCGGCGGTCGCCACAAGCCCACTCGCGACTGACGTTATCAAATCCGAGCGTTCGCGCAGCGTCATCGCGTCTGGGATCTTTGCTAGTGGGAATTGGTCGTGCGCGACCAGTCCGCCGGGCGGACGTCTACCATCTTGGTTATTGATTATTGACTCCGGGTAGCAACTTCCGACCTCCCAGAGCGGGATTCGGCACGGCTAGCGCAACGAATGGCTACTATGCGGTTAGTGCATGAGTCATAACCGCAACGGCGACGGTCCATTGTCCGGTTTTTGTCGCAGTGCCGCTGTCAGGCACCGTGGTAACTAGTGCCCGCTCTCCACGAGAGGCGCTTGCCCAAGCGACGCGGCGGCAAGCCGACTGCGAGTCCCTCGCCTTGATGGGAATCGAACCCGCGATCCCACCCCAATGTGTACGGAGACATAGGAGAACTCTTCGGCGCCATCACCTACGGAGGGTGCCGATGGTAGGCTTGGCAACGCTCACGTTGAGATCAAACCGATCACGCCATTCAAATCCAAGGACGAGGTTTCCGTGAAGGTATCAGGCAACTCGGCAAAGTACTCGTCGTGAAGATCAACGCCGACTTTGAAGTCTCATCCCGGATAAATCTGTGAAATAGCCGCCCCTACCTATCTTCCTTGAATGGATCGACGGCGAGCTCCTTGAACAACGCTTCCGCCTTCGCCCGATCAGCGCGGCTCATGTAGCCGATCCCGGTCTTGATCGCGTAGCGCCAGGCCTCTCCCCTCTCCCATGCCTCATGCAGTGCGTCCGACAGCTCATTGAGCCGATTGGCGACATCGAGT
>Ga0102589_1000141_pt1 | contig 202179 bp, 183 predicted proteins | sample AraplaMF_Col_mLB_FD_76858 | JGI IMG/M metagenome (GOLD analysis project Ga0102589, IMG submission 76858) | Arabidopsis root microbial communities from the University of North Carolina, USA - plate scrape MF_Col_mLB | ecosystem: Host-associated > Plants > Roots > Endosphere | place: USA... | reverse complement strand
TCTTGGCCAGCGGTCCACCCGACCGCACTCAACAGGCCGGACATATGGATGCAAGCGATCCGCTCCCAAACCCTGCCCGAATGCCTTGCAGGCAGGGGGCCGTCCACATATGGATGGCCACGCCCCTGCGGGGCTCGCCATGACGATCTGATGGAGATGTCGAAATCGCTCGGAGCGGGAGGCCTCACACGTCCTGGTCGAGCGTCGTCCAGCCGGTGTCGGTGAGGGCTTCCAGCGGCTGGAAGCGGGCCTTGTAGGCCATCTTCTGGCTCTGCGCGATCCAGTAGCCGAGATAGACGTGCTCGAGCCCGGTCCGGCGCGCCTCCTCGACCAGGGCCAGGATCACATAGGTGCCCAGGCTGCGCTCCGGCACATCGGGGTCGTAGAAGCTGTAGACGGCGGACAGCCCGTCCTCCAGCACGTCGACCAGCGCCGCCGCGCGCAGGGCGCCGGTCGGGTCGCGGAACTCGATCAGCGCGGCGCTGCCGCTGCCTTCCTCGATCATGCTGCCGTAATCGGCGCGCGACATCCGCGCCATGTCGCTGTCGCCGTGCCGGTGCCGCTGGTAGCGCAGGAACAGGGCGAACTGCTCGTCGCTGCCGATCGGCAGGGCCGAGCGGCGGGTGAGGTCGAGATTGGCGGACCAGGTTCGGCGCATGCTGCGGCCGGGCGCGAAGCGTGCCACCGGGATGCGCACCGGCACGCAGGCACGGCAGCCGGGGCAGACCGGGCGGTAGACGATGTCGTGGCTGCGCCGGAACCCGGCCTGCGACAGGGTGGTGTTCAGCGCCCTGGCGTCTCCGCCATTCAGCCGGGTGAACAGCTTGCGCTCGACACGACCGGGGATATAGGGGCAGGGCAGGGGGCCTGACCGGTAGAAATGCTGCAGACGGCCGAGCTTGCCGTCGATGACGGACATCAAGCGCTCCTGGGTCGGGACGCCAACCTCATGCCCATACTGCACCACAGTGCCGGATCGTCGGCAAGCGACTCGGATGCCGCCTCGCCACGTCAGGGAATGCAGACGGAATCCACCGCAGGCTCATGTCAGCCTCAGAATTTCGTCGACGGTGGCGGCGACCGGCCGGCGCGTGTCGATCTCGTGGTCGGCGGATTGCCGCAGCAGCGGCTCGATCAGCGCCACCAGCTCGGCCACCCTGCGCCGCTGCTCCTCGGTCCGGCCGTAGCCGTCGGACCGCGTCGCCAGCCGCTCCAGCAGCGTTTCGACCGGGGCGGAGAGCAGGATCACGGCGTCGATCAGGGGCAGGAACCGGCCCATGGTCTCGGAGGTGCCGCTGACGAACAGCGACCGGTCGCGCGGCGCGGCCAGCAGGGCGCGGACGCGGTCCTCGCGCCAGACCCAGTCTTTCCCCTCGGCCGGGGTCAGGGCGTCGGCGGGGTCTGCGTCGACCCATTCGGACCATTCCGGCGTGTCGAGGTCGCAGGCGTCATGGCCCCGCGCCGCCAGCTCGCGGATCACGGCAGTCTTCCCGGTTCCGGACATGCCGGTGATCAGCACGCGCTTCATGCAGCTTCCCGTGTCACGGCGTCTGCGAGGCAGCGATCCCTCTTCGCGGTTAGCAGCGATCCCTCTTCGCGGTTATCGGCCCATCTGGACTCATCGATTGGGGCGATCTAGACCCATCCGAATCGCATCTGGCACCATAGATTTATGCCATCTGGATCTAACCAGATAGGAGGGCTGTCCGCGAAAATCCCGTCCCTTGCGAGTCTGCCCGGGTTCAGCCGGGCGCGTTTCGAAGCCCGGGCGCCCCGCACGAAGCAGCGGCGCCCCGACAGCAGGAGGACGATTCGATGACGCAGATCATCAACGGCAATTCCGGCAATGATGTCATCGCCGGCACCGATCCGGGCGCTGCGGCCAATCCCGACGGGATCGACATCATCAACGGCCTCGATGGCAACGACGACCTTCGCGGCCTGGGCGGGAACGATGCCCTCGATGGCGGCAGCGGCGACGACTCTCTCCGCGGCGGCGGCGGGGCCGACGTCCTGACCGGCGGGGCCGGCATCGACTTCGTCACCTATGACGCCTCGGGCGCCGGGGTCGCGGTCGACCTGGCGGCCGGCACCGGCGCGGGCGGCGATGCCGACGGCGACACGCTGTCGGGCATCGAGGTGCTCTGGGGCTCGGCCTATTCCGACACGCTGACTGCCAACCAGAACATCGGCACCCGCATGCTCGGGCTAGACGGCAGCGACACCCTCAACGGCGGCAACGGCGACGACATACTGATCGGAGACGGCTTCATCTTCGTGTCCAGCAGCGGCGGCGACACACTGAACGGCGGCGCCGGCAACGACATCCTCGAGGGCGGGGGGGCCGGCGATACACTGAACGGCGGTGACGGCAACGATACGGCCGTCTATCCCAGCTCCTTCGTCGGGGCCGTCTCGGTCGACCTCACGGCCGGCACCAACTCCGACCGGGACACCATGATCAGCATCGAGAATGTCACCGGCTCGATTCTGGCCGACGTCCTGACCGGGAACGCCGTGGCCAACATCCTCGACGGCAACGACGGCGACGATCAGCTCGACGGGCGCGGCGGTGCCGACACCCTGCGGGGCGGCAACGGCACCGACACGGTGACCTATGCCCAATCCGCCGCCGGGGTCACGGCCGACCTGACATTCGGCGTGAACTCGGGCGGCGATGCGCAGGGTGATACGCTGACCGGCATCGAGAACCTGGTCGGCTCGGCCTTCGCCGACATCCTGCGCGGCGACGCCGGGGCCAATGCCCTTTCCGGCGGCGACGGCGACGACCTGATCAACGGCTATGGCGGTGCCGACGCCATCTACGGCGGCAACGGCGTGGACACCGTCTATTACGATGCCTCGATCGTGGGGGTGCAGATCAACCTGGCGACCGGCACCGGCATCGGCGGCGATGCCCAAGGTGACACCTTTACCGCGGTGGAGAACGTCGTCGGCTCCGGCTTTGCCGACACGCTCACCGGCGACATCGGCGCCAACAGGCTCACCGGCGGGACCGGGGCTGACGCGCTGCAAGGGGGCGACGGCATCGACACGGCGAGCTACGCCGGGTCCGCCGTGGCTGTCGCGATCGACCTGCAAACCGGCACGGGCTCGGGTGGCGATGCGCAGGGTGACACGCTGGCCGGCATCGAGAACGCCGTCGGCTCAGCCTTCAGCGACATCCTGACCGGCGATGCGGGGGCCAACACGCTGAGTGGCGGCGCCGGCAACGACACGCTCCGCGCCGGCGCGGGCGACGACGTCATCGCCGGCGGCGACGGCAACGACCTGATCAATGCCTATAGCGGCGCCGACATCATCGACGGCGGCGCGGGCATCGACACGGTCTATTACGACGCTTCGGTCGCCGCGGTAACCGTCACCCTGACCACCGGCCAGGGTGTCGGTGGCGATGCCCAGGGCGACACTTTGACGGGTATCGAGAATCTCATCGGTTCAGCCTTCAACGACACACTGGCTGGCGGCGGCGACGCCAACACGCTGAACGGCGGCGCCGGCAACGACGTGCTCCGGGGCGACGCCGGGGCAGATGGGCTCAATGGCGGCGCGGGCACCGACACGGCCAGCTACTTCACCGGCTCAGCCGGGGTCACAGTCAACTTGGCGACCGGCACCGGCAACGGCGGTGATGCCGCCGGTGACTCTCTGACCGGGATCGAGAACCTCTCCGGCAGCCAGGGCAACGACACCCTCGACGGCGACACCGGCGCCAATGTGCTGCAGGGCTGGGCCGGCAGCGACGTGCTCCGCGGCGGGGCCGGGGCCGATGTACTCGACGGCGGCGCCGGAATCGACACCGCCAGTTATTTCAGCAGCTCGGCGGCGATCTCGGTCAGCCTCGTGACCGGCAAGGGATCCGGCGGCGAGGCCGCGGGCGACACCCTGACCGGGATCGAGAACCTTTCCGGCAGCCAAGCCAATGACGGCCTGGAAGGAGATGCCGGGAACAACGTGCTCCAGGGCTGGAACGGCGCCGACGCCCTCGTCGGCGGCGCCGGCAAGGACACGCTGACCGGGGGCACTGGCGCAGACCGCTTCTACTTCACGGCGATCACCGACAGCGTCGTCGGGGCCAATGCCGACCGGATCACCGATTTCAACCGCGGCGAGGGTGACCGCATCGACCTGCACCTGATCGACGCCAGCACCGCCGTGGCCGGCGATCAGGCCTTCACCTTCATCGGTACCGCCCTCTACACCGGCGTCGCCGGCCAACTGCGCTACGCCTCCAACGGCTCGGACACGACCATCGCCGGCGACATCAACGGCGACAAGGTCAGCGACTTCCACATCACCCTGACCGGTACCATCGCCCTGCAGGCCCGAGACTTCGTCCTGTAGGCGGCCCCGTTGCGGGGAAACAATCGCAATGACGGCGTCTGACATCCGAGACGGCGCGTGAGCCGATGCGCGTCGCCCGTCAGGCCCCGACATCGCCCAGCAGCTTGGCCGGGTAGCCGGACTCCATCAGCTTGCCGATGATGACGTCGACATGGGCGCGGTCGCGGGTCTCGACCACCACGTCGATGTCGGCGCGCTTCACCGGGATCTGGAAGAACAGCCGCTGATGGTAGGTCTCGATGATGTTGCCGCCGGTGGCGCCGATGATGCCGGCGATGGTGCTCAGCACCCCCGGCACATCCTCGATCTCGATGCGCAGCCGGGCGATCTGGCCGTTGCGCACCAGGCCGCGCATCAGGATCGAGGCCAGGATGCGCGGGTCGATGTTGCCGCCGCACACCACGACGCCGACCTTGCGCCCGGCAAAGCGCTCCGGATGGGCCAGGAGGCCGGCGACGCCGGCGGCGCCGGCGCCCTCGGCCACCAGCTTCTGCTGGGTCATCAGCTGGTGCACGCCCTGCTCCAGCACCGTCTCGTCGACCGTGACGATGTCGTCGACCAGCGCGGCGATGATCTGCCGGGTCAGCACGCCCGGGCTCTTCACCGCGATGCCCTCGGCGATGGTGGCGCCGCCATAGACGCCGGTGCGGCCGGCGACCGCGTCGCTCATCGAGGCGTAGAGCGCGGCCTCCACTCCCGTGATCCGGATCGACGGGTTGATCGACCGGGCGGCGATGGCGATACCGGAGATCAGCCCGCCGCCGCCGATCGGCACCACCAGGTCGTCGAGATCGGGCACATCGGCCAGGATCTCGAGCCCGGCCGTGCCCTGGCCGGCGATGATGTAGGGGTCGTCATAGGGGTGGATCAGGGTCAGCTTCTCCTCGTCCACCAGCTTGCGGGCATGGCTCATGCTGTCATCGAGGGTCTGCCCGACCAGCACCACCTTGGCGCCGTAGCCCTCGGTCTTCGCCACCTTGGTGAAGGGGGTATAGGTCGGCATCACGATGGTCGACGGGATGCCCAGGCGGGTGGCGTGGTAGGCGACGCCCTGGGCGTGGTTGCCGGCCGACATGGCGACGACGCCGCGCTTGCGCTCCGCCTTGTCGAGCGAGCGCAGCTTGTTGTAGGCGCCGCGGTCCTTGAACGATCCGGTGCGCTGCAGCGTCTCCAGCTTCAGGAACAATTCGCAGCCGAGCATGCCGGACAGAAGCGGCGCCGGGATGATCGGCGTCCGGGCCACCTGTCCCTCGATAGCCGCGGCGGCGGCGCGGATGTCGTCGATGGTGACCGGCAGCGGGGCGGGGCTCATCTGGGCGGTTCCGTTATTGGCTCGGCTGCAGGGTCGTCAGCGACGCCCCGGCGGCGGCGAGATCAGCCTCGCCACCATGCAACGTCAAGTATCTTCCGTCTCGCCAATCCGCGACCAGGTCGCCCCAATGCGGCGACAGCGGGTTGCCGGACTGGCCGGTGGCGATCATGAAGTGCGACCGGCCGCGGTCGGCCAGGTCGTAGACGGCACGGTAGCCGGCGCCGTGCTCATCGGCATAGGGCGCCTCCGGATCGGTGATCGAGGTGCCGCCGCGGTTCAGGGTATAGGGCCCGCCGTCGGTCGGGGTCGCCAGCGAGATCAGCCCGCCGATCACCGGCACGCGCGACAGCACCTGGGCGCTCAGCGGCGCGATGTGCTCGGCGCCCCAGCGCCAGGCGGCCATGTCGGCGCCGTGCCGCTGCGCCAGCGCGTCCAGTGCCTCGCCAAGGGTCTGCCGCAGCAACGCCTTGCAGTCGGCCGGCGGGGCCGTGGCGTCGCCGCACCAGGACGGGTCGTGGGTCAGGATCGTTGCCAGGATCCCCGGATGCAGCCCGAAATAGTCCTCGGCCAGGGGCCCGAGCGGCGGGTCGAACACGGCGTGGGCGAAGCGCCGCAGCCATTCCATGTAGATCAGCGGCTCCGGCCGGTTGCGGTCCATCCGCAGGTCCCAGCCGCGCAGCAGCGCCAGTGCCTTCGCCATGCGGTCGTCCGCCGGATCGATCGCGGTCATCAGCGGCAGCAGCTCCCGCGCTTCTGTCGTCAGCGTGTCGGCCTGCATCGCCTGGCTGCGTTCGATCGTGTTCGGGCCGTCGGCATCCAGCAGCTCGACGATGCGGCGGGCGCGGTAGGGCTCGTCATAGCCGTCGCCGATATACTGGGGGTAGCCCGGCCCGACCGGGGCGTTGTTGGCGTTGGCGATGGCGCCGCCGGGCGGGTTCAGGGCCTGGGGCAGGGCTTCGAAGGGGATGAGGCCGCTCCAGTCCTGGGCGCCCGAGGCACCGTCCGCCGGCAGCTTGCCGTTTCCGGAGCGGCGGATCGGGATCGCACCCGGGACCAGAAAGCCGATATCGCCATCGGCGTCGGCATAGGCGACATTCTGGATCGGGGTGCGGTACAGCCGCATCGCCGCCAGGAACTCCTGCCAGTTGCCGGCCCGGTTCAGCTGGTAGATCGCCTGGGCCGAGGTGTCGCCAGGGGCAAGAGCCGTGAAGGCGAGGGCGGCGACCTTGCCGTCGCCGGCCAGCGCCGCCACTCCCGGGTCGAGGTCGGACAGCACCGGCCCGTGCCGGGTGCTGCGGATGGTCAGCGTCACCGGGTCGCCGCCGGAGACGGCGATGGTCTCTTGCCGGGTCTCGAAGGCGGCGCTGCCTTCCGGCGTCCGGTAGCGGTTCGGATCGGCCGGGTCGACCGTCTCCAGGAACAGGTCCTGGACATCCGCGCCGGTGGTGGTGAAGCCCCAGGCGATCCGCCGGTTCTGGCCCAGGAGGGTCAGCGGCACGCCGGGCACGGTGGCGCCGGCCACCGACAGGGTCGGGGTCTCGATCCGCGCCAGGTACCACAGGATCGGCGCGCTCAGCCCCAGATGCGGGTCGTTGGCCAGGATCGGTGCGCCGGTGTCGGTGCGGCTGGGCCCGACCACCCACTCGTTCGAGGCCGTGCGCGGCCCGAGCGGCGGCGGCAGCGCCTCGGCCAGCGCGGTCAGCATCGGCGTGGCCCGGTCGAGGGCGGAGAGGGTGGCGGGCGGCAGCGCGCCGAGATCGGGGAACAGGGTGCGGGCGCGCTCCGGTCCGAGCCTGGCGATCACCTGGGCGCGCAGGATCTCGTCGCGGTAGTTGGCCGACAGCTGCAGCGCCATCAGCTTGCTCCAGACCAGCGTATCGGCCGGCCGCCACGGTTCCGGCCGGATGCGCAGCAGATAGAATTCGGGCGGCAGGGCGCCGGGATGGCCGCCGATCCAGGCATTGACCCCGGCGGCGTAGCGGTCGAGGGCCGACTGCGTCTCCGGCGACAGGGCGGCGAGATCGGCCTCGGCCAGGCGGTAGATGCCGAGCGTGCGCATGAACTTGTCCGTCCGCAGCCCGGCTTCGCCGATCAGCTCGGCCAGCCGGCCGGCGCCGACCCGGCGCTGCAGCTCCATCTGCCACAGCCGGTCCTGGGCGTGCAGCCAGCCAAGGGCGAAATAGGCGTCGCCGTCGCTCTGCGCGAAGATCGTCGGCACGCCGTGGCCGTCGCGATAGATCCGGACCGGGCCGGACACGCCGTCCAGCGCGACGGTGCCCGATTCGGCCGGCACCCCGGTGCGCAGCCACCACAGGCCGGCGCCGGCCAGCACCACGAGCAGCAGCAGGAGGCAGGCCAGCGCAATCGCGCCGCGGCGAAGCCATCTCATCGGTCACGTCTCCGGGCCGGCCGGGATCGGTCGCGGCGGTGGTGTGTTATAATAATCTGTCCGATTCGATGCGAGGCGCCATGGGGGCGCAGGGTCGATCCGTGGCGCCCGATGCGCTTCGGTCTATTTTCGCGGGGGGCTAGCCAAGCGGCCAGCACTGCCCAGATGATGCAGACGTGCCGCGCGTCCGGCGGCGGTCAGCAGGATGGTTCGATGGAGTCCTTCGCCGACGCCCTCGCCATGGTCACCGCCCTCCGTCCGGAGGAGCCGGTCTACTGCCTGCGGCCCCGGGTGCTGCGGGAGTCGGCGGCCGAGTTCCGGCGCCAGTTCCCCGGCACGGTGATGTACGCGGTCAAGTGCAACGACCATCCGGCGGTGCTGGCCGGGCTGCATGCCGGCGGCCTGCGCGATTTCGACGTCGCCTCGCTGAGCGAGATCGAGGCCGCGGCGGCGCTGCCCGGCGCCGTCTCGCACTACATGCATCCGGTGAAGAACCGCCAGGCGGTCGAGCTGGCCTATCGCCGCTACGGCATTCGCACCTTCTGCCTCGACCATGAGGAGGAGCTGGACAAGATCCTCGCCGTGACCGGCGGGGCGCGCGACCTGACCCTGGTGCTGCGGGTCGACATGCCCCGCTTCGATTCGGTCTGCGACCTCAGCGGCAAGTTCGGGGCCGAGGTCGAGGCCGCGCCGGCGCTGCTGCGCCGCATCGCCGCCACCGGCAACCGCGTCGGCCTGACCTTCCATGTCGGCTCGCAATGCCTGGACCCGGGCGCCTATGAGAGCGCCCTGACGATCTGCGCCGGCATTCTCGCCAGGGCCGAGGTGAAGGTGCCGGTGATCGATGTCGGCGGCGGTTTCCCCGCCGCCTATGTCGGCACCGAGGCGCCGCCGCTTGCCGCCTTCGTCGCCGCGATCCGCGCCGGCTTGGCCCGGCTGCCGGCCGACCCGGACCGCGCGGTGTTCTGCGAGCCGGGCCGGGCGCTGGTGGCCGAGGCCTGCTCGCTGGTGGTGAAGGTCGAGTTCCGCCGCGGCCACCGCCTGTACCTGAACGACGGCGCCTATGGCAGCCTGGCCGACATGAAGCTGTTCCGCACCGTCTACCCGGTCCGGCTGCTGCGGCCGGGCGGCGCCGGCGGAAGGCTGGCCAGCTTCGCCTTGTTCGGCCCGACCTGCGACAGCTACGACAGCCTGCCCGGCACCTCGCCGCTGCCCGAGGATGTGCGCGAGGGCGACTGGATCGAATTCGGCCAGATCGGCGCCTATTCCAACGTGCTGCAGACCCGGTTCAACGGCTTCGAGGCCCGGCGCTTCATCACGGTCGAGGACGGCGCGCTGCGCCCGGCCGCGGCGCGGGCGGCTTGAGATGGAGCCGGTCGAGCATCAGTTCCTCGGGCTCGGCCTGGGCGGCTTTCACCGCCTGGCCTATGTCTCCTGGGGCTCGGACCGGGCGCGCCCGCCGGTGCTGTGCGTGCACGGGCTGACCCGCAACGGCCGCGACTTCGACATGCTGGCTGCGGACCTGGCCTGGTCCGGCCGTACCGCGGTCTGCCCGGACGTGGTCGGCCGCGGCCGTAGCGGCTGGCTGGCCAACCCGGCCCTCTACGGCTATCCGCAATATCTCGCCGACGCCGCGGCGCTGATCGCCCGGCTCGACGTGGCGGAGGTCGACTGGGTCGGCACCTCAATGGGCGGGCTGATCGGCATGATGCTGGCGGCCCAGCCGAACAATCCGATCCGGCGGCTGGTGTTGAACGACGTCGGCCCGTTCATCCCGCAGGCGGCGCTGCTGCGAATCGGGTCCTATGTCGGGCAGGACCCGGTCTTCGCCGATCTCGCGGAGCTCGAGGCCTATCTGCGGCGGGTGCATGCGCCATTCGGGTCGCTGACCGATGGGCAGTGGCGGCATCTGGCCGAGCACAGCGCCCGGCGGCGGCAGGACGGCACGCTCGGCCTGGCCTACGACCCCGGCATCGCCGCCGCCTTCGCCGGCCCGGTCGCCGATGTCGACCTGTGGATGGTCTGGGACCAGATCCGCTGCCCGGTGCTGGTGGTCCGCGGCGCGGAGTCGGACCTGCTGACCGCGGCGACCGCCGAGCGCATGGCGGCGCGGCCCGGCACCACGCTGCTCACCATCCCCGGCTGCGGCCACGCCCCGGCGCTGATGGCGGCCGACCAGACCGGCCCGATCCGCGACTGGCTGGCGGCCGGCTAGCCCAGCAGTTCGGCCGCCTCGATGGCGCCATAGGTCAGGACGCCCGACGTCCCGGCGCGCTTGAACGCGGTCAGCACCTCGATCAGCGCCTTGTCGTAGTCCAGCCAGCCATTCTGCGCCGCCGCCTTCATCATCGCGTATTCGCCGCTGACCTGGTAGGCGAAGACCGGCACGCCGAAGCCGTCATGCACCCGGCGGATGATGTCGAGATAGGGCAGGCCGGGCTTGACCATCACCATGTCGGCGCCCTCGCGCAGGTCGAGCTCGACCTCGCGCAGCGCCTCGTCGGTGTTGGCCGGGTTCATCTGATAGGTCTTCTTGTCGCCGACCAGCACCCCGGTCGACCCGACCGCGTCGCGGAACGGGCCGTAGAAGGCCGAGGCGTATTTCGCCGAATAGGCCATGATCTTGACGTCCTGGCGGCCTGCACCGTCCAGCGCGGCGCGGATCGCGCCGATGCGGCCGTCCATCATGTCCGACGGCGCCACGATGTCGGCCCCGGCCTCGGCCTGGACCAGCGCCTGGCGGACCAGGATCTCGACCGTCTCGTCGTTCAGGACCCGGCCGTCGCGGATCAGCCCGTCATGGCCGTGGCTGGTGAAGGGGTCGAGGGCGACGTCGACGACGATGCCGATATCCGGCACCGCCGCCTTGATCGCGCCGATGGCGCGGCACACCAGGTTGCCGGCGCGGCAGGCCTCGGCACCGTCCTCGCTGCGCAGGGCGCGGTCGATCATCGGGAACAGTGCCACCGCCGGGATGCCCAGGTCGCGGGCGCGACGGCAGGCATCGGCGGCGCTGGCCAGGTCGAAGCGGGCGACGCCGGGCAGCGATTCGACCGGCTGCTTCCGCTCACCCTCGACCACGAAGATCGGCCAGATCAGGTCGGACGGGCCCAGCCGGGTCTCGGCCACCAGCTCGCGGATCCAGCCGTCGGTGCGCAGGCGCCGTGTCCGGGTGGTCGGGTAGGCTCCGGGGAAGGGCAGGCGGGACATCGGGTCACTCGGAGACAGGAAGAGCGGGCGCACTCTAGGACGGAGCCCCGGCCGGAAACAACATGGTGCGGCGGCCCGCCACGGATCGGCACCGTCCGCGGGGGAATCACGCTGCATACAGAGGGTTGATAACTTTGCGCGAGAGGATCAAAAATGTCCTTCGTGGCAACCGGCAGCACCGATCTAGCGCGAATTCGTCCTGAATGCGGTGCAAATTGCAGTGAACACCTGTCCTGCTCACAACACTTTCGTTTTGGATGATTTTGTCTAAAGTGGCTTTATGAGTGGTAGAACGGCGGTCTAGATAGTACAAAGCGCCAGTGGGTCGGAGGTCTGAATGCATCATCCCTATTACCGCATGACCGCGCTCATTGAGCGGCTTCATCGCTGCTTTCTGGATGTGGTCAAGGTAGAGTTGGACCGCTTTGGTGTCCAAGACATCAACAACGTCCAAAGCCTGATTCTGTACAATATCGGCATGGACGAGCTGACCATCGGCGAGTTGACCGCCCGTGGCTACTATCTGGGCTCGAATGTCTCGTACAACGTCAAAAAAATGGTCGAGAACGGATATCTGGCGCAGGAGCGGTCGCAGCACGACCGGCGCTCCACCCGGGTCCGTCTGACCAGCAAGGGCCAGGCGCTGCGGTCCAAGCTCGAGACCATGTTCAACCGCCAGGCCGATGCGCTGGAAGGCACGGGGCTGCGTGTTGGCGACGTCGAGACGCTGAACGCCACGCTGCGGCGGCTCGAGGGCTTCTGGTCCGGCAACCTCGCCTACAGCACCGACCAGCCGGTGACCAGCGCGGCCTGAGCCGCCTGCCGCCCGGTCACGAAAAAGGCGCGTCCCGAAGGGCGCGCCTTTCGTTTTGTCCGGCAGCGGCCGAAGCGGTCTCTCAGAAGGCCGCGAGGCCGGTCTGGGCCCGGCCCAGGATCAGGGCGTGCACGTCATGCGTGCCCTCATAGGTGTTGACCGCCTCCAGGTTCATCACGTGGCGGATGATATTGAACTCGTCGGCGATGCCATTGCCGCCGAGCATGTCGCGGGCCTGGCGGGCGATGTCCAGCGACTTGCCGCAATTGTTGCGCTTCATCAGGCTGATCGCCTCCGGCGCGGCCTTGCCCTCGTCCTTGAGCTGGCCCAGGCGATGCGCCGAGATCAGGCCGAGGGTGATCTCGGTCTGCATGTCGGCCAGCTTCTTCTGGATCAGCTGGGTGGCGGCGAGCGGTCGGCCGAACATCTTGCGGTCCAGCGTGTACTGCCGGGCGGTGTGCCAGCAGAACTCGGCCGCGCCGATGGCGCCCCAGGCGATGCCGTAGCGGGCGTTGTTGAGGCAGCCGAACGGGCCCTTCAGCCCTTTGACGTTGGGCAGCAGGTTCTCTTCCGGAACGAACACCTCGTCCATCACGATCTCGCCGGTGGTCGAGGCGCGCAGCGAGAACTTGCCCTCGATCTTCGGCGACGACAGGCCCTTCATGCCGCGCTCCAGCACGAAGCCGCGGATCTCGCCGCTGTCGTCCTTGGCCCAGACCACGAAGACGTCGGCGATCGGCGAATTGGTGATCCACATCTTGGTGCCGGACAGGCTGTAGCCGCCGGCGACGCTGCGGGCCCGGGTCTTCATCGAGCCGGGGTCGGAGCCGGCGTCGGGCTCGGTCAGGCCGAAGCAGCCGACGATCTCGCCGGTGGCCAGGCGCGGCAGGTACTTCCGGCGCTGCTCCTCGGTGCCGTAGGCATGGATCGGGTGCATCACCAGGCTCGACTGCACCGACATGGCCGAGCGGTAGCCGCTGTCGACGCGCTCGACCTCGCGCGCGATCAGGCCGTAGCAGACATAGTTGACGCCGGCGCAGCCATAGCCGTCGATGGTCGAGCCGAGGAAGCCGAGCTCGCCCATCTCGTTCATGATCTCGCGGTGGAAGACCTCGTGCCGGTTGGCCTCGAGCACGCGCGGCAGCAGCTTCTCCTGGCAATAGGCGCGCGCCGCGTCGCGCACCATGCGCTCCTCCTCGGTCAGCAGCTCCTCGAGCAGGAGCGGGTCCTCCCAGTTGAAGGCGGCACGGCCGGTCTGTGCCGGCTTGGCGGCCGCGGTGGCGGCGGCGGAAGTCATGGGCGAACTCCGGAACTATCGAAAAACGTGGCGCATAACAGCACAGGGGCCGGGGCGCCGCCAGCCTCGCGCTGCGGCGTCCCGGCCCCGGAGCGAAGACGATCAGCCGCGCCGGGCCTTGTCCGCGCCGTTGCGGGAACGGCCCAGGCCGATCTTCTTGGCGAAGGCGGAGCGCTGTTCCGCATAGTTCGGCGCGACCATCGGATAGTCGGCCGGCAGGCCCCATTTGACCCGGTACTCCTCGGGCGACAGCTTGTACGTCGTCCGCAGGTGCCGCTTCAGCATCTTCAGCTTCTTGCCGTCCTCCAGGCAGACGATGTAGTCCGGCTGGATCGACCGCCGGATCGGCACCGCCGGCTTGGCCGGCGTCGGGGCCGGTGCGGCCGTTGGCGCGGAGCCGATGTTCCGCAATGCCTCGTGAATGGTCTGGATCACCGTCCCCAGCTGATCGTTCGGGACGTTATTGCGGGAAATATAGGATGTCACAATCTGCGTGGTCATCTGCACCAGGTCGGTGCTGCCGCCACTCGTGTTTGCAAAATCCTCCATTGATCAAATCCTTATCTTTGTGTCGTCAACAGCGATAACGAGGTCGCATTTGATGTCGCGCATGTCAACAATAATGGGAACACTGCCAACTATTCTACAACTGCAAGCTGCGGCTGGACCAAACTGGTTCGCCCACCCGAATTGAGCCACGTTCCGGCTCACTCTCCAAAGAAAAATATGCGAAGGTCGCCCTTACCCCATCCGCCCGGACCATCATGACCGACGCCACCAAGACTGTCGCCATCGCCGCAGACCATGCCGGATACGGCTTGAAGGACCAGCTCCGGACCGTGATCGAGGAGCAGGGGCTGACGGTGCTCGACCTCGGCACCAACGGCCCGGACCGGGTGGATTATCCGGATTTCGGCCATGCCGTGGCGCAGGCGATCCGCGACGGCCGGGCGTCGCGCGGCCTCGTGGTCTGCGGCACCGGCATCGGCATCTCGATCGCGGTCAACCGCCATCGTGGGATCCGTGCGGCGCTTTGCCACGACGTCACCACCGCCCGGCTGTGCCGCCAGCACAACGATGCGAACGTGCTGGCGCTCGGCGCCCGAATCATCGGCTTCGAGACCGCCCGGGATTGCCTTGCCGTGTTCCTGTCCACCGACTACGAAGGCGGTCGGCACGGCGACCGCATCGCCAAGCTCGACGTGCCTGCAGCCTGACCAGGATGATTTGCCCATGAGCTCTCCCGATTCCGCCGCCAAGATGACCGCCGCCAGCTCCCTCTTCACCGCCCGCCTGGAAGACACCGACCCGGCCGTGCTGCGCGGCATCCGGGACGAGCTGAAGCGCCAGCAGACTCAGATCGAGCTGATCGCCAGCGAGAACATCGTCTCCCGCGCCGTGCTCGAGGCCCAAGGCTCGGTCCTGACCAACAAATATGCCGAGGGCTATCCAAACCGCCGCTACTATGGCGGCTGCGAATTTGTCGACGTGGCCGAATCCCTGGCGATCGAGCGCGCCTGCAAGCTGTTCGACTGCGCCTACGCCAATGTCCAGCCGCATTCCGGCGCCCAGGCCAACCAGGCGGTGTTCTTCGCCCTGCTGCAGCCGGGCGACACCGTGCTCGGCATGTCGCTGGCCGCCGGCGGCCACCTGACCCACGGCGCGGCGCCGAACCAGTCGGGCAAATGGTTCAACGCGGTGCAGTACGGCGTCCGCCGCGACGACGCCCGGATCGACTATGACGAGCTGCAGCGCCTGACCGACGAGCACAAGCCGAAGCTGATCATCGCCGGCGGCTCGGCCTATCCGCGGATCATCGACTTCGCCCGCTTCCGCCAGATCGCGGATTCGGTCGGCGCCTATCTGATGGTCGACATGGCGCATTTCGCCGGCCTGGTCGCCGGCGGCGTGCATCCCAGCCCGCTGCCGCACGCCCATATCGTCACCACCACCACCCACAAGACCCTGCGCGGCCCGCGCGGCGGCATGGTGCTGTCGAACGACCCGGAGATCGGCAAGAAGATCAACTCCTCGGTCTTCCCGGGGCTGCAGGGCGGCCCGCTGATGCATGTCATCGCCGCCAAGGCGGTGGCTTTCGGCGAGGCGCTGCGGCCGGAGTTCAAGCTCTATGCCAAGGCGGTGGTCGAGAACGCCAAGCTGCTGGCCGAGACGGTGCGCGCCGGCGGGCTCGACATCGTCTCCGGCGGCACCGACACGCATCTGATGCTGGTCGACCTGCGGCCGAAGAAGCTGACCGGCAAGGCGGCCGAGGCCAGCCTCGAGCATGCCGGCATGACCTGCAACAAGAACGGCGTGCCGTTCGATCCGGAGAAGCCGACCATCACCTCCGGCGTCCGCCTGGGCAGCCCGGCGGCGACCTCGCGCGGCTTCGGCCCGGCCGAGTTCCGCCAGATCGGCGAGATGGCGGTCGAGGTGCTGGACGGCCTGGCCGCCAACCCCGATGACAACTCGAAGGTCGAGACCGCGGTGCGGGCCCGGGTCGAGGCGCTGTGCGCCCGGTTCCCGATCTACCCGGACCTCTGAGGCGCGGTTCAGGGCTGGAATCCGTCCGCCCCGACACTCGATAGATTGTGGTTCGCCCACAACGGATGGTATCCATTCGCTGTGGGCGAAACCATTTCCGGGGGGACCGATGCGCTGCCCGTTCTGTGGCCACGACGACACCCAGGTGAAGGACTCTCGTCCCACCGAGGACAATTCGGCCATCCGGCGGCGGCGCTTCTGCCCGGCCTGCGGCGCCCGCTTCACCACCTTCGAGCGGATCCAGCTGCGCGAGCTGACGGTGATCAAGTCGACCGGCCAGCGCGAACCGTTCGACCGCGAGAAGCTGCTACGCTCGATGCGCATCGCCCTGCGCAAGCGCGACATCGACATCGAGCGGCTGGAGCGGATCGTCAACTCGCTGGTCCGCCAGCTCGAAAGCTCGGGTGAGAGCGAGATCCCGTCCAAGGCGATCGGCGAAATGGTGATGAAGGCGCTGAGCGGCGTCGACAAGGTCGCCTATATCCGCTACGCCTCGGTCTATCGTGACTTCCAGGAACCCGGCGCCTTCAGCGACTTCGTCGACCAGTTGCGCGGCGAGCGACCCTGACCGGCGTCCACTGCGCTCGGATCCGTGTGGTTTCGCTGGAAACCACACGGCTCTCGGCATAGGGTGCCGGCCATGTTCAGCGGCATCATCACCGATGTGGGGCGCGTCGCAGCGATCGAGCGGCGAGGCGACACCCGCTACATCATCGAGACGGCCTTCGACACGGCGACGATCGAGATCGGCGCCTCGGTCGCGCACAACGGCGTCTGCCTGACCGTGATCGAGACGAGTCCCGGCCGCTTCGCGGTCGAAGCCTCGGCCGAGACCCTGTCGCGCAGCACGCTGGGCGACTGGGCGGTCGGCACCGAGGTCAATCTCGAACGCTCGCTCAAGCTCGGCGACGAAATCGGCGGCCATCTGGTCTACGGCCATGTCGACGGCGTCGGCACCATCGTCGACCGCCGGCCCGAGGGCGACAGCGTCCGCTTCACCATCGAGGCCCCGGCCGAGTTGGCGGACTACATCGCCTCCAAGGGCTCGGTCGCCATCGAAGGCGTCTCGCTGACCGTCAACGAGGTCGCCGACACCCCGTCCGGCACCTGCCGATTCGGCGTCAACATCATTCCGCACACGCAGTCATGCACGACCTTTCGAAGCTTAAGCACGGATCGCCGCGTGAACTTGGAGATCGACATGCTGGCGCGGTACACGGCGCGCCTGCTGCGGGATCGCAAGACAGCCGGCTGAGCCCCGACGACCAGGCGCTGCTCTCGCCGATCAACGAGATCATCGAGGAGGCGCGCCAGGGCCGCATGTTCATCCTGGTCGACGACGAGGACCGGGAGAATGAGGGCGACCTGGTGATCCCGGCGCAGATGGCGGATGCCGAGGCGGTCAACTTCATGGCCCGCTACGGCCGCGGGCTGATCTGCCTGGCGATGGAGCATAAGCGGATCGACGAGCTCGGCCTGCAGCTCATGACCCGCAGCAATGCCTCGCGCCACCAGACCGCCTTCACCGTCTCGATCGAGGCGCGCGAGGGCGTGACCACCGGCATCTCGGCCGCCGACCGGGCTCGCACCATCGCGGTCGCGATCGACCCGGCCTGCGGACCGGCCGACGTCGCCACGCCCGGCCATGTCTTCCCGCTGGTGGCGCGCGAGGGCGGCGTGCTGGAGCGCACCGGCCATACCGAGGCGGCGGTCGACATCTCGCGCCTGGCCGGGCTGTACCCGGCCGGGGTGATCTGCGAGATCATGAACGACGACGGCACCATGGCCCGGCTGCCGGACCTGGTGAAGTTCGCCCAGTTCCACAATCTCAAGATCGGCACCATCGCCGACCTGATCGCCTATCGCCGCTGCCAGGAATCGCTGGTCGAGCGCAAGCTCGAGACCACGATCGAGAGCCGCTGGGGCGGCGACTGGCGGATGATGGTCTATGTCAACAAGGCCCGCTATGCCGAGCATGTCGTGCTGGTGAAGGGCGACATCTCCGGCGACGACCCCGTCCTGGTGCGGATGCATGCGCTGAACGTGCTGGACGACGTGCTCGGCGACGTCCATGGCGGCAATGCCGGCATCCTGCACGGCGCCATGGCGGAGATCGGCCGCGCGGGCAGGGGCGTCGTGGTGCTGATCCGCGAGCCGCAGCCCGACAGCCTGAGCGAGCGGCTGCAGCGGCGGCTGGAGGGCATGCCGGCGAAGGAGAGCGGGCATGAGCTGCGCGACTACGGCGTCGGCGCCCAGATCCTGCTCGACCTCGGCGTGCGCAAGCTGATCGTCCTGTCCAACCATCCCCGCACCATCGTCGGCATCGACGGCTACGGCCTCACGGTGATCGAGCAGCGCGCCATCGCCGGCATCCAGGAGGACTGAGATGGTCGCCAAGACCGAACAGGGCCCCGTGTCCTTCACCGGCCCGGCGCCGCACATCCTGATCGTCGAGGCCCGCTTCTACGAGGACATCACCGACGAGCTGGCGCGCGGCGCCGTCGCCGTGCTGGAGCAGATCGGCGCCACCTATGAGCGTGTGGTCGTACCGGGGGCGCTGGAGATCCCGGCGGCGGTGCAGATCGCCTCGACCTCGGCGCGGCGATTCGACGGCTATGTCGCGCTCGGCTGCGTCATCCGCGGCGAGACCTCGCATTACGACACGGTCTGCAACGAGAGCTCGCGCGGCCTGCAGGACCTCGCTTTGCGCCATTGCCTGGCGATCGGCAACGGCATCCTGACCGTGGAGAACGAGGCCCAGGCCTGGGCCCGCGCCAGGGTCAACGAAATGGACAAGGGCGGCGGCGCCGCCCGCGCCGCGCTGGCGATGATCCAGCTCAAGCGGCACTTCAAGCAGCTGACGGCCTGACCGATGGCGACCCCGAAACCCTCCGCCAAGGCCCGCCGCAGCGCCGCCCGCCTCGCCGCCGTCCAGGCGCTGTACCAGCTCGAGCAGTCGGGCACGCCGCTCGACAAGGTGATCGCCGAATTCGTCCATCACCGCTTCGGCGAACCGGTCGAGGACGAGCCCATGGTCGAGCCCGACGCGCCGCTGTTCGGCGACATCGTGCGCGGCACCCGGGTGCGCAGCGAGGAGGTCGATGCCCTGGTCTCCGGCGCGCTCGACGCGCAGTTCTCGCTGTCGCGGCTGGACCTGCTGCTGCGCTGCGTGATGCAGGCCGGCGCCTGGGAGCTGCTGGCCAATCTGCATGTGCCGGCGCCGATCGTGATCTCGGAATATGTCAACGTCACCCGCGCCTTCTTCGGCGGCAAGGAGCCGGCGATGGTGAATGCGGTGCTCGACCGCATCGCCCGAGAGCAGCGGCCCGACGAACCCCGCGCCGGCTAGGAACCGCCATGGGGCTCGGCGAGTTCGAGCGCATCGACCGCTACTTCCGGCCGCTGGCCCGCGCCACGAAGGGCGCGCTCGGCTTGGCCGACGATGCGGCGCTGCTCGATCCCGGCGAAGGCCGCGACCTGGTGGTCACCACCGACGCCATGGTCGAGACCGTCCATTACCTGGCGGACGAGGATCCGCTGCGGGTGGCGCGGAAGCTGTTGCGCTCCAACCTGTCGGACCTGGCGGCCAAGGGGGCGGCGCCGCTGGCCTATACCCTGACGCTGGCACTGCCGGCGCAGCCGGACGAGAGCTGGATCGAGCGCTTCGTCGAGGGGCTGGCGGCCGACCAGGCTCTCTACGACATCGGCCTGCTCGGCGGCGATTCGGTGCGGACGCCGGGAGCGGCGGTGCTGTCGGTCACCGCCTTCGGCACGGTGCCGCGGGGCGCGATGCTGCGCCGCTCCGGCGCCCGGCCCGGCGACGATCTCTATGTCAGCGGCACGCTGGGTGACGCCGCGCTGGGCCTGCGCGCAATCCTCGGCCGGCTGCCGGGTCTGGCGCCCGACGCCACCGAGGCGCTGTCGCAGCGCCATCGCGTGCCGGAGCCGCGCATGGCGCTCGGCCGCGCCCTGGTTGGCCTGGCCCATGCGGCGATGGATGTGTCGGACGGGCTGCCGGGCGACCTGCCGCATCTCTGCGACGCCTCCGGCGTGGCGGCGGAGGTCTCGCTGGCGCGGCTGCCGCTGTCCGATGCCGCTCGCGCCGCCATCGCCCTCGACCCGGCGTTGCAGGACATCGCCTGGGGCGGCGGCGAGGATTACGAGCTGCTGTTCAGCGCCCCGTCATCGGTCCGGGCCGCGATCGCGGCGGCGGCCGCGGCGGCAAGCACTCCGGTGACGCGGATCGGCCGGATCGCGTCGGGGCAGGGGGTGCGCCTGCTCGACCCGCAGGGCCGTCCCGTCGAGTCGCTGAGCGGCTGGCGGCATTTCTGACCGCGCCGCCGGTTCCGGCCGCCCTCAAACCGCCCGAATCGCTGCCTTGTGAGCCTATCCGGCTGCCACAAAGCAAAGAAATTTCTCGCTGATTGCCCTGACCATCCTGCTCTGGCATCGTTTGCGCGCAAAAGAAGCGGAGCCGGCCTGAACCGGGCCGGGTGCGTCATCAACAGGGGCGAGGGACTCAAGAATGATGTCAGCGGTCCTTGTCTTCGTGCTGGCCTGCGGCCTCGGCGCGTTAGCCTATGGCGTGTGGGCTTCACGGAGCGTGTTGTCGGCCAGTCCGGGCGATGCCCGAATGCAGGCAATCGCCGCCGCGATTCAGGAAGGCGCCGGCGCCTATCTGAACCGGCAGTATCTCACCATCGGCGTGGTCGGCGTGGTCATCGCCATCATCGTCTCGCTGCTTCTCGGCATCTCGGTCGGCATCGGCTTCATCATCGGCGCGGTCCTGTCGGGCGCCGCCGGCTACATCGGCATGAACATCTCGGTGCGCGCCAATGTCCGCACCGCCGAGGCGTCCCGCCAGGGCCTGGCCGCCGGCCTTGCCATCGCCTTCCGCTCCGGCGCCGTCACCGGCATGCTGGTGGCCGGCCTGGCCCTGATCGCCGTCGCCGGCTACTACACCATCCTGCTCGCCTCCGGCGCCACCGGTCGCGGCCTGATTGACCCGCTGGTGGCGCTCGGCTTCGGCGCCTCGCTGATCTCGATCTTCGCCCGCCTCGGCGGCGGCATCTTCACCAAGGGTGCCGATGTCGGCGCCGACCTGGTCGGCAAGGTCGAAGCCGGCATCCCCGAGGACGACCCGCGCAACCCGGCCGTGATCGCGGACAATGTCGGCGACAATGTCGGCGACTGCGCCGGCATGGCGGCCGACCTGTTCGAGACCTATGCCGTCACCACCGTCGCCACCATGGTGCTGGCCTCGATCTTCTTCGCCCCGCTCGGGGCGGTGATGTCGCAGATGATGCTGTATCCGCTCGCCATCGGCGCGGTCTGTATCCTGGCCTCGATCGCCGGCACCTTCTTCGTCAAGCTCGGCCCCAGCAACAACATCATGGGCGCGCTGTACCGCGGCTTCGTGGTCTCCGCCGGGCTGTCGCTGGTCGGAATCGCTCTGGTGACCGCGGTGGTGATCGGCTTCGGCGGCAACTACACCGTTGGCGGCGGCAGTTTCAGCGGCCTGTCGCTGTTCCTGTGCGGCGTCAGCGGCCTGGTCGTCACCGGCCTCCTGATCTGGGTCACCGAATACTACACCGGCACGAACTTCCGGCCGGTGCAGTCGGTCGCCCGGGCCTCGACCACCGGCCACGGCACCAATGTGATCCAGGGCCTCGCGATCTCGATGGAATCGACCGCGGTCCCGGCGCTGATCATCTGCGTCGCCATCATCGTCACCTACCTGCTGGGCGGCCTGTTCGGCATCGCCATCGCGGTCACCAGCATGCTGGCGCTGGCCGGCATGGTCGTGGCGCTCGACGCCTACGGCCCGGTCACCGACAATGCCGGCGGCATCGCCGAGATGTCGGACCTGCCGGCCGATGTCCGGGTCACCACCGACGCGCTCGACGCCGTCGGCAACACCACCAAGGCGGTGACCAAGGGCTATGCCATCGGCTCCGCCGGCCTGGGCGCGCTGGTGCTGTTCTCGGCCTACACCTCGGACCTGAACTTCTTCATCAGCAACCCGGGCGAGCACCCCTATTTCCAGGGCCTGACGCTCGATTTCTCCCTGGCCAACCCGTATGTCGTGGTCGGCCTGCTGCTCGGCGGCCTGCTGCCCTATCTGTTCGGTGCGCTCGGCATGACCGCGGTCGGCCGCGCTGCCGGATCGGTGGTGGAGGAGGTGCGCCGCCAGTTCCGTGAGAACGCCGGCATCATGGCCGGCACCAGCCGGCCGGACTACAAGCGCGCGGTCGACATGCTGACCAAGGCGGCGATCCGCGAGATGATCGTGCCGTCGCTGCTGCCGGTGCTGGCGCCGATCGTGCTGTACTTCGTGATCGAGGCGATCGCCGGCCGCTCCGCCGCCTTCTCGGCGCTCGGCGCGATGCTGCTCGGCGTCATCGTCACCGGGCTGTTCGTCGCCATCTCGATGACCTCGGGCGGCGGCGCCTGGGACAACGCCAAGAAGTACATCGAGGAGGGCAATCACGGCGGCAAGGGATCGGACGCGCACAAGGCGGCCGTCACCGGCGACACCGTCGGCGACCCCTACAAGGACACCGCCGGCCCGGCGGTCAACCCGATGATCAAGATCACCAACATCGTCGCCCTGCTGCTGCTGGCGATCCTCGCCCACTGATCGCAGCGCTCATGACGAAAACCCCGGCGCCGTCGGCGCCGGGGTTTTTCATGCCTTCAATCCGCGGCTAGTAGTTGCCGCCGGCGACCGAGCTGGCGACGCCGCCGGTGCCGACCGGGCGGCCCCGGGCGGAGGTCGCGGCGGTGCCGGTGCCATCCTGGTTGAACCGGCCGATATTGCCCAGGAACTGCTCCAGGATGCCGATGCGGCGACCCAGCGTCGGCGTCTCGCGCGACACCAGGGCCACCTGCTCGCCGTCCTCCAGGTTCAGCTCCTTCATCTCGGTCAGCGTGCTGCTGGTCGGGTCGAACTGCATGCGCAGCACCCGGCGCTTGGTCACTTCGGGGGCGAAGAAGGCCACCGTCTCGACCCGCTGGCCGATGTAATACCAAGTGTTGTCGTCGAAGGTGGATACCGTGGTCGGGGTCCCCAGAATCGTCGCCACATCCGCCTTGGTGCTGGTGCCGGTGTGGACCTGCTCGAGGCGGTAATCCTCGACGAGGTTGCCGCGCGTCGCCACCCGCGGCGTGCAGGCCGTCAGCGCCGCCGCCACGAGCAGGCCGGCCGCCATGGTCCGGACGACCCTTGCTCTTTCCGTCATCGCCTCATGTCTCCGCGCCCCGAAGGGCTCCCAATTGAAGGCTTCCCTCTAGCACACCACTTCGACTTCGACCAATATCGCCGTCCTTTGCGCAAATCCGATCGGTCCCGTGCTGTCCAAGCTGTTCACCCGCCATCGCCGCGAACGCATCGCCGCCGAGCTCTACGTCAAGCTGGTCGAGCAGGCGCGCAGCCCGGCATTCTACACCGCCTGCGGCGTGCCGGACACGCTGGATGGACGGTTCGAGGCGCTGGCCCTGCACGCCTTCCTGGTGCTGCACCGGCTGAAGCGCGAGGCGCCGCCGGCACCGGGCTTCGCCCAGGCCCTGTTCGACCACATGGTCAGCGACATGGATCTCAGCCTGCGCGAGATCGGGGTGACCGATTTCAGCATCGGCAAGAAGGTGAAGGCGATGGGGCGCGGCTTCTACGGCCGCGTCGTCGCCTATGACCATGGCCTGGCCGCCGCCGATCCGGAGGCGCTGGAGGCGGCGCTGCGGCGCAACCTCTACGGCACGGTCGAGCCGGACCCGGGGCAGGTGAGAACGGTCGCCGCCTATCTGCGCCGCGAGGTGGCCGGCCTGGCGGCGCGGCCGGTGGCGGCGTTCCTGGCCGGCGAGGTCCGATTCGGCCCGGCGCCCGAGATGGTGGAGGCAGCCTGATGACCCCCGAATTCAGCCGCGTGGTCGGCATCAACACCCTGCCGCGCGGCGGCCGCACCGTCGCCATCGAGGCCGACGAGGCCGAGCGCGCGGCGCTCGCCCGCCGTTTCGACCTGCTGGCGCTGGACGAGCTCAAGGCCCGCTTCACCCTGACGGCCGGACGCGGCGACACCGTGGTCGTGACCGGCACGCTGATCGCGGCGGTGGTGCAGCGCTGCGTGGTGACGCTGGACCCGGTGCCCGCCGCGGTCGAGGACGAGATCGAAGCCGTCTTCGCCGACGCGGCGGGGCGGGACGAGGCGGAGGTCGAGGTCGACCCGCTGGCGGCCGAGGTCGAACCCCTGGTCGACCACCGCATCGATCTCGGCGAGCTGGCGGCGCAGCACCTGTCGCTGGCGCTCGATCCCTATCCGCGCTCGCCCGACGCGCCGGAGGCCGCGGCCGAGCCGCCGCAGGACGAGCCGGAGACGCGCCGCCCCTTCGCCGTGCTCAAGGGCGGTGGTGATGACAAGGCAGAGGACTGATCGCTTTTCCTTGCCCCACCGGACCTTTTCCATTAAGTAACGCCGGTCTGAGGCGGCTCCCCCCGGTGCCGCCTTTTCGTATCGAGAGTTCAAGCAGATGGCTGTTCCGAAGAAGAAGACGTCGAAGTCGCGGCGCGACATGCGGCGTTCGCACCACGCTCTGGCCGGTTCGACCTATGTCGAGTGCGCGAATTGCGGTGAGTTGGCTCGTCCGCATCATGTCTGCGACGCCTGCGGCCACTACCACGGCCGTGAGGTCGTCAGCGAGACGACGGCGACCGCCTGATCGACTGCGCCCGCATAGGGAATGTCCGACCCGGCGGCCTCTGGCCCAGTGACGATCGCGCTCGACGCCATGGGGGGCGATCGGGCGCCAGAGATGGTGCTCGAAGGGGCTGAGATCGCCCGCACGCACCATCCGGACGTGCACTTCCTGATCGTCGGTGACGAGGCGCGGCTCGCGCCCCTGTTGGCGAAACGGCCGGCCTTGGCCGCGGTGTCGACGATTCGGCATGCCGCCGACGTCATCACCAACGAGGACAAACCTTCCGCCGCGCTGCGCGGCGGGCGCAATTCGAGCATGCGTCTGGCCATCGACGCCGTGGCCGCGGGCGAGGCGCAATGCGTCGTCTCCGCCGGCAACACCGGCGCGCTGATGGCGACGGCGAAGATCGTGTTCAAGACGCTGCCGGGCATCGACCGGCCGGCGATCGCGTCGTTGTTCCCGACGCTGCGCGGCGAGAGCGTCATGCTCGATCTCGGCGCCAACATCGATTGCGACGCCGAGAACCTGGTCCAGTTCGCCATCATGGGCTCGGTCTTCGCCAAGGCGGTGCTGGGTCTGGTCACCCCCACGGTCGGCCTGCTGAATGTCGGGTCCGAGGCGCTGAAGGGCCCGGACACGGTGCGCGATGCCGCCGCGCGGCTGCGCGAGCTCGAGTTCCCCGGCCGGTTCGAAGGCTTCGTCGAGGGCGACGATATCCCGGCCGGGAAGGTCGATGTGGTCGTGACCGACGGCTTCTCCGGCAACATCGCGCTGAAGACCGCCGAAGGCACGGCCAAGCTCTACGCCAGCTGGCTGCGCCACTCCTTCCGGTCCTCCTGGCTGGCCTCGCTCGGCTACCTGCTGGCGCGTGGCGCTTTCCGCCGGCTGCGGCACCGGACCGACCCGCGCCAGTACAACGGGGCGCTGTTCCTCGGCCTCAACGGCATCTGCGTGAAGAGCCATGGCGGCACCGACGGCGAGGGCTTCGCCCATGCCATCGATGTCGGGGTCGATCTGGTGATTCACGGGTTCAATGATAAGGTGAAGCAGGAGTTCAGCCGTTTCGAAGGCAGCCGGAACGGCGACGACGCTGCTTCGACGGCTTCAACGACTGCTCCGATCGGGATCGAACAACCCCAATGACCGGCCCCCAATGACCGTTCGCCGCGCGCGCATCATCGGATGCGGTTCTGCCCTGCCTGACCGCGTCGTCACCAACGAAGAGCTGGCCCGCACGGTCGACACCTCGGACGAGTGGATCGTCCAGCGCACCGGCATCAGCGTCCGCCACATCGCGGGGCCGGACGAGAAGACCTCCGACCTGGCGCTGGCCGCGGCCCGCAAGGCGCTGGCCATGGCCAAGGTCGAGGGCAGCGACCTCGACCTGATCGTGCTGGCCACCACCACCCCGGACCAGACCTTCCCCGCCACCGCGGTGCGGGTCCAGGCCGCGCTCGGTATGACCCGCGGCGCCGCCTTCGACATCCAGGCCGTCTGCTCGGGCTTCATCTACGCCCTGTCTGTCGCCGACAACATGATCCGGCTGGGCCAGGCGCGCACCGCGCTGGTGATCGGGGCCGAGACCTTCTCCCGCCTGCTCGACTGGAACGACCGCGGCACCTGCGTGCTGTTCGGCGACGGCGCCGGCGCCGTGGTGCTGCGCGCGGTCGAAGGCGGTGGCACCACCGACGACCCCGGCATCCTGTCGACCCATCTGCATTCCGACGGCCGCCACGAGGACAAGCTGTATGTCGATGGCGGACCGTCCTCGACCGGCACCGTCGGCCATGTCCGGATGGAGGGCCGCGAGGTGTTCAAGCACGCGGTCGTCAACCTGGCCGAGGTGGTCGAGGAGGCCCTGGCGGCGAACGGCCTGACCCAGGCCGACATCGACTGGCTGGTGCCGCACCAGGCCAACAAGCGCATCATCGACGCCACCGCCCGCAAGCTCGACCTGCCGCCGGAGAGGGTGGTGCTGACGGTGCAGAAGCACGCCAACACCTCCGCCGCCTCGATCCCGCTGGCCTTGGCGGAGGCCGTCAACGACGGCCGCATCCAGCCCGGCGACCTCGTCCTGCTCGAGGCGATGGGCGGCGGCTTGACCTGGGGTGCTGCCCTGGTGCGCTGGTAAGCAGTTAGCGGGCCTCGCCTGAGGGGCTCGTTAGGAAACCCGCCCAACGCTTTGGAATTGACGGATTATTTTGTGGAGGGTACCGTCCTTCGACGGTCTTCTTCGCAATTGCCCGTCGGGGGGGCGGCATGGCGGAAACGGTGACACGAGCCCAGCTCAGTGAATCGCTCTATCAGGAAATCGGCTTGTCTCGCAACGAGTCCGCTGACCTTGTTGAGACGGTGCTTGAAGAAATTTCCGAAGCGCTCGAGCGTGGCGAGACGGTGAAGATCTCGTCCTTCGGCACCTTTGGTGTGCGCCAGAAGGGGCAGCGAGTCGGGCGCAATCCTAAAACCGGGCAGGAGGTGCCGATCCTGCCGCGCCGGGTGCTGGTGTTCCGCGCTTCGCATGTGCTCAAGGGGCGCATCAACGGCACGAATCCTCCCCTGGACGACGACGAGTAAGCCATGGCCGGAATGGCAGGATCGGAAGCGAAGCCCGCGCCGCTGCGCAAATCGGCGACGGCCTATCGCACGATCAGCGAGGTGTCCGACGACCTCGCTGTGCCGCAGCATGTGCTGCGGTTCTGGGAGACCAAGTTCTCCCAGGTCCGCCCGCTCAAGCGCGGCGGCGGCCGCCGGTATTATCGCCCCGAAGATGTCCAGCTGCTGCGCCGGATCCAGCGCCTCCTCTATGAGGAGGGCTATACCATCAAGGGCGTGCAGCGCCTGCTGAAGGAAGGCAAGTCGGCCGAGGCCGATGCGCCGGCTCCGGCGGCGTCCGACGACGCCGGGGCTCCGGCCGGGCCGGCGAGGCCTGTTCCGGTCACGCGGACCAAGCCGACCGGGAAACCGCGGGACGACATGCAGCTTTCGCTGTTGGCCGGGGCCGGGCGCGAGGGCCGCGCCCAAGGCATCTCGGCCGAGCTGCGCGACGAGCTGACCGTGCTGCTGGCTGAGCTGAAGCGTCTGCAGGCCGCCCTGCGCGGCGACGCCTGAGCCTGTCTCAGCCGGCCTTCCGCTCCAGCGCGTCGCCGCGGATCAGGATCAGGGCCGCGACCGCCCCGAGACATTCCCCCAAGCCCCCGACCAGGAGGGCCGGGCCCAGCCCGGCGATCAGCCGGTCCGCCGGTGCGTTGACGTCGCCGCCATACGCGGCGAAGACGGCGCCGAGGATGGCGACGCCCAGGGTGGCGCCGACCATCCGGGCGGTGTTGACCAGCCCGGATGCGGTGCCTGAGCGGCTCTGCGGCACGCTTGACACCGTCACCGCCATCACCGGGCCGGTGTTGAGGCCGAGCCCGATGCCGGTGACCAGCAGCGCCGCCTCGATGTAGAGCAGGCCGGTGCCGGCGGAGATCCAGGCCAGCAGCAGCAGCCCGGCGCCGATCAGCGCCATGCCGGCGGTCATCGGCGCCCGCGGCCCCAGCCGCGTCGCCAGCCGGCCGGAGAATTGCGAGACGACGAAGAAGATCACCGACATCGGCAGCAGCTCCAGCCCCGCCTCGATCGGCGTGGCGCCGCGCACCGTCTGCAGATAGACCGGGATCAGGAACAGCATGGCGTACATGCCGAAGGTCATCGCCAGCGCCACGATCAGCGAGCCCGACAGGGCCGGGCTGCGGAACATGTCGAGCGGCACCAGCGCCCCCTCGGTGCGGGATTGGACTGCCAGGAACAGGGCGATCGCGACAAGGCCCACGGCGAGGCCGGCAAGTGTCGCCGCGGAGGTCCAGCCCCAGCGGTTGCCCTCGATCGCGGCCAGGGTCAGGGCGCCGAGCGCCAGCATGGCCAGCCCCTGGCCGGGCAGGTCGAGGCGCCGCCCCTCCGGATCGGCGGATTCGGGCACCGACCGGATGGCGAGAAGGAGGGCGAGGGCGGCCACCGGCACCACCACGAAGAACAGGCTGCGCCAGCCCGCGGTGGTGACCAGGATGCCGCCGAGCGTGGGCCCGATGGCGAAGGCCAGGCCGTTGCAACTGGCCCAGATGCCGATGGCATGGGCGCGCTCCGCGGCATCGGGATAGGTCGCGGCCAGGATCGACAGCGAGGCCGGAAGCAGCAGCGCGGCGCCCAGCCCGGTGATCGCCCGCGCCGCGATCAGCACGGTGCCGTCGGGCGCCAGGCCGCAGGCCAGCGAGCCGAGGGCGAACATCGCCACCCCGATGACGAAGATCCGCCGCCGGCCGAACAGGTCGCCCAGCAGCCCGCCGGTCAGCAGCAGGGTGGCGTAGACCAGGTTGTAGACGTCCAGCACCCATTGCAGGGCGCTGACCCCGAGGCCGAGGGCGGCACCGATGGCATGGGCGCCGAGATTGACCACCGAGGTGTCGATCTGGGCCACCAGCACGCCGAGGCACATGGCGAACAGGACGAGGCCGGGTCGCGTCTGCGACCGGGGGGTGTCGAGGGTGTCGGCTGAAGGCATGTGGCTGCTCCCGCTGTCACAGGGGGAACGGCCGCGGACCCGAGAGGGCTCCCTGGGAACGCTTCGACCCCGGTCGAAGCGTGCGGACTCAGTAGTCGGTGATGCCGCTGCGCGGGACCCGCACCTCGCGGTGGATCCAGACGCTGAGCAGGATGCCGCAGCCCATCAGCAGGGTCAGCATCGCCGTGCCGCCATAGGACACCAGCGGCAGGGGGATGCCGACCACCGGGATCAGCCCGGTGACCATCGCCACATTGACGAAGACGTAGAGGAAGAAGGTCGTGGTCAGGCCGATCCCGACCAAGCGGCCGAAATGGCTGCGGGCGCTGAGCGCGATCATCAGCCCGTAGACGAACAGCATGGTGTAGAGGAACAGCAGGATCAGCGCGCCGACCATGCCGAACTCCTCGGCCAGCACCACGAAGATGAAGTCGGTGTGCTTCTCCGGCAGGAACATCAGCTGGCTCTGGGTGCCGGCGGTGAAGCCCTTGCCGAACAGGGCGCCGGAGCCGAGCGCGATCTTCGACTGCATGATGTTGTAGCCGGCGCCGAGCGGGTCGCGCTCCGGCTCGAGGAAGGTGTAGACGCGGTTCTTCTGGTAGTCGTGCAGGAACTCCCAGCCGATCGGGATCGCCGACAGGCCGAGGGTGATGGCCACGGCGAATTTCCACAGCCGCACCCCGGTGGCGAACATGACGGCGCCGCCGGTCAGAATCAGCAGCATGGCGGTGCCGAGATTCGGCTGCATCAGCACCAGCCCGACCGGCGCCAGGATCAGCAGCAGCGGCACGATCAGCACCAGCGGATGGCGCACCTCGACCAGCGAGAAGCCATGAAAATAGCGAGCGAGGGCGAGGACCAGGGCGATCTTCATCAGCTCCGAGGGCTGGATCACCAGGGGCCCGAGATTGATCCAACGTTCGGCGCCCATGCCGACATGGCCCATCATCTCGACCACGATCAGCAGCGCGAAGACGATGGCGTAGATCGGGTAGGCCAGCTTCATCCAGACCCGAATGTCGACCAGCGCCAGCAGCAGCATGACGACGAAGCCGGTGGCGAAGCGGGTCAGCTGCCGGCTGGCCCAGGGCTCCCAGGAACCGCCGCCGGCGGAGTACAGCAGCATGACCCCGACCGCGGCGATGGCGCAGACCAGCACCACTAGGCCCCAGCTCATCAGCTGCAGCTTGGTCAGGATGGTGTAGTGCGGGGTGTCGTCGCGAATTCGGAAGCTGCTCATGAACCAGGGCTATCCGCCGTCGCCGTGACGGCGGCCGGACTATGCTCCGGAGAGCCCGGGCGGGCAAGATTGCAGGCCGGCGACGAAATCACGCGTGGCCTGTCCCACCGCAAGACCTTTTCAGAATCACCAGAGCGTCATCCCCGCGAAAGCGGGGATCTCGCGACGCTTGTCCGACAAGAGATTCCCGCTTTCGCGGGAATGACGATAAGCGGGCGGGGGCGAGCGGCCCCTCAATACGGGCAGTCGACGTCGCCGGTCTCGACATAGACGCTCTTGAGCTGGGTGTAGTGCTCCAGCGCAGCGAGGCCGTTCTCGCGGCCGAGGCCGGACTGCTTGTACCCGCCGAACGGAATCTCGACCGGGGTGATGTTGTAGTTGTTGATCCAGCAGGTGCCGGCCTGCAGCCGGGCCACGACGCGGTGGCCGCGGGCCAGGTCGCGGGTGAACACGCCGGCTGCCAGCCCGTATTCGGTGGCGTTGGCGCGGCGCACCGCCTCGTCCTCGTCGGTGAAGGTCAGCACCGTCATCACCGGGCCGAAGATCTCCTCCCGCACGATCGACATGTCGTCATGGCAGGCGTCGAAGATCGCCGGCTCGACGAAATAGCCGCCGGCCAGGGCCGGGTCGGCCGGGGCACGGCCGCCGCAGACCAGCCGGGCGCCGGCCTTCACCCCGGCCTCGACATAGCCCAGCACCTTGGCCCGATGCTCGGCCGAGATCAGGGCGCCGACCTGGGTCGCCGGGTCCATCGGGTCGCCGATCCGCATCTTTTCGGTGCGGGCCAGAAGCGCGTCCATGAAGCGGTTGTGCAGCGGCGCCTCGACGAACACCCGGGTGCCGTTCGAGCAGATCTCGCCCTGGGTGTAGAAATTGGCCATCATCGCTGCCTTCACCGCGTTCTCGACATCGGCGTCGGAGAAGACGATCAGCGGCGACTTGCCGCCCAGCTCCATGGTCACATGCTTCATCGCCCCGGCGGCGGCCGCGGCGACCTTGCGGCCGGTCGGCACCGACCCGGTCAGCGACACCTTGGCGACGTCGGCGTGAGTGACCAGGGCCTGGCCGACATCGCCCTTGCCCTGGATCACGTTGAACACGCCCGGCGGCAGGCCAGCCTCGGCAAAGATCCCGGCCAGCGCCACCGCCGTCATCGGGGTGAGCTCGGACGGCTTGAACACCATGGTGTTGCCGCAGGCCAGCGCCGGGCCGGATTTCCAGCAGGCAATCTGGATCGGGTAGTTCCAGGCGCCGATGCCGGCGACCACGCCCAGCGGCTCGCGCCGCGTATAGGCGAAGGCGCGGCCGAAATCGTGATGGGTGCCGTGCAGCGACGGCGCCAGCCCGGCGAAATACTCGATCGCGTCGGCCCCGGAATCGATGTCGACCGCCAGCGCCTCGGCGATCGGCTTGCCGGTGTCCTCGACCTCCATCCGCGCCAGCCGGTCGCGGTTGGCGCGCAAGAGGCGCACCGCCTCGCGCAGGATCCGGCCGCGCTGGGTGCCGGTCATGCCGGCCCAGCCGTCGAAGGCGGCCCTCGCGGCGGCCACGGCGCGGTCGACATCGGCGGGGGAGGCGGCGGCGACCCGGCCGATCGCCTTGCCGGTCGCCGGGTTGATGGTGTCGAACGGCGTGCCGCTGCCCGCGACCGCCTGTCCGCCGATATGCAGCCCGATTTCAACCATGGCGTTCTCCTGCTTCAGCGCTGCGCCGTCTGCCAGTTCGGCGCTTCGTAGACCGGGGCATTCGACGGCGGCAAGGGCGTGCGGCCGAGGATCATGTCCGCCGCCTTCTCGCCGATCATGATGGTGGGGGCGTTCAGGTTGCCGCTGACGATCGAGGGCATGATCGACGCGTCGACGACCCGCAGCCCCTCCAGCCCGCGCACCCGGGTCTCGGGGTCGACCACCGCCATCTCGTCGACGCCCATCTTGCAGGTGCAGGACGGGTGGTAGGCGCTGTCGGCCTTGGCCCGGACGAAGGCGTCGATCTCGTCATCGGTGCGCACCGACGCGCCGGGCGAGATCTCAGGCCCGCGATAGGGGTCGAAGCCGCTCTGGGCGAAGATCTCGCGGGTCAGAGTCACGCAAGCCCGCATGTCGGCGCGGTCGTCCTCGGTGGTCAGGTAGTTCGGCTGCAGGATCGGCTTGGCCCGCGGGTCGGCCGAGCGCAGCTCGACCCAGCCGCGCGAGGTGGCGCGCATGGTGCCGGCATGGGCCTGGAAGGCGTGCCGGTCGCCCGGCTGGCGGCCATGGTCGTTCACCACCGACGGAAGGAAATGATACTGGATGTCCGGGTGCCGGATGCCGGGACGCGAGCGGATGAAGCCGCCGGCCTCGAGATGGGCCGAGCTGCACAGGCCGCTGTGGAACAGGAACCACTCCACCCCGACCTTCGCCTTGTAGAGCGGATTCTCGACGCTGTAGAGGGTGATCGGCTTGGTGCACTCATACTGGATGTACATCTCCAGATGATCCTGCAAGTTGCGGCCGACGCCGGGCAGGTCGTGCACCACCGCGATGCCGTGCCGGCGCAGCTGGTCTGCCGGGCCGACGCCGGACAGCATCAGCAGCTGCGGCGAGTTGATGGCGCCGCCGCACAGGATCACCTCGCGGGCGGCGCGGGCAACCCGGACCCGGCCCCCCTGGGCATATTCGACGCCGACGGCGCGGGTGCCCTCGAACAGGATCCGGGTGCTCAGCGCGCCGGTCTCGACCGCCAGATTGGGCCGCGACCGGATCGGCTTGAGATAGGCCTTGGCGGCCGACCAGCGCTCGCCCTGATGGATCGTCATGTCCATCTTGCCGAAGCCTTCCTGCTGGTAGCCGTTCATGTCGTCGGTGAACGGATACCCGGCCTGCTGCCCGGCCTGGACGAAGGCCTCAAACAAGGGATTCGGCTGGCTGCCGGTCGAGACGTTGAGCGGTCCGTCGGCACCGCGATAGTCGTCGCCGCCCTTGGCCCGGGTCTCGGCGCGGCGGAAATAGGGCAGGACGTCGGCATAGGACCAGCCGGCCGCGCCTTCCTTGGCCCAGCGGTCGTAGTCATAGGCATGGCCGCGGACATAGACCATGGCGTTGAGCGAGGAGGAGCCGCCGAGCACCCGGCCGCGCGGCCAGTACATGCGGCGGCCGTCCATCGCCGGCTGCGGCTCGGTCTCGTAGTACCAATTGTACTTGTCGTCGCCGAGATTGTAGGTCAGCGCCGCCGGCATGTGGATCTTCCAGGTCCGGTCCTCGGGCCCGGCCTCCAGCACCAGCACACGATTGCCGGACTCGGCCGACAGCCGGTTGGCAAGGACGCAGCCGGCCGAACCGGCGCCGACGATCACATAGTCGAATTCTGCCGTCATACCTTCCGCTCCTCGGGGCTGCGGCGCATGCTAGCGGGGCCGGGCCGAGCGATGAGGCCGGTTTGCGTCACGCCATGCCGGAAATCGGCCAGCGGCGACGCCCGGGCCGTCGTTAGACTCGCGCGGAGGCGCCTTGCCGCTGATCCTGCGACCGAGGCGCCGCCGTAACGAACGAAAATCGTGAGACAGGCGGGCAAACAGGAGAGTCGCATCATGATGTCGTGGCGTTTGAGCGGGCTGGCTCTGAGCCTGGCCCTGGCCGTCGGGACGGCCCAGGCGGCCGAGCCGGCGAGCTGTCAGAAGGTGCGGTTCTCCGATGTCGGCTGGACCGACATCACCGCGACGACGGCCTTGACCAAGACCGTGCTGAAGGGCCTGGGCTACGAGCCCTCGGACGAGCTGCTGTCCGTGCCGGTCACCTATGTCTCGCTGAAGAACAAGAACATCGACGTGTTCCTCGGCAACTGGATGCCGTCGATGGCCGGCGACGCCAAACCCTATTTCGACGACAAGTCGGTCGAGAGCCTCCGGGCCAATCTCGAAGGCGCCAAATACACCCTCGCCGTGCCCGACTACGTGGCCCAGGGCGGGGTCAAGGACTTCGCCGACCTGGCCAAGAATGCCGACAAGTTCGGCGACAAGATCTACGGCATCGAGCCGGGCAATGACGGCAACCGCCTGGTCCAGAGCATGATCGACAAGGACGCCTTCGGCCTGAAGGCCTGGCAGCTGGTCGAATCGAGCGAGCAGGGCATGCTCTCGCAGGTCGACCGCGCCATCCGCCGCAAGGAATGGATCGTGTTCCTCGGCTGGGCGCCGCACCCGATGAACAAGAACTTCGCCTTGCAGTACCTGACCGGCGGCGACGACTATTTCGGCCCGAATTTCGGCGGCGCCACCGTCTACACCAATGTTCGGGCCGGCTATGTCGGCGAATGCCCGAATGTCGGCAAGCTGCTGCAGAACCTCGCCTTCAACCTCGACATGGAGGCCGCGGTGATGGAGGCGATCGGCAATGGCGATGACCGGGACAAGGCGGCGACCGCCTATCTCAAGGCCAATCCGGACGTGCTGACCGCGTGGCTCGCCGGCGTCACCACCTTCGATGGCAAGGACGGCCTCGCCGCGGTGAAGGCGTCGCTCGGCCTCTGAGACTCCCCGACAGGCGCGCCGCTGCCCCGGTGGCGGCGCGTCGTCCAAACGTCCGGAACAAGAAGGACGCCGCATGGACGAACTGAGCGCGCTGCTGTCCCAGAAGATCCCGCTCGGGCTGTGGATCAAGCACCTGACGGACTTCCTGACCGACAATTTCGCCAGTGTCTTCGACGCCATCTCGATCGGCCTCGGCACTGCGATCGAATGGCTGATCGACGTCTTCCTGTGGCCGCCGCCGCTGGTCTTCATCGCCATCGTCGCCGTCCTTGCCTATGTGCTGCACCGGCGCTGGCAACTGGTCGCGCTGGTCGTGATCGGCCTGCTGCTGATCCTCAATCTCGGCTACTGGACCGAGACCATGCAGACCCTGGCGCTGGTGATCAGCGCCACCTTCCTGTCGCTGGTCATCGGCATCCCGATCGGCATCCTCTGCGCCCACCGGCCGCTGGTCTATGCCGTGATCCGGCCGATCCTCGACCTGATGCAGACGCTGCCGACCTTCGTCTACCTGATCCCCACCCTGATCCTGTTCGGGCTCGGCGTGGCGCCGGGCCTGATCTCGACCATCGTCTTCGCCGTGGCCGCGCCGATCCGCCTGACCTATCTCGGCATCCACGGCGTGCCGAGCCCGCTGCTCGAGGCTGGCGAGGCCTTCGGCGCCACCAAGCGGCAGCTGCTGTTCAAGGTCGAGTTGCCGCACGCCCTGCCGACGATCATGGCCGGGCTGACCCAATGCATCATGCTGTCGCTGTCGATGGTCGTCATCGCCGCGCTGGTCGGGGCCGACGGCCTGGGCAAGCCGGTGGTGCGCGCCCTCAATTCGGTGAATGTCCCCATGGGCTTCGAAGCCGGCCTCTGCATCGTCATCCTGGCCGTGATCCTCGACCGCCTGGTGAAAAGCGAACGGCCCGTCGGAGGGGCGCATTGATGTCCGACACTTTGCCTGCCGTCCATTTCAACGCCCTAGACGTGATCTTCGGGCCGACGCCGAAGCGGGCGCTGGCCCTGCTGGACCAGGGCCGCAGCCGGGCCGAGATCCTGGCCGAGACCGGCGACACCCTGGCGGTCGCCGGGGCCGAGCTCTCCGTCCCGCCGGGCGAGCTCTGCGTGCTCATGGGCCTGTCCGGCTCCGGCAAGTCGTCGCTGCTGCGCTGCGTCAACGGCCTCAACAAGGTCACCCGCGGCCGCATGATCGTGCGATGCGACGGCCAGGAGGTCGATGTCGCCAGCTGCGACGAGACCACGCTGCGCAAGCTCCGCGCCGACTGGGTCTCGATGGTGTTCCAGCAATTCGCGCTGATGCCCTGGCGCACCATCCGCGAGAATGTCGGCCTCGGGCTCGAGTTGCGCGGCATGCCGAAGGCCGAGCGCGACCGCATCGTCGACGAGAAGCTGGCGATGGTCCATCTCGACAAATGGGCCGGCAAGTATCCGCGCGAGTTGTCCGGCGGCATGCAGCAGCGCGTCGGCCTGGCCCGCGCCTTCGCCACCGACGCCGACATCCTGTTGATGGACGAGCCGTTCTCGGCCCTCGATCCGCTGATCCGCACCCATCTGCAGGACGAGCTGTTGGAGCTGCAGCGCCGGCTGAAGAAGACCATCATCTTCGTCAGCCATGACCTCGACGAGGCGCTGAAGATCGGCAACCGGATTGTGATCATGGAATCCGGCCGCATCGTTCAGGTCGGCACGCCGGAGGAGATCGTCACCAAGCCGGCCGACGACTACGTCGCCAACTTCGTCGCCCATGTGAATCCGCTCAACGTGCTGCGGGCCGAGGCGCTGATGACGCCGCTGGACCTGCTGCCGCGCGACGGCGATTCGATCCTGGTCGACAAGGCCATGACCTGCCGCTGCGAGGTCGATGATCTCGGCCGGCCGATCGCGGTGCTGCAGGACGACCGGCCGCTGGAGATCGCCAACGGCATCATCAACGGCGTGGCGCCGGGGCAGATTGCGACCATGCCGGTCCATGCATCAATGCGCCGTTTCATAGCCGCGCATGAAGCGACGCGGCAGCCGATCCTGGTGCTGGACGATGACGGCCGGCTGATCGGCAAGGTCGGAGAAAGTGAGCTGGTGGCGCGGCTGCTTCGTGGAAAAGGGGAATAGAAACAATGGATTGTGTGAATTTTTTTGCATAGTAGGTTAATTTTACTGTCTCTGCCATTGATCTATCCACGCTCATAGCGGCAACGGACAGCAACAAATGGATTGTCTCCCCTGGCGGCTTTCGATATACATAGTGGGCGCATTCAATGGCCGCCAGGCCACACTAAAAATTGCCGTGTTTAGGCAATAGTGATGTGCGGCAACCCTAGGGACTAGGGGGCGGGGAGTCAGACGAAATTTATATGTGGGGTGTTCTGTCGTTTGCGGCGGCGGGACAGGTCTTGCTCCTTTGTTTCGGTTTTCTGGGGGTACGGGAATATGCAGTCCGACAGCCTCGTCGATACTGCCGCTGTAGACATTTCCGCAGAGACGCCGATCCGGACGGCTCGGGTGGGCATGGCGGCAAAGCGGTTGATGGATATCGTATTATCGATCGTGTTTCTGGTGCTGTTTTCACCACTGTTCCTGGTGTGCGCGGCCATGATCCGACGCTCCGGCCGGGGCGTTTTCTATAGCGACCGCCGTGTCGGGCGCCATGGCAAGATCTTCTACTGCCACAAGTTCAGGACGATGGTTCCCAACGCGAACAAGCTGTTGGCTGATCTTCTTCAGAAAGACCCTGAGATGCGGCGGGAATGGGAATCCGGCTTCAAGCTGAAGAAGGACCCGCGGGTGACCGCAATCGGCCGCTTCCTGCGCAAGACCAGCCTCGACGAGCTGCCGCAGCTGTTCAACGTGCTGAAGGGCGAGATGAGCCTGGTCGGCCCTCGGCCGATGTACGAGGAGGAGCAGGAGCGCTGGGGCGCTGCGATCCGCTACTATCACAGCACCCGGCCCGGCATGACCGGCGTCTGGCAGATCTCCGGTCGCAACGACACCAGCTACGAGACCAAGATCCGCCTCAATGTCGATTATGTGCGGACCTGGACCCTCTGGCGCGACATCGTGATCCTGTTCAAGACGCCGAAGGTGTTCCTTCCCGGCGCCGGCGCCTATTAGCCGACCCGTCCGCCCGGCGGCAGTACCGCCGGAAGAGCGACCGACACGGCCCCCTTGACGGGGGCCGTGCGCGTTCCGGCCTCACGGGCGCTTCCGACTCGTCGCGCCCGGAGCTATAGGAGGGCGCGACCCGCTGCGGAGGATGCCGGCCCGTGCCCATGATGAGACTGTTCCGCCTGTTCCTGCTGCTGGTGCTGGCGGCCGCCCTGCCGGTCGATGTGGCCATGGCCCAGGCCGGAGCGGCGGCCACCCGCAGCGGCCTCCCCGCCGGGGACGTCGCTTACATCCTGTTCGATGCCCAGAGCGGCCAGCTGATCGACAGCGCCCAGGCAACACGGCCGATGATCCCGGCGTCGACCATGAAGGTCGCCAGCATGCTGGCGGCGATCGAGATCCTCGGCGCCGACCACCGCTTCACCACCATCGTCACCGCCGGCGGCGGGGTCGAGGGCGGCGTGCTGCGCGGCGACCTGGCTCTGATCGGCGGCGGCGATCCCACCCTCGACATCAACGACCTGGCCGATCTCGTGGGCCAGATCCGGCAGGCCGGCATCACCAAGGTGACCGGGCGCTTCATCGTTGACGACACGGTGCTGCAGGCCCTGCCGTTTCTCGACCGGCTGCAGCCCCTGGCCGCCTCCTACAACCCCGGCCTGACCGGCCTCGCCGTCAACTTCAACGCCCTGCGGGTGAGCTGGCAGACACGGGCTGGGCGCCTGGACGCCCGGGCCGACGCGGTGGCGGAAGGGCGCAACGTCACGCTGCCCTGGGTCGATGTCAGCGAGGGGGCGGCCACGCCCTACCGCCCGGTCGAGGGCCACGAGGGCTGGATCCTGTCGTCGCGGCTGCCGGACAAGGGCTCCGACCTGCTGCCGATCCGCTACCCGTCGGCGACCGCGGCCGAGATCTTCCGCGCCTTCGCGCGCGACGCCGGGATCACCCTGCCGGCGCCGACGATCGGGCCGCGCACGGCCGAGGGGACGATCGTCGCCCGGCATGACAGCGAGACGCTGCCGGTGATCGTCACCCGCGTGCTGAAATACAGCAACAACCTGTCGGCCGAGATGATCGGCATGATGGCGGCGCGGCAGGCGCTGGGCCGCAGCAGCATCACCCAGGCGGAGGCCGGCCGGGCGCTGGTCGCCTGGTGGGAGCAGAAGCTGCCGCAGGTGGACTGGAGCGGGCTGTCGATCCCTGGGGCATCCGGCCTCAGCACCGCCGCCCGGATCTCGCCGGTGCAGATGGCCGCGGTGCTGATCGAGGGCAACCGCATCGGCCTGCCGGCGCTGATGCCGGAGCGGCCGGACGGCGGGGCCGAGTCCGGCGCCGGCGAGCCGCCGCCGCTCGCGGCCGGCCGGCTGCGGGCGAAGACCGGCACCATGGGCTATGTCCGCGGCCTGGCCGGCTACCTGTCGGCCAACAGCGGCCGGCAGCTCGGCTTCGCCATCTTCGTCGTCGACGAGCCGCAGCGCGCCGCGGCCGACGCGGCGACCGACCCCTATGTCCTCGCCGTGTCGCAGCCCGCCCGGCGCTGGCTCGGCCAGGCGCGAGCGGCCGAGCGCGAGCTGCTTCGGCAATGGGCCGCCGCGTATTAAAGCAGGTCGCGCAGCCGGTACCAGGCCATCGCCAGCACCAGGGCCGGCATGCGCAGCAGCCTTCCGCCCGGGAAGGGCTGATGCGGGATCCGGGCAAAGACGTCGAAGCGGTCGGCCTGGCCGCGGATCGCTTCGGCCATCACCCGCCCGGCCATGCCGGTCAGCAGCACGCCGTGGCCGGAGAAGCCCTGGGCGAAGAAGATGTGCGGCGCCAGCCGGCCGAAATGCGGCGTGCGGTTCAAGGTGATGCCGACATGGCCGCCCCAGCAGAACTCGACCTTCTTGTCGGCCAGGCGGGGCAGGGTGCGCGCCATGGTCCGCTGCATGGTCTCGGCCAGGCGCCGCGGCTCGTAGCCGGAATAGCTGACGCCGCCGCCGAACAGCATCCGGCCGTCATGGCTCAGCCGGTAGTAGTTCAGCACGAAGTTGATGTCGGCGACGGCGAAGCCGGACGGCACGGTCTGCTGTGCCAGCGCCTCGCCCAGCGGCTCGGTGGCGATGATGTAGGTGCCGACCGGCATCACCCGCGACCGGATGGTGCGGTCGACATCGGCCGACAGCGCCGGCAGATAGGCGTTGCCGCACAGCGCCACGAAATCGGCGGTGATCCGGCCCTTCGGCGTCGTCGCCACCGCCGGGCTGGCCTGGTCCAGCCGGGTGACCGGCGTGTCCTCGAAGATCCGCACGCCCAGCGCGCGCGCCGCATCGGCCAGGCCGAGGGCGTAGTTCAGCGGATGGATCTGGCCGCTGCCGCTGTCGAGCAGCCCGCCGACATAGCCGGGGGCATCGACCAGGGCGCGGATCTCGGCCCGCGACAGCATCCGGCCGTGGTGGTAGCCAAGCCCGTCCCATTCGGCGAGATGGGCCTCCAGCTCCTCCATGTGCCGGCGCTTCAGCGCGCCCAGCACATAGCCCCAACGCAGGTCGCAGTCGATGCCGTGCTGCTCGACGCGCTGTCGCAGGATCGCCTTGGCCTCCTCCGACATGTCCCACAGCTTGCGGGCGTCGTCGCGGCCGACCCAGCCGGCGATGGCGCTGATGTCCTTGTTGAAGCCGGTCACCGCCTGGCCGCCGTTGCGGCCAGACGCGCCCCAGCCGACGCGCTGGGCCTCGACCAGCACCACGTCAAGGCCGCGCTCCCTCAGCTCGATCGCGGTGCTGAGGCCGGTATAGCCGCCGCCGACCACCAGCACATGGCAGCGCAGATCCCCGTCCAGCGCGGGAAATCGGAGGTCGCGATTGGCGGTGGCGGCGTACCAGGAGCGGACATGGCCGGCAGCTTGCATGACACGGTTTGGGTGGCCTCGGATGCCGCCTTCAATAGCCCGCCCCGGACCGCCGGGGCCAGCCGGGCAGACGCCCGGTCCGTCATGTCCTGCCCGCATGACCGCAGCCCAGGGCTGCCCGGATGGCTGTCCGCTTGTCCCAGCCGGAGCGAAGGGTGAAAATAGGACCATAAGCCGTGACCCCGGGGTGGCCCTTGCCGGTGCGCATGCAGATACGCGAGGTGGTGGAGGCGACGGTCCTGACCTTCGTCCTGGCGATGCTCGGCATCGCCACGAAGGGGCTGGAGCCACTCGCCTTGTTCTGGCCGGCGAACGGCGCCCTGATCGCCTGGTTCCTGCGCCGTCCCAGCCGTCGGCAACCGCTCTGCTGGGCTGGGGTGGCCGTCGCCTTCGTCGCCGCCGATCTGTACAACCTGCGCAGCATCGATCTCGCGGCGGTGCTGCTGCTGTCCAACCTCGCCGAGATCGCGGCGGGGCTGCTCCTGCTGGCGCCGCTGGGGCCGGAGGACAGGGAGCTCGACCATCCCTCCGCGGTTCTGCGCGTTGGGGGCGCCTGCATCGTCGCGGCCCTGGCCGGCGGCGTCGTCTCGGCGCTCGGCTTCGCCCTGCTCGGCGATTCGGCGATCCTGCTGAACATCGGAACCTGGTGGATGTCGGAGATCGCTGCCCTGGCGGCGGTGCTTCCGCTGGCGCTGACCCTGCCGTCGCGGCCATGGCCGTCCGGCTGGCTCTCGCGCATGATCCGCCTGGATGCGCCGGAGCTGGCGGGGCCCTTGGCCCTGCTGGTCCTGATGGCGGCGCTGGGCGTGGCCACCGGTGGGATCGGCACCACCGGATATCTGCTGCTGCCCCTGATCTGGTCGGCGATGCGGGCCGGCATCTTCGCCACCACGGTGCTGGCGGCGCTGGCCGGGCTGTGGATCTTCGCCGCCCTCGGGCTCGGCCTCGACCGGCTGCCGTCGCAGACGCTGGCCGAGGATCCGCTGCGGATCCTGTTGTCCGTCCGCCTCTCCGTCGCCCTGATCTCCTTGGCCGCCGTCCTGGTCGCCAGCATCATGGCGACGCGGCGGCGGATCGAGCGGCGGCTGGCCGAGAGCGAGAATCGCCTGGCCCTGGCCTTCGAGGGCACCCATGACGGCATCTGGGACCTGGAAGTGCCGTCCCGCCAGCTCTCCATCCTCGACGCCATCTCGCTTGCGGCCCGAAGCGGGGAGGCGCCGCGCCGGCCGCTTGACGACTGGCTGCGCCGGGTCCATCCGGACGACCGGGAGCAGGCGACGATGGCCCTGGAGGAGCATCTGGCCGGGCGGTCCCCGGGCTGCGTCGTCGAATATCGCTGGCCGGCACCGGATAGCGGCTGGATCTGGCTGCTGGCGCGGGGACGGGCGGTCGAGCATGACACCGAAGGGCGGCCGCTGCGCGTCGTCGGCTCCTTCATGGACGTCTCGGCCCGCAAGGCGCTCGAGCAGAAGATCGAATACATGGCCAACCACGACGCGCTGACCGGGCTCGCGAACCGGCACGCGCTCGATGCCGCGCTGCGCGACCGGATCGCGGAGTATCGCAGCCGGTCGGCGGGCGCGGTGCTGGTGGTGATCGATCTCGACGGCTTCAAGGCGGTCAATGACGGGCATGGTCACCTGGCCGGCGACACCGTGTTGCGCACACTGTCGCAGCGCCTGACGGAGGTTCTGCCCGCGGGCATGATGGCGGCGCGGGTCGGCGGCGACGAATTCGCCGTGCTCGGCGGCGAGCTGAGAGCCGGAGAGATCGAGGCCCTTGCCGGCCGGATCGGGGCGGCCCTGGCCGTTCCGATCGCGGTGGGCACCGGCACCGTATCGGTCGGCGCCAGCATCGGCTGGGCTTTCATGCCCGGAGATGCCGAGGATGAGTATGGGCTGTCCGCCGTTGCCGACGCCCGGCTCTACGCCGCGAAGCAGGATCTGCGGCGCCGCGCCGCGCCGGAGCCGCCGTCGCGCGCCTCGGCTTAGCCGCTAAGCCGCGCGGCGCCAGGCCGGGAAGGGATCGGGCAGGTCGGCCCAGCCCGCCGGATCGAAGGCGCCCGCGGCCGACGGGTCGAGCAGGCAGGCGTCGAGATCGCGCCGGATCGCCGCCTGGTCCATGCCGATGCCGATGAACACCAACTCCTGCCGGCGATCGCCGAACACCGGGTCCCAGCGAGCCTCGATCATCCGGCGCATCTCCGGATCCTGGGGCCAGCGCTCCCGCGGCACGGCCGCCCACCAGAAGCCGATCGCCTCGTGCCGCAGGAAGGCCCCCGCCTGGCTCATCTCGCCGACCCAGCCGGGCCGGGTCGCCAGCCAGAAATGCCCCTTGGAGCGGATCACCTCGGGCCAGGGCTTCTGGAAGGCCGCGTGCAGCCGGGCCGGGTGGAAGGGGCGGCGGGCCCGGTAGACGAAGCTCTCGACGCCGTATTCCAGCGTCTCCGGCCTGTGGTCGGCGAACTGGTACAGCTCCTTGAACCAGAGCGGGTGCTCGCGGGCCCGGTCGAAGTCGAAGCGGCCGGTGCCGAGGATCGAGTCCAGGGCGACCGCGCCGAAATTCGCCTCGACGATCGCCGCCTCCGGGTTCAGCCCGGCGACGATGCGGCGGACCATGCGTCGCTGCTCCGGCGTCGCCGTGTCGACCTTGTTGATCACCACCACATCGGCGAATTCGATCTGGTCGACCAGCAGGTCGACCAGGGTGCGGCTGTCGCCATCGCCAGCGGTCTCGCCGCGGTCGCGCAGGAAGTCGGCCGAGCCGAAATCGGCCAGCAGGTTGGCCGCATCGACCACCGTCGCCATGGTGTCGATGCGGGCCACGTCGCCGAGCGAGACGCCGCCCTCGTCCCGGAAGTCGAAGGTGGCGGCAACCGGCAGCGGCTCGGAGATGCCGGTCGATTCGATCACCAGGCAGTCGAATCGGCCCTGCTCGGCCAGGCGGCGGACCTCGCGAAGCAGATCGTCACGCAGGGTGCAGCAGATGCAGCCATTGGTCATCTCGACCAGGGTCTCGCTGGTCCGACTGAAATCGGCGCTGCCGTTGCGGACCAGCTCGGCGTCGATATTCACCTCGCTCATGTCGTTGACGATGACGGCGACCCGGCGGCCCTCGCGGTTGCGCAGGATGTGGTTGAGCAGCGTCGTCTTGCCGGCGCCGAGAAAGCCGGAGAGGACGGTGACGGGGAGGCGGGCGTCCGGCCGCATGGTCACGACACCCACCGGCGTGGGACAGGGCCGGCCGCTGTGTGAATGACCGAGGCGATCTGCTCAGGGGTGTGATGCGGCTGGTCCCACATGGCTCTCATCCAATGATCTTAAATGTTATATCATAACAATTAAGATCCGGATGCAAGCCTCCTGTCGGCCCCGTGCCGATCAGGCTGGCCGTCGGGGTTCGACTCAGCCGGCGGTGGCCGGCCGGCATCCCTGCGGCTTGAACACCCGTGCGGTCGAGGCGGGGTGGCGGGCCAGCGCCGCCGGCGGCCGGATCGGGCGCGGGGCAAAGCCGCCGCCGCAGTTCGGGCAGCGGCCGCCCAGCACCGTCCCGGCGCAGCTTGCACAGAAGGTGCATTCGAAGCTGCAGATCATGGCCTCCTGCGACTCGGGCGGCAGGTCCTTGTCGCAGCATTCGCAGCTCGGCCGCAGCTCCAGCATTCATTCCTCCTCAAAGGATTCCGGCCGGGAATCCCGCCCAGGCGGCGGACGCCGTACCGCCGGAATCATACAAATGGTTAATGCTCTGACAACGGGTGCAAAAGCGGTGCACGCTATGTCAGTATCCCGATGAGCAACAAGGAGATCTCGATGCGCGTCAGCCGGATTGACAACGCCGCAAAGCGAATGCTCGGTTGGCTCGTGCGGTATTCGGTTGCCGGGCGGCACACGCGCAAGTTCTTTTCCGATCTGGCCCATGGCGGATCCTCGAAGAAGGCGAAGGCCGCCGCCGAGGCCTTCGCGCTGGAGCATCTGGTCGATCATCAGGAGATCCGGTCGCTGCGGACGCGGCTGCTGCCGCGCCGGAACACGCCGCACGGGGTTCCGGGGGTCGCGCGCTATGTCCGCCCCGGCGGGACCTCCGCTTTCTGGACGGCCTATTGGACTCAGGACGGGGTGCGCCGCCAGAAGAAGTATTCGGTCACCCAGCTCGGCGAGCATGACGCACGGGAGCTGGCCTTCGCCACCCGTGCGGAGATGACCTCCGGCAATCAGGAGCGTCTGGCCGAGCTGCTCGATATCTATGTGCACGACCGCAAGGCCAAGCGGCAGCGCCGCCCGGCCGAGCCGGCCCTCGCCCCGCAGCCGGAAGCGCCGAAGCGGCGGTCCAGGCCGGCGGTGGACGCTGCCGGCCAGGAACGCCGCAGCCGCGCCTAGACCTTGCTCAGGTACCAGTCGTATTCGAGCTGGCTGATCTGGGAGAAGAACTTGTCGCGCTCGGCCCATTTCAGGGCCAGGTAGATGTCGAGGAAGCGGCGGCCGAAATAGTCGTTGAAGAAGGCCGACCCGTCGAGCTGCTCCAGCGCCACGATCCAGGACGAGGTCAGGGTCGGCTCGATCTTGGCATAGGCATTGCCCTGGATCGGCGGGCCTGGGTCGATCTGCCGCCTGATGCCGTGATGCGCCCCGGCCAGCACCGCCGCGACCACCAGATAGGGGTTGCTGTCGGCGCCGGCGACGCGATGCTCGACCCGGCGGTCCTTCGGCTTGCCCGGCGGGATGCGCAGCGACACGCTGCGGTTGTTGGCGGCCCAGGTCGGTGCGTGCGGCACGTAGGAGTTCGGCTGGAACCGGCGGAAGGCGTTTTGGTTCTGGGCGAACACCGCCATGCCCTCGGCCATGGTGGCGCCAAGGCCGCCGATGGCGTGGCGCAGCATCGGCGTGCCGTGCGGATCCTCGGCGGCGAACAGGCTGGCGCCGGCCGCATCCAGCAGGCTCATATGGATGTGGAAGCCGCTGCCGGCCTGGTCCGGATAGGGCTTGGCCATGAAGGTCGCCTCGACCCCGTGCTTGGCCGCGACCGACTTGACCACGCGCTTGAACAGCACGGCGTCGTCGCAGGCCTCCAGCGGGTCGTCGACATGGCGCAGGTTGATCTCGTACTGCCCGGGGGCGTATTCGGAGACCAAGCTGTCGACCGGGATGCCCTGCGCCACGCAGGTGTCGTAGATCTCGTGCAGCAGGTCGTTGAAGTCGTACAACTCGTCGATGCCGTAGACCTGGGTGGTGTCCTGGCGCTTGCCGCTGATCGGCGACATCGGCGGTCGCGGCCGCCCGTCCTCGCCGCGCTTGCGGTCGACCAGGTAGAACTCGAGTTCGACCGCCACCACCGGGTGCAACCCGTCGTCGCGCAGGCGCTGCACGACATTGGCCAGGACGGTGCGCGGATCGGCGAAGAAGGGGGAGCCGTCGAGATCCTGCATCGCCAGCAGCACCTGGCCCGTCGGCCGCGACAGCCACGGCACCGGGTCGAGCGTGTGGGGGACGGGGAAGCAGTCGCGGTCCGCGTCGCCATCGGCGAAGCCGAGGCCGGTCTCTTCGACCGTTTCGCCGGTGATGTCGGTGGCGAACAGGGAGCCGGGGAAGGTCAGGCCGTCGCGGAAGATCTTGTCCAGCGCGGTGACGGGGACCTTCTTGCCGCGCAGGACGCCGCACATGTCGCAGACCAGGGCGTCGATGTGGGTGATGTCAGGAAATTGCGCGCGGAAATTCCTTACGATGTCGTTCGGTGTGCGTTCATGCATTTGGTCACGCAATTGTTGCCGAGAGGCCTTTATCCTCGCAGCCGGCCTGGAAGTGTCAAGCCGGGCCGAGTCGGAGCGGCCATGTGCCGCCCGTTTCCGCTTCCCACCCCCCCGGGGGGCTCGGCTATGGTGACCCGGCTGAAACGAGAAGCGGGGTCCGCCTAAAGGGGCTGGCCATGATTTTATGCAGAAGATGGTTGACTTCATTCACGACCATGGCGTGACCGAAGTCGAGTGCCTGGTCCCGGACATCAACGGGATCGCCCGGGGCAAGATCCTGCCCGACGACAAGTTTATCAAGGGCCTGAAGACCCGCGGGATGCGGATCCCGGAATCGATCTTCATGCAGACGGTGACCGGGGATTACCCCGATGACGACGTCACCAACGCCGCCGATATCGACATCTACATGGTGCCCGACCGCGAGACGATCCGGATCGTGCCCTGGTACGAGGAACCGACGGCGCAGGTGATCTGCGACGCGGAATATGTCGACGGCAGCCCCTGCGAGCTGTCCTGCCGCCATGTGCTGCGGCGGGTGCTGAAGCTGTACGAGGCCAAGGGCTGGAAGCCGCTGGTGGCGCCCGAGCTGGAATTCTACCTGGTCAAGAAGAACATCGACCCCGACTACCCGCTGGAGCCGCCGGTCGGCCGGTCCGGCCGGCCGGAGACCGGGCGCCAATCCTACGGCATCGACGCGGTCAACGAATTCGATCCGATCTTCGAGGAGATCTACGATCATTGCGAGGCGATGGGCCTCGACGTCGACACCCTGGCGCATGAGGCCGGGGCGGCGCAGATCGAGATCAACTTCAACCATGGCGACCCGCTCGAGCTCGCCGACCAGGTGCTGATCTTCAAGCGCACGGTGCGCGAGACGGCGATGCGCCACGACGTCTACGCCACCTTCATGGCCAAGCCGCTGCAGAACGAGCCCGGCAGCGCCATGCATCTGCACCAGAGCGTGAACGACGCCAAGACCGGCCGGAACCTGTTCGCCACCAAGGACGGCGAGAACAGCGACCTGTTCCTGTCCTACATCGCCGGGCTGCAGAAATTCGTGCCGGCGGCGATGCCGCTGTTCGCGCCGAACGTGAACTCCTACCGCCGCCTCGACCCGGAGAGCGACGCGCCGATCAATGTCCATTGGGGCATGGACAACCGCACCGTCGGCTTCCGCGTGCCGATCGACGAGCCGCAGGCCAAGCGGGTCGAGAACCGGGTCGCCGGCGCCGACTGCAACCCCTATCTGATGTTCGCGGCGTCGCTGGCCTGCGGCTATCTCGGCATCGTCAACGAGATGCAGCCGTCGAACCCGGTCGAGGGTTCGGCCAAGCGCCTGGCCTTCACCTTGCCGCGCCATCTCTATGACAGCCTCAACAAGTTCTCCGCCTCGCGCCCGCTGCGCGAGGTGCTGGGCGAGAAGCTGGTCGATGCGGTGTGGTGGGTGAAGAACAAGGAGTACGACGCCTATCACCGCGTCATCAGCTCGTGGGAGCGCGAGAACCTGCTGCTGAACGTCTGAGCCGGACCGTCCGCCCCGGATGGGTGCAGGGGCGGGCGGGCATGATCGGGAGGTGGCGGCGCGCAACCGCCTGACGCGGAGGAGACCATGGCCGTCGTCTACGCCTACGTCACCGTCCCCTCGGAGGCCGAGGCCATGCGCATCGGCCGGGTCCTGGTCGAGGAGCGGCTGGCCGCCGGCGTCAACATCCTGCCCGGCATGCGGTCGATCTACCGTTGGCAGGGCAGGGTGGAGGAGGCGGCGGAGGCGGTGCTGATCGCCAAGACCCGGGCCGACCGGTTCACCGAGCTCTCCGCCCGGGTGCGCGCGCTGCATCCCTATGAGCTGCCCTGCATCACGGCATTGCGGGTCGAGGCCGGCGATGCCGGCTATCTCGACTGGATCCGGCAGGAGAGTGCCGCGACCGGTCAGCCATCCGGGCGGCCGGGATAATCCCTCCAGAGTTTCTTCGACCAAAGGCGTAGACGATACGCGGCGGGTTCCCAACCCGAAGCACGGCGCGTTAGGCTCATTGCCGGACATAAGATCCGCAACGGGAGGAACGGCCATGCAGCTGAGTCGCGACGACCTTTTGCGTGCCTATCGACAGATGCGCCTGATCCGCGAATTCGAGGATCGGGTCCATCTCGAATTCGCCACCGGGGATATTCCGGGCTTCGTCCATCTCTATGCCGGTGAGGAGGCCAGCGCCGTCGGCGTCTGCCTGCATTTGACCGACCGCGATTCGATCGCCAGCACCCATCGCGGCCATGGTCATTGCATCGCCAAGGATTGCGATCCGGTGGCGATGATGAAGGAGATCTACGGCCGTAAGGACGGGCTGTGCGGCGGCAAGGGCGGGTCGATGCACATCGCCGACCTGTCCAAGGGCATGATGGGCGCCAACGGCATCGTCGGCGGCGGCCCGCCGCTGATCTGCGGCGCCGCCCTGGCCGCCAAGACGCTCGGCACCGGCGGCGTCGCCGTGTCCTTCACCGGCGACGGCGGCTCGAACCAGGGCACCACCTGCGAGGCGCTGAACCTGGCCACGGTGTGGAAGCTGCCGGCGATCTTCGTGTTCGAGAACAACGGCTATGCCGAGGCGACCTCGAGCAAGTATTCGGTCAGCTGCAAGGACATCGTCGAGCGCGCCCAGGGCTTCGGCATGCCGGGGGTCATGGTCGACGGCCATGACTTCTTCGCGGTGTGGGAGGCGGCGCGGGAGGCGATCGACCGGGCCCGGTCCGGCGGCGGCCCGACCCTGATCGAGGTCAAGCTGAACCGCTACTACGGCCATTTCGAGGGCGACGCCCAGACCTATCGCGCGCCCGGCGAGGTCGAAGCCATCCGGGCCCAGCGCGACAGCCTGGATCTGTTCCGCAACCGGGTCACCGAGGCCGGGCTGCTCGACATCGCGCAGATGGAGGCCATCGACGCCGAGATCAAGCAGGCGATCGACCGCGCCGTGATCGACGCCAAGGCCGCCGCGGTGCCGGGTCCGGCCGATCTCCTCACCGACGTCTATGTCTCGTACTGAAGGGGGCAGGGCATGAGCAGGAAGAGCTTCCGCCAGGCGGTCAACGAGGCGCTGGCGCAGGAGATGCGGCGCGACCCGCGCGTGATCCTGATGGGCGAAGACGTCTCCGGCGGCTCCGGCTCGCCGGGCGAGCAGGATGCCTGGGGTGGGCCGCTGGGCGTCACCAAGGGCCTGTACAAGGAGTTCGGGCCGACCCGCGTGCTCGACACGCCGATCACCGAGAGCGCCTTCATCGGCGCCGCCGCCGGCGCCGCGGCCAGCGGGCTGCGCCCCGTCGCCGAGCTGATGTTCGTCGACTTCATGGGCGTCTGCTTCGACCAGATCTTCAACCAGGCCGCCAAGTTCCGCTACATGTTCGGCGGCAAGGCGGTGACGCCCCTGACCATCCGCACCATGTACGGCGCCGGCTTCCGCGCCGCGGCCCAGCACAGCCAGTGCCTGTACCCGGTGTTCACCCACATCCCCGGGCTGAAATGCGTCATCCCGTCTTCGCCCTATGAGGCCAAGGGCCTCTTGATCCAGGCGATCCGCGACGACGACCCGGTGATCTTCTTCGAGCACAAGGTGCTGTACGACATGGAGGAGGAGGTGCCGGACGAGCCCTACACCATCCCCTTCGGCGAGGCCAATCTGGTGCGCGAGGGCGAGGACGTCACCATCGTCGCCATCGGCCGCATGGTGCAGATGGCCAAGGCGGCCGCCGAGGCGCTGGCCAAGGAGGGCGTCGACTGCACCATCATCGACCCGCGCACGACCTCGCCGCTCGACATGGACACGATCCTGGAGAGCGTCGAGGAGACCGGGCGGCTGGTGGTGGTGGACGAGGCCAGCCCGCGCTGCAACATGGCGACCGACATCTCGGCCCAGGTGGCGGACCAGGCCTTCGGTGCCTTGAAGGCGCCGATCAAGATGGTGTCGCCGCCGCATGTGCCGGTGCCGTTCGCGGCGGGGCTGGAAGACCTGTACATCCCGAACGCCGACAAGGTGGCGGCGGCGGTGCGCACGGTGATGGGCGCGCCGGACCGGCGGGAGGCCGCGGAATGACCGGGACGATCCACCCGATCACCATGCCGAAATGGGGCCTGGCGATGACCGAGGGCATGCTCGCCGCCTGGACCGCGGCGGAGGGCGCGCGGATCGAGCCGGGCACCGAGATCGTCGACATCGAGACCAGCAAGATCACCAACGCGCTGGAATCGACCGTCGCCGGCACGCTGCGCCGGCGGGTGGCCGAGGAAGGCCAGACCCTGCCGGTCGGCGCCCTGCTCGGCGTCGTGGTCGAGGGCGAGGTAGAGGAGGCCGAGCTCGACCGCTTCATCGCCGCCTTCCAGGCCGAGGCGGCGGCCGCGGCGGAGAGCGCCGCCCCGCCGCCCGAACCCAAGGTGGTGCAGGCCGGCGGCCGGCCGGTCCGGACCCTGGTGACGGGCGAGGGCGACGGCACGCCGGTGGTGCTGATCCACGGCTTCGGCGGCGACCTCAACAACTGGCTGTTCACCCAGCCGGCACTGACCGGCCGCCCGGTCCACGCCATCGACCTGCCGGGGCATGGCGGCTCGGGCAAGGATGTCGGGGCCGGCGACATCGCGGCACTGTCCGGCGCGGTGCTGGCCTATCTCGACGCGGCCGGCATCGCCAAGGCGCATCTGGTGGGCCATTCGATGGGCGGGGCGGTGGCGCTGTCCCTGGCGCTGGACGCGCCGGACCGGGTGGCCTCGGCGACGCTGATCGCTCCGGCCGGGCTGGGAGCCGAGATCAACAGCGGCTACATCGACGGCTTCATCGGCGCGCAGAAGCGCAAGGACCTGAAGCCGCATCTCGAGTCGCTGTTCGCCGATCCGGAGCTGGTGACCCGCGACCTGGTCGAGGACGTGCTGAAGTTCAAGCGCCTGGACGGAGTCGAGGCGGCGCTGAAGACGATCAGCGGCGCCTTCTTCCCCGGCGGCCGCCAGGCGGTGTCGCTGCGCGATCGGATCGGCGGCGCCAAGGTGCCGGTGCAGGTGATCTGGGGCACGGCCGACGCCATCCTGCCGGCCGCCCATGCCGACGGGCTGCCGGGGTCGATCCCGGTGCATCGCTTCGACGGCAAGGGCCACATGGTCCATATGGAGGCCGCCGCCGAGGTGAACCGGCTGCTCTCGAGTTTCGTCGGAAACGGGTAACAACCGGCGGCCCGAGACATAGACCCGTCATGGTGAGCCCCGGAGGGGCGTGGCCATCCAGCGGTGCCGAGCCTGGATGGCCACGTCGCTGCGCTCCTCGCCATGGCGGGGAAGGGAGGGCCGATCTCAAAGGCAGACTGGTATAAGGCCGGATCCTCGGAGAAGCGCCGGATTTCGCGATGGCTGAGTCCACCGCTTTCGTAGCGTGCTCCAACAGACGTTCTCAGTTTTCTTTCCGTGCACGGCAGATTTCGCGAGATTTGTCATTTGCATGACATAGAGATGGACTAGTGAATCCCCTTCGAAAGGAGGGGTGATCTCATGGGATCCATCCGGAATATCGAGGCGATCGCGGCAATTCTCAGGGCCTGGAAGGGATATTTCGGAACCGGGGGCTTTTTTCGTAAAGACTGGATTTATTTTGGTCTTGAGTTTCTTGGCGGGCATGAAGGGCAGGTGACCCTGTCGACTGCCGCGCCCGATCCGGTGAGGACCAACGTCATCCCACTCCGGGATCGTCCCAGGACACCGCCGGCGGACGAGGCGCTGCCGAGGGCCCTTGCGGCCCGCCGGAGGGCCCGCTAGCCTCGGGATCGCGTGCAAGACGCATCCGGTCCGCGGGAAGGGCAGCGCCCACTTGCCGAAGAGTTGCGCGACCAGCGTCGATCCTTCTTTCTGCCCGTGATGCGGATGCCGGGCGTGTGAAAGGAGGAGCGTCATGCCCCATCCCTATGCCCAGGACCTGCCCGCATCGCCCGATCCGGAGCAGCAGAAGAAGCGCGCCAAGGACCTGCTGAAGGCACTGCGCGCCGGCGCGGCCGACGCCATCGCCCGGTTCCGCTACGGCCATCCGCGGCTGGCCCACCGCCCCGATGCCGAGCTCGCCGCCGCGGCGAAGCTGAGCGACGCGCAATGGGTGATCGCCCGCGAATACGGCTTCGCCAGCTGGCCGAAGCTGCAGGCGCATCTGGCCGGGGAGGCGCCGGAGATCGCCCGGCCCTTCGAGGTCGAGCTGCAATATTATCGCGACCGCGCCGCCGGGATCCGCAGCAATCACCGCACCGGCGAGGCCGGGTCGCTGCGCCTGGTGCAGCGCTTCCACCCGCGCTTCGCCGCGGCGTCGGAGGCCGGAATCCGCGCCGCCGAGCTGACCCAGGAGGATGCCGAGCTGGTCGTCGCCCGCAGCCACGGCTTCGACGACTGGGCCGGCTTCGCCGAACGGATCGGGGCGATGCAGGCCGGCCGGGCGGAGGAACCGTTCCGCACCGCCTTCGAGGCGATCCGCGGCGACGACCGCGCCGCCCTGGCCGCGGTGCTGGCGGCCGATCCCGGCCTGGTCAACGCCCGCGGCACCAACGGCAACCGCCTGCTGATGCTGGCGATCTCGATGGACCGGCTGGTCCTGGCCGGCGACCTGCTCGATGCCGGCGCCGACCCGAACCTCGCCAACGACAAGGGCTGGGGGCCGCTGCACGACATCGCCTATGGCGGCGGCCGCGGCGATCGCGAGGCCCGTCTGGCGCTGCTCGACCGGCTGATCGCCGCCGGCGGTCTGATCGAGGCCGAGGCCTATGGCGATGGCGGCACGCCCCTGGCGGTGGCGCTGTTCTGGGGCCACGGCACGATGGCCGAGCGGCTGGCGGCCGAGGTGGTGGCGCCGCTCAACCTGCGCATCGCCGCCGGGCTCGGCCGGACGGACCTGCTCGGCCTGTTCTTCGATGCCGATGGCCGGCTGCGGCCGGAGGCCGGGCATCACCGCGGCTTCTACCGCCCGCACAGCGGCTTCCCGGAATGGCACATGACCGGAAAGCCCCGGGAAATCCTGGACGAGGCGCTGACCTGGGCCGCGCGCAGCGGCCGGATCGAGGCGATGGCGGCGCTCCTGGCTCGCGGCGCCGACATCGACGGCGCCCCGCACAACGGCGCCGCGCTGCACTGGGCGCTGGGGAACCATCGGGCGGAGGCGGTCGACTGGCTGATCGGGCAGGGCGCGGATGTCAGCCGGCGCGCCGCCTGGGGCGACACGGCGGACGTCACCCCGCTGCACATGGTGGCCGGCTGGGCCAATGACCCGCGCGCCGCCCGCCTGCTGCTCGGCCATGGGGCGGACCCGACCATCCGCGACCGGACCTATGACAGCACCCCGCTCGGCTGGGCCGAGCATTTCGGCCATCCCGAGGTCGCGGCGGTGCTGAGGGGCGAGTCGGAGGGCGAAGCCGGCGCGTGAATAGCCGGAAGGTCCGGAGCGGGGACGCTCCGGACCGTCATTTGACTCAGCGCGAGCGGAATATTTCGGCCCGTCTATCGTCGTACAGGTGCAAGACGCTGAAAGAGGACCGAAAAATGGTCAAGCCACCAGCGGAATATGCGCCAACATTCGCTGAGATTACGGAGTACGATCACGAACATGTGACTATATACCGAAAAATACTCGATGCGGCGGAGAACAAGGCGGACTGGCGCGAGGCCGCCGGGGTCATCCTGGGCATTGACCCGCGTCAGAATCCGAAGCGAGCACGCCACTCCTACGAGAGCCACCTGGCCCGCGCGCGCTGGCTAGCGGAGCAGGATCATCTTCGGTGGCTGGGGCATGGCCGTTAGGACGCACGCGAGCGGCCATGGCGTCGTCCCTCTTAGTCGGGCGGGCCGGGGACCGCACTGCGTTTGGAAATCCGCAGACTCCCTTGATTTCGTGTCGCACCGCTTTGCGATCTGGCAAAACGACAAAGGGCGCCTTACGGCGCCCTGAGCGATTGGTAGCCGGGAAGTTTGGCTGGGGGACTAGGATTCGAACCTAGGCTGGCGGAGTCAGAGTCCGCTGTCCTACCACTAGACGATCCCCCAGCGGCCGGCGGGAGGGTGTCTACCCCAGCGATCCGCCCGTGTAAAGGCCCGCGTGCACGAAGGGCAGCCATTCCGGAAGCGGATGCGATCCAACCTCCGCCGGTCCGATCCGTTGCCGACCATCGCCGGCGCTCACGGCGGACGGATCGCCCAGCCCGTTCTCGGCCTCCCTACTCTCGGTCTCCATGAAAAAGACCGTCATGGCGAGCCCCGAAGGGGCGTGGCCATCCAGGCTGTCGCCACCCGAGCGACGGTTGAAAGACTGGATGGCCACGCTTCGCTCGCCATGACGGCATGGGGGTAACGACTGCTGTCCAGATCAATCGCGATGCGGCCTCGCCAGTCCCGGAGTCAGGCGAGGCCAACGATCCATGCCGCCGCCCGCACCGTCGCGTCGAACGCGTCGCGACCATACCGTTCCGCTTGACTTTTTGTTCCTCATTTGTTCTAATGCATCCATGGTCGATGATGCCATCAAAACCGGGACTCCCTCCGCCGCCTCGCCGGCGGCGGAGGAGGCTGCCCGGGACGCGGCGATGCTGTCCGGGCTGGCGACGCTCGCCGAGGCGATGGCCGCGGGGTTCCAGGCCCAGGGCATGGCCGCCCTCCAGGCCGGCGATCTCGACCGCGCCGGTGAGGCCGAGACTCGCTTCAGCAGCCTCTTCCTCGGCATCCGCCGTGCCATCGCGCTGAAGATGAAGCTGCGCCGGCAGCGCGAGGAGACGCAGCGCGAGGCCGGGCAAGACCGGGACTTGCGGCGCGACCAGAAGGACGACCGGCGCCAGGCTGTCGCCGACCGCGTCTCCCGCGCCATCGCCAAGGCCAAGCCCGCGGCCAGGGAAAGGCTGACCGCCGGGCTCTGGGAAAAGCTGACCGAGGACGAGCGCATCGACGCCGACCTCGCCGACACCGCCTTGCCGATCGAGGCCCTGATCCGCCGCCTCTGCCGCGAGATCGGCCTCTCCCGCCATGCCCTCGCCGCCGCCCTCGACCCCGACCTGGCGACGGCCGAGCCGGCCGCCGGGCCGGCGGCGGCAGCCCCCGCAAGCCCGGCCCAGCCGGACCCTCGCTATTCCCGCTACACCAACGGACACTACCATGTCGTCCCGGCCGCCGATCTCGGCCTGCCGGAAGGCGACACCTACCTCGTCAACATCACCACCGGCGAGGTCTTCCAGTCCAGCACCGGCGACGTCGTGAAACGGCTGCCCATGGACGACCGCCCGCCCGACTCTGCCCGATCCGCCCCGCAGGCCAGTTCCGCGCCGCCCGCCGAGGCGGCCCCGCCCGATCCCGGCGGCACCGGGCCGGCCGCGGCACCTGCGTCGCCCGAACCCCGGCCGCCGCCTGCCGCCGCCGTGCCGCCGTTCGGGCGGGCCCTGCCGAGCGACTGGCGAACATGGACCCGCGCCGATTGGCTCGAAAACCGCCGCCGCCTGCGCGAGGAGCAGCTTCGGCTCCACGCATCGAAACCGCACCCGTTCTGAGCGGATCGCCGCCCCGTGCCCGCGAAAGAAGAATGTCATCCTCGGGCTTGACCCGAGGATCCAGGGGCCGCCAGAGCGGCTTTCGGAGACCCCTGGATTGCCCGGTCAAGCCGGGCAATGACAGAAAGGGGGAAACGCTCCGGTCTCTGAAACTCGGATTCGGAACCCCGGATGCGACTCCGGCGGCATTTCCACTTTGGCCGCGCCTGCGCTACAGTTCGATGAAGGGACGGAGGCGCCGTTCGAAACGGGACGGACGGCCATGGAAGGAATGTCAGTGGTGGAGTCGATCGCGATCGCCGAGGCCACCGCGGCCGGCGATCGACGTCGGTCGGCGGAGCCCGAACCTCTCTACGCCGCGGTGGATCTCGGCACCAACAACTGCCGTCTGCTGATCGCCCGCGCCGCGACCGGCGGCTTCCAGGTGGTCGACGCCTTCAGCCGCATCGTCCGGCTGGGCGAGGGCGTCGGCGCGACCGGGCGGCTGCAGCCCGAGGCGATCCAGCGCACCGTGTCGGCGCTGCGCATCTGCGCCGCCAAGATCCGGCGGCAGAACGTGATCCTGTCGCGCGCCGTGGCGACCGAAGCCTGCCGCCAGGCCGGCAACTTCCCGGCCTTCCGCGACCGGGTGCGGCGCGAGACCGGCCTGCTGCTGGAGATGATCCCGGCGGCGGAGGAGGCGCGCCTGGCCGCGGCCGGCTGCGCGCCGCTGCTGGACCCCGCGATCCCGCATGCCATCATCTTCGACATCGGCGGCGGGTCGACCGAGCTGACCTGGCTGGAGTTCGATGCCGACGGCCAGGCGGTGACGCTCGACGCCCTCAGCATGCCGCTCGGCGTCGTCTCCCTGGCCGAGCTGCATGGCGGCCACGAGGTCTCGGCCGAAACCTATGCGGCGATGACCGCCACCACCGCCGCCGCCCTGGCCGACTTCGAGGCGCGTAACAACCTGCGCGGGCTGATCGCCCAGGGCCGGGTGCAGATGATCGGCTCCTCCGGCACCGTGACCACGCTGGCCGGGGTGCATCTCGGCCTGCCGCGCTACATCCGCTCCGAGGTCGACGGCTGCACCCTGACCTTCGAGCAGGCGCGCCGCGCCAGCCGCATGCTGCTGGGCCTCGACTATGCGGCGCGGTCATCCTATCCCTGCATCGGGCGCGACCGGGCCGACCTGGTGCTGGCCGGCTGCGCCATCCTCGAGGCGATCTGCGACACCTGGCCGGTCGGCAGGCTGCGGGTCGGCGACCGCGGCGTGCGCGAGGGCATCCTGTTCGACCTGCTGGCCGAGGCGCAGTCGCGCCACGCCTGATCATCCGAGTGAAATGAAGACACCGAAGAAGCCGGGCGCCGCGAGGGCAGGGGGGCCGAGCGGCCGTGGCAGTCGCGGTCTGACCGTGCGGGTCAAGACCGCGAGCCAGCGGACCGCGTCCTCGACCCGCTGGCTCGAACGCCAGCTCAACGACCCCTATGTCGCCGAGGCGAAGCGCCTCGGCTACCGCTCGCGCGCGGCCTTCAAGCTGGTGCAGCTCGACGACAAGCTGGGCCTGCTGCGCCGCGGCATGCGGGTGGTCGATCTCGGCTGCGCCCCCGGCGGCTGGGTCCAGGTGGCGCTGGAACGGGTCGGGCCGCAGGGCAAGGTGGTGGGGATCGACTATCTCGGCATGGACCCGGTGCCGGGCGCGACCGTCCTGGAGATGGACTTCCTCGACCCCGCGGCGCCGGACCGGCTGAAGCAAGCCCTGGCCGGGCCGGCCGACATCGTGCTCAGCGACATGGCGGCGCCGACCGTCGGCCATCCGGCGACCGACCATCTGCGAATCATGGCGCTGGCCGAGACCGCCGCCGATTTCGCGCTCGACGTGCTGGTGCCGGGCGGCGCCTTCGTCGCCAAGCTGTTCCAGGGCGGGGCCGAGAAGGACCTGCTCGACATCCTGAAGCGCAACTTCGCCAAGGTCCGCCACGTCAAGCCTGCCGCCAGCCGCCAGGACAGCTCCGAGGTCTATGTCGTGGCCACCGACTTCAAGGGTCGGGATCAGAAAGACGCAACGCAGTCCCCCTAGATCTGCGCTTCACAACGGACCGAGGGGGGGTATATTGCGGCGCTTCCAAGCTCTGGGAGCCCCACATGCAGTTCCGCGACGCCCTGACCTTCGATGACGTCCTGCTGGTCCCGCAGGCCTCGTCGATCCTGCCTGCCGAAGCGGACACGCGGACGAAGCTGACCAAGCGCATCGAGCTCGGCATCCCGCTGCTCTCCGCCGCCATGGACACGGTGACCGAGGCGCCGCTGGCGATCGCCATGGCCCAGGCCGGCGGCATCGGCGTGATCCACCGCAACCTCGACATCGAGCGCCAGGCCGAGGAAGTGCGCAAGGTCAAGCGCTTCGAGAGCGGCATGGTGGTGAACCCGATCACCATCGGCCCCGACGCCAGCATGGCCGAGGCGCTGGCGCTGATGGACCGGCACGGCATCTCCGGCTTCCCGGTGGTGGAGAAGAGCGGCAAGCTGGTCGGCATCCTGACCAACCGCGACGTCCGCTTCGCCACCAACCCGACCCAGCCGGTGCGCGAGCTGATGACCAAGGACAAGCTGGTCACGGTGCGCGAAGGCGTCGGCAAGGACGAGGCCAAGCGCCTCCTGCACCAGAACCGGATCGAGAAGCTGCTGGTGGTCGACCAGGACTACCGCTGCATCGGGCTGGTCACGGTCAAGGACATCGTCAAGGCCCAGTTGCACCCCAACGCCTGCAAGGACGAGCAGGGGCGGCTGCGCGTCGCCGCCGCCACCGGCACCGGCGACAAGGGCATCTCCCGCGCCGAGGCGCTGTTCGACGCCGGCGTCGATGTGCTGGTGCTGGACACGGCGCACGGCCATTCCGAAGGCGTGCTGAAGAGCGTCGAGCGGGCGCGTCGCCTGACCAACTCGACCCAGCTGGTGGCCGGCAACGTCGCCACCGGTGATGCCGCCAAGGCGCTGATCGACGCCGGGGCGGACGCGGTCAAGGTCGGCATCGGCCCGGGGTCGATCTGCACCACCCGCATGGTCGCCGGCGTCGGCGTGCCGCAGCTGACCGCGGTGATGGATTGCGTCGAGGTCTGCCGCAAGGCCGGCATCCCGGTGATCTCCGACGGCGGCATCAAATATTCCGGCGACCTGGCCAAGGCGATCGCCGCCGGCGCCGACGTGGTCATGCTGGGCTCGCTCTTCGCCGGCACCGACGAGGCGCCGGGCGAGGTGATCCTGTACCAGGGCCGGTCCTACAAGAGCTATCGCGGCATGGGGTCGCTCGGCGCCATGGCGCGCGGCTCGGCCGACCGCTACTTCCAGCAGGAGGTGTCGGACACGCTGAAGCTGGTGCCGGAGGGCGTCGAGGGCCGGGTGCCGTACAAGGGCCCGATCGCCAATGTCGTCCACCAGCTGGTCGGCGGGCTGAAAGCGGCGATGGGCTACACCGGCAGCCGCACCATCGCCGACCTGCACCAACGGGCGGAGTTCGTGCGCATCACCAATGCCGGCCTGCGCGAGAGCCATGTCCACGACATCACCGTGACCCACGAGGCCCCGAACTACCGGCCGGGGCTGTAGCCGGCACACGCTTCCTCAACCGTCACTGCGAGCGCAGCGAAGCAATCCAGGGGCCGGTGCGCACCGGCCCCTGGATTGCTTCGTCGGCTTCGCCTCCTCGCAATGACGCGAAAGGGGCTGCGTCGTCCTGCGGCTGGTCCCTTCCGTCGGGCGCCCCTATGCTGGCCGGCCACTCTTCAACCGGCACGGGCGACATGGACAGCCAGGCTTCCGACGATCCCTACCTCTGGCTCGAGGACATCGACGGCGCGACGGCCCTCGACTGGGTCCGGGCGCGCAACGCCGAGAGCACCGGCCGCTTCGCCGAGACCGCGGAGTTCGAGCGGATGCGCCGGCAGATGCTGGAGATCCTCGATTCCGAGGCCAAGCTGCCGCATGTCGTCCGCCGCGGCGACCGCTACTACAATTTCTGGCGCGACGCGGCCCATCCGCGCGGGCTGTGGCGGCGCACCACCCTGGCGTCGTTCCGCACCGCCGAGCCGGTTTGGGAGGTGCTGATCGACCTCGACGCGCTGGCGGAGGCGGAGGGCGAGAACTGGGTCTGGCACGGCTCCGACGTGCTGGAGCCGGACTACAAGCGCTGCCTGGTCGCCCTGTCGCGCGGCGGCGCCGATGCCCATGTCGTCCGCGAGTTCGACCTGGAGAGCCGCAGCTTCGTCGCCGACGGCTTCTTCCTGCCGGAGGCGAAGAGTCGCTTCGGCTGGAAGGATGCCGATTCGATCTATGTCGGCACCGATTTCGGCCCGCGGTCGCTGACCCGGTCCGGCTATCCGAGGATCTCCAAGCTGTGGCGGCGCGGCCAGCCGCTGGACGAGGCAACGACCATCTATGAGGGGCAGGAGGACGACCTCGCGGTCGACGCCTTCCACGACCGCTTCCCCGGCTTTGAACGCGATTTCGTCGCCCGGCGCATCGACTTCTACACCAGCGAGCTGTTCCTGCTGGGCGATGACGGCGCCCTGACCCAGATCGATGTGCCGCGCGACGCCGAGGCCGGCACCCACGGCCCCTGGCTCCTGGTGTCGCCGCGGACGGAGTGGACGGTCGGCGGCCGCACCTATGCCGGCGGCGCGTTGCTGGCCGCCCGCTTCGACGACTGGCTGGCGGGCAAGCGCGAGCTGGCCGTGCTGTTCGAGCCGAGCGAGACCACGGCGCTGTCGAGCTATTCCGGCACCCGCAACCACCTGGTCCTGCAGATCCTCGACGATGTGAAGAGCCGGGTCGAGGTGCTGACGCCGGGCGAGGGCGGCTGGCACCGCGGCACCCTGCAGGGCCTGCCCGAGGCGGCGACCATCGCCTATGTCGCCACCACCCCGCACCAGGACGACGAGATCCTGGTCCTGGCCTCCGGCTTCCTCAAGCCGGACACGCTATATCGTGGCACGGCCGGGGAGTCCGGCTTCGAATCGCTGAAGCAGGCGCCGTCCTTCTTCGACGCCTCGCCCTATGCGGTGGAGCAGCATTTCGTCGCCTCGGCCGACGGCACGCGGGTGCCGTACTTCGTGGTGGCGCGGAAGGATGCTCCGCGCGACGGCAGCGCGCCCGTGCTGCTGACCGGCTATGGCGGCTTCGAGGTGCCGCTGCTGCCGCATTACATCCCGGGCGAGGGGCGGCTGTGGCTCGACCGCGGCGGCGTCTACGCCGTGGCCAACATCCGCGGCGGCGGCGAATACGGCCCGCGCTGGCACCAGGCAGCTTTGCGCGAGAACCGGCCGCGCGCCTATGAGGATTTCGCCGCGGTGGCGCGCGACCTGGTGGCCCGCGGCATCACCTCGGTCCCGCGCCTCGGCATCGAGGGCGGCAGCAATGGCGGCCTCCTGGTCGGCAACATGCTGACGACCTATCCGGAGCTGTTCGGCGCCATCGTCTGCGCCGTGCCGCTGCTCGACATGAAGCGCTACACCAAGCTGCTGGCCGGCGCCTCCTGGGCCGCGGAATACGGCGATCCGGACAAGCCGGAGGACTGGGCGTTCCTGCAGACCTTCTCGCCCTACCAGAACCTGCGCCAGGACGCGGCCTACCCGCCGGTGCTGTTCCTGACCTCCACCCGCGACGACCGGGTGCATCCCGGCCATGCCCGCAAGATGGCGGCGAAGATGATCGGCATGGGCCGGGACGTCCTCTATTACGAGAACATCGAAGGCGGCCACGGCGCCGCCGCCAACAACGCCCAGACCGCCTTCAACCAGGCGCTGATCCACGCCTTCCTGTGGGAGAGGCTGGGCGGACGATAGGCCATGCCGGACATCGTCATCGTCGGGGCGGGCGCGGCCGGGCTGGCGGCGGCGCGGCGCCTGCAAGACCTCGGTGTCTCGTTCGTCGTGCTGGAGGCGCGCCCGCGGATCGGCGGCCGCGCCTTCACCGACACCGCGACGCTGGGCGCACCGGTCGATCTCGGCGGCCATTGGCTGCATTCCCCGGCGTTGAACCCGCTGACGCCGCTGGCGGAGCGCTACGGCATCCGGGTCGACCGCTCGCCCGATCCGGCCCGGCTGGCGATCGACGGCCGCATGCTGTCGGGGGCCGAGGTCGCCTCGGCTGATGCCGACATCGCCGACGGCTTCGCCCGGATCGCCGCCAACCGGGACGATCGCGCCGTGTCGGACCTGGTCCCGGAGGGTGGGTTGTTCGAGGCCGCGTTTCTGGCCAAGCAGGGCGTAACGCCGGCCGAGTGCTCGAGCATCGACTTTGCCCGCTACATCTGGGAGGGCGACGACTGGCCGGTGCTGGACGGGCTGGGCGCCCTGGTCGCGCGCCACGCCCGCTCCGTGCCGGTGGAGCTGAACACCCCGGCGACCCGGATCGCCTGGCACGGCCGGGACCATGTCGCGGTCGAGACGCCGCGCGGCGCGGTCGAAGCCCGGGCGGTGATCGTCACCGTCCCGACCGGTGTCCTCGCCGGCGATGCCCTGCGCTTCGACCCGCCGCTGCCGGGCTGGAAGCGGCAGGCGATCGCCGGCCTGCCGATGGGCAGCTGCAACAAGCTGTCGCTCGGCCTCACGGGCAATCCCTTCGGCGATGTCGCCGGGCCGATCCTGGCCGCGGGATCGGGTGCCGACCGATCGGTCGAGTTCCTGCTGCGCGAGGACGGACGCGACATCGTCACGATGATGGTCAACGGGCCCTTCGCCAAGGATCTGGCCGCTGCGGGCGCGCCGGCGATGATCGACTATGCGGTCGGCCGGTTGTCGGCGCTGTTCGGCTCCGGCATCCGTTCGGCCCTCACCGGCCGCCATGTCCTGGCCGATTGGGACCACGACCCCTGGGCCGCCGGCTGCTACGCCGTCGCCCGCCCGGGCGCGGCGGCGGCGCGCGCAGCCCTGGCCCGGCCGGTCGAGGACCGCCTGTTCTTCGCCGGCGAGGCCGTGCATGACCGTTACATGGGCGATGTGCATGGCGCCCATCTCAGCGGCGAGGCGGCGGCCGAGGACGCGGCCCGCGCCGTCTTCGGCGGGAAAGCAGCCCCTCATTCCTGAATGACGGTCGTTCAGCCCTGTCGGGCTGCCCCGGCTGCGCGCCACCCCGATCATGCCGTCGCACCATCACCTGCGGAGGCATCTTGGTTTCAACACCTCTCATGATCCTGGTCGCGGGCCCGTATCGGTCGGGCACCGGCGACGATCCCGGCCGCATCGCGGCCAATATGCGGGCCATGAACGAGGCCGCGCTGCACCTGTTCCGGGCCGGCCACCTGCCGGTCACCGGCGAGGCCCTGGCCCTGCCATTGCTCGAAGCCGCCGGATCGACCGGCCTCGGTGATCCCGTCTTCGACGAAATCTTTCACCCGATCGGCGAGCGCGTGGCGCGGCGCTGCGACGCCTGCCTGCGGATCGGCGGCCCGTCCGTCGGGGCCGAGGCGATGGTGGCGATCTTCGAGCGGGCCGGGCGGCCGGTCTATCGCAGCCTGGCCGAGGTGCCGGGATGCGCGTGATGCAGGACCGGATCCGGATCAGAGCCGTCGAGACCCTGTCCGATGACTGGTACGTGCTGAAGAAGACCACCTTCGACTACCGGCGCCAGGACGGCAGCTGGCAGACGCTCAGCCGCGAGACCTATGACCGCGGCAACGGCGCGGCGATCCTGCTCTACGACCCGGCGCGCGGCCGGGTGCTGCTGACAAGGCAGTTCCGCTTCCCGGCCTATGTCAACGGCCATCCGGAGCCGCTGATCGAGGCCTGCGCCGGCCTGCTCGACGACCGCGATCCCGAGACCGCGATCCGCCAGGAGGCGGAGGAAGAGACCGGATATCGAGTGACGGCGCCGCGCCGGGTGTTCGAGGCCTTCATGAGCCCGGGGTCGGTGACCGAGCGGCTGGTCTTCTTCGTCGCCGAATACAGCCCGGCCGACCGAGCCTCGGGAGGCGGCGGGGTGGCGGCCGAGGGCGAGGACATCGAGATCCTGGAGCCGACCCTGGCCGAGGCGCTGGCCATGGTCGGGCGCGGCGAGATCATGGACGGCAAGACCATTCTCCTGCTGCAATACGCCCAGCTTCATCGACTCCTGGGCTGAGCGTGACCACGGGCGAGCCGAACTGGGACGACATCCGCATCTTTCTCGCCGTCGCCCGGTCCGGCAGCCTCACCGAGGCCGCGCGGCGCCTGGGGCTGAGCCAGCCGACCATCGGCCGCCACCTGCGGTCGCTGGAGGAGCTGGCGGGCGCCCGGCTGTTCGACCGGCTGCCGAACCGGCTGGAGCTGACCGCGCGCGGCCGGGCGCTGCTGCAGGCCGCCGGCGGCATGGAGGAGGGGGCGGGCGCCCTGCTGCGGGAACTGCACCAGGCCGCCACGGCCGAGGCGGAGCCGGTCCAGGTGACCGCCACCAGCTCGGTCTCGCTGTTCCTGGCTAGCCATCTGCAGGTGCTGCTGGCCGAGAGCGGCCAGGCGATCGCGATCGGCACTTCGCGCGCCCGGGCCAATCTCGCCCGGCGCGAGGCCGACATCGCGCTGCGGATGCGCCGGGTGCCGGAGGAGGGCGACTTGGCGGCCCGCCGGATCGGCCGCATCGGCTTCGCCCTCTATGCCGCGCGCGCCTATCTCGAACCGCGCGGCCTGGCCGGCGACGGCAGCCTCGCGGGGCTGGATTTCATCGGCCTGCCGGAGCCGGAGCGGACGCCGTCGCAATCCGCCTGGTTCGACGCCGTGGCCGCCCAGGGCGTCCTGCGCTGCCGGCTGGGCGAGGTCTATCTGCGCCACCGGGCGGCGGCCGACGGGCTCGGCGTGGCGCTGCTGCCCTGCTTCCTGGGCGATGCCGACAACCGGCTGCTGCGCCTCGGCGATCCGGTGCCGGAGCTGGCCGAGGATATCTATCTGATGCTGCATGGCGACCTGCGCCGCGACGCCGCCGTCCGCGCCGTGGCCGAGGCCCTGGCCGCTCTGTTCCGGCGCCAGCGCAGCAAGCTTTCGGGGGAGGATGCAGCCCATCCCCGGGGCGCTTCCGTTTCGGCTGGATTCGCTATAGATTCGTAACGTTCATGCTCCGCATTGCCCAAGAATAGCCAAATATTTCGTTCCTATTGATTGCTCGGATTTGATCCTTTCGCCCATTTCGATCAGTGATTTGGAGGATTCGTGATGACGGCCTCTCGACCCGGATTGCATCGGCGGGACGCGCTTCTCGGGCTCGGCGGCGCCGCGCTGCTGGCCTCGCTGGGATGCCGGCGGCTGGATCCGGTGAAACCGCTGCCTGTGATTCCGGACACGGCCTACGCCATCGACGTCCACTGCCATGTCTTCAATGCCCGGGACCTGCCGATCGCCAGCTTCGTGCTCGACGTGGTGCTGGAAGGACAGCCGGTCGGCGGGCTGCCGCTGGTCCCGCTGGTGACCCTGGTGTCGCTGATCATGAATCGCAGCGCCTGGTCGCCGCAGCGGGAGCTGCGGGAGCTCGAGCGCGGGCGGACGCCCACCGACGGCGATCCGCTGCAGGCGGATATCGAGCGGGCGGCGGCGGATCTCGTGACCAACACGAGCGAGGCCGCGGCCTTTCGCCAGCAGGCGGTCGAGCTGCTGTCCGGAGACGGCGAGAGGCTGGCGGCCAGAGCCGCCCCGGGCGGCGGAGATTTCGAGCTGCTGGAGCGGCTGGCGAACCGCGACCCGAGCCGCGCGGCGAGATCCCTGGCGTTGTCGTCGCGGGGCCGGACGACTGCGCTGCCGACGGACGCGGCGCGAGGCGTCACCGCCGTCGAGGACGAGGTCACCGGCGTGTTCCGCCTCGCCCAACTGGTGACCCGGCCGCGAACCGAGCTGGTGCAGCGGCTGATCACCCTGCCGGCGCGGAACGGCGGCGACGTGGCCCTGCTGGTCCCGGCCTTGATCGACTACAGCAAATGGCTGAACGAGGAGAGCAGCCCGCTGCGCGACCAGATCGACGTCATGTCCGCGATCGCGCGCCGGCCCGGCGCCTTCGCAGTCCATCCCTATGTGCCGTTCTGCCCCTGGCGGCAGATGGTCGAGCCCGGTCTCCTGGCGATGGTCAAGGATGCGGTCGAGCAGCGCGGCTTCATCGGGGTGAAGCTGTACCCGGTGATGGGTTTCCTGCCATACGGCAACGCCGAGGCCGACCCCGCAGCCTATCCCGCGCGGCTCCGCCAGACCGGGCCGGACTGGGCCGTCCGCCTCGATCAGGGCCTGGCCGCGCTCTATGACTGGTGCGTCGCCGAGGACGTGCCGGTGATGGCGCATTGTTCCTACAGCCAGTTTCCCAACCCGGCGGCGGGTGAAAGGGGCTCGCCGGCGGCCTGGCGGCCAGTGCTGGAGAAGTGGCCCGGGCTGCGCCTGAATCTCGGACATTTCGGCGGCTTCTGGGACCTTGCCGAGGCCGGGTCCAACGGCTGGACCGCAGCGATCGTCGCGATGATGGCGACCTATCCCAACCTCTATGCCGATCTGAGCGACTACGACGCGGTGGCGGAGCGGACCGCCGCTCAGAAGGCGACGAACGCGACGGTGCTGGGAGCGCTGAACGCCATCCTGGACAGCCAGGGCGGCCCGGCCCGGTCTCGCCTGATGTACGGCACCGATTGGGTCATGCTGTCGAAGGCTCCGGGGAACGGGGCCTATTACGAGGGGATGCGGACCGGCCTGACAAGCAAGCTCGGCATGAGCGCCACCCAGGCGGCCGGTTTCATGGGGATGAACGCCGCCCGGTTCCTTGGCATCGCGCTCGAGACCGATGGCAAGCCCAAGAGCCGGCAGCGCCTCGAGGCCTTCCACGCCCGGCACGGCGGCGTCCCGGCGAGTTTCTGGACCCGCTGGGACGGCGCCGCCGCCTTTGCCTGACTGCTACTCCGCGGCTTGGCGCTGCTGGCGGCTGTGGATGATTTGCCACAGCTTCTGCGGCGTCGCCGGCATGTCGACATGCTCGACCCCGAGCGGCGACAGCGCGTCGACGATGGCATTGATGATCGACGGCGGCGCGCCGATCGCCCCGGCCTCGCCGGCGCCCTTCACGCCCAGCGGGTTCGTGGTGCAGGGGATCTCGTTGTATTTGAAGGTGACGAAAGGCAGGTCGACCGCCCGCGGCATGGCGTAGTCCATGAACGAGCCGGACAGCAGCTGGCCGCTGTCGGAGTCGAACACGGCATGCTCCAGCAGCGCCTGGCCGAGCCCCTGGGCGATGCCGCCATGGACCTGTCCGGTCACCATCAGCGGGTTCAGCACCCGGCCGAAATCGTCCACCACGGTGTAGCGCAGGATCTCGACATCGCCGGTGTCGCCGTCGACCTCCAGCTCGACGATATGGGCGCCGTTCGGGAAGGTGGCCGAGGGCGGGGTGAAGCTGCCGCGCTCCTCGAACACGATCTCGGTGTCGGCGGCGGCCTCGGTCTGGGCCGCGATCTCGGCCAGGGTCAGCGCCCGGTCGGTGCCGACCACGGTGAAGCGGCCGTCGACCAGGGCGATGTCGACCGCCGCCGTCTCCAGCAGGTCGGCGGCCCGCAGCTTGGCCTTGTCCTGAACCTTCAGCGATCCGTCGCGGATCGCGGCGCCGCCGACCGGGATGGAGCGTGAGCCGCCAGTGCCGTTGCCGGTGCGCACCAGGTCGGTGTCGCCCTGGACGATGGTGACCTGGTCTGGCTCGACGCCGAGATGTTCGGCGATGATCTGCTTGTAGGCGGTCTCGTGGCCCTGGCCGTTGGTCTGGGTGCCGACATAGACCGTGACCTTGCCGTCGCGGGCGACCCGGACATCGGCGGCCTCGTCCTCGCCGCCGGCGCAAGCCTCGACATAGGTGGCGATGCCGTGCCCGCGATACTTGCCCTTGGCGGCCGAGTCGCGCCGCCGCGCCTCGAAGCCGGCGACATCGGCGATCTGAGCCGCCTCCTCGAGATTGCGGGTGAACTCGCCGCTGTCATAGGTCACCCCGGTGACCGTGGCATAGGGCATGGCCGAGGGCGGGATGAAGTTGCGGCGTCGCAGCTCGACCGGGTCGATGCCGAGCACGCGGGAGGCGTGGTCGACGATGCGCTCGACATTGTAGGCCGCTTCCGGCCGCCCGGCGCCGCGATAGGCGTCGACCGGCTGGGTGTTGGTGAACACGCCGCGCACCCGCTCATAGACGCCCTGCAGCGTGTACAGGCCGTTCAGCATCTGGGCGCCGCCGGCCATGGTCGGGATGAAGGGCGCGAAGTTGGACAGATAGGCGCCCATATTGGCGATCAGGTCGACGCGCAGCGCCAGGAAGCGGGCGTCCTTGTCGACCGCCAGCTCGACCGTGGTGACGTTGTCGCGGCCATGGTCGTCGCTGATGAAGGCCTCGGTCCGCTCCGACGTCCACTTCACCGGCCGGCCGAACTTGCGCGCGGCGTACAGGGTCGCCGGATATTCCGGATACATGAACAGCTTCATGCCGAAGCCGCCACCGACATCGGTGCTGCGCACCAGGAACTGCTCCGGCGGCAGCTTGAAGATGTCGTTGGCCAGCATGTCGCGCAGCATGTGCACGCCCTGGCAGGAGACATAGAGCACGAAGCGGCCGTCGGTGGCGTCCCAGTCGGCGTGGCAGCAGCGCGGCTCCATCGGCGAGGCGACGACGCGATTGTTGACGAGATCGACCTTCACGATCCGGTCGGCCTGGGCGAACAACGCCTCGACCTTGTCCTTCTCGCCGAACTCCCAGTCGAAGCACAGGTTGGTCGGCGCCTTGTCCCAGATCGCCGGGCCTTCCAGCGTGCCGACGAGATCGGTGGCGGAGGGCAGCGAATCATAGTCGACCTCGATCGCCTCGGCGGCGTCCTTGGCCTGCTCGATGGTCTCGGCCACCACCAGCGCCACCGCCTCGCCGACATGGCGGACCCGGCCGCGCGCCAGGATCGGCCGCGGCGGCAGCACCTGGTCGGAGCCGTCGCGGTTCTTCACCGGGGCGTAGCATTTCAGGTCGGCGATGCCGTCGGCGTCGAGATCGGCGATGGTGACGATGCCGATCACGCCCGGCATCGCTGCTGCGGCCGTGGTGTCGATGCCGCGGATCTCGGCATGGGCGAAGGGCGATCGCAGGAACCAGGCCTGGGCCTGGCCCGGGGCGGAGACATCGTCGGTGTAGCGGCCGCCGCCCTTGAGCAGGCGGGGGTCTTCGCTGCGGCGCATGGGCTGGCCGATGCCGAACTTCGTCGCCACGATGTTTTCCTCCCGGAGCTTGAATCGGTTTAGGATCGGCCGTGGCGCCGCGGGCGTCAATGCCATGTCGGACAATAGCCGCGCCGAAAGCAGGGCAGATCGGCCACGGGCGCAGCGAGGGGCTGGTATTGAGGGCTGGTCTTCGCTACATAAGCGCCATCGCCGGCCGCCGGGCGCAGCCGGCCGTTTTCGTTTGTCGACAGGTGTCCCTTGCAGCAGGTCTTGCTCGTCATCCACGTACTGATCGCAGTGGCCCTGATCGGGGTCATCCTGATCCAGCGCAGCGAGGGCGGCGGCCTGGGCATCGGCGGCGGTGGCGGCGGTGGGCTGGTCTCGATCCGCGGCCAGGCCAACCTGCTGACCCGAATCACCGCCGGCCTGGCGGGCGCCTTCATGATCACGAGCATCGTCCTGGCGATCATGGCCGGCGCCCACCGCGCCGGCTCCGCGATCGTCAACGAGGTGCCGGCGGCGCCCACGCAGAGCGCACCGGCCAGCACCACGCCGGCCGGACCGTCGGTTCCGACGACCGAATAACCCGTCGGCATATCTGTCATGTCGGGGCGGCCCAGGTTCCGGGCCGCCTCGTTGTTTTTGGCTGGACGAATCTGGGGTAGGGTTGAATTCCATGACGCGGTACATCTTCATTACCGGCGGCGTGGTCTCCTCGCTTGGCAAGGGACTGGGCGCAGCAGCACTCGGGGCACTTCTTCAGGCGCGGGGCTTCAAGGTCCGGCTCCGGAAGCTGGACCCCTATCTCAACGTCGACCCGGGCACGATGAGCCCGACCCAGCACGGCGAAGTGTTCGTGACCGATGACGGGGCGGAAACCGACCTCGATCTCGGCCATTACGAGCGCTTCACCGGGGTCTCGGCCCGGAAGAGCGACAACGTCACCACCGGCAAGATCTATTCGGGTGTGATCGCGCGCGAGCGCCGCGGCGACTATCTCGGCGCCACGGTGCAGGTGATCCCGCACATCACCGACGCGATCAAGGACTTCATCCGCTCCGACATCACCGACGAAGACTTCATCATCTGCGAGGTCGGCGGCACGGTCGGCGACATCGAGAGCCTGCCGTTCCTCGAGGCGATCCGCCAGTTCGGCAACGAGGTCGAGCCGGAGAACGCGCTGTTCCTGCACGTCACGCTGCTGCCCTACATCCCGGCGGCGGGGGAGCTGAAGACCAAGCCGACCCAGCATTCGGTGAAGGAGCTGCTGTCGGTCGGGATCCAGCCGGCGATGCTGCTGTGCCGCGCCGACCGGCCGATCCCGGCCAATGAGCGGCGCAAGATCGCGCTGTTCTGCAACATCCGGCCGGAACGTGTGATCGCCGCCCTCGACGTCGACACGATCTACAACGTGCCGATCTCCTATCACGAGGAAGGCTTCGACGATCAGGTCCTGTCCTATTTCGGCCTCGACCAGCCGAAGGCGCCGGACCTGTCGCGCTGGACCGGCATCGTCCAGCGCGTGCGCGCGCCGGAGGGCGAGGTCACCATCGGCGTGGTCGGCAAGTACACCTCGCTGATCGACAGCTACAAGAGCCTGGCCGAGGCCCTGACCCATGGCGGCATCGCCAACAACGTCAAGGTCAAGCTCGACTGGATGGATTCGCAGATCTTCGAATCGGAGGACGCGGTCAGCCATCTCGAGCATGTCCACGGCATCCTGGTGCCGGGCGGCTTCGGCGAGCGCGGGGCCGAGGGCAAGATCCGCGCCGCCCAGTTCGCGCGCGAGCGCAAGGTGCCGTATTTCGGCATCTGCTTCGGCATGCAGATGGCGGTGATCGAGGCGGCGCGCCACATGGCCGGGCTTCCGGCCGCCAACTCGACCGAGTTCGGTCCGACCAACGAGCCGGTGGTCGGCCTGATGACCGAATGGACCCGCGGCAACGCGCTGGAGACCCGCAAGTCGGATGGCGACCTGGGCGGCACCATGCGCCTCGGCGCCTATCCGGCGGCGCTGGTGCCGGGCAGCCGGGTGCAGGAGATTTACGGCGCGACCGAGATCAGCGAGCGGCACCGCCATCGCTACGAGGTCAACATCAACTACCGCGAGCGGCTGGAGCAGGCCGGGCTGTTCTTCTCCGGCCTGTCGCCCGACGGCGTGCTGCCGGAGATCGTGGAGCTGCCGGACCATCCCTGGTTCATCGGCGTGCAGTTCCACCCGGAGCTGAAGTCGAAGCCGTTCGACCCGCACCCGCTGTTCACCGACTTCATCCGCGCCGCGATCGAGCAGAGCCGGCTTGTCTGATCTGAGGACCATGGCCATGACCGCTGCCCGTGCCGTCACCGTCGGCTCCGTCACTTTCGGCAACGACCGCCCGCTGACCATCATCGCCGGCCCGTGCCAGCTGGAAAGCCGCGAGCACGCGCTGGAGATGAGCCAGGCGCTGGTCGAGATCACCGGCCGGCTCGGTCTCGGCCTCGTCTACAAGAGCTCCTTCGACAAGGCGAACCGCACCTCCGGCTCGGCCGCCCGCGGCCTGGGGATGGCGAAGAGCCTGCCGATCATGGCCGAGATCCGCGAGAAATTCGGCTGCCCGGTGCTGACCGACATCCACGACGCGGCGCAATGCGCGCCGGTGGCGGAGGCGGTCGACATCCTGCAGATCCCGGCCTTCCTGTGCCGCCAGACCGACCTCTTGCTGGCCGCCGGCGCCACCGGCCGAGTGATCAACGTCAAGAAGGGCCAGTTCCTCGCGCCCTGGGACATGAAGAACGTCGCCGCCAAGATCGCCTCGACCGGAAACGACAAGGTGCTGCTGACCGAGCGTGGCGTCAGCTTCGGCTACAACACCCTGGTCAGCGACATGCGCTCGTTGCCGGTGATGGCCCAGACCGGCTATCCGGTGGTGTTCGACGCCACCCATTCGGTGCAGCAGCCGGGCGGGCAGGGCACCAGCTCGGGCGGCCAGCGCGAATTCGTGCCGGTGCTGGCGCGGGCCGCGGTCTCGATCGGCGTCGCCGCCGTGTTCATCGAGACTCACCAGGACCCCGACCACGCCCCGAGCGACGGCCCGAACATGGTTCCGCTGAACAAGCTTGAGGCGCTGCTGACCACCCTGGTGTCGCTCGACCGCATCGCCAAGGCCGACCCGGTCCGGGTCTGAGTCCAGCCCTGAGTCTTCGACTTACCCTCTATTGTCATCTTCGGGCTTGACCCGAGGATCCAGGGGCTTTCCAGAGCAGCTCCCAGTGCCCCCCCGGATTGCCGGGTCAAACCCGGCAATGACAATAAAAGAGGAATCGTCCGGCCCGGGTTCGCATCGGCGAACCCGGGCCGGCCTCGCTACTCCGCCGCCGCGGCCATTGTGGCGTAGCGGCGCTCGGTGTCGGTGATGTAGTCGCGGGTGAGGGGGGCGGCGTCGCGCTTCCGGGCCAGTTGCATCTGGAACACCATGCAGGTGCCCATCCGGAATTCGTTCTCGCAGCCCAGCAGGTAGAACTCCCACATCCGGCAGAAGCGCTCGTCATAGAGCTTGGCGATGCGCGCCCGCTGCTCCTGGAACCGCTGATTCCAGGCCGCCAGCGTGTCGGCGTAGTGCACCCGCAGGATCTCGATGTCGGTGACCCACAGGCCCTGGCGCTCGACCGCGGCCAGCACCTCCGACAGCGCCGGCACATAGCCGCCGGGGAAGATGTATTTCCGCAGCCAAGGCCCGGTGTTGCCCGGCGGGGTCATCCGCCCGATCGAGTGCAGCAGCATGACGCCGTCCTCGGCCAGCAGGTTGCGCACCTTGGCGAAGAACTCGTCATAATAGCTGGCGCCGACATGCTCGAACATGCCGACCGAGACGATCCGGTCGAAGCGCCGGTCGAGCTGGCGGTAGTCGCGCAGCTCGAATCTCACCCGGTTGCCCAGGCCGCGCTTGGCGGCGCGCTCCTCGGCCAGCTTCTGCTGCTCGATCGACAGGGTCACGCCCGTCACCTCGACCGGCGCCAGCTCGGCCAGCGTCATCGCCATGCCGCCCCAGCCGCTACCGATGTCGAGCACGGATTTGGCGTCGTCGAGCAGCAGCTTGGCGGCGATGTGCCGCTTCTTGGCGATCTGGGCGTCCTCGATCGAGCGCACGCCGTCGCCGAAATAGGCGCAGGAATACTGCATGTCCTCGTCGAGGAAGAGCTCGAACAGCTCGCGCGACAGGTCGTAGTGATGGTGGACGTGCTCCTGCGCCTTGCCGACCGGATTGTACTGCTGCAGCCGCCGCAGCCGGCGCCCGACCGAGTTCAGGAACGCCTGCAGCGGATAGCCGTCCAGCGCCTGGAAGTTATGGCCGTACAAGGCGAACAGGTCGCGCAGCGTCGTGCCTTCCTCCAGCGTCAGCGTGCCGTCCATATAGGCCTCGCCGACCGCCAGCGCGGGGGACGCGAACAGCCTGCGCGGCAATGTCGGGTCGTGCAGCCGGACCGAGGCGAAGGGGCCGGGCTGCCGGCCGGCGAAGTCGTGGACCACGCCGCCCGCATCGGTCAGGCGCAGGCGCCCCGCCTGCACGAAGCGCGAGAGCATATGAGAGAGAAGCCGCATTTCGGTACCCTGAGTTGCGCACTTTTGTCGCGAGGCTACTCCCCAAATTGACGCAGTTTCAACATGGCGGCGCCACAATCGCCGGATGTGAGCTCTGCCCTGGGCGCAGAGGCGAAAGTCCTTGCATTTTCCGGTCCGCGGCACAGTCTGGCCGCGCCGATTCCCGCCCCACCACCCTTGCGCCAGCGAGAGGCTGCCTTATGACCGCGATCGTCGACATCCATGCCCGCCAGATCCTCGACAGCCGGGGCAACCCGACCGTCGAGGTCGACGTCACCCTCGAATCCGGCGCCTTCGGCCGCGCCGCAGTGCCGTCCGGCGCCTCGACCGGCGCCCATGAGGCGGTCGAGCTGCGCGACGGCGACAAGTCGGTCTATGGCGGCAAGGGCGTGATCAAGGCGGTCGACGCCGTCAATGGCGAGCTGTTCGACGCGCTGACCGGCCTCGACGCCGAGGACCAGATCGCGCTCGACCGCACCATGATCGAGCTCGACGGCACCGCGAACAAGGGCCGGCTCGGCGCCAACGCCATCCTCGGCGTCAGCCTGGCCGTGGCGCGCGCCGCGGCCGAGGATGCCGGCCTGCCGCTGTACCGCTATGTCGGCGGCGCCTATGCCAGCACGCTGCCGGTGCCGATGATGAACATCATCAATGGCGGCGCCCATGCCGACAACCCGATCGACATCCAGGAATTCATGATCCTGCCGGTCGGCGCGCCGACCCTGGCCGAGGCGGTGCGCACCGGGTCGGAGGTGTTCCACGCCCTGCGCAAGAAGCTGAAGGATGCCGGCCACAACACCAATGTCGGCGACGAGGGCGGCTTCGCCCCGAATCTCAGCTCGGCCGACGAGGCGCTGAGCTTCATCGTCCAGGCGATCGAGGCCGCCGGCTACAAGCCGGGCGACGACGTGGTGCTGGGGCTGGATGCCGCCTCGACCGAGTTCTACAAAGACGGCCGCTATGCGATGGAAGGCGAGGGCAAGACCCTCGATAGCGCCGGCCTCGTCGCCTATTACGAGGATCTGGTGAAGCGCTACCCGATCGTGTCGATCGAGGACGGCATGGCCGAGGACGACTGGGAGGGCTGGGCCGCGATCACCAGCGCCCTGGGCAAGCGCGTCCAGCTGGTCGGCGACGACCTGTTCGTCACCAACCCCGAGCGCCTGTCGCAGGGCATCGCCCGCGGCATCGGCAACTCGATCCTGGTCAAGGTCAACCAGATCGGCACGCTGACCGAGACGTTGCAGGCGGTGGAGATGGCGCACAAGGCCGGCTACACCGCGGTGATGTCGCACCGCTCGGGCGAGACCGAGGATTCGACCATCGCCGACCTCGCCGTGGCCACCAATTGCGGGCAGATCAAGACCGGCTCGCTCAGCCGCTCCGACCGGCTGGCCAAGTACAACCAGCTGATCCGGATCGAGGAGCAACTGGGCCGCGCCGCCGGCTATGCCGGCCGTTCTGTGCTGCGCCAGCGTTAGTAGCTTCGATTGACGCCGACCCCGACCTATGGTGACCTAGGGCCATGAGCATGTTTCGCTATCTCCGGCGGAAACTGCGGCCGGTCATCGGACCGGTGGTCGGCGTCTGCCTGATCGCCTATTTCACCTATCACGCAATCCAGGGCGACCACGGCATTTTCGCCCGCGACGCGCTGCAGGGCGAGGTCGCCCAGGCCAAGTCCACGCTGGACGCGCTGACGGCCCAGCGCACGGAGATGGAAAAGCGCGCCGCGCTGATCGACCCGAAGCAGGTCGACCTCGACATGCTGGACGAACGCGCCAGGGCGATGCTGAATGTCGCCAGGCCCGACGACGTCGTCATTTTCTTTCCCAAGACCGCTCCGGCCCCGGCGCCGGCCCAGTAAACCCGCGCGTCTGCCTTGCGCCGATGATGGCGCGGACCTGGACCTGCGCCTTGCAAATTCCGTCCGTGCGGGGTAGCACTGGGCCAGGCGAAAGTGCTATGCGCGCCTATTAACGCGATGCCATCCGACCAGGGAGGATCCATTGGCCGCCACGAAACGTCGTCCTGCCCAGGAGAAGACGTCGGGAGCCGTGGCTCCCGCCTCCGCCGGCAAAGATGAGCTGCTGCGGTACTACAGGGATATGCTTCTGATCCGCCGCTTCGAGGAGAAGGCGGGCCAGCTGTACGGCATGGGGCTGATCGGCGGCTTCTGCCACCTCTATATCGGCCAGGAGGCCGTGGTGGTCGGCATGCAGGCGGCGCAGACGCCGGCCGACGACGTCATCACCGGCTATCGCGACCACGGCCATATGCTGGCCTGCGGCATGGACCCGCGCGGCGTGATGGCGGAGCTGACCGGACGCCGCGGCGGCTACTCCAAGGGCAAGGGCGGCTCGATGCACATGTTCAGCCGCGAGAAGAAATTCTTCGGCGGCCACGGCATCGTCGGCGCCCAGGTCTCGCTCGGCACCGGCCTCGGCTTCGCCCATCGCTACAAGGAAGACGGCGGCGCCTCGATCACCTATTTCGGCGACGGCGCCTCCAACCAGGGCCAGGTCTATGAGAGCTTCAACATGGCGGCTCTCTGGAAGCTCCCGGTCATCTATGTGATCGAAAACAACAAATACGGCATGGGCACCTCGGTGCAGCGCGCCTCGGCCAATGCCGACCTGCATCTGCGCGGCCAGGCCTACGGCATCCCCGGCTTCCAGGTCGACGGCATGGATGTGCTGTCGGTCAAGGCCGCCGCGGCCGAGGCGCTGGAGCGGGCCCGGGCCGGCGAGGGCCCGACCATCCTCGAGATGATGACCTACCGCTATCGCGGCCACTCCATGTCCGATCCGGCCAAGTACCGGAGCAAGGAGGAGGTGGCGAAGATGCGCGAGACGCACGACCCGATCGATCTGGTGCGCAAGAAGATCGACGCGATCGGCGGCGTCAGCGAGGACGATTTCAAGGCGATCGACAAGGAGATCCGGGGCATCGTCAACGATGCGGCGGAATTCGCCCAGCAGAGCCCGGAGCCCGATCCGTCGGAGCTCTACACCGACGTCCTGATCGAAGCCTGAGTCATCACGCCCCGGCGGGCGCCGCGACGGGCGCCGCCGGCTGCCGGAGAATTCCCCAATGCCCACCGAAATCCTGATGCCGGCGCTGTCGCCGACCATGACCGAGGGCACGCTCGCGAAGTGGCTGAAGCGCGAGGGTGACGCGGTGAAGTCGGGTGACGTCATCGCCGAGATCGAGACCGACAAGGCGACCATGGAGGTCGAGGCGGTCGACGAAGGCACGCTCGGCAAGATCCTGGTGCCGGAAGGCACCGAGGCCGTGGCCGTGAACACCCCGATCGCCATCCTGCTCGGCGACGGCGAGAGCGCGGGCGACATCGCCCATGCCAACGGCAAGGCCGCTCCGGCGGCCGAGGCCCCGGCGGAGACGCCGAAGTCCGAGGCCCGGGCGCCCGCCGCCCCGGCCGCGCCGCCGGCGACCAAGGCGCCGCCCGCGACCGACGAGGACAAGTTCTTCACCAAGACCAAGCGCCTGACTGTGCGCGAGGCGCTGCGCGACGCCATGGCCGAGGAGATGCGGCGCGACCCGACCGTGTTCCTGATGGGCGAGGAGGTCGCGGAGTACCAGGGCGCCTACAAGGTCAGTCAGGGCCTGCTCGAGGAGTTCGGCGCCAAGCGCGTGATCGACACCCCGATCACCGAGCACGGCTTCACCGGCCTCGGCGTCGGCGCCGCCTATGCCGGCCTGCGGCCGATCGTCGAGTTCATGACCTTCAACTTCGCCATGCAGGCGATCGACCAGATCATCAACTCGGCATCCAAGACGCTGTACATGTCCGGCGGCCAGATGGGCAGCCCGATCGTGTTCCGCGGCCCGAACGGCGCGGCGTCGCGCGTCGGCGCCCAGCACAGCCAGGACTATGCCAGCTGGTATGCGCATTGCCCGGGCATGAAGGTGGTGTCGCCCTGGTCGGCGGCCGATGCCAAGGGCCTGCTGAAGGCGGCGATCCGCGACCCGAACCCGGTGATCTTCCTCGAGAACGAGATGCTCTACGGCCAGAGCTTCGACGTGCCGGAGGATCCCGATTTCATCGTCCCGATCGGCCGCGCCAAGATCGTGCGTCCGGGCAAGGACATCACCATCACCGCCTATTCGATCATGGTCGGCAAGGCGCTGGAGGCGGCGGAGACCCTGGCCGCCGAGGGCATCGACGCCGAGGTCATCGACCTGCGCTCGATCCGGCCGCTCGACATCGAGACCATCGTCGCTTCGGTCAAGAAGACCAACCGCCTGGTCTCGGCCGAGGAGAGCTGGCCCTTCGCCGGCATCGGCGCCGAGCTGGCAGCGCTGATGATGGAGCACGCCTTCGACTATCTCGACGCCCCGGTCGGGCGCGTCTGCTCGGTCGACGTGCCGCTGCCCTACGCCGCGAACCTGGAGCACCTCGCGCTGCCCCAGGCCTCGCACATCGTCGAGGCGGCCAAGGCCGCCTGCTACCGCTAGGCGCCGGACAGGGGAGGGACCGATGACGATCAACATTCTGATGCCGGCGCTGTCGCCGACGATGACCGAGGGCACGCTCGCCACCTGGCACAAGAAGGAAGGCGACAAGGTCAAGTCCGGCGACGTGATCGCCGAGATCGAGACCGACAAGGCGACCATGGAGGTCGAGGCGGTCGACGAAGGCACCATGGGCAAGATCCTGGTGGCCGAGGGCACCGAGAACGTGCCGGTCAACGAGGTCATCGCCATCCTGCTGGAGGAGGGCGAGGATGCCGGCGCGCTGAAGGGCGGCGCCCCCGCGCCGAAGGCCGAGGCGAAAGCCGAGGCTCCGGCCGCGGAGCCCAAGGCGGAAGCCAAAGCCGAAGCGCCGGCGGCGCAGCCGGCTCCCGCGGCCAAGCCGGCGACCAACGGCCATGACGACGGCCGCGTCTTCGCCAGCCCCCTGGCCCGCCGCATGGCGCAGCAGGCCGGCGTCGACCTGGCCGCGCTGAAGGGCAGCGGCCCGCATGGCCGCATCGTCAAGGCGGATATCGACGCGGCGCTGGCCGGCGGTGCCCCTGCGGCCAAGCCGGCCGCCGCGGCGCCCGAGGCGGCGAAGCCTGCCGCTGCCGCCCCGGCCGCGAAGCCGGCGGCCGCCGGTGGCCCGAACGCCAAGCAGCTCGCCGATGCCTTCGGCATCCCGTACAGCGAGCAGAAGCACAGCAACATGCGCAAGACGGTGGCGCGCCGGCTCCTGGAGTCGAAGCAGACCGTCCCGCATTTCTACCTGACGGTCGACATCGAGCTCGACGCGCTCCTGAAGCTGCGCAAGGAGCTGAACGACCGCGGCGACGTCAAGCTGTCGGTCAACGACCTGATCATCAAGGCGGCGGCGCTGGCGCTGCGCAAGGTCCCGGCGGCCAACGCCTCCTGGACCGACGACGCGATGATCAATTACGAGCGGGTCGACGTCTCGGTCGCGGTGGCGACGCCGGGCGGCCTGATCACCCCGATCATCAAGGACGCCGACCGCAAGGGCCTGGGCACGATCTCGGGCGAGATGAAGGACCTGGCGGGGCGCGCCCGCGACGGCAAGCTGAAGCCCGAGGAGTACCAGGGCGGCACCTTCTCGATCTCCAATCTCGGCATGTTCGGGGTCAAGGATTTCGCGGCGATCATCAACCCGCCGCAATCCTGCATCCTGGCGGTCGGCGCCGGCACCCAGCGGCCGGTGGTCAAGGACGGCGCGCTCGCCATCGCCACGGTGATGAGCTGCACCCTGTCGGTCGACCACCGCGCGGTCGACGGCGCGGTTGGGGCCGAGTACCTGGCCGCCTTCCGGGCGCTGGTGGAAGCCCCGCTCAGCATGATGCTCTGACCGGGATCGGGGCCGGGTCCATCCCGGCCCCCGACCGGCGACCCGCGACAGCCTCCGCCCGGATGCGGGGGGCAGCAAGGAGACACGACAGTGGCTGAGACCAGCTTCGACGTCCTGGTGATCGGCGGCGGCCCGGGCGGCTATGTCGCCGCGATCCGCGCCGCCCAGTTGGGGCTGAAGACCGCGCTGGTCGAGCGCGAGCATCTGGGCGGCATCTGCCTGAACTGGGGCTGCATCCCGACCAAGGCGCTGCTGCGCTCCTCCGAGATCTCGCATCTACTGAAGCATCTCGACCAATATGGCTTTTCGGCCAAGGACATCAGCTTCGATCTTAAGAAAGTGGTTGATCGGTCGCGCAAGGTGGCCGCGCAGCTATCCGGCGGCGTCAAGCACCTGCTGAAGAAGAACAAGGTGCCGGTGTTCGACGGCAGCGCCAAGCTGCTGGGCGGCGGCAAGGTAGAGGTGGCGCTGAAGGCCGGCGGCAAGGAGACGCTGGCGGCCAAGCACATCATCATCGCCACCGGCGCGCGGGCGCGGAACCTGCCGGGGCTCGAGGCCGACGGCAAGCTGATCTGGAGCTACAAGGAGGCGATGGTCCCGCCGACCATGCCGAAGTCGCTGCTGGTCATCGGCTCGGGCGCCATCGGCATCGAATTCGCCAGCTTCTATCGCAACATGGGCGCCGAGGTGACCGTGGTCGAGATGCTCGACCGCGTGCTGCCGGTGGAGGATGAGGAGATCTCGGCCTTCGCCAAGAAGCAGTTCGAGAAACAGGGCATGCGCATCCTAGTCGGCGCCAAGACCCAGAAGCTGGAGAAGGGCCCCGACAGCGTCACCGCAACGGTCGAGGTCGGCGGCAAGTCGGAGAAGATCACCGTCGACCGCGTGATCCTGGCGATTGGCATCGACGGCAATGTCGAGAATATCGGCCTCGAGAACACCAAGGTGAAGGTCGACCGCGGCCACATCGTGGTCGGCAAGTATCTCGAGACCGACGAGCCGGGCGTCTACGCCATCGGCGACGTCGCCGGCGCGCCCTGGCTGGCGCACAAGGCCAGCCATGAGGGCGTGATCTGCGTCGAGAAGATCGCCGGCCAGCATCCGCACCCGATGGATGTGGGCAACATCCCCGGCTGCACCTACTGCACGCCGCAGGTGGCGTCGGTTGGGCTGACCGAGGCCAAGGCCAAGGCGGCGGGGTATGAGGTCAAGGTCGGCCGCTTCCCCTATATCGGCAACGGCAAGGCGATCGCGATGGGCGAGCCGGAGGGCATGGTCAAGACCGTGTTCGACGCCAAGACCGGCGAGCTCTTGGGTGCCCATATGGTCGGCGCCGAGGTGACCGAGCTGATCCAGGGCTATGTCGTCGCCAAGACCGGCGAGCTGACGGAGGCGGAGCTGATGCACACCATCTTCGCGCATCCGACGCTGAGCGAGATGATGCATGAGAGCGTCCTGGACGCCTACGGCCGCGCAATCCACTATTGAGCAAAGTGAGCTTGGCTTCGCGCGGCGTTTCCCCATGTTTGGGGAACGTCGCCGAGCCAGGCCGCAACCCAGCAAGGACGGACCATGTCCGCTGTAGAGCCCCATCTCCGCCACCCCGAAAAGGCCAACCGGCCGGACAACCCGATCCAGCGCAAGCCGGCCTGGATCCGGGTCAAGGCGCCGGTCTCGGTCGAGTACAACCAGACCCGCAAGCTGATGCGGGACCTCAAGCTGAACACGGTGTGCGAGGAGGCGGCCTGCCCCAATATCGGGGAATGCTGGGCCAAGGGCCACGCCACGGTGATGATCCTGGGCTCGGTCTGCACCCGGGCCTGCGCCTTCTGCAACATCGCCACCGGCCGGCCCGACCAACTCGACCCGCATGAGCCGCAGCACGTCGCCGAGGCCGCCGGCCGGCTGGGGCTGAGCCACATCGTCATCACCTCGGTCGACCGCGACGACCTGGACGACGGCGGGGCCCGGCATTTCGCCGAGACCATCCGCGCGGTCCGCGCCGCGTCCCCGGATACGACCATCGAGATTCTCACTCCCGACTTCAAGAACAAGCCGGGAGCCGTTGAAATTGTTGTCGAAGCGCGGCCGGACGTCTTCAACCACAACCTCGAGACCGCGCCTCGGCTGTACCCGTCGATCCGGCCCGGGGCCCGCTACTTCACCTCGCTGCAGCTGCTGTCGCGGGTGAAGGAGCTGGACCCGACCATCTTCACCAAATCCGGCATCATGGTCGGGCTGGGGGAGACGGCGGAGGAGGTCGGGCAGGTGATGGACGACCTGCGCGCCGCCGATGTCGACTTCATGACCATCGGCCAGTACCTGCAGCCGACGACCAAGCACGCGAAGCTCGACCGGTTCGTGACCCCGGAGGAATTCCAGAGCCACGAGAAGATCGGCCGCGCCAAGGGCTTCCTGATGATCTCGGCCTCGCCGCTGACCCGGTCCTCGTATCACGCCGGCGCCGATTTCGAGAAGCTGAAGGCCGCCCGCCTGGCCAAGCTGGCTGCCGCGTCCGGATCGATCGACCTAGTCGCCCTGGCGCAGGGCGCCTGAAGGTCGCACTGGCGGGATGCTCTCGACGGTCTAATCTAGGTCGTCGAGCCGTCTCGCGGATCCATCATGCCGTCACACACCGAACGCCGCGTCCTGCCCTTCACCCCGCAGCAGCTCTATGAGCTGGTGGCGGATATCGAGGCTTATCCGAGCTTCCTGCCCTGGTGCCTGGCCGCGCGCATCCGCAAGCGTGAGGGCAATGTGCTGACAGCCGATCTCGTCATCGGCTTCAAGATGATCCGCGAGCGCTACACCAGCCGGGTCACGCTGACCCCCGGCAGCCGGATCGACGTCGCCTATGTCGACGGGCCGATGAAGCGGCTGACCAATTGCTGGCACTTCCTGCCGCATCCGAATGGCTGCGAGATCGACTTTCATGTCGATTTCGAGTTCCGCTCGCGGGTGCTGCAGACCCTGATCGGGGCGGTGTTCCACGAGGCTTTCCGCCGCATGGTCGCCGCCTTCGAGACGCGGGCGCGGGCGCTCTACGGCGATCGCGCCTCGGTGCCCGTGGAAGCCGCCGAGGGCTGATCCGACAGGCCGGCTGTGGTGAAGCGCGGCGCCAGGGTGCGGTCGTCGCACAGCGCGTCGAGCGGCGCTGCCGGCATGTCGATGAAGCGGGCCACCAGCTCCGGCGCGCAGGATTCGGTGGTCAGGATCGAATGGCTGCCGGCCCGGAACTCGACCACCCGGCCGTTGGTCAGGGTCCGCGCTGCGATATAGGCGTATTCCGGCGGGGTGATCGGGTCGAAGCTGCCGGTCAGCAGCAGGGTCGGGGTGGTGCTCGACACCGCCACCGCATCCACCGCCGAGATCGGCGGCACATGCCAGGAATCGCAGACCTGCCACTCCAGCGCATAGGCGGCGTCGCCGCCATAGGGCTCGGAGGCGGCCACCGAGGCCGCCAGCGCGTTGCGGGTGGCGAAGGGCCAGCTCTCGCTGCAGGCGACGCTCAGCGCCAGCCCGTCGGAGCGGTTCGGCCCGCCGCTGAACACCGGCCCGATCCAGGGGGCGAGGGCGGTCAGATCGCCGCGCGCGACCTTGTCGATCAGCTCCGGCAGGTCGGGCAGCACCGTCGGATCGTAGAAGGTGGCGTAGAGCGCGTCGAGCACGATGCCGTCATCGACCCGGATGCTCCGTCGGCCCTGGCGGATGGTTTCCGGCTGGGACCGCAGCTGCGCCAGCATGCCGTCGAAGCGGGCCTCAAGCAGCGGATATGCGGTGTCGCAATCGGGGCTGGATTTGCATTCGCCGAACAGCCGGCGGAACACGCGAGCGATCAGCGCCGGCTGGGTGTCGAGGTCGAATATCCCCGGCGGGTAGACGCTGTCCAGCACCGCGCTGCGCACCCGGTCGGGGAAGTCGCGCATCACCGCCAGCGCCACCCTGGTGCCGTAGGACACGCCGATCAGGTTGTAGCTCTCATAGTTCAGCGCGGCGGCGATGTCGTCGACATCGGCCGCGGCCTCGGCGCTGGTGTAGGCCGACAGGTCGATGCCGGACCGGGTCAGGCGGTCGTGGCAGCGCACCGCCGCCGGCCGCTCCAGCGCCAGCACCTCGGCCCGGCCCATCCCGGGCTTCCAGTTCCGCTCGGAGATGCGGTCCAGCTCCGGGCAGTCCAGGCTGGGCCGCGACTGGCCGACGCCGCGCTGGTCGAAGACGATGAAGTCCCGCGCCTGGCGGATCGGCCGGCTGATCTGCCACCAGGTGTCGGCATCGTCGCCGAAGGCGGCGTCGCCGGGGCCGCCGTTGAGGAAGATCACCGGGTCCGGCAGCGGCGACGGGGCCTGGCTGTGCAGCACCGCGACATAGAGGCGGAGGTTGCGGCCGCGCGCGCCTTCGCGATGCGCCGGCACGGCGACGAAGCCGCAGGTCGCCCGCTCGCCGCGCGGCACGGCGAAGACGCAGCGCGCGCTCTCGAAGCCGGGGGCCGCGGAAGCCGGAAATGCGAACAGGATCAGGGCGCCGAAGGCGAGAAGGGGCCAGAGATTCGAGGCCGAGGACAGGCGCACTGGCACGATACTTTCGTGTGAGTCTCGCCGGCCATGATGCGGTGCGCTCCGCCGCCCGGCAACCCGCGTCAGCCGGCGTGGGGGGATGCGGTTTTCGCAGCTTGCGCGCCGGCCAGCAGCAGCTCCAGCGCCCGCCGCAGCGCCTGGGCCCGGACCGCGGTCCGGTCGCCGGCGAAGACGCGCCGTTCCGTGCGCGTGGCCATGCCCTGGCGGGTGAGGCCGAAATGCACCAGCCCGACCGGCTTGCCCGGGGTGGCGCCGCCCGGCCCGGCGATGCCGGTGATCGAGACCGCCAGGCCGACCCGGGCGCGGGACACGGCCCCCTCCGCCATCGCCGCCGCGACTTCGGCGCTGACGGCGCCCTTGTCGGCGATCAGCGGCTCGGGCACGCCGAGCAGCTCGGCCTTCGCCGCGTTGGAATAGGTGACGAAGCCGCGCTCGACCACATCGGATGAACCGGCGATCGCGGTCAGCGCCGCGGCCACCAGCCCGCCGGTGCAGCTCTCCGCCGTCGCCAGCATCAGCCCCTGGGCTCGGCAAGCGTTCAGCACCTGCGTCGCCAAGGCGAGATCCGCATCGTCGATCATGCCAGCCCTCCCGCCAGCACCGCCGCACAGACCGCGGCGGTGGCCGCGCCGGCGGCGATGTCGTCCATCATCACGCCCCAGCCGCCGCCGAGCTCGCGGTCCAGCCAGGAGATCGGCCAGGGCTTGGCGATGTCGAGCAGCCGGAACAGGCCGAAGGCGAGGGGGTAGAGCCACGGCAGCCCGGCGACCGGGGCCAGGGCCAGCAGCTGGCCGGCCACCTCATCGATCACGATCGCGCTCGAATCCGGCTCGCCGCCGCGGCAGACGGCGCCGGCGGCCCAGACCCCGACCAGGCCGATGACGATCCCGGCGATCGCCACCACCGCCGGGCCGCCCAGCCGCCACAGCAACCAGGCAAGGGGCAGGGCGGCGAGCGACCCCCAGGTGCCGGAGGCCACCCGGATCAACCCGATCCCGCCCACGGTCGCCAGCAGCGTGGAGGGTTGCCAGAAGGCGCAGCCGGGCGGGAGCGGCCGGAACGGCATCAGCGCTCGATCCGCACGCTCGCCGAGGCCTGGGCGGCGATGCCCTCCTCGCGGCCGGTGAAGCCCAGCCGCTCGGTCGTGGTCGCCTTGACGCTGACCCGATCCGGGTCGAGCTGCAGGATCTCGGCGATCCGCGCCACCATGGCGGTGCGGTGCGGGCCGATCTTCGGCCGCTCGCACAGCAGCGTCACGTCGACATTGAGGATGGTGCCGCGGGCCCGCACCAGCCCGGCGGCATGGGCCAGGAAGGCGGCGGAATCGGCGCCGCGCCAGCGTTCGTCCGAGGGCGGGAAATGCTGGCCGATGTCGCCGGCGCCGATGGCGCCCAGCAGCGCGTCGGTCAAAGCGTGCAGCCCGACATCGGCGTCGGAATGGCCCTCCAGCCTGAAGCCGTGGGGGATGCGGATGCCGCACAGGATGACGGCGTCGCCCGGGATCAGGCGATGCACGTCGAAGCCGGTGCCGGTCCGGATGTCGGCGGCGCCGCCGAGCAGTCGTTCCGCGCGGGTCAGGTCCGCCTCCGTGGTGATCTTGAAGTTGTCGACATGGCCTTCGACCAGGCGCACGGCGATGCCCTGGCGCTCCGCCACCGCGGCGTCGTCGGTCAGCGCCTCGCCGGCGGCGGCGCGGTGGGCGGCCAGCAGGGCCGGGAAGCGGAAGCCCTGCGGCGTCTGGGCCTGCCACAGGCCGCTGCGGTCGACCGTGCCGGCGGCGATGCCGGCTTCGGCCCGCTTGATCGTGTCCACCACCGGCACGGCGGCGATCGCTGCCTCGGCGTCCGCCAGGGCTTCGAGCACGCGGTCGATCGTCGCCCGGTCGACCAGCGGCCGCGCCGCGTCATGCACCAGGACGAGATCCGGCGCCTGCGGCGCCAGCCATTCCAGCGCGGCGCGGACGCTGTCCTGCCGGGTGGCGCCGCCGGTCACCGGCTCGGGCAGGCCCAGGCCGGCGGCGGCGGCGTCGTATAGCGCCCGGTGCTCGTCGCGGATCACCACGACGATGTCGTCGAACCGGCCGGAGGCGCGGAACGCCTGGATCGACCGGCGCAGCACCGAGCTGCCGGCCAGCGGGCGATACTGCTTGGGCAGGGAGCCGCCGAACCGCTCGCCGGTTCCGGCGGCGACGATGACGGCGGCGTTACGTGGCATGATCCGCTCGGGCTCCTGGACGAAAGGCGCCGCACGATAGGGCGGCGCCTTGTGCGAGACAAGCGGAAGGCGGGCGCTATTGCGGGATCAGTTCGACCCGGCGATTCTTGGCCCGGTCCTCGTCGCTGTCGTTCGGCGCCACCGGCGCCAGCGGGCCGACGCCTGCCGGGTGCAGCCGGCCGGCGGAGATGCCGTACTGCTTCACCAGCGCCGCCACCACCGCCGCGGCGCGGGCCCGCGACAGCGTCATGTTCGTCTCCAGGCCGCCGACATTGTCGGTATGTCCGACGACGTGGATCTTCATCGCCGGGTCGTCCTTCAGGAACTGCGCCACCTGGTCCAGCGCCGGCTTGGACTCCGGCTTCAGATCGGACTTGGCGAAGTCGAAAAAGATTCCGTAGAGGGCGATGTGGCCCTGCGCCGTCAGGCCCTTGCCGATCTCCGCCGCCGACACCGTCACCATCTTGTCCTGCAGCGTGCCGGATTCGATGACGTCGAGCTGGACGATGACCTGGCCCTTCGCGACCTCGATGCCCGGGGTGTAGCCGTCCTCGAATTCGGTGACGTAGAGGGCGATGTCGACCGAGGCGCCGTCCTTCGCCAGCTCGGCGGTCAGGAAATGCGCCGCCTCCGAGCTGTAGTCGAACAGCTGGGTGCCGATCCCGGCGAAGATGTCACCCTGGCGCTTGCCGATGGCGTCGCCGTCGGCCTTGAACAACACCTGGTAGCCCTTGGCCGCCAGTTCGTTCTGGTAGTTCTCGAACACGTCGTCGGAGGAGAGCCCGGCCGGCACGGTGTAGCTGAGGCGGGTCAGCGCGCCGCTGACCTCCTTCGAGGCGGCGAAGACCGGCTTGTCGCCGGCGTCGACCTCGTCGGCGGGGCCGAGCGGCAGGATGTAGCGGGCGAATGTCTGGGTGCTGTAGGCCACGATCGACGCGCCGTCGAAGCGCTTGATCCCGGGATAGTCCTTCGCCCCCTTGATGTCGGCGGCCGTCGCCGGTGCCGCCGCCGCGGCGGCCAGCGCGAACGCCAGGACGGCGATGCGACCGATCGTCCCGATCATCGAGTTCATAGGATTCTGCTCCATCGTCGCCACCGGACCGCGCCCGGTAACAATTTGCTTCATATCGCGGCCATTCTTCCGGCAGAGAAAGCGTCAATACACGTCCCGACCTCTGGCCGGCTTTGATGTAGCGCCGCTTGCGAGGAACTTCTTCCCCCTCAGATTCGGGGGTCCAAGCCTTTTCTGCTCATTGGTTAGGCAAAACTTTCATTGGACAAAATTTAGGCGATAGGCTGATCTGCACCTGTCAGTCCCTTATCGCCGCCGATGCCCAACCTGAAACCGATCCCCGTCGTCGCGGCCGAGCCGCAACCGGATCCCTTCGCGCTTCTGGCCTCGCTGCCGGTGGCGGTGCTTGCGGTCGGCCGCGACCGGGTGATCCGCTTCGTCAACCTGGCCGCGCAGCAATTGCTCGATGCCAGCGAATCCGCCTTGCTGGGGCAGGACCTGACCGGCTTCGTGCCGGGCGACAGCCCGCTCTTCACCCTGATCGACCAGGCGATCCATCAGGACCGCAGCGTTGCCGATTACGGCATGCTGCTGGAAAGCCCGCGGATCGGCCGGCGCACCGTGTCGGTGACGGTGGCGCCGCTGGTCGACCCGCCGGATCTCGCCGTGGTCAGCCTGTTCGAGGAATCGGTGGCGCGGCGGATCGACACGCAGCTGAACCGCCGCCATGCCGCCCGGTCGATGACCGCGATGGCCGCGATGCTGGCGCATGAGATCAAGAACCCGCTCTCCGGCATCCGCGGCGCCGCCCAGCTGCTGGAGCAGACGGTCGGCGACGACGACCGGGCGCTGACCCGGCTGATCTGCGAGGAGACCGACCGCATCGTCCGGCTGGTCGACCGCATGGACGTCTTCTCCGACCCCAGCCCGCTGGCCCGCGAGCCGGTCAACATCCATGAGGTGCTGGAGCGGGCGCGCCAGGTGGCGCAGACCGGCTTCGGCCGCCATGTCCGCTTCATCGAGCGCTACGACCCGTCGCTGCCGCCGGTGCCCGGGCATTTCGACCAGCTGGTGCAGGTCTTCCTGAACCTGATCAAGAACGCGGTCGAGGCGGTGGCTGAGGATGGCGAGATCGTCCTGACCACCGCCTATCAGCGCGGCGTGGCGATCGCGGTGCAGGGCACCAGCCAGCGCCTGAACCTGCCGCTGATGGTGGCGATCCAGGACAACGGCCCGGGCATCCCGGACGATCTGAAGGATCATCTCTTCGACCCCTTCGTCACCACCAAGGCGGAAGGCTCCGGCCTGGGCCTGTCGCTGGTGGCCAAGATCGTCGGCGACCATGGCGGGCTGATCGGCTTCGAGAGCGAGCCGCGCCGGACCGTGTTCAAGATCTCCCTGCCGATCCACGCCGAGCCGGTGGCGATCGGCGAAGACAACGGAAGCGAACGATGACCAGCGGGACCATTCTGGTCGCGGATGACGATCGCGCCATCCGCATGGTGCTGACCCAGGCCCTGTCGCGCCTCGGCCACGAGGTGCGCAGCACCGGCACCGCCTCGACCCTGTACAAATGGGTCCAGGACGGCGTCGGCGACCTGATCATCACCGACGTGATGATGCCGGACGAGAACGGACTCGACCTGCTGCCGCGGATCAAGAAGCTGCGGCCGGACCTGCGCGTCATCGTCATGAGCGCGCAGAACACCCTGCTGACCGCGGTCAAGGCGACCGAGCGCGGCGCCTTCGAGTACCTGCCCAAGCCGTTCGACCTGAAGGAGCTGGTCGGGGTGGTCGAGCGCGGCCTGACCCTGCCGCGCCAGGACGGGAGCGAACACCGGGAGATCGAGGACGGCGAGGAGGCGATGCCCCTGATCGGCCGGTCGCCGGCGATGCAGGAGATCTACCGGGTGATGGCCCGGCTGATGGCGACCGACCTGACCGTGATGATCACCGGCGAGAGCGGCACCGGCAAGGAGCTGGTGGCCCGGGCGCTGCACGATTACGGCCGCCGCCGCTCCGGCCCCTTCGTCGCCATCAACATGGCGGCGATCCCGCGCGACCTGATCGAATCCGAGCTGTTCGGCCATGAGAAGGGCGCCTTCACCGGCGCGCTGTCGCGCTCCACCGGTCGGTTCGAGCAGGCCCAAGGCGGCACCCTGTTCCTGGACGAGATCGGCGACATGCCGATGGAGGCGCAGACCCGGCTGCTGCGGGTGCTGCAGGAGGGCGAATACACCACGGTCGGCGGCCGCACCCCGATCCGGGCCGATGTCCGCATCGTCGCCGCCACCCATCGTGACCTTCGCACCATGGTACGGCAGGGGCTGTTCCGTGAGGACCTGTTCTACCGCCTCAACGTCGTGCCGATCCGGCTGCCGCCGCTGCGCGAGCGGTCGGAGGACATCCCGGCCCTGGTCAGCCATTTCATGCGCCGCGCCGCGGCCGAGGGCATGAGCGAGAAGGCGCTGGACAAGCGGGCGATGGAGCGGCTGACGCGGCACCGCTGGCCCGGCAATGTCCGCGAGCTGGAGAACCTGGCCCGGCGCCTCTGCGCCCTCTATTCGCAGGAGACGATCGGCGTCGACGTGGTCGAGGCCGAGCTGAGCGACGCGCTGTCGCAGCCCGGCATCGCCGAGCCCGGCGTCGAGCCGGCTGGGGAAGGACTGTCCGCCGCGGTGGAGCGCCATCTGCGCGACTATTTCGCCGCCCATGCCGGCAGCCTGCCGGCCAGCGGCCTGTACGACCGGGTGCTGCGCGAGGTCGAGCGGCCGCTGATCACACTGAGCCTGGCGGCGACCCGCGGCAACCAGATCCGGGCGGCCGAACTGCTCGGCGTCAACCGCAACACCTTGCGCAAGAAGATCCGCGAGTTAGACATTCCGGTGGTCCGTGGCCTAAGTTAGACGCTTGATCGTACCGCCTGCAGAACAGCGTCCATGACCACCAACGCCGCGAGCCCGTCCACCCTCTGGCGGCAGCTTTACCAATGGGCGGCCCGGGTCGGGCTGGAGAACAAGCTGGCGGTGGTGCTGATCTTTGCCGCCGTCGCCTCCGGCATCGCCACCTACACCGCGCTCAGCACCAACTCGCTGTTCGGCAAGGACGCCGACCGGGTGTCGCTGCTGCTGGTGCTCGACCTGACCATCCTCCTGATGCTCGGGGCGATCGTGGCGCGCCGGCTGGTCGGGATCTGGGCGGCGCGGCGCCGCGGCTCGGCCGGGTCGCGGCTGCATGTCCGGCTGGTGGCGTTGTTCGCCGTGGTGGCGGTGGCGCCCGCCATCCTGGTCGCGATCTTCTCCGCCGTGATCTTCAACATCGGCGTGCAGACCTGGTTCTCCGAACGGGTCTCGACCGCGATCAACGAGTCGCTCTCGGTGGCGCAGGTCTATCTCGAGGAGAACCAGAAGAGCATCCGCTACGCGGCGCAGAGTATCGCCTACACGGTCGAGCGGGCCTACGCGCAGTATCCGGAATTCATCTCCGGCAACCGCTCCGCCCTGGTCGGCATCCTCAGCAGCATGACCTCGACCTACGGCATCCCGGACATCCGGATCATCGACCGCAAGGGCCAGGTCGTCGCGGAATCGGCCTTCGCCAAGGGCCTGAAGCTGGAGATGGTCGGGCAGGAGCATTTCGAGCGGGCATCGGCCGGCGACGCCGGATTCGGTCCGGTCGAGCTGATCGTCGACAGCGAGAGCGACCGGGTGCGGGCGCTGGTGCGGCTGAACGGCTTCCCCTTCGAGGCCTTCCTGCTGATCGGCAAGCAGGTCGATCCGGAAGCGCTGGCCTATGTCGAGCAGACCAAGGGCGCGGTCGCCGACTACCGGGCGCTGGAGGGACGGAGGTCGCAGCTGCAGCTGATCTTCACCGCGATATACGTCACCGTCGCGGTGCTGCTGCTGATGGCCGCGGTCTGGATCGGCCTGGTCTTCGCCGACACGCTGGTGCGGCCGCTGCGCGAGCTGATCATGGCGTCGGAGCGGGTGCGGGCGGGCGACCTGTCAATCCGGGTCCAGGGCAGCGACAGCACCGACGAGCTCGGCAGCCTGGCGCGGTCCTTCAACCGCATGACCAACCAGCTGGAAAGCCAGCGCCGCGAGCTGATCGAGGCCAACCGCCAGCTCGACCAGCGTCGGCAATTCACCGAGACCGTGCTGTCCGGCGTCTCGGCCGGCGTGCTCGGCCTCGACCAGGACGGCCGGGTCCATCTGCCGAACCGCTCCGCCACCGACCTGCTCGGCCGCTCGGTCGACGAGCTGGTCGGCCATCCGCTGGAGGCGGCGGTGCCGGAAATGGCCGAGCTGATCGAGAACGCCCGCAGCCGCCAGGGCCGGGTGGTCGAGGGTCAGGTCAAGATCCGCCGCCATGGCGAGATGCGCACACTGCTGGCCCGCATCGCCGCGGAACGGCTGGACGGCGAGATCCAGGGCTTCGTCGTCACCTTCGACGACGTCACGGAGCTGCTGTCGGCCCAGCGCAAGGCGGCCTGGGCCGACGTGGCCCGCCGGATCGCGCATGAAATCAAGAACCCGCTGACCCCGATCCAGCTCTCGGCGGAACGGCTGAAGCGCAAATATCTCAAGCAGATAACCGATGATCCTCAGACCTTCATCACGTGTACGGAGACGATCGTCCGGCAGGTCGGCGACATCGGCCGGATGGTCGACGAATTCTCGGCCTTCGCCCGCATGCCGACGCCGGTGATGAAGGCGATCGACCTGTCGGAGACCTGCCAGCAGGCGATGTTCCTGCAGCGCAACGCCCATCCGAAGGTCGCCTTCTCGTTCAGCCAGCCGGACAGCCGCCCCACGGTGCCGTGCGATTCCCGGCAATTGTCCCAGGCCGTCACCAACCTGCTGCAGAATGCCGCGGACGCGATCGACGGCCGCATCGCCGAGGGCCGCGACCTGCCCAAGGGGCAGGTGCGGATGGTGCTGGATTATGCCGATGGCGAGGCGTGGATCACGGTCGAGGACAACGGCAAGGGCCTGCCCACCGTCGACCGCGACCGGCTGACCGAACCCTATGTCACGACCCGGACGAAGGGCACCGGATTGGGGCTCGCCATCGTCAAGAAAATCATGGAGGATCACGGCGGCCGGCTGGTCCTCGAGGACCGCCCGGGCGGTGGGGCCCGGGTGAGCCTTGTCTTTCCTTTGGAACAGGCGGGCGTGCCGGCCGTTCCAACCGGCGACGAGCCGGGTGCATCGACCGATCAAATGACGGCTGCGGGCTCCAAGGACGCGGTGGGCCATGGCGCATGACATTCTCGTCGTCGACGACGAGGCGGATATCCGGATGCTCATCTCGGGCATCCTCGACGACGAAGGCTATACGACGCGGGAAGCGGGCGACACGACGCAGGCGCAGCACGAGCTCGCGGCGCGCCAGCCCAGCCTGGTGATCCTCGACGTCTGGCTGCAGGGCAGCCCGATCGACGGGCTCGAGCTGCTCGACATCATCCGGCGCGACCACCCTGGCGTGCCGGTGCTGATGATCAGCGGCCACGGCAACATCGAGACCGCGGTCACGGCGATCAAGCACGGCGCCTACGATTTCATCGAGAAGCCGTTCAAGTCGGACCGGCTGCTGCTGATGGTCGAACGCGCCATCGAGGCGGCGCGCCTCAGGCGCGAGAATGCCGAGCTGCGGCTCCGCGCCGGCACCGAGGTCGAGCTGGTCGGCCAGTCGCCGATGATCGGCCAGCTGACCCAGCAGATCGAGCGTGTGGCGCCGACCGGCAGCCGGGTGCTGATCACCGGCCCCGCCGGCGTCGGCAAGGAGGTGGTGGCCCGCCAGCTGCACGCCCTGTCCAAGCGCGCCGAGGGCCCGTTCATCGCGCTGAACTGCGCCGCAATGCATCCGGACCGGCTGGAGGAGGAGCTGTTCGGCGTCGAGGTCATGGTCGACGGCGCCATCACCACGCGCAAGATCGGCACCTTCGAGCAGGCGCATGGCGGCACGCTGCTACTGGACGAGGTGGCGGACATGCCGCTGGCCACCCAGGGCAAGATCGTGCGGGTGCTGCAGGAGCAGACCTTCGTCCGCGTCGGCGGCGCCACCAAGGTCGAGGTCGACGTCCGGGTGATCGCCTCCTCGAACAAGGACCTGCCGAGCGAGATCGGCGAGGGCCGGTTCCGCGAGGACCTGTATTACCGGCTCAACGTCGTGCCGATCGCGGTGCCGCCGCTGGCCAGCCGGCGCGAGGACATCCCGCTCCTGGCCCGCCATTTCATGCAGCGCGCGGCCGACGGCCAGGGGCTGATGCCGCGGCAGGTCGGCGAGGATGCGATGGCGGCGCTGCAGGCCTATAGCTGGCCCGGCAATGTCCGGCAGCTGCGCAACGTCATCGAATGGCTGCTGATCATGGCGGCGGGCGACAACTCCATGCCGATCCATGCCGACATGCTGCCGCCGGAAATCGGCGCGATCGCGCCGGCGGTGCTGCGCGGCGACCGCGGCAGCGAGATCATGGGGCTGCCGCTGCGCGACGCGCGCGAGCTGTTCGAGCGCGAGTACCTGATCGCCCAGGTCACCCGCTTCGGCGGCAACATCAGCCGCACCGCCGAGTTCATCGGCATGGAGCGCTCGGCCCTGCATCGCAAGATGAAGAGCCTGGGCGTGCACGGCGCCGGCGACCGCAAGCTGGTCGACTGATGTTCCCTCGATTTCAGTCGATAGGCGTCATGTCGCCCTGCTCAAGGAAGATCACGGCCCGACCACGAACAGCTTGCCGAGCACGAGCAGCGTGAGCGCGATGTTCGAGCCGACCATCCATTTGACGATCGACAGCTCGCCGGCGATCGCGGTGATCCTCTGCTCGAAGCTCGCGACTTCCTCGGCCGCCTTGCGTGCCTTCTCGTCGTCGACGTTGGCCGATTTCAGCGCGTCGTACAGGGCACCCATCATCAACGCCATCGCATCACCCGCTTCTTCCTGCGGCCTGCATTATACATGGTTTCGGCCGGCTTGGCCCGCCAGCCTCGCAAGCCGTTCCCCTCCGGCTTGCGATGGCGATTCCGAGACAGGGGATCGGAATTCCGCCGGAGTCCGGTATACGCGGCGCGAACGGTCGGCTGTGGAAGCAGGTAGGGGAGAGAGCAAGCGATGGCGCGCGACGCCTATGTCAACGGGCGCTATGTGCCGCATGCCCGGGCGGCGGTGCATATCGAGGACCGCGGCTTCCAGTTCGCCGACGGCGTCTATGAGGTGGTGTGCATCCGCCATGGCCGCCTGATCGACGAGGACGGCCATCTCGACCGGCTCGACCACTGCTTGAGCGAGCTGCGCATCGCCTGGCCCTGCGAGCGGCGGGTAATGCGGCAGATCATGAGGCGCCTGCTGGAGCGCAACGGCGTGCGCGACGGCCTGATCTACATCCAGGTCACCCGTGGTGTCGCGCCGCGCGACTTCCGCTTCCCCGCCGCGGCCCGGCCGACCCTGGTGATGACCACGCGGCGGGCGGCGCTGGCGCCTCATGCCCGGACCGGCGTTCGGGTGGTCACCATCCCCGACATCCGCTGGAGGCGCCGCGACCTCAAGACCGTCGGCCTCCTGGCCCAGGTGCTGGGCAAGCAGGAGGCGGCGGAGCGCGGTGCCTTCGAGGCCTGGCAGGTCGACGAGGACGGCTTCGTCACCGAGGGCACCTCGTCCAACGCCTGGATCGTGACCGCCGGCGGCGCGCTGGTCACCCGCCCGGCCAGCCATGCCATCCTCAACGGCATCACCCGCCAGTCGATCCTCAGGATCGCGGCTGCCGAGAGGCTGCGCTTCGAGGAGCGGCCGTTCAGCCTGGAGGAGGCCTTCGCGGCACGCGAAGCCTTCGTCAGCAGCGCCACCAGCTTCGTCACGCCGGTGCTGAAGATCGACGACCGGATCGTCGGCGACGGCACGCCCGGCCCGCTGGGCCGAAGGCTGCTCGACGCCTATGTCGCCCATGCCTCCGGTGGCGGCGCAACGTGACCATGCACCATTGTTCCCTTTTCTCCGGGCCGGCGCTTCCCATATTGTCGGACGGTGCCACATCGTGTGGCTCGGGCCCCTCGGGGCTCCAATAAAATCAAGCAGCAGGATCCAACTAATGTCGGAAAAGGCACAGAACGTTCAGGACGTCTTCCTCAACAACGTCCGGAAGAACAAGATCCCGGTGACCATCTTCCTCGTCAACGGGGTGAAGCTGCAGGGTATCATCACTTGGTTTGACAACTTCTCGGTCCTGCTCCGCCGCGATGCCCATTCGCAGCTCGTCTACAAGCATGCGATCTCGACGGTGATGCCGGCGCACCCGATCCAGCTGTTCGAGCCGCAGAAGGAAGAGGCCTGATCCCTTTGGGCCAGACTTCGGGGCCAAATTCCGGCGTGGATGGCGCGTCCTCGGGGCGCGCCATCGTCATTCACCCGGTGCTTCCGGGTGTCCGCAACGATGCCGGCCGCACCGCCGAGGCCTCGCTGGAGGAGGCGGTCGGGCTGTCGCGCGCCATCTCCCTCGACATCGCCGAGGCGCGCTGCGTCCGGGTGTCGCGGCCGCAGCCCTCGACCCTGATCGGCGAGGGCGCGCTGGAGGAACTGTCCTCGGTGGTCGCCGCCACCGAGGCCGGGCTGGTGGTGGTCGACGCCACGCTCAGCCCGGTGCAGCAGCGCAACCTCGAGCGCCGCTGGAAGACCAAGGTGATCGACCGCACCGGCCTGATCCTTGAGATCTTCGGCGAGCGCGCCCGCACCCGCGAGGGCCAGCTGCAGGTCGAGCTGGCGCATCTCAGCTACCAGCGCTCGCGCCTGGTCCGGTCCTGGACCCATCTTGAGCGCCAGCGCGGCGGCGCCGGCTTCCTCGGCGGTCCCGGCGAAACCCAGATCGAACTGGACCGCCGCCAGATCGACGACCGCATCATCCAGATCAAGCGCCAGCTCGACGACGTCCGGCGCACCCGGTCGCTGCATCGCGACGCCCGGGCCCGTGTGCCGTATCCGGTGTTGGCGCTGGTCGGCTACACCAATGCCGGCAAGTCGACCCTGTTCAACCGCCTGACCCGGGCCACCGTGCTGGCCAAGGACATGCTGTTCGCCACGCTGGACCCGACCATGCGGGCGATCGAGGCGGGGCAGGGGCGGCGGATCATCCTGTCCGACACCGTCGGCTTCATCTCCGACCTGCCGACCCACCTGGTCGCCGCCTTCCGGGCGACGCTGGAGGAGGTGCAGGCCGCCGACCTGATCCTGCATGTCCGCGACATCGCCCATCCCGACACCGAGGCCCAGCGCGAGGATGTCGAGGGGGTGCTGCGCGACCTGGACATCGACATCGATTCCGACGGCCGGGTGATCGAGGTCCTGAACAAGGCCGATCTGCTGCCGGAGCCTGAGCGCGAGACCCTGTCGACCTCGGTGCGCCGGCGCGGCCACGACGCGGCGGTGATCTCGGCCCTGACCGGCGAGGGCTGCGACGGGCTGATGGAGCTGATCGCCCGCCGCATCAATGCCGACCGCGAGACCATGACGGTCAAGCTCGACATCGCCGACGGCCGCACTTTGGCCTGGCTGCATGAGCATGGCGAGGTGCTGGAGGCGCGCGACGACGGCGCCCATCTCTTCATCCGCGTCCGCCTCCACCCGAACGACGCCGCGCGGCTTCACCGCCAGCTCGGCACCGCCCCCCGTCACTGAGAGTCCTCCGATGCTGCGCCTGCCCGAGATCGACACGGTCGCCGCTCTGATCGCGGAGACGGCGCAGGAACTGATCCTGCCGCGCTTCGGCCGGCTGGAGGAAGGGGCGGTGATGGAGAAGGCGCCCGGCGACCTCGTCACCATCGCCGACCAGGAGAGCGAGATCCGCCTGGCCGCGCGGCTGCCCGATCTCATGCCCGGCTCCCTGGTCGTCGGCGAGGAGGCTTACGCCAAGGACCCGGCGGTGCTCGACCTGCTGGACGGCGACGATCCGGTCTGGATCGTCGATCCGGTCGACGGCACCGCCAATTTCGTGGCCGGCCGGCCGCGCTTCGGCACCATCGTCGCCCTGGTGCAGCGGGGCGAGACGCTGATGGGCTGGATTCACCTGCCGGTCCAGGACCGCACCGCCTGGGCCGTCCGCGGCGAGGGCGCCTTCATCGACGGGCGGAGGATGACGCTGCCCGAGCCCGGGCCGCTGGCGACGCTGCGCGGCGGCTTCAACCTGGCCAAGCGGCCGCCCGGCTACGCCGAGGCGGTGCTGCGACTGCGCGACGCCGTCGCCTCGCACATCCATGTCAACTGCGCCGGTGCCGACTATATCGACGCCGTCGAGGGCCGGATCGACATCCTGGCCTACCGCAAGCTGTTCCCCTGGGACCACGCCGCCGGCACGCTGCTGCATGCCGAGGCCGGCGGCTGGGCCGCGGTGCTCGACGGCATCCGCTACCGCCCGACGCTGCGCCAGGGCCCGATCCTGGTGGCGCCGGACGAGGCCAGCTGGCGCGCCGCCCGCGCCGCCATGGGCGAGATCGCGGCCGCGGCCTGAACCCTGACACCAACCCGAGAAGGAAGCATCATGTCCCGCACCGTCACCGCCTCCGGGCTGGAATACGAGGATGTCGAGGTCGGCACCGGCGCCGAGGCGAAGGCCGGCGTCACCGTGACCGTGCACTACACCGGCTGGCTGCAGAACGCCGACGGCAGCGCCGGCAAGAAGTTCGATTCCAGCAAGGACCGCAACGAGCCGTTCCGCTTCCCGCTCGGCGGCGGCCGGGTGATCCGCGGCTGGGACGAGGGCGTGCAGGGCATGAAGATCGGCGGCAAGCGGCGCCTGGTGATCCCGGCCGCGCTGGGCTACGGCGCCCGCGGCGCCGGCGGCGTGATCCCGCCGAACGCGACCCTGATCTTCGACGTCGAGCTGCTCGGCGTCTGATCGCTACGCCCAGGCACCCTGCGGCCGGGCTTGACCCGGCCGGTTTCCGCTAGGACAATAGACCGAACAGGGCCGATTGGGCCGTGCCCTTCGGACGACGACACGATCAACGGCCTTGGCGGCGACGATACCCTCTCCGGGTTGGCCGGCAACGATGTGCTGAGCGGTGGCGGAGGCGGTGATCTGCTGCGCGGCGGGGAGGGGCGCCGACAGCTTATTTGGCGATCACGGAAATGATCTGCTCCACGGCGGGGCCGGCGCCGACACCCTCGATGGCGGTGCCGGGGTGGACTATTACACCGGCGCCTCAGCGGTCACGGTCACTCTCGCCAGTGGCACTGGCGGCGACGCCCAGGGCGACACGCTGACGGGCATCGAGAACCTCACCGGCTCGAATGTCGGTGGCGACACGCTGACCGGCGGCGGCGGCGCCAACGTCCTGAGCGGCTGGGGCGGCGACGACAAACTCTACGGCGGGGCCGGGGCCGACACGCTGAACGGCGGCATCGGAGTCGACTACACCTCCTACTCCGGCAGCAGCGCGGCGGTGACGGTGAATCTGGCCGCCGGCACCGCCTCCGGCGGCGACGCCCAGGACGATATCCTGATTTCGATCGAGAGCGTCAACGGCTCCAGCTTCAACGACACCCTGACCGGCAGCAGCGCCGCCAATGTGCTGGGCGGCCTCGCCAGCCGCGACACGCTCACCGGCGGCGCCGGCGCGGACCGCTTCGTCTATGCCGCCATCGGCGACAGCGCGGTCGGGGCCAATGCCGACCGGATCACCGATTTCGGCCACGCCCAGGGCGACACGATCGACCTGTCGGCGATCGACGCGAATCGTGGGGGCTCGGCAACGCCGCCTCCACCTTCATCGGCACCGGTCTTTACACTGGGGTGGCCGGGCAACTCCGCTACGCCGTGACCAGCCCCGGCGTCACCACCGTCGCCGGCGACGTCAATGGCGACGGGGCCTCAGACTTCCACATCACCCTCACCGGCAACCTGACCCTCGTCGCCGGCGATTTCGTGTTCTGACAAGGCTGGCTTGACCCGGCACAGCCCCTGCCCGGACAATGGATCGAACGGGGGCGGGCCGGCTAGGCCCCGAACCCCGGCATTTGTCGCGACGTTTTTTGATTTCTCATTGGGGGAGGGGCACGTGGCGATCTACAACGGCGACGACAACCCGAACACTTATACCGGCACGCCGGACGACGACACGATCAACGGCTGGGGCGGTGCCGATATCCTGAGCGGCGGCGATGGCGACGATACGCTGGCCGGCGGGACCGGGGCGGACACCCTGAGCGGCGGGGCCGGCATCGACGCGCTCCGCTACAACCTCAGCAGCGCCGGCGTGACGGTGAACCTGACGACGCTCGCCGCGTCGGGCGGCGACGCCCAGGGCGACGTGATCGCCGCGGATTTCGAGTATATTTTCGGCACCGATTTTGCAGACACGCTGACCGGATCGGCCGCCGATAACCAGTTCTATGCCGGTGTCGGCGACGACACCCTCTTCGGCATGGCGGGCACCGACGTGCTCGACGGCGACAACGGCGATGATGTGCTGGACGGTGGCGACGGCGGCGACACGCTCTATGGCGGGAACGGAGCGGACCAGATGATCGGCGGCGCCGGCTACGACTATGTCGGCTACACCGGCCTCGTCGGCGTGACGGTGAACCTGACGACGTTGGCCGTGTCGGGTGGCCAGGCCGAGGGCGATGTCATCGGTGCCGATTTCGAGGCGGTCATCGGCGGCGCGGGCGGCGACACCGTAACCGGAAACGCCGGGGACAACTCCCTCTGGGGTTTCGGCGGCAATGACAGCCTCAGCGGCATGGCCGGTGCCGACAACCTGATCGGCCATGCCGGCGACGATCTGATGCGTGGCGGGGCCGGCAGCGACAGCCTCAGTGGCAGCGACGGGACGGACACCGCGACCTATTACGACAGCGCTGAAGGGGTGATCATCGATCTCGTCGCCGGCGCCGGCGCGCTCGGCGACGCCGCGGGCGATGTCCTGAGCGGCATCGAGAACGTCACCGGCTCCAATATCGGTGGCGATTCCCTGACCGGCGACAGCGGCGCCAACGTCCTGCGCGGCTATGGCGGCAATGATTTCCTCTATGGCGGGGCCGGCGCCGACAGCCTCTTCGGCGATCTCGGCAATGACACCGCCAGCTATTTCGACGGCCCTTCGGGAGTGACGGTCGATCTCGCCGCCGGCACCGGCACGGGCGGCGACGCCCAGGGCGACGTGCTGGTCGGCATCGAGGTCGTCATCGGCGCCGACGCCGGCGGCGATATCCTGACCGGCAACAGCGGCGCCAACATGCTGCAGGGCTGGGGCGGCGACGATCTGCTGCGCGGCGGCGGCGGCGCCGACAGCCTCATCGGCGGTGCCGGGGTGGACACGGCGACTTATTACAGCAGCGCCTCGGGGGTGACCGTGAGTCTCGTCTCCGGGGCGACCGGCGCGGGCGGCGACGCCCAAGGCGACGTCATGGACGGCGTCGACAATCTCACCGGCTCGAATGTCGGCGGCGACACGCTGACCGGCGAAATCGGCGCCAACCTCCTGCGCGGCTGGGGCGGCGATGACTTGCTGCGCGGTGGCGCCGGGGCGGACACGCTTGACGGCGGCGTCGGAACCGACCTGGCATCCTACTACACCAGCGCCGCCGCAGTGACGGTGAACCTGGCCGCGGGCACCGGCTCCGGCGGCGACGCCCAGGGCGACATCCTGGTCTCGATCGAGAACCTCAACGGCTCCGGCTTCGACGACACCCTGACCGGCAACGGCAGCGCCAACGTGCTGCGCGGCCTGGCCGGCCGCGACACGCTCACCGGCGGGGCCGGCGAGGATCGCTTCGTCTATGCGGCCGCCAGCGAGAGCGTGGTCGGGGCGAACCGGGACGTGATCACCGATTTCAGCCAGGCCCAGGCCGACAAGGTCGACCTGTCGCTGATCGATGCCGACACCGGGACGGCCGGCAACCAGGCCTTCACCTTCATCGGCGCCGGCCTTTACACGGGTGTCGCCGGCCAGCTGCGCTATTCCGCGGTCGGCGGCGTCACCACCATCGCCGGCGACGTGAACGGCGACGGCGCCTCCGACTTCCATATCGCCCTCACTGGCAGCTTCGCCCTCGTCGCCGGCGATTTCCAGCTCTGAGAAGGGCGGCTTGACCCAGCCCGACCCCTGCCAGGACAATGGATCGAGCAGGGCGTGGCAATGACATGTCCCGAACCCCGGGATTTATCGCGACGTTTTGATTTCTCAAGGGAGGCGCGCGTGGCGATCATCAATGGCGACGACAGTGCGAACGTCCTCAATGGCACGCCGGGCAATGACGAGATCAATGGTTTCGGCGGCGACGACTTCGTCGATGGCGGGGACGGCATCGACCACCTGGACGGCGGGTTCGGCCTCGACACGCTCGTCTACAGCACCAGCTTCGCCGGCGTGTCGGTGGATCTGGTGTCGAGCTCCCCGTCGGGCGGCACCGCGTTTGGCGACACAATCACTTCGTTCGAGAACGTCATCGGCAGCGATTTCGCCGACACGCTGAGCGGAAACCAGTTCCCCAACCAACTGCGGGGCGGCGGCGGCAACGACAACCTTGCCGGCCTGGCCGGCCCCGATGGGCTCAACGGCGAGAACGGCGACGACGTGCTGGACGGTGGCAGCGGTGACGACACGCTCGATGGTGGGGCCGGAGTGGACCAGATCTCCGGCGGTGACAGCAACGACACGATCCATGGTGGGGCCGGAGCGGACCAGATCACCGGCGGCGCCGGCTTCGATGTCATCACCTATTCCGACGCAGTCGGCGTGACGGTGAACCTCACGACGCTGACCGCATCGGGCGGCGATGCCGAGGGCGATGTCATCGGCGGCGCCGATATCGAAGGGGTGTCCGGCGGCTCGGGCGGTGACATCCTGACCGGAAGTGCCGCGAACAACGCCCTCTCCGGCGGCGACGGCAACGACAGCCTCGCCGGCATGGACGGCGCCGACACCATACAAGGGGGTGCCGGCGATGACGTGCTGGTGCTGGATGATGATGAAAGCATCGACAACCTCGACGGAGGTGACGGGACGGATACGGTGAGCGGTTACGACAGCGCCTCGGGGGTGGGGGTCGACCTCGTCTTTGGCGCCGGTCTCGACAACCTGGTCGGCTTCGAGAACATCATCGGCTCCAATCATTCCGACAGCCTGTACGGGGACGACGGAGCCAACGTCCTGCGCGGCGAGGGCGGCGACGACGTGCTCACCGGCAGGGGCGGTGCCGACAGCCTCTTCGGCGGTGATGGGATAGATTCCGTCTCCTATTCCTCATCCGCCGTGGGGGTGACGGTCAATCTCGCCCTCGGCACTGCCTCGGGCGGCGAGGCCGAGGGCGATATCCTGGACAGCATCGAGGAGGTTGTCGGTTCCGACAACGGCGGCGATATCCTGACCGGCAGCAGCGGCGACAACGACCTGTCGGGCCTCGATGGCGACGATCTGCTGCGCGGCGGGGCCGGCGCCGACTGGCTCAGCGGCAGCCTCGGCGTGGACACCGCGACCTATTACGACAGCACTGCGGGGGTGACGGTCGATCTCGTCTTCGGCGTCGGCGCGGGCGGCGACGCCCAGGGCGACAGCCTGTTCGGGATCGAGAACGTCACCGGCTCGAATGTCGGCGGTGACAGCCTGATCGGCGGCAGTGGTGACAACGTCCTGAGCGGCTGGGGCGGTGACGATCTGCTGCGCGGCGGGGTCGGGGCCGACAGATTGTTCGGTGGTCTCGGGATGGACACTGCGAGCTATGCCGGCAGTGCCTCGGGAGTCATGGTCGATCTTGCCGCCGGCACCGCCGCGGGTGGCGACGCCCAGGGCGACATCCTCAGCAGCATCGAGAACCTCACCGGCTCGGACGCCGGCGGTGACACCCTGGCCGGCACCAGCGACGCCAACGCGTTGCGGGGCGGGGGCGGCGACGATCTGCTGCGCGGTGGCGGCGGCGCCGACAGCCTGTTCGGCGATGCCGGGGCGGACACTGCGACCTATTACGCCAGCGCCGCGGGGGTGACGGTCGATCTCGCCGCCGGGACCGCCGCCGGCGGCGACGCCCAGGGCGACACGCTGGTCGGTGTCGAGAATCTCACCGGTTCCAATCTCGGCGGCGACAGCCTGACCGGCGGCAACGGCGCCAACATCCTGCGCGGCTTCGGCGGCGACGACGTGCTGCGCGGTGGCGCCGGGGCCGACACACTCGAGGGCGGCGTCGGGACCGATCTGGCGTCCTATTACAACAGCGCCGCCGCGGTGACGGTGAACCTGGCCGCCGGCACCGGGACGGGCAGCGACGCCCAGGGCGACATCCTGGTCTCGATCGAGAACGTCAACGGTTCCAACTTCAACGACACGCTGACCGGCAACGGCGGCGCCAACGCGCTGCGCGGCCTGGCCGGCCGCGACACGCTCACCGGCGGGACCGGCGCGGACCGCTTCGTCTATGCGGCGACCGGCGAGAGCGGGATCGGGGCCAATGCCGACCGGATCACCGATTTCAGCCATACCCAGGGCGACCGGATCGACCTGTCGGGGATCGACGCGAATGGCGGGGCTCCCGGCAACGGGGCCTTCACCTTCATCGGCACCGGCCCCTACACCGGCGTGGCGGGTCAGCTGCGCTACGCCGTAACCAGCCCTGGCGTCACCACGGTCGCCGGCGACGTCAACGGCGACGGGACCTCGGACTTCCACATCCAGCTCACCGGCACCCCGACCCTCGTCGCCGGCGATTTCGTGCTCTGAGCCGGAGCTGCGCTACACGCTCTCCACCCGTTTGGCGGCGACCCGTAGCGCCTCCATCTCGCCCTGGCGGGCCCGACGTCCGGCGTCAGTCCGGCAGCCGCCGAAGCGTGGAGGCGACCACCAGCGTCTGCGGGAGAGACGCGCCGGGCCTGGCCTGTCCGCCGGTCCGTTTCAACTCCTCCGGCGTGAGCGTCACCGTCAGCGTGAGCTGCCGGTCGTCGACCGCGACGGCGATAGTCCGCGTGGCGCCGTTGCCGGCGGGAACCGGCGCCTCGATGGTCGTCGACTCGATCCGGTCGGGTCCCAGCCATCGGTAGGTGCCGCGCGATCCTTTGTGCGGGCTGGCGAAGATCTGCCACGTCCCGTCTGTGCTGAAGACGATGGTCGAGCGGGCTTCGTCCGGGACGGGCTGGTCCGGGTTGCCTTTTCCGTCGACGACCCGTCGCTGGGAAACCAGCTCCCATTGGCCGATCAGCAACTCCGCAGGCGTCCGGGCCAAGGCGGCGGTGCAAGCCAGAAGGGCGGCCAGCATCACGGCGATGGGGGGGATCCTCACGCTGTCGTCTCCGCCCGCTTGGCGGCGGCCCACAGCGCCTCCATCTCGTCCAGGCTGGCCCCGGTGGGGTCGCGGCCCTCGGCCCGCAGCGCCGCTTCCAGATGGCGGAAGCGGCGCTCGAACTTGGCGTTGGTCCGGCGCAGCGCCGAATCGGGGTCGACCTCGTAGCGCCGAGCCAGGTTGACGGCGCAGAACAGCAGGTCGCCGATCTCGTCCTCGATCCTGTCCTTCGGCGCCTTGCCGTCGATCTCCGCCCGAATCTCGCCGACCTCCTCCTCGATCTTGTCGAGGATGTCGGCCGGGTCGGTCCAGTCGAAGCCGACCCGCGCCGCCCGCTTCTGCAACTTCAGCGCCCGGGTCAGGCTGGGCAGGCCGCTGGCGATGCCGTCCAGCGCCCCGGCAGGCCGGCCCTCGGCCTCGGCCTTGGCGGCTCGCTCCTCGGCCTTCTGCCGCTCCCACTGCGCCGGCATGCCGTCGGCATCGACCGGCGCGTCGCCGAACACATGCGGGTGGCGGCGGATCATCTTGTCGACGATGCCGGCGGCGACATCGGCGAAGGCGAAGGCGCCGCGCTCCTCCGCCATGCGCGAATGGAAGGCGACCTGGAACAGCAGGTCGCCCAGCTCGTCCTTCAGCTCGTCCATGGCGTCGCGCTCGATCGCGTCGGCCACCTCATAGGCCTCCTCGATCGTGTAGGGCGCGATGGTGCGGAAATTCTGCTCCACGTCCCAGGGGCAGCCGGTCTCGGGATGGCGCAGCCGCACCATCACCTCGATCAGGCGGCGCGTGGCCTCGGCGGCGTCGGGGGGAGCGTCGGGACGGTCGGTCATCAGCGGTCTCCGGGCGGATCCCCTCTGGTATCGCATCAGGGCGGCGCCGGCAAATCGCACTCCGGCTTGCCAACGCAGCGTCCTCGCATTCCTATATCCGGCCGGGGCGCTTGGCTCCGGTCCGGAGGGGACAATCATGACATTCCTGCGATCTCTCAGAACCGTCGCGCTCGCGACCAGCCTGGCGACGACCGTCGCGCTCGCCGCCTGCGCGCCGAAGCCCGCGCCGGCACCGGTCGAGCCGGTCGGCCCGACCCAGCTCTTCTCCTACGAGGCGCTGACCTTCAAGCCGCTCGGCCTGAACGACAAGAAGGCCACCTATGCCGACCGAGCCACCTTCACCGAGCAAGTCAAGGACACCGAGCTGCCGAAGATCCTGGCACTGCTGAACATCCCGGCCGACCAGGTGCAGACCGAGGTGACGCCGGGGGGCTACCAGCTCGAGACCAACGCCTCGCTGCAATCGGCCTTCGAGGCCGACGTGAAGACGTCCGATCTGTTCGCCGCTTCGATCGGCTACACCTTCCGCCAGTGGAGCGTGCTGGTCACCGACTTCACGCCGGAAGGCCAGGGCAACACCGCCTATGCCGTGGTCACCTTCAAGGACCACGCGCCGAGCGGCGACGAGGCCCAGGCCTTCTTCCAGCATGCGGCCTCGGTCAACAAGGGCCTCGGCGGCGGCTACACCGCCTTCGGCCGCGACCTGTACTTCCTCAACATCGGCGATTCCGAGGGCAAGGCCTATAGCGGCCTCGACGACACCACTTTCGTCGCCGAGCTGACCAAGGCGGCGGGCAGCTTCGCCGGTGCCCCGGTCTCGGTCAGCCGCTCCGGCCGGGTCGACGCCCGCTTCGTCGAGAACGACTGGGACAAGGCCAAGACCGGCCAGGATTACGGCAAGATCCTCGGCCGCGATCTGACCCGGAAGCTGACCCAGCTGCGCCGCGAGCACGAACGCGCTTTGCGCAAGTTCGGCACCGAGCACGGCTGGAAGTAGGCGAAGACGGCGCCGCCCCGCTGCGGGCGGCGCCGCTTCACTCGGCGGCCGTCGCGACCGGCACGGGGGCCCGCCGGCGGCCGAAGCGCTGGGCCAGGACGACGCCCAGCAGCACCAGCGCGCCGCCGGCCAGATGGTACGGGTGCAGGCTCTCGCCCAGCACCGCCACCGCGATCGCCGCGGTCATCACCGGCGACAGGTTGATGAACAGGCTGGTGCGGCTGGGCCCGAGCAGCCGGATCGCCTGCATCCACAGGAACGGCGCCAGGATCGAGGTCGGGATCCCGGCATAGAGGATCATCCCGATCGCGGTCATGCTGTGCGGCGCCGCCGGCGCCAGCAGCCAGCCGGGCAGCAGGAACAGCGTGGCGAAGGCGATCTGCAGATACAGCGACGGCCAGGCCGGCAGCGGCATCGGCCAGCGCCGCAGCAGCATGCTGTAGCCGGAATAGGCGACGCAGGCGATCAGCATCATGCCGTCGCCCGGCACCAGCCCGCCGCTGAACGGCGCCAGCGGATCGCCCTGGCCCAGCAGCAGCGCCAGGCCGAACAGCGACAGCGCCCCGCCGCCCACCATGCCGAGGGTCGGCGCGTCCGCCAGCAGCAGGCTCGACAGCGCCATGGTCAGGAGCGGCACCAGCGACACCACGAAGCCCATCTTGGTGGCCGAGGTGGTCTCGGCCGCGAAATAGGCCAGCCCCTGATAAGCGGCCATGCCGAGCAGACCGAGAACGGCCAGCTTCGCCAGATGCGGCCGGATCTCGCGCCGCAGCCGCCACACCGGCCGGATCAGGAACGGCGTCAGCAGCAGCAGTGCCAGGGCCCAGCGCTCGAAGGCGATGACGCTCGGGTGGACCTCGGTGGCCGCCAGCTTGGTGACGACCACGTTGCCGGACCAGATCGTGACGGTGGCGACCGGCAGGGCGAACCAGCGCAAGGGGTTGGGCGATGCGGACATGGCGGGAACCCTAGCGCCTGGCCGGTTGCATATATATAACGATGATCGGACAGACGATGGGGAGGACTGGACATGACTGAGCGCGTGCCCGCGCTGCGCGGCGAGCCGCCCGATCCGCTGTCCTTCCGCACCGAGGATTATCCGGCCGGCATGGTGTGGCCCGAGGCGTCGCTGCCCTGGGGCAAGCTGAACTACGCCGTCCGCGGCCTGATGGTGTCGACGGTCGACGGCGTGCGCTACCTGTCGCCGCCGCATTACGCGATCTGGACTCCGCCCGACGTGGTGCACGCCTGTCACAACCGCGACGCGGTGCGCTACGTCTCGGTCTATGTCGTGCGTGAGCTTTGCGCGGAACTGCCGGCGGAGCCCTGCACCCTGGCGCTCAGCCCGCTGATCAAGGCGATCCTGGCCGATGTCGACGCCCGCGGCGTGAAGGTGCCGAAGAGCGACGAGGATCTGCGGCTGGCGCAGGTGCTGGTCGACCAGATCCGGTTGGCGCCGCGCCATTCCTCCTACCTGCCGCTGTCCGACGACCCGGCTCTGCGCATCGTGCTGGAGGCGCTGCAGCGCGAGCCCGGGGACCGCCGGTCGCTGGCGGAATGGGGACGTATCACCGGTACCACCGAGCGCACCCTGTCGCGCCATTGCCAACGCGACCTCGGCATGTCCTTCGCCGAATGGCGCCAGCGGATGAAGCTGGTCGCGGCGCTGTCGCGGCTGGAGGAGGGGGCTTCGGTCGGCGCGGTGGCGCGCTGGCTCGGCTACGGCAACGCCTCGGCCTTCATCGCCATGTTCCACCGCCTGACCGGCACCACGCCGGATCAGATGCGCAAGGACGGCCTGCGCCGCGACCGCGAGGCGGCGTAAGGGACGCAACCGACCTTTCCCGCGGCAAGGATCGGCTCGAGCGTCCGACACGACGGCTTCCTGCCGCAATCATCGCCGTTCCGCGGCAGCGTCCAAATACCGGGCGGAGCGGCTCCATCGCCATCTGAACCCTGCGACAGGGGCAATCCGGCCTCATCGAAACCGGATCTGGACTCACGATTTGTTGCATCCGGACCTGACGGCAAAGGGATGAGTCGTTGTTCTGAAAAGGTCTCGCCCTGCGGGAGAGCCTGTTCCGGGCTGACTCGGGTCAGGCTCTCGCAGCGAGACCAGTGAGGCCGGGGCCGGCATCCAGCCGCGCATCGGCCCATATCAAAAGCGGAATTCCCATCGGTGTGCTGCAGGCCAATCCTGACGGGATCGTGTCAGGCGTAGCAATCCTGGTTTGCAGGCAGCGTTGGGAGAGAAGGATGGCAGACAGTTCGCGGCGGCCGTCGATTGGCGAGGACAGCCCAGGACAATCGTCGGAAAGCCCGCAAGCTCTCATCCAATGGTTGGCTCGGGTGGCGGAGATTGACCCTGACCGGATCCAGACCTCCGGCGACGCGTCGGAACAACTGACGCTGGTCCGGCGCCAGACGGACGAAGAGCTCGCCATCCACCGCCGGGAATCGGCGACCCTGGACGGCAATCGGCAGAAAGGCGCGGAAGCGCAGCGAGCGCTGGTCGAGAAGCTGGAACGGCTCCAGGAGGCACGGGACGACCAGCTCGGCGAGCTTGAACGGCTTGCGGAAGACGAGCGGCAGGCCTTTCGGGATCTGGAGAGCCAGCAAGGAGCCTCGAAGGAGCTGAAGGGCCAGCTTGAAGCGCAACGGACGGCCATGAGCGGCCATGAGGCCGAGCTGGGGAAGCTGTACGATTCCTTCGAAGAACGGTGGACGGAGGTCACCGCCGAACTGGATGCCCAGGGGATCGCGTTGGGCGACGTCGGCGAGTCGAAGAACCTGGAACGCTTGCGGAGCCTGATCGCTGAGCAGCGTGGCGCTCTCGGCCGGGAGCTCGACGATCTGGCGCGACGGACGACAGAGGCGCAGGCGGAAGAGCAGGCCGCCAGGACGCGGAACCAGGATGCGGCCGCGCGCTCCGAGGCCCTGCAGCTCGAGATCAAGGCCCTCGGAACCCCGTCGGAAGATCCAGAGGACCCGGGACATGCGGCGGAAATTGCGGCAAGGCTCGAAACCCTCCAGGCCGATCGTTCCGAGGCCGATGCGGCGGTGGAAACCAGCAGAGGCGCACTCGAGCGGATCGGGTCCGAGCTGGCAGGCCTGAAAACCCAGAACGAGAAGGTGACCGGCACCATCGATGTCCTGGACAGCCTCGAGGATGGTGAGGATTCAGCGCTCAATAAACTGCAGTCTATTGACGATAACTATCAAGAGACAACAGCGTTGTCAGTAAAGGCAAGCAACAAGATCGATGAGTTGGAGCAAAATATTAAAGGAATTGACGATAAAATTCAAGAAATTCAAGGGAATGCGGAAAATATCCAAGGCCAAATCAGCAAAGGTCAGTTGGAAATTTCGAATGTTGAATCTGAAATTCAAACAAATATAGAAGAAGATAACAAATTCAAGCAAGAAATTTCCGAAATTGATCAAAAAATGAAGGATGTAAACCAAAGCATTGATCAACTTCTGCAGACTTCGGAGCGGCTGGACAGCGCCGCGCTGCGCCGCGCCATTCAGCACCTGCCGGAAGCGCTTCACGACCCGGAATCGGTTCAGGACGACGCGATAGCGGCAACGACGGAACCGCAGGATGTCGCGGCAGAGACCGAGCCGTCGGACGCGATCGCCGCGACCACCTCGGACGATCAGGCGCCCGCAACGCATCAGGACGACGAAATCAGGCGCGTGCCGATAACGACGCAACCGCAGGATCCCCCCCAGACCGAGGATGATCTCCGGGTGGTGACGCGGGAAATCGAGCAACTCGTCGTCGCGGCTGGGACGGACGGCACCGACGCGGTGGCGACCGCAAACATGTTGAGCGCCATCCGGGATATCGGGAAGATTCTTCTTCGCGACGCCGCTTTGCTGGCCACATTCGCCATCGTCCGGGAAGCGAGCGCCTATGGCATCGGCGCCAGCAGCGACAAGACGCAACAGGATCTCGCCGCATTGCTGATCGGGCTGAATTTTCTGCCGATCGCGGTGAAGGTCGGCGGCCTGGTCTACGACACCAGCGCCAGTCGACCGGAAGAAGACCGATTGGTGCCGACAGCAAACCAATATGCTTCGCTCGTCACCAACGCCCTCATGATGATCGGGGCGACCGTCGCCGCTGCCGAGAAGGGGGGCGGGGTCGCAGCCCAGGGGCCTGCGGCTGCCAGGGCGCTGATCATCGGCCTGCGTGACATGGCGAATCTGTTCATGCCGGTCGAGCAGAATCGTCGCGGCGGCCTGCTGCTGAACATGCGGGCGGTTCTCGGCGACAACCTGGCATACTCGCTGTACTCCCAGCTGACGACCGTTCTGATCGCCCTAGGACTGGTGCATAGCGGCGCCGGTACCCAGGCGATCGGCCTGGCCGGAATGGACGCCGCCAAGGAGGTGGGCAAATACGTCGCGGCCTATACGGCTGTCGAGCTGTTGGAGACGATTTCGTACCGTGCCTTCAACCAGTACTTCGACAGGATTGCGCAGGGCCTCGAGCCGGCGATGCCGGGCGACCCGAATGCGCGTCAGGGTCTGCAGGGCATCGCCCGATTCCGGGCCAAGGTGGGGTTCAAGCTCAGACACACCTTTGCCGAGGTCCGTCGCCAGGGCACCGATGTCGCGCATGCCCGTCAGGCCTTCACCTATATCGTTCTCCTGCTGGGAAACGTTGTCTCCGAGCTGGCCAAGGACCTCAGCGTGAAGAACCAGACCCTCACCTTGGCGGGTGCCATGTTCGCCGCGACCTTCCTTGCTTATTTCCCCTTCGTCGGGCTGTCGGAATACGCGGCCGCGCCGGCACGGGATCGGGACGAGGAGGCCGGGAACCAATAGCGGCACCGCGGCTTCTATGGGGTGCTCCCCGTCCGGGGAAGATCGTCCGTCGGAACAGGGAGAGCCCCATGTGCACCCGTCACCACCGCCACTCGGTCTTCTGCATCCTGCCGCCCTATCTGCTGCGCGAGATCCTCGCCAATGGCAGCAAGGCCCAGAAGGCGGCCGCCAGCCGGGCGCTCGGCATCGACACGACGTTCCGCACCATGCGCGTCCGGCTGGCGGTGGCGCAGCCGGTGGCGGCGCGCCGCAGCCGCAAGCTGGCCCTGCCGCCGTCGCGCCAGCGCAGCATCTATACCGCCGGCAACGGCGAGGCCCTGCCGGGCACGCTGGTGCGGGCCGAAGGGCAGGGGCCGTCCGGTGATGTCGCGGCCGACGAGGCCTATGACGGGCTGGGCCATACCTTCGACTTCTTCCTCGATGCCTATCGCCGGAACTCGATCGACGATGACGGCTTGGCGCTGGACGCCACGGTCCACTACGGCGAGGATTACAATAACGCCTTCTGGAACGGCCAGCGCATGGTGTTCGGCGATGGCGACGGCCAGCTGTTCAACCGCTTCACCGCGTCGCTCGACGTCATCGGCCATGAGCTCGGCCACGGCGTCACCGAGGATGAGGCCGGTCTGGTCTACATGCAGCAGCCCGGGGCGCTGAATGAATCCCTGTCCGATGTCTGGGGATCCTTGGTCAAGCAATGGGTGCTGAAGCAGACCGCCGAGGAGGCCGACTGGGTCATCGGCGAGGGCCTGTTCACCGCCAAGGTGCGGGGCGTCGGCCTGCGCTCGATGAAGGCGCCCGGCACAGCCTATGACGACCCGGTGCTGGGCCGCGACCGCCAGCCCGGCCATATGGACGACTATGTCGACACGATGCAGGACAATGGCGGCGTCCACATCAATTCCGGCATCCCCAACCGGGCCTTCTATCTGGCCGCCGTCGCCATCGGCGGCAACGCCTGGGAGAAGGCGGGGCGGATCTGGTACGATGCGCTGCGCGACGCGCGGGTGACCGAGACCACGAAGTTTACCGATTTCGCCGCGGTGACGGTGGATGTGGCGGGCCGGCTGCCCGGCATGAAGAAGGCCGAGGTCAAGGCCGTGGCCGAGGCCTGGAAGCAGGTCGGAGTTCCGACCGGCTGACGCCCCAAGGGCCGGGGCAGGAGCGGACGATGCGGATCACCTTCGCGATGTCGAGCCCGGGCCTGTTCTACGCGCCGGGCCTGGCCGAGCCGGTGGTGCTGGACCTGGCGGCGCTGCCGCCGGCGGCGGCCGCCCGAATCGAGGCGCTGGTGCGCGACGCCCGGGTGCTCGATCGCCCGGCGGCACCGGAAAGCTCGGTCCGGCCGGTGCCCGACGCCCGTTGCTTCACGCTGACGGTCGAGCAGGACGGCCGCAGCCGCACGCTGGAGCTGCCCGAGCCGATCGCCGACCCGGCGCTGCGGGCCCTGGTCCGCTGCCTGCAGGACCAGGTCCGGGCGCTCAAGGGGCGATCCGGGCGATGAGGCGTCGCTTGCGGGAGAGGCAAAGCGAAACGCCCGAAACCACTCCGGAGTGGTCTGAACCTTAAGCCGTCATGTCTGAAGGCCGGAGCTCTGCATATCGGGATGTGGCTCGAATTAATGCCGCAATTTAATGCGAAATTGCCGTCGATACCGGATTTTCGTAACGCGTTTTCCAGAGAGGCACGGCAATGATCATCAATGGAACGGCGGGCGACGACAATCTCTCCGGCACCTCATCGAGCGACCAGATCACCGGCGCCGGCGGGGACGACACGATCTACGACGGCGATTCGCTGCCCGGCTCGATCGACACCATCAATGCCGGCGACGGTGACGACTTCGTCAATACCTATGCCGGCGCCGACATCCTCAACGGCGGCGCCGGACAGGACACCCTCCAGTTCTACTACTGGAACGCAACGGCGGCATTCGCCGTCGTGCCCAACCCGACGCCCGGCGGAATCACGACCACATCGACCGGCGTGCAGTTCAGCAATTTCGAGAAGCTGGCCTTCTATCTCGGCTCCGGCAACGACGCCGTGAACGGAGGGGTCGGCGACGACAGCTTCTCCGGCAATGACGGGAACGACACCTTCCATGGCGGCAGCGGCCGTGACAGCGGCAATGGCGGCCTGGGCAATGACATCCTGACGGGGGATGGCGGCGGCGACTACCTCAACGGCGACGACGGGGACGACATCCTTTACGGCAACAGCGGCCGCGACAACCTCTACGGCGGCGTCGGTATCGATACCCTCTATGGCGGTGAAGGCGATGACTACATCGAAGGCGGCGCCGGCGCCGATACGCTCGGCGGCAGCGCCGGCTTCGACACCGTGACCTATTATTCCTCCGCCGCCGCGGTGGCGGTGAACCTGGCGTTGGGGACTGCCAGCGGCGGCGAAGCGCAAGGCGACAGCATCTCGAATTTCGAGGGGGTCTACGGCGGTGCGTACAACGACGTGCTGACCGGAAACGACGCCAGCAACACCCTCGGCGGCAATGACGGCAATGATGTGCTCTCCGGCCGCGGAGATTACGATTCACTGTACGGCTACAATGGCAACGACACCCTCTCGGGGGACGCCGGAAACGACTACCTCTCCGGGGATGACGGCGACGATGTACTGCGCGGGGGCGCCGGCGCGGACACCCATTACGGCGGCAATGGCAACGATACGGCCAGCTACTACACCAGCGCGATCGGGGTGTCGGTCAACCTGGCGACCAACACCGCTAACGGCGGCGACGCCCAGAACGATAGCTTCTACGGGATCGAGAACCTCTCCGGCAGCCAGGGCGCCGACACCCTGGTCGGGGATGCGGGCGTCAACCGGCTGCAGGGCTGGGCCGGCAAGGACACGCTTACCGGCGGCGCCGGGGCCGACCGCTTCATCTACAGCAGCACGGCTGAGAGCCCGGTCGGGGTAAATGCCGATCGGATCACCGATTTCAGCCATGCGCAGGGCGACAGGATCGACCTGTCGACGATCGACGCCAAGACCACCGTCGCCGGCGACCAGGCCTTCAGCTTCATCGGCACCGCGGCCTACCACCATGTCGCCGGCGAACTGCGCTATGCCGTCGCCGGCGGCGTCACCACCATCGCCGGCGACATCAACGGCGACGGCACCTCCGACTTCCACATCCAGCTCACCGGTGCGATCGGTCTCGTCGCCGCCGACTTCGTGCTCTGATCGCGGCGGCCGGGCCTTACCCCGCCTGTGGCACCGGCACTCCGACCGGGCGGCCGCCCTTCGGTGCGCGGATGCCGGTCAGGTCGGCCCAGCGGTAGCGGTCCATCGCCAGGCCCTCCAGATCGATCTCGGCGCGGCGGCCGGAGACGATGTCCGACATCACCCGGCCGGAGCCGCAGGCCATGGTCCAGCCCAGCGTGCCATGGCCGGTGTTGAGGAACAGGTTGCCATAGGGCGTGCGGCCGACCACCGGGGTGCCGTCGGGCGTCATCGGCCGCATGCCGGTCCAGAAGCTGGCGCGGGAGACGTCGCCGCCCTGCGGGAACAGGTCGGTGACCGAATGCTCCAGCGTCTGCCGGCGGGCATCCCACAGGCGGTTGCTGAAGCCCGCCAGCTCGGCGGTGCCGCCGACGCGGATGCGGTCGCCCAGCCGGGTGATCGCAACCTTGTAGGTCTCGTCCATCACCGTCGAGACCGGCGCGCCTTCGGCCTTGGTGATCGGCACGGTGATCGAGTAGCCCTTGACCGGATAGACCGGGATCTCGATGCCCAGCGGCTTCAGCAGCAGCGGCGAATAGCTGCCGAGCGCCAGGACATAACCGTCGGCGCGCAGGGTCTCGCCGCCCTCGAGCGCCACGCCGCCGATGCGGTTGCCGTCGGTCATCAGGCCGGCGATCCGGACGCCCCAGCGGAAGGTGACGCCAAGGCCGGCCGCGAGCTTCGCCAGGTTGTTGGTGAACTTGAAGCAGTCGCCGGTCTCGTCGCCCGGCAGGCGCAGGCCGCCGGCCAGCTTGTCCTGCACCCCGGCCAAAGCAGGCTCGGCAACGGCGCAGCCGGCCGGGTCCAGCACCTCGTAGGGCACCCCGGCCTCGCGCAGCACGGCGATATCCTTGGCCGCGGCGTCGACCTGCTTCCGGGTGCGGAACAGCTGCAGCGTGCCCTGCGCCTTGTCGTCATAGGCGATGCCGGTGTCGGCACGCAGCTGGCGCAGGCAGTCGCGGCTATACTCGGCCAGGCGGACCATCCGCTCCTTGTTCACGGCATAGCGGGCGGCGGTGCAGTTGCGCAGCATCTGCGCCAGCCACAGCCACTGCCGCGTGTCCAGCTGCGGGCGCAGCACGAAGGGGCTGTGCTCCATCAGCATCCACTTGATCGCCTTCAGCGGCACGCCGGGGGCGGCCCAGGGCGCGGAGTAGCCGGGCGAGACCTGGCCGGCATTGGCGAAGCTGGTCTCGTTCGCCGGCCCGTCCTGCCGGTCGACCACCGTCACCTCATGGCCGGCGCGGGCGAGGTAATAGGCCGTGGACATGCCGATGACGCCGGCGCCGAGGACGATGACCTTCACGACGGAACTCCTTCGAGAACCAAGGTGGGCGAGGGGGATGGCTGGGCGTCGCGATAGTCGCGGCGGAAGCGGCGGCCGAGCCGGGTCAGGATCTCATAGCCGATGGTGCCGGCATCGGCGGCAACCGCGTCGACGCTGCGACGCGGCCCGATCAGGTCGACCATGGCGCCGGGGCACAGCGCACCCTCCGGCAGGGCCGAGACGTCGAGGCCGATCGAGTCCATCGACACGGCGCCGACAATCGGCAGGCCGATGTCGTCGAGATGGGCGATGCCGGCATTGCTCAAGCTGCGCGGGAAGCCGTCGGCATAGCCCACCGCCACGGTGGCGATGCGGGCCGGGCCCGGGGCGCGCCAGCTCAGGCCGTAGCCGACCTCGTCGCCGGCGGCGATCTCGCGCAGCTGCACCACCCGGGCCTGCAGCCGGACGACCTGGCGCAGCGGGTTCGCCGCGCCGGCCACCGGGGTTAGCCCGTACAGCGCGGCGCCGGGCCGGGCCATGTCGTAATGGAAGTCGGGGCCGAGGAAGATGCCGGAGGAATTGGCCAGCGACGCCGGAGCCTGCGGCAGGCGGCGGCGGGCGACGTCGAAGCGCAGCCGCTGGGTGCCGTTGGCCGGATGGTCCTGCTGCTCGGCGCAGGCGAGGTGGCTCATCACCAGGCGGAGGTCGATGCCGTCCAGCCGCCGCGGCTCGGCCGCGATCCGGTCCAGCTCGGCCGGCGCCAGCCCCATGCGCGACATGCCGGTATCGAGCTGCAGCACCGCCGGCAGCGCCCGGCCGAGGCGGCGCGCCAGGGCGGTCCAGCCCTCGACCTGCTCCAGGCTGTTCAGCACCGGGGTCAGCCGGTGCGCCAGGGCAATGTCCTCGCAGCCGGGCATCAGCCCGTGCAGCACGAACACCTCCGCCGCCTCCGGCACATGCGGCCGAAGGACGATGCCCTCCTCGAGATGGGCGACGAAGAAGTGGCGGCAGCCTTCCGCGGCCAGCGCAGGGGCGACCCGGTCGGCGCCCAGCCCATAGGCATCGGCCTTGAGCACGGCGGCGCAGGCGGTGCCGCCGAGGCGGCGGCGCAGCGCACGATAATTCTCGCGGATCGCGGCGAGATCGACGATCAGCGTGGCGCCGGAGGCGTCAGGGAGGGAAGTGGTCATCGGGGCCGAACCGCAGGGGATCCAACGGCCTCAGAATACGGCCGCAGGCCCTCGGCGATCCTTGATTTCCGTTGATCCTTCTGCGGCCGGATGGTCTGGTGTTCGCAGCAAATTCACCGGTTTTCGCAGAAACCACACATGAACTCGCTCGACGCCATCGACCGCAAGATCATCGCGCTGCTGCGCGCCGACGGTCGCATCAGCAACGCCGACCTGGCCGAGGCGGTCGGGCTGTCGCCCTCGGCCTGCCTGCGCCGGCGGCAGCTGCTGGAGCATGCCGGCATCATCCGCGGCTACACCGCGCTGATCGACGAACCCGATGTCGCCAACCCGACCATCGCCATCGTCCAGATCACGCTGGAGCGGCAGACCGAGGAGTATCTCGCCCGGTTCGAGGCCGCAGTGCGGAAATGCCCGGAGGTCGACCAGTGCTACCTGATGACCGGCATGTCGGATTACCTGCTGCGCGTCGTCGCCCGCGACACCGCCGATTACGAGCGCATCCACAAGGAGCAGCTGTCGCGCATGCCCGGCGTCTCGCGCATCCAGTCGGCCTTCACCTTGCGCAGCGTGATCCGGGGCAATTCCGGGGCCTGAGGAGAACCCAATGACTCGTGACCGCCTGTTCCTGCTGCGACCGGGGTTCAGCGACCCGGCCTATCCTGGCCAGGTCTTCTATTGCTGGCACTGCGCCCTGATGGAGGGCGTGCTGGCGTCTTTTCCCGAGCTGGCGGCGCAGCTGGATGTCGAGCGGATCGCCTGGCCGCGGCCGCGCCAGGACGTAGTGGCGCTGGTCGGGGAGGGGAACCAGTCCGTACCGCTGCTGGTGCTGGGCGAGGGCAGCCCGCCCGATCCGGAGGCCGACAGCCACGGCGGCGTCCGCTTCATCGCCGGCAAGGACCGCATCCTTGCCGCCCTGTCACGGCGCCACGGCTTTCCAGACCCGCATCCCTGAGCCGAACGGCTACGGCTCCTTCCACACGCCCCACAGGCGGGCCGTGCCGGGGGCCCAGTCCGCATAGCCGCGGACCTTGGGCCCGACCGCCGTCACCTGCACCGGATTGAACAGGCCGATCACCGGCACCTGCTCGGCCATGCGGGCGTGCAGCTTGTCGAAGATCGCCTGCCGCCCGGCCTTGTCCTCCACGGTCTTGGCCTCGGCCAGCCAGGCGATCGCCTGTGGGTCCTCCCATTGATTGGTCGGGTCCTCGTCCTTGCTGCCGATGATCGAGTCGAAGGCCAGCGCCGGGTCGGGCCGGCCGGAGAAGGTGAAGACCGAGGCCTGGAACTTGCCTTCGCGGTAGTTCTGCAACTGCGTCGCCCAGTCCAGCGTCTCGATCTGCGCGTCGATGCCGGCGCCGGCGAGCAGGCCCTGGATCATCAGCGCTGCCTCGTACTGGCCGGTCGGGCGGTTGTTGGTCTGGATCCGGATCGTCGCGCCGGCGTGGCCGGCCGCTTGCAGCAGCTTCGCGGCCTCGGCCGGGTCGAAGGCCGGCCAGGCCGCATCGCCGTGGTGATAGGCGCTGGCGACGGCGATGGCCGATGGGTTCGGAGCGGCCAAGCCAAAGCTCGCCGCCTCGGCGACCTGCTTGCCGTCGACCGCCCGGGCCAGCGCCTGGCGCACCTGAACGTCGGACAGCAGCGGATCGTGGGTCTGCAGCAGCAGCACCGCCCAGGACAGCGTCGGAGTGACGGTGACCTGCGCCCCGGCCGCCTTCATCGTCCCGATCTCGGTGGCGCCGACATCCGGGACGATGTCGACTTGGTTGGAGAGGAGGGCGGCGTTCATCACCGAACGGTCGGGAATGACGACAAAACGCAGCCGCTCCGCCAGCCCATGCTTGCTGCCGGCGGCGCCGTCGCGGGCGCCGGGGAGGGGTTTGTAGCCGGCGAAGCGGGTCAGCTCGAGATAGCGGTTCTTCTGCCAGTCGGCGAAGACATAGGGCCCGGTGCCGACCGGCTTGACCCAGGCGCCGTCAGGCCCGAGCGAGGACGGGCTGAGCACCGCGGCGCCGCACTGGATCGTCGCCATGTTGACCAGGAACAGCGCGCTGCGCCGGTCGAGCCGGAACACCACGGTGCGCGGATCCGGCGTCTCCACCGCCAGCACCTTCGGGCCGCTGCGGCCGTCGAAACGGTCGAGGCACTGCCACTGCGTCGCCGGGTCGAGATAGCGCTTCCAGCTCCACGCCACCTCGGCCGAGGTCAAGGGGCTGCCGTCGTGGAAGGTGATGCCGTCGCGCAGCCGGAAGGTGTAGGCGGTGCCGTCGGGCGAGACCTCGACGCTGTCGGCCAGCATCGGCACCGGGGTCTGGTCCTCGCGCAGGGCGACCAGCCCCTCGGTCACATGCTGCAGCACGACGTCGGAGTTGAAGTCGCGCTGCACGCCCGGATTGCTGCTGCGGATGTCGGCGTTGAGCGCAATCGACAGCAGCGGCGTCGGCTCCGCCGCGGCCGCGGGGACGGCGAACAGCAGGGCCACCAGGGCAAGGGTTTTCATGGCGCGGCCGCCAGCGTGCGGGCGAAGAAGTCCTTCACCGGCTCCAGCACCCGCGTGCCCTCATGGCCGATGCCGGGGACGATGTCGTGGCGCACCGCAATGCCGTGGCGCTTGAAGCTGTCGCGCAGCGACCGCATCCGCTCCTGCCGGTTGCCGCCGGCCAGGTCGGCTCCATCCATCCAGCCCGGATCGGTCGGCTTGGTGACGATCTCCCAGGTCTCGGTATCGTCGCCGCCAACGATCATCTGAACCGCCACCCGGCGCATCGCCGCGAGGTCGACCGGCCGGCCGAAGCGCGCCTCGAAGTCGCGCAGGCCGACCCACCAGTCGTAATCCCAATCGAGCAGCGTGACTGAGCCCGGCGCGCCGATCGACACGCCCAGCAGCCGCTCCGGATGGACGTAGAGGAAGCGGTGGACGAAATGGCCGCCGCCGGAGAAGCCGAACATCAGGAAGCGGTCGGCGCGGACCCGGTATTTCGCCTTCACCTCGTCGACCATGGCCAGCAGCAGCAGGTCGAAGCGCATGTCGTGGAAGGCCAGGCGCTTGTAGTTGGAGAGCTCGCCCGGCGTGATCAGCCCGGCCGGGAACAGCGGCGCCAGCAGGATGCAGTCATGGGCGTCGGCGAAGTCCATGAAGCCGTCGCGATAGGCGGTGGCGGTGCGGCCGGTGCCGTGCATCAGCACCGCGAGGCCGTAGGTCTTGTCGCCGTCCTCTTCGTAATCCTTCGGCACGTAGAGGCAGTAGGAGACGCGCTGGTCGGCCTGCAGCGCGAAGAACGGCGTCTGGCCGAAATCGTAATAGGACAGCGTCACGCCATGGCCCGGACGGTCGCGCATTCTTCGGCTCCCCTGCGCCGGCTCCACCGGCCGGCCCGCGCATCTTAGGACGGTCGGCGAGCGTCGCAAGGTCAAATGTATTTTGATCTTTCAAAATTCGAACGCCTCAACCGAAATGTAGCCCTTCGAAAGCCCGGAAGTAGCTGTCTGAAAGGCCGAAAGTAGTCGTCAGAGCAGGCCGGATGTAGCCATCGCGGCCTTTGCGCGGACGAACCAGCCATGCCTAGAGTTGCGGAGACCTCGGACAAGCGGGGCGGAACCGGATGCAACAGGCCGTCGGCGCCAAGGACGATCTTCGGGTTGAGCGCGCCGCCGAGCCGGTGCCGTCCGGCCTGCTGTTGCCGTTCGTCGAGGCGCTGGCCCATCCCGTCTTCCGCCTGGTCTGGTTCACCGGCCTGTTCGCCAATCTCGGCGACTGGGCCCAGTCGGTCGCCGCCGCCTGGGTGCTGACCGTCACTGCGGCCAGCCCGCTGCTGATCGCCTTGATCCAGGTGGCGACCGCGGTGCCGCTGGTGCTGCTGTCGCTGCCGACCGGGGCGTTGGCCGACATCTACGACCGCCGCAAGATGATCCTGGCGGGGGAGGCGTGCTGCGTCCTGGGCGGCCTCGGCCTGACCGTGCTCGGTTTCCTCGACCTGCTGGAGCCAATCGGGCTGATCGGGCTGACCTTCCTGATCGCGATCGGCTACGCGCTGGAAGGGCCGGCCTGGCAGGCGGCGGTCGGCGACATGGTGCCGAAGCCGGCGGTGGCCAGCGCGGTGCTGCTGAACTCGATCAACTACAACGTCGCCCGCGCCCTGGGCCCGGCGATCGGCGGCCTGCTGCTGGCCTGGCTCGGCGCCCCCTGGGTGTTCCTGATCTCGACCGTCAGCTTCGCCGGGCTGCTGGCGGCGATCTGGTCCTGGAACTGGCGGCCGGCGCGCACCGCCCTGCCGCCGGAGATGCTGGGCGAGGCGGTGACCGGGGGCCTGCGCTTTGCCCGGCACTCGCTGGTGACCCGGCGGGTGGCCACGCGGTCCTTCATCTTCGGCTTCTGCGCCAGCTCGGTCTGGGCGCTGCTGCCGCTGCTGGCCCTGGCCCAGCTCGGCCAGGACGCGCTCGGCTACGGCATCCTGCTCGGCGCGCTCGGCATCGGCGCCGTCTGCGGCGGTTTCGTCGTCCATCCGGCGCGGGAGCGACTGGGCACCAGCTGGCTGATCTCGACCTCGGCCTTCCTCTTCGCCGCGGTGCTGCTGGTGCTCGGCACGGTCCATGTCACCGCCGTGGTGGTGCCGGTGCTGTTCCTCGGCGGCGTGGCCTGGATCGCGGTGGTGTCGACCTACAACACGGCGGTGCAGCTGCTGGTGCCGGACTGGGTCAAGGCCCGGGCCATGGCGATCTACCAGATGGCGCTGTATGGCGGGCTGGCGCTCGGCTCGGTCGCCTGGGGCGCGATGGCGGAGAGCGCAGGGGTCGCCGCCACACTGGCGGCCAGCGGCGTAGCGCTGCTGGTCGGCGCGCTGTGGGCGCTGCGGCTGAAGATCCCGGACATCGCCCTGGTCGACCTGCGGCCCGCGCCGCTGCGCAAGACGGACCTGCCGGCGCCGCCGATCGACCCGCGCCGCGACGCGGTGATGGTGGTGGTCGAGTACCGGATCGCGCCGGAGCAGGAGCGCGACTTCATCCGCGCCACCGCCCGGCTGCGCGAGGTGCGTCTGCGCAACGGGGCCAGCCGCTGGTCGCTGTTCCGCGACGCCGCCGACCGGCTGAAATGGAGCGAGGTCTATTTCGTCGACAGCTGGTACCAGCATCTGCGGCTGCTGGCCCGGCTGACCGCCGGCGACCGCGAGCTGATCGACCGGGTGGGCCGGCTGCATCAGGGGCCGCCGCCCGCGGTGCGCCACGCCATCAGCTGGCGCCGGCGCGGCCGGCGGCTGCTGGCGGCCAAGCCTCCCGCCGGCGCTGCGGCGAAGCCGGACGGGACCGTGCCTGCGATCGGGCAGGCGGTCTCCCAGCCGCCGGGGCCGCAGCCCGCCGGCCCGGATCAGGGACAACCCGGCTGACGCACAATATCGGCTTCGCTTCGGCTGGGACCTGTTCTTTGCAGCAAAGTTTCTTTTCGCTTCGCTCCGTATTCCGCCGCGCTCGGTCTTGAAATCTGCAATGTCTGATGGCGAGCGCGAAGGAAACGCAGCCGGCTATGGATTTCAGAGCATTGTATCGAACCCTGGAATTTCATTCGATATCGGGTGGCCATCGCCGGCCCGCAGGGATATTCTGACGGAGTCGAATGATGCATTGGAATCCAGTGGTGACCATCGGCCGATGGCAGGACCGTCAATGACGTGGCACGCCGGCAAGAAGCCTCCGATCGATCCTTTCGCCGCGCTCGAATTCGAAAGCGCCGCCCATCTGACGCTGACCCTGCTCAGCCAGGTGCGGGACGGGCGGATGACGCCGATCGAGTTCGCGACCTGGCTGCGGCAGCTGATGATGCACAAGCACGAGCCGCTGTCCGACAACGAGAAGAGCGCCATGGCCTGCACCCTGGCGGTCGCGTTGCTGGACGAGGAGGGCCTGGACCTTTCACCGTCGGAGCTGATGGAGCTGCTGGACAATTCGGAGCAGGCCGGCGCGATCGGACGGCTGGTCTGACACTATCGCGTCGCCTCGGCATCTGTCGGTTTGTGGCCGAGCGCCGTTGCGATCAGCCGGAACTTCACGCGCGCGTTGGTCATGTCGCGGAAGTAGTTGACCAGATCGCCCCAGGGGTCGTTGACCCGGTTCAGTCCCGAGATGAAGGCGACGACGGTGCCGATCTCGGTCCGGCCCTGGAGCACGAACCAGCCGCCGACGAACAGGATGCCGATCACGCCGAGCTGATGCAGCAGGTTCATCAGGAAGTTCATGCCGAATTTCCTGCGGAAGATCTGCATGTTGAGGCGGTAGATGTCGTCGACCTGGCGACCATAGCGCCTATCCTCGCGCGGACCGCGGCGGTCCGCGGCCTCGTCGACGATCTCGATGCTGAGCCGGCGCAGAATCTTGATCCGTCGTTCCGTGCGCTGGTTGATCGCCTTCTGCAGGAAGGGGATGAACAGAAACTGCGGAAAGAACAGCAGCACGGCGACGGCCGCCATCCAGGGTTGCAGCACCACCATGTAGCCGAACACGGCGATCAGCAGGCCGCCATTCAGCACCACCTCCGAGACGCTGGCGCCGATGAAGCCGCCGACCGCCTCGACCTCCGACACGATGATCGAGATGTCGATGCCTTCCTTGTGGGCGTCCGGTGCCGTCGCCCGGCCATTGGCGGCCGACGGGCTCAGCTGCTGCCGCAGCCGCCGGTTGGCGGCCTCGCTCACCGATCCGCGATAGACGTTCAGCAGGAATTTGAGTCCGCCCTGCACCAGCACGGTCGCGACGTAGAGGAGGGACAGCTGGACGAGCTGCATCAGCGCATGCTTCGCCAGCGCGCCGTTGACGATGCGGCGCTGCAGCTCCAGCGGCACCAGATCGAGCAGGAATACCGCCACGGCCAGGAGCGACAGGAGGATCTGATCCCGCCCGCTCACCCGCCAGATGTACCGGTAGAGACCCTCGGCCATGGTCGCCCCACCGGTTCAGCGAGGAGAAATCGGCACTACTTCTTCGACGCGTGCTCCGGCTTGCCCTTGCGCTTGGTCGAGGCCAATTCGTCGAGCTGCTTCTCGCTCATCGACTTGTACATCGACTTCGATGCGCCCTTCAGCTCGCCGACCTTCTGCTCGCCGCGCTTGGCCGACAGGGCCGCACCGGCCGCCTTCTGCTGCGCCTTCGATTTCGCCGGCATGGTCATGCCTCCGAATGATGGTCACTGAATCGGGAACGGCGAGCCGAGCCGGCCGGTTCCAGGCAGGTCGCGTACCAGGCCGCGCGGACGCCCCCCGCGTGTCTACCCGGGGCGGGCAGGGGCGTCGGCGGCGACCGCGGTCCTGATCGCCGCCTCCAGCTCCTCCAGCGAGAAGGGCTTCGCCAGCTTCGGCAGGTCTGCCCCGATCCCCATCGGCAACTCAGCATAGCCGGTGGCCAGGATCACCGGGAGGCCGGGCCATTCCGCCGCGATCCGGCCGGCCAGCTCGGCGCCGGTCATCCGGGGCATGGCATGGTCGGTAATCACCAGGTCCGCGGCCTCGTGTCGGAGCGCATCGAGCGCCTGGTCGGCCGTCGTGGCGCCGACGGCCGCATGGCCCAGCTCCTCCAGCATCGCGATCGTGTTCATCAGCACCAGCCCGTCATCGTCCACGGCCATGATGTGCAACCGGCTCGGCGGCGTCGCCGCCTCGGGGGCCGGGGCGTCGTCCACCACGGGCGACAGGCCGGCATCGGCGGATGCCACGGGCAGCCACAGCTCGATCGTCGTGCCGATCCCCTTCCGGCTGGCCAGCACCATCCGGCCATGGGACTGCTCCATCAGCCCATGCACCGTCGACAGGCCGAGGCCCGTCCCCTTGCCGACGCCCTTGGTCGTGAAGAACGGCTCCGTCGCCCGGGCGAGCGTCTCCGGGTCCATGCCCTCGCCGGTGTCGGTCACCGACAGACAGACATAGCGGCCGGGCACCGGCTCGTCGGCGGATTCGACCCTGGCCGCGACGGTGATCGATCCGCCCTCCGGCATCGCGTCCCGGGCATTGACCGCGATGTTCAGCAAGGCGGATTCCAGCTGGTTGAGGTCGGTCGACGCCTTGGGCAGGCCGAGCGGAAACCGGGTCTCGATGGTGATGGACGGCCCCAGCGAACGCTGCAGCAGGTCGGCCATGCCGCGCACCAGGTCGGGAATGTCGACGGCCATGATCTTCAGCTCCTGGCGGCGGGCGAAGGCCAGCATCCGCTTGGTCAGAGTCGCGCCGCGCTGGGCGGCCTGGACGGCGTTGTCGAGCAGCGGCAGGATTGCGGCCGCCCCCGGCGGCACGCGCTTGCGCATCAGCGCCAGGCTGCCGAGGACGACCATCAGCAGGTTGTTGAAGTCATGGGCGATGCCGCCGGTCAGCTGCCCGATGGCCTCCAGCTTCTGCGACTGGAACAGGGCCTCCCTGGCCTCCTCCAGCTGCTTCTGCGTCGTCGCCCGCTCCGCCATCTCGTGGCGGAGCTGGGCGTTGCTGGCGTTCAGCTCCGCCGTCCGGGCGGCGACCTGGGCCTCGAGCTCCTGCGCCGCCCGTTCGCGGGCTTCGATGAAGCCGCGGACGTCGTATTGCCGCCGGCGGCTGCGCAGCGCCGCCTGCAGCGTGCTGGTCAGGCTGATCGGCTGCACCGGTCGCTCGACCAAGGTCACGTTGCGCAGACGCTGGATGGTGTCCAAGCGCCATGCGGCAACCGCCGGCTGCTCCCGGCGGCTGCTCAGGAGGACGAATGGCAGATCGGACCAGGGGGGCTGGGCGTCGACCCATCGCAGCAGGCCGGTGATGTCGCGGCCCAGCAGGGCCTCCTCGGCGACGAAGGCCGCGCCGGCCCCGGCCTCCAGCTCCGCCAGCAGCGGGTCGAGGCCGGCGCAGACCGTGACGGCCAGACCCGCCCGCTCCAGGATCTCCGCAGAGGCCGGGCCATCCCGGCCGATGGGCGCACAGACCAGCACGCGCAGGCTGCGGGGATCAGGCTCCATCCGGGTCACCGGAGGGCATCAGCGGCCCGGAGCTTCCGACATATTCCGGCGTCCCGGACAGGATTCCCCGGAACTCGGAGAGAGGGGGCCCGATCTGGATGCCTGCACTGGTCAGGCGGAATTCGCGGATCGTATGCTCATGGTTGCCGGTGCGCTTCTTGACCACCGAGAGGGCACGACGAACCTGGCCCATCGCCTCGAAGTAACGGACCATCAGCACCGCATCGCTGAGATAGCTGATGTCGACGGGCGATTCCGGCGGCCCGACCAGGCCGTGCTGGGCGAGGATCAGCAACGTCAGCACGCCCTGCTGGTTGAGATAGCTCAGCAGCTCGTGCATCTGCAGCACGAGGAAGCGCTCGTCCGGCATCGCATTGAGATAGCCGTTCAGGCTGTCGATCACGACCAGCTGGGCGTGGTCTGTCTCCACGGCATCGCGGACCTGCGCGGCGAATTCGCCCGGCGACAGCTCGGCCGGGTCGACCTGCCGGAACCGGACCCGTCCCGATGCCAGGGCTTCGTCGAGCGGCAGGCCGAGCGTGCGGGCGCGGGCCTCGGCCGTGCCGCGTCCCTCGTCGAAGGCGAAGATCACCGCATGCTCGCCGCGTTGCGCCGCCGCGATGGCGAAGGTGATCGCCAGCGACGACTTGCCGACGCCGGCCGCCCCGATCAGCAGCGCGTTGGTGCCGCGCTCCAGCCCGCCGCCGAGCAGCGCGTCCAGATCGGCATTGCCGCTGGGCGCCACCTCCACGGTGAAGTCCGCGTGATGCTCGGCCGCGACCAGCCGCGGGAAGATCCGCAGGCCGCCGGATCGGATGGTGAAATCGTGATAGCCGCCGCGGAACGAGATGCCGCGCATCTTGACCACGCGCAGGCGCCGCCGTTCCGCCCCGTAATCGATCGCCAGCTGCTCCAGCAGCACGACACCGTGGGAGATCGAATGCAGCTGCAGGTCGTTCTGCGCCGATGTCAGGTCGTCGAGCAGGATCACCGTGCAGCGGCGCTTGGCGAAGAAATGCTTCAAGCCCAGCACCTGGCGCCGGTACCGCAGCGGGTTCTGCGCCAGCAGCCGCAGCTCGGACAGGCTGTCGATCACGATCCGGGTCGGATCGGCCTCGGCCACGCGTTCGAAGATCAGGTTGATCGTCTCGCTCAGTTCCATCTCGGCCGGATGGAACACGGTGACCTGCTGTGCCGGGTCGAGCGTGCTCTCCGCAGGCACCAGCTCGAAGACGTCGATCCCGTCGAGCGACCAGCCGTGGCGCTCCGCCACCAGTTCCAGCTCCCGCTCCGTTTCCGACAGCGACACGAACAGCACGCGCTCGCCATTCTTCACTCCATCGAGCAGGAACTGCAGCGCGATCGTGGTCTTGCCGGTGCCGGGCCGTCCCTCGTAGAGGTACATCCGATCGGGGTCGAGGCCGCCGCCGAGAATGTCGTCCAACCCAGCGCTGCCGGTGGACACCCGGGCGGTTTCCGGATGTTCGTTCATCTGAGGCTCCCCTCGCTGCGAACCGCTTCCGACCGGATAAACGGGACGAAGCGCGAATCCGATCCCGGCCGAATGGCCGCACGAACGGCAGGGCAGGGGAAGCCTATCGGCGTACCGCCTTCGTGTCGGAACGCGAGGCCATCCTGTCTCGTTGCCATCGTGCATTCCCGATCCAGACAGGGAGATTTACCATGAAGCCCGTCCTCATGCTGTCCGTGACAGCGATCGCGGGCGCGCTCGCGCTCGGAGGCTGCAGCCGGGACAGCGAGCCGGCGCAGATGCTGGCGTCGCTGGCGCCGGCGCCCCAGATGGACCCGGCCAACTACGTGCAGACCGCCGGGATGAGCGATCTGTTCGAGGTCGAGGCCGGCAAGCTCGCGACCCGGCGGGCGCGCGGCAGCGAGGTCCGCAGCTTCGCCCGGACGATGGTTCGGGACCACACCGAGTCCACCGCCAAGATCCGCAGAGCCGTCGCTGCCTCGAATCTGGGAATTCAGCTGCCGACCGCGCTGGACCCGCAGCATCAGGAAAAGCTGGCCGCGCTGCGGTCGGCGCCGCGCGCCGAGTTCGACCGCCAGTACATGGAAGGCCAGGTCGAGGGCCATCGGGAGGCGCTGGAGCTGCAGCAGAGCTACGGCGAAAGCGGCGGCGACCCGAACCTGAAGGCGGTGGCGTCGGAGCTGACGCCGATCGTCCGGCATCATCTCGACGAGGCCGAGACCATCCTGTCCGGCCTGCGCTGAATGGCGGCGGGGCGCACCTGCCACTTTACCCGTCATGATGATGGAGTAGGACGATCTGCAGCCGGCGCGGTCTCAGTCCTCAGTGGATGAGCTGCTCGATCACGGCGGCGACGCTGCCGCTCTCGATCGGCTTCTTGAGCACCGGGGCCGCGAAGCCCTCGAGCTCCGGATCGGTGTAGCCGGTCATGAAGGAGAAGGGGATGCTGCGGCGCTGCAGCGTCCGCGCCACCGGGAAGACCCGCTGGCCCCGATCGAGCCGGACGTCCAGCACGGCGGCGTCGACTTGGCTCGCTTCGGCGAGGCGCAGGCCGGCCTCGAGCGAGCCGGCCGGGCCCAGCACCTCAAATCCGAGCGAGCTGAGGATGGCCTGCATCTGCAGTGCCAGGATCTGATCGTCCTCGACCACCAGGATGCGCCGGGCGGTGCGCTCCAGCGATGACGGCGCTGTCGGCGGACGGCGAACGCCGTCGGCCGGCCGCTCGGACTTGTGGTCGGCCCCTTTGGTCCAGGCCATCGGCCGCGACCATTGCGCCACCGCCTCGAGCCCAGGCCCGTCGAGGATCTGCAGCCATTCGGCCTTCAGCCGGATCAGCCCGTCGCGCTGCAGCTTCATCACCATCCGGTTGGTGTGGACCGGCGAGATCCCGAGCGCGTCGGCGATGTCCTGCTGGGTCAGCGGCAGCCGCAGGCCGCGGTCGCTGACGAGATCCCGGGCCCAGGCCCGTTCGAACAGGCTCAGGAGAAGCGCGGCCAGGCGTTCCTCGGCATTGAGGCACCCCAGCGACAGCAGGGTTTCGTTCGCCTGCACGTTCTCCATCGCCAGGAGGATGCAGAACTGGCGGAGGGCGGCGGCCGAGGCGGGGTCGACCAGCTCCGCGACCGGCACCGTCGCCACCCGGGCATCGGTCAGGGCGACGGCGGGCGCGGGCGCCGTTCCGGAGAATTGCGGGGTCACCCCGACCAGGTCGCCGGGCATGAGGAAGCGCAGGATGTGACGCCGGCCGTCGGTCAGGGTGCGGAACTGGGCCATCCAGCCGGAGCGGAGAAGGTGGAGGCAGTCGCGGTCGCCCCAATCGGTCCGCTCGCCCTTCGCCAGGCGACGCTGCTCCGCCCCGGCCAGCCGCGACCGGACCGCCGGGAGCAGAAGATCGAGCTGCGGCCGCGCCGCCGCATGCGCGTCGCGACGGCTCGGCCGAACCAAGTCCGCCGGTGATGGAAATCCGGAAGATGCGGGAGGCGCGGCTACCCGGAACGCCATGGATCCAGCCCTGCGAGTTGGAGCGTCGACGGATTGATCAACGTACGGGTCGATCAAGGGTTCCAGGCGTCGCGTGCTCGTCTTGCAATCGGCCGGAATTCGCTCCCAGGACTACAGGCCTTGAAAGTATCAAATGTTAATATGTCTTGTGTTTGATCGCCGGGAGTCGCCGCAATTTGCTTCGTTCCATGTTGAGGCTTGCATCGTGCTAAGCTAGATTTGGCGAAGCGTGGCCGGCTGGTTGTGGCGGTCCTCACTCCCCTCGGCTTCGGCGTGGGGCAGACCCGTTTCAGAGGGCACCGAATGACGGTCGATCACCAGGCTGTGTCGCCTGCGACCCCACAGCCTGCATCGCCGGCCGTCCTGGCCGGAGAACACGCGGCGCGGGAGATTCTGCAGGCGCTTCCGGTCGCGATCTACACCACCGACGCCGCCGGGCGCATCACCTTCTACAACGAGGCCGCGGCGGCGTTGTGGGGCTGCCATCCGGAGCTGGGAACCAGCGAGTTCTGCGGCTCCTGGAAGTTGTACTGGCCGGACGGCACGCCGCTGCCGCACGATCAGTGCCCGATGGCGCTGGCGCTGAAGCAGGGGCGGGCGAACCGGGGTATGGAGGCGGTGGCCGAGCGGCCGGACGGCACGCGGGTCCCGTTCATCCCCTATCCGACGCCGCTGTTCGACGCGGAGGGGCGGCTGACCGGCGCCGTGAACATGCTGGTCGACATCTCGGACCGGCACCGCGCCGAGCAGCAGGCGCAGGTTGCGGCCGAGGAGCGCGCCATCGGCGAGCAGGCGGAGCAGCGGCTGGCCGCGATCGTCGAATCCTCCGAGGACGCGATTGTCGCCAAGGACCTCAACGGCATCATCACCAACTGGAACCGCGGAGCCGAACGGCTGTTCGGCTATACTCCGGCGGAAGCGATCGGCCAGCCGATCACGATCTTGATCCCGGCGGACCGGCTGGACGAGGAGCCGGAAATCCTGGCTCGCATCCGCCGGGGCGAGCATGTCGAGCATTTCGATACGATCCGCCGCCGCAAGGACGGCAGCCTGATCGAGATCTCGCTGACGATCTCGCCGATCCGAAGCCGGACGGGCGAGATCGTCGGTGCCTCGAAGATCGCCCGCGACATCACCGAGCGGCAGCGGGCCCGGGAGCGCCAGATCCTGCTGCTGCGGGAGATGAGCCACCGGGTCAAGAACCTGTTCGCCCTGGCCGGCGCCGTCGTCACCCTCAGCACGCGCACCGCGCGGTCGCCGGCGGAGCTGGCGGAGCAGGTGCGGAACCGGCTCGGCACCCTGGCCCGCGCGCATGAGCTGACCCTGCCGGATCTGCGCAGCGAGCAGGCGGTGACGCCGACCACGCTCGACGCCCTGGCGCGCACCATCGTCTCGGCCTTCGAGGAAGGCACCGACGGGCGCATCACCATCGCCGGGCCGGAGGTGGCGGTCGGCGGCCATGCGGTGACCAGCCTGGCGCTGCTGCTGCACGAGCTGGCGACCAACGCGGCCAAATACGGCGCCCTGACCACGGCGGCCGGCCGGATCGCCATCGTCTGGACGGTCGAGGACGACGTGCTGTCGCTGAGCTGGGCGGAGCGGGACGGCCCGCCGGCCGACGGCGCGGCCAATGGCGACGGCTTCGGCACCTGGCTGGTCGACGGCACCATCAAGGGCCAGCTTCAGGGCCAGATCGCGCGCCGCTGGGACGCCGAGGGCCTGACCATCCTGATGACCATGCCGCTGGATCGCCTCGCCGGGTGACGACGGCTGCCGAGACTTTGGTCGTATTCACGGAACCGGGCCGTGGATAAGCCGTTCTCTGCATAGCCGGCCTCTGCCGGCCGATGCTGACTGAGGGGCGACGGCATGGCCGCGATCCTGATCGTGGAAGACGAGCCCTTCGTGCGGATGATGGCGGAGGACGCGGCCCAGAGCCTTGGGCTGCAGCCGCTGTCGGCGACCGGCGGCGAGGCGGCGATCGCCGCGGCCAGGGCCACGCCGGCGCTGGCGATCCTGTTCACCGACATCAACATGCCGCCCGGCCCGGACGGCTGGACGGTCGCCCGGGCGGTGCGCGAGATCCACCCCGGCATCCGGGTGATCTACACCAGCGGCCAGGCCGGGCCGGAGGATTGCGCCCGGCTCGGCGTCCCGGAGTCCCAGCTGCTGCCCAAGCCCTATACCCAGGACGAGCTGGCTGCCGTGATCGGCGAAATCGCCGGCGGCGGATAGCCGGAACCTCCCGTTCGTCGCGCCTGTTCGCCTGACGAGGGTCCTCCTTCGAAGACCCCGCAGGAGACCGGCGATGGACGATCTGGAACAGCGCATCCGCGAGCACGCCCACCGCATCTGGCTCGGGGAGGGCTGCCCCTCCGGACGGGAGGAGGCGCATTGGGACATGGCGCGCGAGCTGGTCGCGATCGAGGACAATCAGCGCCTCGCGACCAAACCCAACCCGGTCGCGACCGAGGGGGAGGAAGCCGTCCATCCCGAGCCGATCGAGGCGGTGGAGAGCCTGGGCGACCTGCCGGGGCGCACCGACCAGGGAGAGCGTCAGGCCTACCCGAAGCGGCGGGCCCGCCGCCCCGCCGGCTGAAGCTGACTCCAGAGGATCGCCGCCATGCCGAGAAAGACCACCGATATCGCCATTTCTCCTGAGGATCGCGAGTGGCTCCTGGCCGCCCATGAGCCCGCCGTCACCTTCTATGTCGCGACCGAGCCGATGCAACGCGCCGTCGGCAACAATGGCGCGAAGCTCCGGCATCTGCGACAGGCGCTGGAGCAGCGGCTGCAGGGCTGCGACCTGACGGCGGAGCGTCGGCAGGCCCTGCTGGCCGCTGGCGAGCAGGCGCTGTCCGGCACCGATTTCGCCACCCTCGACCCCGGCTTCGCGCTGTTCCTGGCGGAGGACCGGGTCGAGACCCTGCCGCTGGGCGAGGCGCCGCCGCAGGACATCAGCGCGGTCGGCCACCGCTTCCTGCTGCGCCCGATCCTCGACCGGCTGAGCGCAGGCAAGCGCTTTCACATCCTGGCCATGAGCGCCGGCGGCACTCGCCTGATCGAGGCGACACCCGAGGGTTCGCGCGAGACCACGCCGTCCGGCCTGCCGCAGTCGCTGAGCGAGGTGGCCGCGCAGACCGACGCCGAGATCACGAGCCAGGCCAATGCGCCCGGGCGCGGCGGCGCCGGCGAGGCGACCTCGGCGACGCGGCACAGCTATGAGAGCCCGGCGGAACTGCACAAGACCCAGCTCGTCGAGTATGTCCGCCGCTCCGTCAACACGGTGCGCCGGCATTTGGCCGGTGACCCGGCGCCGGTCGTGCTGGTGGCGGAGCCGGAGCTGGCCGGCCAAGTGCGCAGCGCGGGCGATTGGCCGGAGCTGCTGCCGGACTTCGTCAGCCACCATCCGGCGCGGATGCGTGAGGAGGAGTTGCACGCGGCGGCCCTGTCGCTGCTGCCCTCCGAGGGCGAGAGAGCGGCGCCGGTGCTGGACCGCATCCAGGCCCGGCTCGGCACGGCCGAGCCGACCGTCGCCATCAAGCTGGAGGAGATCCTGGCTGCCGCGCGCGATGGCCGGGTCGATTCCCTGCTGATCGCCGCAGATGAGACGATCTGGGGCCGCTTCGACGAGGATGAGGGCAAGGTGACCGCCCGCGGCACGCCGACCGGCGGCGAGGAGGATCTGCTCAATCTCGCGGCGGTGATGACGCTCGCGACCGGCGGCACCGCCTTCAGCCTGCCGCGTGCCCGGCTGCCGCGCTCGGTGCCGGCTGCGGCCGCGCTGCGCTATTGAGGATCGAACGATGCGAGGGATCGGAAAGGCCGTCGCGCTGACCGTCGCCGCCGTGGCCGTGCTGGCCGTCGCTGCGGCCGGCGGTGTCTATCTGTTCGCCACCACCGGGGGCGAGGCGACGCTGCCGGAACAGGCGTCGATCGGGACGAGCCCGACACTGCCCGAGCCGAGCACATCCCTGGTCCCGACCGTCCAAATCGCCCCGGCGAAGGGCTGGCCCGAGGGCGGCAAGCCGACGGCGGCATCGGGGCTCGCCGTCACCGCCTTCGCCCAGGGGCTGGACCATCCGCGCTGGCTGCTGGTGCTGCCGAATGGCGACGTGCTGGTGGCCGAGAGCAACGCGCCGAAGCGGCCGGAGGAGGGCCGGGGCATCAAGGGCAAGGTCTACCAGGCGGCACAGGGCTGGGCCGGCGCCGGTGTCGAGAGCGCCAACCGCATCACGCTGCTGCGCGACACCGACGGCGACGGCGTGGCGGAGACGCGGACTGTCTTTCTGCAGGGGCTGAACTCGCCCTTCGGCATGGCGCTGGTCGGCCAGAACCTCTATGTCGCCAACACCGACGCGGTGCTGCGCTTCCCCTACAAGGAGGGCGAGACGGAAATCGCGGCGCCGGACGCGAAACTCGCCGACCTGCCGGCCGGGCCGCGGAACCATCACTGGACCAAGAACATCGTCGCCAGCCCGGATGGCAAGCGGCTCTACGCCACCGTCGGCTCGAACAGCAATGCCGGGGAGAACGGGCTCGACCAGGAGGAGGGGCGGGCGGCGATCCTGGAGATCAACATCGCCAGCGGCCGGTCCCGGATCTTCGCATCGGGCCTGCGCAACCCGAATGGCCTGGGCTGGGAGCCCGAGACCGGCGCGCTGTGGACCGCGGTGAACGAGCGCGACGAGCTCGGCAGCGACCTGGTGCCGGACTACATGACCGCGGTGAAGGAGGGCGGCTTCTACGGCTGGCCCTACAGCTATTACGGCCAGCATGTCGATGCCCGCGTGTCGCCGCAGAAGCCGGAGCTGGTGGCCAGGGCGATCGTGCCGGACTATGCGCTGGGCAACCACACCGCGTCCCTGGGCCTGGCCTTCGCCGACGGCACGCTGCTGCCGGAGCGGTTCCGCCACGGCGCCTTCATCGGCCAGCACGGCTCGTGGAACCGCAACCCGCCGAGCGGCTACAAGGTGATCTTCGTGCCGTTCTCCGGCGGCCGGCCGTCGGGCCCGCCGGTCGATGTGCTGACCGGCTTCCTCAGCGCCGACGGCGACGCCCAGGGGCGGCCGGTCGGCGTCGCGATCGACCGCCGCGGCGCGCTGCTGGTGGCGGACGATGTCGGCAACACCGTCTGGCGCGTGGCACCGCCGCAGCAGAGCGCGGCGGTGAACAACAGGAGCGGCGTCACTTCCCCTTGAGCAGCGCGGCCCAGGTGGCCGGGCCGACGATGCCGTCGGCGGTCAGGCGCTTGTCGGCCTGGAACCGCATGACCGCGAGCTCCGTCGCCGGGCCGAAATCGCCGTCGACCCCGACCGGCAGGCCGGCTGCGCGCAGGCGGGTCTGCAGCTCCGCCACCTCCGGCCCGCGCGAGCCGCGGCGGAGCACGGGGTGGCCGGTGGCGGGATCACGGGCGACGCCTGTCGCCTCCAGCCGGGCGAGGGCAGCCTTGGCCTTGACCAGATAGGCACGCCGGGCATCGAGCCCGTTCTGGCCGCCATTCACCCGGCGTGTGGCATCGAGCAGATCGTCGGCGTCGGCGGCCTGGTTGAGCTTGCGGCCCTTCCAGTACTCGCACGCCACGCGCAGCGACAGCTTGGGTTCCGCCGCCATCTCGGGGTTGTTCTCCAGGTCGACCCCGAGCTTGCCGCCGAGGGTGTGGTAGTTCGCGCGTCCGGTGAGCTGGATCAGCCCGCGGCCCTTGAAGCGGCGCCCGTCGCCCGGCTGGGTGTTGCCGAGATCCCGCCGTCCCTCATAGGCGGCGCCGGAGGCGTATTCCTCGGTGGTGCAGAAGCCGTCGGATTCATGCGCCACCTGGGCGAGGAAATGGGCGACCCGCAGCCTCGTGTTGATCTCGTAGGTTTCGAGGACGCTGGCCAGGGTGTCGCCGATCGAATTGATGATGTTGGCCTGGGCCTCCGCCTTGCGCCCCGAGACCCGCGGCGCGATGACGAGCAAGACGTCGCGATCGACCGGAATCATGTCGAAATCTCCATTTCAAACGCGAAATCAAATCGATAAAGAAAAACGGACCAGCTCAGATATCGATCAAAGATAACTGGAAATCTTGTCCAGATTGTGAGGCGCGGCGGAGATCGGGACCTCCGCCCCCCGGTCGATATCCTGCAGGATGTGCTGCAGGACGGTCTCGGCGATCTCCTGGTGTCCGAGGCGGCAGGCCATGGTCTCGGTGCCGGCGAAGCTGCCGAGCTCGCCGAGCTTGTTCGACGGCGCGCCGCCGCGGCACAGCGGGAAATAGGCGCAGCCCCGGGCGCAGGCGGCCACGCCGGCGGCGATCTCCGCCCAGGCCTGCCGGAACACCGGTCCGTCCAGCACCTGCTGCAGCGTCGAGGTCAGGACATTGCCGAGGGCGAGGCCGCCGATCCGCGGATGCTCGAGGCCGGCCAGCTCCGGCGAGAAGGTGTGGATGCGGCCGTCATGGGTGACGGTGACGATGTCGAACGGCATGTTCTGGTCGTTGCCGGGCCAGGCGCCGGCGGGCGGCTGCTGCAGCCCGGCGAGGATCGTGCGGACCTCGCGGATGTCGACGCCGAGCGCCGCCGCACGGCGCCAGGCCCGCTCGAAGAAGCCGCGGAAGCGCCCGGCGCGGTCGCGGGACAGGGAGGAGCGGGTGTGGACGCCCTCGATCTCCTCGACATTGAAGCCGATCTCGCGGATGTCGTGGGCGGCGAAGAACTCCACCAGCTCCTCGGGCGCGTCGAGCGCCGCGTCGCCGACGACGCAGATCGCATGGAAGCGGATGGCGTGCCGCTGCAGCGCCGCGACGCCGCGCATCACCGCGCCATGCGTGCCGCGGCCCGCCCGGGTCCGGCGCTGCGCATCGTGCAGCCGGGCGGGGCCGTCGAGGCTGACGCCGATCTGCATCCCGTGCTCGTGGAACAGGACGCACCAGCGGTCGTCGACCAGCGTCGCGTTGGTCTGGAGGCAATGCCTGAGGATGGCGCCGGCCGGACGTGCCGCCGCGGCGGCGGCGAGGGCGTCGCGATACCAGTCGACCGGCAGCGTCAGCGGCTCGCCGGCATGCCAGACCACCGCCAGCTCCGGCGCGGCGAGGCCGCTCGTTTCCAGCCAGCGCAGGGCGGCGTGCACGGTCTCCGGCGCCATCCGGGCGCGGTTGCCGCGATCCGGCAGGTAGCAATAGCGGCAGGCGATGTTGCAGAACGGCGTGCCCTGCAGGACCAGCAGCCGCGTCCGGCCGCGCAGGTCGTCCGGCGTGGGATGGCCGATCAGAAATTCCGCCACAGGTTGCCCCACTGGTTCCACCAGTTCCCTTGCGCCAGGAGCGTGCGCAGGCCGCCCCGGCGATCGCCGGGATCCGCCACGGGATCGGCCACGTCGCGGGACTTGGCGATCGCCGCCCGGATCTCCGGCAGGCGATCGATGGCCCGGCCGGCCGGCGGACGCGCCGCATCGGCCGGCAGCGACAGCAGCAGCGACGCGATCACCGCGGTGCCGCGCGACAGCAATCGGGTCTGGGACGACATCGATGTTGGCCTCATCTTCGTCACTCCGCGCATTTGATGGCCCGGCAGGGGTCCGAGAGATCCTCCTGCCTCGGCGTGACCGCAGGGGCGAGGAGCCGCACGCGTTCGTGCTGTGCCTCCAAGTCGATGACGGCGGTTCGCCACACGCCATAGGCGTCCTGGAACTCCAGCGTCGTGTCGGTGGACGCGATCCTCCGGATCGGACCACCGCTCCAGAAGCTCAGGCCGGCGATGCGGATGATCGGGGAGACGGTCCCGGGAAGGATCCGGCGGCGCACGTCGACATACACCCGGCATGGGTCGAACGAGGCGGGTTCGACAGAGGCAGTGCAGCCGCCGCCCACGCCCGCCTTTGCGTTGGCGGGCAGGACTTCCCAGCGACGTACGGTCACGACGGCCTTGCCCATGGCGATGTCGTCGGCGCACCCGTCCGGCCCTTCGGCCCCACGGCAGGCCGCTTGCCCGCGCCTAGGATCGGTGTCGGCCGAGAGGTACGGCCGCAGCATGCCCGGGCTGAGATCGGCGACCACGCGGTCGGCCGCGCTGCCGAAGGAGAAGCCGCGCCGCAGCGTGCCAGAGCCGTCGGCCCCGCCAAAATCCGCGATGACTTCCTGTGGCGATGTCGTGTTGCCGGCGCGGGCCACCGCCAGCCACGCGGATCGAAACCGGGCCTCGACGTCGCTGCCCGCTTTGACATCGGCGCTGGCGAGACGGGCCGACAGCGGCGACACGGTCGCGCCCCAGGCGGGGCAGTCCCCCTCCGCGTGGATGGTCCCGACACAATGCCACTCGAGCGCGTGAAACTGGGGCAGTCGTTCCCGCGGCCACGCCATCAGCAGCTCCGCATCCGCGCTCAGGCAGAAGATCGTATCCGCATAGGGCTGGCTTTCGAACTCACCCGTCTGCGGCATCTCACGCGATGGTTCACGCGTGGTCGATGCAGAGCCGCTGGTCTGGCCGGAGCCGCCGAAGTCCGGCCGCCAGAAGATCTTCTGGGCGTCGGGGACGTGGCGGAAGCTGACGCCGAGCTGGCGCGAGCCGCCCCGGGCGATCGGGGGCGAGGCCGGACGGTCGCGCTCAACGCTCGCCAGGACCAGGCTGCATGAGGAGCGCGGCGCCACGGGGACATCGGGCAGCACCCGGATGGCGACAGCGCCGGTGAGGGCCCGGGCGGCCTGTTCCCACGATCCGACCGCGAGGTAGAGCTCGTCCTGGCTCTGGCCTAGCATATCGGGATCCAGCGTCTCGATCTGCCCGAGGGCTCTTTGCAGCTCGAACGCCCTGAATTCAGGGGATTCCTGATCGGGACCGGCTTCGCGGTACCGGACCGCGGCGGCCACCGCGTTCATGTACAGGGCACGGTTTGCGGTATCCAGTTCCAGGCGCTTCCGTTCGGAGCCGGACCATCCGATGCCGACCACGATCAGGCCGCCCATGAACAGCAGCGTGAAGCCGGCCAGCAGGCTGACGAAGTAGAGCAGCCGCGACACCCGCCGCCCGGCGTAGCGGGAGGCGAGGGTGAAGGGCGCCTCCGCCGCGGCGATGCCCGTCAGCATGCGCTCCTCGAGAGCCTTGCGTCCCTCGGGCCGCCGCGCGGCGCCGTCGGCCGCCGATGACGAGGCCCGTTCCGCGCGATCGGCCAGGAGTGCGGCGGCCAGGGACCGGCTGATGCGGGGGGCGGGGCCCAAAACCTTCGCGATGCTGTCCTTGAACCGATCCGGCACCGCGTCCGCCGCCTGCTTCTCGGCGGTTTCCATCACCCAGTTCCGGGCCGTGATCATCCAGCCCGGAATCCACCGCAGGAGGCCGGGCCGGAGGTCTTGGGACGGGGCGGTTCCGACGTTGCCCACCACCGCCGCGAGCGCCTCCGCGATGTGATCGGCCTCGCGCAGCCAGTTGGAGTAGCGTGCCCAGTTGCGGATCAGCGCCTCGTGGGACACGTCGTAGATCGGCTCGCTTTCCTTCCGGCCGACATTCAGATAGCCCGCGGCCTGGAAGGTCTTCAGCACCGCCGCCATGGCCACCGTCGCGTCGCCGGCCGCGGCCCCGTCGAGCAAGGCGGCCGCGCGCCGGGCGGTGACGAAGCGTCGGGCCCAGTTGCCGCGATCGTCCTTGCGCGCCATGGCACAGAAGATCGTCCGCAACAGGAGTTCGGCGCCGGCCTCCCGGGTCTCCGGTCTGCCGGCGGCCGGCAGCAGCCGTGCGGCCTCCGCCGCGGCTGTGGCGTAGACAGCATCGGCGTGCTGGTTCAGGCAGCGCACGAGCCAACCTGGCGCCGAGACGTCGCTGCGCATGGCGGCTTCGACATCGCGGCGCAGAATGCGAAAATCGGGCGCGCCGTCCTCGGCCGGCCCGCGCTGCCAGCGCTCCGCGGCGCTGTCCCAGATCTGCAGCAGCCCGTGCTGCAGCAGCGGCAGATGGTCGGAGGCGTGGGTGAGGGTGTCCAGCAGGTGCCGGACCTCCTGCAGCAGAAGCTCGACCACCTCCGGCTCGAAGGGTGTCGTATCCCGGCCTTCGCGTGCGCCGTCCGGAATGCCGAGCCAGTCCTGGACGACCGCACGGGCCGGCGAGACGATCATCACCCGCCGCTCGACATCGTCGTCGATCGGCCCGAGGAGATACGCGGTGTCGGTGATGATGCCGGCCAGCCCGCCCTCGGCGCAGCGGTGCAGCTCCTCGCTGCGCAGGGTCAGCGCCAGGAACAGGCAGGACGGGCGGGCCTCGAACGTTCCCTCCACCAGCCGGCGCAGGTTGCCCCGGCCCTCCCGGGTCACCTCGGGACGGAACATCTCCTCGAACTGGTCGACCAGGATCAGCAGGTTGGGGGCGCCGGCGCGCAGGCCGCGCGACAGCGCCTCGTCCAGCCGGTCCAGCGTTTCGCCGGCCAGCGTGAACAGGGCCGAGACGTTGAGCCAGAGCGACCGGAGGTCCCGGCTGCCGCTGCCGGGGAACAGCTCCTCCGCGATCTTGTGCAGCAGCCTCTCGCGCAGGGCGTCGCCGTCGCCCGCGGGCTCGAGGCCGAAGGCCTGCGCCAAAGCCCGCTGCCCGAAGCTCGGCCCGTCCGGCGGATCGGTGGCATCGGTGATCCGGAGGATCGGCGCCACCAGCTGATCGGCGATCGCGGCCAGCAGCGCCGCGTTGGGATCCTCGCCGGGACGCAGCTCCAGCACATACCAGCGCCCCGGGCGCCCCGGCACCGCATCGCCGGCGAACAGCCGCGGGATCAAACCGGCGCGGACCAGCGAGGACTTGCCGCAGCCGGAGCCGCCCAGCACCACCATGATGTTGGCCCGCGACAGGCGCTCGATCAGGCCGTCGATCTGCCGGTCGCGGCCGAAGAACAGGCCGGTGTCGTCGGGGGCGAAGCTGCGCAGCCCGGGATAGGGCCGCGGCGGGGTCAGGCCGATCTCCCGGTCCCGTTCGGCATCCCCGACGGCGAGCCCGATGCCGCCGCGCAGCTCGCGCCATCGCTGCAGCAGCCGGGCCGGGCCGAGGAACCGTGATGGGGAGTGGCCGTCATCCATGGCTGTCGAACTCAATGCCCCATCCAGGACTGCAGCCCCTCGCTGACCGACTTCCGGCTGTTCTGCTCGACGGCGAAATCGGTGTCACGCCGCTCGACCCGCAGCATGTGCCAGCGGTCGACCGAAGGGTTGGGCAGCCGGACCGAGGGCGGAACCACGGTCTGTTCCGCCGTGATGCAGGCGATCCAGAACACATCGTCCGAGGTCAGCTTCATCTCCTGCAGGATCTGGTCGGCCTTGGCCTGCAGGGTGCGGAACTTGCCGATCAGCTGATGCACCGGATTGGTGTTTCCCTGCATCGCCGGGATCGGCATCTTCAAGTCATGGGCCATCAGGATCGGCCGCTTGTCAGCGACGCTCCGGAAGTAATGCTCGAACTGGCTCGCGGTGAACCACACCGACAGCCGGTCCTCCGGGGGCGGCACGCCATAGACCATCCGGTCGAGCTCCTCGGCGATCTGCCGGCGGGCGTCGACCGGCCGGGCCTGTCCTTCGGGCCGAGGCTTCTGGATCAGGATCTCGATCTCCTCGCAGGCCATGATCGGGCCGCGCCGCCCGAAGCCGAAACGGCGGCACAGCCATTCCGCCAGCGCCGGCGCGGTATCGGTGCGGAAGATCGGATTGTCCTCTCCCGGCTGTCCGGCGCTGCGCGCGAACTCCTCCTGCCGCTCGCCATCGGGCAGCCAGAGCACGACGGGCGAGGCCTCGATGCGCGGTCGTGCGGCCTCGCCGAGGGCATTGACCAGATAGTTCTCGGTGCGCGACGGGGTCCTGGCGCTGGCCGCGGCGTCGGCCGCCGCCAGTGGCTGCAGGAACACCGTCCGTTGCTCTTCCGCCGCAGGGACGCCGGCGCCCTCCCAGCCGTCAGGCCAGGACTGCACCGGCACGCCGGCCGCGGCCAGCGCGTCGGCGACCTGGGCCGCGGCCTTGCCAACGGCCTCCGGCAGGCTGCGCGTCGGGTGACCGAGCAGCACGATCCGCACCACGGCATCCGGCAGCGCGGCCGGCAAAGCCGGCGGCGATGGGGATGGCGATGACGGCAGCGGCGGCGCCACCAGATCGCAGAGCCAGTCCCGCAGGCCGTGGATCACATGGAGGTCCTCGGGATTCGGCAAGACCCAGCTGTTGGTGCCGGGCTTGAAGAACGGCTTGTCGGCGATGTTGCGCAGCGCCGCTGCTTCCGCGACCTCCTGCTGGAACTTCTCCCACCAGGCGTGCCCGTCGATACCGAGGATGATCGGCACCACGATCGGCCAGCCGCCACGATTGCGGCGCCGTTGAGCCGCAAGCCGCAGGTCGTCGGCCGACGGGCAACGACCATACTTTTCACAGATGAATGAGATGATCACATCGGCGGATTCGACCCGCTCAGAAGCCACAGTACTGATGTCCATGCCCGGCGGGATGTCGTCGATCCGGGCTTCGATGCGGCGCAGGCGCCCGCCATCGTCGAACAGCGGCGCGCAGAACGCGTCGACGAAGGTCTGCGTGTCGGCCACGTAGCTCAGCAAGACTTTCTTCGGCTCGCTCATTGGCGCGCCCCTCACATGGCCGTGTTCTGCGTCGCCGGTGAGTCCACCTGGCTGAGCCAGTCCCGCAGGCCGTGGATCGCGTGGATGCCGTCGACATCCGGCAGGACCCAGCTGTTGGTGCCGGGCTTGAAGAACGGTTTGTCGGCTATATTGCGCAGCGCCGTTTCCTCTGGCGCGTCGGTCTTGAACGCCCGCCACCAGTCGCGGCCGTCGATGCCGAGGGTGATCGGCACGATGATCGGCCGGCCGGTGCTTTGGCTGCGCTGCCGGACCGCCATCCGCAGCTCGTCCGCCCCCATGCGGCGGCAGTACTTCTCGCAGATGAACGAGATGATCACATCGGCGGCGGCGATCCGCTCCGCGATGTCGGCGTTGATGTCCTTGCCCGGCGTGACGTTGTCGATCAGCCAGTCGACGCGGCGCAGGCGCCCGCTGACGTCGAAAAGCTGCTCGCAGAATGCATCGACGAAAGCCCTGGTGTCGGCGACATAGCTCAAAAATACTCTCTTCGGGCCACTCATCAGCGTCCCCTCAATGAACATGCCTTAAAATCGCCAAATTCTACGGAATCATCAAATCTTATGTATCAAAAAACAAAACATTAAATACCATTCTTGTTCTTCTTGTCAAGAGATCGGCCTCCTCCGTCATACAAAAAAACTCCGATTACAGAGCGTCTATTCGAGCTTCCTGGAGGCAATCGCCTCAGAATCCGCAGCGGCCGGGATCACCGGCGCAGCGGAGGGAGAGGGCTGCCAGCTCGGGTTGTACGAGGGCTGCTGCCAATCCCAGGTGTCGGTCCATTTCGCCGTCCAGGACATGTTTTCGCTGGCGATGATGTCCTCGCAGCGGGTGACGAAGGCGGACCATTCGGCGGGCGTGGCCACGCGCTGCGGCGGCGTCAGCGCGTCTTCGCTCTCCAGCCGCCGCGCCGTTGCCCGGTAGGTGACGGTCAGGAACTGATAACGGGACGCCTCGATATGGGCCAGGATGGCGGAGGTGACCGTGGTGAGGAGCGGCGTCAGCAGGATCGGCTCGTAGTGGAAGCTGCCGATCTCGATGCCGACCTGCAGGGCGCCGCAGACCGCGGCGACGAGCGCCGCGGCGAGGGCGAGCACGAACTCGATCAGGCGCAGGCGGTCGGCGATCCTGCCGTAGTGTTCCGCCCTCGGCCGGTAGTAGCCCTTGGACTGGGCCAGGATTCGCTGCTGCCGGTATTCGGCCTGCGACAGCATGGCCCGCGGGGCCGAGCCCGGCCGCGCAGTGGGCTTGAGATACATCAGCAGATCGTCGGCATCCCGTTCGATCCGGTCGCGCTCCTGGTTGAGCAATGTCTCGGCGGTGGCGGGGTCGTCATAGGGGGCGGCCCCGGCCGCGAAGACGAAGGCCTGGCGCTTCAGCGCCTCGGCCGCGGCACGGGCGCGGATCCAGGCGGTCATCCGCTGGGTGGACTGCAGGCGGGCGGCCAGGAACGCGGAGAGCGCGAGCGCGACGGCACCGATCACGGCGACCGAGCGCTCGGTGTCGGCATCGGCCAGCTGGCCGGCGGTCGAGGTGGTCATGACCCCGATGACGAGCAGGATGAACACGCTCCACCGCGCCGCCACCAGACCTGATTTCAGCCGGTCCGCGCTGGCCGACCATTCCGCCGCCCGACTGGCAACATTTACCAATGCATCCATTGTCTCATATCCAGACTACAAATTATGCAAAATTTCTTTAAATTATCTGACCTTCTGAACCCACGCGCCACGATTTCTATGGACAAGACGAGGACACTCAGAGAGACCCTTGATGCTGCATGTCGTTCATGATAATTTTCAAGAAGATTGGTGGTCCTGATATTGACTTGTTTCGCCAAAATTTTGCCACATAGGTTGCGTTTAATGCAACCATTGGAGTGTATATTTAAAAGAAATGAATTGCAACCGGTGCGCATGGCGAGATCGTAAAGACGCCCGCAGATACCTTCCGACCTGAAGAGATCGAGATAGGTTTCGTGAATTCCGGATAATCTTCTTAACAATAACAGCGACGGTGATCACATAGAGATTACGGAACTTACTGATCTCGGAATTGTACGCCAAATTGGAATCTTTAAAGACTCCGTTTTCTAGAAGTTGTTTCTGACATCTGTTTTAGTCGAGATTTGAATGCCGGATTCTGCTGACGATGTGACCCGAGGGTTCGTCGCGTGGATCGGGTCCGTTCTCCCCGACATGGCGATCGCCTCCCGCACCCTGTCCGACATGACGGTCGGCGAAGGCATCGATGTGCGGCTGCTCGGCCTCGAGCCGCGCCCGTCGCAGCGCGTCGCCAGCCCCCCTGTGGTCGTGGCGCTGGACTACCTGGTCTCGGTCCGCGCCGCCGATGCCTTCGCTGAGCAGCATGCCGCGGCTGAGCTGCTGTTCGCCGCGCTGGACCTGCCGGACTGCGCGATCCGGACGGACCTGTCCGCCTTCGGCCTGCTGCGGACGCTCGGCCTTCCTGCCGCGCCCGGCTTCGTCCTGCAGCTGACGCTGCTGCGGCAGCGCGCTGCGGAGCGCGCGCCGCCGGTGCGCTTTCCCCTCGTCGTCCGGGCGACGGACATCGATGCCGTCGAGGGCGAGGTCCGGGGGCCGGAGGACGTGCCGCTCGCCGCGGCCAAGGTCTCGGCCCCGGGCCTGCGCCGGACCACGCGCACCGACTCCCGGGGCCGGTTCCGGCTGCCCGGGATGCCGGCGGGCGGCGATGCGATCCAGCTCGAAATCGAGGCGCGGGGCGTGACGGCGCGAGCCGAGGCGCAGCCGGGCCGTCCCGTCATCATCCGACTGCCTTTGGAGGTCTAACATGCCATATCTCAGTCCCGGTGTCTATGTCGAGGAGATCGACTCCGGCGCGCGCCCGATTCTCGCGGTTGGCACCTCGACCGCCGGCTTCGTCGGCACCGCGCCCAATCCGGGGGCCCGTCTGAACGAGGCGGTCGCGATCAACAACTGGTCCCAGTTCCAGCGCGAATTCTGCCGCGACGGCGACGCCAGCACCGATCTCGCCAACGCCGTGTTCGGCTTCTTCCTGAACGGCGGCTCGCGCTGCTACGTGGTCAACGTCAAGAAGGACGACCCCATCGCCGGAAAAGGGCAGGGGCTGGACCTGCTGGCGCCGATCGACGAGATCGCGATCATCGCCGCCCCCGGCCGCACCGACCCGGTCTCGCAAGGGGCGCTGCTCGACGCGGCCGAGCTGGCCAAGGACCGGGTGGCAATCCTCGACGGTCCGGCCCAGGTCGAGGATGTCGAGGTCCTGACCCGCGTCGCCGAGGTCGGGGCGCCGCCGCCTCCTGCCGCGGACACGGGCGATGGCGGCGGCAAGAAGCCGGCGGCCGCGCGCGACAAGCGGGCCGGGCAGCGGCCGCGCCTGTCGGACGGCGGCTACGGCGCCTTCTACTTCCCCTGGCTGCGCGTCCGCGACGCCCTCGACCCGGCGAAGATCGTGCCGGCGGCCCCGTCCGGCTATATGGCCGGCCTGTGGGCCCGCACCGATGCCGAGCGCGGCGTGCACAAGGCCCCGGCCAATCTCGCCGTCCGCGGCGCCGTCGGCGTCACCCAGACCCTGTCGCGGGCCGAGCAGGACGTGCTGAACCCCGCGGGCGTCAACTGCATCCGCTTCTTCACCCGCGAAGGGGTCCGGGTCTGGGGCGCGCGGACGGTGGCGGAGAGCTCCAGCAACTGGTGCTACGTCAACGTCCGGCGGCTGTTCTGCATGATCGAGGAGTCGATCGCTGAAGCCACCCGCTGGGTGGTGTTCGAGCCGAACGACCGCCCGCTGTGGAAGGACATCGAGCGCGATGTCAGCCGCTTCCTGATGCTGCTGTACCGCCAGGGCGCGCTGACCGGCGCGTCGCCCGAAGAGGCGTTCTTCGTCAAATGCGACGAGGAGACCAACCCGCCCGAGGTCGTCGATGCCGGGCAGGTGGTGACGCTGATCGGCGTGGCGCCTTCGAAGCCTGCCGAATTCGTCGTCTTCCGCATCGGCCAGAGCCAGGCCGGAACCACGGTGGAAGCGGCCTGACCGCAACTCTTTCGGAGCCTGACCCATGCCTGACGACCAGACCAAGGGGCAGCCCCGCATCGGGGCGCTGACCGATCCCTATCGCAACTACAACTTCCTGCTCCGGATCCAGGGGATCGCGGAGGCCCGCTTCACCGAGTGCCGCGGCCTGGCGGTCCATGTCGAGCCGATCCGCTATCGCGAGTCCGGCGCCGGCCAGGTGGTGCGCGCCATGACCGGGCAGCTGACCTACGCCAACCTGACCCTGTGCTACGGACTGACATCCTCGCTCGACCTGTGGAACTGGATGATGGCCTCGGCGCGCGGGACCGTCTCGCGGCTTCAGGCCTCGGTGGTCATGCTCGACAGCGGCGGCAGCGCCGAAGGCATGCGCTGGGACCTGACCAACGCCTGGCCTTGCGCCTGGCGCGGCGCGCCACTCGACGCCATGGGCCGCACCGTGGCGATCGAGGAGATGGAGCTCGCCTACGACACGCTGGAGCGGCGGTGACGCCATGCCGGTGCCGCGCCCCCTCACGGTCCTGGCCGTCGCCGCCCGACGGGCGCTGCGGATCGCCATGCTGATCCTGGGCCGGATCGGCGCGGCCCGGCGGCGCCGTGCGGCCGAGGACCGGACGCTCGCGGCCCTGGCCGAGAGGTTCCCGGACGCGCCGGAGCATTGGCTCCGCTTCATCGCCGAACGCGCGCCGGCCCTGGCCGGGGCGGGCGAGACAGGCGTGCTGCGGATGAACGACGTTGCCGCGGCGCCGGAGCCGCGCCGGCTGCCGTCCCCGGTCGGACCGCGTGCGGTTCCGGACCGGATCTCTGCGGGCGGCGAGGTCAACCTGCCGGCACCAGGACAACGGCCGCGCGCCCCGCTGCTGCGGCTCGAGCCGACGCGGCAACACCGGGTCGAGGCGCCACCGATCCGACCCAAGGCGCGAGGGCTGATCCGCGTTCTCAACCCGACTGCCCCGCGGCCGCAGCCGGCGGTCGGAACCGAACGCTCCGCGCCGTCGCCCGCGACCGGCACCACCGAACCATCGTTGCCTCCGCCGACCGCACACCTCATCCCGAGGGGCGAGGTGCGGGAGCAACCGTTGCAGCCGGAACGGGGCCGTCCCTTCGGCGGAGTCCAACGCTTGGCGCGGCGGATCGCCGGCGGCCTTCGCGCCGCGGCGACCATCCTTCGACGCTCGCGGCCCGGACAGCCGGGGCGGGACGCCGACCCACAGGACGGGCGGCACGCTGCGCCGAGCCTGTTCCTCGTCGCCGATGAACCGCCCGAACGCGATCTCGACACCGCATCGACCGCCGGCCACCCGGAAACGGGGAGGCGGAGCTGGACGGTCCCCGACCGACCCGGCGACCGCATCCGCCCTACGGCATCGCAGCGGCCCGGGAGTCGCGGGGAGATCGATCCGCGGCCGGATAAGCCTGCCCGCCAGGATCTCACCCTCGTTGCCCCAGCCCCGTCGGTGAAACCGACAAGTGAGGACGGCATCCCACGGCCCCCCTTTGATCGCCAGGTCGAGGGACCGGCGCAAGGCTGGACGGCGCCGATGCCGGCTGGACGGCAGCATCGGGTCGAGCCGGACCGTGCCCGGTCCCGCCGCGTCGCGCCGGTCGATCCGGCGCGGCCTGGCTGGCCCACGCTGCCCTGGACCGAGCCGGCGCGGATCGGCGACGTCCCGGTCGACCCGCCGCACCTCGACCGGCTGCGGCAGGAACAGGAGGTCGGGCTGTGGAGCGCGTAGCCTTCCTGATCGAGCCGTCCGGCGACCGCATCTCGTGCCTCCTGAACCCGGAGGATCTCGAGCTGCGCCGCGTCGCCGGGCTGCGCGCGCGGCGGGGCGCCGGCGGCATCGTCACCGGCCACGCCCGGTCGGACGACCCGCTGATCGCCACCGGCGGCGGCGCCACCGAGATCGACCTGCGGCTGCTGTTCGACATCGAGATCGCCCAGGAGGGACGGCAGGGCACGGGGGCGCAGACCCCGCCGGAGCTGCTGGGGCCCACCGATGTCCGCGAGCTGACCCGGCCACTGTGGGACCTGGCCGAGAACGGGGAGGGGGCGGACGGCTACGGCGCGCCCCCCCTCATCCGGTTCATCTGGGGCAAGTCCTGGAACATCCTGGGCGTGGTGCTGGCGGTGGCCGAACGGCTGGAGCGTTTCGACACCGCCGGCGCGCCCGGGCGATCCTGGCTGAGCCTGCGGCTGCGGCGGGTGGCGGAGAGCGAGTCACGCCCGGTCCCGCGCCAGCCGGTCACGCCGCAATTCGAGACCCAGGGGCCCGAGGACCAGAACGAGCGGCAGCATGACGCCGTGCTCGAGATCCCGGCCGACCAGGACGGCCTGCTGATGCTGCGGCTCGACCAGATCGCTGCCGACCGCTACGGCAGCCCGGACCTGGCCCGGCCGCTGGCCGAGTACAACGGCCTCGACGACCTGCTCCGCTCCTACGACATGCTGCGGCTGTCGCTGCCGCCGGTCAACAGCCTGACGGGGCGGCCATGACCATCTCGCTCGCCCCGCCCGCGCTGCGCGTCACCCTGGACGGCACGACGCTGCCGGAGGAATCGGCACGCTGCGTCGCCACCGTTCTGGTCCGGCAGGTGCTGAGCGCGCCGAGCCTTGCGGACCTCGCTTTCGCCGATCCGCCGGGCGAGCTGATCGATCGCTGCGCCATCGGCATGACGCTGGCGCTGTCAGCGGATACGCGGCCGCTGTTCGACGGCGAGGTCACCGTGATCGAGCTGCAGCGCGACGCCGCCCATGGCCGGGTGCTGCGCCTCCGCGCCTATGACCGGCTGCACCGGCTGCGCAAGCGCCAGCGGGTGCGCGGCTGGGGCGATGCCTCGGTGGCCGACCTGCTGCGCGAGGCCGCGGCCGATCTCGGCCTTTCCTCGGGCGAAGCCGCCGACGGGCCTCGCCGCAGTAGGTTGATCCAGCACGACCAGAGCGATTTCGACTTTCTCGCCGACCTGGCGCAGGACGCCGGGCTCTACCTCACCCTCGACGACGGCACCCTGCGGCTGATCACCCTGGCCGGGGAGGGCGAGGAGATCGACCTCCGGCTCGGGCGCGATCTGATTTCGGTGCGCGCCACGACCAGCGCCGAGGCGCTGCGCCGCAGCGCCAGGACCGAAGGCTGGGACCTGTCGCGGATGGCCGGCGTGGCCGCTGCGGCGACGCTGGCCCGCCAGGACGAGATGGAGCTGCGCGGCATCGGCCTGACCGCCTTCGAGGGCTTTGGCGAACGCATCCTGGTCAACCGCCTGGCCGCCGATGCCGACGAGGCCCGCGCGTTGGCGCAGGCCGACATCGACCGGGCGGTCGCCCGCGAGGTGGTGGTCGAGGGCGAGGCCGAGGGCGACCCGCGCATCCGGCCCGGCCGGCCGCTGCGGCTCGACGGGGTCGGCGGCAGCGTCGACGGGCGCTGCGTCGTGACCTGCGCGATGCATCGCTTCGACGATGCCGGCGGCTATGTCACCGAATTCTCGACCGAGCCGCCGGCGCGGTCCCGGCCGGCCCGTGCGCCGGCTATAACCCTGGGCCGGATCTCCGCCGTCGACGACCCGCAGCTTCTGTCGCGGGTGCGCGCGGCGCTGCCGGCCTATGCCGGCATCGAGACCGACTGGCTGCCGGTGCTGGCCGCCGGCGCGGGGGCGGGCAAGGGCCTCTCGGTCCGGCCCGAGATCGACGACAGCGTGCTGATCCTGTTCCCGGACGGGGATCCCGCCCGCGGCATCGTGCTGGGCGGCCTGTTCGGCGAGCACGAATGGCCCGGCGCCGCCGGCGAGGGCCGGCGGTCCTTCACCTTCCGCTCGCCGAGCGGCCAAGTCTTCACCCTCGATGGCGAACGGGCGCTGGCGCGGCTGGAGACCTCCGCCGGCGACAGGCTCGAGCTCGGCCCGGACGGCACCGTCCTGCGGTCGACCACCGACCTCACCATCGAGGCGCCCGGCCGCAGGGTCACCATCCGCGCCAACGCCATCGACTTCAGGAAGGGTTGAGACATGCTGTGGCTGACCGAGGATGCCGTTCTGATCTGCGACCATGGCGGGCGGGTGGCGATCAAGCCGACCCAGACCCTGGTCCGCATCGAGGACCGCCAGGTGCTGGTGCAGGACGACCCCGAGCACCGCAACATCCGGCATTGCCCGAACACCAACCCGGTCGTCGGCCTGCGCGCCTGCCTGAACACGCTGGCCGTCCGCGAGGGCTATTCAGCGCTGCTGACCATCGAGGGCGACCCGGTCTGCCTCGATTCCGTCCTGGGGCTCACCGACGGCTCTCCCCCCGGCATCGTCACCTACAAGGTTGTCGCGCCCGGCCAGCCTTTCGTGACGGCGGATTCATGAGCCCGGCGATGCGCGGATGGCGGTTCGACGGCGTGGCCCTCAGCGGCGGCCTCGGCGACGGGCCTGCGCCCGGCGGGCCGCAGCTGACCCCGGCCGGCGGCGTGGCCATGATCGCGGACGATGCGGCGGTGCGGCAGTCGATCATCCTGCTGCTGACGACGATCCCCGGCGAACGGGTGATGCGACCGGACTACGGCTGCCCGCTGCACCGCCTGATGTTCGCGCCCAACGACGCCACCACCGCCGGGCTGGCGATCCACTACATCCGCCAGGCCCTGGGCCGCTGGGAGCCCCGCATCGACGTCCTGCGCCTCGACTCGGGCGCTGCGGTCGGCGGCGAGCCGGGGGAGGACAGCGGCACCCGGCTCACCGTCGAGCTCGACTACCGGGTCCGGTCCACCAATGGCCTCGGCCGCGTCGCCTTCTCGGTCGATCTGAACGGAGGCGTCGTCTGATGCCGCTGCCCAGCCCCAAGCTCGACGATCGCACCTTCCGCCAGCTGGTGGCCGAGGCCCTCACTGTGGTCGACCGTACCTGTCCGGCCTGGACGGACCGGTCGCCGAGCGATCCCGGCGTGACCCTGATCGAGGCTTTCGCCTTCCTCACCGACAACCTGCTGTACCGGCTCAACCGGGTGCCCGAGAAGGTCTATGTCAGCCTGCTCAACCTGATGGGCATCAAGCTGCGGGCCCCGGCGGCGGCGGCGGTCACCCTGACCTTCACGCGCGGCGGCAAGGCGGCGGGGGCGATCGCCATCCCGCAGGGCACCCGGGTCGCGACCACCGACGGCTCGGTCGAATTCGTGGTGACCCGTGGCGGCACCCTGGCGGAAGGCCAGACCAGCCTGGACCTGCCGGCCTTGCATTGCGAGGCGGTGGCGGGAGAGCTGGCCGGCCTGGGCTCCGGCACGCCGGGCCAGAGCGTCCGGCTGAAGCGGCCACCGGTGATCGCGCCCTCGGGCGACGACCTCGACCTCGTCGTCGGCGTCGAGACGGCGCCGCAGGAGCTGGCCGAAGGCATTCCGTCGCGGGCCTTCGACGGCAAGGCCTATCGCATCTGGAGCGAGGTCGACAGCTTCGCCGATTGCGCCCCCGGGGACTGCGCCTATGTCGTCGATCGGGCCGAGGGCCGGATCGTTTTCGCCCCGGCCCGCGCCGGCGGCACGGACGGCGCCGCGACCCTGGCCGCGACGCCGCCCGCCAACCGCGAGATCCGGGTCTGGTACCGGCGCGGGGGAGGGCGGTCGGGCAATGTCGCGGCCGGCACGCTGACGGTGCTCAAGGACGTGCCCGACGGGGTGACCGCCACCAACGCCGAGCGCGCCGTCGGCGGCGCCGACGGCGAGGCGGCCCAGGACGCCATGCGGCGCGGCCCGGAGATCCTCGGCTACAGCCGCTGCGCGGTGACCGCGCGGGACTTCGAGCGCCTCGCCGTCGGCGTCGGCGGCGTCGCCCAGGCCAGGGCCTATGCCCAGGCCCAGGCCTGGCGGCACGCCGATCCCGGCGTGGTCGAGATCCTGCTGGTGCCGTCGATCGAGCCCGATGCGGCGCCGCAGGATGCGGTGACGCCGGCAGTGCTGACGCAGCATCAGGTCGAGGCGCTGCGGATCCGGGTCGAGAAGATCGTCGACGCCCGGCGGCCTCTGGGGGTGCGGACGGTGGTCGGCTGGGCCCGCGGCCGTGCCGTGTCGGTCACCGCCCGGGTCGTGGTCGGGCGGCAGGAGGATGGCGCCGCCGTCGAGACCCGGCTGCACCGCCGCCTGAACCTGCTGTTCTCGCCGCTGCGCGACCGGCCCTTCGGCCGGGTGATCCGGGTGTCGGATGTCTATGAGGCGCTGCTGTCGGAGCCGGGCGTGCAATATGCCGACCAGATCTCCCTCACCATCGACGACGCCCCGAACCGCGACGTGATCGATGTGGTGCGGGACCCGCATCAGCCGCGGACCTGGTTCGCCGCCGCGGCGGACGGGCTGCACCGGAGCCTGGACGACGGCGACAGCTGGGCCCGCATCTTCGCCGATCCGGGCGAGACCGTGCGCTTCATCCGCCGCGATCCCGACCATCCGGGGCTGCTGGCGCTCGGCGTCCAGCGCGGCGATCAGGGCGCCATCCACATCTCCAGGGACTGCGGCGAGACCTGGACCCGCAACGCCGCCGCCTTCGAGTTCCCGGTGACCGACGCCGCCTGGCTCACCCGCGCCGGCCTGTCCGAGCTGCTGATCGCGGCGGAGCGCGGCCTGTTCCGGATCCAGCCCGGCCGCGACAGCGGGCCTGTCGCGATCAAGGTCGGCGACGCCGCCACCAACGACCGCGGCTTCTACGCCGTGACCGCCGTGACCTCGCCCTCGGGCGTGATCATGGTGGCGGCGGCGGGGCGGATGAAGGGAGGCGTCTTCCTGTCCGCCGCCGCCGGACTGTCGGAGACCTTCCATTCCATCGGCCTGAAGGACAAGGACGTCCGGGTCCTGGTGGCCCAGCGCTACAACGCGCGCGACTACCTCTGGGCCGGCATCTCGGCCGAGGCCGGGCAGCAGGGCGAAGGCGCCGCGCGCATCGAGCTGAGGGTCACCGGCGAGGACGATCCGGAAGGCTGGAAGCGGGTCAATCTCGGCTGGCAGGGTGGCTCCTGCGAAGGCCTGGCCTTCGCCGGCAACATGGTCCTGGCGGGGTCGAACCGGGCGGGGGTGCTGGTCTTCGACAGCAGCGCGGCCGCACCGACCTGGGAGGCCAGCAAGCTCGGCTCCGGCCTGCCGATCCGGGACAAGGACAGGCTGTGGCATCCGGTGCTGGCGGTCGCCGCCGCGCCGCCCGCCTCGGATGGCGGCATCATCATGCTGGCGGGCGGGCCGGTGGGGCTGTACCGCAGCGCCGATGGCGGCCGGACCTTCGTGCCGGTGTCCGCCACCCTGTTCAACGACCGTGCGCCGCTGCCGCGCAACTGGCTGTACTGCGCCGGCCGCCACACCATCACCGTCGACTCCGGAGATCCGGGGGGAGGCGGGTCGTGAAGGCCGACCAGATCGCCCGCTTCCTGCCGGAAACCTACCGGGCGGCACTCGGCCAGGAGCGCCTGCTGGACACTCTGCTCGTGGTCATGGAAACCATGCACGCCCCGGCCGACGCCGTGCTCGATGGCCTCGACAGCCATTTCGATCCGCGGCGGACCCCGGACCGGTTCGTGCCCTATCTCGCGAGCTGGCTCGATCTCGACCGCTATCTGGACTGGCCGGGAGGCCCCCAGGCGCCGCCGCGCTACGCCGCCGGCCTGGGACGCCTGCGCGAGCTGACCGCCCTGGCGGCGGAGCTGGGCTGGTTGCGCGGCACCTCCGACGGCCTGCTCCGCTTCCTCGAGGCGGCGACCGGCCTCCCCGGCTTCGCCATCGAGGAGAACCCGCCCGACGGGGAGGGCGCGCCGCGTCCCTTCCACCTCCGCGTCCGCGCGCCGCCGGCGGCGCTGGAGGTGAGGGATCTCGTGTACCGCGTGATCGAGGCGGAGAAGCCGGCCCACGTCACCAGCGAGGTCGAATTCGAGGAGGGCCGCCCCGCGGCCGGAGAATTGAGTGGAAAGGAATAGTCAAATGCCGAGTTTCGAGATTCCGGATATTCCGGCCAAGGCCCAGCTGAAGCAGGAGACCGAGAACAACCAGACCGTCAGCACCGGCGCGGTCACCTTCACCGTCACCAACAAGACCGGCCAGGGTCTTTCCGGCCGGGTCACGATCGAGCCGCAGGGCGAAGCCAAGGCGGAGTGGTTCAGCATCGACGGCGAGAGCGAGCGCCAGTTCGCCGCCGGCGGCACCCACACCTTCACCGTCCGGATCAAGACGCCGCCGACGGCGACGGCTGGGTCTTATACCCTCAAGGTCCGGGCCGTGGCGGTCAACGACCCGGACAACGATTTTGCCGAGAGCCCGGTCGTGGCCTTCGACATCGCCGCCCCGCCGGTCGCCGCCCCGAAGAAGAAGCTGCCCTGGTGGATTTTCGCCGCGATCGGCGGCGGTGTCGCCGTGGTCGCCGGCGTGGTGGTGGCGGTCATCCTGTTCACGGGCGGCGGCGGGACCAAGGTGCCCAATGTGGTCGACCTTCCGTTCGTCGAGGCCGAGCAGCAGCTGACCGCAGCGAAATTCACCGTCGTCCAGGAGAACGACCCCGACAGCGACAAGCCGCCGGGCAGGGTCACTGCCCAGGAACCGGCGGCCGACACCGAGGCGGATGAGGGCGACAAGGTCACGCTGCGCGTGGCCCTGGGTGCGGAGGTGAAGGACGTGCGTGGCGAGACTTTGGCGGTGGCGGAGGGCGTGCTCCGAGTGAACGGGGGTCTCAAGGTCAAGCGGATCGCCGGCCAGGCCGGCGGCAAGGAGCCCGAGACCGTGATTGCCCAGGATCCGCTGCCGCCCGCGCGCGCCGCGATTGGCGGCACGGTGGACCTCACCGTCGACCCCGGCGTCGCCGTCCCCAACATCGCCATTCCGGCGACGCAGCAGAATGCCGTCAACTCTCTCCAGGGGGCGGGGCTCGGCGTCCGGATCGACGGCCGCTGCGAATTCGGAACGCCCGACCAGGTCGTCGAGATCAGCCCGCCGGCGGGGACCTTCGTCGCCAAGGGAGCGTCGGTCACCGTGTTCATCCGCACTCCGCCGCGCGGCTCTTTCGGATGCGCGATATTCAACCCCTTCCTCGTCGGCCCCACCGAACGCTTCACGTCCAGATCATTCGTCGTGCAGTAGCCGCGCGGCCCGGAGGGACCTCTTCCATGTTGGCACGGATCTTCGCCCTCGAGCCCCTTCTGGTCGCTCTGGGCATCGGGTTGGCCGGGGCGATCCTCGCTCTGATCGTCCGGCTGGTGAAGGGCGACGGCGCCTCGTCGCTGCTGCGCGCCCTCGAGACCTTGATCACCGCGGCGCTGGGCGCATTCCTGGCCCGCACCTTCATCCTCCTGGTGCTCGAGCTGGGCGACAACACCGATGCCGCCGTCGTGGTCACCAGCCTGCTGTTCACGATCTGGCCGGGCGTCATCAACCTGGTGAGCTGGGCCTTCGGCGACCCGATCATCGGCGTCAATGGGCTGCTGTGGACCGCGCTGGTCATCGGCGGCCTGATCGGGCTGAACGACGGGCTGTGGGCGATCCATCGCTGGCTCGGCCCCGGCGTCGCGACCTTCTTGCTCGACGTCACCTGGGGGATCGCCGGATCGACCAACGGCGTGCTGCTCCATCTGATCAACATCGGCTGGGGCGGGCATGGCGACGGCGCCGCGGAGGATCGGCACTCGGCGCATCGCTACAGCAGCGGCTTCCGGCTGAAGAGCGGCTTCGCCTTCACTCAGGGCGCGGTGATGAGCAACATGGGTGGCCGCACGCCGGGTTCGGACCTGCACAACCATGAATCCATCCATGTCTGGCAGAATCGGATCCTCGGTCCGTTCTTCTGGTTCTCCTATATGGGCTGGATGGCGGTGCTGTTCCTGCCGGCCCTGATCGTCGGGCTGATCGCGAGATCCGTCGGCGATACGATCCTCTACTGGTGCTATTACGACGATCCGTGGGAGGTGATGGCCTACGAGATCGCCAACGACTATGCCCGAACCCATCCGAAGAAGTGGCTGTGCTGGCCGCTGCCGGTGGCCATTCCCCTGAACGTGCTGGTGACCGGCGGCCTGGCTGCGTTCTTCGCCTGGATCGTCAGCGTGGGCTTCTAGGATGCGCCTCCTGATCGTCATCCTCGTCCTGATCGGCGTCGCCTTCGCCGCGGTGATCGCCTTCGGCAGCCTGCGCTCGCCGGACTCCGGCAACCCGCCGCCCTCCGACCAGGAAGCGCTGGAGGAGAAGGGCTGGGATCCGCCGGACTGGGCGGCGGCGATGAATGCGGTCATGTCGCCCTTCGCGCCGGGGCTGGAGATGAGCCCGCCGCGGGTGTCGGTCAATGCCGGGGCGGAGGTCGAGCGCCGGGCCCCCGCCGCGGACCAGGATCTGCGCATGGCCCGGCTGGCGCTGACGTCCGGGCGCGGCATCGCCGTGGAGTATGGCTGCGGGGACGGGGAGGGGAGGAGTTGCCCCCAGAAGGCCTGCCTCTGCCCCTCCGGCGCGGCCTTCACCGATGCCGAGATCGGCGACCTCTGCACCGATGGCTGGAAAAAGCGCCGCAGGACCGGCGGCGGGGTCCGCTGCCGCGCGGAGGACGGCGAGGCGACGATCGTGATCTATCCCGAAGGCGGAAAGCTGGTCTTCCGGCCGCTGGGGGCCGGCGCCGCGGCGGCGGAGTTCCGCTGATGTCAGCCCACCCGCACGCTGCGCAGGCTGGCGACCACCGCCACGATCGAGCCGATCAGCAGCAGGATCAGCCAGATCGCGCCGACGATCGCGATCACCAGCGCGCCGATGACGTCGGCGATGCTGACCAGGAAGCCCGGCGGGAAGCTGTGCAGGAAGGCCACCACCCAGGTGGCGCCGAGCGAGACGGCGGCGAGGATGACGAGGCCCTTGTTCTGCAGGAAGCGCTGATGCGCCAGCACCAGGCAGACGCAGAAGGCGAGCTTGAACAGCATGACCAGCGACAGGGTGATCCGCGCCGCATCCTCGGGGAAATGCCCCCAGACGGCGAGATAGGCGATGGTGCCGAAGGGCACGGCGAGCAGCAGGGTGACCATCAGGATCAGCGCGCCCAACGCCAGGAAGATCAGCACGATCGCCGCCAGCAGGCCCAGCAGCGACAGGATCAGGCCGACGATGCCCTGGACGCGGCCCTGGATCCCGCGCGGCAGGATCAGCCCGAGCGCCATGGTCGCGACGGCATAGGCCAGCAGCAGGTCGAGGATGGCGAGGTAGCGGATCCCGAAGCCCGGCGTCGGCGGATCGAAGCCGGCCGGGGCTTTCGTCCCGAGAACGGCGATCGACGCCAGCTCCACCAGGATCACCAGAAACAGCAGGACGGCGGCGGCGGCGAAAAAGGGAATGCGCAGCCGGTCCAGCCCGATTGCCTGCATCGACATAACTTCAAATCCCTGAATTTAAATGGATCAATGCCATGATTTGACCATGATCAACGAATATCATACAGCAATGGTAAGTTCAAGATCGTGATTTGAAGATTCGATAAATACTGTTTCGAATGACTTTGTAACCATCAATATTCCAAGGAGATTGTCATGAGGTGGATTCTTATCGCCATCGTCGCGGTGATCGGCGTGCTCGCCATCGTTCTGCCGATGCCGTCGGTCCTCAACTGGGCGCCCAAGATGGCGCACACCGCCATGGGCATGGGCATCGGCTGCCTGGTGTCCGCCGTCGGCCTGATCTTCGTTCCGGTCCTCGGCAGGCCCTTCATCCAGACCAGCGGTTCCAGCGGCGGCGGCGCTACCGTCATCGGCGGCGCGCAGTTCAGCCCGGGGTCGTGGCTCGAATGGGTGGTGCTGATCGTTCCGATCGTCGGCGGCTTCGTCATCGGCATGCTGGTCTGACCCGTCCCGCCCGATGCGCCGGGGCTCGGCTCCGGCGCATCGGCCGACAGCCAAAGGAGTTCTGTCATGGCTGACGCTGCTGTCGCCCGCACCCGACCCGCTTTGTGGTCGTTGGTGGCCGCGGGCCTTTTCGTCCTGGTGGGCGCTCTGCTGATCTCGTTGACCCACGGGGCCGCTCTGCCGGCCTGGCTGCGCTGGGGGGCCGTGCTGGTCTGGGCCGTGCTGACCGGCGTGGTGGTCCTGATCGACGCCAAGCTCGATCCAACCACGGATTCCCGGCCCGTCGATATCTGGACCATCGCCCACGGCTTCGCCGGAATCGTCTTCGGCATCTGGTTCGTGCCGCTCTGGCTGATCGTGGCGCTTACCGTGCTCTGGGAGGTCTTCGAGGCCGTGACCAGCGGCATCGGCGACGAGGAGGTCATCATCAACCGCGTCGTCGACGTCGGCATCGCCATCACCCTGTGGGCGGTGGTGATCCTGGTCACGATGCTGGTGCAGCAGGGAACATCCTTCCCGCTGGTCCCGCCTTTCCACGCCCCCTTCGCGCCGTGACCCCTCTGGCCGCAGGAGGTGTGATCGATGGCGCGACCTTCCAGACCCGCCCCGGCAGCGCCGGCCATCAGCGAGGACACGCTGCGCCGGCTGATCTTCCGGACCTTTGGCCACCAGCGCTTCACCCAGGACAGCCCGATCCTGCCAGATGTCTGGCTGGCCTACGCCCGGTCCGACGCGGCGGATCGGCATGACCTGATCCTCACGCCCCGCGCCGGCCACACCGCCGGCGACGTGGCCGTGGCGCTGGAGCAGGCGCTCGACCGCCGCTACGCCGACGAGCCGGCGACGGCCCGCCGTCGTCGCCACGCCGCGATGCGGCTCGCCTACAGCCGCTCCTCGGTGGTGGTGCGGCTGACCTTCGACGAGCTGGTCCGCGTGGCGGTGCCGATGACGAGCTGGTGGCGCGGGCTGCCGCCCGATCTGGCCGGATTCGCCCCGATCCACACCTGGCTCGGCCATCCGGACGAAACCAGCCTGAAGCAGATGCTGAACACCACCAAGAGCTGGGAATATCTGCGGTTCGTGGTCCTAGCCGGGTTCGTGGCGATCTGGCGGACCGTTCCGGATCCTGAGGCGCTGGCGCGCACGCTGCAGGCCGATGCCGACGGCATCGCCGGGATCCGGCCGATCCTGCGCGGCTTCCTCGACTTGGCCGTGGCCATCGCTCCGGCGCCCGTGGGCGGCAAGCCTGCCGAGATCTGGAACATCAGCCTCAACCGGACCACCGCCACCGCCCTGTTCGAATCCCGTGCCGCGGTCAAGGCCGACGCGGCCCAGAACCTGTTCCAGATCCGCAGCCAGGGCCTGGCCTGGGCCGTCATCGACTGCGGCATCGACGCCGTGCATCCGGCGTTCCTGGACCGCGGGCGATACCAGCCACCGGCCGCGCCGCAGGACATCCCGGTCGAGCAGTCGCGCATCGTCGCGACCTATGATTTCACCTTCCTGCGCGACCTGCTGTCCCGCCAGGCGGCCAGCGTGACCACGGCCGACGGCCGCCGCGTCAAGCTGAACAGGACGGCCCGGGAGGAACTGCGCGACCTCAATCGCCGCGTTGGCCTCGGCCGCGAGATCGACTGGGACCTGATCCTGCCGATCATCACCGTGCCGCATCGGACCGGGCAGTACGAGAAGCCGGCACATGAGCACGGCACGCATGTCGCCGGGATCCTGGCCGGGCATTGGCCGGGGGCCGAGAACGACGAGGGGCTGGATCTCATCGGGCTTTGCCCCGACCTGCGCCTCTTCGACTTCCGGGTGTTCGACAGGGACGGGAACGGCGACGAGTTCACCATCATGTCGGCCCTGCAGGTGGTCGCCTATCTCAACCGGAACCGGGACAATCCGGTGATCCACGGCGTCAATCTCAGCCTGTCGCTGAAGCACGAGGTGATCAGCTACGCCTGCGGCCGCACCCCGATCTGCGAGGAGTGCAGCCGCCTGGTCGGCGACGGGGTGGTCGTGGTCGCCGCGGCCGGCAATCAGGGTTTCGAGGATTCGATGGCCGCCGGCGGGCCGTTCGGCAGCTATCGCGGCATCAGCATCACCGACCCCGGCAATGCCGATGCCGTGATCACCGTCGGCTCGACCCATCGCAGCCATCCGCACTCCTACGGCGTCAGCTACTTCTCCAGCCGGGGTCCGACCGGAGATGGCCGGCGCAAGCCGGACCTGGTCGCGCCGGGGGAGAAGGTGACGGCGCCGATTCCCAACCGCGGGGCGAAGCGCATGGACGGCACCAGCATGGCCGCCCCCCATGTCAGCGGCGCGGCGGCGCTGCTGATGGCGCGGCACCGCGAGCTGGTCGGGCATCCGGAGCGGATCAAGGAGGTGCTGTGCCGGTCGGCGACCGATCTCGGCCGCGAAGCGAATTTCCAGGGCGCCGGCATGCTCGACATCCTGCGCGCGCTGCAATCGGTATAGGGGAGGGGGCGATGATCGTCTTCGAGGCCGTGCATGCGAAGTTCGGCGACGCCCTGCTGCTCCGCTACGAGCATGGCGGGCAGCAGCGGCTGTGGATCATCGACGGCGGGCCGGCCGGCGTCTGGAAGAATTTCCTGAAGCCGCGGCTCGAACAGCTTCGCGGCAACGCCCCGACGCTGCCGGTCGACCTGGCCATGCTCAGCCATGTCGATGACGACCACGTCAACGGCGTGCTGCAGATGATCGGCGGCATCGCCGAGAAGAAGCCCGGCGCCGCCACCTGGCTCGACATCCGCCGCTTCTGGCACAACAGCTTCGCCGACCTGGTCGGCTCGGAGGCTGCAGCCAAGGCCGGGCAGGCGAGCCTCGCCGGGCTGGCGCAGGGCGCCGAGTTCGCCGGGCTGGAGACGCATCGGGAGCTGGCGGTGCTCGCCAGCATCGGCCAGGGTCGCGAGCTGCGGGATTATCTGGTGCAGCTCAAGCTCGAGGGCAATCAGCCCTTCGGCGACGTGCTGTCCTCGACCAGCGGGCGCCGGGACATCGACGGCGCCAAGGTGACGGTCCTCGGCCCGCGCGCGCCGCGCCTCGAGGCCTTGCGCAAGGCGTGGGCCAAGGCCTCCGGCAGCCCGGCGGCCGTGGCCGGCCTGTTTCGCGACACGCTGGACGAGTCCGTTCCGAACCTGTCGAGCCTCGTGCTCCTGGTCGAGATCGGCAAACGGAAGATCCTGCTGACCGGTGACGCCCGCGGCGACGACGTAGTGGCGGGCTTCGAGGACGCCATGCCCAATGTCGAACTGCCGATGAGGGTCGACATCCTGAAGATGCCGCATCACGGCAGCGACCGGAACATGACCGAGGCGTTCCTGCGGAGCTTCCCCGCGGATCACTACGTGATCTCGGCCGACGGCACCTTCGGCAATCCGGAAGACAACACGCTGCGCGCCATCGTCGCGGCCCGGGGCCCCGGCGAGGAGTACACGATCCACCTGACCAATGCGATCGACCGGCTGCAGCAGCTGCTGCCGGAGATCTCGAAGGATCACGCGTTCAAATTCGCCGTCCGGGGCGAGAACGACCTGTCGGTGGCCATCGCGCTGCCGTAGGGGGCCGAGGGAAGCGGATTGAGCGAGCGGATCTCGGGGCGCATGAAAGTCGGATAATATATATTATGGAAAATAAGAAATAACCTCAGACCCACTTTCGACAACGGCTTCAACTTCGCTCTACAAGGCATTGATACGAAAAGACGTCTCGCACCGGATCAAGCGGCAGCAGCGTCCTTGCGGCGGATGGCGGCAGCTTCGGGCCCGATCACGAGCTGCCCGCGCCAACTGCGGGGATCCTCGCCGAAACTGGTGAAGCGCTCCCAGCCCCGCTCCTTATCCGACAGCGTGAAGGCCGTGCCGCCGCCGGCCGTGACCAGGCACAGCCCGCCGGCGACGTCCCAGACATTCGGCCGCTCGAACCGCGCCACCTCCAGCAGCCCGGCCGCTACGAAGGCGCACTCGATCGCGGCCGATCCGGTCTTGCGGGTTTCCCAGGGCAGCACCGTGCCGGGATCGAGGCGCGGCTCGCCCGCCAGGCGCCGGCGCACCGCCGGGTTCGGGCCGACCTCCAGCTTGGCCCCGTCGAAGCTCAGCGGGCCGCGGCCGCAGGCGTGATAGACGCCGGAGCGCAGGGCGTGGCTGGTCGAGCACCACACCGCGCCGATCACCGGCCGGCCGCGATGCAGCAGGCCGATCGAGGCAGCAAACAGCGGCAAGCCATTGACGAAATTGGTGGTTCCGTCGACCGGGTCGATCGCCCAGACTGGGCTGTCGGGCCCCGCCGGATGATCCTCCATCTCCTCGCCGATGATGCCGTGATCGGGATACAGTTCCGCCAGGCGCAGCCGGATCAGGGATTCCACCCGCTGGTCCACCTCCGACACCGGATCCCGGAACAGGAGATCATCCCCCTGCCCGGCCCCGGTTTTGTACCGGACGCTGAAGGTCCGGCCGAGCGAGGCGACGATCTCGGCCCCGGCGAGTCTGGCGAACTCGATCGCCGTCTCCTCCCATTGCTGCAGCCGGGCCGCAGGCAGGTCGTCGGTTGCGCTGGTCATTCGTCGTCTCCAGGGGTGAGGACGATCACCGGCTTGGGCTCGATGCGGATGGTCAGCGTGGCCTCGCCACCTTCGACCACCTTGTCGTCGACATGGAGGCTGCCACCCTGCGGATGCAGCTCGACCCGCTCGGCGTTCACCCGAAGCAGGGGCGATCCTCTGGCCTCCGGATCCTTCAGCCAGGCGAGCATGGAACGGCGCTTCGCCGCCGGCAGCCAGGCCACGTCGAGATGCGCGTCGCCGGGGTCGGCTTCCGGCGCCAGCAGCAGGTTTGGCCCGATCATCGGGAGGTTCATCACTTCGAGCATCAGCATCTTCTCGTCCAGCCGCTTGCCGTCAACGGCCAGGCTGACCTCGAGCGGCTCGCAGTCCGCGACGATGCGGCGCAGCTCCTCGCGCCGGCCCCTGACCAGGTCGGAGCCGTGCTCCTTGCCGTCGGCGGCGCCCTGCTCGATCGCAGCAACCAGGGGGCCCATCCCGACCGCCTCGACGAAATTGCGGCTCCATTCCGGCCCCTCGACGACCCCGATCCGAAGCGGCGTGCGCTTCGCCTTGGCCAGGCCGGCGACGATGAAGCGCGGCTCCTCGATGATGCCGAGCGCCCGCGCGATGTTGTTGGAGCTGCCGGTCGGCAGGATCGCGATTGTGTGGCCGCGGCCGTGCAGCGCCCGAACGATCTCGGCCACGGCGCCGTCGCCGCCGGCGATCACCACCAGGTCGTGCGGATTCTCCAGCGCCTTCTCCAGCTCCTTGCTCCGGGTCGAGCAATGCGCCGGGGCGAAGCCGGACATTTCGAGCAGGCGGACCAACTTGTCCTGCGACCAGTCGCCGTCGCCCGCCCTGGGATTGTGAAACAGCGAGACTTCCATGGTCGAACAATCCGGGCACGACCGGTTCGGTTCCGCCCGCTTCGGCCCGGTGTGCCGGCGGGCCGCCGCGCTGGCTATGGAAAGGGCCGGTCCTTTCGGACCGGCCCTGTCTGAGCGGCGCGGATCAGCCGCCGCACTGGGTGGCGTATTCCTGGTCCGCCGCCTGGATCCGCTGGTCGGCCCGTTGCAGATCCTGGGCTGTGAGCTGCAACTGTGCCTGGCAGTTGCGATTGATCGCGTTGAGGCGTTTGGCCTCGGCGATCAGGGTGGAGCCGGTCCGGCACTGTTCCGTCATCGGTGCACTGGCTTGGTTGCCCAGAAGCTGTTGCGCGGTGCGGACCTTTTCGGCCTGGACCTGGGCGTCCGACTGGCAGTCAGCGAAGGCCGGCGAAGCGGCGAGGACCGCCGCAGCGGCGAATAGGACGAGTTTCACGGGATACTCCCCTTCAGGCTGGCAGGGTTCGTCCTCCGCCGCGCCGCGGCGGAGGACAATGAGGCAATGGCCAAGCCCCGGCGATTGTTCCGCCCGCGCCGTGATAACCGCAGATCCGCCGATCGAGCGGCTCTTCGGCACAATAATTGACCAATTTAGACAAATGTCGCTTCTTGTATCCTGCTGATCATGCCGGCGGATCCGGGCATTTTGAATCCACTATCAATTGATAGTCGGACGGTGCTGATTTGGGATGCTGCGGTGATGTACGGCAAGCGAAACGGAATTTCATTGCCCATCATGCCTGAAAGAAGAGTGTTTTTTAAGGGAACAGTCGGGGCACCCATCGGTTCGTTGGGTAATCAGTCGCAACACGGACGCTCCCCGATGCCGGCCATCTCAGCCGCGACCGAGCGACAGTTCCTCGCGACAGTCGCTCCCTGCATTCCCGATCTCCGGCGCTATGCCGTGAGCCTGACCCGCAACCGTGCGGACGCCGACGACCTGATCCAGGAGACCCTGCTGCGGGCCGCCCTCAAGCTCCATCTGTGGCGCCCCGGAAGCAACATCGTGGCCTGGCTCATCGTCATGATGCGCCGCCTCCACCTCTCGAAATTCGTCTCGGGCAAGCGCAATACGACCGAGATGGTGCCGATCGAGGGATGGGACCTGCCCGCCCCGGCCAACCAGACCGAGGCGATCGAGGTGCGGGAGGTCGAGGAACGCTGGCCCTCGTTGTCGCGCAGCCATCGCGAGGTGCTGCGCCTGGTGGCGATCAATGGCGCCTCCTATGAGGAGGCGGCCGAACGCCTGCATGTCCCGATCGGCACCATCCGCTCTCGCCTGGCGCGGGCGCGGAACGCCCTGCGCGGCGAGGATCGGGCGGTCCACTGAGGCTGACGGTCACAGCGCCTCGACTGGCAGGGTGAAGACGTAGCCGACACCGCGCTCCGTCCGGATGAGCCTTGGGGCGCGCGGATCGGTTTCCAGCTTGCGGCGCAGCCGCAGCACCTGGACGTCGACGGTGCGGTCGAACACATCCTCGCGGATGCGCGTCGCCTGCAGCAGCTGCTCACGCGACAGCGGACGCTGCGGCGCTTCGACGAAGGCGACGAGCAGCGCGTATTCGGCCTTCGACAGCGGCACCACCGCCCCCTCGGAGTTGGTCAGCCGGCGCAGGCGCCGGTCGAGCTGCCAGCCGCCGAAGCGGCAACGACCGCGCTCGGGAGCCCGCTGCGGCGCCGTCCGCGCAAGATCCCGGCCGCGCAGGATCGCCCGGATCCGGGCCAGCAGCTCGCGCAGCCCGAACGGCTTGCTCAGATAGTCGTCGGCGCCGAGCTCCAGCCCGATGACGCGATCGATCTCCTCCTGGCCGCGACCGGTGCCGATGATCACCGGGATGGCGGATTTCGCCCGCATCTCGCGCAGCAGCGCGAGGCCGTCGCCCTCGCCGAGCTGCAGATCCAGGATCACCACATCCAGCTCGCCCCTGGCGATGTGGCGGGCCATGTCCTGGCGCCCCGCGGCCGCAACCGCACGCACGCCGTGGCTCTCGAGATAGTCGACGACCATCCCCCGCATCGCCGGGTCGTCGTCGGCAACCAGGGCGCGGATCTGCCGGGTGGTGTTCGCGGCGCTCAGGTCTAGCCCAGGCGGCGTGCTGGACTCGGCCCGCGACCAAGAAGCGACGAGGTAATCGGCCGGGGACATCCGATGTTGAAGCAAGGCTTCTGACTCCAGTTTCCGGCAGCGGTGGGTTCCGCCGCCTGTGCTGTGCCAGGACCATCGCATTCGGATGACGGAGCCGGTGGTGACCTGGGTCACGCCGCGCCGGTGATCTCGTCCAGTTGCGGCATCGACAGGTGGAGCAGCTGGTACACATCGCCATCCGCCGCGGGAGCGCCGGTCCAGAGGGTGAAGCGCACCAGCTCCCACGACCGCGGATCGACCGCCAGGGCTGCCGTGTGCACCCCGGGCCGCCGGACGCGACGCTGCAGATCTGCGACGGCCTCGGCCACTATGCCGGTCGGATCGGCGTCGGCCGGCATCGGTTCGGCGTGGCGGGTGGCGTGCCGCGGGGCGCCGCCGCGGTCCGCGCCTGCCAGGCAGGCGATTCCGGTCCAGTGCCGGACCGCCGGCCGGCCGAAGGAGTCGACGATGCCGCCGAAGCCGCTGCCGCCCCAGAGGAAGCGGCCCATTTCCACGGTCGAGGCCCAAAGGTAGAACGGCGCATATTGGTTGACCGGCGCGCCGTCGACGCCGCGCTCACGGATCAGATAGGCCTTGAGGCCCAGCCCGGGAAAGGCGTCGAGCGCCGGCCCGCGGACTGCCACCCGCCGGCGGATGACCTGCATGTCGTAATCTGCCGGCAAGGTAATCTCGTACTGCATCGCATACATCACGGATCCTCCGGGCCGGTCAGGCCGGCTCCATCCAGTGCACCGCCACGCCGTCCCGCACCGGCTGGATGCTGACATAGGCGAAGACGCTGTCGGCCGCGGCGCCGTGCCAATGCCGCTCGTCCGGCGCAAACCAGACGCAATCCCCTGCCCTCACCTCCTCCTCTGCCCCGCCGTCGCGCTGGACCAGGCCGACACCGTGCAGGACATAGAGCAGCTGCCCGAGCGGATGGCTGTGCCAATGCGTGCGGATGCCGGGGTCGAGGGTGGCGCGCATCGCCGTCATCTCGCCGTCGAGGCGGCCCTCAGGCAGCCATTCCGCCCAGAACGGGCCGCTAGCAATGCCGTCCGGGGCGCGGGCGATGGCGCTGCCGGCACGGCGGATGGTCATCTCGCCGGGGTTGCCCGGCCTGGCCTCGGCGTTCATCGGCCGTCTCCCTTGCCCTGGACCATCGAGGCGACGCCGCCGGAGAAGGACCAGTCATCGAGCCCGGTGGTCGAGATCACCACCATGACGTCCTCCGGCCGCAGGCCCGGCGCCTCGGCCAGGCGCTCGACCAGGCGCCGGTAGAATGCCGCCTTGGTCCCGGTGCTGCGCAGCCGGCCGGCGGTGACCTGGAACAGCACGAAATCATCCGAGCGCGGGCCGCCGAGATAGGTCCGGTCGAACACCAGCTCTCCCCGCTCATGCTGGTGGATGACCTGGAAGCGATCGTCGGGCGGGACCTCGAAGGCGTCGACAAGCGCCCTGTGCAGGCTGTCAGAGAGGGCGCGCAGATATTCGGGCGGCTTGCCCCTGGCGAGCGAGATGCGGGTGAGCGGCATGGCAACCTCCATCGGACTTGACGTCCGGGAGATAGCGCCGCAGGGTTGTCCGGAAAATTGGAAATATTGGAACGTTTAATTCAGAAAATTGGGACGATCCTCATGCGTCGGATAACCTTCGACCTGGACGTGCTGCGCAGCTTCGCCACGGGCATGGAACTGGGCAGCTTCGCCAAGGCGGCTGAGCGGCTGGGCCGCTCGACCTCGGCGGTCAGCGCCCAGCTGCGCAAGCTGGAGGAGCAGGCCGGCACGCCGATCTTCCGCAAGGCCGGCCGCGGCCTGGCCCTGACCGAGGCCGGGGAGACCATGCTGGCCTATGCCCGGCGGCTGCTGGCGCTGAACGACGAGGCGGCGGCCGCGGTCCATGGCGCCGACCTGCAGGGCTGGGTGCGGCTCGGCCTGTCGGAGGATTTCGGCGAGGCGCTGCTGCCGGCGGTGCTGGGCCGCTTCGCTCGCGCCCATCCGAAGGTGCGGATCGAGGCGCGGATCGCCCGCAGCTTCGACCTGCTGGACCGCATCGGGTCCGGCCAGCTCGACCTAGCGCTGGCCTGGGGCGACGGCGGCGCCCTGCCCCATGGCGAGCGGGTGGCCGAGCTGCCGACGCGCTGGGTCGGGCCGGCCGCCGGCGACGGGGTCTTCGATCCGGCCGACGGCCGCCCCCGCGAGCCGCTGCCGCTGGCGGTGCTGGAGGCGCCATGCCTGCTGCGTACCGCCGCGACCACGGCGCTGGACCGTGCCGGCATCCCCTGGCGCCTAGCCTTCGTCAGCCCCAGCCTGGGCGGGCTGTGGGCGGCGGTGGCGGCCGGGCTCGGCGTCACCATCCGCACCGATTTCGGGCTGCCGGGCTGCGTCCGGGTGATGGACGCAGCGAAGGCGCCGCCTCTGCCTCCGCTGCCCCTGACCCTGCTGCGGGCCGAGGCCAAGCCGGACGCGGTCACCGCCCGCCTGGCCGCGATCCTGGCGCAGTCGGTGCGCGACGCCCTGCCCGGCCTTGCCGTAGCCGCGTGACGGGGTCAGTCGCAACCGGCGACGGTGACTTCCTTGATGATGTTCTGGGCGTTGGTCGACACGATGATGCTGCAGAGATAGTCGACGGTTTCCTGCTGCTGGTAATAGCCCGTGGGCTGGCTCTGGTAGATCGGCATCGAGGCGACGCCCTGGCCGCCCTGGGTCATGCCGACCATGGCGTTGCCCATCTGCTGCACCTTGTTCGGTCCGGAGGACAGGCAGCCGGTGAGGGCCGGCGCGGCGAAGAGGGCGAGGAGCGCCAAGGCCCGTGCCCGCGGCAGGCGGAACGTCATTCTGAAATCCTGCGATTGTCGAAACGGCGGTTCAGGCGGGCTTATCGCAGCATGCGCGCGATCGCCTGGTAGCGCGGGGTGAAGTGCGGCGCCAGCAGCGCGGCCCAGGCCTTGAACATCTTGCGCGACTCGTCGGAGCAGCGGACCGCGCGCGCCTCGGGCAGGAACTTCTCCCGGAGGATCCAGTCATAGGTATCCTCGTCGTGGCCGTACATGTAGCACAGCAGGTTGAAGAAGCGCTGCTCGCTGAGGGAGTGCTCATCGGCGAAGACCTGCATGTTCTGGCTGGCATCGTCGCCGACGGAGGCGTTGTTCTGGAACCAGATGGCGGCCATCCGCAGCACCTCGGCGATCTGGTCGCTGGTTTCCTTGCCGCCGGGATTGAGCAGGATCATCATCGCCGCCATCTGGTCGACCGCATCCTCTTCCCGTCCGGTCGACGGGAGGCTCAGCATGTCGATCAGGGCGTGGCCGGTCTCGTGCAGCAGGATGAAGCGGATGTTGCTCGCGATGTAGGCGCCGAGGATGTTCGACTTCGGATCCGCCTTCTCGGCCAGCTTCGCGCCCTGCTGCGCCAGGGAATCGACCAGCTCGTAGCACAGCACGATCGCCGAATCCTCGGGCGAGTAGAACGCGTTCACCGCCCCGCATTCCGCGCCCACATAGCGCAGCTGGCGCGGCAGCTCGAACATCCCGTTCATCCAGGCGATCTCGGGATTGCGGCGCAGCAGGTCGGTGTCGCGCGTCAGCTCATAGGCATCCTTAAGCCCGGCGCTCTTCGGCTCCAGATAGGCGAAGGCGAACTGCCCGTCCTCGTCCGCCTGCTTCCCGTCGCCCGAATCGGCCTGGTCTTCCTGATGGGATGGGGGCGTGGCGTCGGCTCCCGACGCCCCCTGCTCAGCCGGCGGCTGATCCGCAGGGGAGCGGCTGCTGGCCTGCTGCGATCCGCCGGACTCCTGCTGGATGGCCGACGCGCCGGCCGAGCTGCCCTGCTGGCCTCCCCGCGCATCCGCCAGCGCCATCAGGGTCGTATAGCTCGGATCCGCCGGCGGCTTGTCATAGCCGAACGGATAGAAGCTGTTCGAGATCAGCACCGACAGCGCCTGCAGATCCTCGTCGTGATCCGCCCGCCAGATCAGGTCGTAGCCGCGGATCTCGCGGCCGCGCTGCTCGAAGCGGCTGTAGAACTTGCCGCCCTTGCGGTTGCCGGTGACGATGAACAGGTTGTTCCGACGGAACTCGTAGGTGATCTCGGACTCTCCGCCGCCGGAGAGGGCGTCGTAGAACGAGTTGATCTGCCCGTCGGTGACGTCGGTGAACCGCATCGTCATCAGCGACGCGCCGCCGTCCGGGTCGTCCATGGTGACGCCGCCCGCCTCCGAATCAGACCGCTTGGTCAGCACCTTGGAGGGGTAGGAGATGGTGATCCCGCTCCTGGAATCGGAAAGGGGCTGCCAGCCGGTCTTGTCCCGCATCGCCAGGGCGGTGCCGGCGAGCGTGACCGCCTGGTCGGGATCGAGCTCGCCGGTGGCGGTGGCGCCGATCTGCCGCTGCCAGGTGGAGAGCGCGGTGCGCGTGCCCTCCTTGAAGGCCCCGTCGAACCAGCCCTTGTAGAAGCCGAGCCAGGCCAGCCCCTCCTGGACCAGCTTCTTCTCGTCCGGGTTCAGCGACTTCTCCAGGGTGGCCGGGTCGGAAGCGATGACGCTGGAGCGCTGGCCGGGCACGATGTGCTGCGCGTGGCCGGCCGAGACGCCGAACACCCCGAACAGCGCGCAGGCCACGGCTGCTGCGCGCACCACGCTCGACACCCCAGGTCCCTTACCCACCATCTTCCCCTCCGAACCCCACCCCATCGCCTGATATTGGACGAATTTGTTGAGAATCAGGCTGACCGCATTCCCATTAAAGAACCGAGCGGGCAAGGTCTGAAAAGCCCCTCCCTGCCGAAAATCGGCGCAAAGCTGACCGGCACGCTCTTCAGGCCAGGGACTGCAGGTCGCCGCAGATGCTGATCGCCTGGCCGGAGATGGTGCGGCCGCGCGGAGAGGCCAGCAGCAGGATCTGGTCGGCCAGCTGGCGGGGCTGGATCATCTCCTGGATCGACGCCTGGGCCAGGGATTGCGCCTGCATCGCCTCGGCCGTGACGCCGCGCTGCGCCGCCTTGGCGGCGAACACCCGACGGATGCGGTCGCCTTCGACGATGCCGGGCTGGATCGCATTGACCCGGATGCCGAGCGGCCCGAGCTCGATCGACAGCGATTTGGTGAAGCCGACCACCGCCCATTTCGAGGCGGCATAGGGCGTGCGCAGCGGGAAGCCCAGCCGCCCGGCCGAGGAGGACAGGTTGACGATGCTCGCATTGCCGCTCCTGGCCAGATGCGGCACGGCCAGGCGGGTGCAGTTGAACTGGCCGGTGATGTTGACCGCCAGTGTCCGGTCCCACTCCTCCGGATCGATCTGGTCGACCCGGCCGGTCGGGCCGGCGATGCCGACATTGTTGACCAGGCAGTCCAGCCCGCCCAGTGCGGCCAGCGCCTCGTCGAACAGCCGGGCCACGGCCGCGCGGTCGGACATATCGGCCGGCGTCGTGGTGATCGCCGGGCTTTCCGCCGCCAGCGATTCGAGGCCCGACCGGTCGACATCGCAGACATGCACCCGCGCCCCCTCCTCCACGAAGGCGCGGACGATCTCCCGCCCGATGCCGGACGCGCCGGCGGTGACCAGGACGCGCAGGTCTTTGATGCCGAGATCCATGGCGTTCTCCTCCTTCTCGCTCTTCGTTCATCCCACAGACGGTCGTCGCGGTGGGTATCGGCAAGCCTAGCCCGGCGCGCCATGGTCACCAAGCCGGCCTGGGTTGACGATCGCGATCTGGACCCGGGCGCCGCTTTGTCGGACCGTTGGCACAACGAGGCTGCGGGAGGGAGCAGGGCATGCCGAATGTCGCGATCATCGGCACCGGACTGATCGGCCGGTCCTGGGCGATCGTCTTCGCCGCCGCCGGCTGGCAGGTGCGGCTGACCGATGCCAGCGTCGCCGCGCTCGAGGCTGCACCGCGGCTGATCGCCGAGGGGCTGGCCGAGCTCGCGACTCACAGCCTGGTCGACGACCCCGCCGACGCCGCGGCGCGGGTCCGGACCGCCGGATCATTGGCCGCGGCGGTGGCGGATGCCGAACTGGTGCAGGAGAACCTGCCGGAAGATGTCGACATCAAGCGCGCGGTGTTCGCCGAGCTGGACCGGCTGGCGCCGCGCGATGCGATCCTCGCCTCCTCCACCTCTGCCATCGTCGCCTCGCGCTTCACCGAGACCCTCGCCGGTCGCGGGCGTTGCCTGGTGGCCCATCCGGTCAACCCGCCGCATCTGGTGCCGGTGGTCGAGCTGTGCGGCGCGCCCTGGACCGCCCCTGAGACGATCGAGCGGGCGCGCGGGATCTACGGCGCCATCGGGCAGGAGCCGGTCACGATCCACCGCGAGGTCGACGGCTTCGTGCTGAACCGCCTGCAGGGCGCACTGCTGGCGGAGGCCTTCCGGCTGGTCGGCGAGGGCGTGATCAGCCCGCAGGACCTGGACAAGACCATCAAGGACGGTCTCGGCCTGCGCTGGTCCTTCCTCGGCCCCTTCGGCACGATCGAGCTGAATGCGCCGGGCGGGATCCCCGACTACTGCGCCCGCTACACCGGCTTCTACCGGCGCCTCGCCGCCGACCCGGCCGGGCCGGAGGTGTGGGACGGCCCCGCCGTCGCCCGCCTGCTGGCCGGCTGGGGCGAGACCCCGGACGCCGCCCGGCTGGCCGAGCGCAGCGCCTGGCGCGACCGTCGCCTCGCGGCGTTGAAGGCCCACAAGGCGGCGCAGCCCGAAGACCCGATTGTTTCCTGAGCCGGAGGACCGACCAGATGGCCAAGAGCCGCAAGATCGTCATCACCTGCGCCATCACCGGGGCGATCCACACCCCGTCGATGTCCCCTCATCTGCCGGTGACGGCCGCAGAGATCGCCGAGGCGGCGATCGGCGCGGCCGAGGCCGGGGCCGCCATCGTCCATCTGCACGCCCGCGACCCGGAGTCCGGCAAGCCCGACCAGACGCCGCAGGCCTTCGAGCCCTTCCTCAAGGTGATCAAGCAGCGCTCGAACTGCGTCGTCAACCTGACCACCGGCGGCGCCCCCTGGATGCGGGTCGAGGAGCGCATCCTGCCGGCCCAGACCTTCAAGCCGGAGGTCGCGTCGCTGAACATGGGGTCGATGAATTTCGGCCTGTTCCCGATGCTCAACCGCTTTAAGGAGTTCAAGCATTCCTGGGAGCCGGAGGCGCTGGAGGCGTCGCGCGACCTGGTGTTCCGCAACAGCTTCAAGGACATCGAGTTCGTGCTGCGGACCCTGAACGACGACGGCATCCGCTTCGAGTTCGAGTGCTACGACACCTCCCACCTCTACAACCTGCACCACTTCCTGGAGCACGGCCTGGTCAAGCCGCCGCTGTTCGTCCAGACCGTGTTCGGCATCCTTGGCGGCATCGGCCCGCATCCGGAGGATGTGGCGCATATGAAGCGCACCGCCGACCGGTTGTTCGGCGACCAATATGAATGGTCGGTGCTGGGCGCCGGGCGCAACCAGCTGCCGATCGCGGCGATGGCGGCGGCGATGGGCGGCAATGTCCGCGTCGGGCTCGAGGATTCGCTCTGGGCCGGCCCCGGCAAGCTGGCGGAGTCGAACGCCCAACAGGTCCGCCTCGCCCGCCAGATCATCGAAGGGCTGGGCTTCGAGATCGCCTCGCCGGATGAGGCGCGCGAGATCCTGGCGCTCAAGGGCGGCGACCGCGTCTCCTTCTGATGCGGAGATTTTTCCGACGCTGTCGCTTGTCCTACGCCTGTACAGGGCAAGTCCCCCGATCGGCGAGACCCGGTCACCGTGACGCAGCGCAACGGAGGCTGTCCCGAACCCTGATGGCGTAGGGACGGCTTTCCTCCCGTCGCCCCCTCCCCGCGCCAGGGGGTGGAGAGACCAGAAAGGATGATGCCGGTCACTCCCCACGGCGGGGAACCATCGCTGTTACGGTGGTCACAGCGACAAGTGGCTGACCGTGTTTGGATGGGCGGCATGAATACCGCCTCATATACTCGCTTCCGCCGGTCCGGCATGTTCGGACCACAGCCTTGCCGAAGTGCTCCGGCCCAAGGCGATGAGGGGCTGCGTCGTGATCCACGCGGCCTGGGGCGACCATCGGCGGTCTCAGCGGGTCTAGGATCGTCGAGTGTGTGGCCAATTTCCCACTCCGCTCAACAATGTGGCCATCCGGCCCTGATTTCGACGCCATCATCTGATATCGGTGAAGGCTGGGATCCGAGGCCATGCTATTTTCGGCTTCAAACTTGGGGGGCGAAATCAAGTAACGGTTCGATTTCTTTATTGAATGGTTATTTTGTTTCCGTGCCCTGCACCATTCGAAGCGAAGCGATTGTCGGTATGGGCAAGTAGATGACAATCTTTTTTACCGCCTCGGTGCGATCCGGTTCGGATGTCGGTGCCCCCCAGTTCCAGAGCTCGCCTCGCCGAGTCTGTCGCAGACAGGCCGGCACCTGCGCGGCAGCGGTGTCGTGATGGGGGCGCAAACCCGCACAAAGCCTGGTGTTTCAATTCGGTGCACGACCGACCTCGCGTCTATGCGTATGATCGAGGCAAGCATCCCGAAAGGGGGCGCAAGAAGCGGTAGGGAACGGACAGGTTCAATGGCACAGGCGCCCGAGGCGTCGCATATGGCTGCTGGTCAGGAGCAATCGATCGTCAGCCAGACTCTCCTCTCTCAGCTCCTGACCCTGTTCCGGACGCTGCGGGCCTCACCCGATTGGAAGCGGATTCTTGCTCTCATCATCGGCGTGGTCGTCGTCATCGGCCTGACCGCGGCGGCACAGATCCGGCTGAACTCTTGGAACCAGCCCTTCTATGACGCGCTGGCACAGAAGAGCCTGAGTGGCTTCCTCCATCAATTGGTGGTCTTCGTCTTCATCGCCGGTGTGCTGCTGACGCTGAACGTCGCCCAGACCTGGATCAACCAGACGCTCAAAGTGCGGCTGCGGGCCGGGCTGACCCGCGACCTGTTCGGCGAATGGCTGAAGCCCAAGCGCGCCTTCCGCCTGGCCGGCGCCGGCGAGATCGGCGAGAACCCCGACCAGCGCATCCACGAGGACGCGCGGCACCTGACCGAGCTGTCGACCGATCTCGGCATCGGCCTGCTGCAGGCGACCCTGCTGCTGATCAGCTTCGTCGGCGTGCTGTGGATCCTGTCCCAGGGCATCGTCCTCAGGATCGACGGCATGGCGCTGTCGATCCCCGGCTACATGGTGTGGTGCGCCCTGCTCTACGCCGCCGCCGCCTCGTGGGTGAGCTTTCGCGTCGGCCGGCCGCTGATCAACATCAACGCCGAGCGCTACGCCCGCGAGGCCGATCTGCGGGCTGCCCTGGTCCGCGTCAACGAGCATGTCGACGGCATCACCCTGGACAGCGGTGAGTCCGACGAGCGGCGACGCCTGGACGTCGACCTCGACCGGATCATCGCGGTGATGCTGCGCTATGTCCGCGCCGTCACCAACCTGACCTGGATCACCGCCGGCTATGGCTGGTTCACCATCGTCGCGCCCATTCTGGTCGCCTCGCCCGGCTATTTCGGTGGCGACCTGACCTTCGGTGAGCTGATGGTGGCGGTGGGCGCCTTCGTCCAGGTGCAGCAGGCGCTGCGCTGGTTCGTCGACAATTTCAGCAACCTGGCCGACTGGCGGGCGACGCTGCTCCGCGTGATGAGCTTCCGCGAGAGCCTGGTGACGCTTGATAAGCTGAACGGCGAGCCGCGCAAGATCGAGATCGCCGAGGGCCCGGCCGACACGCTGGGCTTCGAGAATCTGGGCGTGCTCTCGGCCGGCGGCCTCGCGGTGCTAGATGACGAGCAGGTCGAGATCCGCCCGGGCGAGCACGTGCTGATCGTCGGCCGCACCGGCGGCGGCAAGAGCACGCTGTTCCGCGCCTTCGCCGGGCTATGGCCCTGGGGCACCGGCCGCATCCTGATACCGCCCCAGGCCCGCACCATGTTCCTGCCGCAGCGGCCCTATTTGCCGCCAGGCGCGTTGCGCGACGCCCTGACCTACCCGATGGACGCGTCGAGCTTCACCGACGAGCAGATCTGCGGCGCGCTCCGGCGCACCGAGATGGGGCATCACGAGATCTCGCTCGACCAGGTGAAGAACTGGGACAAGGAACTGACCAGCGACGAGCTCCAGACGATGACCTTCGCCCGGCTGCTGCTGCACAAGCCGCAATGGGTGTTCATCGACGAGATGGTCGACGCCCTGGACGAGGAGCGGCGGAAGACCGCGATGTCGATCTTCGAGCATGAACTGCCGGAGACGGCGGTGATCACCATCGCCCGGCGCGAGGTCAAGAACGGCTTCTACACCCGTGTCCTGCGGCTGCACATGACCGACGAGGTCACCGGCGAGCGCCGGATCCCGATCGGCCGGCCGCCGCGGCGGGCCATCCCCTCCTCCGCCGGCTTCGCCCCCCTGCTCCACCACCGAGACCCGATGGAATGACCAAACGGCCTGCCGCGCCCCGCCGCGCCTCGAAGAAGGGCGCCGCGGCGCTGTCGGACGACGCCCTGCTCGACCTCGTGCAGCGCCAGACCTTCCAGTTCTTCTGGGAGGCCGCGCATCCAGTCAGCGGCATGATCCCCGACCGCACCGACCGCGCCGGCAAGGCGCCGAACGACTGGGTCACGACCGGCGGCTCCGGCTTCGGCGTCATGGCGATCATCGTCGCGGCAGAACGCGGCTGGATCGCGCGCGCGGCCGCGGTGGAGCGGCTGATGACCATCGTCCGCCACCTGGAGCACACCACCTCGCATCACGGCGTGTTCCCGCATTTCCTCGACGGCCGCACCGGCGCTACGGTGTCGTTCAGCCGCAAGGATGATGGCGGCGACCTGGTCGAGACCGCCTTCCTGTTCCAGGGGCTGCTGGCCGCCCGCCGGTATTTCGACCGCGACGCCGCCGAAGAGACCGATCTGCGCAACCATATCGGCTGGCTGTGGAACGAGACTGAGTGGAATTGGTACACGCGCGGCGGGCTGAACGTACTGTTCTGGCACTGGGGCGCCAACAACGGCTGGGGCATGGGCCACGAGATCCGCGGCTGGAACGAATGCCTGATCACCTACATCCTGGCCGCGTCATCGCCGCGCTACGCCATCGATGCCGAGGTCTACCATAAAGGCTGGGCCATGGGCCGCTGGTTCCTGAGCCAGCGGACCTATTATGACATCGAGCTGCCACTGGGCATGCCCTATGGCGGGCCACTGTTCTTCAGCCACTATTCCTTCCTCGGCCTCGATCCGCGCGGCTTGAAGGACCAGTATGCCGACTACTGGGAACAGAACCGTCGGCACACGCTGATCAACTACGAGCACTGCGTCCGCAACCCGAATGGCTTCAAGGGCTACGGGCCGGATTGCTGGGGCTTGACCGCCAGCGACAACCCGACCGGCTATTCCGCGAACGCACCGGACAGCGACATCGGCGTCATCACCCCGACCGCGGCGCTCTCGGCGATGCCATATGCGCCCGAGCAGTCGATGCGGGCGCTGCGGCACTTCTACGAGACTCTGGGCGACCGGATCTGGGACAAGTTCGGCTTCGTCGACGCCTTCTCGGAACAGGCGAACTGGGTGGCCGACACCTATCTGGCGATCGACCAGGGCCCGATCGTGGTGATGATCGAGAACTTCCGCACCGGCCTGCTGTGGAAGCTATTCATGAGCGACCCGGACGTGCAGCGCGGCCTGCGTACCCTCGGCTTCGACAGCCCGCATCTGGGCAAGCGGTGAGTTAGAATGTCATGCCCGGGTTTGACCCGGGCATCCAGACGGTGTCGACGCTCTCTGGATTGCCGGGTCAAGCCCGGCAATGATATGAATAAGTTATCGTCAGTTCTTCAACTCGGATCTCAGATGGGGTCGCAGCCGATGCCGATATCATCCGGCCCGATGGACGATGCCCTCTCCGGCTGGATCGACCGGCAACATGCGGTCGCCGCCCGGAACCTGACGCTCGGCGTCTCCGCCACCCATCTGGTGAAGGAGCGGCCGCCCTTCCGCCAGCGCATCGTGCCGCGGCCGGGATCGGTCGTGGCCTCGGCGGTGATGGGCGCCTATGACCCGGACCCGGACTATTTTTTCCACTGGTTCCGGGATTCGGCGCTAGTGATGGACGCGCTGCGGGTCCTGGTGGCGGACGGCACCCGGCCCGCCGAGGATGCCGGCCATATCCGCGACTTCATCCGCTTCAGCCTCGGCCTGCGCGGCCTGACCGGCGCGGCGGTGCTGGCCAAAGGCGATCCGCGCCGGGGCGTCGACCCTGATTTCGTACAGCATGTCCGGACCGAGGCCGATCTGCACGGCGTCGCCGGCGACCGGATCTGGGGCGAGGTCCGCGTCAACCCGGACGGCACGCTTGACATGCTGAACTGGTCGCGGCCACAGCATGACGGATCGGCGCTGCAGGCCCTGACGCTGCTGCGCTGCCTGGACGACGGCGTGCTAGAGTCGGGCGTCCGGGACGAGGCGGCCGAACTGCTGCGGATCGACCTGGACTTCGTGCTGGCGCATCACGCCGAGCCCAGCTTCGAGATCTGGGAGGACAGCCTCGGCCGCGACTACTACACCGGCGTGGTGCAATGCGCGGCGCTGCGCCGGGGCGCGGGCTGGCTGGAAGCGCAGGGAGATGCCGAGGCCGCCGGCCGGTGCCGGGAGGCCTCCACGGCCCTTGCGGCGGCTCTGGACGGCCATTGGCGGGCCGGTGCCTATGCCAGCCTGCTGCCGGCGGCCTCCGGCGCGCCGGGCCGTGATCTCGACATCGCCGTGATCCTCGGCGTGCTCCATGCCGGGCTGCCCTCGGGGCCGCACAGCGTGCTCGATCCGAAAGCCCAGGCGACGCTCGCCGCGCTGGAGGATCTGTTCGCCGGCCTGTTCCCGATCAATGCCGGGCGGACGGCCCCGGCGCTCGGCCGTTATCGCGAGGACCGCTACTATGGCGGCGGCGCCTGGTACATCGCGACCCTGGCCGCCGCGGAGTTCCATTACCGCCTGGCCGCGGCGCTGGCAGGTGGCGCGGATTTCGCCCTGACCGCCGACAACCTCGGCTTCGTCGCCCGCGCCCTTGGCACCGAACCAGGGCCAGATGGCCTCGACAGCCGGCGCCTGGCGGAGGCCTTCCTCGCGCGCGGCGACGCCTTCCTGGCCACGGTGCAGGCCTTCACCCCGGCAGACGGCGCGCTGTCGGAGCAGTTCGACCGGGAGAGCGGCACGCAGACCTCGGCAAAGCACTTGGGCTGGAGCTACGCCGGTTTCGTCACCGCGGTTCGAGCGCGGCGGCAGATCGCGCAGGTCTAACACCGACCCTGCGGTCTGGCCGGTGGGCGTGGCAGATCCTATGTTCCTGTCGCCCCGCCCGTCAGGCTGGAGACCTTCCCCATGCGGCTGTCCCAGGCCCGTGCCGTCCCGCTGCTGCTCGCCCTCTGCTTCCTTGCGTTGCCCGGACTGGCCCAGCAGCCACCCTCGGCCGTGTATGGCGAGTTGTTCCGCAACGTGCAGATGCAGCGGGTCTTTCCGGACGGAAAAACTTTCGTCGACGCCGAGCCGGAGACGGACCCGGCCGAGATCCTGCGCCGTTACGCCGAGGAGAAGGGACAGGTCGGCTTTGACCTGCCGGCCTTCGTGCATCGCTATTTCACGCCGCCGGAGCCGCATGCGAGTGGCTACCGCTCCGTACCCGGCCAGGATGTCTGCAGCCATATCGACGCGCTATGGGACGTACTGCAGCGGCCAGCGGACCGGCCCGACCCCCGCTCGTCCCTGCTGCCGCTGCCGAACCCCTATGTCGTCCCGGGCGGGCGCTTCGGCGAGGTCTATTATTGGGATTCCTATTTCACCATGCTGGGCCTGATCCAGAGCGGGCGGCGGGATCTGGCGCATGACGTTCTGGCCAACTTCACCAGCCTGATCGACCGTTACGGTCACATCCCGAACGGCAACCGCAGCTACTATCTCAGCCGGTCGCAGCCGCCCTTCTTCGCCGCGATGGTCGAGCTGGTGGCCGAGAGCAGCGACGACCCGGCCAAGGTCTATGTCGACGCCCTGCCGACCCTGGCCAGGGAATACGCCTTCTGGATGGACGGCGCCGATTTCCTGAAGCCCGGCGATGCCTATCGCCGGCTGGTCCGGCTGCCGGACGGCACGCTGCTGAACCGCTACTGGGACGACAGTGACCAGCCGCGCGACGAATCCTACCGCGAGGATGTCGAGACCGCACGGTCGACCAACCGCCCGCCGGCCGAAGTCTATCGCGACCTGCGCGCCGCCGCCGAAAGCGGCTGGGACTTCTCCTCGCGCTGGCTGGCGGACGGGAAGACGCTTGCCAGCATCCGCACCACGGCAGTGGTGCCGCCGGATCTCAACAGCCTGATGGCCAAGCTGGAGACGGTGCTGGCGAAGGCCTATGTGGCATCGCACCGGCCGGAGCGCGCGGTGGAGTTGGAGGCCCGGGCCAAGCTGCGCGCCGAGGCCGTCCGGCGCCTGCTCTGGGACCCACAAGCCGGCGTCTTCACCGACTATCTGTGGCGCGAGGGGCGGCTGACCGGCGCCGTCACCCTGGCGACGGCCTATCCCCTGTTCTTCGGCCTGGCCGATGCGGACCAGGCCGACCGCGTTGCCGACACGCTGGAGCGCCGGCTGCTCGCCCCCGGCGGCCTGCTGACCACCGAGATCGCATCGGGGCAGCAATGGGACGCGCCGAATGGTTGGGCGCCGCTGGAGTGGATCGCGATCCGCGGTCTGGCCCGCAGCGGCCATGATCGTCTGGCAGAGACCGTCGCCCGCCGCTGGGCCGAGCGCGTCGCCGGCGTCTACACGCAGACCGGCAAGCTGACCGAGAAATACGACGTCGCCGGCACCGCCTCCGCCAGCGGCGGGGAGTATCCGAACCAGGACGGTTTCGGCTGGACCAACGGCGTGCTGCGGCGGCTGCTCGCCCTGTATCCGCAGGTGACCGTCGCGGGCGGCGGCACCATCGCCTGCCGGGCGGCGGCGAACGACAACCAGCCGTCCGCCGCGCCGGAAAGCCGGCCCGCAGGCCGTATGCCTTAGCCGGCGGCCTTGGCCGTGGCGGTCGAGGAGGCGCGCCACAGGTCGATGCCGCCGTCCAGCGCATGCCGGTCGATCTCGGCCAGCTCCTCGGCGGTCAGATTCGCGCCCTTCAGCGCGTCGAGGCTGTCGTCGAGCTGGGCCACCGAGCGCGCGCCGATCAGGGCCGAGGTGACGCGCGGGTCGCGCAGCACCCAGGTCAATGCCATCTGCGCCAGGGTCTGGCCGCGCCGCTCGGCGATCGTGTTCAGCGCCCGGATGCGGGCGATGTTGCCCTCCGACAGCAGCCTCGACTGCAGCGAGCGGCCGCGCTTGGCCCGCGAATCCTCCGGCACGCCGTCCAGGTATTTCGAGGTCAGCATGCCCTGCGCCAGCGGCGAGAAGGCGATGCAGCCGATGCCGAGCTCCCCCAGCGTGTCCAAGAGGCCGTCCTCGACCCAGCGGTTGAGCATGGAATAGGACGGCTGGTGGATCAGGCAAGGCGTGCCGAGATCCTTCAGGATCGCCGCGGCCTCGCGCGTCGCTTCCGGCGAGTAGGAGGAGATGCCGACATAGAGCGCCTTGCCCTGGCGCACGACATGGTCGAGCGCGCCCATCGTCTCCTCCAGCGGCGTCTCGGGGTCGAGGCGGTGCGAGTAGAAGATGTCGACATAGTCGAGCCCCATGCGCTTGAGGCTCTGGTCCAGGCTGGCGACCAGGTATTTGCGCGAGCCGAAATTGCCGTAGGGCCCCGGCCACATGTCGTAGCCGGCCTTGGTCGAGATCAGCAGCTCGTCGCGATAGGGCCGGAAATCGGCGGCGAAGATGCGGCCGAAATTCTCCTCGGCCGAGCCATAGGGCGGGCCGTAATTGTTGGCCAGGTCGAAATGGGTGACGCCGCGGTCGAAGGCGCGGCGCAGCACGGCGCGGCCGGTCTCGACATGGTCGACCCCGCCGAAATTCTGCCACAGGCCGAGCGAGATCTCGGACAGTTGCAGCCCGCTGCGGCCGGAGCGGCGGAAGCGGGCAGTCTCGTAGCGCGCCGTGTCGGCGATCCAGGGCGTCTGCATGGCTATTTCCGTCCTATCGTGTTGGTCAGGCGACCGGCTGGGCGCATTGCCCGGTGCCGACGATCGCGGTCTTCGCCGCTTCGGCGTCCTGCGGCGCGCCGTCCTGCAGGTAGAAGACCTCGCTGTTCTGGTTGAAGGCCTTCAGCTCGCGCCCGTCCGCGTCGGCGATCGTGCCGGTGTGGTTGATCGGGTGCTGGCGGCGGTCGCCTTCCGGCGTCTCGACGACCAGGAAGCCGCACAGCTCGTAGCGCACCGTCCGCCCGGCCGGCACCTTCACCTGCAGCTCGGCGACCGGGTCGTCCTTGGTGACGTGCAGGACGCCGACGGTGCGGCCGTCGATGCCGACGGCGATCAGCTCCTCGACCTGGTCGGGGCCGAGCGTGTCGGTAATGCGGAAGCGATGGTCCTTCGGGCCGGCCCCGGCCGGCGGGGCCGCGGCGAACAGGCCGATCGCCAGCGCCAAGGCCACGGCGCGCCAGTGTCGCAAGCTGCGTGTCGATGGCTGCACGGTGCCCCTCCCCGTCCCGGTCCCCGGTCTTGAGGGAGCGACCCTAGCGCGGGGGCGGACGACATACCAGCTTGCGCGATGCCCCCCGGATCGGTTAGGCCAGCGTTTCCGCGGATGCGGCGTGGCCCTGGGGGCCGTGCCCATGGCATCCCTCTCGAAAACCCAGCGTAGGGTCAGTTATGCGTTCTTTTGACGGACAGCGGTCCGACGGCGCTCCGATTCGCCGGAACCGCGAGGAAAAGCAGAAGCAGCTGCAGGAGTTGGAGCAGAAGCGCGTCCATCTCGGCAATCACACCTCGAAGACGCTGCGGGACGCCATGGACCGCAAGATCGCCGAGCTGAAGACCGAGCTGGCGCTGGCCGAGCGCGCCGCCGCGAACCAGGCCGCCAACCCGGCGCCGCAACCGCGCCGGCCGCCGCGCCGCTGAGGCTGTGCTGGGGCGGCGCCTGTCCGCCGCCCCACCCTCAGACGTCGATCACCAGCCCGTCATGAGCCGGCCGGACATGGGCCGGCAGCTGCTGGCAGAGCCAGTCGTAGTCCATCTGGTGGTTCATGTGGGTCAGCCAGGCCTGCTTCGGCTTGAGCCGCTCGATCCATTCCAGCGTCAGCGCCAGATGGGCATGCGAGACATGCGGCTCCGGCCGCGTCGCATCCACCATCCACAGCTCCACCCCCTCCAACGCCGCCCAGGCACGGTCGTCGAGGCGGACGACATCGGTCGAATAGGCGAAGCGGCCGAAGCGGTAGCCCATCGAGACGACGCGGCCGTGGTCCTGCTCGAAGGGCAGGATATCGATGTCGCCGACCCGGAACGGTCCGTCCAGCAGATGCGGCACCAGGAACGGGTGATAGAAGCCGCGGTCCATCTCGACCGAGGTCATGATGTAGCCGAAGCGCTCCTCCAGCTCCTGCCGCACCGCCGCGTCCATATAGGCGTTGATCGGCTGCTTGAAGGCCAGCGGCCGCAGGTCGTCGATGCCGTGGATGTGGTCGGCGTGCACATGCGTGTAGAGCAGCGCATCGACCCGCCTGACATCGTTGTCGAGCAGCTGGTCGCGCAGGTCCGGCGAGGTGTCGATCAGGATAGTGGTGCTGTCGCTCTGCACCAGGATTGAAGGGCGGCGCCGGCGGTTGTGCGGATTGGACGGGTCGCAGGTGCCCCAGACGCCGCCGACCATCGGCACACCCATCGAACCGCCGCAGCCGAGCACCGTCACACGCATCGTTCAGGCCTCTTGCTGCGGTATCTTCGTGAACAAATTGAAGAAGTTGTCGCTCGTCCTTCGAGCGAAATCCGAACCGGAGAGTCCGTGCAGCTCGGCCACCCGCTGGGCGGTGTGGGTGACGAAGGCCGGCTCGTTGCGCTTGCCGCGTTTCGGCACCGGCGCCAGATAGGGCGCGTCGGTCTCGACCAGAATGCGGTCGATCGGCAGGTCCTTCGCCGTGGCCCGGATGTCCTCGGACCGGTTGAAGGTCACGATCCCGGACAGGGAGATGTGAAGCCCCAGTTTAATTGATTCTTCAGCGAGTTGCCGCGTACCGCTGAAGCAATGGATGATGCCGCGCAGCGGCGGCCGGTCGCCGCCCTGCCCTTCCTCGGCCAGGATTCGCAGCGTGTCGGCCTCGGCCTCGCGGGTGTGGACGATCACCGGCAGGTCGGCGATCCGCGCCGCCCGGATGTGGCGTCGGAAGCCCTCCTGCTGCGCTTCGGCCGGGCTGAGGCCGTAATGGTAATCGAGGCCGGTCTCGCCGATGCCCACCATCTTCGGGTGCGCCACGAGCGCGAGGATGCCCTCGACCGTGAGGTCGGTGAAATCCTTCGCCTCATGCGGATGCACCCCGGCTGCCCCGTACAGCATCGGGAAGCGCTCGATCAGGGCGATCGTGGCCGCCAGCCGATCCGGCCGGGTGCAGATGGTCAGCATGCAGCCGACCCCGGCCGCCCTGGCGCGGCCGACCACGTCGTCGATCTCCGCCGCTAAATCGGGGAAGTCGAGATGGCAGTGGCTGTCGACCAGCATCAGGCCTTGGCCTCCGGCTCGACATAACGCGGGAACACGCCCTGTGGCGCCGGCAGCGTCGTGCCGGGCACCAGCGCATCGGCGTCGGTGATCCGGTCATAGGTGCGCGCATCCTCGGCCACGGCCAGCTGGTCGAGCGTCTTCGCCATCGCCTGCGGCATCACCGGCTGCATCAGGATCGACAGGCGCCGCACCGTCTCGGCCACCACCCACAGCACCGTGCCCGCCCGCTCCGGATCGGTCTTGCGCACGGTCCAGGGGGCCTGGTCGGCGATATAGCGGTTGCCTTCACCCACGACAGCCCACACCGCCTCCAGACCGCGATGGAAGGCCTGGACGTCGAATTCGCGCCGCAGCGTCACCAGTAGCGCGGGCAGCCGGTCCAGCAGCGCGCGGTCGACCTCGGTCAGGGCACCGGGCTGCGGCACCTTGCCGTCCCAGTTCTTGGCGATCATCGATAGCGCTCGCTGGGCCAGATTGCCGAAGCCGTTGGCCAGTTCGCCTGTGGTGCGCTGGATCATGGCGTGGCGGGAGAAGTCGCCATCCTGGCCGAAGGAGACCTCACGCAGCAGGAAGTAGCGCACAGGGTCGAGGCCGTAGGTGGCGATCAGCTCCAGCGGGTCGATCACATTGCCGAGCGACTTCGAGATCTTCTGGCCTTCATTGGTCCACCAGCCATGGGCGAAGACGCGCTTGGTCACCGGCAGCCCGGCCGACATCAGGAAGGCGGGCCAGTACAGCGCATGGAAGCGCAGGATGTCCTTGCCGACCATGTGCAGGTCGGCCGGCCACCAGCGCTTGAAGCTCTCGGACCCGGTGTCGGGATAGCCGACGGCGGTGAGATAGTTGGTCAGCGCGTCGACCCACACATACATGATGTGCGCCTCGTCGCCCGGAACCTTGACGCCCCAGTTGAAGGTGGTGCGGCTGATCGAGAGGTCGCGCAGGCCCGCCTTGACGAAGGCGATCACCTCGTTGCGGCGGGATTCCGGGGCGATGAAGTCGGGGTTGGCCTCGTAGAAGGCCAGCAGCCGGTCGCCCCAGGCCGACAGGCGGAAGAAGTAGCTCGGCTCCTCCACCCATTCGCATTCGGCGCCGGTCGGGGCGATACGCTTGCCGTCGACGACGGTCAGCTCGTCCTCGCCATAGAACGCCTCGTCGCGCACCGAGTACCAGCCGGCATAGCCGCCGAGATAGATGTCGCCATTGGCCTTCATCGCCTCCCAGATCGCCTGCGACGCCTTGATGTGGCGCGGCTCGGTGGTGCGGATGAAGTCGTCGTTGCTGAAGTTCATCGCCGCGGCCAGGTCGCGGAAGTTCTGGCTGACCCGGTCGGTGAAGCTCTGCGGGTCGACCCCCGCCGCCTCGGCTGCCTTCTGCACCTTCTGGCCGTGCTCGTCGGTGCCGGTCAGGAAATGGACGTCATAGCCGTCCAGCCGCTTGAACCGGGCCAGCACGTCGCAAGCCAGAGTCGTGTAGGCGTGGCCGATATGCGGCTTGTCGTTGACGTAGTAGATCGGGGTGGTGATGTAGAATGTCTTCGGCGCCGGCATCGCGGCCTCTTTCCGTGCTACGGCGGCGGTCAGCCGTTGCAGGCGCGCTCGATGCCGATGAACGCCTGCAGGAGAACCTGCTTCCGATCGAGGTTGGACCCGTCCGCCTGAGCGAACAGACGGCGGGTGTTGTCCCACAGCTCCACCCAGCGATCAAGGCCGCCGGCCCGTCCCAGGGCGCCGACCACGCGCTGCATCACAGCCCCCTCCCCCGCCACGATCTCGGCCGGGGCAGTGCCGCGGGCGGCGGCGCGGGCCAGCCGCTCCATCCACCAGACCAGCAGCCCGGTGAACAGCCGCCAGCTGGAATCCGCTGCGACCAGTCCGATCCGGTCGCCCATCCTGTGCACGGCGCGGAAATCGACCCGCGGGAAGTCGTCGAGCAGACCCAGCATGTCGCGGTACAGGCTCAAGCCACCATCCTCGATCAGCGCCGCCGCCCGGCCGATGCTGCCCTCGGCCAGACGGACCAGCGACGACCGCTCCTCCGGATCGAGCTCGGGCGCGTGCTCGGCCAGCAGCCGGTCGACGGTCGCGTCCGGCAGCGGCTCCAGCGCCAGCAGGCGGCAGCGCGACCGGATGGTCGGCAAGAGGGCGCCGGGATTGCTGCAGGTCAGCAGCAGGACGGCATGAGCCGGCGGCTCCTCCAGGATCTTGAGCAGGGCATTGGCACCGTTGCGGTTCATCGCCTCCGCCTCGTCGACGACAACGACACGCCAGGCGCTCTCGGCCGCGGTCAGGCGCAGGAAGGGCTCGATTCGCCGGATCTGCTCGACCGGGATCTCGCGGCTGCGGCGCTTCTTCTCCTCCTCGCCACCGGCGTTGCGCTCGATGGTCAGCAGGTCGGCATGGCCGGAAGCGGCGGCGCGGCGGAAGGTCGGGTGGTCGGCCGGGATCTCCAGGCTCAGGACGCCGCGCGGGGCACCGGCCAGCAGGAAGCGGGCGACCCGATGGGCGAAGGTGGCTTTGCCGATGCCGGGCGGGCCGGTGATCAGCCAGGCATGCGGCAGCCGGCCGGCACGCAGCGCGTCGAGGACCGCGGCTTCCGCCGCCTCATGGCCGAGCAGTCGCGGATTGGCGCGGGGAGATAGGAACTCGCCGCTCATGGCGCCGGCCCGAACTTCGCCTCGACCGCCGCGCGGATCGCGGCCGAGACCTCGTCGACCGTGCCGCCGGCGTCGATCACGACGCAGCGCTCCGGCTCGGCCGCGGCGATGGCCAGGAAGCCCTCGCGCAGGCGCTGGTGCAGCGCCGCGCCCATCCGCTCATAGCGGTCCTCGCCGCCGCGGCGGGCGCCGGCGCGGGCCAGGCCGGTCTCGACCGGCACGTCGAGGATCAGGGTCAGGTCGGGCTTCAGCCCGTCGGTGGCGATTTCGAACAGGGCGTCCAGGCTGGCGCGGTCCACGCCCATGCCCCAGCCCTGATAGACCATCGAGCTGTCGGCATAGCGGTCGGAGACGACCCAGGCGCCGCGCTCCAGCGCCGGGCGCACGGTGACGCGCAGATGGTCGCGCCGGGCCGCGAAATGCAGCAGCGCCTCGGTCACCGGATCCCAGCGGTCGGTATCGCCCTTGACCAGGAGGTTGCGGATCGCCTCCGCCCCCGGCGAGCCGCCGGGCTCGCGCGTGGCCACGACCTCGACGCCGCGCTTGGCAAGGTCCGCGGCGAGGCGGCGGACATGCGTGCTCTTGCCGGAGCCCTCGCCGCCTTCCAGGGTGATGAACTGTCCGCGCGTGGCCAAGCGATCGGTCCTCGGTTGCGGCTTCGTCGCGCCGCGAACCGACTGGGTCACTCGGCGACGATGCGTGCTCCGGAATAGCCCGCGCTGGCGATCTGCTTCAAGGCGCTCGATGCAGCCTTGGGGTCGATGAAGGGGCCGATGCGCAGCTCGATCGCGCCGGCAGCGGCGGCGGTCGAGACCGGACCGAAGCGGCGCAGGGCTTCCGACAGCGTGGCCACCTGCTGCGGCCGGGTGGCCTTGGCGGCGGCGACGAAGGTGCCGGACGGCTTCGGCTTCGCCTCATCCCCGGCATTGCCGACGATCTCGGGCAGCCGGTCGGGCACCGCCGGCGCCGGCGGCACGGCGATATAGGGCGTGTCGTGCAGGTCGTCGGGCTTGCCGGCCGAGGCGACCTGGCTCTTCACCGCCTGCTCGCGCTGTTGCTGCAGCGCCTGGAAGCGGTTCGCCTCCTCCAGCACCTGGATCTTGACCCGGGCCGAACCGTTGCCGCGGAAGCCCAGCAGCTCGGCGCCACGGGCGGACATGTCGATGATCTTCGACCGCACGAACGGGCCGCGGTCGTTGATCCTGACGATCAGCGTCCGGCCGTTGTCGAGGTTGGTGACCTTGACCAGGCTCGGCATCGGCAGGCTGCGATGCGCCGCGGTGACGAGGCCGCTGTCGAAACGTTCGCCGCTGGCGGTCTTGCGGCCATGGAAGCCCGGCCCGTACCAGGTGGCGGTGCCGACCTGCACCGAATCGCGATCGGTGCGCGCCACGTAGCGCACACCGTTGATGGCGACGACACCCGGATCAGCGGGGGAAGCGAGTATGGGCCGTTCGGCGATGCTCCCCTTCCCCGGCTGGGAGGGAGCGCATCCGGTGGCGGCCAGCGCCACGCCGATGGCTGCAACGACGGCGAGCCCCGGGAGACGATCCGACTTCGTGCGGCTGAATTTCACGCAAAAAGAACGGCGTCCGGACCGGGTCGAGATCGGTTCGGCAGTCATGTCAACCCGTATGTCACAACATCCGGTCAATGGTCCAGCATATTCGTCGCGCCTCGCTTCGGCATATCTGAGGATGTGCTGCGCGCCCGCGAGGCAACCTGTCCTAGGCGTCGATTTGCGCCCAGTATTGCTGCGTATTTCTGCGCGCCATCGTAGGTTGTATTGGCGCCTATACCGGCTCGACAGCGGAGCCCGTAACCGCTTCGGTTCGCAGGGAAAAGCGACAACCCATGATTTCAATTGTCGGATGTTGCCCGCGCCCTCGGATCACCCGGGCGATGCGAAGCGATTTGAAACCGGCGGGGCAAATCCGTATGGTGCGGCCGGTCCGGATGGGTGGCCGAGCGGTTTAAGGCACCGGTCTTGAAAACCGGCGTGGCGGCAACGTCACCGTGGGTTCGAATCCCACCCCATCCGCCAGACAACGCGGCGGCCGTCTGGCGTTAGCTGGCGGGCGCTAGGAGATGAACGGCACAATAACGGCCCAAGCAGCCGCGATGATGGTCGCGGCGTCGGCTCCCAACGTCAGGATCGTTCCAGCCTTCTCGACAAAGCCTTTTTGACCACTCTCGGTTCTGGCCTGATATCTATTGCAGCGTGGCATGGAACGGCCCTTCACCAATAGGGCGGCCACGCCCCCCAGGGCCCAACGCTCCAATTCAGAGCGGCATTCTCGTTCAACTGGGCTGCGGCCTGCTGCTCATCCGCGATCTTCTTGTCGAACACCAGCTTCTGATAGCGGCCATAGGCGGCCTGGTCGCCGACATAGAGGCAGCCGCAGATCGTCGGGTCGGCGTAGACGTAGGTCACGACGCCGTTGCGGACGCTGGAGACGAATTTATGGGGCGGCAATCCCTTCAGCGACGCGACCCGGTCCGGCGTATCCGCCGGGCGCAGGCTGAAGCCGGCGGCAGCCAACATGTCCTCACGCTGACCAATCACATCGGCTGAATTGGCGCAGGCGCCGAGCAACACTGCCGTGCCGGCAAGCACGGCGAGAGCCGAGATCCTGGACATCCCCTTCCTCCTGGTTGCGCGGCGCCGCGGCGCCTTGCCGGACATGCGCGCCTCCCAAGGAAATCTGGACACATGATGTCCAAATGCACCACGGAAAATTGTTTCCAGCCCGCAACAGGCCTTCGTCCGGAAGCAGTCAAACGGGTTAATCATGCCGAAAGCCCGGTCTTCGTCATGTCGGGAGCGTGGTTCGCTTCAGGACGAACTGCTCTTGCATAGTCGGCGACAGGACGACGATCATTGTCCTTCGAGATCCTTTCCAACCCGGCCTCGCCCATGCCCCAAGACACCGTTTCGTCCGTCGATGACGCGGATATGTTCGAGCTGGCTCCGGTATCGCTCTGGCTGGAGGACTACAGCGAGCTCCGCCTTCTGTTCGAGGGCTGGCGCCGGGATGGGGTCTCGGACCTTCGTGCCCATCTCCGGCAGAATCCCGATCTGATCAAGACCTGCTCCAACTGCATTCGCTTGGTCAGGGTCAACAAACGGACGCTGACTCTTCTCGGCGCCAATGATTTCAAACATCTACAAGATAATCTTGACCTGATTTTTCAGGGCGAAATGCTGCCGTCGCATGTCGATGAACTCGAGCAGCTGTGGAGTGGCAAGCGCGAGTTTTCCAGCCACACCGTCAACTACACCCTCTCCGGCCAGCGGCTGGATGTTCAGCTCCGGGGCACCGTGCTGCCGGGACACGAGGAGCAATGGGACCGGGTGCTGGTTGCGATCGAGGACGTCACCGAGCGGGAGACCGCGCGGCGCGCCCTTGCCGCGAGCGAGAACTTCGCTCACGGCCTGTTCCAGCATTCCCCGATCTCGCTGTGGGTGGAGGATTTCAGCCGGATCAAGCTACTGCTCGACGGGCTGAGGGAGCGCGGCATCAGCGATCTGCGGGTGTTCATCGACGTCCATCCCGATTTCGTCGAACGCTGTCTCAGCGAGATCAGGGTGATCGATGTCAACGAGCACACGCTCAAGCTGTTCGTTTCCCCGGACAAGCAGACGCTGCTCCGGCGGATCGGCGACATCTTCCGGGCCGATATGCTGCCGCACTTCCGGGGCCAGCTCGTGGATCTCTGGGAGGGCAAGCTTTTCCAGCAGCGCGAGGTCGTCAACTATGCGCTCGACGGCACCCAGCTCCATGTCCATCTGCAGTTCTCGGTGCTGCCGGGGCACGAGGACGACTGGTCGCTCGTCCAGCTCGCCCTCACCGACATCACGGCCCGTAAGAAGGCCGAGGAATATCTCGAATATCTGGGGCAGCACGACGAGCTGACCAAGCTGTTCAACCGGTCCTTCTACGCGGACGAGCTCAATCGTCTCGAACGCAAAGGCCCGTTCCCGGTGACGATCATCGTCGCCGATGTGAATGGCCTGAAGTCGACGAATGACGAGTTGGGCCACCTCGCCGGGGACGGGCTGCTGCGCCGCTCGGGCGAGGTGCTGACCAAGCTGGTCGACAAGCCGGCCCATGCCGCCAGGATCGGGGGCGACGAGTTCGCGATTCTCCTGCCCGGGGCGGAGGAGAAGGAGGGCGAGGCGCTCGTCGAGAGGCTCCAACAGCTCGTGGACATCAACAACCAGTTCTATCCGGGACCGCCCCTCAGCTTCTCGATCGGGATCGCCAGCAGCCAGCCAGGAGAGCGGCTGGAATCCGTGGTCCGCCGCGCCGACATGCTGATGTACGAAGCCAAGCGTGCCTTCTATGCCGCCGCCCAGGCGAGCACGCCTGCCGGTTGATCGTCGCCGTCGAAACGGATTTCTTCGGGCATCAGCGAAGGGAAGAGGCCGATGGCCGAGCTTCTGCAATGGGGCAGCGAGCATGTCCTGCCCTGCGACGCGGAGGGGCCCGCAATCGATACACCGCAGCGTGCACTCGACCTGATCGGCGAGGCGATGTTCGCCGGCGCTACGATGATCGCCCTGCCCGCCTCGCGCCTCGAGCCTGCCTTCTTCCAGCTTCGCACTGGCCTCGCCGGAGAGATCGCCCAGAAGGCCGTCAACTACCGGCTGAAGCTGGCCGTGATCGGCGACATCTCGCAACATCTCGCGGCCAGCAGCGCCCTGCGCGACTGGGTGCGAGAGGCCAATCGCGGCCGCGAGATCTGGTTCGAGCCCAGCCTGGACAGCCTGGCGGCGCGGCTGGGCCGCCGCGCCGGGGCCTGACCGCGCCTACTTCGCCATCAGCGCGTTGATCTCCGGATAGGACATGGCGCCCGAGACCAGCGGGTCGGAGACGCCGTCCTGCAGGAAGGACCGGGCCAGTTCCGCGGTCCGGGCGAGCACCATCTGGCTGATGCCGGAGCCGGCGCTGAGGCGGCGGACGCCGAGGGCCGCCAGCTCCCCGGCACCCGGCAGGCCGGGCCGGGCCATCACGTTCAGCGGCAGCGGCGCCGCGGCTGCGATGGCCTTGATCTCGTCGGGCTTGGTCGCGCCCGGCACGAAGATCCCGTCGGCGCCGGCACTACGATAGTGCTCGGCCCGGACCAGAACCTCCGCCACCTTGCCGCCCTCCGGCGCCAGGCCGCGGAGGTAGACGTCGGTGCGGGCGTTGATGAACACGTCCTGGCCGTTGCGGGCCGCGGCGCGCTTGATCGCCTCGATCTTGGCGCAGAGCAGGTCCGGCGTCCCGGCCCCGTCCTCGAGATTGATGCCGGCCGCACCCGCGCCGATCAGCCGGGCGATCGACTCGCCCACCGCTGCCGGGTCGTCGCTGTACCCGCCCTCGGCGTCGACGGTCAGCGGCACCCGGATGATGCGGGCGATGTCGGCGGTGGTGGCAACCAGCAGGTCGAACGGCAGCACGTCGCCATCCGGATAACCATGCGCCCAGGCGACGCCTGCGCTGGTGGTGGCGACGGCCTTGGCGCCGAGGCTCTCGATCAGCCGGGCGCTGCCGGCGTCCCAGGCATTGGCGAGCAGCAGGATGCCGTCCTGGTGCAGGCGGCGGAACTGCTGCAGGGCATCGGCCTGACGGGTGGCGGTCATGGGGGTTCCTCTCCCAGGGTTTTGGTTCAGATGACCAGGGACAACTGCCGGCTGCCGGCGCCTTCATGGTCCAGCAGCCAGCGTTTGCGGTCGAGGCCCCCGCCGAAGCCGACCAGCGAGCCGTCGGCGCCGATCACGCGGTGGCAGGGTACGACGATCGGGATCGGGTTGGAGTTGTTGGCGAGGCCGACGGCGCGCATGGCCCCGGGCTGGCCGATCCGCCGCGCGATCTCGCCATAGGACACGGTGGTGCCGCAGGTGATGCCGCGCAGCGCCGCCCAGACCGAGCGCTGGAACGGCGTGCCGGCGGCCTCGACCGGCAGCGTGTCGATCACGGCGAGGTCGCCGGCGAAATAGGCCTCCAGCGCCGCGGTCAGGTCCGCGGGATTGCGCTGTGGCGCCAGGGTGAAGTCGTCGCCACCGAGGCTGCGGGCCAGGCGGGCGCGCAGCCGCTCCTCCTCGCACCAGTCGACAGCACGCAGCCGGCCGGACTCGTCGGCGACGATCAGCAGCTCGCCGAGCGGACTCGGCAGGCGGTCGAACACCAGCGCCTCAGCCATGGGCGGCAGCCTTCGCCGGGCCGGCATCGGCGGCCCAGAGATGCTGGGCGGCATAGGCGCGCCAGGGCCGCCATGGCTCGGCCCGCAGCAGCAGGTCGGCCGGGGTCGGCCGCACCCCGGCGCCGTCGGCGGCGCCGCGCAGCAGGCCGATGTCGCTGGCCGGGAAGGCGTCGGGCTCGCGCAGGGCGCGCAAGGCGATGTATTGCGCCGTCCAGTCGCCGATGCCGCGGATCCGGCGGAGCCGGGCGATCGCCTCCTCCACCGTGCCGAAAGGCCGGAACAGATGCGGGTCGGCGATGGCGGCCTCGGCCAGCGCGGTCAGCGTCGCCCGGCGCGACCCCGGCATGCCGAGTGCACCGAGATCCGCCGCGGCCACACGCTGCGGCGACGGGAAGGCGCGGGACAGGACGGAGTTCAGCCGCGCCGCCGGCGGCACCTCGGCGCCGCAGATCGCCACCAGCCGGCCGGCCAGTTGCCGCGCCGCGACCACGGTGACCTGCTGGCCCAGCACGGCGCGCACCGCCAGCTCGAACCCGTCCCAGCCGCCAGGCGCGCGCAGGCCCGGCCGCCGCGCCACCAGCGGCGCCAGGAACGGGTCCTGCGACAGATGGGCGCCGATCGCCTCGATGTCGGCGCCGACGTCGAACACCCGCCGCACCCGGGCCAGGATGCCCGGCAAGGCGCGCACCGAAGGGAAGCGCACCAGCACTGCGAGATTGTCGCGCGCCGGCTCGTGGCGGATCTCGACGGTGCCGAGGTCGTCCCCCTCGGCGACGCTGCGGCGGTAGACCTCGCCCTCGACCTGCTCGACCCCGTCGATGGCGCGGGCCCGCAGATAGGCCAGCATCGCCGGCCAGTCATAGGGCTGGCGGTAGCGCAGCCGCAGGGTCACCCCGCCGGCTGCGACCGAATCGGCCGGCAGCCCGGCCCAGGCGCGGCGGCGCAGGGCGCTGGGCGGGCGGCGGAACAGGTCGTGGAAGGTCTCGTTGAAGCGGCGGACGCTGCCGAAGCCGGCGGCCAGCGCCACCTCGGCCATCGGCATCCGCGTCTCCTGGATCAACTGCTTGGCGAACAGCACACGCCGGGTCTGGGCCACCGCGACCGGCGTGGCGCCGAGATGCTGCTTGAACAGCCGGCGCAGCTGGCGGCCGCCGACGCCGAGCCGGTCGGCCAGCGCCTCGACCCCCGCTTCGCCGCCATCCAGCGCGCCGTCGGCGACCAGCGCCAGGCCGCGCGACACGGTGTTGGAGGTGCCGCGCCAGGAGGCGAGGTCCGGCGCCGTCTCCGGCCGGCAGCGCAGGCAGGGCCGGAACCCGGCCTCCTGCGCCGCGGCGGCGGAGGCATAGAATTGGCAGTTCTCGAACTTCGCCGTGCGGGCCGGGCACACCGGTCGGCAATAGATGCCGGTGGAGGTCACGCCGACGAAGATCCGCCCGTCGAACCGCGGGTCGCGGGTCACCAGGGCGCGGTAGCAGGCTTCGGGATCGAGCGATTCCATGCCCCGACCATGTCACGTCCGAAGCGATCGCGCTCGCGGTTTTCGGACATGGTCGGCGGAGGCCGGGATTCACCAGCCCTTCATCGCCGCGGCCTGGGCGGCCAGCCAGTCGCAGAACAGCGACAGCGGCTTGCGCAGCGCGGCGCCGCGCATGGTGATGATGTAGAAGCGCCGGCCGGTGTCGAGGTGGCGCGGGAAGGCATCGGCCAGGCGGCCGGTCCGGATCAGGTCGTCGATGATCGGGCGCCAGCCCAGCGTCACCCCCTGCCCGTCCATCGCCGCCTGCAGCGCCACCGTATGGTCGGTGACGCGCAGCGACCGGGTCGGCCCTGGCGCCGGCAGGCCGAGGGCGGCGAACCATTCGCCCCAGGTGGCGCGGCGGCGCAGCGCGTCTTCGTAGTGGATCAGCTGGCAGCCATGCAGGTCGGCGGCGTCGCGCAGCGGGCCGTGCGCCGCCAGATAGGCGGGGCTGGCGACCGCATGCACATGCTCTTCCCACAGCGGGATGGTGTCGTGGTCCGGCCATTTGCCGTCGCCGAGCCGGATTGCGACATCGATGCCGTCCGATCCCGGATCAGCGTCGCGGTCGATGGTCTGGATCCGCAGCGGGATGGCGGGAAAGGCAGCGCGGAAGGCGGCGAAGCGCGGCAGCAGCCAATGCGCCGCCATCGAGGTTGAGACCCCGATCACGATCTCGCGCTGCGCCGCCGCCATGGACCGGCCGGTGATGTCGTCGACCGCCTGGGCGATCGCGGACAGGCTGGTGGCGACCGCGGCGTAGAGCCGCTCGCCCTCCGGCGACAGCTCGAGCCGGCGATGGTGGCGGATGAACAGGTCGAGCCCGAGCGAGGCCTCGAGCTGGCGGATGCCGTGGCTGACCGCCGACTGGGTGATCGCCAGGTCCTCCGCCGCCTTGGAGAAGCTGAGCCGCCGCGCCGACGCCTCGAACACCGCCAAGGCGTTGAGCGAAGGCAGGCTGCCGCGGAGGGTTTGCATCGACTGGGCTCATGCCGCCGTGAAGGAAATTCGGTTTACCATCGGCCGGCCGGTCGAAAGAGTGAAACCGTCACAACGATCCGCCACCGGACGACATGTCGAACGCCGATCCCCTGCTGCAGCCCTACCAACTGCGCCGCCTGACCCTGCGCAACCGCTTCATGTCGACCGCACATGAGCCGGCCTATACCGAGGACGGCCTGCCGAAGGAGCGGTACCGCCTCTACCACTCGGAGAAGGCGAAGGGTGGCATCGCCCTGACCATGATCGGCGGCTCCTCCGTGGTGGCGCCGGACAGCCCGCAGGCCTTCGGCAACATCCTCCTCTACAAGGACGAGGTGGTGCGCTGGCTGAAGGAGCTGGCGGACGACGTGCATTCGCACGGCGCCGCCGTAATGATCCAGGTCACCCATCTCGGCCGCCGCACCAGCTGGTCGAAGGAGGACTGGCTGCCGGTCGTCGCCCCCTCCCCGGTGCGCGAACCGGCACACCGCGCCTTCCCCAAGGCGATGGAGGATTGGGACATCGAGCGCATCGTCGCCGCCTATGCCGACGGCGCCGAGCGGGTGCAGGCCGGCGGCCTCGACGGGCTGGAGCTCGAATGCTACGGCCACCTGATCGACCAGTTCTGGTCGCCAGCCACCAACCGGCGCGACGACGAGTACGGCGGCGATCTCGACAACCGGCTGCGCTTCGCTTTCCAGGTGCTGCGCGCGATCCGCGACCGGGTCGGGCCGGACTTCATCATCGGCACCCGCATGGTCTGCGACGAGGATTGGGAGCGCGGCCTGTCGAAGGCCGAGGGGCTGGACATCGCGCGCCGGCTCGTCGCCTCCGGCCTGATCGACTTCGTCAACGTCATCAAGGGCCATATCGACACCGACGAGGCGCTGTCGCATGTCATCCCCGGCATGGGCGCCCGCTCCGCCCCGCATCTCGACTTCGCCGGCGAGGTGCGGGCGGCGACGAAGGTGCCGACCTTCCACGCCGCCCGGGTCCAGGACGTCGCCACCGCCCGCCACGCGATCGAGAGCGGCAAGCTCGACATGGTCGGGATGACCCGGCCGCACATGGCCGACCCGCACATCGCCCGCAAGGTGATCGAGGGGCGCGAGGCCGAGATCCGCCCCTGCGTCGGCATGGGCTACTGCATCGACAGCATCTATGGCGGCCAGGCGGCCTGCATCCACAACGCCGCCACCGGGCGCGAGGCGACGATGCCGCATGTCGTGCCCAGGACCACCGGGCCGCGGCGCAAGGTGGTGGTGGTCGGCGCCGGCCCGGCCGGGCTGGAGGCGGCGCGGGTGGCCGGCGAGCGGAGCCATGCCGTCACCCTGTTCGAGGCGGCGGACCAGCCGGGCGGTCAGATCCGCATCACCGCCGGCCTGCCGCGCCGGCGCGAGATCCTGGGCATCGTCGACTGGCGCATGGCCGAGTGCGAGCGGCACGGCGTGGCGATGCGGTTCAACACCTATGCCGAGGCCGGCGACGTGCTGGCCGAAGAGCCGGACGTGGTGGTGGTGGCGACCGGCGGGCTGCCGAACACCAGCTTCCTCGACGCCGGCGAGGATCTGGTGACCACCAGCTGGGACATCCTGTCCGGCGCCGCCAAGCCGGCTGAATCCGTGCTGCTCTACGACGACAACGGCGCCCATCCCGGCCTGACCGCGGCCGAGTTCATCGCCCAGGCCGGCAGCCGGCTGGAGCTGGTGACGCCGGAGCGGATGCTGGCCCCGGATGTCGGCGGCACCAGCTACCCGGCCTATTTTCGCGCCTTCTCCGACCACGGCGTGCAGGTGACGATCAACCTGCGGCTGGAGAGCGTGCGGCGCGACGGCAACCGGCTGGTCGCCAGCTTCCTCGACGAATATGGGCATCGCCGGGTCGAGAAGCGGGCGGACCAGGTGGTGGTCGAGCACGGCACCCTGCCGCTCGACGAGCTGTATTTCGCGCTGAAGCCGCTGTCGTCCAATCTCGGCGCCGTCGACTACGAGGCGATGATCGCAGGCCGGCCGCAGGCGATGCGGCGCAACCCGGAGGGTCGCTTCGTGCTGTGGCGGATCGGCGACGCCGTATCCTCCCGCAACATCCACGCCGCGATCTATGACGCGCTGCGGCTGCTGAAGGACGTCTGATGGCGCCGATCCTCGCCATCGATGCCGACGCGCTGATGGTCGATCCGCTGTGGCTGGTCGAGCGGCTGCGCGACGGGCACCGGCAGGGGATCGGGACGGTCGAGCGCCTGCTGCTGCAGGAAGCGCCGAACAGCCTGATGAGCTGGGTGGCGTGGCAGCCGGGAACGGCGCTGGGGGCGAAGCTGGCCGCAGTGTTCCCGGGCAATGAGGCGCGCGGCGCCGGGCCGAACATCCGCTCCGTCGTCGTACTGTTCGACGGGCAGGACGGCCGGCCGCAGGCGGTGATCACCGGCGAGAGCTTCACCCGTGCCAAGACCGCGGCCGATTCCGCCCTCGGCGCCGACCTGCTGGCCCGGCCGGATGCGCGGGTGCTGGCGGTGCTGGGCGCCGGCGCGCAGGCCGAGACGCAGATCCGCTATCTCCTGGCCGTCCGTCCTTCGATCCGGCGCGTGGCGATCTGGAACCGCACGGCGGAGAAGGCCCGGGCGCTGGCGGCCGCCCTCTCCGTCACCGGCATCGAGATCTGCGCCGTCGAGGATGCCGAGGCGGCGGTGCGAGAGGCCGACATCGTCTCCTGCGTTACCGCCTCCCGCGATCCGGTGCTGCAAGGCGCCTGGCTGAAGCCGGGCGCTCATGTCGACCTGGTCGGATCCTTCACCCCGGAGATGCGCGAGGCCGATGACGAGGCGATGCGCCGGGCCCGGCTGTTCGTCGACACAAGGCGCTTCGCCATCAGCCATTGCGGCGAGTTCAGCCAGGCGATCGCCGCCGGTGTCATCGCCCCGCAGGACGTCGTCGCCGAGCTGGCCGAGCTGTGCGCCGGCGCCCCGGGCCGCCGCTCGGCCGACGAGATCACATTGTTCAAGAATGCCGGAGGCGGCCATCTCGACCTGATGGTCGCCCGCGCCTTCCACGAGCTGACGCGGACACAAGCCTGACAGGCTCGTTCCCTCTACCGTCATGGCGAGCCCCGAAGGGGCGTGGTCATCCCAGCGGCTCGATCTCTGGATGGCCACGGCGCCGCGCGCCTCGCCATGACGGTGAGGGTTACGGCGGACGCCTCTCCCGTGCCTCCCATCCGGACCCTGTATCGATCTGGCTCATGCAGGGGTGAGGAGAATTCGGTTTACGCTGCCCCGGGCGGTCAGGGACGGTTGCAGATGGCGTGAGCGGAGGGCTGCATGAAGATCACCCGGATCCGGACCACCCCGGTCAACATCCCGCTCGACGCCCCGTTCCACTGGTCGGTCGGGGCCTATCCCGGCTCATCGAAATGCATCGTCGAGGTCGAGACCGACGCCGGCATCACCGGGCTCGGCGAGGCGCCGTGGTGGCATTTCGGCCCGATCATCGAGCATGAGCTGGCGCCCCGGATCATCGGCCACGACCCGCTCGACATCGCCGCGATCGAGAGCCTGTGCCTGCCTTCGATCCAGATCACCGCCAACACCGGCGAGAACGCCGTGGTGATCGCCTTCGGGGCGCTGGAGATGGCGCTGTGGGACATCCGCGGCAAGGAATGGGGCCAGCCGATCTACAAGCTGCTCGGCGGCGCCGTCCGCCGGGACATCCCCTTCACCGAGTATTTCAGCTTCCGCGAGGCCGCCGGGACGGCCGGCGGCGAGATGTCGGCCGAGGCGATCGTCGACTATTGCCTGCGGATGCGCGAGGCGCACGGCTCGACCATGTTCGAGGGCAAGCTCAGCCTCGGCGACCCGGAGCTGGAGATCCGCACCGTCCGAAAGCTGCGCGAGGCGCTGGGGCCGGAGGCGATGATCCGGCTCGATTCAAACATGCAATGGTCGCTGCCGACGGCGCGGCACGTGCTGCAGGCGATCGAGCCCTACAACATCCGCAACTACGAGGACCCGGTCGCGACCTTCGAGGAGATGCAGAAGCTGCGCCAGCACAGCGCCATCCCCTTCTCCTCGCATGTGCCGGACCTGCGCCGCGCCCTGGCGCTGGGCGTGCCCGACGCCTTCGTCACCAACTTCGCCGTGCATGGCGGCATCGGCCGGACGCTGCGCTTCATCGCCGGCTGCGAGGCCATGGGCGTCGATTTCTGGTGCTACAGCGGCGACACCGGCATCTGCACCGCGGCCTATCTCCAGGTCTCGGCGGCGACGGGCTGGATCCGCGAGCCGGCGCAGTCGCTGTTCCGCTGGCAGGTCGGCGACGTGATCGAGGGCGGGCCGTTCCGCCAGACCGGCAACACGGTGCGGGTGCCGGACGGCCCCGGCCTCGGCGTCACCCTCGACCGTCCGGCGCTGGACCGCTGGCACCGGCATTTCGTCGAGAACGGGCCGATGCAGCATTTCCACGACCCGTTCCGGCCGGGGCATTTCCGCCGCCTGCCGCTGAACTGAGCCTGATCGAACCGGCCCGCCAGGGGCCGGGAACCAACAAACAGGGGTGCCTGATGGACGACGAGACTCTGCGCGGGGCGCATCCCGCGATTCCGCCGATGGCCGAGCAGCTGAAGGCCGGCCGGATCGGGCGGCGCGACTTCATCCGCACCGCGGCGCTGCTCGGCATGGCGGCGCCGGCCGCCTATGCCCTGGCCGGGCGGATCACCGGCGAGGGCATGATCCCGCAGGCCAAGGCCCAGGACATGCCGCGCAAGGGCGGAACCTTACGCATCGGCATGCCGGTGATGGATTGCGCCGATCCCGCCATCTATGACTGGTCGGAGAAGGGCAATGTCGCCCGGCTGATCGTCGAGCCGCTGGTGTCGATCGGCACCGACGACGTCGCCCGGCCCTGGCTGGCCGAGAAGTGGGAGGCCAATGACGACGTCAGCCAGTGGACCTTCCACCTCCGCCGCGGCGTCAAGTGGAACAATGGTGACGACTTCAACGCCGATGACGTGATCGCCACCTTCACCCGCTGGCTCGACAGCAAGACCGGCTCCTCCAACCAGGGCCGGTTCAGCGGCTTGACGGTGAAGGACGGCGACGCGGTCAAGATGGCGCCCAACGCCATCGAGCGGGTCGACGACCACACCGTGCGCTTCCATCTGCAGAGCCCGATGCTGCAGTTCCCGGAGAGCCTGGGCGACTATCCGGCGCTGATCACCCATCGCGATTTCGCCAAGTCCGGCGCCAACCTGATGAAGACCCCGGTCGGCACCGGGCCGTTCACGCTGAAGGAGGCGGCGGTCGGGTCGCGCGCCGTGTTCGAGAAGCGGCCGGCGGCGGAATACTGGGGCGAGGAGGTCTATCTCGACGGTGTCGAGTACATCGACCTCGGCAGCGACCCTGCCGCCTGGCTGGCGGCGCTGGGCTCCGGCCAGGTCGATCTGGTGAGCCAGGTTCCGGTCAACCTGCTGCCGGCGGTGCAGTCCGTGCCGAACCTGAAAACCTACGAGAAGCTGACGGCGGAGACGGGCGTCGCCCGCTTTCGCCTCAGCGAGCCGCCCTTCGACAAGAAGGCGGTGCGCCAGGCGATCCAGGCCTGCGTCGACCACAAGCGCCTGACCGAGCTGGCCTACCAGGGCTTCGGCACGCCGGGCGAGGATTTCCACGTCTCGCCGATCCATCCGGAATACACGCCCCTGCCGCTGCCGGCGCCGGACATCGACAAGGCGAAGAAGCTTCTGGCCGAGGCCGGCTATTCGAACGGCCTGTCGATCGAGATCAACTGCCAGGATGCGCTGAAGCACGAGATCGACACCGCCCAGGTGCTGTCGGAGATGGTCAAGCCGGCCGGCATCGACCTCAAGGTCAACGTCCTGCCCGGCGCCACCTTCTGGGACCGCTGGACCAAATGGCCGTTCTCGGTAACGCAGTGGCTGACCCGGCCGCTGGCGGTGCAGGTGCTGGCGCTGGGCTATCGCAGCGGCGTGGCCTGGAACGAGACCGGCTACGCCAACCCGGAGTTCGACGAGATCCTCGACCAGGCCCAGGCGACGCTCGACCTCGAGAAGCGCAAGGTGCTGGTGCACCAGCTGGCAGAGATCATGCAGGAGGACGCGATCGCCATCATCCCGTTCTGGCTGAAGATCTTCACCGCCAGCAGCGACAAGGTGCAGGGCTTCGAATACCACTTCGCCCGCGAGATGCATCTGAACCGAGTGTGGCTGGCGGCTTGACCTGAAGGGGCCGCCCCGCACCGTCATTGCGAGCGCAGCGAGGCAATCCAGGGCCGTTTGCCGTGGCCCCTGGATTGCTTCGTCGGCTGCGCCTCCTCGCCATGACAGATGGAGCCAGGGCGGCCGCCCCTACTCCACCGTGACGCTCTTGGCCAGGTTGCGGGGCTGATCCACATCGGTGCCCTTGGCCACGGCGGTGTGGTAGGCCAGGAGCTGCACCGGCACGGCATAGAGGATCGGCGCCACGAAGGGGTCGACGCCGGGCAGGTCGATCGCCGCCACGGGGCCCGGTCCCAGCTTCTCGATGCCGTCGCGGTCGGAGAAGAAGATCACCTTGCCGCCGCGCGCCATCACCTCCTGCACATTCGACACGGTCTTGTCGAACACCGGGTCGCGCGGCGCCAGCACGATCACCGGCACCTTGTCGTCGATCA